>ERZ808259.8-NODE-8-length-204124-cov-61.328752_pt1 | contig 204124 bp, 186 predicted proteins | sample MGYA00521279_ERZ808259 | MGnify/ENA primary metagenome ERZ808259 (study PRJEB31516, sample SAMN03275586) | gut metagenome | biome: mammalia-associated habitat; material: feces | host: Papio cynocephalus | place: Kenya | collected 2012-07-27 ...
TTTTTTGCGAACTGACCAAATATCACAAACGTTTTTTTGTACTTTCTTCGTAAGTGGCTGATTTTCAAGATGCGTATTTTATAGGGATTTTAGGGAAAACGTTCATTAACGTGTAATTGGACGGGAATTATTTTTTTCTATGCGCACTTTTTCTGCCGGACATATAATCTGCCATTCATTAACCATATAAAATTCTATTTGCGGATTGTTCTTTTTATAAAACGGCGGCTGATAGTGGCGCGTGCTGCGCACAAAACGGTGATTTGCGCCAATATTTGTCGAATGGGCATATTGGCACTATACTATATATACATTATATATTCTCGTTGCCGTCTCGTTGCCGTCTCGTTGCCGTAATTTCTATTATAGAATTTATGCCTATATTCATTCCATAAAATGAATATAGGCATAAAAAAGCGGCTTATCAGCCGCTTAAACACCCATTCTTTCTACGTCCTTTCTACGTCCTTTCTACGTCTTTTCTACGTAATGGGTAGTATGATATATGCTTTTTGCATACTATGCATATTGCGTGCATAACTATAACTCTACATCACAAAGAGAGACAATCCCAAAAACGCCACTGCACCGCCATAGTGCCTACCACGCGCATTGCTACCGAAGAAGAAAACTCGTTGGGTTGCAATTCCGATATATAATCGGGATAATGCGGAATTGATTGTTTGGGTTGGTTGCGTTCATCTTGTTGTTTTCGTAGTTGTCAGACAGTGCTACATATAGTTCGTAGATAACTGTCCCAAACTCTTTGGAAAAGCGTTGCTGCCAAGGCTGCCGGCAACGCACCTTGGCAGGATACAATGGTCATTATTGGAGATAAACAATCCTTTAACGGAGTCTATGCACTATCGCACCCGTATTCTTTGCCCGATCTGCAGCAACGATGTTTCCTTGATCCGGTTCATACGGCAGAGTACACCCACCGTAGTGTGGTATTTGCGGGCAATGGCACCAAGGGTATCGCCTTGGCGGACACGGTGGTACTGTGCCTGCTGTGCGGCTTTCAGTTCGGTGTTGTGTCCGAAAGTGCTTTTCTTGGTCAGCATATATGTCTCCGGGTAGCGTATCTCGCCTTTAGTGAAATCGACCAATAGTTCGGGGTTGATAGCGTTGCCGAGGTAGCGTATCTCGTAGTGCAGGTGGCTGCCCGTACTACGCCCTGTGTTGCCGCCCAAACCGAGCACCTCGCCCGCATAGATAGCCTCTCCCTCGTCGAACAGCGGGCGCGAGAGATGTCCATAAACAGTCTCCAACCCGTTGGGGTGGCGGATAACCACATAGTAGCCGTACCCGCGCGGGTCCCAACCGACAATACGCACTTGCCCGTCCCACGACGCACGCACCGAGTCGCCGATCTGCACTTTCACATCCGTTCCGTAATGGAAACGGTATCTGCGGAAACCGAATCTCGAGGTAACGTACCCCCGCAGCGGGTGCTGCCCGTCGGGTACAGAAGTGTATGCCACCGGCATACAGAAACCGCGCATATCGATTTGAATGCTGTCTTGCAGCGAGTCTATCGGTGTAGCATACGGGTTCACACGCGTTGCCGTCCAAATGTGCTTATACACACTGTCAGCGGGGTGCTCCATCTGCACCAATTCACCCATCATAGCAGGCAGCAGTTTATAGAGACACTCGCCGTCGTTGGTCATCACCACCAGTCGCCGCGGCAGCATATCCTGCGCACACGCCACATAGAGCGTATCGCCCGAGATATGCGTCTGCAGCCATTCGGGAATACCTACATTCTCCACCTCTATATCGTCCAACGAACCGGGTTCATCGCCCTCGCTGTCCGTCAAATCCAATGTATCTGACACCACCGCGGGAGTGGGGGCAACAGAAACCATTTGGGCTTTCTTACTCGGACGCTTTGCAGAAACAGCAACAGGGAACAGCAAGGCTGCTAATAGTGCGTAATGCGTAATGCATAATGCGTAATGTACATTGAATTTCATTCAGCCGCCTCCTCTGCTACGGGTTCAACTGCGGGTGTTTCTGCGGGAGCCGCCTCTACCACCTGTTCTTTGTTGAAGCAAGGCAGCGGACTGGGCAGTTTGCACCAGTTCAGCAGGTTGCCAAGCCACAAGCCGAGCAGCACTACCAACACGACCGCAATAGAAATCAGCCATTTTTTCCATACCGGCATACCTTTCTTTGCCAGCGGGTCCACCAACTGCAACATCGGGAACTGTGCCTGCCGGGTAAGCGTTGCGCCGAACATCACGCTCACCATCACATCCGCATTGATTGCCCAACCGTTGGCATTCAGCACGGGGGCAAGGTTGCGCTGGCGCAATTTCGTCCATGCAAGGAACATCGACGGACCGCTGATAACCAATACGATACCCACTACTGCCAAAATATCCTGCCACCATTTGAGTTCGGCAAAACCGCCAATCACACTCGTAAAGAACGCCCCTATATACCCTATCGCCATACCGATAGCCGCAAAGATACCGGCAAACTTGGCAATATCAAATGCCTGTGCTTTGGGTTTCTCACCTGCGACAGGAGTCTTGTCCTTATTCTCCTGTATCTTGGCGGTTGCCTCCGAGAACACCTTGCTGTCTTTCTCGGCGGCGGACTTGTTGATCAAGTCGGTTACCCACGCGCCGAACTTGCGATACGGGCTCCAGAATGCCTGACTGATAGAAATCGGGTTGTCAATAATCTTCGTTACCACCGCATCCCAGTCGTTGCCCTCGTTGTCATAGAACAGGGCGTTCTTGCCCACCGACAGATTGCGTATCCCCCCTACGGTCATCGCCGCCGCAATCTGCATTTTCTTCCCGAGTTTCTTGCTCTCGCAGTCGCAGTAGATCAGATACATACCGCTCAGTCCCGCCTGTGCGTTCTGCTTTGCCATATCGTTCACACGCACGCACAGCGAACAGGCACGCTGGTCGATAATGAGCGTACCCGCCTGAAATATCGCCTTGGTGGTCTGGTTCTTGTCATAGAAATCCTCAAAGGTGATAAAGTTACGCAGCAGGCGGTAGAAATCGCGGCTGAGCAGCAGCAACTTACGCAGCGGCATATACTGCGCCTGTGCTGCCGCCAATGCCTTTGCATTCGCATCGTTGGCTGCTGCCGTACCTGCCTCGTAAGCGGCAATCTTGCTGCCCATCTCCATAAAATCCGTCTCACTCAGTCCCGGTTTGGCAGCGTCTTCGGCTATGGTGGCAAGTCCCAACCGGTGCAGTTTCTCCTGCTCATAGTAGGTGGCATATTCCGCTTGTTTGGCCTTGTATGCCGCTATCACATCTGCGGCAAAAGGAGCCTCAGGAGCCGCTTGTGCATCAATCGTAACGCCCGCAATAGCAGCGTCCACCTCTGCCGGCGTAACCGTCTCCTTGCCGCCTGCCACTTGCTCCGCAACGGCAAACAGTGCCTCATCGGCTATATTCGCCAGCGCCACCTCGGCTTTGCCTGTGAGCAGACTCTCAGGGTCGCGCAGCATACTGCACAGCCAATCGGCGGTCTGTATCACCTCCTTCACGCGCAGTTTGCCATCGCCGTCTATGTCTATCAGTTTCAGGCTCTCCTCGCTGATCTCCAGTCCCGTGGTCGGACAGGAAAGCACCGTCCACATCTTCTGATCCAACTCCCCCAAGTGCCGAATATCCTCGCCCGACTGAATCTTCACGCGGGTAGTCCCGCCTACATTCGCAAAAGTCCAATTGTACTTCATATCTGTCGTATCTTTCTAAAAAATCCAAAATAAACGTGCAAAGGTACACATTTTTCCCCGAATACGCAAACCGCTTTGGGGTAAGTCTCCATAAATGTCTGTATTAAAGCCATATCGGGTATCGGCTTGCGGTCGCTTTGCTCCCAACGCATTGCGTAGCAAGCCGATATCCGATATGGCTTTCTATGGAGGGTAGATATACCCTATTTGATAATTTTTGATTTAATTCTTCGTGTATTTGTTCCTAAAAATTAAATTATTGGCTAATTATATGTTCTAAGATAAATGCACGTTTTCCACCCCCAAAACTACTCAAACACAGCGTAATACGTAGTATGATTGTTTACAATTTTGCCCTCTGCATCCGTAAACAGGTCTTCGGGCAATACAAACGGGTCATGGTAGTCCGCCTCTGTGGTCCAGCCGATCAGGTGCATTCCCTCGCAGGGCGTAACAGTAGTCGTCGGCATTTCGAGCGGTGCGCCTGCCTCCTTATAGACTTTGCTCTCTATCGTCTCGCCGTCGGCTACCCAGTTCACCGTATAGCCCAGGAACACATCCTTGTAAGTGAGCATTATCACACCATTCTCTTCGCGGATATCCTTCAGCGGAGTACCCGATATTTTCGACCATATGGTAACATTGCCCGTGCCGGGGAACGCATCGCGTGCTTTCCCTATACCCGTGGTGTATCCGCTGGCAGACTCCACTGTATAGCGCGGAAAAGAGGCGGTGTTGTTCGGTTCGTTGTTGTCCCACACCATCTGGCTGTAGTTCACATACCACACTATCATTCCGTGTCCGGGCAAATACTGATCCCAACCGGTCTGCTGGCGGTTCTCTATATAGTAGTTCAGTCCGTCGGTAGCGGCTGCCTGCAGCGTACCCGATGCATTCACCTGATAGGCTTGATAACGTTGGTCGCCTGCGGGGTAAAGCGTCAGTCCTTGCCCGTCGCTGCCGGGATTGATCGGGGTTGTCCAACCGAAGAAATACTTCTCAAACGCACTGTAATTCGGCGGACAGCAACCGTCGCCGTTGTAACTGCCACTGTCCATTATATCCCAATCACCGGGCGTTCTGTGGTTGCTGTAGTTGCTTCCGTAGTCGGTATCATAGAAATCCGGCAATCCCAATACGTGTCCGAACTCGTGGCAGAGCGTGCCGATACCGTTGCGACTGCCCGTCTGCCCGTTCAACTCGCCCGAGCAGGCGTAGTTGTTGATACTCAGTCCGTCCACCTTACATTCCGCTGCCGTATAGGTGCAGTTGCCATAATAGATTGCCGACTCGATGTCCCAGTTGTGCGGCCATATTGTATTGGCATCTCCTCCGTCAGCCTCACCCTTGCCGGCATAGATGATATATACAAAATCCACCTCCCCGTCGTGGTCGTTGTCGTATTGCGTAAAGTCCACACCGAACTGCGATTTGACCAACTTGCATGCCTCTATCACCATATCGCCGGGGTACATATCGTTTCCAACCGTATCATTCTTACCATAATAAGCCGCTTGTTTGGTGAGCGTTACAGGTCCCACTACATCAAACGTCGGCGTATATGCCCCGTCCGACTGGTCTATGAAATACTTCCGTGCCGACCCGTATGAACTGCCATACGTGTAATTCACGGCATTCATCATCGAGTCCATCTGTGCCGGTGTATTGCCTGACTGATATTTGGTATCGGCAAAATTCACTAAAATAAACAACCCGCGCGGGGCTAAGTTGATGCTGCCTGCACGGCGGGGTTGGCGGTGCGCTTTTGCACGGCGCGCACGGATCGTCTCTGCCGTCGATTGTTGCTCCGCTACACGCCAGTAGCCGTCCGCATCCATACGCACGATGTCGCCGTCGGGGTTGGTGAAATAGTGATACACCTCATCGCCGTTCTGCTGCACCTGTATCGTAGTGCCGTCGGGTTGGGGCTTGGTCTGCCAACCGCGGTAAGCAGGTACGGCATCTATCGTCAGGGGCGTGGCAAGTGCCAGAGCCGAAAGAATAATTCGCTTTTTCATAATCAGTGTTTGTTTCCTAATACATCGTACAAGTTTCCGTCCTTCTCTATATAGAGCGTATTATCCCGCAGCACCTTCTTTGCCTTTGCAGCCGTCTCCGCCTCGTGCAAACCGGTCTCACAACTCTTCCACCGGGCTACAAGCGACACATCTTCTGCCGGCATCGTAAACACCTCACCGGGCTGGTATATCTTGCCGCCGAACAGCCATCCTGCAAACGTATAGCCCTCTTTGATCGGCTCGCCCGTCGAGAGCGTTATCTGTGTGCCTTCTGCATAAGCATACTCCCGGCAACGGGTTGTCTTCTCCGTATAGCCCTGATACTCGAAATGATACTCTTTGTAACTCTTCCGATAGAGCGTAGGCAGCAGCATTACTTTCGTCGTCTTGCTGGTGTAGGTTGTGAAACGCGGACTGTTTACATTGTATAGAAAACGTCCGTATCCGGTGTTCGTACATTGTATGGTTGCCAGACCGTTGTCGCCCACCGAGATTGCCCATGTATGGGTAGTCAGCCCGTAACCTACATTCTTCGTCGCCGATGCACTGAGCAACTGCCCTGATGCATTAGCCAGTGTCCATGCGCCGCTCTTGCCGCCTAATACAAACACCTGCGCTTTGCCTTCCGAAGTCATAACCGACTCGTCCTCCGAAAAAGTGGCGGCGACGCTGGTCAGTATTTTCTTGCTTGCGTCCACCTCACCGGCAGCCATGCCCTTGCTCGGACAAGCCATCACTATCCGGTCGCCCGCTGCCAACACCGACACATCCGTTACGCGTGTCCAATCCTCAGCATAGATGCTGCCCACGCTCCCGCAGAGCACCAAAAGCATTACAAACCATAATAAATTGTTGTGTTTCTTCATATTGTTTGGGTCATTATATATTTCATTACGCATTGTACATTGTAAATTGTGCATTGTCATAAATAGAACGCAAAGGTACAGCAAAAATCCGACATACGCAACCCCTACAGCCACACACCTGTCTATACAAGAAATATGCAGAATATACAATGCCTGTACTTCGTAATACCAATTACGTAGAAAAGACGTAGAAAGGACGTAGAAAGAATTGCATTTTACAATGTGTTTAAGCCGCTATTTTATGCATAATATTCACTTTTTATACAATTAACACAAAAAAACGACCATCTGACACGAGGTCAAATGGTCGTTTTTGTCATATATTCTTCCTGTTTTTTATGGTGCCACACGATTGATATCGCGGGGGAACATCGAACATTCCTTTACGTTGGCAATGCCTAAGAAACATGCCGTGATACGCTCCAGACCGATGGCAAAACCTCCGTGAGGCGGCATACCGTTGCGGAATGTGTCGAGGTAGAAACGGAAATTATCGGGGTTCATACCGCGGCGCAGCATCTTCTCGCGATAGTCCTGTTCCTTATGCATACGCTGACCGCCCGAAGTAATCTCCAGACCGCGCATCAATAGGTCGAAACTCAATGTGAGCGATGGGTCTTCAGGGTCGTCCATAGCGTAGAACGCACGGTGCTGACTTGGAAAATGGGTAACGAACACAAAGTCCGAACCGTATTTCTCCAAAGCATACTTGCAGATAGCACGTTCTTCCTCGGGGGCCAGGTCGTCCTCACCCCTGTGGTCTTCCTCTGTCAGGTGGTTCTCAAAGAGAATCTCGTGTACCTCGCTCAGTTTCCATGCCGGCACATTGGTCGGCAGTTTCGGAGCCGTAGCACCGAGCAGGTTCAGTTCGTGTGCACAATCCTTTTCCACACGGCTGATGATATAGTGCAGCAATGCAGCCTCCAGGGTCATCACATCTTCCTGCCCTTTGATGAAACCCATCTCTACATCGAGCGAAATATACTCGTTCAAGTGGCGCGATGTATTGTGTTTCTCTGCACGATATGCCGGCGCAATCTCAAAGACACGCTCATACACACCTACACCTATCTGTTTGTAGAATTGTGGCGACTGTGCCAGATAAACCTGTTTACCGAAGTAGTCCAACTTAAAGACGTTGGCACCGCCTTCAGCCCCCTCCGATACAATCTTCGGGGTATAGATCTGCGTAAAGCCGTTCTCAGTCAGAAAATCCGCAAATGCTTTGGCAATCGTCGATTGCACCTTCAGTATCGCCATATCGCGCGGGTTACGGAGCGTAACCTGACGGTTGTCGAACTTGAAGCGCAGCATCGTCTCCTCATCGCCGAACTTCAACGCATTGATATCCACCACCTCCGATGTCGTCGGACGCGAAAGAACACGCACGGTTGCAACGGCAATCTCTATCGTATTGTAGAACGCAGCGGGGTCTTTGATTTTTGCCTCGTTCACCGTACCCTCGATCGTTACAGCCATCTCGCGGCAAAGTCCGTTGAGTGCAATCTCGTTGCCGCTCTCGTCGTAGAAATGAGATGTCTCGTTTTGTACTACAGCCTGCAGCAGACCGCGCGACTTGCGCAGGATGATAAACCCGCCCCACTTGGTAACGCGCACATTGTGAATCATACCGCTCACCGTGATGGTATCACCGGGCTTGCAGTTGTCAATCGTAATCTTGGCAGCGTTATGTTGTGTCAAATCAAGTAACATAATTTGCTATTTTTGGGATATTACTTTTTCTATTTTCTATTTTTACCCTACTCTATCCGATCCTTGCTGTTCCGTTCCTTACTGTATTTATATGCAATATAGCATTTCCTGTGGGATATTGCATCATTAGTGGCATTTTCGCAGGATTGTGTTGTTAGCAGCGTTTTTTACCGGACTATTATTATATTAGCGTTTTTCGCCATATGGTTCTCTTGCTAACAATGGATAGATATAAAAAGTCAAGGAGCAAGGAGCAAAGACGATTTTGTGAGTCTTTATTCCTTGCTCCTTGTTCCTTATTTAGAGAAATTACTCTGCTTTCGGAGCCTCAGTTGCCTCTGCTACAACCTCCTCAACGGCTTCTTTCACTGCTTTCTTGCCGGCACGACGAGTAGCCTTCTTGGTGGCTTTCTTAGCCTCTTTGAGCATATTGTCATTGTAGTCAACCAACTCAATGATACACATCTCTGCTGCATCACCCAAACGGAAACCCGTGCGGAGAATACGTGTGTAACCACCCGGACGGTTAGCGATCTTCTCGCCTACGTTTTGGAACAACTCGGTAACTACCTCTTTTTGCTTCAGTTGGCTGAACGCAAGACGGCGGTTCGCCATATTATCCTCTTTCGCACGAGTGAGGATAGGCTCAACGTACATACGGAGAGCTTTGGCCTTAGCCAAAGTAGTCGAAATACGCTTGTGCATAATCAGCGAGCAAGCCATATTCGACATCAAAGCGGCACGATGATTGGCTTTGCGGCTAAGATGATTGAATTTCTTATTATGTCTCATAATAGTTTTATAAATTTAATAGTTGGGAACTACGGGGATCTCTCCCCTGAATAATTACTCCGTAGTACGATAACGCGAGATATCCATACCAAATGCCAGACCATTACGCTCAAGCAACTCGTCCAATTCGGTGAGAGACTTCTTACCGAAATTACGGAACTTCAGCAGGTCGGAACGATGATACTTAACCAACTCACCCAAAGTCTCCACCTCCGCTGCTTTCAGGCAGTTGAGCGCACGGACGCTAAGATCCATATCCTGAAGTTTCTGATTGAGCAACTGGCGCATACGCAGCATTTCTTCATCAAGTGCACTATTATTCTTCTTTGTGTCTTCCTCAAGAACAATACGCTCGTCCGAGAAAAGCATAAAGTGATAAATTAGAATTTTAGCAGCCTCTGTAAGAGCCTTCTGCGGAGTGATAGAGCCATCAGTGGTAATCTCGATTGTCAGTTTCTCATAGTCGGTGCGTTGCTCGACACGGAATTGGTCAACCGAAATCATAACATTACGGATAGGCGTGTAGATGGAGTCAATAGCGAGTACACCGATAGGATCATCGGCATGACGGTTCTCGTCTCCGGGTACGTAGCCACGTCCCTTATTGATAGTCAGTTCTATCTCAAAATCTGCCACCTCATCCATCTCTGCGAGTTGGAGATCGGGATTGAGAACTTCGAAGTTTTGGAGAACCGAATTCAACTCACCCGCTAGGAACGTTTTCGTATTCGAGACGTGGAGTTTAACGGTTTCACCATTGGCTTCGGAGCCTTCCTTGCGGATGAAGCGAACCTGTTTGAGGTTGAGAATGAGATTAGTTACATCTGTGATGACACCGGGGATAGTAGCAAATTCATGATCAATACCGCTGATCTTGACAGCGCAAATAGCATATCCCTCCAGCGAGCCAAGCAGCACGCGACGGATAGCATTGCCTATCGTAATACCATACCCCGGTTCGAGAGGACGAAATTCAAAAGTACCTTTCGTCGCACTCGAATCCAACATTATCACCTTGTCAGGTTTGATGAAATCTAATATTGCCATGAATTTAAAGTTTATTGTTTAGAGTACAACTCGACGATTAACTGCTCCTTTATGTTCTCAGGAATCTCCTCACGTTGCGGAACGTTGAGATATTTACCTGCCTTGTCAGTCTCGTTCCACTCCAACCAACTATATTTGCTATGGTTGAAGCCTTCGAGAGAAGCAGCAATAACCTCAAGAGACTTAGCCTTTTCGCGAACAGCCACTACCTGACCGGGTTTTACCTGATACGAAGGAATGTTTACCACCTTGCCATCAACGGTGATGTGACGATGGCTAACCATCTGTCGTGCGGCTGCACGGGTAGGAGCGATACCGAGACGATAAACGATGTTATCCAAACGGCTCTCAAGGAGTTGGAGCAGAATCTCACCTGTAATACCCTTTGCACGCTGTGCTTGTGCAAACAGCAGACGGAACTGACGCTCAAGAACACCATAAGTGTACTTTGCTTTCTGCTTCTCTGCTAACTGAGTACCATACTCAGAATTCTTTTTACGACGGTTAACACCGTGTTGTCCCGGAGCATAATTGCGTTTATCCAACACTTTGTCCGGACCGAAGATTGGTTCACCGAAACGACGTGCAATACGTGATTTTGGACCTGTATATCTTGCCATAATTTTTTATAAGTTAAAAGGGTTAGTGTTCTTTCAGCCACAAAACGTTTTTGTATCTATCATCCGACTGACTTTTGCTATCAGACCGTTTCTATTACTCGACCGGGCGAAAACTTATCGCGGAGTTAAGCGGTTTGTGCCGTCAGAACCATACTTAATGATTAAACACGGCGGCGTTTTGGAGGACGACAGCCGTTGTGTGGCATAGGAGTAACGTCAATAATCTCAGTAACCTCAATACCTGCTGCAACGCAAGCACGGATTGCGGACTCACGACCTTGTCCCGGACCTTTAACGTATGCTTTCACTTTGCGGAGACCCAAGTCGTAAGCGACTTTGCCGCAATCTTGTGCAGCCATCTGCGCTGCATAAGGAGTATTCTTTTTGGAGCCACGGAAGCCCATCTTGCCTGCCGACGACCACGAGATAACCTGACCGTCTGCATTAGCAATAGTAACGATAACATTGTTGAAAGAAGACATCACGTGCAGTTGACCGACACCGTCAATCTTTACAACGCGCTTCTTAGTTGCAATTGCTTTCTTTGCCATAATTTGATAGATATTATGTATTGATTTAACTTGCTAACCGCTGAAGATTACTTCGTAGCCTTCTTCTTGTTAGCAACGGTTTTCTTTTTACCTTTGCGCGTACGAGCGTTGTTCTTCGTCGATTGACCACGGACAGGCAAACCGAGACGATGACGAACCCCACGGTAACAACCGATATCCATCAAACGTTTGATGTTGAGTTGAGTTTCCGAACGAAGATCACCTTCCACTTTGTACTTAGCACCGATGATCTCACGGATTTTAGCTGCTTGGTCATCCGTCCAATCCTGCACCTTGATGCTTGGGTCAACGCCTGCCTCTGCCAGGATCTTCTTTGCGCTTGAACGACCTATTCCGTAGATGTAAGTCAAACCGACTTCACCGCATTTGTTCTGCGGCAGATCTACACCGACAATTCTTATAGCCATAATTTTAAACTAAAGGATAAATTTGTTTTTTAATTGTTTCTTAATTTAGAGAACTGATGTTCTTTGACCTATGGATTCCGATTGCGCTTATCCTTGACGCATCTTCATCTTCGGGTCTTTCTTGTTGATTACATACAAGTGGCCTTTGCGACGTACAATTTTGCAGTCTGCATTGCGCTTCTTGATAGATGCTCTAACTTTCATTGTTGTAGAGTTTTGTAGTTTTATTTATAACGGAACGAAATACGTCCTTTGGTTAAATCATAAGGACTCATCTCCACTTTCACCCGGTCCCCTGCAAGAATCTTGATGTAGTGCATACGCATCTTGCCTGAGATATGTGCCGTGATGAGCGGACCATTTTCGAGTTGAACGCGGAACATTGCATTCGAGAGAGCCTCGGTAATAACGCCGTCCACTTCGATAGCATCTTGCTTTGCCATACTAAAATGTTGGATTTAACAGTGATTAAATAAAACGGTCTCCCAAGACCTCCTTAATATAGTCGAACGTAGAGAGGATGTCCGCTTTGCCGTTGCGCACACAAACCGATAATTCGTAGTGTGCTGCGGGCTTACGGTCAGCCGTACGTGCCGTCCAACCATCTTCTTCGATAATGATATTGCGGCGTCCGAGACAAATCATCGGCTCAATAGCCAAAGTCATACCCGACTTGAGCACGATACCGTTGCCACGGCGTCCGTAGTTGCACACCTCCGGTTCCTCGTGCATCTCGCGTCCGATACCATGTCCGACGAACTCGCGAACCACGGAATACCCCGCACGCTCGCAATGCTCCTGAATCGTAGCACCGATATCTCCCAAACGGTGACCTGTAACAGCCTGACCGATACCGAGATAAAGTGCTTCTTTGGTAGTACGCATCAGTTGCAGCGTCTCGGGTGCTACATTTCCGACAGGAAAAGTGTAAGCACTATCCGAGCAATATCCGTTCAAATTAATAACAGAATCCACAGAAACGATGTCGCCATCTTTCAGAATCTGTTTCTCGGAAGGGATACCATGTACAACCTGTTCATTGACCGAAGTACAAAGAGTAGCAGGATAGCCTTCATAACCAAGACAAGCGGGGACACCGCCATTGTCCATAATAAACTCGTAGGCTATCTTATCCAACTTAGCGGTAGAAACACCCGGCTGAATAGCCTTTGCCACTTCGGCATAGGTCTTGCCCAGCAAGATGTTGCTCTCCCGCATGAGTTCTACTTCTTCGTCAGTCTTAAGGAAAATCATCCTAAAAGATTACCAAATAAGTCCGTATTTAGTAAGCCATCGCTCCCGAACGACCTTTGATACGCATACCCGATTCAAAGAAACCATCGTAGTGGCGCATCAGCAAGTGGCTCTCAATCTGCTGGAGGGTATCAAGGATAACACCTACCATAATCAGCAAAGAGGTACCACCGAAGAACTGAGCAAAGCCCATACTGACACCACAAAGGCGGGCGAAAGCAGGCAGAATAGCAATAATCGCCAAAAGGATAGAACCGGGGAATGTGATACGAGACATAATCGTATCAATATACTCAGCCGTTTTCTTACCGGGTTTCACACCGGGGATAAATCCGTTGTTCAGTTTCAGGTTCTCCGCCATCTGAACGGGATTGATGATAATCGCGGTGTAGAAATAGGTGAAAGCGATGATAAGGATAGCAAAAACGAGATTGTACCAAAAGCCGTTGTTGTCCATAAATGCTCTTACAAATGCATTGCTGCCGTCAGCACGGAATCCGACAATAGCGATAGGAATAAACATAATTGCCTGAGCAAAGATAATAGGCATTACGTTAGCAGCATTCACCTTAAGAGGAATGTACTGACGCACGCCACCATATTGTTTATTCCCCTGGATACGTTTTGCATATTGTACAGGGATTTTACGAGTACCTTGTACCAGCATAATTGCAAAAGCAAATACGAAGAGCAGAATTACGATCTCCGCAATGAAGACGATCAAACCGCCACCAGCATCGTTCAAACGACTGGAGAACTCCTGAATGAGTGCACTCGGGAAACGCGCAATGATACCAATCAAGATGATAAAGGAAATACCGTTTCCTATACCACGGTCGGTAATACGCTCACCCAACCACATTACAAACATTGAGCCTGCACAGAGGAGGATAGTGGAAGAAATCGTAAACCAGTTGAAACCGATAACCAACGGTTGACCTGCCTGTGCCATCTGCACCGAAAGGTTAACCAAATAACTCGGTCCTTGGAACAGAAGGATAGCAACGGTCAGATAGCGCGTAATTTGGTTCATTTTCTGGCGTCCGGATTCCCCTTCTTTCTGCATTTTCTGGAAGTAAGGCACTGCAATGGTTAGCAGTTGGATTACGATAGAAGCAGAGATGTAAGGCATAATACCGAGCGCAAAGACAGATGCATTGGAGAACGCACCACCGGAGAACATATCCAGAAGCGCCATCAAGCCGCCTGCTGTCTGCGAGTGCAGAGCAGACAATGCCGTCGGGTCAATACCGGGAAGAACGATGAATGAGCCGAAACGATAGATAAGCACGAACAAAAGCGTGGTCAGCAATCGGTTGCGGAGATCCTCGATCTTCCAGATATTCTTACATGTTTCGATAAATTTCATACTTTGCGTTTTTTGCAGAAGTATTCCCGAACAGGTAACCAAACCTGCTCGGGAATGCTTCTCAGTAAATTAGATCTTAACGATGGTACCACCGGCAGCCGTAATAGCCTCTTCAGCAGATTTGCTGAATGCATTCGCCTCGACGGTCAATTTTGCGGTAAGTGTACCGTTGCCAAGAATTTTAACAAGGGTTGTCTTGTTGATAAAACCAGCCTCGTGCAGTTCGTTCAAGCCGATTTTCTCGAGATGTTTTGCATCAGCCAAAGCCTGAAGAGTAGAGAGGTTGATAGCCTTGTACTCAACGCGGTTGATATTCTTGAAACCGAACTTAGGCAAACGACGTTGCATAGGCATCTGACCACCCTCGAAACCAATCTTCTTGGAGTAGCCCGAACGCGATTTTGCACCCTTATGACCACGGGTAGAGGTTCCACCGAGTCCCGAACCGGCACCACGACCGATACGTTTTGCGGTTTTAACCGAGCCAGCAGCCGGAGTTAAATTATGTAATTCCATTGCTTTTACGTATTAATCAATTACTTTAACCAAATGTTTTACCTTCTCTACCATTCCGAGAATAGCAGGAGTAGCCTCGTGCTCCACGATGGCGTTGATTTTACGAAGACCGAGGGCTTCCATAGTAGCCTTCTGTACTTTCGGGCAGCGGATAATGCTGCGTACTTGTTGAATCTTGATAGTAGCCATAGTGATGAGAAAATTATCCGTTAAACACTGTAGAGAGGCTTACGCCACGGTTTTGAGCCACGGTGCGTGCATCACGCAGTTCTGCGAGAGCGGCAACGGTAGCCTTGACGAGGTTGTGAGGGTTGGAAGAGCCTTTTGCCTTAGCGAGCACGTCGGTAACACCGACAGACTCGAGGACGGCACGCATAGCACCACCGGCCTTCACACCGGTACCGTGAGTAGCAGGTTGGATATATACGCGAGCACCGCCGAACTTGGCATACTGCTCGTGAGGAATCGTACCATTAAGTACAGGCACTTGGATAAGGTTTTTCTTTGCAGATTCAGTTGCCTTTGCGATAGCAGCGGTAACCTCACCCGCTTTACCCAAACCATAACCAACGATGCCGTTTCCATCTCCTACAACAACGATGGCTGCAAATGTAAAGGTACGTCCACCTTTCGTAACTTTGGTTACGCGGTTAACTGCGACAAGGCGCTCCTTGAGTTCCAAGTCTTGTGTTGTTTTAACTCGATTCATTGTTAGTCAGCGTGTTTAGAATTTGAGACCTGCTTCACGAGCAGCATCTGCCAATGATTGAACTCGACCATGATATAGGTAACCGTTGCGGTCAAATACCACTTCCTGAATGCCGGCTTTCTGAGCAGCCTCTGCAATCATTTTGCCTACCTGAGCGGCTTTTTCGCTCTTGGTCATTTTATCTTTAATTCCGAGAGATGAAGCATTAGCAAGTGTAACGCCCTTGGTATCATCAATTACTTGAGCGTAAATTTGGCTGTTGCTACGGAATACGGTCAGACGAGGACGCTCAGCAGTACCCGATACCTTGGTACGGATAGATGCTTTAATTTTAAGTCTTCTTGCAATTTTCTGATTCATAACTTATTCCTTTCTATTATTTACCAGCCGATTTACCAGCCTTACGACGTACAACTTCACCTTGGAACTTAACACCCTTGCCTTTGTAAGGTTCAGGGCGACGGAACGAGCGTATCTTGGCACAAACCTGACCAAGAAGTTGCTTGTCAGCCGACTCCAAGAAAATAAGCGGGTTCTGGTTACGCTCCGACTTGGTCTCCACCTTAATTTCTTTCGGCAAGCCGAGATAGATAGGGTGAGTATAACCCAGAGTAAGGTTCAGCACCTGCGGTTGGAGCATTTCCACACGGAAACCGACACCGACAAGTTCGAGAACTTTCTTGTAACCGTCGTGTACACCAACAACCATATTATGAATCAGCGCGCGATACAAACCATGTTTAGCGCGGCTTTCTTTTTCGTCATTCGGACGAGTAACGTGGCAAACGCCATCCTCTACAGTAACCGTAATCAAAGGATCAACAGCCTGAGCAAGTTCCCCCTTGGGACCTTTTACGGTTACTACATTTTCGGGGCTAACGGTTACAGTTACGCCTGCAGGGATTGCGATAGGTAATTTACCAATTCTTGACATAGTCTTCTCCTCCTTACATTAATAAACATAACAAATAACCTCACCACCCAACTGCTGACCAAGGGCTTCCTTGTTGGTCATCACACCTTTCGAAGTAGAAAGGATAGCGATACCCAATCCGTTCAGCACGCGTGGCATCTCGCGATAGCCCACATACTTACGAAGACCCGGGGTGGATACACGTTGCAAACTCTTGATGGCGTTAACTTTGTTAACGGGATCATACTTCAGAGCAATCTTGATTGTGCCCTGAGGTCCATCTTCCACGAACTTGTAAGAGAGGATATAACCTTTCTCAAACAAGATACGAGTGATCTCTTTCTTCAGATTCGAAGCAGGCACCTCAACTACGCGATGACCGGCTTTGATTGCATTTCTGAGACGAGTCAGATAATCTGCGATAGGATCTGTCATAAATGTTTTGTTGTTAAATTAATCCCGGCTGCCGGGACAATATTTAATAATAAGTTGATTTTAGTCGCTGACATCTTTGCAGACGGCGCAACCTATTCACATCTACAAATATCGTGCCACAATGTATTGTAGAATAAATGAACATTAACAGAATAGATAGTTAAAAGTAGCCTATCCTCCTCACATCCTATGCACATCCTATGCTAAATGGTGCACAAAACGTATTTAATATTTATTATCCAACAACGACACAGTGTCAGTCATTTGCAGAGCAAATTGGCAGTCCAAAAGCGGAAAATGCCAAATGACTATATGGCAGTCCCGAAGGAGTATGGAAACTCCTTCGGGGCGTATAGTTTCAGTACGATTACCAACTTGCCTTCTTCACTCCGGGGATAAGCCCTTTGGAAGCCATCTCGCGGAACTGAATACGCGACAAACCGAATGCACGCATATAACCTTTCGGACGACCCGTGATCTTGCAACGGTTGTGCAGACGGACAGGGCTTGCGTTCTTAGGCAGAGACTGGAGACCTACATAGTTGCCATCCTTGAGGAGTTGGGCGCGTTTCGCAGCATATTTAGCGACGAGAGCGGCGCGTTTTACCTCGCGGGCTTTCATTGATTCTTTTGCCATAGCGATTACTTTTTGAATGGTAAGCCAAACTCGCGGAGGAGAGCGAAACCTTCTTCATCGGTTTGCGCAGTGGTAACGAACGTGATGTTCATACCGAGCAGTTTGGTAATGTTATCAATGTTAATTTCCGGGAAGATAATTTGCTCTTGGATACCAAGGGTGTAGTTACCACGTCCGTCCATCTTGTTCTCGATACCTTTGAAGTCGCGAATACGAGGGAGGGCGACGCGAACGAGACGCTCCAAGAACTCGTACATACGCTCACCACGCAGGGTTACGCGAACGCCGATAGGCATTTTTTTACGTACCTTAAAGTTGGCAATATCCTTCTTGGAGAGTGTGGCAACGGCTTTCTGACCAGCGATGGCTGTCATTTCTGCTTGAGCGACATCGACGATCTTCTTGTCGGCAACAGCCTCGCCGAGACCTTGATTGAGGACAATCTTGGTGAGTTTCGGGCACTGCATTACTGTAGTGTAGTTGAACTCTTTCATCAAGATAGGAACGATACGCTCCTGATAATCTTGCTTCAGACTTGCTGTATTCATCATTAAATCTCCTTTCCGGTTTTTTTAGATACACGGACTAACTTTCCGTCTTTCTCCACACGACCTACGCGAACCGGTTTGCCGTTCTCAACGGGGTTGAGGTTGGAGATATGGATAGAAGCCTCTTGTTTAACGATACCCCCTTGTGGGTTCTTTGCATTAGGTTTGGTACTTTTCGATACCATATTAACACCTTCTACGATAGCACGCTGCTTATCTACAAGCACCTCCAGCACGCGACCGGTTTTGCCTTTCGATGCACCCGCGTTAACATAAACGGTATCACCTTTCTTAATATGTAATTTTGCCATTACTGTAATAATTTAGATGATTAAAGCACTTCAGGTGCCAGAGAAATAATCTTCATATTGGTTTGACGGAGTTCACGAGCAACGGGGCCGAAGATACGCGAACCACGGAGTTCCCCCGCGTTGTTGACAAGCACGCATGCGTTGTCATCGAAACGGATGTAACTACCATCGGCACGGCGAACCTCTTTCTTAACGCGGACAACGATAGCGCGGCTAACCGCACCGTCCTTGATGTCGGAAGAGGGGATAACGCCCTTGACTGCAACCACGATGGTGTCGCCGAGGGTGGCGTAACGTTTTTTGGTTCCGCCCAGTACGCGGATGCACAATGCCTCTTTAGCACCTGAGTTGTCCGCAACCGTAAGTCTTGATTCTTGTTGTATCATAATTACTTAGCCCTTTCAATAATTTGAGTTAGACGCCAACGAACAGTTTTGCTCAGCGGACGAGTCTCCATAATGCGGACGGTATCGCCGATACCACACTCGTTCTTCTCGTCATGAACATGGAACTTGCGAGTTTTATTGACAAACTTGCCATAGATAGGGTGTTTCTCTTTCCACTTAACGGCTACGACAATGGTCTTATCCATCTTGTTGGAAACGACAACTCCCACACGCTCTTTTCTTAAATTTCTTGTTTCCATTTCACTTTCGTTTTTTTACTTGGTTAATTCTCTTGCACGGAGTTCGGTTGCAAGGCGTGCGATTGTCTTACGAGCAACCTTAATCTGCAACGGATTGTCGAGCGGAGAAATGCTGTGATTCAATTTGAGGCGCACGAGTGCATCTTTCTCTGCAGCGAGACGCTCTTGGATCTCAGCGGTAGTTAATTCTTTAATTTCAGCTGTTTTCATAATCCTGATTAAACATTTTGGGTTGGGTCGTAATCACGTCTTACGACAAACTTAGTAGTGATAGGAAGTTTCTGAGCAGCCAGACGAAGTGCCTCTTTGGCTACTTCGTAAGGTACGCCGTCGACCTCGAAGATGATGCGTCCGGGTTCCAATGGAACTACGAATCCCTCGGGAGCACCTTTACCTTTACCCATACGGACATCCAAAGGTTTCTTAGTGATAGGTTTATCCGGGAATACGCGAATCCATACCTGCCCCTGGCGTTGCATATAACGCGTTACAGCAACACGGGCTGCTTCGATTTGACGACCTGTCAACCATATGGTACCAAGCGATTTGATACCGAATGAGCCGAATGCCAACTCATTGCCGCGTTGCGCAATGCCTTTGATACGGCCTTTTTGCGAGCGGCGGAATTTCGTTTTCTTAGGTTGTAACATAACTGTTGTAATCTACAAATCGGTTAAACTTATTGTTTTTTGTTTCTGCGGAAACCACCCTTACGGTCACCATCACGTCGGTCGTTGCGGCGATCCATACCACGACCTTCCTGTTTCTGAGTGAAGTTGGGAGCGAGGTCTTTCTTGCCATAGACTTCGCCACGGCAGATCCAAACCTTAACACCGATAACACCAACCTTGGTGATAGCACCAATCTGGCAGTAGTCGATGTCAGCACGCAGTGTGTGTAGAGGAGTACGTCCTTCTTTGTACATCTCTTTACGTGCCATTTCGGCACCATTCAGACGACCGCTGACTTGAACCTTGATACCCTCGGCGCCCATACGCATAGTAGAAGCGATGGCCATCTTAACGGCACGGCGGTAAGCCACTTTGCCTTCCAATTGACGTGCGATCTTGGTAGCAACGATAGTTGCATCCAACTCAGGACGTTTTACCTCGAAGATGTTGATCTGAACATCTTGTTTGGTGATTTTTTTGAGTTCCTCCTTCAATTTGTCAACCTCTTGTCCACCCTTACCGATGATAAAACCGGGGCGAGCGGTGCAGACAGTTACAGTTACAAGTTTCAGAGTCCTTTCGATGACGATACGGGAAATACTAGCCTCAGCAAGACGGGCGTTGAGGTACTTACGAATTTTAGTATCCTCTACGATAGTATCTCCGTAATTCTTACCGCCAAACCAGTTGGAATCCCAACCACGAACAATACCGAGGCGGTTTGCAATAGGATTAATTTTCTGTCCCATTTTGTTGATTACTTTTCAGCGTTAGTATTTTTGGTATCCACGAATACAATAACATGGTTGGAACGTTTGCGGACGCGGTAGCCACGACCTTGAGGAGCGGTCAGCAGACGCTTGAGCATCATTCCGCCATCAACCATGATATTGCTTACATACAATGTTTCCTGATCAGCCTTCTTTCCGGTTTTTGCTTCCCAGTTAGCGATAGCCGATTTCAGTACTTTTTCCATAGCGCGCGATGCCTCTCTGGTAGAGAAATGCAAAGCACCCAGTGCGCGGTTCACTTCCATACCACGAATCATGTCAGCAACAAGGCGCATTTTGCGTGGAGATGTAGGAACGTTGTTTACCTTGGCAAAGTACTGGCTCTTGCGAGCCTCTTTCATTGCCTCGGCTGTATTATGTTTTCTAGCACCCATTTTGAATTCTAAAATTTAATTTGTTGTTTGAATGATTCAATGGATTACTTCTTGTTGTTGCCGGCATGACCACGGAAAGTACGAGTAGGAGCAAATTCTCCCAACTTGTGTCCAACCATATTCTCCGTTACATAAACAGGAATGAATTTATTTCCATTGTGAACTGCAATAGTATGACCTACAAAATCCGGAGAAATCATAGAAGCACGGCTCCAAGTCTTGACAACTTCTTTCTTGCCCGACTCATTCATAGCCAACACCTTGTCCTCCAACTTGACATTGATAAACGGTCCTTTTTTTAATGAACGACTCATAATGTTGTTACGATTTTAATAGGTTATTTCTTTCTTCTTTCGATTATGAACTGATTGCTCTGGTTTTTCGGGTGACGAGTCTTGTATCCCTTAGCGAGCAAGCCCTTACGAGAACGCGGGTGTCCACCGGATGCACGTCCTTCACCACCACCCATCGGGTGATCTACAGGGTTCATAACAACACCACGGTTGCGAGGACGACGACCGAGCCATCGGCTACGACCTGCCTTACCACTTTTCTCCAATGCGTGGTCGCTATTGCCGACTACACCAACGGTAGCCTTGCATGCAGCGAGTACCTTGCGCAATTCACCCGAAGGCAGTTTGATGATTGCATACTTGTCCTCACGCGAAGAGAGTTGTGCAAACACGCCAGCCGAGCGAACCATACAAGCCCCCTGCCCCGGACGCAACTCGATATTATGAATGAGCGTTCCGAGAGGGATGTTTGCCATCGGAAGGGCATTTCCTACTTCAGGAGCAGCGTCTGCCCCCGACATAACCGTTTGACCTACTTGCAGTCCGTTAGGTGCAAGAATGTAACGTTTCTCACCATCAGCATAGAACAAAAGAGCGATGCGAGCCGAGCGGTTCGGATCATACTCAATCGTTTTAACTGTAGCGGGTACACCATCTTTGTTACGTTTGAAGTCAATTACACGATATTTCTGCTTGTGTCCGCCGCCGATGTAGCGCATGGTCATCTTACCAGCATGGTTACGACCACCCGTTTTGCGTTTGCCGAACACAAGAGATTTCTCCGGAGCACTTGCGGTAATTGTCTCAAATGCACCGATAACTTTGTGTCTTTGCCCCGGTGTAGTGGGCTTAAATTTACGTACAGCCATTTTTAGATATTGCTATAAAAATCGATTGTTTCACCTTCTTTCAATGTAACGATAGCTTTCTTGTAAGCCTGCTGTGCACCGCGAAGCAAACCGCTCTTGGTATAGCGTTGTTTTACTTTTGGAGCCACAATAAGTGTATTTACATCCTCTACCTGTACATTGTACATTTCCTCTACTGCCTTTTTGATTTCAACCTTGTTGGCAGTACGCTCTACTCTGAAACCATAACGGTTCAACTTTTCGCCAGCGGCGGTCATCTTCTCAGTGACGATCGGTTTGATAATAATTGCCATAGTTGTAACCTCCTTATGCGTTAAAAGTTGCCTCGATAGCGGCAGCCGAAGCCTCGGTAAGAACCACTACATTCGAGTTCATAATAGTATAAGTATTCAGTTCGTTAGCCGAAACAACGTTAACCCGTTGCAAGTTGGCAGCCGACTTGATTGCGTTGGTGTTAGCATCACTCACGATGAAAGTAACTTTCTTGCCTGCCACATTGAGATTGTTGAGAACCTCAACCATTGCTTTGGTCTTGGGAGCCTCGAAAGTGAGAGCGTCTAGCACAAGAATCTGCTCTTGCTTAGCGCGAAGGCTGAGAGCCGATTTACGAGCCAATTGTTTTACCTTGCGGTTGAGTTTGAAAGCATAACTGCGGGGAACGGGACCAAAAATAGTACCACCGCCTACGCGAACCGGCGATTTGAAATCACCCGGACGTGCACCTCCGCCGCCCTTCTGACGACCAAGTTTGCGTGTAGAGTGGGCATTCTCGCTACGTTGTTTTGCTTTGGCTGTACCCTGACGGTTGTTTGCCAAGTATTGCTTAACGTCCAAGTAGATAGCATGTTCGTTAGGCTCAATACCGAAGATTGCGTCGTTGAGAACAATCTTCTTGCCGGTCTCTTTGCCGGCCATATTCAAAATACTAAGTTCCATACTAAATTACTTGTTAAGAATAACTATTGAATTTTTAGCACCCGGAATACTACCCTTGACCATAATCAAGTTGTACTCGGGGATAACTTTGAGAACAACAAGGTTTTGAACCGTGATGCGGTCTTGTCCCATATGTCCGCCCATACGTGTACCCGGGAAGATACGACTCGGGTATGCGCAAGCACCTACAGAACCCGGTGCACGCAAGCGGTCGTCCTGACCGTGGGTTGACTGACCTACACCACCGAAACCGTGGCGTTTTACAACACCCTGGAAACCTTTACCTTTGCTGGTACCGATCACATCGATGTAGGTATTCTCCTCGAATACATCAGCGACTGTAATGGTATCGCCCAAATGGAGTTCTTTGCCGAACTCGTCGAATTCAGCGAGGTGACGCATAGGTTGAACGCCTGCAGCCTTGAAGTGTCCTGCTTCGGCCTTGTTGGTATGTTTCTCGCTCTTCTGCATGAAACCTACCTGAACAGCCTGATAGCCATCTTTCTCAACGGTTTTCAGTTGCGTTACAACGCAAGGACCTGCCTCGATAACGGTGCATGGGATATTTTTGCCATCAGCACCGAATACGGAAGTCATTCCGATTTTTTTTCCTAATAATCCTGGCATTTTACCGATTGTTAGTTTGTTAATAAATTGCCGTTCTCGCCCGCGGACTGATGCCTTCACCCGAAGATTACTTGATCATTTACCGAGGGAAACGGTCGTTTGTCAATGCATAATGCGTAAAGCACAATGCAAATGTTCTTTCTTTTCCGATTACGCTTTGATTTCCACCTCAACACCGCTGGCAAGTTCGAGTTTCATCAGAGCCTCGATGGTCTTGCTATTTGCATTGTAGATGTCAATCAGACGTTTGTAACTCGACAGTTCAAACTGCTCACGACTTTTCTTGTTAACGAAAGTGGAACGGTTAACGGTGAAGATACGTTTGTGAGTAGGCAATGGAATAGGACCGCTGATTACGGCACCGGTAGCCTTAACAGTTTTAACGATTTTTTCAGCCGACTTGTCCACCAAGTTGTGGTCGAAAGATTTCAGTTTGATACGAATTTTCTGACTCATATCTTTTTTAGAATTAATAATTTGACGATTTGACAATATAACGAATTGTCTATTTAAGAACAGGGCGTGAGACAACCAAAGAGTCATTTGCTTGGAACGACCCGCGACCTATTTTTATATGTAAAGGACATGCGCCTGTGCACTCACCTGCGCACGTCCTTATCCAAGCATTATACCAAGTCTGCACGTCCGCCGCACTCAGTAAGAACAACCTTAGCGATTGCACTCGAGACAGGCTCATAGTGCGAGAACTCCATACTGGAAGTAGCGCGGCCGGAGGTGATGGTACGAAGAGCGGTTACGTAACCGAACATCTCGCTCAAAGGCACTTTCGCTTTAACGATACGTGCACCCGTACGAGCGGTATCCATACCCTCTACCTGTCCACGACGTTTGGTCAAGTCGCCAATGACATCACCCATATTCTCCTCGGGTGTTACCACCTCAACCTTCATAATAGGCTCCATGAGAACCGGTTTAGCCTTAACGCAAGCGTTTTTGAATGCCATCTGGGCGCAGATTTCGAATGACAACTGGTCGGAGTCAACGGGGTGGAAACTACCATCAATAACCGTAACCTTAAGTTGGTCAACCGGATAGCCGGCAAGTACACCATTCTTCATTGCAGCCTGGAAGCCCTTTTCGATAGAGGGGATAAACTCCTTAGGAATATTACCGCCCTTTACTTCGTTCACGAACTGGAGCGAACCTTCGAAATCAGGATCAGCCGGTTCAACGCGCACGAACATATCGGCGAATTTACCACGACCACCAGATTGTTTCTTGTAGGTTTCACGGAGTTCAACCGGCATAGAGATTGCTTCGCGGTATGCTACTTGAGGACGACCTTGGTTGCATTCAACCTTGAACTCACGTTTCAGACGGTCGATAATAATCTCGAGGTGCAACTCACCCATACCGGAGATAACGGTCTGCCCTGTCTGCTCGTCGGTCTTAACGGTAAATGTAGGATCCTCTTCTGCCAATTTAGCCAAACCGACACCGAGTTTGTCAAGGTCTGCCTGGCTCTTCGGCTCAACCGAAACACCAATCACTGGAGCGGGGAATTCGATAGACTCTAGTACGATAGGATTCTCTTCATCGCAAAGGGTATCACCGGTGCGGATATCCTTGAAACCTACGCCGGCTCCGATATCACCTGCTGCAATAAAATCAACAGGGTTCTGGTGATTGGAGTGCATCTGGAAGATACGCGAGATACGTTCTTTCTTACCGGAACGGGGATTGTAAACATACGAGCCTGCCTCCAACTTACCCGAATAAACGCGGAAATAGCAGAGACGACCTACATACGGGTCGGTAGCAATCTTGAATGCCAATGCGCAAAGCGGCTCATTATCATCCGGCTTACGGCTGATAGCATCACCCGTGCGAGGATCGATACCATCTATTTCCGGAGTATCCAACGGACTCGGCAAGTAAGCGCAGACCGCATCAAGCATAGTCTGCACACCCTTATTCTTGAACGAAGAACCGCAGATAACGGGGAAAATATGCATACTGATAGTACCCTTGCGGATAGCAGCACGAATCTCATCCTCGGTGATAGTAGAAGGATCGGAGAAGTATTTCTCCATCAAAGTATCATCGAACTCTGCAATGGTCTCGAGCATTTTGTCGCGCCACTCCTCTGCCTCTGCTACGAGGTCAGCAGGAATATCATCCACCTCATACTCGGCGCCCATTGTCTCATCGTGCCAAAGAATAGCCTTCATTGTAACAAGGTCAACCACCCCTTTGAAAGTTTCCTCATTTCCGACAGGAATCTGGATAGGGCAAGGGGTTGCACCGAGTACCTCTTTAATCTGGCGAACCACATCGAAGAAGTTGGCACCCGAACGGTCCATCTTGTTGACATAGCAGAGGCGCGGCACATTGTACTTGTCAGCCTGACGCCAAACGGTTTCCGACTGCGGTTGAACACCACCTACAGCGCAGAGAGCCATAACGGCACCATCCAAAATACGGAGCGAGCGCTCCACCTCTACGGTAAAGTCCACGTGCCCCGGAGTATCTATCAAGTTGATTTTGTACTTATTGCCCTTGTACGACCAATAAGTGGTAGTTGCAGCAGAAGTGATAGTGATACCACGCTCCTGCTCCTGAACCATCCAGTCCATAGTAGCAGCACCATCGTGTACCTCACCGATTTTGTGTGTAAGACCGGTGTAGTACAGGATTCGCTCGGAGGTAGTTGTCTTACCGGCATCAATGTGCGCCATGATACCGATGTTTCTGTTTAATTTCAGATCGTGTTTAGCCATTGTTTCTTTTCCTTAATTATATACACGCGCGTACGGTGCGTATTAGAAACGGAAATGTGCGAATGCACGGTTAGCCTCAGCCATACGGTGCATATCCTCTTTACGTTTGAAGGCACCACCCTGATTGTTGTAGGCATCCATAATCTCGGCTGCCAATTTCTCCGCCATCGAATGACCACCGCGTTTGCGTGCGAAAGCGATCATATTCTTCATCGCAATCGAACCTTTGCGGTCAGCACGAATCTCGGTAGGTACCTGGAAAGTAGCACCACCGATACGCTTTGATTTTACCTCAACCAAAGGAGTGATGTTATCGAGAGCCTGTTTCCAGATATCCAAAGCGGACTTATCCTCCGACTTCATTTTCTGTTCTACTACTCCCAAAGCGGTATAGAACACACCATACGAAGTGTTTTTCTTACCATCGAGCATCAAGTGGTTTACAAACTTAGCCACCATCACCTCGCCATAAACGGGATCCGGAAGGATTACACGTTTTGTTGGTTTTGCTTTTCTCATTGTTGTTTTAATTTTTGGTTGTCATCGCTTCAGCCGGAACAATTCACAATGCACAATGCATAATTCACAATTATTCCAACTTACTCAACCGATCAACCCGGTTAATCGTCCCAAATATGGAACTCTCAGTTAGTTTTTTTTGTAGTTTTTCAGAACGTATTACTTCTTTGCTTTCGGGCGTTTTGCGCCGTATTTGCTTCGACGTTGCAAGCGGTTAGCCACACCTGCAGTATCCAGCGTACCACGAACGATGTGATAACGTACACCGGGAAGGTCTTTTACACGACCACCACGTACCATTACGATACTGTGCTCTTGCAAGTTATGTCCCTCTCCGGGAATGTATGCGTTCACCTCCTTTTGGTTCGTCAGACGAACACGAGCCACCTTACGCATAGCGGAGTTAGGCTTTTTAGGAGTTGTTGTGTAAACACGCACACATACGCCACGACGTTGCGGGCAACTGTCCAATGCTGGGCTTTTGCTCTTGTCGATAAGTTCTGCTCTTCCTTTTCTAACCAATTGTTGAATTGTAGGCATTGTAACTTGTTGTTTATTAATAATTTATCATTTATTTCTTTGCTATCTGCCCTTGCCTGCAGTCTCACCATTTCACACACAAAAACCTCGCGTGCGTATGCGCAAAAGACGGGCAAACCGCGAAAAAGCGTGCAAAGGTACGACTTTTTTCCGGATTGTGCAAACTTTTACCACAAGAAAATCAACATTTTAAGTATTTTCTCATATTTTGCAAAACGGAGTATTCATTACACAGGCATCAGGATAAAAAATATCTCCTATGATGCAAGCGGATAGAAAAATGGAAGAAAACAAGCCTAAAGTTGTTTTTTTAATGACGCAAGACGATAGGGAATTCTACTCAGCCCACAGGACTTCGTATCGCTACGAAAGCACCCAGTGCTACGCACCTGCCTTACGCTTCACGTCCCCACACGTTTGCACTCCGAAATTACCGCGGACGAGGCGTCCGCGCCCCCGGCGGAACTTGGTGCCAACTCATAGGTAAACGCCATAGATTCTATGCTGAACAACCCGTTAATCACCCGATAATAAGTAGTTGTTTGTAACTGTTTGATAATGTTGGTGTTATGGGTGTTGTGTTTAAGTATGATAAATGATAGATAAACTTATATGCTATGGAATTGGTGCGGTGGGATTGTGAAATGGTGCGCAAAGGTACGAAAAATTAACACACTAAACAAGACCTTGAAGCAAAATAACTACATTATTAGAGGCTATTCTATATGCTATCGGGGGGTTGTCTTATTGCTATCGGGGAGTTGTCTTATTGCTATCGGGGATTTATCTTATTGCTTTGGGGATTTATGCTACACATTCTATGCACTACCAGTATTTATTCGGGGTTGTCTGGGTCGAAGTCTTCGGGTTGCAGTGGAGTATTGGCGGACGGGGAAATAGTATCGGAGAATGAGGGGAGACCATCGGCGATGGTGGCAGCAGTTTGCTCACGGCGGTAGGCTTCGAGGCGTTGCTTGGCTTCGTCGTCTATGGGTTTGATGTTTGGGGCGACGGCAAAGCCGTAGCGTGCCATTTTCATATAGACATCACACGCGTCCTTGGGTTTGAGTTTTTTGAAATTATCCCAAAAGACATCATAGTTCTCGATGAGTTTGCGCCGTGTAAGACGACTGAACTCCTCCTGTGAATAGTTTTGTTTGCTCATAGGTTTGTTGTGGTCGGAGGGCGGCTGCGGTTCGGCGGAGGAAGGAGTAGCCGAGGACAGGAACGCCGTGGGGTAATAGTCAATGATACAGTCGCGGCAGAGATAAGCGTCTTCGCGTGTAGGGAAGGCGTTGGTGATACCAATGTCCGCGGCGGTGTCGTCCGAGACCTTGTAGGGTAAGGTTTCGGAGACGGCATCGGCGGGTTTGGTTTTGTCGGAGCGGACGACTCTGCCCGCGTTTGTTATTACCCAGTAGTTCATTTAGTTGAGAGTTTAGAGTTGAGAGTTGAGAGTTTAGTGTTTGGCGGAGAGGTTGCCGAACATACGGTTGATACGTATCTGCTCCATATATTTGAGCCAGCCTTGGCGTTTGGCGAGACGTTCCGCCTGTGTAAGTCCGTCGGAGTTGTTCCAAGAGGAGGGTGTGTAGTAGAGACAGGACTTCATGATGTCGAGATGGGAGACGGATTTGGGCAGCATACGGACGGTGAAGGTTCGCAGGCGACCGTTGATGATACGGCGCACACGGCGGGGGCGTTTCATCTGGTCGATGTCGTCGTTGCATACCCATATCAGTTTGCCCTGTGCGTTCTCGATGACATAGAAGCGTTTGTTGCGTGCTTTCTGCAAGGCGTTGCACATAAAGACAGCGAGCGAGAGACGGAGACTGTCTAACTTGAGTTGGAAGAAAACCCGTGTAAGCAGCCATTTCTCAATGAAGAAGGCTTTGAATTGTTGTTTGGTCATAATAGTTGATAGTTTATAGTTAATAGTTGAAAGAAGTTGAGAGTTGAGAGTTGTTATTAGTTGAGAGTCAGATGGTGCTTTCTCCGAGGACTTGCATTTCGGCTCGTGCGTGCGGAGAGATGGGTTTGTACTGGCGCGGGGTGTTGAGTTCGTCGTAACAAATCCATACTCCGATGGCGCGGGTGATATGTCGGTCGTCGTGCTGTCCGTCGATAGCCCCGATAGTTCGACCGTTGGCTTTGATTTCCATAAAGTCGTGTTCGTCGCAGGCTTCCTGACAGGTCTCGATGTACATATCTTTGGCAAGTGCTTTCTGCTGGTGCTTGCATACCATCGGTTTGGTAGAGCGGTTGGTTTGGAAGCCCCACTTGGGTTCGAACCCCATATTGATTTTATCCATAGGTGTGCGGCAATAGAGATTGTCATAGTGGAGGGCTATTTCGTCGAGTACGAACTCGGAGTTACCGCCTTCGGTCTGCTCGGTATCAAGGGTGTTGGACTCGATAACCAGCAGTCCGTTCTCGTAGGCGGTGGCAATCTGCACGGCTTTCCACGCCAACTGGTAGTGGGGACAATGCCCGCACCACTCTGCGGCGACAACGGGTACTCCTCCGCGTGTCATATCGAAGCGGTCGAAGACGCAGATGACGGAGCGGTCGGAATGGTCGGACGTACCGCCTATATCAACCACGATAACGTAGCGGTCGTTACACTGGTGTTCGGGGTCGTGGTCGGGCATAAACCAGATTTTGAGTGCTCCGTCGGTTTGCGGTCGGAACTCGATGTGCGAGAGGGCTTGCTCTCCGCAGTCGCTGTCAGCAAAGACCTCCCCGACAAAGGCGGGCGGACGGCAGCCGCGGCGGAGACGCTCCACGTCTTCCTGCGGATAGAGACGGTGTCCCGTTGTCTGGAACGCTTCGAGTGCCGAAGACGGACGCTCGGATTTCCACCGCCACATATCCTTGATTTGGCGTACCGCATTGCGATACCACGCTATGCCTTCGAGTGTAGCCCCCTGCGAAAAGAGCCATTGCTCATAGTCGGTCATCGAAGCGATGAAAGCGGGATAGTCGTCGATAGGCAGGCGGTCGTTGTCGGCTTCGTACCACGCCACAAAGAGCGGGCTGAAGGACGATTTTGTATTGGGGTCGTCGGAGGTGGCACGCAGCCACTCGGTATGAAAGAAGTTACCCACGCCGCGGGCGGTGGACTCGTAGAAAATCATCGTGTTGGGAGCATAGGATATACCGCCCATAATAGACTGCACAAGGTCTTCGGGTTTGATACCCTGCGTGGCTTTGTAGAGTCCGACCTCGGAAAAGTGCGCCATAAGAATATCATCGCCGACAAGGTTGTTCGGTTTCTCGGCAGAGCCGATGGTGATACGGCAGCCGATACCTTTGACGATAAGCGTCTTGTTGCCCCGCTCAAAAGGAGTAAGGGCAAAGCGTTCCACCACGTTTTCTTTGCCAAGCAGCCACGTAGGGAGTTGGGCAAGCATTTTGGAGTACATACCCCGGATGATACGTGCCGTATTCTCCACGTGTGCGGCGATGATAGAGTTTACCGCACCAAGGACGAAGAGCTGTTTCCATGCCATATAGAGTTGTATGAGCGTGGAGAAGCCAATCTGACGGGACTTGACGATGATGATACGGACGGGTTTGCCGTACTTGTCGCTGTCGTAAATCATACGCAGGAGTTTGCGTTGTCCGCGGTTGAGGGTAAAGAGAATATCCTTGGGGTTGAGCGGGTTCTTGTCTTTGATATAGAAGAAAGAAGCGGCGCAAAACTCGAAGTCGTGGCGGCAGCGTGCCTTGATGAGTTCGCGGCGGACGATTTCGAGATTAACCTTGGTGTATCTCAGCCGGAGACGATGGAGATAAGTACGGACAGAGAAACCGCAGTCGCGCAGGTCGGAAAAGATTTTCTCGTTGTAGCAGTCGAACGGTACTTGGTAGTCTATCCAGCCGAGTTCGATAGCGGAGAACGGGAGACGGGTACAAGAGGTACAGCCCTCACCGGTAATGGGGTTGTAGGTCTGCGTGCGCTCGCGGTTACGCTCGGTGTTGATATGTAGTATTTCGTCGGTAGTCATAGGTTGAATGGGACTAATGGGTCGAATGGGGGTGCATCAGTCGATAGGCGGCAGGTAGTATGACTGCTATTGCGCCGAAGGCAAAGGCAACGAGGTGGAGGGCGGTGTTGGAGTGTCCGAAAAAGAGTTGTATGATAACGGATAGAGCGACATAGATATAGTTGCGCAGTTGGCGCAAGGTGGGATTGAGCATAAGGAGCATACCGAGCAGCGCAAAGACGATACCCGAAGCCCCGACGGTAGGGGTATTAGCGGCAGCACAGAGCCCTGCAAGGACGGCACAAGCATAGAGGACAAACAGGAAATGCGTATGCGAGCGGTTGAAACGGCAACAATAGATATTCCGCACAGGCGCGTACATCAAGGCAAGCGCAAGGACGTTGATGAGAAGGTGCAACCACGAGACGTGGAAGAACGAATAGGTAAGGCAGCCCCATAGATTGCCGGTACTTAAGGCAAAATGCGAGATGCAGAATTGTGCGACAGCGGTCATAGTTGTTTGCGTGCTTTATTGCGTTTGCGTTTCTCGGCGAGAGCACGGTAGTAGAAGGCGCGGGCGGCGGAGGGGTTGATATAGAAGGAAGGGGCGGGTTGTTCGAGGATGTCCTGCATAACGGAGTACTTGAAATCGATGCCGCCCTGCCTGTCGTAGCGGGCTTGGAAGCGGGTGAAGATGTCGAGGTACATTTGGCGTGTATAGGGGCAGGCGGTGCGGACAGTGCCTGTTGAGAGCCAGAGGTTGTACTGCTCGAGTGCGTGCTTGGGCGAGACATAGAACTGCGGTGCGGGTGATTGTGCGACGGCACGGCAGAGGTAGGTAAGATTGGGTCGGGAAGCGAAGGCGGTCTTCCACAGTTTATCGACGGCTTGGACGAAATGGGTTTGCCGCAAGCGTCGGTTGTAGAGGCGTTCGGAAGGTTTTACAGCAGATGAGGTGTTATGATGGTGCGACATATTCCGCAGTCGCTACGCTCCTAAAGCAGTGCTTTGCGGAATGTGTCGAATGGCTGATTTTTTATGGTGCAAAGATAGGGAAATTTGTACGGGAGGACAAAAACTAATTACAGAAATAGCAAAGATTGTTACGTTTGCAGCAGTTTTTATTTACATTTGCAGCAGTGGGTTGGTGCGAAAGAGCGTAATTTTGTCCACTGAATAAAAACAGGGTATCCACAGGGTATGGTAAGGGTATCCACAGGGAGAAAGTATATGCGTAGTTAACCCAACTAACACGAAATAATGATGAACGGATTATTCAAGGAGCGCAACCGCAGTATTGTAGAACGATTTGACAGACTGTATCAAAAAATGCCGACTATGCGGGTGTATGCGCAAATAGGGGTGGAATACGGGCTGTCGGAAGAGCGTGTCCGCAAAATCGTGTACGGACGCCGTAATTGGTCATAGTTGCCCAACAACCATGGCAAGAAAGCAGTAATTTTGCAGTGTCTTTCGAAAGAGCAAACAGGATTATTAACAACCAAAAGCAAAACAAGATGGCAAAGTACATTCCAATGGACTTGTTAAAGTCCTTGCACGGAAACGTGTGCGGTCATTCGGACATTTATTTTGCGGAGCGCAACGGCACTCGTTACACGGGCAGGCTGTGCAACCGCAGGAGCAGTCCGACGACCGAAAACGAAATGGCTATGCGTGACAAATTCACGCAAGCGGCAAAAGCAACCTCGATATGCTTGTCGGACGCGACGGAGCGTAAGACGGCAATAGCCGGGTATAAAGCACAGCGCAAGTACAAAACGCTATACGGATTTGTGTTTGCAAGAGAGTATGCGAAACTCGGATAGACGGCGGACAAAAACGCGCAGTCGCTTCGCTCCTAAAGCAGTGCTTTGCGCGTTTTTATCCGAACAAATTATTTACCCAATTTTTAATTTCTTAATTTTACAAAAATGGCAACAGTAGATTATGCCTATCCCGTAGAAGCATTGCACGGGAAAGTAAAGAAAACGCACTCGGTAGGTTTTGCAGAGCGTCAGGACACGGGGTGCAAGTTTACACAAAGCAGAGAGGAGCGTACAGCGGTTCCGACCGAGGCGCAGACGGAGGTGCAGCAGAAGTTTGCAACGGCAGCGAAAGCAGCACGCACCCGAATGGCGGATGCGCAAAAGCAGGCGCAAGACTTAGTGGCATTCAAGAAACAGAGCAAGTACAAGACTTTGTATGGCTATGTATTCTCGCAAGTGTACGGAGCGTAAAAACGACGACTCCCCGCCCACCCCTCAGAGAGGGGGCTTGCAAAGTATCTGAAGTTCCCCTCTTTTTTGGGGGGCGGGGGAGTAATTTACAACCCGAAGGTACACAGCGTAGTGAAGGTAGTGTGATAGGAACAACCGGATAAGTATATGGGGCTTATGAGGCTTATAAGTCTTGTGAGCCCCATACTTTTTATAGCAAAGAGCGTATGAGAAAGACGTATAAATCGAAGGCGGCGCAGTTGCGGCTGGTGTTGGAGGTGCGCGGTGAGCGTGTGGGGATAGAGTTCGGCTGGGATATAGTGAGCCAAGGCGGTGCGATGGGTTGCAGTTACAGCACGGACGACGCGGCGGTGCAGGAAGCGATAGAGCGCGACCCGCTATTTGGGGGCAGGATATGGTGCGAGAGACCTCCCCTAACCCCTCCAAAGGAGGGGAACGAAGAACGAAGGACAAAGAACCGCGGACGGGGAGTCCGCATCCCCGGCGGAAGCATTGATGACGCGGGACGCATCGTCTCCACACCTATCGAGAGTATAGTGGAGGCAAGGAAGGTGCTGCGGGAGCAGTACGGGAAGAGCGCAGAGGAGACGAAGACCAAGGTGCAGGTGCTTACGCTGCTGAACGAGTTGGGACTTGATTTCCAATTTTGAATTATGAATTAAGAATTATGAATGGATATGCTTGGTAAAGAGATAGAGAACAGGGTGATAGTGAAATTGGAGGAGTACACGCCCTTTGACACGGCAGACTATCCGCTGTTGGCAGGCGGGGACGTATTGGAGGAGCAGAAGCCGATATACAGTTATGTACACCAACACTTGTCGGAAGCGGCAAACGAGATGCTGCTGACGTTGCCGTTGCACCGGCTGAACTACAAGCAGGCGAGTACGAGCGGTGCGCCAGACAGCAAGGACAACCGTACAGGGAGTATCTCTTTGCCGGGCGATTACCTGCGGCTGCATACGTTGCGTATGAGTGGCTGGGTAAGACCCGTACACAAGGTGGTGCGGGAAAGCGATGCGGAGTATGCGTTGCAATTCAGCGAATGGACGCGCGGGACAAAGCAGAAACCCGTGGTAGCGGAGAGCAACGACCGGTTGTCTTACTACAGTGTGGACGCAGGTGCGACACACAATGTGAGCAGTTTTCTGTATATCCCGCGGTTTGACGAGAAGCAGGAATATGACGACCAAGCGGCGGAAGCGATAGCATTGCATTGCGCACGGAAGGTATGCGAGGTATTCGGAATAACGGAGCAGATAACGATATTGACCAACGAGATTAACTCTGTATTGGAAAACATACGGCTATGATAAACAAGAACGACAGCAGATACAAGTTTCTGAAGCGGACAGACACGGCGAAAGAAGCGGTAGTGCCTCAACAGGAACAGGAGACGGCGGAGCGTGGGGCAAACCTAATGCGTCTGATGCGCTACCGTGCGATGTGGGACGCTATGGCGGGTTTCCGCAGGCGGCGGCTACGCACGAAACGCTATGAGCGCGGACTGCAATGGGAGGACGAGATAGTGGTAGGCGGGAAGAAGATAACCGAAGCCGAGCATATCCGCGAGCAGGGGAAAGTGCCGCTGAAGAACAATGTGATGCTGCAAACGCAGAACAGCGTAGTGGGCGTATTCCGCAACAACTACACACACCCGGAGGCGATAGCCCGCACACGGGACAACCAGCACATCGGCGAGATGATGACGGCGATGCTGCAATATGTGGAGCAGATAAACGAGATAAAAGAGGTGGACGCGGCGGACTTCATGGAGGGTTTGCGGAGCGGTTTTGCGGTGCAGTATATCGACTACCAGTGGAACAACGAGACGCGGACGAAGGAGATACGGGTGATGAGTTGCGCCCCGACGCACGTGTTTGTGAACGGCGGGGTACACGACACACGCGGCGGAGACATCACGTGTATCGGTCTGCTGATGGATATGCCGCTGAACGATGTGATACAGCGTTTCTCGCACAGCGCAAAGGACTCGGAGAAGATACGGGAGATATACAGCCACGCCGACCGAGATAACCTGCAAGGTCTGTACAGGACGTTTATGGACAGCAGCAAGAGTTTGGATTTTTTTGTGCCGGAGCGTGGCGATATGTGCCGCGTGATACAGGCGTGGGAGCGCGAGTGCGAGGAGACGTGGCTGGTGCATGACAGATACGAGCAGACGCTGGAGGTCTATCCGAAGAAAGACAAGGCGCAGATAGACGCGATGATAGCGGAGCGGCAGCGGGACATAGAGGAGAACGACCTTGACCCCGAGAAGACGGAGATAACGTGCGAGTTGCACAACGATGTGTACTGGTACGTGCGGTATATGAGCCCGAGAGGCGACGTGCTGTGGGAGGGACGCAGTCCGTTTGCGCACCGCAGCCACCCGTTTGCGGTGTATATGAGCCGCTTGGTGGACGGGGAGATATATAGTTTCGAGGAAGCGATAATCGACCAGCAGCGGTATATCAACCGCCTGATAACGCTGAACGACTTTATCATGAGTGCGAGTGCGAAAGGCGTGCTGGTCTTTCCCGAGAACGCCATACCGAAAGGAATGAACAAAGAAGACATACTGGAGCAGTGGACGAGTTACAGGGGTGTTATCTTTGCGAACCTGAAAGCGGGCGTGCCGATGCCGACGCAGATAAGCACGAATGCGACGAACATCGGGACAAACGAGTTGCTGGCACTACAGTTGCAGTTGGTGCGGGACATTAGCGGCGTGCACGGAGCAATGCTGGGCAAGGAAGCCAAGAGCGGTACGGCGGCAAGCCTGTATGCGCAAGAGGCAAGCAATGCGCAGACGAACCTATTGGACACGATAGAGAGTTTCGCGGCGTTCCGCAAGCGCAGGGACTACAAGATAGCGAAGGTGATACCGCAATGCTACGACTATGTGGACTATATTCCTGTGGCGGGCAAGGACTATTCGGACGCAGCGAAGGAGTGGAATGCCGATTTGGCTTCAAAGTTCGACTATTACATACTGATAGCGGAGACGAACAACAGCGAGTTGTATCAGGCGCAGTTGAACCAACTGCTGATGGCGGCATTGCAGCAGCGTCTGATAGACTTCAAGACGGCGTTGGAGGTTGGACGTTTCCCGTTTGGCGACCAAGTGTTGCGGTTGCTTGAGCGCAAGGAGCAGGAGATGCAACAGCAGCAGGCGCAGGTACAGGCAATGATATTACAGGGGCAGGCGGCAGGTTTACAGATGGCAGACCAAGGTGCGAGCCAAGCGGAGATAGCGCAGGCAGGAGCGGATATGGCTACGCAGGCACTTGCCAGCGAGAACGCTTTGCTGGCGCAGGCAGGGCAAGCCGACCAGCAGGCGATGGCGATGATAGGACAGGCGTTGGGGTAATTATGAATTATGAATTATGAATTATGAATGTTCCACGACCCTGACCATAGCCTGTGGATAACCCGACTGTTCCACGGAACATTGAACGCAAAAAAAACAATAACACGAAATGAAATTATTTACATTTGCAGCAATCGGTTTAAGAAATAACCCGTAATTTTGTAGCGTTATGACAATCAAAGAAGCACAGTATTTTAAGAAGTACATCGACGAGCGGCTGAATGAGTTGCTCGGTGCGATGACACAGCAGCAACTGAACACGTTGCAGGGACAGCGTTTTGCCGCCCGTTTTATGGGTAACATAGAGGGGCAGCAGATGTTGCCGCAGTCGGTGTTCAGACAGTTTTTGAACGAGATAGACTTCGGCGAGGCGAAGCAGTTGCACGACGACCTTGTGGTAGCACAGGGGCAGTTGGAGCAGGCATTGCACGATGCGGAGCAGGTGTCGGATGTAGAGAACCTGCACTATACGGACGTAGGCGGCGAACAGACACCGCTATATATCTACATCGATATGGACGACCCCGAACTGGCAGGTGTGAGTGCAAGCGACGAGACGGCACTATGGCAGGGTATAGACCGCATACTGCAAGCCAAGCGGACGAGCAATATGCAGATAATAGACCTGAATATCCGGCACCGCGGGCTGAATGAATGCAGTTACCTGTATTTCAGCACGAGAGTGGTAAAAAGCAATCGCCGTATAGAGCATGAGTATCTATGGTCGGTGGACGGGTACTACAGCCGTGCGGTATATCAGAACGGCGTAACAAGCAAATGGGAATGGATAGAACCGTCGTCTTCGGGCAGTGATATAGAGTCGATAGATGTGGAGTATATAAAAGGATTGTCGTTGAAATAGACAAAGGATAATTCATAACTTATAAATAATTAACAATTAACCATTATGGCAGAAGCAAAAAAGTATCTTGACCAAGCGGGCTTAGACGCGTTTTGGTTGAAAGTGAAAGCCAATGCGGCAGCGCAAGCGAGTGCCGCACAAGAGGCAGCAGAGGCGAAAGCAGCCGAAGCGAAAACAGCAGCAGAGGCAGTAGCCGCCGACCTTGCGGGCAACTACTACGACAAGACCGCAGTGGACGGTAAGGTAAAGGCGGTCAGCGACAAAGTGAGTGCGCTGGGAGCAGTGCTGACTTTCAAAGGCGCAGTAGAGAACACCAAGGCATTGCCCGCTACCGGGAACGCCAAAGGTGATGTATGGCACGTAACCGGCAACTCGGCAGAGTATGTATGGGACGGCACGGACTGGGAAGAGTTGGGTACGACCGTAAACCTTGACGGCTATCTGACCGAAGCCGACATCAAGTTGGAGGGCGTTCAGGCAAACGGCAAAGACCTGACCATCACCAACAAGAAAGTGAACATCGCCACAGGTGCGACCAACGGCACTATCGCCGTGAATGGCACGGACGTGGCAGTGAAAGGTTTGGGCAGTGCGGCATACACCGCAAGCACCGCTTACGCTACCGCAGCACAGGGCGGAAAGGCAGACACGGCATTGCAGCCTGCGGACATCGAGGCAATCACAACAGATTACATCAACGGGCTGAAGTAACCCAAAGGGTACAGGCGATTGGGTTCGCCTGTACTCACAAAAGAACAAAGAACAAAGAATTATGGCAAAGAGATTTTTAGACGAGAACGGCCTGGATGCCCTATGGGGGCTTATCAAGGCAGCGGTGAACACACTGCTGGAGAAGATGGACGGCAAGGCGGATGTAAAACATACGCACCTCTATGTCGGAATAGAAGACCACGCAAGTATGAGTTTTGATAACGAAAATGTGTATATCAGGGATGCTGAATATACGCCTGTTATCAAAGTACTGAACCCGGAAGGAAATGCTTGTGGTGTGCAAATATCAAGCAATCTCAATGAACATTGGCAGTTGGGGATTGAAGACGGCGGGTCTTATCTTCAATCGCCTAATGGAAGAAACATGGTTGTTGTTCAGGATGATGCACTACGCTTAAAGCATCTTGGAACAGACACTACAGGCGGTACGGATGTTAATTTGCGGTTGGACATGACTAATAATATCATTGAGATAAAACAGCCCGGTAAGAGCGGTTCGGCTTTCAAGGCTAAAACCGATGAGACTTCTGTCAAGTTCAACGACTCTATGGGTTTGCGTCTGAAAGCCGACCAGTCGGAACTGAAATTCAGCGGCAAGGGGCTGACCCTCACAGGCACAGACAGCAAACTGACGGCGACAAACACCATTAGACTGCTTGCTCCTGAGGTGAGCATCGGGCAGGCAGACAACAAAGCCACACTGAACCTGAACGGGTCTGACCTCGGCGGGACGGTGGAGCGGTTGAGTGTGCAGCCGCACGTGGAGTTGCTGTGTATGGATAAACGTCTCTTTCTCGTTGCCGACAAAGGGTATATCAAAGAGACGGATAGTGTAACCTTTTTCCGCTATATAAGAAGCCATAACCTATATAAGGTGAGAGACAGTAGCGACAAGTCAAAAATAAAAAAAATACACAGGCGTGTTATCGGTTGGAAACATCCTGAGGGTAATAGTGAAGTCGGCGAAATAAAACTGATACTCCTTGCTGCGCCAACCAGCGTTGTATTCAAATACTTCGATAACAAAGACTTGTTCGTAGTGGGACGTAAAGTGAATTCAGATCAAACGATAGGACATTTACAAAAATTTGAGGATATTATTACTATATTCAAAGCGTTGGAAGTAAACAAGGAAATAAGTGCCGACGGTGATAGGACTGACAGAAATTTCTTGCTGTTCAACAAGAAATGCGGTATCCGTATCAAGCGTGGGCAGGAATGGATAACCGATTATCTGCCGTTTATGGCACGGAAAGACAAAACCGGTGTGAAGGGCGAATACTCCTACGGAATAGGCAGGTGGGTATAAAAAAAACGGTCGAGTATAGACTCAACCTTAAACCGAACGAGTATAGACTCATATGAGGTGCCGACGATTATCAAATCGAATGCACTGCAAAGGTACGACAAATTTTTGGAATAAACAAATAATGCAAACAGATTTGATAAAAATAATTCGTTTTCTTGCCTTTGCGTTTATCGTACTGCTGCTTGCATGGGTGCTGCGTGGTTGCAAGACCTGCGAGTGCCTGCCGAGTGTGGAGGTGCGGGACAGCATAGTAACCCGCTACCACCACGACACGATACAGACCTACGCAAAGGACAGCGTCTTTATCCACCAAAAGGGCGACACGGTATGGCGGGAGCGTTGGTCTATCCGCTGGCGGGACAAGATTGTAGAGCGGTACGACACTATCTACTGCGGTCAAGAGAAAGAGACGGTGCGGGTAGAGAAAGTCGTCCCTGCACTCTACAAGAACTGCACCCGTGGTTTCTTTGTCCTGCTCTCGGTGATAGTCCTCTACATCGTGGCACGCATACTGATACGGGTATATTTGAAAAAGTAAGTCCTATGCAAAAGAGACAACCCTGCTGCGGAGAGTGCAGCCGTTATGGAGCAGACGCTCACCTGTGCTGGTATCGCAATATCCGCCGTACCCCGCACACCTCCGCCTGCCAAGACTACGCAGAGGAATAAAAAAATAGTCGCCATCGCCGGCAGCCCTTGGAGGTTAGTCCCGTTGGCTTTACAGCCCGTGCGGAGGTGAAAGCCCGCACGAGGCACAAGACAAAAGCGGTCTTTGACGTGTTGTGAATAGTCGCAAAGTGGTCGATTTCGACCACTTAAACACCTACCATTTCCATTGGTGGGAGTAACCGCTGGTGGAAAAACTCTACCAAAATGCAGACTCCCCCTTGCACGATTGAAAAAAATGTCGTATCTTTGCAGCGTCATTAGAGATAATGACCTCTATACTTAGAGTAAAGTGCTGTTCTGTGTATTGGAAGAACACTAAAAAACGGAAACAAAATGGAATACTCGCATAAACTATAAAATATGGTTTGCGAGTATTATTGTATCGAAATATAACTTATCAAAACTATATGTATATGGGAAATTCAAGATTGATTTTATTTGAGTGCGGTAAAGATTTAGGCTTTACTTTGCATAACGGTCGTGTAGTCCTACATATAGGAAACAACGATGCAGAGAATATGCGTAATGATGTACGCAAAGTTGGTAATGATTTGCGAGTATTATTGTATATATAAATGTAATGCGCTATGAACTTTTCTAAATCAGACAAAAGCAAAATTGGCAACGCTCTGATTTACGCCATCAATCATTGCAGTTCGCCAATCAGCAAAACCAAGTTGCTCAAATTGGTATATCTAATGGAGGAGACTATGGCAAAGGTTTATCATACTCCATTTCTGTCGCTGCCCTATGAGGTGTGGCAATATGGTGCTGTGCAAAAGGATTTGTATGCGGAATTAAGCGATGGTTGTTTGTCAATTCTACGGGACTATATAGGAGTTGGAGAAGATGGCAATTTCGTTGCCAAACAGGATTTTGATGATGAAGAGTTTTCTGATGAAGAAATGGAGATGATGAAATCTGTATTGGATAAGTACGGAAATAAAACTGCCAATCAATTGGTAAATTTGATACACAAAAAAAATAGTCTTTGGTATAGAACGGCTAAAAGAAATGGTGTACTAAAATCTTTCAAGGAGGGACTTGCGACAACATCGCCATATCTTATAGACCTTACTGAAGATATGGATGAGTGTCAAAAACAAGATTACATACAATGTAAAGAGATTAGAGAAACGGCAAGTGAATTAAGAAGTAAAGCAAATGTTTGAGGTTGGTAATCTGCTATATTTCACTCAGTTCATATTCAAGAATGGCAATACTCCAAAGCCTAAATACTTTGTAGTGTTGGGTGTAGTTGATGACGAGGTTGTGTTAGCCTCTTTGCCAACATCAAGAGACCACGTGCCTGCCAAGTATGGAAAGATGTCTGGTTGTATCAATGACAACGTGGAAAGATTTAATGTGTTTAAGTTTAATGCGCAAATACCCATTACTGAAACAGATTTTTCTTTTCCAAAAGATACATTTATTTACGGGGAACAATTGGACACATACCCCATTGAGGAATTGTTAGAATGGAACAGAAAACGACAAACGGAAATTTTAAGTAAAGGAAAACTCAAGGAGGAATTTTTTGAAGCCTTAAAAAACTGCTTACGAAATTCAACTAAAGTAAAGAGACGGTACAAGCACTACTTATAACATTGAGTCTTTTACCCAAGGTAGAAGATTTATAGAGGTTTTGGACGCTGAACCAGTTAATCAACGTTTATTGCAAGCGACTATTCTCAATGAGTAGTCGCTTTTTGTATGCCCTTATTAAAGAAAACAGCCGATTTCTTTAATAGCAAAACGGCTTATTAAAAGAAACATCAAACTAATTTAACAGGATAAGATTATGATACATTATTTGATTTTGGTATTGTCGGCAGTGCTGCTGTTTGCCGTGTACAACTATGCGGCTATCCATATCTTCGGCATACCGTCCTCGTTGTCGGAGACATTCTACCTGTATCAGAAAGAGGAGGAGGGTCTCGGCTATCTGTTCACCGCCATGATGTTCTGTATGGTGCTGCTGCTTTTGCCTGCGTGGCTCACTATAAGCGACGCTGTGGGAGGTTGGGAAAAGAATTTCACTTTTCTCGCATTCCTCGCCGCGGGCAGTATTGCCTTTGTGGGTGCAGCCCCTGCTTTCCGCGGTTGCGAGTTGGAGAGCAAGGTACACAGCATATCCGCCAAGTGTGCCGCCGTGTTCAGTCTGCTGTGGTGCTGCGTGGTATGCTGGCGGACAGCATACATCGTACCCGTTGCGGCAGCAGTGGTGTGGGCAACCGCTTTCGCTACCAAGACCGCCAAGAGTTGCAGCGTCTATTGGTGGGAGATGTGCGCCTTTGTAGCCACGTTTGCCACTATCATAACAGGGTGCATACGACTGATGTAACCCATATACAGACAACCCGAAAAACTCACAATCATGGAATGGATTAACATCATCATATCGGCTGCTTGCGCACTCATAGGCGCACTCGGCGGCGGCAGTCTGCTGTTCTACAAAACCAACAAACAACTCAAAAAGGTGGAGGTGGTACACAGTCAGGCGGATGAGTGGAAACGGCTCTACGAGGAGAGCGAGGACGAGCGCAAAGCCCTGTCGGAAAAGGTGGACAAACTCTACAAGGAGCAGCACACCGACCGCAACACTATCAACCGCCTCGAACTGGAGGTGCAGAAACTCAACTGGTATCGCTGCACTATCAACGGCTGCAAAAATAGAAGACCGCCCCACCTGTACAACCAAGACGGCATAGAGGTGGAAGCCAATAACAAAGAGTAACGATATGAAGAACATTCATTATATCCTTACACAGGCACGTATCGTCATAGCCTTGCCGTTCTTTGCGCTGGGTATGGTTTTTATGGGTCTGTGGGCAATCATCACCGGCAGAGACTAATTCAATGCATAATGCGTAATGAAAAGTAAGGAGGATATAAGGTGGATAGCCCATTCCTAATTCATAATTCGTCATTCATAATTAGCAATGAACCTGTCCGAGCATTTTACATTGAGCGAGTTTGTGCGCAGCGAGACGGCGGAGCGCAAGCATATCGACAATACGCCATCGCCTGAGGTGGTGGATAACCTGCGTGCCTTGTGCCGCAATGTCCTCGAACCCGCCCGTGTGTCTTTCGGTGCGCCTATATACATCACCAGCGGCTATCGCTGCCCCGCACTCAATGCAGCCGTGGGCGGCAAACCGACCAGCCAGCACCTCCGTGGCGAAGCCGCCGACCTGCAAGTACAGGGCGTAAAGAACCTGCGCAAGTTATACAACGCCATCAAGTCCCACGGAGTATTCGACCAACTCCTGTACGAGACCAACCGCACAGGTGCGAAATGGATACACGTCTCCTATACCTCCTACGGCAACCGCCACCAAGCGATAGACAACTACAAAGCATAGACCTATGGCATTAAGTAGAGAAGTAATAGAATGTGGAAAACCTTATCGCGGTTTCATATCTCAAATGAAAGTACGCGCAGGCTGCCATAAGTGGTATAAAAACCAAATGAACCGTTGGCTGCGTAGAAAAATGCGCCAAGACTTTGATTACAAGCCAAAGCGGCAGTATCACGGTTGGGAGGTATAGCCCTCCGCCGGTCTATTGGCAAATGTAGGCAAAAGTTTAATTCCCTCGAAATCGAGGGAATTAGCATAATAACCAAGAGACCTTTGACATATTGAGAATAGTTGCAAAATCACACAAAATACTTGCATAATTAAATTATTTGTCGTAACTTTGCAAAAGTTTAATTTGCATAAGTATGGAAAATGTAATCAAACAAACTTTGCGTGAGAAAGGTATCTCTCAGAAAGAGTTGGCAAAACAAATCGGGATGTCTGAAGTGGGTCTTTGCAAGGCTCTGAATGGCAGTGCAAAACAAAGCACAATAGACAAAATTGCAGATGCACTCGGAATGGAAAGTTGGCAATTAAAAGGACAAAAGTATCGGAAAGTTCTTTGTGAGGGCGAACTGCATATTGCAGATATTGCACTTGCGTGCTATATACTTGAAGATGGTACGAGAGTTTTATCGGGACGAGGTATGCAAGTTGCATTACGTATGGTTGATACATTAGAGGGAGAACAGACAAGAACTGCGGGGACCAGATTAAGCCGTTATTTGGCACAAGATAGTCTTAAGCCGTTCATTTTCAAGGATAAACCACTGGACCACTATACTCCTATTATTTGCTCTTTTAACGGAAAAATCATTCATGGCTATGAGGCTACGATATTGATAGATTTATGCAATGCTTTTTTAGACGCACGTTCCGAAATCAAGTTATCTCCACGGCAAGCAATAATTGCGAAACAATGTGAGATTATTATTCGTGCCACAGCCAAGGTCGGCATTATTGCTCTTGTGGACGAGGCTACCGGCTATCAATACGAGCGAGAGCATAATGAACTCCAAAAGATATTGGCTGCGTATGTTTCCGAAGAAATACTAAAATGGCAACTTACCTTTTCAGATGAGTTTTATAAAGAGGTATTCAGACTTTGGAATATCCCATATATTCCAAAGTATATTCGTATCAAACCGTCTTTTGTTGGGACGATAACCAAGGAATATATCTATGACCTACTCCCAAAAGGTGTTGTTGATAAAATAAAACAACAGACAGGTAAAACAGAAAGTGGGAATTGGAAATATAAATGGCATCAATCACTCACACCGAATGTAGGCAGGGAACATTTGGTTAAGCAGATACACGAGGTTACAACTCTGATGTCTATATCCAAAACGAAAGCGGAGTTCATTCATTATTTTGAAATGAAATATGGTAAAGAATTAGAACTCCCATTGGAGTTTGAATAGGTAAAAGTAACACCACAATTAAAGCAACTATTCTCAATGAGTTTAGTTGCTTTTTTGTATGTATATAACAGAACAATGACCATAGACGAGTTACATACCCTTTGGGAGAAGAAGAACGGCGGGAAAGCCGCTCCCACGGAACACGCTTTGCAGGTGGAGTGTCTGCGTTGGCTGCGTGTTGCGTACAGGGATGTGCTCTGCTATGCGATACCCAACGGAGCGTACACCACCAAGACGACCGCCCGTAAGTTGGTCGCCGAGGGCGTGTGCCACGGCATACCCGACCTGTGCATACCTGTCGGCAGGAACGGCTACCACGCCCTGTATATCGAAATGAAGAACGGCAAGGCGGGCAGGCTGTCCGAACATCAGAAAGAGGTCATCCCCCGCCTGCAAGCCTACGGTAACAAAGTGGTCGTATGCAGGACATTCGAGGAGTTCCGGCGGGAGGTGGAGGAGTATTTTGGTAATTTGTAATTTGTAATTTGTAATGGAGCAGTCTTCGGAAACGGGGGCTGCTTTTTTAATGCACAGTAATGCATAATCAAACCTCTCCAGCCCCTTCGAAGGAGGGGGGCAAAGAACAAGAACGCAACACCAACAACGTTTGCGCAAGCAAACCGGGAACACGAAATGAAATTATTTACATTTGCAGCAATCGAAGTGTGCGGAAAAGTGTAATTTTGCGATATGTAACAGATAACGACGCGGGACGCGTCGTCTCCATAAAAAATTGAATATGAGAAAGGCTTTTGTATTTAGGGCGGGGGATATACTGCGTGAGGCGGAGAAACGTACGAGCGTGGTAGGCAAGATGCGCGGGACGGACAAAGAGGCGCACCTGTATGACCGTATGGCACTGACGGAGGGCGAGCGTTTTCTGTCGGACGAGTATATGAAGGAAGCAGCGGCGGAGACATACGATTGGATAAAGGCTTTCGGGCGTGGCGTGGAGAATGCGTTTATGCAGTTTGCGGACGGCACGCTGAAGACGGTACGGAAACACTTTGGTGTCGGGATAACGATGGGCGGAAATAATTACGAATTAGGAATTAGGAATTATGAATTAGATGGCAATTTTGCAAGCATACGGAAAATAACCGGAAGGGGTTACGCATTGACGGTAACGCTGCCAAAGGTGGAGATAGAGACGGGAGATACGCAGGAAGTGCTATACAGGGTGTCGTTGCATATTACGGCGGGTGTGCAGGGTACACCGTTTGCGGAGGAGCGCATACTGACGGATGAGAAGACGGTGTCCGGATTTGCAAAAGACAAGAGTTTCACGCAGTGTGATATGCTGTTTAAGTTTGAGAGCAGCGATTGGGGCGAGGTAGTACCGTTGAGTGCCGACAGTGTAGATATAGAGACAGTGTCTGCGGACGTAGCGTCTGCGTCGTTGGCGGGATTTACGGAGTATGAGGGCAGATATGCGGAAGGTGATTTGCCGTTTGCGCTGAAGGACGGAACGTGGTATGAACCCGAGGCGGTGTGGTATGAGGCAGATATACGCAATGCGGTGGTTTACACATTGGAGATACCCGAATGGACGGACGAAAATATGCTCAGGAAAGTAGAGAACGACCTGAGGGAAGCGATGATAAACTACGTGGTATGGCGTTGGTTTGAGACGGTGAATGCGGGCGAGGCGGCGATATACTATGACAAATGGGAGGAGAAGGCGCATGGTGCGCAGTTGGGACTGAACACGGAGAAGCGTGTGCTGCAAAGGAGAGCGGTGTGGCTTTGATAATTTGTAGTTTGTAATTTGTAATTTGTAACGACGCGGGACGTGTCGTCTCCATAAATGCAACGCTACCAATGTGAGCGGAGCAAACTATTAACACGAAGTAAAAAAGATATGCAGTTTGAGGGAACGGATAATATAATAGCACTGAAAGGAATAGAGCGTGCGGGGAAGGACACGGTGTCGGCAGACGGCGCGATGAACGAGGTGGTCGGGCTGATTTCGCGTGATAACAGTTTTGTACCGTATATGCCGGCGGATATGGGTCTGAACAAGATGAACGGCGTGGTGATGGTTCGTGTGCACCATACCTCGACGGGGGATAACCTTATCCTTGTGCGGAAGTCCGACGGTATAGCGGGCAATAGCGGCGTAACGATAGAGTATGCTGATGCGGAGACGTATCGGCATAACGGGTATTGCACGGAGAATATAGAACAAAGAACGGCGGTGTACGGCGAGGTAAGAGAGATAGTGTTTATAGGCAACCGAATGGATATAGAGACGAACAGTGGCATAGAGCATTACCTGTGGAAGAATGGCAAATATGAACAGCAGGAGGGCATGGAGAGCAAGGACGGCTACGCATTGCCGTATGTGGAGTTCAGGGTTCGTAACGGTATCTACACAGGCGACAAAGTGCATGAGTTCGGTCAGATGTTATGGATAGAGAAAAACTATAACGAAAATCTTAAAAATAATAATTCGTGTCCTGACTTGCAAGCGGATTATGTGGAGGAGGTAGGCAATATGGGCAGTTATGCTCTTGCGCTGTTAGGTGAGATAAAGAAAGAAGGCGGCATAACGGGTTATGTACTGGTAGCGGCGGCGTACCATATAAAAGAGACATCGGGTGATGAAAACGAGTATATTATGGCAAGTCCCGTAGTACTGATGGGTGCGCCGGAGATATATCAGAAAGACGGTATGGTGTGGGAATTGAACGGGGCATGGGGAGCAAGTGTAAAGTATAGCGACAAACACCTGCCTACGGGTACATCGTATATGCTTGACGTGCTGGATTACACCAGTGCGATGAACGAAAACATCGGAGGCTCAGGAACGATGGCAACCGCAGCCCGTAAGCGTGTTACAGGTTTTAGCAGCCAAGAAAAATCTTTCAACCAACTGAAAGACGCGACGGATGATGATGCCAAATCGATAATGTACCCTGATGAAGAAGGTTTTGTCGGTGCGGTTGGTACTACGTTGCGCGAGGTAGGTAAATACAGGGCTACCGGTTATTACTCCGAAGGTTATATGTGTATTCCCCAGAGCAGTAAAACGAGTATTCGTTGTCCGATGCTGTTTGGCAGCAAGTATGCGGTATATTACCATCCGAAAAATAACGGTACTAACGATGCCAATGCGGAACATAAGGGTGTATGCGTATTGCGCGGAACGGGCAATGTGCTGAGCCTGCGTATTAGCGATACTATACCGGAGCGGTATGAGAACGAGATAGACGGGTTGGTAGTATTTATGTCGCCTATAATATCTCCTTTTGAGGTTAAATCGGGAGGAGAAGGTAAGGAACAGGATATAGATATGGTCAATACTCTGAAACGCAAAGACGAGAAAGAAGATGGTCGTACTATTGCCACGGGTGTGTTCTATTTCGACCATAAATCCACCGCAGGAAATTACAAGTGTAGGGAAGGTGCTTGCGGTGGCGGGGTTATACCAAAGATGAAATCGAACCAAAAGTTGCGAGATGAAATAGATAAAATCAATAACCTGTACCGTGTGCATACGATAGCGTTTAAGGACATCAAGAAAGGCGATTGGGTAGATATAGATTTGTCAGGCGGGCAGTTGGACAGCCTGACGCAGAATGAGGTACTGCTGCCGAGTGCGCTACAGAAGGTGAGCATTTTCAACGGTCATATCTTCGGTTACAACGAGCGGCTGCACGTGTATAACTATATCAAATCGACCATTCAGCGTGTGGAATATAGAGGCGAGAATTATTACGGCGAAAGAAAACACGGACAATACGAGCCTACTCATAGTCTTACGTATCACTATGCGATAGTGGTGTATGACCAGAACAGCAGCGTGGTGGTGAAAGAGTTTGACAGCACGTATGAGGCTATCAATCCGATAGTGAGTTATCCTGATGTACAAGCGAAGAAAATCCGTATTATCAAGCGTTATATCAAATGGGGCAAGTTTTATTTGGGTACCAAAGATTATACTCCGGAAGTGTTCGGTGGTAAGTTCTCCTGCTATTGCATTGACAAGAACTTAGAACCGATAAATGTTCCCTGCACTAAAGTAGATGCGGGTGCATATAGTCGTGCTGTTCCCGAGGAGCAGATTTCGCAAGACTCAAAGGAATACGGCAAGAACGAGATACGTGTGTCGGATGCAGGTGCGACCATTCTTCCCGACGAGAACAGTTACAAGGTCGGCAAGGGCGAGATAATAGGTTTGGCTCGGCTGACTATGGGTTTGAGCCAAGACAACTTCGGGCGGTTTCCGTTGGTTGTGTTTACGACGGACGGGGTTTATACGATGGAGGTTGACCAAACGGGCAAAGGTGCATATACGGCACAAAGCCCTGTGAGCCGTATGATATGCACAAACAAGGGGAGTATCTGCGAGTTGGACGGAGCGGTGCTGTTTGCGACGGAGTATGGGCTGATGATGCTGACGAGCGAGGGTGTGAAACCTGTGGCGCACCACGCCAACGGCGAGCCGAAGACGACCGTAGCGAGCGAGGGTCTGACGATGTACAGGAACGCCATACGCCACGAGAAAATAACGGAGATGGAGGATATGGTGTCGGACGAGGATTTCGTGGCATATATACAATATCCCAATACGACGATACGGTATATACATACGCTGAATATGGTAGTGATATACAACCCGCTGGTGGCGTATAGTTATGTAATGGAGTTGTCGGAGTTTATGGTTACGAAGGTGGCGCAGCAGATAACAATGGACGACCAAGACTACCCGAAGCAGACGTTTTACCTGCAAGAGAAGAAAAAGATACGCCTGCGGATAGAGCGCACCCGGTATGAAAAGGATGAGACGATAGACGTAGCGAAAGCGACGGAGGCGATAGATACGGAAGCGTTGCTGAAAGCGTATCTGCGGAAACAGATATTGGAACAACTGGACGGGTTGATGGACGACAATGGGACGGGGTGGGAAGAAGCGCAGGCTGACTTGGATTATATCAGAGAGCAGCAGAAATTTTTCGAAAATATGAATGACGAGACTTACTTTATTGTCAATTTCGGTATGAGCAAGGAGGAGAAGTTGGCGGAAGTAGCGGCAGAGCGCGAGGAAGCGGAAGCGGAAGTGGACGCATACGAAGCGAAAGACGAGCAGATACGCGAGGCGAAGCGAGCGTTTGATAACGAAACAGAGGGTGCAGATGAGAGAGTGGAAGCGTTGGGTATCAAGAGTGTACCTACATTGTTGCAGGAAGAGCAGGACGGCAAGGCGGATTACAGTGCATTGCGCGAGCAGTTAAAACAGGAGGAGATAGAGCGCGAATACGGCTATATAGACGAGGACACGGAGCGGCTGCCCATAGGCGAGATGATACTGGAGAAGCAGAAGGACGGCACGTGGAAATGGGGGAAGACAACGGTAACGACGACGGCATTGAACGATGTCGGTTTCTTTCCTGCGACAGGTATGAAGGCGGGTGAGAGATATGTGATTGAGGTGGAGAATATGCAGCCCGTGGCGGTGCAGTTTGACTACAGCATACCGGAAGGGAATGTACAATGCCTGCTGCAAAGCCGTCCGATTAAGTTGGAAAGTACACATCTGAAGTCGGCATACCGTGTGGTGGTGCGCGGAACATTTGAGAAAGGGGACGACATACGTATAGAGAGCAAGAACGGCTCGATATTCAACATCACGGACAAGGAGAAACTGCTGCACTACTGCCAAGCGGGTACGACGCTGTACTTCAAGGGCAAGTCGGTACACGTAGGCAACCGTCCCGGGACACTCAGATGGTACTGGGAGGACACAGACGGGAACAAGGTGGAACTGAAAAAGTACGGCATCGAGTTGGCGACGAGTGTGGAGAAAAAAGAGGACACGCTGACGCTGTCGATACGGGAACACTATGCGGGTCTGTACGTGTTCGGCAGTTTGGACGGCGAGCATTGGATGCCGATAGGCGGAACGGAGAAACTGCTGTCGTACAACCGCTTTCACGACATAGGCGTGCGGACGCACAGGGTAAGTGTGAAGTATCTGCTGGTGGTATTCACAGGGTATCTGAGTACGGACAGCCATATCGACGGAATGGAAATAACAAGCGAAACAAAATATAACAACAAACTTAAATAGGAGGGAAGCCCTGTAGTAACATCAACTATCGTAGGTATCATAGGTGCAGTGATAGCAGCCGCCACAGCAGCGACGAGTGCGGGAATGGCGGCGAAGAACGCCGCTGACGCACGGAAGACTGCGATGAAGAACGCAGCCGAGACGGAGGAGCAGAAACGCACGGACGAGGCGTTGTTCAACCGTCAGTATTACCAAGACATGACCGAGCGGAGCGAGGTGAAGAATATGCTCCGTAAGTTGCAGGAACAGCAGGCTGAGCAGCGCAGTGCCAACGAGGCTCGCGGGGCGGTATTGGGTACGACCGAGGAGCAGCAGATAGCGCAGCAGGACAGCCTGAACAAGAGTTACGCCAATAGTCTTGGAGAGATGACGGCTAATGCGTCCACGCTCAGGGACGGCTATCTGCGGGACTATCAGAACAACCTGCACAACTACTACACGCAGCGCAGACAGGATAATACCAACCTGTCGAATTTGCAGAAGGATATGAGCAACCAGTGGGGGCAGGCGGCAAACAATGCGTTCCAAGCAGCGGGCAGTTTCGCAGGCATAGCGGCGGGGGCGACAGGCGAAGCAGTAGCGAAAGCACCCGCCAAAGCCCCTGCTATGAAGACCAACACCGCCCCGACAGGCGAAGCAGTAGCGAAAGCACCCGCCAAAGCGGGGCAGTATCAAGCCGCAGCCGATACGATAACCAATCCGCTGGAGCAGAGTATATATCATACAATGAGCAATGCGGCGGAGACAGCCCCCACGACGCAACAGGTAATGCCGAAGACGTGGGCGGAGCAGAGTGCGGTGTACAAGCAGTCGACCAACCCGTGGGAGGTGAAGTGGAACAATTAACAATTCATAATTCATAATTCATAATTAACATTCATTGTTCCACGACCCTGTGGATAGCCTGATGATACCCTGTGGATAGGGGGTGGATAACAGGATTGTTCCACGGGGCAATTTTGTAAATGAGACAATTTGTAAATTTGTAAATGGATATGGAAACAACATTTGACAATGATAAAGGCTATTGGGTAAAGCGACAAGGTGCGGACGATGTGTTGCGCGAGGAGCGCAGGGAAGCGGGGCAGATGGCTGCCACGGCAACGGGTATGCCGGAGTATAAGAGTGCAGCGGACTTCGACGCGCGTTTCTCGAAGATGTTACAGGCGGACGAGGAGAAAGAGCGTGCGCGGAAAGAGAAAGAGATACAGCGCAAGCAGATAGCGCAGAGTATGAGCGACCTCGGTGCGGTGTTCGGCGATGTGATAAAAGCGTCGGGCGGTGCGCTGGTAACTCCGAGAGACGTACAGGCGAAGTATGACGCACTGGACAAGCAGTCGCAGGCGGTATATGACAACTACCGTGCGCGTATGGACGCTATGCGCAAAGAGTTGAATGACGATGCGGAGAAAGACCGAGACCGTGCGTTGAAAGCCAAGGAGAACGCAGAAGCGTGGGCATACCAATGGCGACTATATGCAGCAAAGAAAGCGGCGGATGACGCGAAGACAGATGCCGAGCGCAAATGGAAAGCCGCCGAGGCAGAGAAAGACCGAAAGGCGAAAGCCAACGCAGCATACATTCGCGCCACGGGGAAGAAAGATGCAGATGTTTACAGGAGACTGACGCTTAACGACGGTCGTACTATCGACACTACCAAAGCCGACAACACCAGCCGCTTGCGTATGATGCTCATATATATGATACGAAATGGAATGGTAGATGTCAATAACGATGCTCTCTACAAGAGCGTTACAGATAGCCGTTTAATAAAAAAAGACAACGGGGAATATACTTTTGAAGAAGAAAGTGTACCCTTGGTGATTTCACGATTAAGCGATGATGATGTTCTGGAAACCATAACGCATTATCTTGATTTTCTCGACAAGGAGGAAAACGATGCGTTATACGATACGTTTGGTCAGAAAGCCATACCGAAGAGGAAACCGACTACCACGCAACCGGCGAAAGGGACTACCACGCAACCGGCAGAGACAACGGCAACAACGCCACAACCCAAACAGACCTCAACAGGCGGACTATACTAAAACCGAAAGATTATGAACGAAGAGAGAATGCGGAAACTATATGGCAACTTGCGCGATGCCAATGTAGGTTTTGACCGGATATACGAAGAGTTTGCATTGGATATGCAGGACGAGGAGAAGCGCAAAAAACTACATGGCAACTTGCCGAAAATCAATCCTGACTTTAGCCGAACCTACGAGGAGTTTTCGGAGGATATGGGTTTGCCTATAGGCGGAGCAGAACCACAAGAGCAGAAGCAGGAGCAGGAGAGCCGTCAGAGTTGGATAGGGCGTAAGGCGGAGAACCTATGGAACGCAACAAAGAGCGGTCTGCTGACGGTAGGGAAGCAGGCACTGAAACTAAGCAATATAGTGGGCGGTATGCCCATGGATGAGCCGTGGACGGACACCAGTGTAGCCCGTCAGGAAGACCAGATGCGTGTAAATGCTACTCCGTACAAGGAGCGTGTGGCTGCGGCAGAGCGTGTAGCGAATGGCGAGGGTAGCGAGCGGGACAAAGAATTAGGCGAGGGTATTCGCTTGGCAAATGAATTGGATAAGAAGCAGCAAGCGGCGGCAAACAAGGCGAGACGCGATGTAGGCAAGGACGCAGGATTTGTGGACTTGATAAAAAGCGGCAATATCGGCGGTGCGATGGAGTTGGGAATGATAACTGCTTTGGAGAGTGCGCCGCAGATGTTGGCAGGTCATAACGCTGCGGGTGCGGTGGTATTGGGTACGCTGTCGGCATCGGACGAGTATGACCGTCTGACAAAGGAGCGTCCGGATATGAGCGACGGAGCGAAAGCGGCGCAGGCGGTGTTCCACGGAGCGATAGAGCAACTATGGGAGCAATGGGGCAATCCGCTGAAATTGGGCAGCAAAGCGAAAGTGGGCGGCGAGATAACGCAACAGATAGAGGAATGGGTAAAGAAAAGCGGCAAGGAGAAACTGAAGAGTGCTGCCAAGGGAGGTTTGGAGTGGCTGAAAGAACTGGGAGATGAAGGTATGGAGGAAGTATGCACCGACCTGAGCAATATGATATTCGACACCTTGCTGGGTGCTGTAGATGAGAACAGCGAGGGACTGATAAAGGAGTATCAAGAGCAGGCGGCGGCAGCGGCGCAAGACGGAAAAGAACTGACGAAGGGTCAGTTCGCGTGGGAGAAGACGAAGGGTCTGATAGACGATTTCCTTGGCGGTGCGATGGCGGGCGGCTATATGGGTGCAGGCAGTATGGCGGTGAACAAGGCAGCAGGTCATTATGCCAAGACGCACGTGCAGGACGAGGACGGTACGACCCGCCGTATGAACAAGTACGAGCGTGAGCAGATGCGTGAGCGTGCGGAGACGATGAACCAAGTGGTAAGCGAGATAGCGGAGAAGAGCGGACTGACACGCAAGGAGGTGCTGGAGCGTATGGACGCAGAACGGGAAGCACAGCGCACCAACGGCAATGCGGTAGAGGGTAACGCGTATGGTTTTCTGAACCGGCTGAATGAAGGGTTGGCAGACCACGGTATGCGTCAGAGTGCGCAGAACGGCTGGATGGACGTGCTGGACAGCGATGCGAAGGCAATAGACGTACCGGTATGGGAGAACGGCAAGACGAAGACCTACCGTGTGATAGTGAACAACCTGCACTTGAACGATGACGGGACGATAGATACGGCGCAAAGCGGCGACATAAAGATAGCGGATTTGGGTGCGCGAGAGTATGTACGGGAAGACGGTATGCGTCAGAGTGTGCTGGAGCGTCTGAACAATGCGCTGCGCAAGGAAGGTAATAACAAGCCGCAAGAGCAACAGGAAGCACCTGCGCCTCAGCCCGCTGCGCCACAAGGTAAGGCGAAGCCGGCGGGAACACCCCGTATGCCCAAGAGTGTGCGGCAGCAGGCTATACGTATCGAGTTGGACGGCAAGCCTGTGAACGTGCGCTATACGGTAACGAAAGCGGTATGGAACGAGGACGGCAGTCTGAATACGGACGAGAGTAGCAAGGTACTGCTATTCCCCAACGACCCGAAAGGCGCATACGGTGCGACCTTCGGCAGCAGGACGGAAGAAGCGGTAGCGGCATTGCAGGACGCACTGCGCAAGCAGCAGGCGGAGCGTGTTGCGGCAGAAGAGCAAGCCGCGCAGGAAAAAGCGATAGCAGAGCAGCAGGAGCAGATATTGCCTGTTGAGGGAAGAGAGAGTGTGGAAGCGGTTGCAGCGCAGGACGGAGAAACAGGGCAGAGTGATGCGCCCGTTGCGGAAAGCAGAAACAGCGAGCCTGCGCCGAAACCTTATCCGGTGAAAGCGGACGGTACGCCCGATTTTGAGCAGATAGGCACAGACCCTGAGATGAGTGTGGCGGCAGCACGTGATATGGGTCTTAACGAGAATGCTCTGATAGACAACTCGGTGGCACGGATAGACGAGGAGATTGCTGCAACGCAGAAGAGCAAAAAGATGTCTGTGTTGGAGCAGATGGCACGTGTGGACGCACTCGAAAAAGAGAAAGCGCATTGGGAAAGTATGCGTCAAACAGAAGAAAATGCGGAAAATCCGACGGAAGGTTTGGATAATCAAAAAGAAAATAGTAATTTTGCAAACGAAGGAGGACAACAAAATGACACTGGAGGAATACAAGGACAAGATACGGGAGTACGCCCTGAGCAGGGAAATGGACAAACAGGGGATGGAGTGGCTCGAGGAGGACATGCAGAGTCTGACACAGCAGACAGCGGACAAGATATGGTGGGGGGAAACAGCCTACCTGCTTCTGCTGTAACCGACCCATTGGAAACAGGAAGCCTACCTAATGTTTCTATAACCGACCAACAAAATGACACTGGAGGAATACAAAATGACACAGGAAGAGGTGAAGAAATTGTGCCAACAGAAAATAGCACGCTTCAAGAAACTATACGAACAACGTCTGGGCGAGACGGCATTGGACAAGATGTTGAATTGGGTAATGCAACTCAAGGACGAGATGGAAAGAATGAACGCTCCGGAAGAATTGATACAAACAGCAATCAAGGAGACAATAGCGAACTTTCTGTTCATCAAGAAGTATTGCAATTCCCTAACTCCGCAAACGTTAGCGAGCGACTATCTCAAGCGTCTGACCGCATAGATAAACTTCTTGCAGGGCGGGGGATAAAACACACTCAACAGCCAATCAAGTTAGCCTCCGCCCAATCTTTCCACGATGCGATTGCGCAAGGCAAAGTACACAACACTATGGGGTGGTGTGTAGATGTGCATGATGTATCAGACTACGAAAATTGTACGTGCCTTCTGACAGAAGACGGACAAGCAGGTATCGCTATCACACCCGATGGCGATATAATCTCGTTGTTCTCCATTGGTAATGGAAAAGGGGTTGCCAATAAACTCATTCCATTAGCCATTGCTATGGGCGGACGTACAGCAGACTTTTATATTACTCCAAATAGCCCAACTTCAAGCAATGGTTTACAGAACTTGTATGCTCGTTTTGGTGCAAAGGTCGTTGCACAAACACCGTTTGCAGAGCAATATATGCAGTACAACCCCGAATGGGTAGCATACGAGAATGGGCTTGTAGAAAAGTATAAGTCGGAAGGTTTCTCGGAGGAAGAAGCCCGCGAAAAAGCGCACGCCGAGGCGACAGACCACCCCGTAGGGGCTTGTATATTCCCTGCTACGGCGGAGGAAGCGATTGAGTTTAAGGCACAGAACCCGCAGTATACTGTGGATATGGACAGAGTGGAGAAGTTTGAGGGCGAGGACGGTTACGAAAAGATGATGGCACACAGGGACAAAGAGTTGGAGAAAGAGAAACAGCAGCCGAAGACAGAACCGAAAGAGGAGAACGGGACGGGTGATAACGAGGTCTTGAACCTTGAGAAAGACAAGAGTATCGTAATACTGACACACCCGATAAAGAGCCATTACCCGCTGGTGCGTGTAGCCCGAATGAGTATAGAGGACGGGAAGACGGTCTATCGGGAGATAGGCAGCAACGCCGTGCTTGACACCGAGAGCGGTTTTTGGACACCCAACAAGAAGAAAGAGGTTGTCAAGAATGGCGGTGTGCGCTACTTGGTAGTGGAGAAGGCAGGAAAGAAACGCGGCATCCCTGTGCGCAGTACGGTATGGCAGTTGGCAAAAATCAACCGGCAGAACGTACTGAAAGTGAACGGCAAGAATGTTACGGGTACTCGCGGCTTGGTCGATGTGCGTATTGACCGCAGGGCGCAAGCCAACGAGGCGTATAACAAACTGACAGATATAGTAGGTGTGCTGACCAAAGCCTTGGTAAAAGACCCTATTACGGGGAAAGGCATTACTCTGCGTGATATTCTTAAATTGCGCCCGGAGAGTTTCGAGGTGCAGAAGACCGACAAAGACGGCAAACCTTTGTATGACGAAAACAACCAGCCGATAATCGAACAGAGGGTAATGACTGTTTGGGAGCGGATACAGGCGAAGTGCGACGAGATTGCCCAAGAAAGCCGCAAGGCTTCCGACGAGAAATACAATACCCACTCCACCGAGAAGCAGATTAAAGAGCAGTCGTCTGCCTTACAAACCGACTTGTCTGCTGCGATGTCCAAGATAGCGGGTGCGTGGAACAGGGTGTGCGAGAAGAACTCTGTGGACGCGGTCATCAAACGGCAGTTGGAGAATATCGACAGCAAGTTGATAGATACGTATCGGGCATTACGCAAAGAAATCTACGGCGAGGAGCGTGGGGAGATACCTACTGCACAGATACCCGACAAGAAACTCGGCAAGTCGGGCGGGCGATACACCCAGCAGGACAGCAGTATATTCCGCTATATGCAAGTGGTGGCAGAGATAGTGCAGCAAGCAGAGACGTTGCACGAAGCCGAGGTGAAGACGCTGAAACAAAAAGCAGAAAGCAAGCGTCCGACCCCTGAGGAGGAAGCGGTTATGGCAATACCTGTGCCTTGGGATTTGGACGCATTGGCTATATCTATTCCGTGGTATGCAACGGGCAAAAGCGAAAAGGAGCGCAACACCAACAAGAAATCCAAGGACAAGACCGAGGAGGATTGGCTGGCGGATATAGACGCTATAGACAATGCGAATGACCTGCGGAAGAAATGGATAGACATCAAGCGGACGGCTCTGTACAAAGACCCTGACAACAAAGCGTTCAGAGACAGAGTGGAAGATGCGGTGGACGACAAAGCCGCAGAGTTGGGTGTGGATATTGACTATCTGGACGACAACGATGACGCAAGCCGAAAGCCCAAGCCGAAAGTCCGCACGATAGACGATGTAGAGAATGACTTGACGACTGCACGGCTGGCACTTGAGGACGCAATGGACGAGGATGATTTTGACAGCGTAGAGCAGTTGAACAAGCGTATCGCCGAACTGAATGCCGAGAAGGAGAGTATCATCAACAGCCAAGCGGAGATGCAGCGTGGCGGCGGGGTGGCGCGTGCCGTTACTCCTGTGCAACGCTTTGTAACGAATGTGGTGATGAAAGCGTTGGGGAAGGTGAAAGGTATTGCGGTACACCGTGCCACGCAGGACGATGTAAAAAGAGTGTTGGCTACGCTTGGAAAGGATGTGGAAATGCAGCGTAAACGTGCCAACCGCTCTTTTAACCAATTCTTGCAGGACTACATTGCAGGCAAGACCAACGTCCATCAGATATGGCACGCAAACATCAATGGTGTGTTACGCTATCTGACCAACGGCAAAGAACTGTCGGTGCGCCAAGCCGTACTGAACAAGGCTGCCAAGAAGCACAATATCGATTTGAATAGTTTAGGTAATCTGATAGACAAACTATCCGACCCTATTGCTGTATTCAAGAGTGCACGGGAGGACGTAAACGGCAAGGTTGTGCTGATAGACGCAAGGGACAACGCAGGCAAGCCGATAGTGGTGGCTATCAATATGGACAGCCACCAAGGCGGTATGGAAGTGAACGATGTAACCTCTGTATATGGCAGAGAGAACATCGAAGACTTTGTACGTTGGGCAGAAAAAGATTTGTTAGAAGACGGCAGCCGAGAAAAATTTGAAGCACTGGCTAACTCTTTTCCCGAAAATGATATTCGGGGGAATTTGAAACCGGCACTTCAAGAATTGGCTGCAAAGATACAAGAAAAATCTGACATAGCCAAACAAAAACAGATAGAGGCGCAGATTGCATACCACGGCACAGGTGCGAAGTTCGACCGGTTCGACCACTCGTTTATGGGAACGGGCGAGGGTGCGCAGGCGTATGGCTGGGGGACGTATGTGAGCAAACGACGCGGTGTAAGCGAAGGATATGCAGAAGAAATAACACGTGATGAAGTAATAAAACTCAATGGTAAAGATGTCAATTATATTATTGATGACTCTGAGTTGTCGGAAGAAGCACAGGAGAAACTAATTAACATATTAACGGATGCTGCGTATAGTAACAGCGACAGACCTAATCGTAATCAGGCTTTTCACAACCATCTTTCCACAGTATTGGAAGAACTCAAGGAGTCTATTGCCAATAATGAGAACGCCGAAACAGAACAAGAGGTAGCCGATTGGCTGGGGAATAATCTCAATTCTCTTAGTTTTCCTGAGCCGAAGTTACCCCAACTCTACACCGTAGAAATCCCCGATGATACAGGCAGTAATTACTTGAGTTGGAATGACCGTGTCAGCAATGAAGAAGCCAAGCGTATAGGCGATGCCTTGTACAACCATCTCATACAAAGCGACACAGAAGGATTGTATGAAACAGATGCAGCCAAACAGCAGTTGCGCAGGGATATAGACAGCCAGTTTACATCGCAGGACGGCAGTTCTATATATGGCAACATACAGGATTATCTCGGCAGCGACAAGGCGGCAAGTCTGTTCCTTAACTCTATCGGCTACACGGGTATCAAAGTACCTATCAACAACACCCGCGGTGCAGTAGCCGAAACGGAGAATGACTGGAACTACGTCATCTTCAACGAGAGCGACCTGCAAATCAAAGACCGTGTGGAGTTGATGGAGACTCCCGACGGCACGGTGTACGGTTGGGCGGTAGGCAACGAGATTTATCTAACAGAGGAGGGTATGAACCCCGAGACCCCTATCCACGAGTACACCCACCTGTGGGCGAAAGCGATGGAGAACGCTGACCCGAAAGGCTGGGCGAAGATTGTGCGCCTGTGCAAAGCGAACAAAGCCTTGTGGGAGAGCGTAAAGAACGACCCGAACTATGCGAACATCAAGGACGATGAGAGCCGTATAGCGAGCGAGGTGCTGTCCCGCTATGCAGGCAAGCACGGTATGGAGCGGCTGACGGAGGAAGCGGAGCGAATGGCGAAAGAGGGCAAGAGTTTCGAGAGCGACGTAGAGTCGAAATTGTTTGTGAGCCGCATAAAAAATGCGCTGAACAACCTGTGGAGTTGGGTAAAGAACAAGTTGGGCATTGAGAACTTGGACGATATATCCGACCGCAGTCTGTATGACCTGCTGAACGGCACGGATTTGGGGTTGGAAGAGATGGGGCTGACCACGGAAGAGAAGCGTATCGCCGAACAGGCAAAAGCCGACGGCACGTATATGCAAGCCCCTAACGGCAAGCCGAGCAATCTCAGCCCGAAGCAGTGGCTACAGACCCGCACCGAGGCTTTCAAAGAATGGTTCGGCGATTGGGAATTGGCGAACAAGAGTGTGGAGATGGTGAAAGCCGCTGCGGCACACGGCTTTGCCAATTTCAGCGAAGCCCGCCAATGGGCAAAAGACCATATTGTGCGCACGTTCAACAACGAAGAGACGGGCGGCAAAGGCGATATACGTATCAGCAATACGGCGGTGGAGAAGTTCCTGTCGGAGAGTTCGGTAAGCAAGAGCGACAGCAGGAACGTACACTTGTCGGTATTGAAGGTGCTGCCCGATGTTATCCGTACGAGTATCGATGTGGAGCAGCACGCTGACTACAAGAAAAGCGAGGACGGAAAGCGCAGTCCTGAGAACGGAGTAAATCCGAATGTAACCATACACCGTTGCTATGGTGCTGTTGAGATAGACGGGCAGGTATATAGGGTAAAAGTAACGCTGAAAAGTGATGTTACACAGGGCGACACAAAGAAAGCCTATTCCTACGAAGCAACAAAAATAGAGTTGTTAGACGGACAACATGGGAACCCCGTAGGCTTCCCCCGCAATTCTAACAACTCTATATCCGCTGCAAAGTTACTACAAGATGTTGAGAGTAGCAAACAAAACGGCAAAAAAATCTTAGGCGGGCAAATGCTCCTCGACGAGAACGGCGAACCGAAAGTGGTGTACAGGGGCAGTGCCAACGATGACTTTGTTTTCCGCAGCCGTTATGGCGAGGGTACATATTGGTTTACAGACAACCGTGAGGTAGCGGAACACTATGCCCGCCGTGGTGCTGACCACGAACTGACGGACTACGAGTTGGACGGACGTGTGCAACCCGTATTCCTCCGCTTGGGCGACAGCAGCACATACAACGCCGAGGGGCGCAACTGGGAGAACGTCTATACCGAGCCTGTGTATCAGATTATCGATGAGGAGAGCGGGGCTATCACGGCAGAGTTCAAGACCCGAGAGGAAGCCGAGCGGTACTGCGAGGAGAACGGTCTCGACCCGGAGATAGAGATATACGAGAGCAACGGCGTAACGGGTGATATAGCCGCGCAGCAGTTTGCCGGCGGCAAGACGGGTGTGGTATTCGAGAACGTGGTGGACGGCGGCAGCGTACCGAGCAATGTGTATGTGGTGCGGGACAACGGACAAGCCAAGAGTGCGACCGAGAACAACGGCGGGTTTGACGAGACGAACCCCGACATCCGTTTCCAGATAGAGAGCGGCGATATAGGCAGGATAGACGAAGCGATGGAGCGCAAGATGAAGGCGTTGAGTGACCAATACAGAGTGGCGCAATACGACCCGAAGGTGAAGATGCCGGAGCGGCTGGGGTTGCTCAACCGGTTTGTCAATCGTGTTTTCGACCGCACGGAGGGGGTGCGTATATTGCTTGACCGTATGGACGATGTGCGCCAAGCGATGGGGCTGACAAAGGTGAACCGAGACAAGTACGATGTGCGTGCAAAGTTGGAGCAGAGTGAAGCCGCTGCGGCAGGCAGGCAGAAACTGCTGGACGACCGCCAGTTGAAAGACCTGCGTGTGTGCCTGCACGGCAAGCGTGGCAAAGGCGGATTGGCGGAAGCCGTAAAGAAAAGTCCGCTCTACCAACGCTATAAGACCGAGCAGTATATCGACGCGGACGGCAATATGAAGACCCACGAACTGACACCCGAAGCGTTTATCGACCGTTATCTGATAGCGCGTGATACGATAGAGCGTATGGAAATGGGTATTCCGCCCCGTGGTATAGCGGAGTTTGTGCAGCGTATGGGTACGGATATGGTAACGTTTGTGCGAGAGGTGCAGGACGCTTTCAGTACCGAGCAACTGACGGAGTTGCACAACTGCATCAAGGCAATCACCGATGTGTCGCTTGACGCTTTGCACGATGCGGGTATGCTGACCGAGGAGCAGTATGCGATATACAAAAGCCGTAAGTTCTACGTACCGGAGAAAGGTTTTGAGGCGCAGAACTCGGAGGGGCTTGCCCGAACCAAATGGGAGCGTATCAAAGAGTTTGTCGGTTTGGGCGACAAGGATATAGCCGACACCACGCCCCGTGGCAACGGTGTGCGCCCGATGGCAACGTCGTACCGTGCGCGTGGCGGCGACAGTCTGGCAACCGATGTGCTGGCACATATCGTACAGGACACCTACGACGCTATCGAGAAAGCGGAACTAAACAAGGTGAAGCGTGCGATGTATGACCTGCTACGCGAAAACCCGGAAGTAACCCGTGCGCTCAGATTACCTGTACCGCATGAGGTCTATTACGTAAAGAACGAAGCGGGTGAATGGGTGCGGAAGACGGACGGTGCGACCGCAGAGGAGAAGGCGGAGGCGCGTGCTATCATGGCGCAGGTGCATATACTGGAAGCCGAGATAGCGAACACTACCGACGAGCAAACGAAGAACGACCTGTACGACGAGATAGACGCTCTGTTGGAAGCCATGCCTTTTGCCGACGAGTACACAGCCAAGAACGTATGGCAGAGCGAGCAGGAGAAACGGAGCGAGAGCGTAGGCGTATGGGTGGATGGTGTATTACAGGAGATGCGTTTCCCGAATATGGAGCAGGTAGCCAACGCACTCAACAACAAGGCAAACACCCAGTTGAGTTTGAGTGCCGTGCGCAAAGTGAATGCCTTTATAGCCGGCACTTGCACACAGTACAACCCTGCGTTCTTTGCGGTGAACCTTGTGCGTGATGTGCCGTTTATCTTGGCGAAAGGCAGCAGCGAGTACGGCTACGAGTTTGCGGCACGCTTCGGGCAGGAGTTGGTGCGCCCGACCAATCAGATAGCCATAGCACAATATATAGCAGGCAACTTGGACGAGAGCAAAGGCGGTATATACCAAGACTTCTACAACTTTATCACAGGCGGCGGTCAGACGGGTTATGCGAGAAGCAAAGACCTTGTGGAACTGCGTGATATGATAGACAAGTGGAAAGGCTGGAGCAAGTTGGGCGGCTTCGGTGTAGGTATGCAGGAGATACTGGATATTGCTCCGAAACTGAACGAGTTTAGCGAACTATGGACGCGTTTCAGTGCATACAGGGCGATGTTGGATTGCGGCTACAGCCAAGAGGAGGCGTTGAAAGCCGCCAAGAACCTGAGTGTAAACTTCAACCGCAGAGGCTTTGGCGGCAAGTTGGTCAATATGCTGAGCAGTGTGTCGATGTTTGCCAACGCCACTATGCAGGGTGCGTGCGGTTTCTACCGCACTTTCGGCGGCAGTGTGGCAGGCAAGAAGAACAGCAAGGGCAGACGTGTAGCACGGGTGATAACCAACTTTATGGCTATCCCTGCCATTGCAGGTGCGTTGTTTACCCTGTTTACGCCCGACGATGATGACAAAGAGAAGAAGATACCCGACTGGGAACGGGACAACTATATCTGTATCGGCAACTGGCGTATTCCGCTCAACGAGCAGATAAAGCCATTCTTCCTTGTGGGTGTAAATGCGGTGCTGCTGGCACAAGGGCGGCGCACGTGGGGGCAGGTGGTCAGCAGTATGGCAAAGAGTATCACGCTAAACCTGCTGCCCGTACCGCCTACGGTATCGCAGAGTATCAATCTCGGTATAGAGAGCGTGGATGGGACTCGGGACGATGTGCGTTGGGGAACCATAGTGCGTGAACTGTGGATGCCACAGGGCTTGCAGAACTTCAATGCTTTGGCAGAGGGCAAGGACTTTATGGGACGCGACCTGCGCACGGACTACGGCGATGTACCTGAATTTCGTGCCGCGCCGAATGAGGCGCAGATGTACCAAGACCTTGCGTATATCGGCTACCGTATGGGCGGCGGACGGAAGGATATGTATTCCACCTACAAGAAGGACGGCGACGAGATAGACTACAACCGCAACCCCAAAGAGATAAAGAACAATATCTTCTTTACACTTGCGCCGCAGGGCTGGGTGGATATAATGCAGACGATGTGGGGCATAGGACACGCTGTGGCTACCAAAGACAAAGTCAAAGAGAGTGTGCGCAGCAAGGATATACCTATCCTCAACCGTTTCTACAAACCGACGAGCGTGGAGATGTACCGCTATGGTATCTACAAGCAGGTGCGCGAGGAGTTGGAGGAATACAAGGAGCGCATAAGCAACGCCAAGCGGCAAGCCGAGGGCGGCAATGCGGCAGCGACTTTGGAGGTGGATAAACTCAATGCCGAAAAAGAGGCAAAGGATATGGAGATGATAAACAAAGTAATGAATATCTACAACACAATCAACACCTATCAGCAAGCCAAGCAATTCGGTATGAACGAAAAGGAACTGAAGAAAATTCTGCCCGAAGGTATAGAGGGAACGGACGAGGAGCGCAAGGCGTGCATACAGGTAATGCGTCAGTGGCTGATAAATACCAAGGGCGTACGTGCTATGGTGGACGACGAAGGCAAGATTGTGGTACGCGTCAAGTAGTTGAGGGTTGAGAGTTGAGGGTTGAGAGTTGAGAGTTGTCGAATAAATAAGAACACCCTGCGGAGACAAGACCGCAGGGTGTTCTTTGTATTATGCTAACAGGAAGGGTTTGCTTTCCGTGGCAGTTATTCCATAGTTTGCCACTACTACAAGGGCATCGCTTTCAGTTGCCCCATTGGGGGCGGTGGGTTAAGTGCCAGCCGCCGCAGGCGGGGCAGAAATAGGCACGGACGGGGACGATATGCGTATCGTAGTCGTCGGCGTTGTAGCGGATATGGAGCAGGGCTTTCTGCTCGGTCTCGAAAAGCATTTTGCTCCGCATAGCCAGCGGGCAATACACTCGATGTTTCGGTTTCATAGTCCCTTGATTTCCATTGGTATTGGTATAACCTGACTTATCTGCTTCGTGTAGAGTTTGACAAACTCTGTTATTGCAACGAACTGTACGGCATCGTTGTTTATTGTTTCGAGTGCCGTCCCGATGTTCCAGCCCATTACAATCGAATGGTGTATTATCTCTGTGAGTTGGTCGGGGGAGAGAGTGATAGGTTTGCTTTTGTCCGCACTGCCCATATCGCAGCGGAGTAATTCTTGTATCATAGACAAACGGCGGGAGTATATATCCACGAAGCCGTCTTGAAATTCTTTCTCTGTCATATCTTTTGAGTTTTAGAAAAAAGCAGGAACGGACAAACCTGCGAGTACTAAACATAAACAAATCAATAAACTGTGTACCGCTTCCGTTTTTGTCCCCTGCGGTGTGGGGTTATGAAAAAGTATGCAGGTCGGGTGCGATATTTCAAGATATGCCAGCGGTGCGACCAATGTTCCTCGGTAGTTCCTACTGTTACAGGCTCGGTTACCCTACGCCCTACCGATTTATCAGCCTACTTGTGTGAGGTAGTTCCTACACTTTTTATCTCCTGCCGCTACCGCAAGTCTGCTCAGTGTTACAGGGCTTTCGCCCGACTTGCTTTCCGACATTTATCCGCACTTTCGGCTCACCGCTGCCCTGATTATCCAAGCAGCCCCTTTACTGTCTTATCCTGCATACTACGTTCAATGCTTGTGATTTGGTCATAATCAATCCTCCTCTTCTATTTCAATTATGCGAATATAGTAGTTGTCGCCACTATACCCATAATCACCGTTGTTAAACCGTTGCTCAAACTCAATAGGCGAGATACATTCGGCAATGTCCTCGCGGAATAAGTTCATCAAGTCGCCGTAACTGAGACTATCGAAATAGGATTTCGGTTGGTTCTCATACTTTTCTACAAACTCGTCGTAGTCTATTACAAAAATCTCTGTCATAATCTTTCAAAATTTTACCACCCACCAAGTTCGTGGGAGGAGGTGAATAAATACTACTCTGTGCGGGCTTATCCTGCGCACGAAGTCTTTGGCAGCGTCTATGCTGTCGTAGCCGCCGAAAGCGGGATAAACGCTCGGCTCGCTGAAATGCACGGTGTACGTGCCGTCGGGTTGTTTCTTGATTTTCATTGCTGTCTGTTGTTAGTTTTCAAAGTTGATACTCATTTGTCTTTTCTCGAACCGCTCCTGTGGGGAGCAGTAGCAGTGTGTGTAATGGTCGGGCTCGGTGTAGCAGTTGCCGTGGGCGCACCACGCTGCCGTATCTCCGCCCTGCCAGTAGGCACACGATTTACATTCACCGATACTCATAGGTCTGTGTCTTTGGGTATCACCCACCATTGCGGGTACTTGGTGTGGTTGAACGGGTACGTGAGGAAATAGACCTCGCCTGTCGATGTGCGGACTATTACCTTTTGTCCGTTGTCGGGCTGCACCTCCGCCGTCCTGTACCAGCGTACCTCCACGAGGTCTTGGTGTATGGCGGGGTGCTCGTTTTCGAGTGCATTGCGCACATCGTCTATGAGGTACATCGCCTGCGATAACTGCTCGGTTATTTCCGATTGTGTAAGAGCCATAGGTGTGGTGTTTTGGTTAGTCTCTTGGTTTGTTTTTGTCTATGCTTTGCAGGTAGACGGGGTTGCGGGTTTGCAGTATCTTGACGTGGAGGATATTGATTTGCCGTTGCAGTTCGTCTGCCTGTATGCCGGTGGCGTGAGCGAGTTGGTCTTGCAGGTCGTCGATGCGTTGTTGCAGGGCTGCTACCTTTTCGGGAATAGCGTTTCGCAGTGCCGTCTCGGGGCTGATGTGCGGTTTGCGCACGATGGTGGCTGGGTCTTTCTTGCGCACGTATTTCTTTTTTGCAGGTTTGTGGCTGTGGTAGTATGCCCGCTGATAGGCAAGGTAGTTGGCACGGTCTTTCATAAAGTTGAGAGTTGAGGGTTTAGAGTTGAGAGTTGAGGGTTTAGAGTTGAGAGAAGGACGTGCAAAACTTTTAACTTTCCACTTTCCAACTTCTCTAAACTCTAAACTCTCAACACTCAACCTTCGACTTATTCGGCATTATGAGAAAGCAGGTAGGCTTTGTCTATCCAGTAGCGGGCGTAGGGCTTGCCTGCCTCTATCTCGGGTTGGTCTTTGCAGATAGGTATCATCTCGTCGTGCCGCAGGCGGTAGATGATTGCCGAGAGCCTGAAGCACCCGCACAGGGTGAGTGCTTCAAGCGGCGTAATGGTATGACCTTTGAGAAGGTGTTGGCGTATGATTGCCAACTGGCTTTCTGTTCTGTCCATAGAAGTTAGATGTTAGATGTTTGTTTCATTGTTATCGGGTTCTCTGTGAGGATACGGTAGTAGGTTTTGCAGCCGATGACCGTGGGTGTTGCCGACACGTAGAACGTTCCTTTGCCGGTTAGTCCTGCCACTTGCAGGATATGCAGTGCGGCTTCTTTGTTGCAGAACTTCATTGTCCGTTTGCCTTGGAAAGCGACGTGCAGCCGTGCGGTCTGCGTCATCGGCGTGTCGTCTGCGTCATCGGCACGGCGGATATAGACTTTGTCGATACAGCCTTCGTCGAAAGTGATGGCTATGTGAGACCCTTTGGTAAGTCCCAGTTCTTCTACCAGCAGTTTGGATGGGTAGATAGCGTAGGGGTGAACGTTGAGGGTGCGTTTGATAGACTGGTGGCAACCACGGTTGTGAGGGTTGGCAGCGCAAAGGCTGTCGTGTTTTGTAATTGTATACATTTTAGTTTGGTAGTTTATTAGTTTATGCGTTTATACGTGATTGAATGGGTTTAGTCAGTTAAGAAGTTTAACTATTTCAACGGCTTAACTTTCTCAACCACGCATAAACTTATCAACGTATCAACTCATTAACGTTTATTTTTCTTGCGGAGGAGTTGTTCGATGTCTCGGAGGGACTTGCGTACCTCGGCTTTCGACTTGCCGACTATCTCTGCTATCTGCGCCACACTGCATTGCTGCAAGAGTGCAAGGCGGAAGATGATAGCCTGCTCCGGCGATAGTTTTCTGCGTGCCAAATCACGAAGTGCTTTAATTTTCTTGTCCGACAAATAGTAATCGGCATCACCCACCATTTCGGGTGCTTCTTTTTCTTCGAAGAGAGAAGCGAGCAGGTCGTCGTCGCTGTCTTGGCGGTAGAGCCAGAAGAGCGGGTCGGGCAGCAGGCAGCGTTGGTAGTACTGCATCTCCCGTATAAGCGACTGGTAGTAGGCACGCGAGAGCAGACGCTCGTAGGTGTCCGCCGTAGGCAGATACTCGTTGCTTGTGTAGAAGACTACGAGATATGCAGAGTGGAGCATATCACGTTGTGGGAACTTGGAGAGCAACTGACAGTAGTGCTGCTCCATAAAACGATTGAACAGTTTTTGACTTAGAGTCATGATTCGTTGAGAGTTGAGAGTTTATATTATCTTCTGCTTTCTCCTTCAAGAGGGATAACGTTGAACATCTTGAAGCGGTCGGCAAGCCTGCCGTGTTCGTCGTAGAAGCGTTCACGAAACTCGTCCTTGTCGAGGTTGGTAGTGATATGTGTGGCTTTGTCCTGTTGCTCCCATATCTCGTTGCGTGCATAGAGGAACTCGTCCACTATCTGCTGCGTGTCGTTGCCGTAGAAACGCTGGGTGCCAAGTCCGATGTCGTTGAGACAAAGGGAGAAGGGCTTGCCTTCGTAGGTACATTGGTCGGCGGTGTTGTAGGTGTAGCGGTCGATGTGGTTGTGCTGCTTGTAGTAGTTGAGCAACTCGGTCTGCGAGAGGATGGTGTATGCACGGTAGTTGCGGGTCTCCCGCAGGTAGAGAGCAAATACGACCATCAGTAATGTCTTGCCCGTGCCGGCTTTGCCAATGAGCATAATGTTCTTGCTCAGGTCGTAGGGTCGGTCGGGAAAGACCGAGAGAGCCAGCGGCGAACCGTTGAAATAGTAGAGCAGGAAGCGCAGTACGTCCCTGTTGTAGTCATCGACGACAAATGTCTTGTTCTTTTTGGCAAGCAGGAGGTTGGCACACGCCGACACTAATCGGGAATGCGCCGCATAGATACGCTTGTCGGACAGGTCGTAGTCCCGCTTGCGTGCAGGTTGCAGGCGGGCAATGATAGCATTGATGTCCGCCACCTGCTCCATTACTTTCTGCTCCATTTGTTGGTCAGAAGGAGTAGAAGTTGTAGTCCCGTTCTCTTGGTTCGGGACGTTGTCTCGTAGCACTTCGGCTACCGTTTGAAGATGTTGTTTCATTGTGGTTTGTATTTTTAAGTTCAAACAATCCCTGCCAGCCATTGGCAACGGACTGCTCTATAATCTGTCTGAATACCTGCGGGTCGTTGTTTGATAAACGCAGTGCGGCTTGGTAGTTGAGTTCCATACTCTGCTGCGTCTTGAAAGGCTTGTGTATATCCCTTCTATAATCGAGCCACATTGTGTAGGCTTCACGAAATTCGTCGGAAATAAAACTCAAATCAAATTTCTGCTTTGCTTTTGGAGGGGGACTATAGGGGGTAGTAGAAGAATTATTATTTTTTTCTGTAATAGTTTTGGTTAATAAACTCTCGGATAATTCTGAACGTAGTGAAGAATTATCTATATCTTTGTTATTATTATCTTTGTTATTATTATATGTTTGAGCGTTTTGGTTGTACAAGTTTGAGCGTTTTGCACAAACTTGATTGGGCAGCAACATTGCCGTTTTGATATTGTCAAACAACAGACGGAAATACTTTTTAGCAGGTAGTCCTTTGCGTTGTATCTCTACCAAATGTGCTGTCTCCAAGTTTTTGAGTGCAGCGTCTAACGGTCTTCGTCCTATGTTGAGTGTGTCTTGCAGGGACTCACCTGTGCAGTAGAACCAGCCGTTATCTATTTGGTTGGTCTGCGAGAAGTAGGTGTGCCTGTCTAACAGCAGCGACAGCAGCACGGTCTCGGTCAGTCCGAGCGTCTGCACAAAAGCCTTGTTTACGACAAGATATGCGTCCTGTGCAAGATAGGCTTTTACATATTGTTCCGATGTCATAAGCGATGTGGTTTTGAAAACCAACGGATGGCGTGTTCCCGGCATTAAAAGTGCACCGCAACCTACCATAGCCTTTCGGCGTTGCGGCTCATAAATATTCAGCAGCCACATTCACTGTCTTATCATCCGTTGGTCGGTTAATTAGTTATTATTCCCACGGCAGGTCGTCCGACTGCGGTGCGGTTGCTTGTGCTGCGGGTTGCTCTCCGCCTATGCGTACCACGTTGGGTTGCGCATTGCGCTGCGTGTGCGTCTCCGTGTTGCGTGTGTCGCCTTCTTCTATACGGAAGACTTTGACGTTGGTGGAGAAGCCTGTGCGTCCGTCCTTGCCCGTCCACTTGCGGCTGCTCACGGAGCAGGAGAAGGTGAGCATCTTGCCCGTGGTCAGGCTATCTTCTATCCACTTGCTCTCCTGCGGGGAGGTGCGGTAGTTGTCAATGACCGTAGCGATGAGGGTCGGGTACTTGTTGTCCGGTTCTTCGACGATGATGTCTTGCAGCGACCAAGGGTTGCCGTCCTGCGATGTGCCTGTGCGCGGCGCATAGATGTCTGCCACGCGTGCATAGATTTTTAGTTCTGCCATAATGGTAATTTGTAATTTGTAATTAGTAATTTGTAATTAACAATCTATGTTCCACGACCCTGACTATACCCTGTGGATACCCTGCGGATAGCCTGTGGATAAGCGGATTGTTCCACGGAACATTCGGTCTTGTTATTTGCTGTACTCGTCCGCCCACGCCTCGAAGAATTGGTCTTCGGGGTGCGGCAGAGTGATACCGTACTCCGCTGCGGCATCCGCCTGCACACGGTTGAGAAAGTCGGTCATCTGCTGTGTGGTCAGTCCCTTGGTGCGCCCTGCGATACGTCCCTTCGGAGTATCGACGGGCAGGAACAGCAGGCAGTAGGCTTCGTGTACGTCGTCTTTGGTATAGACATAGCCTGTGGCTTGCGTCCACGCTTCGGCTATACACTCAAACCACATCCACATCAGTTGGTTCTGCGATATGGTACGCCGGTTACGTACCCGCTCCATCGTGATGGTGTACTCGCCGTTTGCCGCCGACTGCATCCATATCCCGATAGTGCCGAGTGTGTTGGTGCTGTTGTCGCCTTGTGGGGTCTTGGCAAATGTGATACGTTTCATCGCAGTGTAATGGTCAGTCTGCCCTGTACGGCAGTGGTCTTGACAAAGGGTGCGTAGGTTTCCGCCGCCTGCTTGTATATATCCGAAGACATAAACGATTTGAGGTCAAACGTTTTTCTTTCGCTCTGCTTGCCGATTGTAACCTTGGCGGTATCATTCTCCACTTGCGATATATTATGCGCTTGTAGCGAAGATATGACGGCTTCCTGCAAATTCTTTCTGCGTTCTTCCAGCGGTTTGCGCACCATATCTATCTCCGAGAGGGCGGCTTCGTTGGCTGCATACTCTTTGAGCAGAGCGTCTAAGTCGTCGGGGATATGGTGGAGCGGATTGTCGAAGGTCTCGTCGCCGCGGGTGTAGGCAGCAAGGAGTGCTTCTATATACTCCGTCGGCACAGACTCGACAGGCACGACCACGCACTTGCCGTCCCTGAAATGGATAGCACGCAGCCCGACCACGTGGCAGTCGCAGTTCTGCTTCTCGAACAGGTACTGATAGACCGACAGTTGCCAGCGCAGGTACTCGGTGTTGAGTACGGCGGTGGTCTTCAAATCATACAGGCAGAGGTTGCCGTTCTCCCTGCCTACAAGGTCGATGGACGATGCCACGGTTTGCAGGTCGCTGACAAGATACTCCGACGCTATCCATTCGATACCACGGGTGGCTTCAATGAACGGCAGCAACTCGGCTTTGTCTTCTTCGTTGAGCATATCCGACACGTAGAGTTGCACCATATTGTGCAGGCGTGTACCCCGCTCCGCCGCCTTGGCAAGTGTAGACGGACTGACCCCGCTGTACATATCGGGGAAGATTAGTTTGTGAATGATGGATGTGATACCCGAGAGGGGCTTGCCCTCGTAGGTGTAGGTGTGTCCGACCTCGTCGAACAGCACCGGAGACTCGTTGAGTTTCATTACGAATTTGTAAATTTGTAAATTTGTAAATTATGAATTGCTTGCTGCTTCGTGTTGTTGCAGTTGTTTGCCACGGTTGATGACCGCCTGCTTGAAAGCGGCGTTGGCTTGCAGGCTCTTGTACTCGCTCCACAAGTCCTTCACTGCCTGCGATGTGGTGCTGCTCTCCACGGCAGCGAGTGCGTCTTGGAGGTACTTGTCCTCCGCTTCTTTCTTGGCAGCCGCCTGTGCCTCGGCTTCTTCCTGCGGCAGGTCTTCACCCGCATAGATATACAGCCCAAGCCCGTGGCGTGCGCAGGCTTTGGTGAGCGAGCGTTGGATAGCGGTGTTCACCGAGAAAGATGTTACCCGCTCCAACGGCAGCGAGTTGTTGCGGTTGTCCATCACGGGCAGATACTCGATGTGTTCGATACCGCCGATGGTTACGCCCGTCTTCACCCAGCAGGTGCGCCCGTCGGTGAAGTAGTTCCACCCCTGCGGGTTCTCGTAGATGGTATAGACGGCTTCGGGATAGGCACGCTTCACCGCCTGCCAAGCCCACGCCCAACTCAGGTAGGTGAGGTTGCCTTTCTTCTCGGCGTGTTCGTTCACGTTGATTGCATTGAGCGTAGCAAAGACGCTCTTTTTTTCTTTTGTTTCCATAAGCGATTGTATTAAATGATTTGTGATAAGAGTTCCGTTTCGGAATAGACGGTGTGCGCCTTCGTACCAGTGGGCGAAGGGTACTTGTGCGGGGTAAGTTTCCCGCAACTGATAAGGGTATTCACCCGTGCCGTTCCGTGCCGTTTGCACATCTCTTTGCGGGTGTAATACTCCCGGACGGGCAGCCCTGCATTTCGGAGGGCGGTATGCGCTCCGAGTTGTGCGGCGTGAGTGAGGTGTTCACGCAGCCGCTCTTCGGTCATTTGAATAACTGCAAGTTGCATAACTGAAAATGTTTTAGTAATTTTGTAGCGTGTTTATTTTATCTATCCCAACCACCGCTACATATATGATTGGAACGAGTAACGAAATACTGATGTGGTTGAGCCGCCACAGCGAGTACGCACCACTGTTACAAATGAGCAGACAACGCCTTGTGGGTATGCGCAAGCACCTGTACTGCAACGAGATAGGCGAGCAGACCAAAGAGGAAATACTCCTGCGTCTGAAAAAACGTATCGCCGGACTGCAAGAAAGCACAACCCACCATTCCGCCAACCTGACGTGCGGCATACGGGACGTGCGTTGCCTGCGAGAGAGATACCTGCTCCCTGCTGTGGTGCGGGACAAGCACGGCAAGTTCTTCCAAGAGACTACGATGGTCAGAATGGTAGCCGACGAAGAGAAGATGGCAGACCTCAACTTGGATAAGGTATGCGCCACGATGAAGTACGGTTGCCTGCCGTCGGAGCGCATTGTCAAAGAGGTACTCCGCCGCAAAGGGTGGACGATGTTCGAACCCCGCCACGAGTTGCCGAGCGTGTGGGAAGTGGAGACCGACTACTAACCACGGTTAGGCAGTTCCACTTCGGCTATCTGTATGCCGTTGATTTTGATGTAAGCCGAGATGTCTATGCGCTCCGCCATAGGCTCTTCGAATATCTCCACCACCCGCAGGAGCATTGACCCGTCGGGCATAGCCGTGTTGTACTCCCGCAGGAGATTGTTCTGCTTGAGTTCTTCGCGCGACCTTTCCAATACCCTGCGTCCTTCGGGGAATAGGTTCACGAGTTTGCCCCACGTCATAAAGGAGTTGTTGGGGATGTTGTCGAGAATGGTCAGCATAAATCCTTTTGTTGCCAAAGAGATGTTCGGGTTGGTGCGCCACGCTTGGTTGTTGCTTTTGTGAATAATAAAAAGTGCCATAGTTGTATGCGGTTTGCCTATACACCGCAAGGTTTTATGGGTTGAAATAAAAAAGAGCAGGGTTGTTCGCCCTGCCCTATTTGATTATGATTTGATTATGATTTGATTTACTCCACCACGTGTTCGGCGATGTGTATGCTTTCGCTGTTCTCAAACTCGCGGCGGTTGGTAAAGATGTCGCACGCATTGCCGTCGTCGTAGAGTTCGTAGAGGGCTGTATCGTCGGGGTACTCCTTGTTGCTGTCGTACTCTGTGAGGTCGTCGGATATACTCTCCCGCCAGTCGGCAAGGGCTTGGCGTATAAGCGTACGGCTGCACGCTTCCGCCTTGTCCCGTGTGTCGAACACCCGCAGTTGCAGTCTCGGCTCGCAGTCGATGGTCTGGGAATGTATCACCACGAACACTGTCTTGGCGGGCGGTGTGTTGTAGGTCTCCCGCAGCGAGTCAGCAAGGGTAATCACGTCCTCGTCGGGCAGGTCTTCGATAGCCGTGTCCGCACCGCTGATGACGATACCGCTTTGCCTGATGGTGCTGACGACAATCGTCCCGTTGTGGCAGGTGTCGTCGTAGGCATCGTAGCGGACGGACGTTACCCCGGAGTTGTCGCTCAGCATAACGGCTTGCGGCAGTGCCAGCGTGTAGTGGCGTATGCCTTTGGTGTTGTAGTCGTACCATTCCAACTTGCCGTTCTGAATGGTTGTCTCTGCAATGTGGTTGTAGCACTCCTTGATGAGTGCTGTGAGTTGGTCTTCAAAAGATTTCATATTGTTTGATTGTTATTGGTTTGCTTTCGCAAACGTTATTGGTTTTACGTTAATGGTTGCACATTGTTGGTTCTGTTAGCCCCTCCTTTGGAGGGGTTGGGGAGGTCTTATATATATTCCCCTTCCTCCATCTGTGCATAATCGAATGCATCTACAAAGTCGTTCCACGATACGGGGTAATAGGCTTTGTACTTGTCATAGAGTTCCGCCGTACTCTTTTCCCATACCTCGGGGTCGGTCTCCATATCCTGTGCCAGCCGCTCCACGAGGTCATCGAAGACCATATCCGTTTCGGTGTAGTCGGGTACGTCCTCTATGTCGTCCCACCCTGTTCCTAACTGCGGGTAGTTGCGCCACGCCCATCGTCTGTCGTATGGCAGGTACGACGAGTTGGAGAATAACAGTCCGTTGTCCTTGATAAACTTCCCGTAGTGGTAGATGTGTCCGTTGCCGTCCATAAAGGCGAACTTGCTGCCGTCGATAATCGTTTCGACCATTGCATCAAAGTCGCCCTTGTCGTCAGGGTGGTAGCCCGCCCGCAGCATAGGCAGGGCTATGCGGCGGAAGAACGTCTCGCTGTCGGTTTTGTCCCGCTCGTTCTGTATGTGCAGTATGCCGTTGTGTGCAAACGCCCACTGCTTGTCGTCGGACAGGAAAGGGTGGCAGTTGCGCACGCTGACGCTGCCGTGCGTGGCGATACGTGCGTGGTACACCACGGGCTGACTATCGGGTATCTTCTCCACCCATTTTTGGAACTGCTCTGCGTCCATCGTCTTGCGCACTTGCAGCCCTTTCTTTTTGCTCCATGTCATATATCCGAAGCCGTCGGGGTTAGCCGTACACATCGCTTCGAATTGTTCTTTTGTCGGGCGTTTCACGCCCGCATATTTGATTGCTATAATACACATAATTTGGTTGTTATTTACACGTTGTTCCCATTCTGTTAGCCCCTCCTTTGGAGGGGTTGGGGAGGTCGGTTACGCATTGAGTAGTCCTCTCTCCTGCATATAGGTCGCCATTGTATCGGGAAGCGGCTTGTAACCTACAAACTCCTGCCAACTCTCCGTGCCGTCCTCGTGCGTGGTGATGTAGTCCACCAACCGCAGGCAGAACTCCACGCTCGCACGGTAGGTGTTGGCTTTGAGTGTGCCACGGAAGATACGGAACTCTATCGTGTCCTCGTTGTTGTTATTCACACTCTGATAGCGGTCGTGTGAGTAGCCTTTCTTCTTGTGCATATCTTTGCGCACGTCCTTGGCGTAGTGTTCCTTGTAGCGTTTATCGAAGGTCTTGGTATAACTGCACCAGCGGTTGGCTTCGCGCCGGGCAAAGCGTTCCACCTGCTGTTGGTTGTCGGCTATGAATTGCCGCATACGTGCCACGAGTACGGCTTGTTCGTCCTTGTCGTCCGTGCCGAGCCATGTGCGGCTGAGGTGTACGTGCAGTCCGCAGTCGTCGGTGTCGTGGCTGCGTGCGCCTGCGTCCGACAGAGCCGCCATCCACCCCTCGAAATCGAAAGCGTCCCAGTACGCCTTTGTCATCGGCTGGGTGATGCACTCAATGCCGCTGTTGTCCAACGACCCGTCGTGCATCTGGTAGATGTCGTCCTCGTCGTTGCCGTGCTGCTGTGTTATCTCTATGCGCTTCTGATAGTCGCCTTTCTCGGTCTCTATCTCCGTGCCGATGTAGCGGTTCTCTCCCGCCATATCGTGGGCGGTATCGTGGTACACCCGCTCGGGGTTGTGGTGGTAACTGCGCACGCCGCCCCGCCCCTGCTTGTCCCAGCAGTCTTCGCAATACCAGCAGCCGTTGTTTTCATCGTAGTAGGCATCGTCCCGCCACAGTATCTCGCCGCACTCTTCGCACGTTACGAAATTCTCATCCCAGCAGTCTTCGCAGTACCACTCTCCGTCTGCACCCAAGCGGCAGCATTGTTTCTCGTACCACTCGCCGCAGCGTTCGCAACAGTGCGCCACATCTCCGGCGCAGTTCTCGCATACATAATACGAGTCGTCGCGACTGCTGTATGTGTCCGTGTGTATCTCCACCATCTCATCGCTCTTGACCACGTCCCCGCAGTCGTCGCACACCGCATAGTCGTCGGTATCGTACAGGTAGAGTCGCTGCCGATAGACCGCAGTCTCGAACCGCATAGTCTGCAACAGGTCTGCCTGCTTGTTGAGCCGTGTATGCCACGCTCTGTTCCACGCCCGCAACGTGTCGAGGTCGGCGAACTCCACGCAGAGAATACCGCGCTCGTTCACCCACGCTTTTACTATATCGTAGTAGTCGCTCTTGACGACTACCTCTTTGCCCCGCCATACCTCCGGTATATCCGAGGCGATGCCTTTGATGTATCTCATATTCATAATCTTACAAGCGGTTACCTGTACCCCGCAAGGTTTTTAGTTAATCAAAAAAAGCCCGCACTATTGCAGGCATTGTGAGTACGGGCAAACCCAATCACCCGTACCCAATCTATGTTCCACGACCCTGTGGATACCCTGACTATACCCTGTGGATAGCCTGTCTTTATGCTGCGTGTTCCACGCTCTTTGCAGCCTTGCGGACTTTGTTGGCTTTGCGGCTTGCTGCCAACAAAACCGCCTTTTTCTCTTGCTCTGCCCCTACGGCTGCATACCATTTCGGCAGTGCATTCAGCACACCCCAAGTGCTATACCGCCCTGTCTTCCCCGCTTTCGCATACTCCTGCAAGTCAGTCCACTGCAAGTCCTTCAACCGCTTTGCACCGATACCAAGCGTGTCTGTAATGTATTCACGCACACCGTCCGCCTTTGCGTCATACGCATTTTTCACCGCTGTCAGGGCTTGTTTAAGGCTGAACATTTCCGTTTTTGCACTCGCATTGCACAATACCTTTGCCTGCATTTTTGCATTCGTTGCCATAGTCGTATGCGGTTACCTGTACCCCGCAAGGTTTTTAATTTGGTTATTTGAAAAAATAGTTGTATCTTTGCACCCGAAAACAGAAAACCCCTTTGCGCTAACAAAGGGGCGGTAGATAGTTAGTTCCAAGATATGACTATCTCAAACTTAATTACCCACACTTCAAACCTAATAGTAAACATAAGTTTGTCCTGTTTTTGCTTGCTGCACTGCAAGCGGTACGCCCGCATTATTGCGGGCTTTTTTATTTCGTGAACGCAACGTAAACCAATACATTGCGCCCTGCTCTGTTTTTCTTTTCATTGCATAGTCAGTGCAATCCGTGCGAACAGGTTCCCCACGGCTGTGCGGTTTGCACACAGTAGCCCTCAAACATCCCTGCGGCGGGTGATGGTGCTTCTTGCCGTGCCTTTGTCGTCCTACATAGTCCGCCTATTTCGTCTATACTACACGGCTCATTCAGTCATAGAAAACACCTACAATAAACCCACATAGATAGTACGTATAAACATAGTATTACTACTTATGGATATAGTACACCACGCACATTTATAGCGGTCTGCTTTCCGTTTACTGCAATACGTCAAAGGTCGTCCGTCGGGGTTCCGGCTCTCTTGCCGTTGTCCTTTCGACATCAACAATCTTACACCGAAACAAACCGACGACCACAACCCACGACAAAGATATTTATAAGGTTACGACCCAATGAGACGAAAATTATTTAACTTATTGTTTTACAATAAGTTACTTTTTGTTCTAACAATTTCAACCACACCGCAAACCGAAGACAAAACAAAACAGACGAGGGGACACAACGATGATGGGTATAGGTATGGGGAGGGGATATACTTATGTGAAACTCACGGAGTTATACGGAGAAATCGCCCTTTCCTCACGCGCACGCGAGGCATACCCTCCATATAGGGCAATTCGAGACAGGGGGTACAAACGAATTATCAACCCCCTCAGACCATAATGCAAGGTCAGAAAAATTTCAAAAACAGGTATCAGAAATATCGCTATCTGCTCCGTACATTATAGGTACATAGATAAGATAGAAAGAACAAACACTTATCTACCTCATAATAAGACAGTTATACTTTCCAAATGTTGCCGTTTTGACAACATTTTGTGTACAAAATGACAACATTTCCTTGTTTGTATAGATAATTTTCCGTATCTTTGCACTCGGAATTGGGAGAAATCAATTCCGTTGTGAGCGAATGCTCTTGTTCTCTTTTCCGAAATCTACCAAATTTCAAATCCACAGAGAACGGGCTAATAGTTCACACCGACAGGTGTGGACTATGTGTCTTGTTTTAGTGGATAGGTTTTGGTAGAACCACGGAAATAGAACAATACACATAGTCCGCACTTTTTTTATTACCTAAAACTATAAACTTACAATGGAGAAATATGCATTATTCATCTTTGCTATGTTATTTACAACGGGTACTGCAATGGCAAAGGACAACTTAAACGGACAGCAGTTTTTGGCAGATAAAGAAGGTAATATTGATATTATCTATACTGTCAAAAATGGTTACTTAGTTGGAGAATACGTTAGGTATAATTATTTATATCCTGATTGTATGCCGTGTATCAAAATTACGTCAGTCAATAGTACATGGCATTATGAAATATATGATGATGTTAATTGTACACCAATATTTATTGGAACATCACCACGAGAACCTATTAACCTAAATAAGCATGGTACTAAAAAAATCGAGGTAGATGAGACTACTATATTTTACTTAGGTAGAGAGGAGAATTGTACTACTATAGAAGGATATGGCACTATATTTGAGACGTATCATCTAAAGGATAAATTGGAAGACATTACAACAATAACACATACTGGTAAGGTGAAAATTACAATATGTGTTATGAGTGTATTAAACGGTATTTCTTACATTAATGTAGTTGTAACCCCAATTTAATATCCGTTTTGTTGTTTTTATGGATAATTCTTCGTATCTTTGTAGCATTATTTAACTCAAGATGTTATGAACAGGTATTGGATATTGGTATTTCCCCTTTTATGCGCAGTAGGTTGCGCCAAGACTACGGCTACCGAGCAGGAGCAAGTCGCCACCGATAGTGTTGTTGTAGCGGAAGACACTGTCTTCTCACCACGCTATGTGTACGAAATCCCCGTGCCGCGCAACTATGAACGCGTAGTGGCTACAGATAGCACCTCCTTTGCTTATTTCCTGCAACACCTTCCGCTCAAACCGCAAGGCACACCCGTACACTATTATGACAGCAATATATCACACCTCACTGATGTAACTTATGCAGTCATCGACGGCTACGATTTAGGCTCTACCGACCTGCAACAATGCGCCGACTGGGTTATCCGCCTCCGTGCCGAATGGCTATATAGTCAGAAACGCTACAATGACATTGCTTTCCATTTTACCAACGGTTGGCTATGCGAATATAAACGTTGGGCGGAAGGAGAGCGGGTATCTGTCAAAGGCAACCACACTTCTTGGTACAAAGCCGCTGCACCCGACTACTCCTACAAGACCTTCCGCCAATACCTCGATATGGTATTCAACTATGCCGGTACTCTCTCCCTCTCCAAAGAACTCAAGACTGCCAGTATCTTTGATATACAGGTTGGAGATGTGTTTGTAGAAGGTGGTTCTCCCGGACACGCTATGCTCGTCATTGATGTGGCAGAGTGTATCCATCCTAATATGGGTGCTTCCAAACTTTGTATGGTAGCAGAAGGATATATGCCCGCACAGGATATGCACATACTTATCAACACAACGGACAACAATATCAAGAATACCCCTTGGTATGATGTGTATATGCTGACACGAAACGGACAGTATTGCAGTTTCCCTACCTATGGTTTTGATTGGCAGACAAGTGTCAAACGTTTTACTAATTAAACATATTGCTCTGTAGAAAAGAAGAAAACAAGTATTATTCCCGACGAATACAAAGGGGATATTCTCAAAGAATTTGATGGTGCTGCTTATATCACTGACCGAATTAGCAAAGCCTTGGAAAATGCGCATACTCGTACAAGTAGTTATCAGAAACCTGAATGGTGGGACTATGATAAAAATGGCGGTTGGGCGGATTGCATATCTACAGCAACAAGCAACTATGGAGAAAATAACGTAGTGTTAGGTAATCAAACCTTTGCTAAAGATTATGACAAATATGGCTTCGCAAGTTAAGCGAAAACGAGAAGCCGCAAGCGGGAGACATTGAAGTTTATTATAACGAGCAGCCTTATACACCATATCATTCTGTAATTGTTACAGGTATTGGCAAAGATGGGAGACGCAGGATTGCTTATAGTGATGGCGGAGGTGTTTATTATAATGATGCAGATGATTATTGGAATGGGGCAACTCGTTTCTATCGTTTCATAGGTACTCCTGCGGAGCGTGCTGAGATAGCAGCGCACAATGCCGCGGTTAAGAAGCAGCGACAAGAGATATATGGTAATGAGAAAGGCGAGCCGCAGCGGATAGAAGCACCAAAGCAAGCGATACCCACCGAGAAAGTAGAGACTTTGCAGTTCTTAGACCGCATAAAGAAACGCTAACCGCATACAACAAGAGCGACTCTCCCGAGCCGCTCTTGCCTTACTAATACCATAAAACTTAAATCAAACCACAATCTTGCAATCGTTCAAGATGTGTGTAAGAAAAGCCCCATACGGACATTGATGCAATCTCATTCCGCTATTACTTGATTAACTGTCAAGGGTTCTATCTTGAACTATGGGGCTATCGTTGCGGGAGAAGGAGTCGAACCTCCGACCTCAAGCCTGTAACACTTGCGAGCACTCCGCTGCTCTATCCCGCTCTATTTATACCTACTGCGGATTGACTATCTCAAACTCGTCTCTCTGCCCTCGGTACACGATGTTTGGGTTCATCCACCACTCACCTTTCTTCTTTTGGCGTATCACATCCCGCTTGGTCAGACCTATCAGTCCTCGGTAGATAGCCTGCCGCGAGGTGTACCCTGTATAGGTCATACACTCTGCGTAGTCGAACTGTACATATCCGCCAAACTGCAAATGGCTCATCAGATAACTGAATACTGCCACCTCATTACTGCTCATTCCTATAAAAACAGCAGGCTCGTAGAGTTTGATAAAGTCCGTAGTGTCGTATATCTTCTGCGTCCCTACTATCTGCGTCGCATTACGCACCTCGCCTGTCTGTTTATTGACCAACTCCACGGGGGCTGTGCCTACTGCGTCCGCTTTGAAACGCTTGCGATACTTCGTTACTACCACCTTATACGGATTACCTTTCACCATCGCATTGCAAAATTACCTGATTTATCATATACCACCAAATTACTAATCTTTATTCCGTACTATAAAAGACATAATCCAACACTTTTCTGTTAGCACGGTCTATTCTGCTCCAATCGGGACGGATATATACATCTGCCATCGGGTTGTTCCCTACGTGTGCAAGGCACAAGTCTATATCATCTTTACTAACATCGCAGTTGTTGCGGGCAATGGTCGCCCAAGTATGCCGAAACTGATAAGGCGTGATAGGTTCTATTCCCCGCTTCTTGCAGATATTGTGCAGTTGCTTTGCAATACTCTGATTAAAAGAACGGCTTGGCTTACCATTCCCGAAATCGAATAGCAATGTATGTCCCTCAGAAGTACGATATTTCTCCACCAATGGCTCTATCTCCGGTTCAAATCGGATAGCAATCTCCACACGGTTGCCTGCCTTGTCTTTGGTCTTGTGCCGTGCAAAGAAAATACGTTTCTCGGCTACGTCATACCTTTTCCACTCCATTAGTTGCAAGTCCAATAGGTTCACCCCGCACATACAAAACGACATCCTGAGTATATCCAATACCACTTGTTCCCTTTCTGTATCACCTATCAGCGTAAAGAACCGCCGCAACTGTTCAATACCGAGACTACGTTTCTTGGACGTACCCACTTTGTAATTCTCCAAGCCTACAAACGGGTCGTGCGTGATGACCTTATAGAACTCCGTATTATATTTCTGTTGCAACAGACGGAACACGCAGCAGACGGTATTCAGATATTGCTGTTTGGTATTAGGGGTCAGATTGCCTCTGTCCATTTTCTCTTTGAACCTCCTCAGGAAACCCGCCGTAAAGTCGGTTACGCTCATCCTTCCTATCCCCATATCTCGAATAATATGCAATACACTATGCAACTTCAGCCACTTGCGCTTGTCCTGCTCTATCAACGATTGGCAGAACGCCACATAGTCTATCTGCTGTGCCGATGTTTTGAACCAACCGCACAGGTACTTTATATCCATAGTCCGTAGAGCCTCGGTATCTATTTCGAGAAGCCGTTTCTCATAGCCGAGGATAGTCTGACCGGTTCGTGTGAGTACAAACTGGTCTTTAATCTCGAAAGTCTTTTTGTTGATTTGACTTCTGCTGCAATACAACCCAGTGGAGATGTAGCAAACTTTGCGATTATGAGTAACTCTGATACTTACGGGAAACTTTCCATCCCTGCGTTCCTGATGCCGCTGAACGACTGCTTTGAATGTTGTCATTGTGCTTGTGTTTTGATTGTTTGTTTTGGTCTCGTTTGTACCATTTCCGTATAGAAACAATCGTGAAACAAATGTGTAATTATATGCACACATTTCGCTCACATTTTGTTCTATACTAACAATCTCACAAACAATAATCTTATATAACTATATGATTATCAACAATGATTACTATACTTAAACCACCAATACGGATATACATCTTTTTAATCACCCGATAATCACATAGACCTGACAGCACGAGGATACAGAGAATTGGAGCAGCGATTTTCCGAAAGACCAACAAAAAAAATAGTGCCGTTTGCACAACTGCGCAAACGGAACTATCCATACGGATTACACACAATGCATAACCCACCCTATTCCATACAAGCCGGCTTATTCAACAACAGCATCTACGAGTTTGTAGCCCTTGCCGTGTACACCGAGGATACGATAACCGGTTCCCTCAAGGAAACGACGCAAATGGTTGATATACACAGACAGAGAACGCGAAGCAAAATAGTCGTCGGTTTTCCACAATGCAGCCAAAATAGCCTTACGTTCCACGAGATTATTCATATTGCGGCAAAGCATCAGCAGCAAATCGCTCTCACGCGAAGACATATGCTGTCCGTCGAATGTCTGATGAACAGAATCGAACTTTTTACCTGCAATCTCAAAGGTCGTCGTAGAGTTATCCGTACCAGCCATATATCGGCGCAGAATAGCCTGAATACGATAAATGAGTACATCCATACTAAACGGTTTGGTAACATAGTCATCACAACCGAGTTCAAACGCACGAAGCATATCCTCTTTTGCAGATCGGGAAGTAAGTATAACAACCGGCAGTTGTTTACCCGACTTGCGCAAGTAGGAAAGCACCTCAAACCCGTCCAAAGTAGGCAGGTTAAGATCTAAAAGGCAGAGGTCGAAATGCGCATTCTGCACGGCATTCAGCGCATCTTGTCCGTCAGCCACAGCGACTACATTGTAATCACGACTCTTCAAGTAGTCCGAAAGAACGGTACTCAAATTAATGTCGTTGTCACAAATCAAAATGTTTACTTTAGAGGTCAGCATATTATAAAAATTAAAGGTTTAACATCACTTAAAAGTTCGCAACAAACATTATGCCAAATTATACACAAATAAAAAGAAACTACAAAAATAGTTGTTTATTTGTATATTTCGCGGAAATAGTGTACCTTTGCAATGTGCAATGTAACAATACGTAATGGGATTTATGAGTAAAGTATTGCTTATTTTTACGGGAGGCACTATTTCGATGGTGCGCGACAAGGCTACGGGTGCGCTATATCCTGCGGATACAGAGACTTTCAAAGCCTTTATGCCCGAACTGTTCTCCGGCGATATAAATATAGAGATGGAGTCTTTCGACCCGCTGCTTGACTCATCGGATGTCAATCCCGACAATTGGGCAAAAATGGCACATATGGTCTATGACAACTACGACCGGTATGACGGATTTGTCATTCTGCACGGTACGGACACAATGTCTTATTCGGCATCCGCCTTGTCGTTTATGCTGGAGAACCTGAGCAAACCCGTGGTATTCACGGGCAGCCAGTTGCCCGTAGGGCTATTGCGCTCGGATGCCAAAGAGAACCTGCTGACCGCCATCGAGATAGCCGCAGCCAAGGACGAATACGGCAACCCGATAGTGCCGGAAGTAACGATATTCTTCGAGGACAGGCTTTTCCGCGGCAATCGCACCACCAAACGCAATGCGGAGCACTTCTCGGCCTTCAACTCGTACAACTACCCCCCCCTCGCCAAAGCAGGCGTACATATCACCTACCAGCCGCACCTCATCCACTACAACGATCCGAGCCAGCCGCTCCGCCTGCGTGTGAAGACGGACCAGAATGTAGGCGTACTGAAACTGTTTCCAGGCATACAAGAGCCGATTGTACACCAAGTGCTGACCACCCCCGGTCTGCGCGGGTTGGCATTGGAGACATTCGGTGCGGGCAATGCCCCGTCGTCGGAGTGGCTGTACCGACAGTTGCGCGATGCGGTGAACCGCGGTATCATCATTGTCAACAAGACCCAGTGCAATACGGGGTCGGTGGAGATGGGGCGCTATGCCGTCTCAATGAACCTGCTCAAAGCGGGTGTTATCTCGGGCTACGACATCACCACCGAGGCATTGCTCACCAAGATGATGTACCTGCTCGGCGAGAACCCGGACGACATCGATACCGTCAAAAAACTGCTCCAGAAGAGCCTATGCGGGGAATTGACCATTCCTGCAGCAGGCAATACCGAGAGTGTGCTGGAGCCGTGATAGATCCGTTAATAACCTACTTATATAATATTCCATTAAAGCCCATTAAAAATCTCCATTAATTATCGTTAATTACTCATTAATTCCTTTCGGGCAAAACGGCATCGAAAAACAGAACATTTTGCACCGTGGCAGGTAAGGTAAAAAGTAAGGAGGATAAGCATAGGATAGGCATAGGATAGGCAGCCCTTGCCAGGGGTATAAAAATAGAACATTTGTCAAATATACAGATTAAACAAAACCAACGAATATGAAAAATCTTGAACCAAAGAGTTTGTGGAACAATTTCTACAAACTTACACAAATTCCCCGCCCCAGCGGCAAAAAGAAAGAAATCTCCGAGTTCATCGCCAACTACGGACGCAGTCTCGGTTTGGAGACCATCGTGGACGAGATTGGCAACGTGCTGATCCGCAAGCCTGCCAGCGAGGGCAAAGAAACCCATCCCGGGGTTATCCTGCAAGGGCATCTGGATATGGTGCCGCAGAAAAACTCGGACAAGGTGTTCGATTTTGAGAAAGACCCCATAGAAGCCTATGTGGAAGACAACGGCGAATGGGTTACCGCCAACGGCACGACCCTCGGTGCAGACAACGGCATCGGCGTGGCTACGGCTATGGCAATCCTTGCCGACAAGAGCGTGGCGCACCCACCCTTGGAAGCACTCTTCACCGTGGACGAAGAGACGGGTATGTACGGTGCATTCGCCCTCGAAGGCGGTGTATTGAAAGGCAAAACGCTGATTAACCTTGATTCGGAGAGCGAAGGCGAACTCTATGTCGGCTGTGCCGGCGGCGTGGACACCACGGCGACTTTCGACTTCGAACCCGTAGATACCGAAGAGGGCGACATCGCGTTGCGTGTTGCGCTGCGCGGTTGCAAAGGCGGGCACTCGGGCTGCGACATCAATATGCAGCGTGCCAATGCCATCAAACTGCTGTTCCGTTTCCTGAAAGACGCAGTGGCTAACTATGAAGCGCGTCTGGCTTATGTAGAGGGCGGCAGTCTGCGCAACGCCATCCCTCGCGAAGCAAGTGCGCTCATCACCATCCCCACTGAGAACAAAGACGACGTACTTGATTTGATAGCCGATTATGAAGACCTCTTTATCCGCGAATACGATGGTGTAGAGGACAATATCTCGCTGACCGCCGAAGAGGTGGAGTGTCCGAAAGTGGAACTGCCCGAAGACGTTCAGGATTTCCTCATTCACGCCATCACCATCGTGCCGCACGGCGTATATCGTATGATACCCGAAATGCCCGATGTGGTCGAGACCAGCAACAATCTCGCTATGATTGAGACGCAAGGCAAACAGATACTCGTTTACTGCCTCACCCGCTCGTCGGTGGAGTCGCGCAAAGAGGAACTGCAGTCGGTTATCGATTCTGCGTTCTCGCTGGCAGGTGCCAAGGTGGAGTTCTCGGGTTCGTATCCCGGCTGGAAACCCAATCTGCACAGCCATATCCTTGAGGTAATGAAAGACATTTATAAAAAGGAGTTCAACCAAGAGGCGCGGGTTATCACCATCCATGCGGGTTTGGAGTGCGGTATTATCGGACGCAACTACCCGGGTATGGACATGATTTCCTTCGGTCCTACTATTGAGCATCCCCACTCCCCCGATGAGCGTGTGAACATCAAGACCGTACAGAAATTCTACCAATTCCTGCTTGCTACACTGAAAGCATTATAAAAACGCTACTGATTGCAAAAGACTGCTTAACAGGTTTTGCTAAGCAGTCTTTTGCAGTACACATCTGCAATGTTCGGCACACTATCCAATACCCATACCGTCACAATGGGGCTTTTCTTCCTGAATATGGTTCTGGAAGCAGTGGCGGCATATCTTGTTTTTGTCGAACATAAACGCCAAAGCGACCGTTCACGCCTGTTCATCGCTTTTTTCTTTCTTACCTCGTCCATCGCCTCGCTGGGAGAGATAGTCATCGCCCTGTGCGCCCCCGAGTATGCAGGCGGTTTTCTGCTGATGGATCCGATGATTATTCTCTTCGGATTCTTGATTTTCTTTCTGCTATGGCTCTACCCGATAGAGATGCTGCGCCCCGGCTGGATAGACTGGCGGCGCGGGTTGCTGCTACTGTCTCCATGGCTGGTCTTTATGGCGGCATTGCTGATGCTGCACCATCTTGACATACGCCCGCTTTATACCATCAATGACATCGTTACCTATATCCGCGAACCGAATGTATGGCTGCGCATTGTACTGACCTTTATCTTTATTCCTTATGGTATATGGCTTCTGCTGATGCAGCATAACTGGCGGAACAGCAATGCCCCGTTGGAGTGGGTACGGGCAGTAGTGGTCATTACGCTGTGTATGACTATTACCTATTTTGCCAGCCGCGGGTTGCGTCTTTTCTGGGCGAATATTGCACACGAAGCATTGTATATCGGTCTGACCCTCTTGATTTTATACATCGAGTTGGTAGTGCGCCTGAACGTACTGCGCCCCACTCCTACGGAAGAATCGGATTATCTGCCGCCCGTAGTAACGTTGGAACTGCCGGATGAAGCATTGCCATTGGAAGAACAGACACAAAAGTCAGACGTTATTACAGAAGTGTCGCAACGCATACAAATGGCGTTGGACAATCCCGATATATGGCAGAACCCTGACCTGACACAAGACGACTTGATACGTATGGTACACACCAACCGACGGTATCTGCAATTAGGCATCAAGCAGTTGGGATATGACAGTTACCCCGATATGATCAACCGCCGCCGCGTGGCATATATACAGGACCAACTGAATAGCAACCCCGCACAAAACCTGCAGAATCTGTTCTATGATGCAGGCTACCGTTCACGCACCAGTGCATGGCGCAATTTCACCGCCATCGCCGGTTGTTCGCCTATGGAATACTGCGAAAGCACACGGGTAGAACAGTAACCCACAAAAAAAACGCACACCCGAGCAATGTCAGGTGTGCGTTGTCATCGTATGCGATCCAATCACAAGTTGCGCGAATCGAAATGCAGGGTCATCTCTACGAGTTGCTGCGAGCGGATATTCTCATTCTCCGCTTGACGCACAGGCGCATTATAATAACTGTTATAATCCACTTTCCACGAATAGATGGTTTCACCTTTCACATTGATATAACGATACGTCTGTTGCCGTGCCTCACTATCATACGATGTAGTGAGTGCCAAACCATTATGGAAACCTGTAGCCGGCTCCTCGTTATTCAATAGCGGGAACTGAATTGTACCCTTGGTATTGATACACATCCAAACGCCGTTCTCGGATTGTTGTACAAAAGCATATCCCTCAAAGAAAGGATAAACCCAGTAATACATAAAATTGATTTTTGTATCACCCTTGCTGTTCAGGTAACCGCATTTCCCGTTTTGCGCCGCAGGAAAGAGATTGTTATCCACCATAGTACCAAGACCATCATACACCGGCGCAATCAGCACTTTGCCTTTCTTGTCCAACACCCCCCATTTCTCACTCAACCTGTAAGCAGTCAAACCCTCACCGACATCTTTCAAATTATCGTACGTGGGTGGAATAATAAATTCGCCATTGTCATTGATTACGCCCTCTTTGTCGCCCATCTTAATGATTGCGATACCATTATGGAACGACTCTGCATCTTCATAGATCGGTTGTATCTTCCAATCACCTTTGCTATTGACATAGCCGTACAAGCCGTCTTCTGTCTGCCGCGCAGCCACCAAACCATTGTCGCCCATTGTACCTAAATCGTGAAACGTGGGCTGAATGGCAAACTTAAATTTTGTATTCAGCATACCACACAGGTCGTCCGCTTCTATGTATGCGTACTTATAATAGAAACTCTCTGCCTCATCAAAGTGCGGTGCATCCTGCATTTTGCCTTTGGCATCAATAAAGAACTGATTATACCCACTCTCTACCAAAGCATAGCCGCAAGAGAACCCTGTTGCCTCATCATAGTTGGCAGGAATGGCAAAAGTGCCTTTGGCATCAATATACCCCCACTTACCGGTTTCGCTGCTCACCGCAGGCCATAGTTCCGTAGAATCGTGCGTCGGTGTCTGACGCTCTTTGTCGCAACCGGTAGATACCGCTGCAACGACTGCCAAGGCAGTCAAAAAAATACTCTTTTTCATACTACAAAAGGATTTATAAATGGTTAACTTACATTCGGTTCGGCACCTCAATACCCAGCAGTGCCATCGCACTGCGGATTACCTTTGCCACCGTAGCGGAGAGCGTCAGACGCATCGCACGGACGGCAGCATCAGGTTCGTTGAGAATGCTGTAGTCGTGGTAGAACGAGTTGAAATCGCACGCCAGCGCATACGCATAGTTCGCAATCACAGCAGGCGAGAAATCGTTGCCCGCCTGACGCACCACAGCGGGATAATCCGCCAAGCGTTGGACAAGTGCCAACTCCTTTGGGGCAATTTGTAAATTTGTAAATTTGCAAATTTGCAAATCATTGGCTTCCGCTTTGCGCAGTACGCTCCGGATGCGCGCGTAGGTATATTGGATAAACGGTCCCGTATTGCCGTTGAAATCGATACTCTCTGCGGGATTGAAGAGCATATTCTTACGCGGATCGACCTTGAGAATAAAGTATTTCAATGCGCCCAAACCCACGATACGCGCTATATCGTTTGCCTCGTCGGCGGTGATGTCGGGCAGGGTATTCACTTTGTCTTTGGAAATCTCACGGGCATCGGCAATCATCTGCGCCATCAGATCATCGGCGTCCACCACCGTACCCTCGCGGCTCTTCATCTTGCCGTTGGGGAGTTCCACCATTCCGTAACTGAAATGCACCAACTCTTTGCCAAAGGGAAAACCGAGACGGTCGAGGAGAATAGACAGCACCTTGAAGTGGTACTCCTGTTCGTTGCCCACCACATACACCATCTTGTCGATAGGATAGTCCTGAAAGCGCAGTTTGGCAGTACCGATGTCCTGCGTCATATAGACCGATGTGCCGTCGGAGCGGAGCAGCAGTTTTTCGTCCAAGCCGTCTTGCGTAAGGTCTGCCCATACGGAACCGTCCTCGCGGCGGTAGAACAAGCCCTCTTTCAGACCGCGTTCCACCTCTTTCTTGCCCTCGAGGTAGGTGTCCGACTCATAGTAAATCTTATCAAAACTGACACCCATCTGCTTGTAGGTCTCGTCAAAGCCGGCATAAACCCAACTGTTCATTTTCTGCCAGAGCGCACGCACCTCGGGGTCGCCTTGCTCCCATTTGAGCAGCATTGCCTGCGCCTCTTTGATGAGCGGAGCCTCTTTCTTGGCGGTTTCCTCGTCCATACCCTGCGCCATCAATTCTTTGATCTGCTTCTTATATTCCACATCAAAGCGCACATAGTAGTCGCCTATCAGGTGGTCGCCTTTCTTGCCGCTCGACTCGGGTGTCTCGCCGTTGCCGAATTTCAGCCACGCGAGCATCGACTTGCAGATGTGTATGCCACGGTCGTTCACTATGTTGGTTTTCACCACCTTCCAGCCGTTTGCCTCCTGTATTTTGGCAATCGAGTAGCCCAACAGGTTGTTGCGCACATGCCCGAGATGAAGGGGCTTGTTGGTGTTCGGCGAACTGTATTCCACCATCATCAGCGGCTGCGTGCCGTCCTCTTTGGTGCGGGTATGACAGCCGTAGTTCTCCGTATTGGCAATGGTTTGCAACTGCTCCAACCAGTAGGTCTGCGCAATGCTGAGATTGAGAAAACCCTGCACGGCATTGAATTTCTCTACCAAGTCGCCCTGCAATGCTTCGCCAATCTCTGCCGCCACTTGTGCTGGTGCTTTGCGTGCCGCCTTCACAAACGGGAATACCACCAGCGTGATGTCGCCCTCGAACTCGGGACGCGTCTTTTGCAGTTGTACCTGCTGCTCACTCGCTTCGATGCCGTAGAGGTTCTTCACTACCTCTTGCACCTTCTTGGTTAATATATTTTCCAATGTCATATTAATGATTATTTTCGTATGATGTTGTTCATTTCCTTACAACTCCCTGCGTAGTGCCACAACCACCGAATCAAACACCGCCCGATAGGCATCGGGTACAGGTTCCACAGGCGGAGAGACCATTTTGAGCGGGTCTATCGGTGTACCGCCTTTCCAAACACGGAAATCGAGGTGCGGTCCGGTGGAAGCCCCCGTGCTGCCCACATAACCGATGACCTGCCCCTGGTTCACGTGCTTGCCGACTGCTATTCCCTCGCCGTACTTGCTCAAGTGCAGATATGCCGTTGTGTAGGTGGAGTTATGCCGTATCTTGACTGTGTTTCCGCCACCACCTTTGTAGCCTTTCGCTATCACCACCCCGTCGCCGATTGCTACCACAGGCGTGCCCGCCGGCGCAGCATAATCCACTCCCGTATGCGGGCGGACAATCTTATAGACAGGATGTTTGCGGGCGTAGGTAAATTTGCTCGAAATACGTTTGTAATTGAGCGGTGCTTTCAGAAACGCCTTGCGCAGACTGTTTCCGTCCGCATCAAAATAGCCTCTGCATGGTGTGTCTGCGGCTTGATAATCCGAGATATCGAACCAAAACGCCTCCTGCCAACGCTTGGTATGGTAGAAGTCTGCCGCATAGATACGCCCGATGCCCCAGCGGGTGGAATCCACATATTGTTCGTCGTAAAAAACACGTATCGAATCACCTTGTTGCAAACCGAAGAAATCTATCGTCCACGCATATATTTCACTCAGTTCGAGTGCCAATTCCACAGGCAGTCCGTTGCCTGCCATAGCGTTCCACAGGCTCGATTCGATTACCACCTCCGCCTTGCGCGGGACGATACGTATCGGTTTCTGTATATGCTCCACGTGCAGCGAATCCGTCAGATGAAGTACCTTAGCCGTCCGTGCATCGGGCAGATAGACCCAATACTGCAAAACGCTTGCCGTGTCATACAGTGCCAGATATTGTTTGCCGGCACGTATCTGCCGCACATCGAATTCCTCACGCGGCAACATACCGACTTGCCCTACCTGTTGCCCGGTAGCCCCCAGGCGGTTCAGTATGCCGCCAAGGGTTTCTCCATTGCCGACATAGCCGGTATCCACGCGGAAAGAGTCAATTGCCAACCCGTATTCGTAGCGGATAGGTACAATCTCCTCCTCGATGTACTCTTGTTCGGTCTGCGTCTTTTTGCCGCATGCAGAAACCAGCAGGCACACCCCCAGCAACCCTATCAAAAACCGACTATGCATTATTCTTCGGATAGTTACGGAACCATGAACTGATTTTCAAGCGAATGACACCTAATAGTGCCTCGGAGAATATACCGCCCGACATCTTGCTTGTACCCAACACACGGTTCACAAAGATAATCGGCACTTCCGTTATCTTGAATCCGCACTTGTAGGCGGTAAATTTCATCTCTATCTGGAAAGCGTACCCCTTGAAGCGTATCTTGTCCAATTCGATGGTTTCCAACACTTTGCGCTTGTAGCATACAAAACCCGCCGTAGTGTCGTTAATCGGCATACCGAGTACGAAACGCACATACTTGCTGGCAAAATAACTCATCAGCACGCGCCCCATAGGCCAGTTGACCACATTCACACCTGTAACATAGCGGCTACCTATTGCCACATCCGCCCCGCCGTTGGCGCATGCATCATATAGTTTCATCAGGTCTTGGGGGTTATGACTAAAGTCTGCATCCATCTCGAAGATATAGTCCGCTTCGTGTTCAATAGCCCATTTGAAACCCGTGATATAGGCTGTGCCGAGACCCAGTTTGCCTGCACGCTCTATGATAAACAGGCGGTCTTTATATTGGTTTTCCATCAACTCCTTAACGATGTCCGCTGTACCATCGGGCGAACCGTCATCAATCACTAACACATTGAAATCCAATGGTAAGGTCATTACCGCCGTAATGACAGCCTCAATGTTTTCCTTCTCGTTGTAGGTAGGGATAATCACTAATCGTTCCATATTGTCTCCCGTTATTTGTTTATTCTTCAGTATCTTTCAATATCGTATTTCCCAAGCGGTAGATACGGCTCGGGCTGGTGCGTTCCAAGGCTTTCAAGTACACATCACGCCCCGGTTCCACCCCCACTTCACGGAGTTTGTCCGCCACGGTGTTGTATGCCACTTCTGGGTCGTTGTTCTCGAGACTGAGATGGCAGAGCCATACATTGCGCAACCCTTCGTGGTAGTTGCGTGCCAGCAGGTCGCCGCAGGTTACATTGCTCTGGTGTCCCCGTGGTGACAGAATACGCTCTTTTAAGTAGGTAGGATAAGGACCATTGAGCAGCAGATGTTCGTCATGGTTGGCCTCTATGACCAGGTGGTTAGCGGTACGAATATACGCTTCCATTTGCTCATTGGGTTCCCCACAGTCGGTAGCGATCATAAACCGCTGTCCGTTGTAATCGATTATATATCCGACGCACTCGGTAGAATCATGGTTGATGCCGAATGTATTGATTGTCAGGTCTCCGAGTGTCCACTCTTCTCCTTTCTCGAAATAGCGGCGGCTGGTTTTCAGTTTTTCCCTGACACCATAATTGCGGTCTATTCCCTCGTGTATCAGGCGGGTGCTGTATATAGGCAGGTGCACCCTCTCGCCGAGGGTTCCCACGGCACGTATATGGTCGGCATGGTCGTGTGTTACCAGTACGCCCATGATATTCTCAAAATCCAGCCCCATACTGCGCAAGTGTTTCTGTATCAGTCGCGCAGAGATACCGGCATCTATCAGGATGCCGCGTTCTAATGTACCCAGATAGTAGCAGTTTCCGCTACTGCCGCTCGCAAAACAACGAAATATAAAGTCTTTTTCTGCCATAGTATCAATTAGCCCGCAAAATTACAAAAAAAAACGCACATCTCCAAATAAAAAACACAGGTCGTTTCTTTATGCATTGTATGCAACAAAAAGAATGCATATTATGCATAAAAGAGAGCAAAACCGCCTTACCAAATCCGCCTATCCACCGCTGTCGTTGCCGTCTCATTGCCGTAAATGATATTACTCCTTATCTTTTTTGCATAATATGCATATTTTTAGAGGAGATTAAGGTATTTAAAGATTTTAAGGACAATAAGGACAACGGGTACGGGCATAGGCTTGCGGTCGCGATGCTCCCAACGCAGTGCGTTGCAAGCCGATACCCGAATAAAAAAACTCCACACACTATCTTCGTGCGTGGAGTTTTTATTGTTCTATGATTTCTGTTGTTCTATGCTACTATTCTTTTTTTTCTATTTTTCTATTTGTTTTGAGTTGCGGTAGCCGGCTTCGACGGCGGAGACGTTGCTCCGGACGATGGCGTCGCCTTTGCGGGCGAAGACACGCTGCACACCGGCAATCATCTTGTCGTGGTCGATACCCAACATAGGAATGGCTGCGCCGAGAAGCACCATGTTAGCCGCCTGCGAGGGTGCACCTGCCTCTTTTGCAAGGGCTTCTACGTCCAAGAGGACGTGGTTCTTGTGGGCCTCGATGTGGCGGATAACCTCCTTCAATTCGGGATAGTTGGGGATATTGACGAAAGGCACGGACGATGTAACAATCCAGCCTTCGGGCTTGAGATACTGCACATAACGCAATGCCTCCATAGGTTCCAACGAGATGATAAGGTCGGCTCCGCCAACGGGAATGAGGTCGGAGTGAATGGGTTCGGACGAGAGACGGAGGTTGGACTGCACGTCCCCACCACGCTGACTCATACCGTGTACCTCGGCTTGCTTGAGATACAAGCCCTCTGCCAATGCGGCTTCACCAATGACTGTAGCAATAGAGAGGATACCTTGTCCTCCGACACCTGCTAAAATAATATCTTTTTTCATATTGTATTTGCGATTTAATGGTTTACTTTTTTGCTTTCAAGTGGCGTTTGAGCGTCTGGATGCACTCGCGGCGTGCGATGACTACGGAAGTGCCCGGGTAGTCGATTTCTTCGCGGAGCACGTTCTTAATCTCTTCCATATTCTTAGGCAGGGGCACTACTACGCGCACATGGTCTTTGTCCACACCGACACCATAGCATATCTGCTCAAGGCGACCCGTACCGGCAGAGTCCTGTCCGCCCGTCATACCCGTGGTGAGGTTGTCGGAGATAAGTACCACTACATTGGCGTTGCTGTTGACGCAGTCCAAGAGTCCGGTCATGCCCGAGTGGGTGAACGTGGAGTCACCGATAACGGCAATGGCGGGGTGTTGCCCTGCATCGGCAGCCCCTTTCGCCATAGTGATAGAGGCTCCCATCTCGACACACGCGTGGATAGCGTGGAAAGGCGAGAGGGCACCCAATGTGTAGCAACCGATGTCACCGAAGATACGTGGTTGCGGGTATTCGCGTGCGACCTCGTTGAGGGCAGCATATACGTCGCGGTGTCCACAACCTTGGCACAGTGCGGGCGGACGGTTGACAACGAGATTGTCGGCTTCGCGGGTAGGCAGTGCATCGAGACCGATGGCAAGGCGTACGCTGTCAGGTGTGAGTTCGCCCATACGCGGCAGGTCGCCCGTGAGGCGTCCTTTGGCTGCGACAGAGGAAGGCACAAGTCCGTGGATGAGTTCCTCCACTACAGGTTGTCCCTCTTCGATGACGAGGATTTCCTTGGCACCGTCAGCCACCATTTGGTTGATGAGGGCAACGGGCAGCGGGTACTGAGCGACCTTGAGGATAGAGCAGCCCATTGCGGGTTGGTAGTTCTCCATGAGGTAGTTGTAGGCAATGCCCGTGGTGATGATACCGCGCTCGGGGTGCGTGCCTTTGACATAGGAATTGAAGGGCGAGGTCTCGCTCTTGTGCACGAATGTGGGTTGTGCGGCTACGAGTTCGGCATAGTTCTTCTTGGCAAATGCCGGCAGCAGGATAAAGTGCTGTACGTTCTCGGGAAGAGACATCTCATTCTGAACAGGTGTGTTGTCAGCGGTCTCGACCACGGCACGCGAGTGAGCCATGCGGGTTGTTACGCGCAAAAGGATGGGTGTGCGCAGTTCCTCGGAAAGGCGGAACGCCTCTTTGGTCATCTCGTATGCCTCCTGTTGGTTGGTGGGCTCGAAGCACGGTATCATGGCAAACTTGGCATAGAAACGGCTGTCCTGCTCGTTTTGCGAAGAGTGCATGGAGGGGTCGTCAGCAGCCACCACTACCAAGCCGCCGTTTACGCCGGTGATAGCAGCGTTCATGAATGCGTCTGCGCAGACGTTCATACCCACGTGCTTCATACATACGAGTGCGCGTTTGCCCATATAGGACATGCCGAGCGCGCCCTCCATAGCGGTCTTCTCGTTGGATGCCCAACGGCAGAAGATAGAGGGTTGTGCGGCTTTCGCCTCGTGCAGTTGAATGTACTCCGTGATTTCCGTTGACGGTGTGCCCGGGTAGGCATAGACACCGCTCAAGCCTGCGTCGATAGCACCTTGCGCTATCGCTTCATCGCCTAAAAGAAGGTGTTTCATGATATATGGGGTTTAGTTTGTTTTTCCGTTGATTGTTGTTTTTCTCCATTAAAGACCATTAAGAAAGTTCCATTAATTGTCGTTAATTGAACGTTAATTTTCTGTCTCTTTCACTTGTTGGGTTAAGGCTTGCCAGAGGCGGTCTTGGGGGACGGGGGTGGTAATAGAGACGGGTTGTTTGCTGACGGGGTGAATGAACTCGATACGCCGTGCGTGGAGACAAATTCCGCCGTCGGGATTGCTGCGCTTGGCTCCGTACTTAAGGTCGCCTTTTATCGGGCAACCGATAGCAGAGAGTTGGCAGCGTATCTGGTGGTGGCGACCGGTCTCGAGGTTGATTTCCAGCAACGTATATCGGTCGCCTCGAGCAATGGTTTTATAAGTAAGAACGGCTTTCTTTGCTTCCTTGTTGAGCGGATTGCCGTCCTTATCAAGGCGGGCGATATACGACTTGTTCTGCTGCTCGTTGCGGATGAGGTAGTTCTCCAATCGTCCTTCGGGTGCAGCGGGCGCATTGGCAACGATTGCCCAGTAGGTCTTCTTGATCTCCGTATGCGACTTGAACATATCGTTGAGCCGCGCCAGAGCCTTGCTTGTGCGGGCAAAGAGTACGACTCCACTTGTGGGACGGTCGAGACGATGGGTAACACCGAGAAAGACCTCACCGGGTTTGTTGCATTTCTCCTTGATATAGGCTTTTACCAACTCCGAAAGCGGGGTATCGCCCGTCTTGTCGCCCTGCACTATCTCGTTGCAGGTCTTATTGACGGCGATGATATGGTTATCTTCGTAGAGGACAGTCATTATTAGTTGAAAGTTGAGAGATTAAAGTTGAAAGAAGTTGGGGAGTTGGAAAGTTGAGAGTTTTTTATTTTCAGTTTTTAGTGCGTTGGCGGACGGCTTCATAGATCATGATACCGGCGGCAACAGAGACATTGAGGGACTCGATGGCATCGGTCATCGGGATACGGACACGGTCGGTAGTAAGTTTGAGGTTCTCCTCATAGATGCCCTTTTCCTCTGACCCCATAATAATTGCCGTGGGAGCGGTCATATCCACATCGGTATAATTGGTAGCGGTATGCTCGGTAGCGGCTACGATACGCAGACCGCTGTCGCGGAGATAGGCGAGACAATTCTGCAGGTTATCCACCTTGCAGACCGGGAGTGTATGGAGCGCACCCGCCGAGGTTTTGATAGCATCGCCGTTGATAGAGACACAACCGCGCGTAGGAATAATGAGCGCATGCACGCCTGCGCAAGCGCACGTGCGGGCGATTGCTCCGAAATTGCGCATATCGGTGATACCATCCAGCACCATCAACAGCGGTGTTTTACCCTCGTCAAAGAGCGATTGCACCATATCCTCGACACGATAGAACTCGATGGGCGAGAGAAAAGCGATGACTCCCTGGTGATTCTTGTCGGTAAACTGATTGAGTTTCTCGACAGGCACTTTCTGCACAGGGGTGGTGGTGCCTTCCAGTTTCTGCAGCAGTTCTCTGCCGATAGTGCTGCTCATATCGCGGCGGAGGAGGACTTTGTCCAGCACCTTGCCCGCATCAAGTGCTTCGATGACGGCACGGATACCGAAGATCATCTCTTTCTCGGGGGGACGCTTGGTATCGTATTGCGGTTTACTCTCACGGCGCGGCACAGAGGGACGCTCGTGGTTGAAATTCGGATTATAACTTTTCTGATACATATCTCGTTGTCAGTATTGTAACCAATTAAGAAATTTAGAAATATCTTCGTCGTAGGAATAGGCGGTGGAAGTAAGACGGTTGCCGTCGGCATCCAACTGAATATAAAACGGTTGCGCATTGGCTCCGTATTCGGTACGCTGCTTGTAACTCCACTTGTCGCCAATGGTTTTCAGCGTGACAGTCCTGCCGTTTTCCTCCACTTGTACAGGGGCGGGCAACTTGGTTTTGTCGTCCACGATAAGGGAGATCAGGACATAGTTGCGCAAGCGTGCTTCGACCTCGGGCTTGGAGAGCACTGCCGCTTCCATCTTGCGGCAGTTGACACAGCCATAGCCGTTAAAATCGAGGAAGACAGGCATTTGGTGTGCGCGGGCATACGCCATACCCTCATCGTAGTCGGTGAACGTGATTTGTTTATCGGCGGGCGCGAAAGCGGTATGCTGCCCGATATGCCAGTCCTGCGTACTCATAGGCGGTGCAAAAGCAGATATGGCACGCAGCGGTGCGCCCCACAAGCCGGGGAGCATATAGGCAGCAAAGGCGAGGGAGATAACGGCGAGGAAGAAGCGTGGTACAGAGGTCTTGCGGTGGGAGTCATCGTCGTGCGGGAAAGAGATGAGCCCCAAGAGATACAGTCCGAGCAGGGCGAAGATGACTATCCAAAGGGCGATAAAGACCTCCCTGTCGAGGATATGCCAGCCGTAGGCGAGGTCTGCCACGGAGAGGAACTTGAGGGAGAGTGCGAGTTCGAGGAAAGCGAGTGTAACTTTGAAGGAGTTTAACCAGCCTCCCGATTTAGGCAGTTTTTTGAGTACAGAGGGGAACAGGGCAAAGAGCGAGAACGGCAGAGCGAGGGCGATAGCGAAGCCGAGCATACCTATTGCGGGCGCAAGAAGGGTCTTGCCTGCCGCTTCTACGAGCAGAGTGCCGATGATTGGTCCCGTACAGGAGAAAGAGACGATGACGAGGGTGAATGCCATCAGCAGGATACTGAGGAAGCCCGTGGTGTTGCCCGACCTGGTACTAAGGGCGGTAGACCACGAACTTGGCAAGGTCAGTTCGAATGCGCCAAAGAACGAAGCGGCAAAGAGTACAAGAATCAAAAAGAAAATGATGTTCACCACTGCATTGGTGCTGAGCGCATTGAGGGCGGAGGCTCCGAAGAGGAGTGTTACCAGCAAACCCAAACCCACGTAGATGATGATGATACTCAGTCCGTAGAGCAGGGCATCGCGCACGGCATGTACGTTAGTGGTACCGCGTGCGGCACCGCTACGCTTGATAAAGAAAGAGACGGTCATCGGGATAATAGGCCATACACAAGGGGTGAAGACAGCCAGCAGTCCGCCCAAGAGTCCCATAGCGAACACCCACCAGAGCGATTTACCGGCAGGGCTATCAGGTGTATCAACGGGAGCGGGCGCGTCCTGCACCACGGCTTCGGGCGTGTACTCCCACACCTCGGGGGCGGTACACATACGGTCGTCGCAGGCATTGTAGCGCACCGAGACGGAAGAAGAAACAGGCAGAGTAAGGGTGTATGTACCGCTGTATTCTTCACCAATGGCGGAGTCATTGAGTTCGATAAGGGTCATGTGCCAACCCGCGTCTATGGCGGCTTCTATTTTGATGCTGTCGCCGACAACAGAGCCTGTCCATCGGACGGGATTAACGATTTGTGCGATTGCTCCCGTTATCACGAGGAGCAAGACGGTGAGCGTCAGTAGTATCTTTTTAGTCATGCAGGTGTATTATTCTTCTCGTTTGATATGTGCACCGATGGCGTTGAGACGAGATTCGATATCCTCGTAGCCGCGGTCGATCTGATCTATGTGGTCAATGCGGCTGGTTCCGTCCGCCGCCATAGCCGCGATGAGCATCGCAATGCCCGCACGAATATCGGGTGAGGTCATATTGTTGTGGCGGAGACGCATCTGGCGGTCGTGTCCAATAACGACGGCACGGTGCGGGTCGCAGAGGATTATCTGGGCTCCCATATCGATTAACTTATCGACAAAGAAGAGGCGACTCTCGAACATTTTCTGATGAATGAGGACGGAACCGCGTGCCTGCGTGGCAACCACGAGGATGACGGAGAGCAGGTCGGGCGTGAGTCCGGGCCAGGGTGCGTCTGCCACGGTGAGTATAGAGCCGTCGAGGAAAGATTCTATCTGGTAGTGTTCCTGCGCGGGAATGTATATATCATCGCCCTGCTGGATCACCTGAATACCCAGTCGGCGGAAGGATTCCGGTATAATGCCGAGGTCCCGGTAGGAGACATTACGGATGGTGAGTTCACTGCCCGTGATGGCTGCCATACCGATAAACGAACCGACCTCGATCATATCGGGGAGGAGTGTATGTTCCGTACCATGGAGGGAGGAGACACCCGTGATAGTGAGGAGGTTGGAGCCAACGCCCTGTATCTGTGCGCCCATACGGTTGAGCATACGGCATAATTGCTGGATATACGGTTCGCAGGCGGCGTTATAGATAGTGGTGGTACCCTCGGCGAGGACGGACGCCATAATGATATTCGCCGTACCGGTTACGCTGGCTTCGTCAAGCAGCATATAGGTGCCGCGGAGACGCTGTCCGCAGAAACGATAGGCACGGAGGTCGTGGTCGTAGGTGAAAGTAGCACCGAGGTTAAGCATGCCCTGGAAGTGGGTATCCAAGCGGCGGCGACCGATCTTGTCGCCTCCCGGTTTGGCATAAGTTACTTCGCCGAAGCGTGCAAGGAGAGGACCGATAAGCATGACTGAACCGCGAAGTCGGTTGCACTTGCGAAGGAAGTCCGGACTATGGAGCCAGTCGGTATCAATATTACGGGCGCAGAAAGCGTACTTGCCTTTAGCAAGATGCCTGACCGATACGCCCATGGATTGGAGGAGGTCTATCAGGTTATTGACATCGAGAATATCTGGCAGGTTGTTCATTATGATTTCGTCCTGCGTAAGGAGTACGGCACACAGCACCTGGAGTGCTTCGTTTTTTGCCCCCTGCGGGGTGATTGTGCCGTGCAGTTTGTGTCCGCCTTCTACAATAAAACTTGCCATATCGGGTTTTGCTATACAGAGTTTGTCATTTGTTAGGGTGCAAAGTTAGTCAAATTATTTGGTTTGTACAAGAGCGGCGGGCAGAAAAAGCGTTTGCGTATCAGTCTTTCGATTGCAGTTGGCGGAGGATGCAGGCGCGGGTATATGCCCAGAGTTGCCCGTAGATCTTGCGATGACCTGTGCGGGGATCGAATGGGGCATCGGGGTCTGGGTACTTTTGTTGGGCGGCGAAACGCTGTTCCCAGAGGGCTCGTGTGGCGGGGTCGGAAAGTTGCTCGGCAGTGAGACGGCACGCCTCACGGAAACGGTTGAGATGGGCAAGTTCCGCCCCTTGTGGCGGGTTCTTTTTGCGGTCGCGCGGGTGTTCGATGACATAAATCTCTTGCACGCAGTCGTACAGGGCGTGCCGGTTGGCATTGCGGGCAGTCTTGCGGCGGAAGATGAGTTTGGATTTTTTACCGAGTTTGCCGTGGATGCTATCCAAGGGCATTTCAAATTCAGAACGAGCCATAGAGGTAATGATGAATTAAGAATTATGAATGAGGAATTATATGTTATTTTTGTGGTATTGTAGCAGTATTCATACGGGATTGATGGCTGAATCACCTAAGAATAACCTAAGAATCACCTAAGAATCACCTAAGAATAACCTATGCTTATCAGTTTGAGATACAATAATCGTGCCTTGGGTGTATAGGGTTGTCGTGTATGGTGTGATTTTTGTAGAAATTTCGTTGATTTTCTGCAAATTTAAGGAAAAACGGTATAATTTTTCGGAATTTACTTGTTTGTATCGGAAAGAATGTTTAACTTTGCGGTGGAATTTCACAAAAGTTTCCAAAGTAAACAAGACATAAAATAGACTTAAATCCGTCAAAAACAGACTTAAAATTGATATTGCCTATGGCATAACCACGCATCGGTAAGGCGATGCAACGACATATATAGATAAAGCGTTTCGCTCTAATACTTGGTCTCTAAAAACCGGACATTTTTAGAACTAATTCTTCCAAGGAAAAAGCCAAATGCTCACGCGTCAGCGTGGGCTTTTTCCGTAGATATTTGGAAGAATAGGTAGTCCGGTAAATCCTCAGAGACCAAATACTCATAAACGAGAAAAGTCTGCGCTTTGTTTGTGTGTGTGAGCATGTGTGTGTGAGAGAAATAACAATTTAACAAATAAAAGTATTATGGAAAAACAACATCAAAACAGCCCAAATCAACAATGTCCGACAAAACATCATTCCACACGGAAGCAACGGCATTTGCTAAAGCCAATCATTATTCTATTTTTGTTATTAGGTACTACATTGTGCTTTGCTGAAAGTGCAAAGATAACATTTGATAATCATTAGGAAAGAAGCATCACTATCAAAGTGATGAAATATAGCGGTGGTTTGTATTCAACGGTATATGTAGGTCCAAAATCATCACGAACCATACACATAAGCCAGCAAGGATATTACTATACAAAGACCAAGGCGGAAAAAGCATTATGCGAAACTATCTATTCCAAGGATGACGCATTTTTTGTACAAAACAACTCACAAGGATATTCCGTATTAGAGATAACCTACTGGATACAAGAGAGCAAATCCCCGCAATCATCAGGAACACGTATATCAAAATCAGAATTTGACAACGACAACAAGTAAATTACACTATGTATATGAAAAGACTTGTTTCGACATTACTATGGGGTATTTGTTTATCCCTTTCAATATCAGCACAAGATAAGATAGTTCCCTCTCTGCAAGACTATGTGGAGTTAAAGGAACGTCGTGTGTACTATGTTGATGTTACTGCTTCTATGACAGGTTACAACGGAAGTGAAAATATATGGGATAAAGTTACTAAGAACTTAAACAAAGCCATTGATAATATAGAAGATGAAGATACAGAAATTATCATAAAAACTTTTACAGATTCGGGTCATTCCGTTAAAACTATCGCATCAGAATATGCCACAGAAAAAGGCAAGAAAAAATTAAAGGCTCGCATATCCGAACTGAATCCAAAGCAAAACACCCAATGCCATACAGATATTTATGTACCGTTCAATGATTTTTACAAACGCGGAATAGCCAGGGGAAAAGTGAATTACTTTTTTCTTATGACTGATGGTAGCCAGTACTCCAAGGGAGCGGATCAATTAACTGCGGCTATAAAAAAATGGAACGACAAAACTGACAATGGTGCGAAACACATTTATGGTTTTTATGTGATGTTGTGCAATGGTGCGCAATTGTCTCCCTATGATTCCAGTATCATAGACAAACAAGAACATCTTTGGACAGTTCGGTCTGCCAGTGTGGATATCAATCTTATCCGCCCCAAGAAAAACGAGTTTGTATGTAATATCCGCAACAAAGATGCCAAACGCTACATTGACATTCCTATGAGTGGGCATATTCAAAACAAAGGGCTTTCTGTTTGCGGAGAGAATAATTACTGCAAGGTTGAGCGATTTGAGATAAAGGATAATATCATACGGGTATATTTGAAAAATAAAAAACATCTGACGCAGATACCCAAGTTAAGTACAATAGAGATGCAAATCTCTTCCCCAAAAGGGAAATATGATTTTCTACTATCCAATAAAGTGTCTGTAACCTGCGACAATCTAACTCCGTGGGCTAAGATAAGCATTGGTTCGGGAATACTTATCCTATTGATATTACTGATATGGTTTTTGCTTATAAAGCCAACTAAGTATCGCACATTCAAGAAATTCAGGAAACAAGTGCTTATCAAACATAACGGACACATCACAAAACAACAAAATGTTGTGTTTACAGGGGCACGTATGGTTATTTTTGCGGATAAGATGACTAAACAATCCATTCTAAACAGAATCTTCACAGGCCAGATTGTAACTTTTGTATCTCCCGAATTTACAAGTCCGATTACTTTTAAGCCCACGCGCAACAGAAAAAACTCGTATATGAGCGGAATAGGCTATTCTATAAGTCAGAACCCTATTCCCAGAAACAGCAGAGTAACAATCAGCAATGAACAATTATCATTAGAAATAACATTAAACTAATATAACATTTATGGAAAAGATCAAACTAAAAAAGACTCTCTATGTCGGTCTCGGAGGAACGGGTGTATCTACTCTTTTGCGAGTAAAGAAATGTTTTATTGACAGTTACGGAGAAATACCTCCTATGATAGGTTTTCTGGCAATAGACACAGACAACTCCGCATTCAACAAAGAAGTGACCAGTAATCTGGACAAAAAGATAAAACTGGAACAGAATGAATTATTAGTATGCACTGTTAAACGTGCGTTAGATGTGTACAAGAATAATCCTCGTCAATATGATTGGGTTCCAGCCAATAATGTGAGCAAACTCAGTTCCATTGCAGGGCAAGGTGCGGGGCAGGTGCGTTCCAATGGCAGGTTTATTGCATACTATAACTATAAGCAGATAGAAGATAGTATCAAAACAGCCATTACCCATATCAATCAGCACCTTCCAGCAGAGTCCCGCTATGCAGTAGATACCAATAGAGATAGCATAGAATTTCCGATAACGGTTCATGTATTTTCTTCTGTTGCAGGTGGTACCGGTAGTGGTATGATTGTAGATGTATTGTGCCTTATCAATAAAGCCATAAACAGTTTGGCTCTGCAATTTGATTTATATCCGTGGCTCGTTTTGCCTGAGATATTCAAAGCGATGAGCACAGGTCCAGCGATGGCTAATGTACTATATAATGCGTATGGGACTTTACGAACATTGGATTATATTCAGCACCTTGACCCCAAAGAACCAGCCATCAATTTCGGATATACCAAAATAAACGAACGCTTGTTCCGATATGCCTATCTGATAAACAATTACAATCAAGCAGGAGTGGCATTTGACAAAATCGAAGATCTCTTAGATGTGATTGCCAAGAGTGCCTTTCTACCGGCAAATCGTATGGGAGACGATTTGACTTCTCCTTTTGACAATATCAAAAACCAACAAGACGGTGGGGTATATGATATTAAAGATAAGAAGGCATGGGCAGCATCATCCGGCAGTGCAGAACTCTTATACGACAGCCGAGCAGTCGGGCGTGCAATGGCATATCGCATCATCTCGCAACTATGTAATTCTATGATTGGCGGATTGCATGATGGTACACAATATGCCAATAATTTTGTGGATCACCAAGATGTACTCATTCGCGAGAATAATGGTAGAAACGATGTAATTGATGCTTTGCTCAATCCTGCCCCGGAATATACCCTTACAGTTGACGAAAGCACTCAGACGACGGATATAGAGTCTTGCATCAATTACAATACGGGGCAACGTATTCAAGACAGCCTGTCTGATGCATTGACCAAGAAATTGACTATTGTCAAGAAGCAATTTGACAAGCAGATAGCAGACATATTAGACAATACAAATAGTGGTTGTTTATCCCAAGCCAAGGCATTTATATCGGCACTACGCACCATTATAGGGCTATGTAATGATGAGATAAGAACTGAGCAAAGCGAGTTGAATAAGAGAAATACGCAACCGGTTCAATGGGATAGTTATATCAGGCAATTGCCGAAACAGGGTATTTCTTCCATTCTTAGCAGTACAAAATACGATGAAGATGCCGCCGAAGCATTGGTGCAAGCCCTAAACGAGCGTATTACCAACCTGCGCGAGGAGCAACGCCGTTTGTGGGCAATTCGCTTTTACAACGACCTTGATGCATATATTGCCGAGAAAGAAAATCAAGTGCTCAATCTGATATCCTATATCAGCAATGTACAAGAGGAGTTTCGTAATAAATTGCTAACTCAGCAACAGTTGTCTTCATCGACATCGAAATTCCAAATTTTCTTGCATAAAGACGATGTTAATGCTTTGGGGAAGTATAATATCGATGAGGCTACAAAAGCAGACTTCCATCAGTATTTCAAGTCCAACGGTGGAATTGCCGCATGGATGACACTATCTAAAAAACAAATTGCAGAGCAGATGTTTGGCTTTGCAAAACAAACTGCCACAGTTCAAAATGCAGTCAATGTGAGCATAGATGATGTCCTACGTAAAATGCACCCCAATGATGTACAGATGTATCTTGAGCAACTCAAAATACTGGCTTCACCGTTATGGACATATAATATGCACGGTTTCAAAGATTCTGCACAAGAAATGGATCGATTTGCCATAGTGGGTGTAGGCAATAGAGACACCTCATATCTCAAAAACGATACTCAATTCAATAAGTTTTTTGATATGGGAACACATTCAGCATCATTTGCTTCTACAAACCAGTACGACCGCATATATTTGTTGGTGGTCGAAGATTTGCTACCTGTTTATGCGGTCAATAATTTTTCTTCTTATGAAAGTGACTATAATCTAAAGACAGCAAGCGGTTTAAAGTTAGACTGCTATATTGATGAGAAACTGAATAACCGTATCAATTCTGAAAATTTCCGTCTATTGCCAACCATAGAGCAAGACAATGTACTTCAACTTTGGGTATATGCGTTTATATTTGGTTATGCACATTTTGATACCAACAGCGGCAAGTATTGGATCAAATCTACCAACAGAGGAAGTGCCATTCACCAATATCGTTTTGATTTAGGGACCCAACGTGATGTTGCTTATGATATTTTCAAATCGGAAGGTCTATACAAAGAGATAGAGTCCAATATGAATAAACGTATTCAGCATGAAGGAAATGATGTAATCAAATACAAAGTGGATGAAATACGACAATCAGGGACTTACCTTGATGAATATGCACAATTAAGCCCTATCGAAAAATCACAATTGGAAGAGCCTAAATTCAAATCTGTGCTATCTTTGGTGGAGCAAGAGTGTCAGTTGATGAGTGCAGAGTATTAGCATTGTGTTACTATGTCAGCATTTTTGGTAATAAGTACCTCTGATAGGTTGAATTGGATTGTGGACGGCATTGAAAAGTGCCGTCCACAGAATCCAAATGTAGAAACATTCATCGGGACAGGGAAATTAGAGCATCGAGCAAAAGGGCTATATTATGTTCATAACTACACTGCCTATGACGATACAAATAATTGTGAAGAAGAAGTTTCTGATTTACAATGTTTGATTGCCAATCAATTTGCACACTTTCGCCGCGCAAGTGGTGTGCGGGACAATCTACAGATATTCATCTTGGATAACCCCGTAGATGAAAAATCATTGGAGTATAGTCAAAACATCTATAATCAAATAGACAATGTTATCAATCAAGAATATGAAAATGATTGCAGTCTGACACGCATTTTGTTTAGTTATGATATATCACGCCCTTGTGATGTATGTTCACAAGTCAATTCGCATATTTTGCAATCCAACATCGCTGATGCAGCCGACAAAGCATATACTCAAATTTGTTATATTGACAATCAAAACAGGGTGGGGGCTGCTATGGCTCTATCAAAAGATGCGCACGACCTGATGCTTCCACGTATGCTCTGTGATTTTATGATGTTGATGTCGTCTGAAAATACGCAATACAACATACGTAATGCTGCTAATAATGACACTAAGATATTCTCCCTTGGCTATGCCGAATGTATGTACTATTACGAAGATATCCAACGATATTTTGAGACGGCATATCAGTATGGTATTCGCTTACGGATGTTGCATGAACCCCATATAGAGGAAGATTCTTTGGACTATAACAGTTATCCACTTGGTATAACAGAACGTATCCAACGTCTACTGCCAATATATTGTGATGTTCCTTTTGATTGCAAAATAACAGACTTTCCGGAATCTATAGACAAATCAATAGATGATATTATCGTAGAACTATATGAAGATATTGTCGCTATTAAAGAGAAAGCATTGAAAGAGGCTCAACAAAATGATGATGATGCCACACAACGACAAAGAGAAGACACTGGTGATGAAAGTATCGTAGTCACCACAGAGCAGGACAAAGTGCAACAGAATTATCCTGACTATATTGACCGACAAAGTATCTATTCTATCTGGACGTTAGAAAGAATGCCAAATGAGACTTTCGAGGACAATTCCCATTGTCAAAAAGCAAAGGAAGAATACTTATCTCTGATAAAATTTATACAAACACCTTTATTTAGAAAGTTCATTGTTTCCCTTGATAGCGTAAATACAACCACAAGTGAGGTAACACCCGGCAATATAGTTCCTCAACCAGCAGTTCGGCAAGGTTGCAATATATTTGCCCGAATACTTCATAAAAATAAGGTAGTGGAAAATACTGTGCAGCCATCTATTCAGAAAAACTGCGGGGAGGAATCTCTCATTGAAAAGATAAATTCGATAGCCAATCTGTTACGGCAAAAAGAACAATATAAGGCATTGTGCACATTTGAAGATAGCCTAAAACAAACTGTCAAACAGAGGCAAAAGGAAATGGAAGACTTTAGGCTAAGTTCTCATTGCTCGTCGTATAGTTCTCTCATTGATGTGGATAAACTAAAGCAATATCAGCAGGTTACCGCACAAACACACCTTGATTCTATTATCCAGTCTTGGAATAACAGAGAAGAGCGTAATTTGAAGACTTTGTACGAAGATACGGAACAAGAATGTAATAAAGAACTATTGCAGTTCCATTATATCAATTGGGAAAACCCTGCTCCGTTTATCAAAAAAGACATAGATATAGCAAATATCACAGCACATCTGGCAAAGATATCTATACCATGGGTAAACTCATTGGTGATACGTTCAGAAAAAGAAAATAATACAACTTATACATTTTATACGGATTATGAGAAATGGAAACAGTTGACAGAAGATAAACAAGTCGATTTGCCATACAATACTACATTGGAACTATCTTCTCATATTTCATCCAAGATAGCCATATTTCAGATATTGCAGTGGGACGAGCATATAAAAGAGGGACTAACAGACATTGGCGGAAAAATGACGACGGAGGAAGAAATAACTCCTAATCCATAAACGTAACTATATGAGAATCAACTCTACCCCTAAACGTATCCTTGCTATGATAGGCATAGGTGCTGTATTGGGACTTATCTTCTATTTGACAGGAATACCGCAAAAGAGCATTGGCATACTAACAGGTGGTATCCTGTTTTTCGTATGGATGTGGCTGGGTGGCAAATGGTGATAATTATTAACACAGCGAATAGATTAAATATGCTCCTATTTCCAAACAGATGAACTATAATAATTGATTTAACATCTTCTAATAATATTGTATATATCGCATACTTTACAGTTTGCGTCTATGTTATCAGATGTTTTTGGAGAATCAGATGTAATTGACTTCGGGGGTGAGGGTGATGGAGAAGCGGGAACGGACGGAGGCGATGACGGAGCGGGCGAGGGCGATGACGTCGTCGGGGCTGGCAGTGCCGGTGGCATTGATGATAACCAGCGGCTGACGCTCAAAGACCTGTGCGCCACCGACGGTTTTCCCCTTGCAGCCACATTGTTCGATAAGCCATGCAGCGGGGATTTTGACACCGCCATCGACTTCATAATGGGGGATAGCGGGATATTGCGATTGCAAGGCTTCGAACTGCGAGACGGGGATGACGGGGTTTTTGAAGAAACTGCCTGCGGAACCGAGTTCTTCCACCTCTGGGAGTTTCTGACGGCGGATACGGATGACGGCATCGCGCACCTCGCGCAACGACTGCGGATTGAGGGCGCGGAGGTTGCCATAGCCGAGGTGCAAGACGGGGTGTTTCTGCAAGCGATAGACGACGCTTGTTACGACATACCGCCCACGGAGTTCGTTTTTGAAGATACTGTCGCGATAGCCGTAACGGCACTCCTCGTTGGTGAAAGTGTGCGGTTTGCCAGTAGCGATTTCGACCGTATTGACGCTGACAATGACATCTTTGGCTTCCACGCCATAGGCACCGACATTCTGCACCGCAGAGGCTCCCACCTCTCCGGGGATATGGCTAAGGTTCTCCAAGCCGCCGAGCCCCATATCGACAATCTGCTCAATGAGTTCGTCCAAGACCAAGCCCGACTCGGCTTCGATGTCCACGTGGTCGGAGTCCTCGTCCAGAGCACGTGCGCGGCACATACGGGAATGAAGGAGAACGCCATCGAAATCTTTGGTAAAGAGCAGATTGGAGCCTGCACCGATAGCCATCATAGGTTGCCCCGCATAGCGATGGAGCAGGTCTTGGAGTTCGGCAACGGATGTATATTCCGCCCACACACGCGTGCGCACGTTCATTTTGAAGGTGTTGCGCCCGAGGAGGGAGATGTTTTCTTGGACAGTCATAGTAATTTTATAGGACTAATAAGACCGATGGGGCAAATAAGTCTGATAATGGATTATTTATTGGGCATTTATTTGGGGCAGCAGACATCGCTGGGCATACGCCAGTCGCCGCGGGGCGAAAGGCTGACGCAGACCACCTTTGGTCCGTCGGGCATACAAGAGCGCTTGAACTGCTGCTGATAGAAACGATGGAAGAAGACGCCAAGCCAATGATTGATGGTCTCTTCGTCGTACTTGTCGGCAAATGCCTGCGAAGCCATATAGGCGATTTTGTCTCGCGTAAAGCCGTAGCGTAGGTAATAGTAGATAAAGAAATCGTGGAGTTCGTAGGGCCCGACTTTGTCTTCGGTGATCTGGGCAATGTTTCCGTTTTCGTCCGCAGGCAGCAGTTCGGGGGAGACGGGGGTGTCAATGACATCCATGAGGACACGGCGGGTGTCGTCGCCGAACATATTTTCCGCCGCATAGCGCACCATATAGCGCACGAGGGTCTTTGGGATACCCGCATTGATACCATACATAGACATCTGATCGCCCGAATAAGTAGCCCAGCCGAGTGCCAGTTCGCTCAAGTCGCCCGTACCAACCACAATACCGTTGTGCTTATTTGCCATATCCATCAGGATAAGCGTGCGGATACGCGCTTGGGCATTCTCGTAGGTAACATCGTGGTTATTTATATCGTGTCCGATGTCCGCAAGGTGCTGTGTAGCAACATCGCGGATAGGTATTTCGTAGGTGGTAACGCCGAGTTGCTCCATCATAGCGAGGGCGTTTTGGTAGGTGCGGTCACTGGTGCCGAATCCCGGCATGGTGATACCAAGGACACGTTTGCGGTCGTAGCCGAGGTTGTCCGCCGCCAAGACACAGACAAGGAGTGCCAACGTTGAATCCAGGCCGCCCGATATACCGACGACCACCGTCTCGGAATGTGTATGCTCCCAACGGCGCATCAGTCCGCTCGTCTGAATCGAGAAGACATCCATACAATAGGTATCTTCATCGCCCTTGGCAGGCAGGAAAGGAGTCATGGAGAAAGTGCGGTGTAGCGGTTCGGTCCGGACGCTTTCCATATCGTCGGTCATCCGCTCCAAAGGCGCCACGTTGATTTTGCGATAATGCCCGTGCTTGTCTTTGGTGAAATTGGTATTGCGCTGTCGGTCGGTGCGAAGCCGCTCGATATCAATCTCCTGAATAATCATAGAGGAGGTGCGCAGGAAACGCTCTCCCTCGCTGAGCAGGTCGCCATTCTCGGCGATGTAGGTAGAACCCGAATAGACCACATCGGTGGTACTCTCCCCTACCCCTGAAGAAGTATAGACATAGCCGCAATGGACGCGTGCCGACTGCTGGGTAATCATCTGTCGGCGGAAAGCGTTCTTGCCCACGAGGCAGTTGCTGCTCGAGAGGTTGAATATCAGTTCCGCCCCCTGGATAGCCAACTGCGTGGACGGCGGGAGCGGGCTCCAGAGGTCTTCGCAGATTTCGATGCCGAAACTATAGTTGCGCGTGGTAAAAAGCAGGTCGGGACCAAACGGCACATCACCGCTCCAGATCTCGATAGTAGGGATACGCGGTGCGACGGTGTTCCATGAATACTCGAGTGCCAGACGCCCCGAAGTGAACCATCGTTTCTCGTAGAACTCGCCCGTATTGGGGAGGTTGATCTTCGGCACGATACCCAAGACCTCGCCGTCGGTCATCACGAAAGCGCAGTTGAAGAGGTTGTTATCCACCTGCAATGGTGCACCGATAAGGACAATGACAGGTTTCTCGCGTGTAAAAGCGCATATATCTTCGAGTGCGTCAAGCGCATCCTGCTGCAGTTGTCGTGTAAAGAACAGGTCGGCACATGTGTAGCCGGTAAGGGTCAGTTCGGGGAAACAGATCACCTCCACGCCCTCAGAGACAGCCTCCAATATTTGCTGTTTCACCTGCTGTGCATTGTATTTACAATCCGCCACACGGATCATAGGTACGGCTGCTGCCACACGCACGAAACCGAAATTTGTATTTTGCATACCGATAAGTAAGAATTAAGAGACAGGCGCAAAGTTAGCAATAAAATATGAATATGGCAAGCAAAGGTATTTCAAATGGCATGGCAAAAGCCGTAAAAGAGAAAAAATGCAGAAAAGTACAGAAAAAACCATACCAAAATTTGTGTATATCAAAAAAATGCCGTACCTTTGCACCCGCTTTTGAGGAATAAAGCGAAATACAACCTTGGTGCTATCGTCTAGTGGCCTAGGACAACGGCCTCTCACGCCGTAAACCCCGGTTCGAGTCCGGGTAGCACTACCAAGAGGAAAGAGAAATCGGGAACGGTTTCTCTTTTTTTGTTGTGCAACTTTGCAAGCACAATTATGTGATTTACGGAATATCCATACGAAAAAGAGATTGCCCATGAAGACAATCTCTTTTCTGTGTCCCCCGAGGGACTCGAACCCTCGACCCACTGATTAAGAGTCAGTTGCTCTACCAACTGAGCTAGGGAGACATCCGTATGAAACAATGCTTTTTCTCAAAAGCGGGTGCAAAGGTACGGCTAAATTTTGGATTATGCAAATTTGGCAGTCATTTTTCTATATTTTTCGTGTTTTTATATGGTTGGGCAGGATTTGGGGCAGCCGACATTAGCGGCAAGAAAAATGGAAGAAAATAAGCCTTAAGTTGCTCTTTTGACGACGCGAGACGCGTCGTCCCCACACTTTTGCGCTCCCAAATGACCGCGGACGAGGCGTCCGCGTCCCCGGCGGAAGAGTGGTGCCAACTCATGGGTAAACGCCCTACAAAAACAGTTCCCGTTGCCGTGTCGTTGCCGTAAATTAGAGCCAACCAGTCAGAACAACACCTGTTTTTCGAGACAGCAGGGTGAATTTCAGACAGAGTTGTTGCATTATTGGCATTTTTTGTGTAATTTTGCAGCGGATTTTATAGGGCTACAAGAAGGATGAGAAAACATCACTTATTTCGCATATATTGCAGTATGGCATTGCTATGCATAGCGATAGCAGGCTACGGACAGATATTCGAGACCTTACCTTACGAATTCGGGTTTGAAGATACAGAAGCGACCGAGTTGAGCAAATGGGTGCTCAACCCCGGTATGGGCGTGTATGCCACCGATTCCCTGATTGACCAATGGTGTGTAGGCGAGGCGTTGCGGAGCAGTGGCGACAAGGGGCTTTATATGTCGAACAGCGGGGGAGAGAACTCGGAGGTAGGCAAACGCGATCTGATTGTCAACCAGATGACAGGGGAGATTGAATTGATTATCGGCAACCCGAAGTATGTGCAGTTTGCATACCGTGATTTTGCGCTTCCGACGGGAAATTACTATGTCTGCTTCGATTACATCAGTCCGAATATGCAGTTGGCGGCGGGGTATATCACGTTTATCCAGCCTCCGACGGCGCAATCAAACAAAGTAACGCTGCAACGCGGAACGGACGTATTGCCTGCGGTGAACCCGACGGTAGGTCCGGCAAGCGGTGCAGAGACGTGGAATACGGCTAATTTTACCCTGAACGTAACACAGCCGTCGAACGGCGAAGTGCGCTATGTGCGGCTGTGGTTTGCGTGGCTGAACTCGGAGGCGGACTCGATACAACAGGGTATCAGCGGTGCGATAGACAACATACAGATAGTGGAAAACAAGTTCCCGATACCGACCGGTTTTACAGGGACGGTGGAGAACTGCGACCACGTGGTATTCGAATGGAGTCCGGTAGCGACACGGTATCAGTTCCAATACCGCCGTATCGGAGAAAGCACGTGGAAGAACCGCTGGGTGAACAACAGCAGCACCTATACGCTGCAGAACATGAAGGAGGGAGTCTATGATTTCCGTGTGCGGAGTATGGATATACAAACCGATGCGCAAGGCAAAACGGACACGGTGTACAGCCCTTATGCGTACGTAAACAATTTTACGGTTTTCTGTCCGGAGTTGCACTGTATCAACTACTCGAACCTACACGACACCACGTTGGCGCATTGTACATACAGCACTACGAATACAGACGGATATGAGGTCAATAAGAACAAGCCCTTTGAGAAGACGGGCGTGATAGACCAAGGTCCGAACTCGATACTCTCGCGCCATACGGTGGTATGGGACACGACGGCGACCGACCCGCGCACGGGCGGGAAACTGCGTATGGTACCACGGGGCGAGACCTCGAGTGTGCGTTTGGGCAACTGGGAGACCGGCAACGGCACGGAGGCGATAACATACCCGTATCATGTGGACAAGAACAGCGAGATACTGCTGCTGCGTTATGCGATAGTGCTACAAGATCCGACGGGGCATAGCGAAGACGAGATGCCGCGATTCGTATTGGAAGTGAAAGACGAGAACGGGCAGCCTGTGGACGCGACCTGCGGTCGTGTGGATCTGAACCCGCTGAGCAACGACCCCGGTTGGCAGACCATCAAGGGACAGACTATGGATGCCGACATTGTCTATAAAGACTGGACAACGCTCGGACTGAACCTGAGCGATTACGAGGGGCAGACGCTGTATATCAGCGTAGCGACCTACGACTGCTTCCTCTCGGCACACTACGGATATGCCTATTTCACGCTGGATTGCGAGTCTGCCAACATCAAGAACACCGGTTGCGGGAAGGAGGTGATGGAGGTGGAAGCCCCCGACGGATTCAACTACCAATGGCGTACGGACGACGGCACGGTGCGCTCGACGGAGCGGGCAGTAGATATACGCTCGACCGACCCGACGAACTGGACGTGCCGACTGACCTCGAAAGAGAACACGGGCTGTTGGTTCGAACTGAGCATCAACACCACCGCCCGCTGGCCGCAAGCGGAGTTCGGGCTGCTTTATACGCCGCAGAACTGCGAAAACCGCTATACGATTACCAACACGAGTTATGTATGGGTGAACGAAGACGGGAAGCATATCGAGTACCGCGACGAGGGGTGCGAGAACTACGAATGGGAGTTCAGCACAGGCGCACAGGACTACACCACCGACCCCAATCCGGGGTATATCATTTTCCCCGCCGAGGGCGGAAAACACTGGGTACACCTGACTGCGAAGAACGGTATCGGCGAAGGAGCCTGTATGTCGGACACGACGATAGAAGTGCTGGTGCCGCGCATCGGGGACACGCAGGGGGCGGTGTATGACACCATCTGCGAGGGCAGTTGGGTGGACTGGCACGGCACCCGGTACACCACCAGCGGCACATATACTTTCCAAGGACAAGCCCCCGAAACGGGTTGCTACGCGAACGACACGCTGTATCTGACCGTAAATCCGCAAGACCTTATCGAACTGGCTGACACGACGGTTTGCTACGGCGATACGGTGCGGCTAGACAGCCTGTGGACAGATGTATCGAGGACGATGCGACTGGTATTGCCCAACCGGTACGGCTGCGACAGCACGGTGCTGCGCAAGGTAACGGTGCTGCCCGAGTTGATGCCGATAATAGAATCGCAGGAAGCGGACAGCGCACACCTGTACGGCTATATACATATAACCATTTCGGAGTACTCGAATGTATCATGGTTCACCGTCAATGGCACGGAATATACCGAGTCGGTGGCATTGGACAGCCTGCGAGGCGGGATATACACGATGAATTTCTACAACGATTTCGGTTGCTCCATAAGCGAGGAGATACGTATGTGCCGCTATATGGTATTCCAGCGTTGGAACGATGTTATCTCGCTGATGAACGAGAACCATGAGGGCGGCGGAACGTTTACGGGTTATCAATGGTACGAGAACGGGGAACCGATTGCGGGTGCAAACCGCTCCTACTACTACAAGGCAGGTGGTTTGTCGGCAACCGACTACTACACCTGCTTGGTAACACTGCTGGACGGAACGCAGGAGATGAGTTGCGTATTTGTGCCGACGGTTACCCAAGAGGGGCAGGTATCGCTCTCGCCGACATATATCCGCAGCGGGCAGAGCGTGGTGGTATCCGTACCGCAGAAAGCGCAAGTGCGCGGATACAACACGATGGGGCAGCCTGTATTCACCGCCGATATACAGGAAGGAAAAAACACATTGCCACTGTCAGCGGAACGGGGAATGTATATCATAGTGGTATCAACACCCGACGGAGACAAACCATTCAGAGTGGTTGTGGAATAAAGGGAACGTTAATTGACGTGTAATTAGACGTTAATTTTTCTCCATTAAAGCCCATTAAAAAGGCTCGGCTGATTGATGCAAAAACGAATTAACGGTTAATTACACGATAATTAACGTTGATAACAAAAGACAAATGAAACGCATACTATATATATTGTTGCTGGCAATAGCGTTGCCTATGGCGTTGCAGGCAGCACCGCCTGCACGCAACAGCAAGAACGCCAAGGCAAAAGGCAAGAGCCATACCACCAGGATACAAGACCTGCATTTTGTCTCGATGTGGGGCGGTGCCGGATACTCGGGACTGGTGAACAACTACTCCACAGCCACTTTCGATGCGGGATTGGGCAAGACGGGCAGTTTTGACTCACGCTTTATCGGCGGGGGCGGCGGGCTATTAGGTGTAGGTTATGAATTGCACCACGGGCATTTTATGTTCTCTGCGGGAACGGAATTGCGCCTTTTCTCTTCAGAAGACCGAATGACGCTTTCGCCGTTCCAAACAGAGCGCGGCGACTATGCGACGATGATACAAAACTATGAACTGCAAGATTTCCGCGAGACACAAGCCGTAGGGCAACTGATGGTACCGATACTCTTTGGCGGCAATTTCGACCGATACTATTTTATGGCGGGTGCCAAAATCGGGTACACACTTTTCGGAAGATGGAAACAGCGGGGTGATTTGCTGACCTCTGTAACCGAGCAGATGGGATTGGAAGACTGGACGGATATTCCTCCGCACAACCTGCAAACAGGGGCTTTGGCGGAACACCCGCTATATAGCGGTATGGGTAACGGACCTATTATGTGGGGATTGGATGTAACATTATCCGGCGAGTTCGGCATCAACCTGAACGAGTTTTTCCCCACCGATTGGCAGACTGCCAACGAAGACAGCCGCCACCCATGGCATACCCGATTAGGTGTATTTATCGACTATGGTATGCCGGTTCTCTCCGCCCGCACAAGCGACGACTTGCAGTTGGCATACGTGGACGGCACCTACGAGTCGGATGCCCATCCTGCTAAGTTGTACACCAATTCGCTGCACCGATCGAGTTTTGCGGACAAGAACGTCAGTTCGCTTCTTGTGGGCGTCAAACTGACGGCTCTCTGGCAGGTGAACAAACCGAGAGTGCCGAACCCGAGAATGGTGTTTGTGGTAACCGACACACTGGGTAACCCGACCACTTCGCAGGCTAGCGTGGAGGTAAAAGACACCAACAAACCCAAGCAGAAAGCCAAGGTACGCAATATGGGCAAAGGCAGCAAGGCGGCTGTACGCTATGCCAAATCGACCTATACGGTGGTGGCACGTGCAGCGGGCTATCTGCCGAGCGATTATACGGGCGATACGCTGCGGGTTATCCACACCGCCGATTTGGATACAATACGTTTTCAGTTGATCCCCGTGCCACGCTGGGTATGCTATGTGCATGATTTGGAAACGGAGCAACTGATCGGGGCGACGATGCAACTGAAGAGCCGCGTTTCCAGCGGACACGACAAGACGCTGACTATCAATGCGGAGACACCAACGGTAGCAGGGTTGCACTATGGCGATGTATTCGATATGACGCTTTCCGCCAACGGCTATCACGACACCACGGCGGTGGTCATCCGTCTGACCGACACGGTGCATTACTACCTGCGCCCGATACACATCGTGCATAAGACGCTGCTGCTCAAACACATGTATTTCGCCACCGACAAAGCGGACATCTTGCCGTCGTCCGAACCCGAGTTGATGCGTCTGTACACTATGCTGAACGAGAACCCCGATGCACGTATTTTGATTACGGGACATACCGACTCGCAAGGTTCGGATATGTACAACCAGGTATTGTCGGAGAAACGTGCCGCAAGCGTGAAAGCAGAGATGGTGAAACGCGGGATAGCCGCCGACCGTATCGAGACCAACGGCAAGGGCGAGAGCGAGCCGATTGACACCAACGACACGGAAGTAGGACGGCAGAACAACCGCCGTGTACAGATTACGGTGCTGAACGGGGAATAATGTCTCTTTATTCTCCGTTAAGACCATTAAGAGACAATTAAAATTTCTCCGTTAATTATCGTATAATCAGCCGTTAATTCTTAGTAAACATATAATCAGCCACGAATTAACCATTCATTGGGGCATAGTGAGCAAATAATGAAAATAACCACATACATATATCGGGTAATCGCCTTTGCAGGCTTGCTGCTGGCAGGCGTATTGCCGATTAGGGCGCAACTGACCTCGTACTATTGCGACTTTGAGGATGCGCAGGAAAAGAACGTATGGGTATGCAATGCCGGGGCGCTTGGGTCAAATTGCACCAACCAGTGGTATATCGGCAGTTTGGGCGATTTCAGCGAGAACGGTCAGAACGGGTTGTATATATCTTCCGACGGCGGTGCGACCTCGTCTTACACCACGGCGAGTGCCTCGTCGGTAGTGGTATATCGCGAACTGAATATGCAAGCGGGTACCTACTTTTTGGACTTCGACTGGCGGGCATTGGGTATGAAAAATGCTTCGGTTGTCATATTCTGGATACCACAATCGGTTGCCACAAATTCCAACCCGAATGGGAGTTACAGAACTACGCTGGAGCAGTATCGCATAGGTGGAGACACTGTGTTATATGGTGCTATCACGTGGCAGTCAGCACGTTTTACAATCAACATCAATGTGAATAACCAAAACGGCAAGTTGGTCTTTATCTGGAATTGTGCCAAGAACGGAGTCGCTCCCAACCTGCCGGCGGCTTGTATAGACAATATACGCATTACCCCCTATACGGAAGACTGCAAGAAGCCCGAGTTCCCCAAGGACAACAAGGGCAACACCACGGCTTACGACAAGAACACCGCCACGCTGTCGTGGACGAAAGGCAGCGGGGTGTATCAGGTGCGGGACTATAATATGGAGAACGGGAAGGTGGCATTCTATGATGCCATACAGCAGAACTCGGTGCAACTAAAGACCTTTACCGAGGGGTATCACGTATTCTCCGTGCGCTCGGTATGCGGCGAAGACAGTTTCTCCGAATGGGAGAGTACTGCCGAGTTTATCTGGATACCGGGCAACCGCTGTGTGGATTATATGGATCTGGAGCAGGCAACGTGCTACTATGGCAGTTTTGAGAATCCGTATCAAAACATCGGTGTCATAGACAAGGGCTACAACAACCAGGAGTCGCGCCATACCATCCACTATGTAAAAGGCGAAACCGACCCGCGCACCGAAAACAAACTGAAGACTATCCCCGACGGAGAGATTGCATCCGTCCGTTTGGGCAACTGGAAAAACGGCGGCGAAGCAGAGGCTATCGAGTACAAATATACCGTGCAGGCGGGGCAGAGCGACATTATGGAACTCAAATATGCCGTTGTACTGGAAATGCCTGGGCATGGAGTGGATACAATACACAACGTTAATTTAGACCCGCAGTTTTTGCTGAGTATCTATGACCAAAGAGGACAACAGATAACCCCGCCAACGTGTTTCAGTGCCAACTTTGCCGGTTCTTCCACCGGTGGAGGTGTGGAAGACTGGAACCGTTGGAAACCTGACGACAAGGAACTCGCTACCGACTCTATTGTTTGGAAAGACTGGACAACGCTTTCTATCTCTCTGCGGAAATATGTCGGGCAAATCCTCACATTCCGTTTCACCACCAAAGACTGCCAACCGGCAGGACACTACGGCTATGCCTATTTCACCATCGGCTGCCGCAGCGGCGACCTGGAGGGTATCGCCTGCGGCGATTTCGAGACCGACCACTTCAACGCACCCGAAGGGTTCAACTACGAATGGAGACGGGCGGTTAACGACTCCCTCATAACCGATGATGCCTCGCACCTCCCCTACGTGGACGGCAATGTGCTGCATATCGACAAACAGGACACGTGTATCTATACCGTGGAGGTCATTTCGAAGATGGGCGACCACTGCTCCTACACGCTGACTGCCAACCCCAACCCGCGTTTCCCGATAGCGGAGGTCAAGGGGCAGACACGTGTGGAGAACTGCACCAACTACGTGGACTTTACCAACACATCGCATATCTATTTCATCAACCGCAAAGACAGTTCGTTATCAGAATCAAAAGAACCGGTGGAAGATGTGATTTGGGATTTCGGGGACGGCTATCCGTTGGTACATTCTACGGCAGGCACCCTTACGCACGAATATCCCGCTTCAGGCGGCAAATTCACCGCCAAAGCCATTGCCTCGATGAGCAACGGTGTCTGCCAGGATACCGCCTTGATAGAGATAGAACTCCCCGACCTGAGTGCGGGCAACGACACCCGTATAGACAAATGTACGGGCGAGAGTTACACCCTGCCTACGGGAGTGGATGTAACCCAAGACACCATATATACATACGATGACAAGAACCAATACGGTTGCGATGCGGCGAGCCATATCATTGTCCGTTTCCATAAGCAGAAAACAGACACCGTAGATGCCGCTGTCTGCGAAGGCGAGACCTACGATTTTGAGGGCGAGACCTACACTACGGCGGGGCAGTACACCGCCCGATTAGAGTCCGCTACCGGTTGCGACAGTCTGCGCACGCTCAATCTGACAGTTTATCCGAAACTGATTGCCGATGTGCAAGATACTGTCTCGCTTTGTGCGGGCGAACCCACACTGATTATTCCGTACGACCACAAGCAAGGGCAGTTGGATTCAGTAGAGGTACATCTCGGTAACATCAGGGTATCCACAGGGGAACCTCTGGGAGAAGACAATATCTATACTTTTATGCCCGGTGAGGAAATACGCATCCCCTTATCGGCAGACATCACCCCGCAAGACTATCCGATAACTGTCGTTTTCGGATCAAAACAATGCCCTATGGAGCCTGTCCGCGTCATAGTACGCATACGCTATGCCGCCTCGGTCATCGAGCAGAAAAACGACCTGATATCCCTGCTCAATGCGGACTACAACGGCGGTTTCTCATGGATTGGCTACCAATGGTACTGCAACGGAACGCCCATCCTCGGAGCGGAAACCTCCTATATAGTGGTCGGCGACGAGCACCTCGGCGATGAGTACTACTGTCTGCTGACCCGCGAGGACGGCACACTCGTTTCCACCTGCCCGATTACATATATCGGTGGCACTACCCACATAGAAAACGTAACCGACCGGAAAGTATATCCCACTTTTGTTTCCGCAGGCGAAACCCTGCATATCGCAGGCGAGACCGCTATCACGCTGGTCGATGTATTGGGCAACCAAGTGGCTGCCTACCGGTCGCAAGAGGGGCATTGGACATTCCCTGCACCTGCTCGCAGCGGACTCTATTTTGTATTGAATACACAACAAATAATTGCTCGAATCATTGTACACTAAATCGCACATAGTATCCGTTCTGTTGCTCTTGGTCAGCGTGGCTGCCTCGGCGCAATACTCCACAGGTCGTGTCAACCACTATCTGGCTCTCTCGCTGGGCGGCGGCGAAAGCAATACGTTCACGTCTTTCGCCGGCAACTCCTCTTTCTCCAAAGACCAAGTAGGCGGAAATGCCTTGTTCAACCTCGCCTACGAACTGCGCAAAAATCAATTTTTCTTCGGGTTCGGCGCAGGCGTTGACTACCACTACACATGGCAAAAGACGGAACCGTTCTGCAATCCGTTCAACCGCACCGACCGCGAAGGCGATGACATCACCTACGCCTACGAATATACCAACTACTGCGACCGACAGCACGTCCTCTCGGTGGGTATCCCTGTCTATTTCGGCGGGTATATCGGCAACTATGCATACATTCTTGCCGGGGCAAAAATATCTTTCCCCGTGCAGGCAAAGCACCATACCACCACTATGCTTTCCACTAGCGGCACCTATACCCGTTTCATCCACACCATAGAGAATGCGCCGACGTATGGTTATTTCCCCGCAGAGGAGTACACCTACAGCCAAACATACACCGACCACACACTGCGCATTGCACCGATGGCGGAAGCAGGTGCCCGCCTGCCACTCCGCAGCCGCCGTGTAGAAATGCGTCTCGGTGTATATGCCGAGTACCACATTCCTATTTCCTACACCCACGATCTGCCGCTGGTCGATTACTCGCAGATGCCCACCACACCGCCCGACGAAAATACCCTGCAAGATATGCACAATCTGTTGATATTCAACCCGTTTACACAATCCAACCTACAAGGCAAGACTTGGTCGCAACTCACGGTGGGTATCAAATGGACGTGCCTATTCAATCTAACCCGCCAAACCTATCCATGCCGTTGTTTGGAGATGTAGTTTTTTATTTTTTAACACGCTTCCTTTGTGCTACCTTTTACGTAGAAAAGACGTAGAAAGGACGTAGAAAGGACGTAGAAAGAAGCGGTGGATGCAATGGGTATATAGTATAAAAAAGACATTTGCTTTGTTATAAAATATAAATAATATGAGAAAGATTATTTTGTTGCTGAATATATTGGTTTTGTCTGTGGCACTCCAAGCCGCTACAAAGGATATTGTCCGTATCGATTTCGAGAACGGCTTGCCCGCAGGTTGGACACAGGAATATGTCCGTCTGCCGCTGGACGGCACCTCCGACCCTGCGGCATTCTCGTGGTATGTAGAGAGCGGCGACGACCTGCAGCACCCTACCGGTTGCACCTCGGGTAACCACCGCTTGGCTGCCCGCAACGCACGCCGGCAGGAGATGCGTTTCGTTACGCGTCTGGTCTCCCCCGTGATGAACCTGCTCAACGACTTTCAGCCCCAACTCACTTTCTCGCACGCCGAACCGCAAAAGAACGGATACAGCGATACGCTGAAAGTCTATTATCGCACCTCTGCTTCCGACTATTGGCACCTGTTCCCATCGGCTGCCTACCGGCGCAATGCCATCTGGAAACAGGAGACCCTGCAACTCGTCAGTGCCAACGCCACCTATCAGATTGCTTTTGAAATAACAGAAAATATGGGTTATGGCGTCTTGCTGGACGACATCATCATCCGCGCCACCCCCACCTGTCAGGACATCAAAAACCTGCAGGTTACCGACCGCCACGCCCACGACGCACTCGTCAGTTGGGACGTTACGGGCGCATACGACCATTTTGAAGTACTCCTTACTTCTGCCCCTGTTTCCGATTTCGGCAATATCGACCCCGCTGTCATTTTGCAGCGCATTACGGATAATGTGTTCAACCCAGAGATTACGCTCACGGGGCTTCAACCCGATGTAACCTACTATGTCTATGTACGTTCCTCCTGCGACGGCAACAACAGCGAATATACCCAATGGGTAGGCACCTCGTTTGAAACACTCACCACCGCCACCCTACCCTACTCCGAGAACTTTGAGAACACCGTTTCTCTGTCCGGCAGCAAGATGTATGGCAAACCTGCAGGCTGGACTATCGGCAGCAACATCGATGCACCAGTGCCGTTTGTCTATAAGGGCGGCAACCGCAACGACCGTGCACCCTACGCCTTGGACTCTACTTTCTATCTCTCCTTTGCCGGCGCACGCACCAACGAAAACCTACCCGTTGATGGCGGCAAATATGTCTATGCAGCAACACCCGAAATACTGGTTCAGTCGTTGAATGGCGTTGAGATTGATTTCTGGCTTACCGCCTACGACCGTATCTCGCTTGGTAACACCCGCTATGCCGCCGAACTGCTGGTAGGCGTTATGACCGACCCGACCGATTTCAGCACTTTCCGTGCTATAGATACGGTGCGGGTGGAGACATCGTATATGTTCAAACGCGTATCGGTCTCGTTGGCAGACTATTTCGGTACGGGTAAGTTCATCGCCTTTGTCTCCAATGCCAAAGAACAGAACGCCGTCTATATTGATAATATCGAAATACACCACCCTGTAGCCCCCACTCCCACACACATCCGTTACAAGGACGTAACATCGCAAGGATTCACCCTCTGCGCAGACATACACGATGCCGACTCGTGGGAATACTGTATCGCCACCTCCTATCATCGCAACGGCAATGTGCCCCAATCGGATATATTGTATTCCCAACGAGGTATCACCGGTTCTTCGGCGGCTGTCTATAAAACAGACGGACTGCTCACCGGTAAAACCATATATATCTATACACGTTCCACACGCTTCGAACAACACTCCGCATGGTCATTCCCTGTTACACTGCGTGTACCTGCTGCTATGCCCGCAGTTACAGATGCTGCCCCGTACAAAGAGAGTTTCGAACCATCTTCAGGCGAAATACTGCTTTCCGGCTTAGCCAAAGAGTTGCGTCTCTCCGGTCAGCCAAGGGGAGCCGCATCTGTTTTCTATCCGCTGACCAACATCACCCCCACCCTCAACGCCTACCCGCGTATCAGTTCCGCCGCACCTAATGCCGTCGGCTCACACCTGCAACTATGCGGCACAGACACATGGTTTGTTCTCCCCGAAACAACCACCGACCTGCAGCAATTGAAGATGGTTTTCAGCCACGCTACAAGTACACAGACCTCCGTCGGGAAACTGCAAGTAGGTGTAATGACCAATCCGTATGATTTGACCACGTTCACTCCCCTTGCTTCCTTCAACGCCGATGCACCTGCCTATAGTCGCTGCTTGGTTTCGTTTGACTCCTACGAAGGTAACGGCAAGTTTATTGCGTTCCGTTCTATGGACGCAGGAGCCAACGATGTAAGCATCAACCTGATCGACGAGATTGTTGTCTCCCGCCTAACCGACTGCCGCGAGGCGAGCAATATAGACATCAATGTGCATGCCCGCAGTGCCGAGGTTATATGGAACGCAGGCGGTATGCAGGCTTGGAAGATAGGAATCGCCAAAACACGTTCTATGATGCAAGCCAACTACAGGGTGGTTACCTCGCCGTCTATCCGCTTCAACGACCTTTCCCCGCTGACTACCTACTACATCACTCTCCAGACTATCTGCGGTTCCGACACTATGGCTACCAACGATGTTACCTATAGTTTTACCACACCGCAAGGGCTGCCTATCGAAGAGGATTTCCTCTATTCGGCGTTCCCCGACGGCTGGAAACGTATGTACGGTGCAGCCAATGCGGTTTTCAACGGTGCGGCTCTTTCGGAACGCCCCGAGACACCGAGCAAACACTGGCGGCTGACCAACAAGAGCGAACACGTACTCTCTCCGATGTCCGACTATGTCGCCTATGCCTATATCACCGACTACGACTATTACTATTGGCTCATCAGCCCCTCGTGGTATATCGATGCAGAAGAGGGCGAGACCGTAGAATTCCGCTTTGATTTGAACGTGAAGCCCGGTCCTGACGACCAACCCGGGCAGGCAGGGCTGGATGATAAGTTTTGTGTGATTGTCAGCGAAGATGCAGGCAAGACATGGCGTGCTGCCAATGCTACCATTTGGAGCAATGACGGCAACGGGCAGCATAGTCTCAACAACGATCTCCGTTGGGGAGAATCACAATCCGTTTCCATAGATTTCACCAAGTATGTAGGCAAAACCGTCCAAGTGGCTTTCTATGCGGAATCTACCGTTTCCAACACCTCCACCTATATCATCATTGACAATATCTCTATACGCGTACAGGACATACAATGCGGCGGGTTGTCCTCGCTACGTGCAGTAGCCAATGCCGACAATAGTGCCACTGTCGCATGGTTGCTCAATGGTATTAATCCCAAACCCGCAATCATACAGGTAAGCACAGACCCTGAGTTTGCCTCGCTGCTATTCAACGACACCATTGCAGCGAATACCGTGCAGGTCAAAGGCTTGCAACCCGCCTCTACCTATTATGTACGCGGGCGGCAAGCCTGCCAGAACGATCTGGATTGGCACGTCATCACGCTCCATACCCAATGTGCTGCCGTCAATCCGGATACCTACTATGAGACATTCTCCGACCCCGCAACGGAACATTGCTGGACAACTGGTTTTATCTCCCAACTCGGTGCCGGTACCGCTCCGCAGCGCATTGAGAACAAACCTTTCGGCGCAGTACTGGAAATTGCAAAGCCTTCCATTGCTGCCAACGAATCTGACGGTGCGTATGCCATATCGCCGGAGTTTATTGTGGGCAATGACATCAGCAAGTACCAACTGGTATTCTCGGCTGCCACCTACTCTCAAGATGCCGACAATGTACATCGCCTGTCCGTCGGCGTTGTTTCAGATCCTGCAGACCCTGGCTATACCTTTACCCCGCTGTCCGAGATAGTTCTCCCGTATTCCGCCGATTCTGCCGCTATGCGCACATATGTGGTCAGCCTTGAAAATTATATAGGCGACATTGACGGTAATTTCGGACACTATATTATGTTCCTCTCCGAAGCGGGTAGCGACTCCACCAACTATGTCTACATAGACAATGTCTTTATTGAGCCGATCCGCCATTGCCTCCAAATCTTCGATATGGATGCCGACTCTGCCTTTGTAGATGGTGCGCGGCTGAAATGGACGGGCAATGCTTCACAGTACGAACTGATCATATCGCCCGTTCCTGTCCGCCCCGATACTGTTACCACGGCTCTCGTACATACCACCATCGGCACCGACACATACACCGTTACAGGGCTGCAACCGTCCACTCTGTACTATGCGTATGTACGCGGACTCTGTGGCAATGGCGAGGTCAGCCGCTGGTCGTCTGCCACCACGTTTACCACCACACTCGGCGTTCCTTATATGGAACCTTTTGCTGCCAACAGCCTCAGCGCAGGAATATGGAATACCTGTTCCGCAGTATGGAAAAAAGACAGCATTACCCTCGCCGAGATGAACACCTCTGAGGGATGGTCGCTTGAGAATTGGGTGAAGGACGGCATTACTGGTATTGACACCTATCATGCACGTTTCACGTGGTTAAATCCGAGTAATGTATGGCTTATCTCGCCCTCTATCGATATGTCGAAGACCGAACCGGGCGTTGTAACTCTCTCTGCCAACATAGCACTTTGTGCCAATCAGTATAGCAGCACTGCCCAAACACCGCAGCAGGCGACAAACGACCGTTTGGGCGTATGTATCTCCACCGACAACGGCACTACGTGGAGCAAACGCAATGCCGTATTCTGGTCGTGCGACAGTACAGGCGAGCATTATTACAACCGCTTCGGACTGAATGCACGTAAAATATCGATGGACGTAACTCAATTCGTGGGACAATCTGTCCGCATTGCATTCTATTTGGAAACCGCCAATACAAGCAACCAGATGTATATCGACTCGGTTCAACTATCATGGAAAGAGGCGGTTTGTCTGGGTGTACGCAATCTGCAGTTCGTCCCTACCTCCGACACAACGGCACACGCTTCGTGGACAACCTACGGCACACCCGACGAGGTACATATCGAACTATCGGACTATGCCGATTTCTCGCATATCATCACCCGTCTTACTACCGCACAAACCTCCTGCGATTTCCGCGGACTTACCCACGGCAACACCTATTATGTGCGTATCACACAGGAAGGGTGTACCACATCGGTGGTTCAGTCGCTCATTATGCCATACGTCGCCCCCTTTACGGAAGCGTTTGACGGCACGGCTCTGCCGCCGTATTGGACACCTATGAGCGGCTCTGTCTCTGCGGCTTTTGCAGGTACTTTGCCTACAGAAAACGCCGACTATTCTTCCGAAGGCTGGAAGATTCTGACCAAAGCCTACGGATTGCCCGCCAACCACTTGGCAGGCGAGTTGTCCAATGCCACCTCCAAATGCGTTGACCAATGGCTTGTTTCCCCCGAAATCGGGATTCCTGCCGCCGATACGGAAACCACCCTGTCCTTCGATCTGGCACTCACTGCCCACAACAGCGATGCCGCACCAAGCAATACGGACGACCAGGAATTCCGTGTATTGGTTTCCAACGACAACGGGGCGACGTGGAGCAGCGATGCCCAGTGGCTCTTTGCCAATGCAACTGTTTCTTATCGTCCGCTATCAAGTCTCAGCACCACAGGCGAACACATTGAGTTGGATATGAAACGCTATGTAGGACAACGTGTCCGTATCGCCCTCTATAAGAGTGCCACCACCGCTGACAACACATCCGATGTGCATATTGCCAACCTGCGCTTGGCAATGCCGTGCTCCAAACCCGACTCGCTGACCGCACAATCCGTTGATTTTACGAGTGCGGCTCTGGTATGGAAAGGGCAGCCCAACCTGCCCACCGTCATCGAGTATGCTACGGCAGCCGACTTTGCCCACTCGCTGCGTGATACCGTTGCTACGGGACTGACGCACACGCTGCAAGGCTTGATACGCGGTACCGTCTACTATGTACGTGTATGGCAACTGTGTGCCGGCAACCAGGAAAGCGACTACAGCAACATGTTGCAATTCACCACATCATACGGTATTCCGTACAGCGAACCGTTTGCCACATTGAGCGATTGGGCAACCTATTCTATGCCCGTTGCCTATTCCATTACCGACTCGCTGCCTACACTGGTAAGCACCACCTCCAAATGGAAATTCACGGCTAATACAACCGTTCTCAACGATGCAAACATCTATTGTCTCAACGATGCAAAGAGCACCCATTGGCTCATCTCCCCACAGATTGATCTGACGCCCAATAGCGAAGCGGAGACCATCATTCTCCAAATGGATATGGCACTGACAACCGCTCCCAATGCCATCAGACAACCCGGACTTGCCAATCGCGAAGCCAACCAATTCAATCTGCTGGTCAGCACCGACAACGGCAAGACATGGAAAGAGGAGAACCGTTGGATATGGTCGAAAGCAGACACTGCCGATTTCCGCTATGCCGACATTCCTTCCGCAGGGCAGAACTATGCCCTCGACTTTACCCGTTTTGCAGGGCAGAAGATCCGCATTGCCTTTGTCCATAAAGCCCCGAAACCAGCCTGCCTCGGTATCAACCACCTCTCTTTGAGCAACGGTTCGTCCACGTGTTTCGGTGTGCAGAATATCCGTATCAATACAGTGGATACTGCTGCCCAAATCACGCTTGTTCCAGCCGACAATGCCTCCAAGTGGGAAGTTGCTTATGGCACCGGCACAACCGACCTGCAAGATATGCCGCATATCATTACGGAAAGCGTGGATATTACATTACACAATCTGTCATTAAGCACCCTTTATAAGGTCTATGCACGTTCTGTCTGCGCCGAGGGTGATACATCCGCATGGTGTGCTCCGGTTGATTTGCAGACCCCGCAAGGCGTGCTTTATGCCGCTCCTTTCGACAGCACCCTCTGCAACTGGAAACGCTATACCGGCGACCCCGCTTCCGTTTTCGCCGGCACCAAGTCATTGCTCGCTATGGAGAAAGCCGGCGGCTGGAGAACCTGCGATGGCGGCAAGGCTTTCGGGTACAACCATATCTGCTGCACCAACAGCGTGCAAAACGCCTACTGGTTGGTGTCGCCTGTTATCAACCTGATGCCGCAGCAAGGGGACAAACCACTCTATTTCGGTATCACGCTGGCACTCACCGACACCCTTTCCGCCAATGCGCCAAAGAATACTAATCGCAACACGTTCTATATCGCCGTTTCCACCGATGGCGGCAAGACGTGGAGCAAGGAGAATGTCATTCTCTGGGGTGAGAACACCGCAACCGCGGACTATCTCTATAATGCTATCCCCAACGGACGCGGGTGGCGGTACTATCTCGATTTCTCCAAATATGCAGGCAAAGCCATCCGCATTGCCATTGTAGAGGGAACGGGCGGCACCGGTGCATACGATTTCGCCCCTACGACTATCCACGTAGCCGATGCCGAATTGGAGGAGTATGACACGCCCTGTTTCGGGGCTGCCGATATACGGTTCGAGACCGTCGGTACCTCAGCCACCTGTACGATTATCCCCAACGACAGTGCCCAACTATGGCAGTATGCGTATGGCGAAAGCGGTATGGATATAACCTCCGCAAAAGTGTACAACACCCCAGACAGAACGTTTAACCTCAGCGGTTTGCGTATGAGTACCGCCTATGATGTCTATGTGCGCTCCGTATGCGGCATAGGCGACACATCCGTTTGGACAGGACCGTTCTCTTTCCAAACCAACTACGGTGTGCGCTACCAGCACCCGCTGGTATGGTCGAGCGATGCCCTCAGCCCCGAATGGAGCAGATGGCAAGGCAATGCACAAGGCAAGTTTACCCGTTTGACACTCCAATCCGGCTGGCGTACAGAACAAAAAGCCGACGGTGTATTCGGTGCTCCGCATACATATATCAATCTGTGGTTTGGCGGCAACAGTGATCCGACACGCTATCTGTTGGCAACACCTATGCTCGATTTTACCACACTGTCCTCCGAAAGTATCGAAATGAGTTTCGATCTGGCACTGATGGGGAGCGGCAGTTCAGCAGCACCGTCAGGAGACAAGATTATCGACCAGCAGTTCAAAATACTGGTTTCCACCGACGGGGGAGAGACCTGGGAGACGGCTGCCACTTGGAATGAAACGGGCAATGCCGACTATTCCTACGCCGCCATTCCCGCTACGGGCAGACGCTACACGGTGGATCTGACGCAATACGCCCACAAAAACGTATATGTCGGTTTCTATGCCGAATCGCTGAACTCCAACAGCAATAGCAGCCTGCACATCAAGGACTTGGTTATCGACACTTTGTCTTCCGCAGGGTGCACCCCCATCAAGAGTATGGTTGTCAAAGAAACCACCTACCACACCGCTACGGTAGAGTTCCACTCTCCGAGTATCAAACACGCTTTGGCGGTGGAATATATATGCCTGCCCGACGGTGTCCATTTCTCGGATGCCACGGCGCTCCGTAGCGACACCAATGTGGTGGTTATTACCGGTTTGGAAGCCAATATCAACTACGATGTCTATGCGCGTATGCAATGTACCGACAGTACGTGGACGGAATGGACGGGTCCTTTCGGGTTCTCCACTATGGCTTGCACTGCTGTAGAAAGTATCACCCCGCAGGAGATAACCATCCATAAAGCCGTTGTGCTGCTCAACACACCCGAAACCGACGACTCGTTCCGTTACCAAGCCGCTATGGTGGAGCATAACGGAGCCCTGAACCTCGCTGAGGCAGTTACTTCCGACACCCGCACCGTTACTATCGTCAAAGAACTGAATTCGGGTGCTCTGTATGACGTCTATGCCCGCAAGATATGCCAACCGGGCGACACCTCCGAGTGGTCGGGACCATTCGTTATCCGTGCGGCATACGCCGTACCATTCTTCGAGTCCACCCATTGGAGCGACGAGATAGACAGCACATGGACGCGCTACACCGGCAAACTCGACAAACTCTACCTGCAAACCTCGCGTTACTCCGGTTGGCAGGCCGGCAAAGCAGGCTGGGTATTCCCCGAAAACCATGCCTACGTCCGAACCAATACGTATAGTGCGCTCTTGGAGAGTCCGCTGATAGACCTGACCAATATAGCAAAAGGTACTCCCGTAACGCTGTCTTTCGATATGGCGCTCACTGCCTCCTATGGAGCAAGCGAAAGTGTCAATCCCAAGCCGTCCAACTATAGGAACCAGTCATTCTCCGTTTTGGTTTCCACCGATGGTACATGGTCGGAAAAGAAAGGCTGGACATGGCGGGACGATGGCGGCAAGTACAAATACAGCGATATTGCCGTAGATGGCGACACCTACGAACTTGACCTTTCGGCTTATGCGGGTCAGGCATTCCATATCGGTTTTTACTCAAGTCTTGATGCTACCGGTGGCGGAGATAACTACCTCCACTTGCAGAATATATCATTGGATACGGTGGCTATCGCTTCCTGCCGCGGACTGAAAGAGGTACGAGTGGGCAATGTATCTTCCTATAGTGCGCAAGTATCGTACCTCAACAAGAGCAACAACGACCCCCTGTCGGCTGCGGTAGAAGTGTCCACCGACCCGTATTTTGAGGATATTGTGCTCACCGATACCATTCGTGATACCGATACCTACATAGTGAAACACCTTGCGCCTACCACCACCTACTATCTGCGTTTGCGTCAGATATGTGCGGACGGAGGCGTATCGGCGTGGACTATCCCCGTCTCTTTCACTACGGCATACACCCTGCGTTACCAAGAGGATTTTGAAAGCGAGAAACGTTTCAACAGCGATTGGGCTATTTATAAATCGCTTGCCGACAATGTATTCAACGGCGAGGCTCTCAACCCGATTGGCTTCAACGGCACATGGGCACGTGATACGGCGAGCCGCATCTGTTTCAACGATGCGCACCTGAGTATCCGTGTGGGAATGTCCGACTATGGCTGGGCAGTATCGCCGGGTATTGACTTGACACAGGAAAAAGGCAATGTGTTGCTCGCCTTTGATGCGGCAGCCTCAGCAGGCAGTTACAAGGAACCCATACCGGAACCCGCCGACTGGGATTCTACACAGTACTTTATGGTGGCAGTCTCAGACGACGACGGTGCTACATGGCAACGCAGCAATACCACTATCTGGTCCAACGACCCGAATATCATAGCCGACTATCCGCTCAGCACCTTGCAGATGCAGCCGCGCCGCTTCCTGATCGACCTGAGCCCCTACAAAGGCAACGTGGTGCGTATCGCTTTCTATGCTGAGAAACTGAAGGGCTCCAACCACAACTACTATATGGTAGATAATGTTGAGGTCAACCGAACCACTCTGCGCACCTACACCGATACCATCTGTGCGGGCGATGACTACGGCAACCACGGCATTGAGTATGCAGCCGAGCAACTGACTGTCGGCAAGAACCAATACCACATCGTATCGGACGATATGAGTGAGATTACCGACCTGACCATTGTGGTCAACCCCGTCTATACCACCCGTTATACGGGTACAGTCTGCGAGGGCGAACGCTTCTCGGGCTACGGCTTTGATGTGGTAGGACAGACCTCCACCACCTACCGCCGATTTGTTGCCAACGGAGACAAGTGCGACAGCATTCATCTCTTGGAACTGGAGGTTATCCCGACGCAGCATGTGGAGGTATTCGACAGTATCTGCAACGGCGGGCAGTTTGTCCTCAATGGTCAGACCTACCGCTACAACTCCATCGCCTACGATACCCTCAGTTCGCAGGTGAGCGGGTGCGACAGCATCACGATGCACTATATCATCTTCACCGAAGAGAAAACCCTGCATACCGACATCACACGGGCTATCTGCCAGGGTGAGTGGTACTCCGATGGCTGGTTTACGCAGAACAAAGCGGGCTACTACCGCAAGACCGACACCTCTGCACAGGGATGCGACTCAACGGTAACGCTCCATCTGTTTGTGGCAGACGAAAGCGGATATATCTACGACTCGGTTTATATGAACCAACTGCCCTATCTCTACAACGGCGAAGTGCTGCTCGAGGAAGGTACGGCGGACGGTTACTACGAGTTCCCCATTGCGAGTGCCGCAGGTATATGCACCATCACGCTCCGTGTGCGCGTTATGCTCCCTACGGGTATAGAGCAGACTGCCGCTGCTGGTATCACCATTGCGCCCAACCCCGTGCGGGTCGGCGAACCGATACATATCCTGACCAACGCCGACCTCTCCGACGAGTTCGAAGCCACGGTGTACAATGCTACCGGACAGTTGGTTTACCGCATAACAGAGCCTGCCACCACGCTGCCCGCTCTGCCTACAGCCGGTATCTACACGCTCCGACTCCGCACCCGCCAAGGACTCTTCCAAACCAAACTATTGGTGCAGTAATCATAGCAAGCAGATAACAAGCAGATAGCAACATCGCCCCCGCAGTCCGTAAACCTGCGGGGGCTTTTTTGTGTTTTGACAAGCCGTAATCTATACAAAAATACATTTATATTTGCATACATCGGCTAAATTTTATACCTTTGCAAACGGAAAGAACTAAAAAGGACTACAAGCGTGCGGTCTGCTTTCTACTACATACATATTCTATAGCGTTTGCTATTTGTTGGTAACATGCCTTGAAACCTGAGAAATTTCAACGAATGATAATAGTTGCAACAAATATCGGACGCCTGTGCGTTAGCATAGGTGTTTCTTATTTGTATATTATCAGGTTATCTCAGGACCTCAAGGCATAGATAGGAAATATCTATGCTTTTTTGTGTGTACCTGTTTCCGTGGCACAAAGCCAACCAAGGCTATCCTCCTGATATCCTCCTGTGTTTACCACGTAGTCAATTCCAATATCCTACCTGTACAAGCACGCTATATATACCACAATATGCAAAAGGACTAAAAAGGACTTTGCACACCTTAGATTAAACCTTTACCTTTGCACTTGGAACTGCAAATGGAACACAAACACAACATACAGCAGGCAGTCAGCCGCTTTAAGCATAATTTGGGGCGCGTCTTCGATGACAATCTGCACACCAAGCAATGGCAGAACATGGTGGACTACGCTATCATCGGCTTGATTCTGCTCTCCACGCTGGAGGTTTTTCTCTCCACATACGACAATATCGTCGCACGTTTCGGCACGTGGCTGCGGGTCATCGACTATTTCACCACCATCATTTTCACTATCGAAGTAACACTGCGTATCTGGGCGGCAGACGAGATTTCACCCAAGTACAAAGGCTTTTGGGGGCGTATCCGCTACTGCTGCTCGTTCTACGGGCTGATCGATATTCTGTCCACCTACCCTTTTTACCTGCATTTCTTCCTGCCCGTGCCTTATGTGGCTCTCAAGGCTCTGCGTATCGCCCGCCTGCTGCGTATCTTCCGCTACGTAAAAGCATTCAATATCCTGAGCCGCGCCCTGCGCTCGAAGAAAAACGAGATGGTGGTTTCGCTTGAGTTCTTGTGCATCATCACCGTCATTCTGTCGTTTATCCTTTTCTTCGTGGAGCATGAGGCGCAGCCCGATGTCTATGCCAACGGCTGGACGTCCGTACTATGGGCTTTTGCACAATACATCGGTGACCCGGGCAACTTTGCCGACACACCGCCTATCACGGTCTGCGGACGTATCATCGCCTGTATCATCGGTATTCTGGGTATTGCCATCTTTGCCGTGCCTGCAGGATTGGTGGCATCCGCATTCTCGGAGGTAATGGAGAAAGATGAGAAAAAGGAAAAGGTCGCCGCTTGGGCTGACACGCTGCACTTTGCTTTTGAGCGCACTATGGACCGCCTCACGGGTTTTCAGGTGGTTCCCCGATACGCCACAATAGTGGAGATACAGGCGCGGCTGGGGCTCAAAGAAGACGAGATACTGGATGCCGTATCCGCTTCCGACGATTTCCGCCTCATCAACCTCTCCGCCACGCGCCCCACCGAGGAGCACCCCGAAGACCAACTGGCAGTGGAGCATTTTGCTATCAACACCTGCTACGGGCAGTGTATCAACCGAGGTTCGCGCATTACCATTTTCTCGCCGAGCGACATTGCAGACCCTATGGTGGGCTGGTGGGCGTACTATCTTGCCAAGATAGGCGGTTTCAACTTCGTCAGCCGCGAGTTGGGCGCATCGCGTCCATACCGCTCGTTCTTTACCTATAATCCCGACACCGCCGATGCAGCGCAAAACGCCTGTATGGCAGACCTCAACCGGTTGGCAGACAGCGAAGACAAATGGGTGGTCTCTATCCTGGCTGCCAGCGGTGCCTTGGAACCGAACTATCCTACACAGTTTCACTTCTCGTATGGCGGCAAGAAGGGCGACGAGACATACTCCGCCCCCTGCATTACCCTTCACGATGTGCCTGTGTTCGACACTTTCTATACCGCAGTTACCGCTATGCTGGAGCCATACCACCTGCAAGCCGACCGCCAGCGGTACCACAACAACGCCTCGCCTGCCTATTTCGCCCGCCATCTGGCACATCGCCCCAATGCGTTTGTACTGCGGGTGGCATGGAGTGTTATGGCGTGGGACAACCGAGGCATACAGATAGCGCAAGCATTGGCAACGCTGCTCAACCAATATATCGAGCACCGCGACACACCTGCCGACCCCGAACTGAAGACCAAGAACATCGGCTATGCCGACTATACCCGCCGATAGGAGTAACCCGAAAAGCCTGCAAGTGAGTAGGGAAAACAAACTAATTGTACATACCATGAGTTTAGAGTATTACAAAAAACAGATGGTGGACCTCCGCGCCCGCCTCGCCAAAGAGAAAGAAGCCAAGAAACGTGACAATGAGCGTTATGCTGATTTGGTAAAAAGCGCATCTACAACGGACAGTAAGGCCTATTATCGCCGGCAGAAGATTGACCATGCCGCCTCGCACGACCGTGCTATCGAGAGCATCAAACGGCAGATAGAATCCTGCAAGGACAGCATCGCCCGCGAGCGCAAGAGATAACCCGCCAACGCACACCACAATGAAAGGACTTAGTTTTTCATGGAAACGTGCCGTAGGCATATCGGGATTGAAAACCAAAGTAGCCCGTGCCACCGGTATCCCCACCACCCGCCAAGGGCTGGAGCGCAAAGTCGGGCAAGCCGTACTGAGAACCCTCACCGGAGGACGCAAGAAATCAAAATAATCACATAAAAACCAAACAGTTTATGCCAAGCAAAGTAAGAGTTTACGGTAAGGCTCAAAACCGTACAGCATTAGGTATCGTGCATGCCTATATGATTATGTATCCGCACGCCACTTTCGAAGACCTGCAGAAGGCGTTCCCCGACTCGCTCACCCATCATCCGCACCTGTTTATCACGCCGGAGATGATTCAGAACGACCCCAACTATGTCAACTGGTGTTTCGCCGAGAAAGACGAACTGATCACCACTGCCGACAAGGTCAAGTTAGCCCTCATCAAAGTGTGGACGAAGCCGGAGTACGACCGTCTAGTGGAACACGCCAAGCAGTACGACATCGAGGTGGCGGAGTTTGAAAAAGGCGTCAAGGGGCAGAAAGGCGGTTTCCTTCTCGAGTACCTCAACGGCTATATCCCGCCCGTACCGCAACAGCCCAAGAAAAGTGTTCCCGCATGGCTGTGGGCGGTTATCGGACTGCTGATTGTGGCTATCATCGGATTGATTATGTGGCTCTCGCTCGGCAAGAAGCAGGTAGTTGAGGTGGAGAAAGTGGTCGTTGTGCACGATACCCTCTATATTCAGCAACTGCACGAGATAGAGCGCAATTTCAATGCTGCCGAGTTCGCACAAGGCAAAGCCGAACTGAGCGAGGATGCCAAGTTTGTCCTCCACGACCTTGCCAAACTGATGCAGGAGAACCCCAAACTCAAATTAGAGATCGAGGGGCATACCTCCGCTGAAGGCGATGCTGCGGTCAACCAACAACTCTCCGAGACACGCGCACAGGCTGCCGTGACTTTCTTGGTTGAGCGCGAGGGCATCGACGCTTCCCGCCTTACTGCCATCGGACGCGGCTCCGCCGAACCTAAGAACGCAGACGACCCGTATGCGCCCGAGAACCGCCGCACCGAGTTCGTAATCGTAGAATAATATAACCCTCTAAATCAAATCATTATGGGATTTTTCACAAAAGGCAAGAACTCCGGTCTATTGGATGACCGCCGCAAAGATGTCAAGACGCTGAAGAAAGTGGTAAAGATTGCCACACTGGGTATCGTGGACACCACGGGCAAGAAAAAGAACTCTTCCATTCTCAGCAAGAAAAGCAAATAAAACAATATAGGAGGCTGGTCGAAAATCCTGCAACAGAGTAGACAACAATTAACTAAACAACCATTATTATGGCAGAAATCAAAATGACAGGCAACAAGCGTGTAGGCACGCTGTGCAAAGAGTTCAAAGAGGCTTTTGGTAGCACTCTTCGTGTTTACAACGGCGCAAAGTTCGCAGACGAGAACGCCACGCTGGCTTCTATCCGCAAGGGCGATGCCAAGGGCGGCGAACTGGCTGTACGCGGCAACATGCAGGTCGGCAATTTCGAGAACAAAGTCAAAGAGTTGTATGGTATCACCGTACAGGTGGCTAATGCCGACAACACCAAACTTGCCGACAACAGCATCACCATCGCTGCTGCCGGCAGAGAGTGATTGCCTCCACATCGTGCAAGCAGGACTTCGGTTCTGCTTGCGCACGGTGTGCTGCCTTTGTTCTGCCAAACAGCAAGGGATAAGCAAGGGATAAAATAGTTATCGTTTCTTATTAGGGCAATTATTGCCCATCACAAAAAATAACAAAATTATGATAGACAATTTCACAAACGATGTTATCCAACAAATGGAATTGGATAGCGACCACAAGTATTATGTGTATGGGTTACTCAACCCGTTCAACTACCAGCCTTTCTACGTAGGTAAAGGCACCGGCAACCGAGTTTTCCAACATGCGAAAAATGCCTTGACCGCAGGTAAAGATGATGATGACATATCGTTAAAGATTGCCACCATACAAGATATTATGAACCATGGCAAAGAGGTTATTTGTGTCATTTACCATTGGGGACTGACTGAAAACGAGGCATTTGCCGTGGAATCCACACTGATAGATTGTTTTCCTAATCTCACCAACGAGCAATCGGGACACGACAATGACCACGGACTCATCACTGCCGAAGACTTGCAAAACCGCTTAAGTCTTGCTGAGTATGATGAACCCAAAGAGGATTATGTTATCATCAAAACATCCAATAAAGCTATGGAAGAACACGGCAATCTGTACGATGCTACTCGCGGCTGTTGGAAAGCAACTTTGGAGAAAGCACAACGCTATAAATATGTCCTTGCAGTAATACAAGGTGTTGTCCGTGAGGTATATGACGTATCGGAGTGGCACACCTCTGCCGCAGAAACACCCCGCATTGAGTTCACGGGAGTTGAAAGCACCAACCCCGATATGCGCCAATTAGTGGGCAAGCGTCTCCCCGCCAAGTATATGCAAAAAGGAGCCGCCAACCCCTTTATGTACAAAAAGAAATAATGGTCTAACTATTTAATGACTTAAAATTATGGATTTTACAATAAATGGTTTGGTGTATCGTACTATCGAAGACAAAAACAACGAAGTCATTCTCTTAAAAACAGAGGGATTAAAACGTCCTGTGCGCAATATCCCTGCAGAGGTGGAATACAATGGTAAGAAATACAAAGTTACTAAAATTTCAGGAGATTCTAGTTTCCTATCGTATGAGGATAGTACTTACAAAACACAATATAAAGGTGCTTTTCAAGGGGACACCACACTCTCTAATATCTCTTTGCCAGAAACTATAGTTAAAATAACAAGTAAAGCATGGGATTCTGGTGCTTTCTATGAATGTAGCAATCTAAAGGAGATTAACTTTCCTGATTCATTACAAGAAATCGGTTCACATGCTTTTCAAAAATGTACCGCAATTGAACAACTTTATTTTGGAGATGGTTTAGAGATTATAAGACAATTTGCCTTTTGTGGTTGTTCTGCTCTTAAGACAATCGACTTCGGAGACAAAATAAAAGAAATAGGTCAGGATGCCTTTGATGGTTGTTCCGCATTGCAGAATGTATCCTTTCCTGAATCTTTAGTTCGAATTGGTTATGGTGCCTTTAATGGATGTATCTCTATGACCGATGTGAACATACCCGCCTCTGTAAAAGAGATAGGGGAAAAAGCATTTGCTGATAGCGGAGTAAAGGTTGTGAATATCTATAGTGAAAACGTCAATATCGCTTCAGACGCATTCCCAAGCGATGCCCAAATCAACTTCTTGGACGCGAATTCATTCCCGAAACGGAAACGCAAAGCCCGTGCCGCTAAAACAATAGACGCACCAAAGCCTGCTCCTGCTCCCCAAAAAGAAGAACCCAAAACAAATTCTGCTTCCAAACAAGAGATTGAAGAAAAGCCATCAATGTTTCAACGACTGTTTCAACGTTTCGGATGTTCTCATAAAAAAGAAGAGGAGAAATCTATCCCCGAAACACCTAAAGCAGAAGACTTGAAAGCAGAAGAAACAATACCAAATACGCAAGATGCATCAGAGTACACAGAACCAAAGGAGGATTATATCATCATCAAGACCTCACTAAAAGCCATCGAAGAAAAGGGCAATCTGTATGACGCTACTCGTGGTTGCTGGAAAGCAACGTTGGAGAAAGCCCAAAACTACAAGTATGTCCTTGCTGTGATACAAGGTATTGTCCGTGAAGTGTATGACGTATCGGAATGGCACACCTCCGCCGCTGAAGCACCACGTATCGAGTTCACCGGCAAGCCTACCACTAATGCAAATATGCGCCGTTTGGTAGGCAAGCATCTCCCCGCAGCATACACACAGAAAGGAGCCGCTAACCCGTTTATGTACAAGAAAGCATAATTATTAACAAAAACAATTATGGAAAACGTATCAAATTGGATTCTATTTGGAATACTAATTTTCTTAGGTATTTTAGAGTGGATTTTTATAAAAATAGACAAGCGAACAGGAATAGGTCGTACGGTAAAATGGATATTCAATATTGTCACAATAATTATTTTCATTGCTCTAATCATAATTTGGTTAATATAGAATATTCCATCACAAGGCAAGCAGGATTGGTTTCCTGCTTGCTTACAAATATGTTTCATCTAAATAATAATAACTATGCTTAATCTGGAATATGATAATATCTTTCGTTGGAAAAGATATCCGAACTCCACAATTATTGTGAACAACGACACAAATTGTGATTTTGCTCACGAACTACAATCTTTGCTGCAAAAGGAGAGTAAACCCATTGCTCTCATTGATGCCCAAACACTCTATGCACGCAATGAATTGAAAGATAAATTAGTCTCATTGCAAGAGGGTTTTCTCATTATTGACCATCTTACAGAAGTACCCGATACTGCCGAACAAGAGGGAATACAAAACATACTCTATTGTGTGTTAAAAGGCGATTGGAGAAATGCAACGAATATGAATATATGTTTCGGTTCAGAATGGGAAGACCACCTTGCCCAAACGCCATTGCAGGTATATGCCATTATAACCAACGGCGTTACTAAAAACAGAGCCATTCCTATGGGGGCATGCTCTTGGCTCGCTTATGGAGATAACCCCGATACACAAATCCGCCGTATAGATAAGCCCTTATAAAAATCACCTATAACAATGAAACATCTACACATTTCTATTGCCTTTCTCTGTGCCGTTTCCCTTATGGGTTGCGGCGGCAGTACGGGCAAGACCGAACAGGGTATGGACAGCCAGACGGCAGAGCAGTATGCCGCTGTCAGCCAAACCGCACAGCAGACGCAGCAACTCCTTGACGACCTGCAAACAGACTGCCGCCACGGAAAGACATTGTCCGCCAAACAAATCACATCTCTATGCGCCCTTAACGAGCAGTTGGTATTCGACTACAACCCCGCCACACAGGACTCTGCCGCCAATGCGCAATGCAAGAACCTGCAACGGCAGATAGACGACCTGCACGACTCCGTTGAAGAGTTGGTGGAGACACAAACGCCCAATATCTTCGTTTCTGTCCATCGCAAACCGCAGGAACTGTTGGAAGCCACACAGAACTACCCTGTTTATCTGGAGCGCGGCGACCGGCTGCTATATCACATTGAGACAGAGAAGCCAGCAGATGTACGTATCTACAATGCGGACAGCCACCAACTGCTCAAGACCTACACCGGTAAGACCCTTGTCCGAGATTCGGTCAATATCTCTTTCAGTGCCATCTATCTCGTGCAGGTTACGCCCAAGACACGCCAGTATGCCGGCATCAAGATAGGCTACAAGACGCAGGACGTGTCCCGCCTGGCGGGTACCAAGTCGGTGCGGGTGGACAGCGTGGACGCACAGAAAGGCGACTTTCTGGCAGCCCCTATACGGGGTATCAAGATGACCAACCTCTTCGACGAGCCCCGCAAGTTCACCCTGCGCGGGCAACTGAAAGCCGCTTTCTCGGGCAGTTACCGTGCTATCGTGGCGTTGCAGGTGCCTGCAGGTGCCACCGACGTGCTGTACTCGCTGCGTATCTCCACCAACGAGGGCAACAAAAGCAGCGACGGCGATTTCTACGATGATATGGAGACCTCCTACCGCCGTATCAAGGTCTTGGGACTGCCCATCTATGAGAGCCATCGGGGCAGCGGACTGATTGCCACGCTGCTGGGCGAGAACGTGCCGCCCCGCGAGGAAGATGCGTACATCAATATGTATGTATTCTACAATGCGGCGCAGGCCAAGAAGTTCCAAGACGGCACCGAACCGTCCAAACTCAGTTACAGTGTGGACTATTCCACCATGGGCACGCAGTCGTGCAACGGTCGTATTCCCGCCAAGGGCTACAAGACCATCTACCTCGGTTTCCTCAACGAGCGCATGCGCTACAACAACTATGTCTGGCTCGAAGCCCTATCCGCCGTCCCCCACACCGAATACATCAAACCCGTATTCAAGGCAAGATAATTATTATTAACCCAATAAATTACAAACACAATGGGACTGATTAACAGTATCAAAGACCACTTCACGAACGCTGAGTTCTCGGTGGCACCACAGATGAAAGTAAAGAGCATCTGCAAAAGTTTCAAGGACACTTTCGGTTGCACACTCGCTATCTACAAGGGCGCACAACTCGCCGACCCCGAGATGACGCTCAAACAACTGAACAGCAGAACAACCAAGGACATCAAAACCCGCACCACCGAGGAAATCAAGATCAAAGCCTCGATGAAAGTGGGTGATGCAGAGAAACTGTTCGACACTGCCTACGGACTGAAAGTGCAAATCAAAGACCCCGCCGGCACCCGCTGCGTGGACAACAACCTCACCATCGGTCAAGCCGCACGAGGCGAATAAAACCACTATACAGAACAGATAACAATCCTCTTTCCTGTCAGTCTCCACTTGCGGGAAAGCGGGTTGCTATTTGCGTATGTGCCACGAAAACAATACCTTTGTACAGCAATTAAACAAACCAATGATGAAACAACTGATACGAAAAATCTTTCTTAATGAGCACATCATCCTGTGTGTCATTCTCATCAATGCGGCAATTATCTTTGCCCAAGAGAGCGGGGTGAACAGCCTTGCGCTGTCCGTTGCCGACCTTGTCTGCACGCTTATATTCATCATCGAGATGGTGGTGAAGCAAGTGGAATACGGTATCAAGGGCTATTGGCGGGACGGGTGGAACCGGCTGGACGGCGTACTTGTTATCCTGTCTCTCCCGTCCGTGGCGGCATTCTTTATGCCGGCAGGCATATTGGGTAACTTGTCCGTTCTGCTGGTACTGAGACTGCTGCGCGTATTGCGTTTCTTCCGTATCATCCATATATTCCCCAATTTCTCCAACATTGCCAGGAACTTCGGCAAAGCCCTGCGCGACAGTTATGGTGTCTTTGCGGGTTTCATTGTGCTGATACTCATTGTGGCACTGGTGTCGTGCGCATTGTTCCGCGATGCGGCACCCGAATACTTTGCCACACCGATAGACAGCATCTATTCCATTTTCCGTATCTGCACGGGCGAGGGCTGGAACGAGATACCCGATACCATCGCCGAGGGGTCCTCCGTAGTTACCGCCCGTTGGGTACGCCTGTATTTCAGTCTGCTGCTGGTGATTTGCAGTATCATCGGTCTGTCGCTGGTCAACTCGATCTTCGTGGACGCCATGGTGAGCGACAACAACGACGACCTCGAGAAACAGGTCAAAGAACTCAACGCCAAGATAGACCAACTCCTATCCCAGCAAGTGAAACAACAACCACGGAAATAAAAAAGCAACCCGCTTTCCTTGAAGTGATTACTTTTCAGGGAAAGCGGGTTATTTTATGCATTACGTATTGCGCATTATGCATTATTCCGCACTGGTGTGGAAGAAGGGCTCAAAGAACTTGTCCACCGCCGTGCGGACGGCATCGTTGATGATAAAACTCTGCACGAGGGTGATATTGTCGCCCTCTACGGCATAGCGTGAGGAGAGGAATATCGGGTAACTCTCCCCTTTCGACATATCGTTTGCCCAATGCAACGGTTGCAGATTTACCACATCATTCACGGCTTCCTCCGGCACATTGTGTCTTTCGAGCAGACTGCGGGGGCAGATATGGTCGATTACCCAACCGAAATTATTGTTCTTGTCGCCGTATTTGTCGCGTGTTATCCATGCGCCACACGCATCCTGTCGGAACTTGGCGGGATCATATCCTTCTATGATACGGCCTTTCTCCCAAACCACTTCAATAATGTCTTTGCTAAACTCTTGCATACGGTTAAGTTTTTAATGAATTAAACATTCAATGGTTATTAGACGAAGTACTTTGTCTTCCGGTGCAAAAGTAGGTTAAAGATATGACATATACAAATTTCTCCACCTGTTTTATGTTCTTTTTTACAATTTGCCAATTCTAAGTGGCATTTTTTCCGCTTGCCCGCTAAGTAACCCGATAGAATGTAAAATCATACAGGATATGCTTTACCTGCGCCGTGATACCAATTACGTAGAAAAGACGTAGAAAAGCGAAGCGTAAGGCGGATGTGCATAGCACATTGAGCGCCGAAGCGACACGGAATAATCGTTCGAGCCTACGGCGAGATAAGAAGCCCTGTGGGCTGAGTAGAACTCCTTATTAGAAAGAATTGGAATTTATAAGATGTGTACTGCCGGGTAAACGCCCTATAAGCACCTTTCTCGTTGCCGTCTCGTTGCCGTAATTTGTATTACGGTGAATACGGAAAAGAACATTACGCATTAACGGTTTCCCCTTGTGTATATCGGAAATAAGTTGTAACTTTGCGAACTTTAATCATATATATGACAGAAACAACTGAACATAGCAACACCTATCCCTATTTAAGCAAGATTGATTCGCCTGCGGACTTGAAAAAACTCCCCCTTGAAGCCCTACCCGCAGTATGCGATGAGTTGCGCCGTTTTATCATAGAGGAACTGAGCCACAATCCCGGGCATCTGGCTTCGTCGTTGGGCAGTATCGAACTGACCGTTGCGCTCCATTACGTATTCAATACCCCGTCGGACAATTTGGTATGGGACGTGGGGCATCAGGCATACGCCCACAAGATACTGACGGGTCGGCGCGACCGTTTCCATACCAACCGTCAGTTCAAAGGGCTTGCCCCCTTCCCCACCCCTTCGGAAAGCGAATACGATGCGTTTGTGGCAGGACATGCGAGCAATTCTATCTCGGCGGCACTGGGTATCGACATCGCTGCCGGTATAAAGCACGAGTACAAGAACGTGGTGGCAATCATCGGCGACGGGGCGATGACGGGAGGACTGGCTTTCGAGGGACTGAACAATACCTCGATGGACAAGAACAACCTGCTCATTATCCTCAATGACAACAATATGGCGATAGACCCTATCCACGGCGGTTTCACCCAGTATCTGCTCGACCTGACCACCAGTGCCCGCTACAACAAATGGCGTTGGAACCTGTACCGTCTGGCTGCGAAACTGCACCTCATTGATGACAAAAAGAAGCAGCGTGTCTTGCGGCAGGGCAACAGCCTAAAAGCCATCCTGTCGCGCCAACCGAGCAATATATTCCAAGGGCTGAACATCCGCTATTTCGGACCTGCCGACGGGCATGACGTCATCTCGCTGGTGCGTATCCTCTCCGAGATAAAGAATCACCGAGGTCCGAAGGTGCTGCATATCATCACCAAGAAAGGCAAAGGTTATGCCCCGGCGGAGAACGACCAGACCGTCTGGCATGCTCCCGGCGAGTTCAATGCCGCTACGGGAGAACGCACGCCCAAGGCGCAAGCCGCAGCCCCGCTCTGGCAGGACGTATTCGGCGAACAACTTCTGGCACTCGCCCTGCAAAACGAAACGATAGTGGGCGTTACACCGGCAATGCCGAGCGGCTGCTCAATGACGATTATGCAGAAAGAGTTGCCCTCGCGGGTGTTTGATGTGGGTATCGCCGAGGGGCATGCCGTTACTTTCTCGGCGGGTATGGCAAAAGAGGGGCTGCTGCCGTACTGCAATATCTACTCGTCGTTTATGCAACGGGCTTATGACAACATCATCCACGATGTGGCGTTGCCCAACCTGCACATAGTGCTGTGTATCGACCGTGCGGGCATTGTCGGCAACGACGGTGCCACCCACCACGGACTATTGGATATGGCGTACTTGCGCCCCGTGCCGAACATCTCCATTTGCGCCCCGCGTGTGGCTGAAGATCTGCGCGAGATGATGACGCTTGCGCAGAACCTGACCGGTCCGGTGGCTATCCGTTACCCCCGCGGCAGGAGCGTTCTCGAAGAGCGGCATACGCCCGTGGAATACGGCAAAGGTATCTGCCTGCAAGAGGGCAAAGAGACGGCTGTGCTGTCGATTGGCGCCATAGGCAATACCGTTGAAGCCGCCTTGCAGAGTCTGCCTAACGGTGGAGAGATCGGGCATTACGATATGCGCTGGCTCAAGCCGCTTGACGAGGAGTTGCTCACTGCCGTGGCAGAGCGGTACCGGACTATCATCACCGCCGAGGACGGAATGGTGAGCGGCGGACTGGGTTCGGCGGTATTGGAATGGATGGCTGACCACGGCTACTCGCCGCGTATTGTCCGCATCGGCGTACACGACCGGTTTGTGGAGCACGGCAGTACCACCGAACTCAACCATATGCTAGGTCTTGATGCCGAGGGGATTGCGAAGACGATAAGCGGGAATTGCCATTCATAATTCATAATTCATAATTCATAATTCATAATTAACTATGCGTGTTATCATTGCCGGTGCAGGAGAGGTGGGTACCCACTTGGCAAAACTCCTGTCGCAAGAGGATATGGAGATCAGTCTGATGGACGAGAACCGGGAGCGGCTTGGTCTGCTGGACGCCAACTATGATATGCTGACCAAAGTTGGCAGCCCTACCTCTATCCACGATTTGCAGGACATCGGAGTGAAGAATGTGGACTTGTTTATCTCCGTTACCCCCCACGAGACGGAAAACATCACCTCCTGCCTGATAGCCAACCGGTTGGGAGCAAAGCGCACTTTGGCACGGATAGACAACTACGAATACTTGCTCCCAGAAAACCGCAAGTTTTTCGAAGATATGGGTCTTAACCACCTCATCTACCCCGAGGTGCTGGCAGCCAACGAGATAGAGGAGTCGCTGCGCACCAACTGGATGCGCTTCCATCTGTCGCTCTGCGACGGGGCGTTGGAACTATGCGTTGTCAAAGTACGGGAGGGGGCAGCCGTGGTGAACAAGACTTTCAGTTCGGGCATTTACAACCATGGGCGGTTTCGTATAGTGGCGATCAAGCGGGAGAGCGAGACGATCATTCCGCGCGGTAGCGACCAAGTGCTGGCAGGCGATGTGGTCTATGTAGTCTGCAATGCGGAAGAAATGGATTTTCTGCGCGAGCAACTCGGGAAGAAAAGGGGGGAGATAAAGAATGTGATATTCTTCGGCGGTTCTCGTATCGCCCGCAAAGCGGCTTTGGCACTTACGGAGAAAGACCTGAATATCAAGATACTGGAGAAGAACAGGGACGTATGCGACCTCTTGTCGGACAAACTGCCACAGGCATTGATCATCAATGCGGACGGGTCGGATATGTCTGTGCTCAAAGAGGAGGGCATACAGGACGCCGACGCGTTTGTGGCAGTAACGGAGAGCAGCGAGGCGAACATCTTTGCCTGCCTTGCCGCCAAGCGTTTCGGTGTAGGCAAGACCATCGCCGAGGTGGAGAATATCGACTATATCCCTATGGCGGAGGCACTCGACATCGGTACGGTGCTCAACAAAAAGACCATTGCCGCCTCGTACATCTACCAGATGTTGCTCGATGCCAGCGTGCTGAACATACACAACCTGACCAGTGCGGATGCGGAGATAGTGGTGTTTATAGCCAAAGAGGGCAGCCGTATCACGCATAGCAAGATACGCGACATGCAACTGCCCGAAGATACCAATATAGGTGCCATCGTCCGTGCCGGCGAGGGCGTATTGGTGAACGGCGAGACACAAATCATAACCAACGACCAGGTGGTAGTATTCTGCAAGAAGCACGTGTTGCGCCATCTGGAACGATTCTTCAAATAAGTTATGACCCGCACATTCAATTGGCGATTAGTATTCAAGACGATGGGAGTGCTGCTCTGTCTGGAGGCACTCTTTATGCTGGTGCCCACCTTTACATCATGGGGCTTCAGCGATCCGGATACGGGTGCATTCCTAGTATCTACGCTTATTACGCTACTGGGCGGCGTGCTGCTATGTATCTGCGGGCGCGATGCCGCCAAACATGTGGGAGAACGCGAGGGCTATTTTATTGTCGCCACCGTATGGATAGTCTATTCTGTCTTCGGAATGCTCCCATTCTGGCTAAGCGGGGCAATGACCACCGTTACCGACTGCTGGTTTGAGACGATGTCGGGTTTCACCACCACGGGCGCAACCGTAATACCGGATGTAGAAACAATGACCCACGGCATATTGCTATGGCGTGCTATGACCCATTGGATTGGCGGTATGGGGATTATTGTGCTGAGCGTGGCGATACTGCCGATGTTCGGATTGGGCGGTATGCAGTTGTACGCCGCAGAAGTTACGGGGGTGAGTTACGAGAAACTCTCTCCGCGTATAGCCGATACAGCCAAACACATGTGGGGAATGTATATACTTCTGACGCTGGCGGAAACAGGTATCCTGTGGCTGCTCGGAATGGACGGATTTGACTCGGTGTGCCACTCGATGTCCACCATAGCAACCGGCGGGTTCTCAACCAAGAATGCCAGCATCATCAACTACTCGCCTGCCATCCAGTACACCATCACCCTGTTCATGTTTCTCTCGGGAATCAATTTCACACAACTCATATTCCTGTTCCGCGGAAAACCGTCGCGCCTGCTGCACGACGAAGAGACCCAATGGTATGCCGGCGCGGTGGCATTATGCATCATAGTGCTGGGTACGGGATTATTCTTGCACTACAATTTTATTGAACCAATCCCCAATCAGTTTATCGTAGATGCAGACTTCTTTGCAGATGCGGAACGGGCTTTCCGTAAGAGTGCCTTTACTGTAGTGTCAGCCATAACCACCACGGGCTTTGCGGCGAGCGACTATATGACTTGGCCTAAACTGTTTTGGGCGATGGTCTTCTTTATGATGTTCACCGGAGCCTCATCGGGCAGTACGTGCGGCGGTATCAAATGGGTGCGAATAGGTATCTTTGCCAAGAGTGCCACCACAGAACTAAAACGCCGCATTCACCCCAATGCCGTGTTGCCGGTACGTTTCAACGGGCATACGGTTTCGGAACAGACCATCAGTAATGTGATGGCATTTATGTTCTTCTACATTATGATTATCGTGCTAACCGTGCTTATATTCTGCGCAACGGGCGTACCTTTTGACGAGTCCATCGGCACGGCGGTATCGGGTATCGGCAATGTAGGCGTGAGTATCGGCAGTTTCGGTCCGGCAGGTACATACGCCGCTTTCCCTGTTATTGCCAAGTGGACAATGACTCTGGTAATGCTTATCGGTCGTCTTGAGATTTTCACCGTGCTGTTGCTCTTTACCAAAGCCCTCTGGCAGAAATAAGGGTGATTATATATAACGTGAGTTCGAGATAACGAAAACTTATAAAATAAAACTTACAAAAGTTACTGCGCTTGGAAAACAAATACACGAAAAAATCAAATATATTCCAAAATACGGCAGGTCAACAACATTCAACAATAATCTTGTATCCTCAGCGAAATCACCTACTAATCACCTACTAATCACCTACTCACGCTATACACATTCCATATACAAAAAGGACATAAGAAGGAGGGGGTCTAACAAGTTAAAAAGAATACCTGTTCTTCAGAAAAAGATTGCTCTTGACGACGCGAGCCGCGTCGTCTCCCATCAAAATAAGAGGATGTCTATACTTGTTAGACAGTCTCAAAGAGACTACCTTATGGAGCGTCTCAACAGGCACCCTCTCGGGGCTGTATTTCGGCATACAAACACAAGAATACTATTTTCAAATTTGCTCATTTTCAAATTTACAGATTTTCAAACTGTCCCTCCTTGTGCGGGCTACTGATTTATCTATGCACACTACCGTACGACTCCTCCGGGCGATACGGTACTCCGGCTATCCTATGTGCGCCCCTCATATTATCGGCTGATGCTGTGCTTTGGGGGACGCGGCTCGCGTCGTCAAAGAGCAGAACTCTTTATTGTCTTGCGTCGTTATGCGCCGCAGGCGCACCTCACCCATACATAGTACCTTTCGGCTATCGCTGGACAACGACGCGAGCCGCATCGTCCCCCAATAGCATCGTCCCTATACAACGTCCCGCCGGCTTTTTTTCTTGCCCCATCGAGGGGCAAGAAAAAAATAGCAGTTCATTGTATGCTTCACCCGCTAATCACATTGCGTTGCCGCAATGTGATTAGCAGAGAGGAGGAGTCGCAAAGCACCAAACTCGCACAGCGAGTTTCTTTTGCGGAGCGGACTCCGACGTAGCAGCCACTCTTGCGAGATGGCTGCTACTATTATTTGATTAAATCTTGAACGAGACGGACTGCCTGCCCGCGGTCGCGATACCAATCGCTGTACGTGCGCGCTTCGTACGAATTGAAATACAGGAAGTTCGCGTAGTCCGAGACGTAAGGCGTAGCAGACCAATAGTAGCCGTCGTCCTGCACATCGTACACATTCGACCCGTAGCGGTAACCCGAAGCAGGCAAGAAAACAGCACCGGCGGCTTCCAATTTCTGCCAATCACTCAAGGTGAAAGTCTGATAATCGGCATACGCCTGAACGCTGTAGTCGCTTGCAAAACCACTCTTAAAGGCTACACCCGCAGGGCAAGTCCAGTCATCGGGCAACAAAACAAGCCCGTTGGCATATTTGCTACCATAGGAATCAAGGTTGATACGTGCCACACCTCTCAGGTTATTGGCATTGGGACGTTCATCAAGGAGGTAATCCCACTCGTCATAAGTTAAAGTGTACCAAGTCGTACCATCACCGATATTTCTACCCCAATCCACGAAATCACCACTATAATCGCTGTTATCGTCTGAGGTACTGATACCCCACTTGGCACTACCGGTACTACCGCTCCAACCGAAGAGGTCTATCTTGTCGGCAAGAGCACTACCACTTACATTGGCATCTCCTATCATATCATATTGATTATCTGCAAACGACCAAGTACCGGTGGAGCGGCTGTACTGCAAGTTGCCCGGTGAAAAACGAACCTGCTTGCCGGCACTGACAGAGAATCCCTCATTCTTTACTACAGCAATTTCCTGAGTGGTGAAATCTTTGATTGCACCGAACTCATACTGGGTCTCATTGAGGAACACAAAAGCACAATAGTAATACTTGGTGCTGCCTGTCAAACCATCTATTTCCACGGTATAGTTGCTGCCAATCAGCGTCTTGCCCCACACCTTTTCGCCTTTGCGGTTGTTCATATCCTGCACATTATCGGACACCATCATACCAAACTCCACCGAGGTATAATCCTTGATATCCACATTTACCTTACCTGCCAGTACCGCACTTTGTCCGGTAATCTCGCTTGCTTCTCCGGTTGTTACCTTGTCCGATGTAGGTTTCGATGTAGGTGCCTCGGTTTCTTCCTTATCACACCCCGTCAGACAGATGCAAGATGCCACCAACAGCATACTTGCCAAAAATTTTACTGTTTTCATTGTTGTAATAATTTTGATATTGTTTATACATTATCTATTGTTGATTGTTGCTTGGTTTGTCTTTTTGCAAACAGACACACAAAAAACAGGGTACATAGTCCCCTATGTACCAAAGCCGAAATGCCCGCAATCCCTTTGCTGTTAGAGAGAGAGAGAGAGAGAGAGAGAACCCTCTATAATATATGATGATATGCCGCCCGCAACAAGGCAGCAAACAGAGAGAATACGATTGATGTATTTTATACTTCTCACATACATATTACTTAAAAATACGCTGCAAAGATAGGAAGAATTATCCAATTATGCAAATTTTTATTCAACTATTCAGAGCAACCGCATCAAACATTGATGTTTTTATGCTCTTGTTAGAATGTAGTATAGTATCCTGATTTATTTTGCACATATCACTGCCGGGGACGCAGACGCTATGGGTTCCCTGTAAGCCATAGGCGAAGTAGGGCGTCTCCCCCTCATTTCGCAACCTCCTCAATTGTAAAGAGGATAATGCCGCTATCGAGGAAAATACTCTATAGGGAAAACACTTTGGGGAACGACGCTATGCCTAGGGGACGACGCGGCTCGCATCGTTATTCGGCGACAGCCGAAAGACACCTACTATGGGTAATATGCGCCTGCGGCGCAGACGACGCGAGCCGCGTCGTCCCCCAGACAAAGCCACGTCCCATAGACATAGTCTCGTCCCATAGACACAGCATCGTGTCGTTGTTTGGCGGCAGCCGAAAGACCTATACGTTTTTATGTCTTTTTGATGGCACTTAAATGCTGTTTTTTTAGCACTTTTGTATTATTCCCCATTGTTCCATTACTATTTTGATACGGTAGCCCTGTATTAGTGCTGCATAGACTTGCTCTTGATTTTTTTATCTGCCGATATTGTGTAATCCGAGGATTTTATGTAATTTTGCGGGCTAATTTCTTTTTATAGGATGATAGAACCATAGATGATAGAAATAAGAATCGTTTTTAGAACACAGGATTAGAGATGTTAGATACCAAGGATTTACAATCGGTTTATTTTTTGGGAATTGGCGGGATTGGTATGAGTGCGCTGGCACGCTACTACCATTCGCGCGGGTATCGCGTGTCGGGATATGACCATACGCCATCGCCACTGACGCACGAATTGGAAAAAGAGGGGCTGACCGTTTCCTACAAAGACGACGTGGAGGCACTGCAGGCTACGGGTATCGACCCGCGGCACACTTTGGTGATACGTACACCTGCCGTGCCGGAAGACACCATGATTTACACCTATCTGCGCAATAACGGCTACGAAATACTGAAGCGTGCGGAGGTGCTGGGAATGGTAACCAAACAGATGAAGGCACTATGCGTAGCAGGTACGCACGGCAAGACAACCACCTCGACAATACTGGCACACCTGATGTACCAGTCGGAGATAGGCACCAATGCTTTCCTTGGCGGCATCAGCAATAACTACGGAACGAATGTACTGCTGCAAAAAGACAGCAGTTATGTAGTGGTGGAAGCAGACGAATACGATCGTTCGTTTCACTATCTGACGCCTTATATGTCGGTGATTACGGCGGTTGATCCCGACCACCTGGATATTTACGGTACGGCAGAGGCATACAAAGAGAGTTTCGAGTACTACACCTCGTTGATACAAGCGGCACTGATTGTAAAGAAAGGATTGGATTTTACACCTCGACTGAAGAAGGGTGTAAAACTCTATACATACAGTGCGACCGAGAAAGCGGATTTCTATGCGGACAATATCCGTGTGCAGAAAGGAAATATCTACTTTGATTTCCATACACCGACCGACTCGTTGCCGGATCTGCGTTTGGGCGTACCGGTATGGGTGAACATAGAAAACAGCGTGGCGGCAATGGCTGTGGCGTGGCTCAATGGGGTGAACAAGGACGAACTGAGACACGGGTTGCTTACCTATTCAGGCGTTTACAGACGGTTTAACATACACGTAAACAATGACCGTGTGGCGTATGTGGATGACTATGCCCACCACCCTACCGAGATACAGACCTCGATAGACTCGGTGCGCAGATTGTACCCCGACCGCCATTTTATCGGCATCTTCCAACCGCATCTATATACGCGTACGCGCGATTTTGCGGACGATTTCGCGAAAGTGCTTTCTACTCTGGACGAGGTGGTGCTGCTGCCTATTTATCCCGCCCGCGAGTTGCCAATAGAGGGGGTTAGTTCGAAGATGTTGCTTGACAAGATCACCTGTGCGAAGAAAGCATTGGTGGAGAAGAGCGACCTGGTGGAATATATGAAAGCCAAGATGCAAACAGAGACACAGCCGGTAGTGGTGATGACTATCGGCGCAGGAGATATAGACCGGCTGGTACCCGATTTGAAGAAGGCATTGGCTAAGTTAGACTAAAAAACTATAATTAACCATCCATTTTGTTTATGTAGAACGTTAATTATCGTGTAATTATTCGTTATTTTTTTATGGAACATATAATTACCCGGTAATTAACCATTAATTTTTCGATGTGCTTTATTTTTTAGGTCAACAACATTCAACAACGTTCAAAACCAATTAACAATCATATACAGACAAGTTTATGAAACGTGCCTTACATATAGCCCTAATCGGTACGGCGGCAGTGATTGCTGTCGGGTTGCTGATTGCCGGTGTATGTTGCGGGCAGACAGGGCGTCCCGATACGGTATGCACGGTATTGCGATATTATATAGCGGATGCCGATGAGCGGATGTATCTGTCGGAAAAAGAATTGGACGGACTGCTCAAAGCGCAAGACGCTTATCCGATAGGCAAACCGCTGTCGGAGGTGTCGCTGCAACGTATAGAAGATGTAGTACGGACTAATCCGATGGTGCGTAGTGCGCAATGCTATATCAACCCGCTGGGAGAGGTCTATGTGCGCCTGACCCAACGGAAGCCGCTGCTGAAGGTGATTACGGCGGACGACAGTTACATAGTGGATACCGACCGCAAACGGATGCCGATACGGGAAAGCATAAAAGACACGATGCTGGTGGTTAGCGGCAGGGTGGGACTGCAGATGACAACGGGTTCGATAGCCGGTTTTGCCGAATGGCTGCAAGACAACGCTTACTGGCGAAAGCGAATCAAGTATATGGAGGTACGGATTCCTCATTATGTACGTCTGCTGCCTGTTTCGCTTGCTGAACCTGTTATTGTATTAGGTGATTTGGACGGTTATGAGGACAAACTGCACAAACTGCGGAAATTCTATGAGGAAGGTGGCGAGATGGTACGCGAGAAACAATACAGAGAATTAGACCTGCGCTTTGCAGGACAGGTTGTGGGACGGAAATAATATAGATTATGGCTAAGAAACAAAAACAGATGAAGGCTGACTCGCTGCCACTGGTGGCGATTGACCTGGGAAGCGACAGCGTGCGGGCTATGGCGGCGGAACGTGTGGGAGACGATTTGTTTCGCATATTGGGCGTTGAGCAGTCGCAACGGCACAAGTGCATTGAATATGGTATAATCAAGTCCACCACCAATGTAGGATATATGATTAATGAGGTGTTGCGTCTGTTGGCTAACCGTATCCATATAGAAGATTTGCCTACTGCATTTGTAGCATTAGGTGGCAAATCGATGCAGATTGCACCGGTAAAAGCCCGCCGTGATCAGTTGCGCAAAAAGGGTGTCTCAACGGCTTTGCTTGAGTCAATGAAGCAGGAGTGCAAGGACAAGATCGAAGCCAAGTATCCCACTCAGAGGGTGCTGGAATTGATACCCAGTTATTATGTCTTAGACGAAGAAGAGCAGGAAGAAGCCCCGACAGAGAACCAACGTGCGGCATTGGTGGAAGCGCACTATTTTGCTTTTGTGGGCAACAAAGAGTTGGATATACCGTTAAAAACAGCCTTTGACAAAGCAGGACGAAGCATTGAACATACCTTTGTGCGCCCTGATGTACTGCTATCTGTTTTTCAATGCGAAGAAGCCAAAGAGGACGACCCTTATGACATACTGACCGATGGATGTGCCGTTCTCGATATGGGGGCACAAACCACCACACTGACGGTTTTCAAGGGCGGTCAGTATTTAGCCAACAAAGTGGTTCCATGCGGAGGCTACCATATCACACGCGCTTTGGAAGTACAAGGTATGTCCTTTTCCACTGCCGAAAAACTAAAGATCCAATACGGCTATGCAGCGCCCGAGTTGGTGGAGAAGAACTACACTTTCCGTGTGCCGACGGCTGATGGCAGCGGGGATATGAAAGTGCTATGTACGGAAGTTGCGGAAGTGATAGCCCTGAAATTGGACGAGATATTAGCCCCCGTTTTGCAGGAGTTGGACAGGTATAAAGACCGCGTGGAACGCCTGTACATCACGGGTGGGGCATCAATGTTGCGAGGTATTGACCTTTATCTGCGCGAGCGTACGGGGTATGATGTGCGCTATGGTATGCACGATCTATTGCTGGTAAGCAACACCGACGAGCAGTTTTTCGCTCCCACTTATTCCGCGCTGGTAGGAACCATCCTAATGGGACAGGACTATCGCGACAAGCACAAAGACCTATTGGTGAAGAAACCCGGTTTCACCGAGAAATTAGGACAGACCATTGTGAATTTATTTACCGACCAGCAGTATTAAGTTGGCGGATTATCCCAAGAAATCTATAAATCCTTTTCAGTATGGAAGAAGATATGATTACTCTCCCATTGGAGATCAAAGAAGACAGTTTGATAAAGGTAGTCGGCGTCGGTGGTGGCGGCGGCAATGCGGTCAATTATATGTACAAGCAGGGAATCAAGGATGTTACTTTCCTGATATGCAATACCGATAAGATGGCACTCGGCAAGATGTCAGTGCCTGCCAAATTGCAGTTAGGTCCGGGGCTTGGTGCAGGCGGAGAACCCGAAAAAGCACGTGCGTATGCCGAAGAGAGCCGCGAGCATATCCGTGAAGCACTGAACGATGGCACGAAGATGCTGTTCATTACCGCCGGTATGGGTGGCGGTACGGGTACCGGTGCGTCGCCTATCGTTGCAGAAGTGGCGCAGGAGATGGGTATTCTGACAGTAGGTATTGTAACCATCCCGTTTGCTTTCGAGATGGGGCAAAAGATACGCAAGGCAATGATTGGGGTGGCTACGCTAGCGAAGCATGTGGACGCACTATTGATCATCAACAACGAGAAACTGAAAGATATTTACCCTGACCTGACCATCTTTAATGCCTTTGACAAGTCGAACGATGTAGTAGCCAATGCGGCACGCTCCATTGCAGAGATTATCACGATACCGGGTGTGGTAAATACTGACTTTGCCGATGTCTATAATACGTTGCGCCATGGCGGTGTAGCGATAATGAATGTCGGGCGTGCCAGCGGGGAATACCGTATTTCGACCGCCATCAACAATGCGCTCAATTCGCCACTCGTGAACACTAACGATGTACACGGGGCAAAACGTCTGTTGCTACAATTCTATTGCTCTACGGAACACGCTATCCAGATGTCGGAAATTGACCAAATCAATAATTTTGTAAAGGAAATCGGTGACTCAGTAGAAGTGCAATGGGGTGCTGCCATTGACGAGGAACTCGGTGAGGATGTGCGTGTTACCATTATTGCTACCGGCTATGAAGTGAACGGGTTGCCCACATTAGACGAAGAGGAAGGCGGCAAGACTATTGACGAAGCCATACAAGACAACTATCAAGAGAAGCCATCTTCCCCAAAAGATGATGAGAAAGCGCAAGTGATAAGTTTCGGGGAGACAATCTTTGGCGAGACAAAAAAAGAGGAGCCGGAACAAAAAATGCACCATGATGATCCGGAAGGAGACGACCTGGAGATCCATATTGATGACGAAAAAGAACCCGATTCTGTTCCAGAACCATCCCGCCGTCCGTTTGGCTCTTGGATGCACAGACGATAATATAAACACAAACCCCGCGATATATTTATATATCACGGGGTTTGTTATTTACAAATAACCGGTTAGTTACGTTTCCGAACCGACTTGATGATTTTTTTTACAACGAACCAGACAATCACAATACCGAGCAGAGCCAAGATGGCAATACTCAGTTCGTGACTGTATCGGTCAATGAGGTCTGCCTGCCCGTGGGCAATATAACCCAACAACGCCAACACGGCATTCCAGATAAACGCACCGAGGAACGTATAGAGCAGAAACTGACCGAAATTCATCTTTGCCAAACCTGCAGGAATACTGATCAGTTGGCGTATACCCGGTATCAATCGCCCGACAAACGTACTGATTTTGCCGTGGTCGTTGAAGTAGGTTTCCGCTTTCTGCACTTTCTCGCTGCTGAGCAGGCAGAGATGCCCGAGACGGCTGTCGGCGAACTTATAGATGATGATTCGCCCGAGCCACACCGACAAACCATAGTTGATCATTGCGCCGAGCATTGCACCGATTGTACCGAACAGCACAATCAGCACCACGTCCAATGGGTAGTTGCCCGTAACGCACAAGGCACTATCGGGGGAAGCGGCTACATAGACCGCCGGCGGAATGACTATCTCGCTCGGAAACGGAATAAAGGACGATTCTATGGTCATCAACGCAGTAATCGATGCATAGTTCATATGTGCCGAATACCACGCTGTGATGGTTTCTACAACGGTCATTTATTCAACAGTTCGCGCACTTTGGTGCTGATTGCTTTTCCTTCGGCACGCCCTGCCAACTGCTTGGTGGCGATGCCCATCACTTTTCCCATATCCTGCGGACCTTGTGCGCCTACCTGTGCAATGATTTGCTCCAAAGCGGCTGCCAGTTCGCTGTCGCTCAACATAGCAGGCAGGTACTGCTCAATGATCTTGCATTGTGCCAGTTCGTCGTCTGCCAGTTCGGGGCGGTTGGCATCGATATACATCTGCGCCGACTCTTTGCGCTGTTTCACCATCTTTTGCAGGATCTGCAATGCTTTGTCGTCGTGCAGTTCACCATCGCCACCTTTGGCGGTTTTGGCTTCGAGAAACTCTTTCTTGATACCACGCAGGGCATCGAGTGCCACTTTGTCTTTAGCGAGCATCGCTTTCTTGATGTCTTCGCTGATTTGATCAAATAGATTCATAATTAGGAATATTCAATAGAGACTATAGATTGTGGATTCTATAGCCTCTATGGGTTTTTATAAGAATAGCAGTTGTGCCAATATATAGATAGGCAACAGGATAATAAGCGAGAATTTAATCATATAACCGAAGAATGACGGCATCTTGATACCATTCTCCTCGGCGATAGCCTTGACCATAAAGTTAGGTCCGTTTCCGATATAGGTCATCGCACCGAACATTACCGCACCCAATGAAATGGCTTTAAGCAGTATCTCGGGAATACCCGCTACCATACTACCGCCAAAGGCAACCATCTGTTCGGGGGGCAATCCCAATGCCACGCTGTGGAATGCCACGGCTGTCGGAGTGTTGTCAAGGAAACTCGAGAGAGCACCTGTTGCGTAATAGAACTGCCACGTGTGCGCCAGCCCCAATTCGGGGGCGTGTTCGCGCAAGAACGCCAACGCAGGTGTCATCGTGGTGAATATGCCGAGGAATAGCACCGCCACTTCGATAATCGGACCCCAACTATATTTGTTCAAATCGTAACGGACAGCCTTTGGTGTGGTGTACAGGCTCAGGAAAGTGAGCGACAAGAGGACAATCTCACGCAGGTACTTCAGCCACAGGGGAGCATTCTCCTCGCCCATCTGCGGGATAAAACCCTCATTGATAAAGGCAACACTCAGGATAACGCCCAAGAGATAAATAAAGTTGATGCCGCCTTTCAGTTGCAAAGGCACTTTCTCGCGGGCGTCAGCCGACAGGGCTGTCCAGTGTTCTTTCTTGTAGTAGTAGGAGTCTATGCAGAAATAGATAAGCAATAGCAGTCCGCCCACAAAAGCCCATTCGGGTACGAGATGAAGGAACCATGTAAAGTCGGCACCACGCAAGAAGAGCATAAACAACGGTGGGTCTCCCAGCGGGGTGAGCAAACCGCCGCAGTTGGCTACCAATGCGATGAAAAACAGAATGGTATGTACCACATGTTTACGTTGCTGGTTCGTTGTTATGAGAGGGCGGATGAGCAACATCGCCGCACCGGTCGTACCCATCACACTTGCCAGAACCCAGCCCAAGGCGAGCAGCCCTGTATTGACAATTGGTTTGGCTTTTATATCACCGCTGATATGTATCCCGCCGGTGATGACGAACAGAGATAACAGCAATACAATAAAGGGAATGTAGTCAAAAAGCACTTGGTGTTCCAACTCATGTGTCATACCGCCTATGATGAGGCATACTGCGGTAGGTACGCCTAAGATGAGCGATACAAGCAACTTGTTGACATTCTTTTCCCAGAACTTCTCCGCCACCAGCGGACCAATAGCGATCATCAGCAGCATAATACCGAATGGTATCATACTCCATGCGCTATGCACAAATTGTTCCATAAAAGAATCTTTTTTAGTTAGTTAATTATAGTAGATTGGTTGTCGTTTTCCCAACTATCTGGCTAATTAGATCAATAAGTCCAATGAGTCCAATGAGTCTAATTAGACTAATATGCCCTATTTAATCCAGTTTCAGCACGGCAAGGAAAGCCTTTTGCGGTACCTCCACGTTGCCAATCTGCTTCATACGTTTCTTGCCTTTTTTCTGTTTTTCGAGCAGTTTGCGCTTACGGCTCACATCACCGCCGTAGCACTTTGCCAGCACATCCTTGCGCACCTGCTTCACCGTCTCGCGGGCGATAATCTTCGCTCCGATAGCCGCCTGAATGGCAATATCGAACTGCTGGCGGGGCAGCAACTCCTTCAGTTTCTCACACATCTTGCGCCCGAAATCCACGGCATTGTCGCGGTGGGTGAGCGTAGAGAGGGCATCCACCTGTTCGCCGTTGAGCAGAATATCCAGTTTGACGAGGTTCGACGGGCGGAAACCGTTCTGATGCCAGTCGAAAGAGGCATAGCCTTTCGAAATGGATTTCAGTTTGTCGTAGAAATCAATCACGATTTCGCCTAACGGCATATCAAACAGCAGTTCCATACGGTCGCCCGATATATATTCCTGCTTCACCAACTCGCCGCGTTTGGAGAGGCAGAGCGTCATGATAGGACCGATAAAATTGCTCGTGGTGATTACGCTTGCGCGGATATACGGCTCCTCTATATGGTCAATCTCCGTCTGGTCGGGCATACCCGCCGGGTTGTGTACCTCTATCATCTTGCCGTCCTTGGTATAGACGTTGTAACTCACGTTAGGCACGGTGGTGATGACGTCCATATTAAACTCGCGGTCGAGACGCTCCTGCACAATCTCCATGTGGAGCAAGCCGAGAAACCCGCAGCGGAAACCGAAACCGAGAGCAATGGACGACTCCGGCGTAAAGGTCAGGCTCGCATCGTTGAGTTGCAGTTTCTCCAAACTGGAGCGCAAGTCCTCATAGTCCTCAGCCTCAATGGGATAGACACCCGCAAACACCATCGATTTGACTTCCTCGAAGCCCTCAATCGCCTTATCGCATGGGCGTGCCACATGGGTAATCGTATCGCCCACCCGCACCTCCGTGGAGGTCTTGATACCCGAGATGATATATCCCACATTGCCCGCCGAGATGGTCTCTCGCGGCTGCATATCCAGTTTCAGCACACCTATCTCGTCCGCATCGTACTCCTTACCTGTATTGACGAACCGCACGCGGTCGCCTGTGTGCATTGTGCCGTTCACCACCTTGAAATAGGCGATGATGCCGCGGAAACTATTGAATATGGAGTCGAACACCAAGCATTGCAGCGGTGCTTCGGGGTCGCCCTGCGGAGCGGGGATACGGTCAATGATGGCATCCAGTATCTCAGGAACGCCGGCACCCGTTTTGGCGGAACAACGGAGTATCTCTCCGCGTTTGCAGCCGAGCAGGTCGATTATCTCGTCTTCCACACGCTCCGGCATAGCCGAATCCATATCGCATTTATTCATCACAGGGATAATCTCCAAGTCGTGCTCCAATGCCATATAGAGGTTGCTGATGGTCTGTGCCTGAACGCCCTGCGAGGCATCCACTACCAGCAAAGCACCCTCGCAGGCGACAATGGAACGGCTCACCTCGTAGGAAAAATCCACATGCCCCGGAGTATCAATAAGGTTGAGCGTATAGCCCTTGTACTGCATCTGGATAGCATGGCTTTTGATAGTGATACCGCGTTCTTTCTCCAAGTCCATATCGTCCAAAACCTGGTTCTCCATATCGCGTTTGTCCACCGTGCCTGTTATCTCTAGCATACGATCCGCCAGCGTACTTTTGCCGTGGTCGATGTGTGCAATGATGCAAAAGTTTCGTATCTTGTCCATGTAATGTGTAGTCAAAAATAATTACGCATTGTATATGCACATGCATTATGCACTGATTATGCGCTGCAAAGGTACAAAAAAAATGCCGTTTTTACAAGTTTTGATTGTTTTATCTCCCTAAAAACACCAAAAAATACGCAAAACGGCAAATAACAAAGTGAGATTCCGTGTGTATGTTTTGTAGAAAAATTTATGTTTTGGCAGGCTGTTTGCGGGCGACGACGATTGTTACGGCAATGACAATCAGCACGATACCGATGATGGAACGGACAGTCAGGTGCTCGCCGAACAGTGTCAGACCGACCAGCACGGCGGTAATGGGTTCCATAGCCCCCAATATGGCTGTTTGGGTGGAGCCGATAGTCTGAATGGCAAGAGTGGTCAGTACTAACGAGAGTGCGGTGGGAAAGAGGGCTGCGCCGGCACTGTACCCCCAATGCAGTCCTTTCGGCACGGTGAGATGACCTTCGAAAAGCAGCATAACACCCAACAGCAACACACCGAAAAACAGTACAAAAAACGTTACTTTCGCAGGCGGCATATGGGTGATGTGTCCTTTGTTGATAAAAACAAGATAGACGGCATACGTAAGAGCGGAGCCCAGCGAGAGCAGCACGCCGGTGATACTTACGTGTGCCGTACCGTTGATTTCGCATAATACGCCTATTCCCGCCGATGCCAATGCCAAGCACCCCCATACCAGCGGAGCCACACGCTCATGAAAAACAAATGCCATCAGTACCGCCGTAACAATAGGATACACAAACAAAATCGTGCTGGCAAGCCCCGCATCCATATAGTTGTATGACAGATAAAGGAGCAGGGAAGACAGTGCCATCACAGCACCGAGCAGGGCTAATTGCAGTGTCTCGGATTTGCTCAGACGGAAATCAACACGCTGCACGAGCATCAGTATCGCCAGCATCGGTATGCTCAGCGCATACCGCCAGAACAATACCGACAGCGAATCCATACCATCGTGGTAGAGGGGCAATGCAAACATCGGGTTAAGCCCGTAGAAACCGGCGGCGAGAATGCCGAACAGATAACCGATAGACTTCGACTGGGACATACTATGTAGGTAAAAACGCACAAAAGTACTGCAATTTTTTGGATTGCACAATACAAAATTGCACAATCCGGGAAAAAGCAGTACCTTTGCCCTGTACAATGCGTGATGCACAATGAAAAGTAAGGTGGATGTCCTGTGGATGACGGGAGGATAGCCATTCTATCCTATAACCAACCTATAACGATCCTATAACAAATTCCACGCAAAAATTAACGATAAATTAACGGTAATTAACGGAGCCTTTTAGGTGGCATTAATGGAGTAAAAAGAATTTTCTAACGGGAAGTAAAACTAATGGATACAATATGTGCCATATCAACCCCCTACGGCTGCGGCGGAATAGCCGTGGTGCGTGTGAGCGGCGAGCAGGCAATCTCTATCACGGAAAGCCTGTTCCGAGGACGTGTCGTCCTGTCGGAAACCCCTGCCAATACCGTTCATTTCGGGCATATAGAGCGCAACGGAGAGACGCTTGACGAGGTGTTGGTTACGATTTTCCGTGCACCGCATTCGTTTACGGGCGAAGATGTGGCGGAGATCAGTTGCCACGGCAGTCTGTATATCCAGCAAACGCTGTTGCAGTGGCTGATAGAGGCGGGGTGCCGCATGGCCAAAGCGGGCGAGTTTACACAACGGGCTTTCCTCAACGGCAAGATGGATTTGACGGAAGCCGAAGCGGTGGCGGACCTGATCGCAGCACAGTCGAAAGTCGAAAAAGACCTTGCACTCAGCCAGTTGCGGGGCAGTGTGTCGGGCGAACTGCACCGGCTGCGCGAACAATTGCTGCATTTCACCTCCCTTGTCGAACTGGAACTTGACTTTGCCGACCACGAGGAATTGGAGTTCGCCGACCGCTCCGAACTGACCGCTCTGGCACTGGAGATAGAGCAGAAACTGTCGCAACTGACGGCTTCTTTCAAAACAGGCAACGCCATACGCAACGGTGTGCCGGTGGCTATCGTCGGGGCAACCAATGCGGGCAAATCCACCTTGCTCAATGCGCTGGTGGGGGAGGAACGGGCAATAGTGAGTGATATACGCGGCACTACACGCGATACGATAGAGGACACATTGGTTATCAACGGCGTACTCTTCCGCCTGATTGATACGGCGGGTATCCGCGAGACGGGAGACCGGTTGGAGAATATGGGTATCGAGCGCAGCCGCCAAGCCGCCGAGAAAGCGCAAATCATTGTGCAGGTCATCGATTCCACTGACCCGCAGACCGACCTCGCAGGCATTGATCTGACGGGCAAAACGCTCCTGCAGGTCTGGAACAAAGCAGACCTTTTGGATAATGCCTCATTTATAAATTTACCAACTTGCAAATTTACCGATTCTCTCACATTGTCCGCCAAAAGCGGCAATGTGGAACCGCTCAAAGAAGCATTGGTGCATGCGGCAGCAGGACAGATGGATACCAATGCCGTAACCATCAGCAATGCACGTCACTACGAAGCCTTGGTGCGGGCGTTGGAGGCTGTCCGAAGGGTGCAGCAGGGGCTGCGGGACGGACTGTCGGGCGAGTTCCTCAGTATGGACTTGCAAGACTGCCTGAACGCCCTTGGTGAGATTACCGGACAAGTTACTTCACAGGAGGTCTTAAACAATATATTTAGCCATTTTTGTATCGGAAAATAGAAAATAAGTTTGGTTATTCAGAGAAAAAGTTGTAATTTTGCAGCAGATTATTAAAATGCTAACCAATATCTTTAATGTGTATGAAAAAATCCATTGTTTTGGCTATGGCTATGGTCGTAGCAGCAAGTGTGGTCTTTACGGGCTGCAAAGAGAAAACCAATGTGGAACAGTTGAACAGTACCGACTCGAAAGACTATCTGGTAGAGACGGGCAAACAGTTGCTCAATACTTTTAATACCGCGGATCAGAAAGCGGCGGTGGACTTGTGCAACGGTTTGTACAAGAAATATGAGAGTTACAACTGGGATGATATTGAAAATCAGATAGAAACCGATTACCGCAGTCAGTTTGAGCCGTTTTTCGGTATGCCACGCCGTATGGCACAAGTGGCAGCAGGCGAGCAATTGGCTACCGCCACCGACAAAACCATTCTCTTTTCTCTTGCGGCTATGGGACGGCTATTTGAGATGGACGATGCCAATAAAACCATCAAGATAACCCGCACCAACGATGCCACGGCACGCCTGCTATTCAAAGATGCCGATGGTACGCAATGCGAGGTAAAACTGTGGGGCGAAGGCAAAGAGACCGAAATCGCCTATACCTATGAGGAGTATTCGTACAAAGACCAATACGATCAGAATGGCAATTACACCGGTTATGAGCGTGTGTATGAAGGAAAACGAACCATCGAGGTGCAGGCTCCTGCTACCATCAAGATGTATCTTAAGCAAGGAAGCAACACCATCATCTCCTTTACTTTCAACTGGGACAGCAACCTGAAAGACTATTTCAAAGAATCGCTGACATTGCAAGTGGTGAACATCACCGTGTCGGAAGATGCCGAGGTAAGCACCGCTTCCGCCAAAGCCGCTTTTGCGGTCAACTATGGCGAGACCACGCTCCTGTCCGGTGCAGTAAGTCTGCCAAAGTACGAACTGATAGAGTGGAGCAACGGTAGCAATATCACCGAGGATAACAGCGAAGAATGGATTGAGAAATATGAAGACAGATACGAGTATCTGTTGGGCAAACTCGGTGCCGGAGAGGCAAAACTGAATGTATTGGATCGCGTGCATGTGGTAGGACAGATGACCGATGGGGCTGCTTTGTACGATGCGGCTGTAGCATGGGACAAGAAGTATGATGCTGATGATATATCCTCACGCACTTATACCTACAAATATACCTATGAGACGGAATATGGGACGGAGTACGAGACGAGAACCGATGAATATTATCCCTATTGGGAAAGAGCATGCTATACTTTAACGGCACAAAAAGAATACTGCTCGATCTATGATAAATATCTGAGTTGCGCACTGTACTACGGCAACAACGAAGAAGAGAAACAGGCAGAACTGAAACTGCAACCGTGCGAGCATAAAGATTCGTATGAACCATGGGAATATACCAACCGATACAATTACGGCTATTCTGATTTCAGTGTAAACTTCCCGATCAACTACGTTACTTACGAGGTCGAACCGGTGCTGTATTTCCCCAAAGACCAGACGACCTATGCCTTTGAGACCTATTTCGACGGCAAGACATTCAATTCGCTGGTTTATATGGCAGAAGATTTGGTAAACAAATATATCGATTTGCTTGACCCTGATTTCGGTATCGGGCACGTTAAGTTCTAAATGCGCCGAGCGTTTTTGAGCATAGTGCTGTGTATGAGTAGCCTGTCCTGTATAGGGCAGGCTATTTCTCGTGATACACTTACCATATCGAAGCAGATTGACGAGGTGGAGATTGTGCAGCAGCGCAGTTCATCTTTTGTAGAGGCAAAAGGCAACAAGTTGGTGGTCAATGTACAGGACATCGGTAATATGCCCAAGTTTCTCGGCACAAGCGACCCCGTGCGCTATATGCAGTCGCTGGCAGGTATTCAGACCAACAACGAGACAACATCGGGCATTCATATACAGGGCTGCGATGACTATCAGAGTATAGTGAGCATTAATGGTGCGCCAATCTATTACCCAAACCATCTGCTGGGGCTATATTCCGCTTTTATCGCTCCGCATTTTGACAAAATCACCATAGAGCAGGCGGAACATAACGGTACTATGGAGAACCGTATCGGCGGCAAGGTAGATTTTGAGACCAAGCATACACAGCCCTCTCATTTCGGCATAGAAGGCAATCTCGGGTTGGTCAGTACCGACCTGACTATGACCATTCCTTGCGGCAGGAAAAGTGCGCTCTATATGTCGGCACGCGGGTCGTATCTCAACCTGCTCTACAAACGCTGGCTGAAGATAGAAGACACCCGATTGGGGTATAACTTTGCGGATGCCAATCTGACGTATGCTATCCACCCCACGGAGAAAGATGAGATTGTTTTTTCGGGCTTTTTCAGCAGAGACCATATCTCCGTGGCGGATACTTCGCAGTACAACGTGGGAGTAAAGTGGTACAACATTGTCGGTTCTGCCTATTGGTTGCACCGGTTGTCTGGCGGACAATGGAAGACCACTCTCAGTTATTCGCATTTCAGCAACCGTGTGGGCGTTAACGCAATGAATGTCGTAGTGGACGCAAGTGCGTTATGGTCAAGTATTGATCTGAAGAACCGTCTCAACCACCGCCTTGCCGGCAATCTGTATTTGTCCACCGCTATCGACTATTCGCAGTACATCCTGCGCCCGCTGTCTTTTGCGCAGTCTGGATTGGAAATCAGCCTTCCGCGAACATCATCGTTGCAATATGCGGAGGAAGGTTCGATAGGAATTGATCTGCAACATATAGTTACCGACTGGTTCCGTTACAACATCGGTTTGCACGGCAGTCTGTACTATAGAACTCGCTTGTTCGGAGCGTGCGACCCGAGGGTGTCTTTCCACTTTCAAGTAGCCCCTGACCACGAATTGTCAATCCATGGAGGGCTTTATACCCAGTATTTCCACAAAGCGGGTCTGACGGGGGGCGGTTTGCCGACCGATTTCTTTTTGCCCGCCGACTCGTGTTTTACTCCCGAGAGAGCCGTTGCCTGCAACCTGCGTTATTCCGCCTCGTTCCTATCGGGCAAGATTACGCTGCAAGCCGAAGCGTATTTCAAACAGATATATGGTGTCGTGGAGTCGCTGGGCAATATCATGCAACTTATCAACAAAGGCTTTAACTACCAAGACTATCTCATCCGTGGGGACGGACGCAACTATGGTCTCAACCTGATGCTGCAGAAAAACAGTGGTGTCCTTACCGGTTATGTATCCTACTCATTGGGCTGGGCAAGACGCAAATTGCCCGGTTTGGACGGTTCACAGCAATATATCTATGCGGCAAGCCACGAGCGGAGGCACGACCTGAATATCGTCCTCAATGCACGTTTTGCCAAACGGTGGAATATCGGTGCACAGTTCGTTCTGGCAAGCGGACTGCCCTACACAGAGGCAAAAGAAGCCTATTTTTTCAACGGGCAGATGATTTGCCGTTATTCCACATTCAACGGAGCGCATATGGCGTTGTATAACCGGTTGGATCTGTCCTGCTCGTATGACATTATCAAGAAACAAGACCACGAATTGGGTATCAACCTATCCCTGTACAATGTCTATTGCCACCGCAATCAGCAGTTTGTGGTCTATCGTGAGAACCTGCGACCTATTCAAGGTACGGCATTATCCATTATCATTCCCTCTATCAGTATCTATGGCAAATTCTAAATTACATATTATATGTAAACGGACGGTGTTTTTGTTGTGCCTGTGTCTCTTGTACGCCTGCCGCCCTGCGGATGTAGCGCAACCGACACTGGTCGTTGAGGGTTGGATAGATGCCGACCAACATCCCGTAGTACTATTGCACACCACCTATCCGCTGAATAACGACAAAGATACATTCCGTACCCTGGCAGAAGCAATACCCGAACACATCATCACTTTCGGACGGGTTGTTTTGTACGATGGTTCCGACTCGGTTATCCTCACAGGGCGGGTGGACACCAACTATATGCCGCCCTATATCTATACAACCGTTTTTATGAAAGGCGAGGTCGGAAAAGAGTATCGTCTCCATGCTTCATATAAGAACTACTCCGCTACCGCCACTACGTTTATCCCCTCTGTGCCGGTTTTCGATTCGATCTTTGTCAGAGTAAAGGATTCCCTCAATACTGAGATATGCGGTTATTGCAGTCATCTGATACCCGGTGAGCATTATCTTGTAATGGTTAAAAAAGCCGCTGACAGCCAGTACTCGCTTTGTCCAATGGGGGTATTCGAGGCACAGAAAGAACAGATGCGGATTGATATTCGCAATCCTCTTAATTTCGGCTCTAAAAATCGTTTGGGAGCCGGCTATTGGAGCAGTTTGTATTTCCCAAAATGGAAGAATACTAAAATTGGCATAAAATTTGCGCACATCGGTGCGGACGAGTATCGATGTTGGGATTCCTTTGGAGCACAGAGCCTGACACAAGGGGTGTTCTTCGTGGAAACGCACAAGAATATAGCGACAAACATCGTGGGCGGATTGGGCTGTTGGTGCGGTATGGGAGTCGCAGAATACGAAGTAAGTATTGATCACACGGAAATATACAGATATACAAAATGAAAACAATAAAAGCACGGCTTATCTTGCGTCTGAACCTGATTTTGGGAACGGTCGTGGGTGTGCTTACGGGCTGCGGCAGCAGCAAGAAAGCCGCTGACCGGTCGGGTGAGATAATGGCGATGTATGGTATTCCGATGGCGCATTATCAAGTGAGCGGTACAGTGCGCAATGCGGACAACCGCCCCATAGAGGGTGCGCAGGTGGTGGTAAAAGGCTATAAGAACTTTGCCATAGGCGATACGTTGCTGACCGACACACAGGGCAGATACAGCGGAGAATTGGAGGGGTGGCCTAACGACAGTATCAACGTGGTGGCTACCGACCCGAAGACACAAAAGACGGATTCCGTACAGGTAAAAGTGAAGTACGACAAACAAGAGGCATGGAATTCCACCGCCAAACCGATGAAAGTGAATGTCCGCATCAAATAACACCCCATACACAAGCATTAAAACAGACAAGATATGATTTTATCGATGACAGGTTATGGCAAAGCCGAAAGCCAACTCAAAGAACATAAGAAAGTGATTATTGAGGTGCGCAGTCTCAACTCGAAGTCGCTGGATTTGAGTATGCGCCTTGCACCGCAGTTGCGTGCTCACGAACTGGATATCCGCACAATCATCAGTCAGAGGCTGGAGCGCGGCAAGATAGACCTGAGTATTTATTACCAAGACACCGCCAACCCCGAAGCAGGGATGGGCTTTGCGCCTGTCAACCGAGAGGCGTTTGCGTACTACTACAACGAGTTGAAAGAGTTGCAACAGCAATACAATATACAGGATTGCAACCTGATAGATAGTATATTGCGTATTCCCGATGTATTGAAACCGTCGGAGGATTGCGCCGAAGCCGGCGAACAGGAATGGGACATCGTGCGTACAACGCTCGACCGTGCCATAGATGCTTTTCTGGCTTTCCGCATACAGGAAGGCGCAGCATTGGAACATATGTTCACCGAGAAATTGGACGGTATTGCAGTATTGCTGGCTGAAATCGAGCCTTTCGAGAAGAGCCGTGTAGAGAAGATACGCCTGCATTTGCTGAATAATCTGGACAAACTTGCCGACGAAACCAAGCAAAAGATTGATATGAACCGCCTCGAACAGGAGATGATCTACTATTTGGAGAAACTCGATGTTACCGAGGAGAAAGTGCGTCTGACGAACCATATCAAGTACTTCCGTGAAACGATGAACGGCGACGGTACGGGCGTGGGCAAGAAACTGGGCTTTATTGCGCAGGAGATGGGGCGTGAAATCAACACTCTCGGCAGCAAGAGCAACCAGAGCGAGATGCAGATTATAGTGGTGAAGATGAAAGATATCCTCGAGCAAATCAAAGAGCAGGTACTGAACGTGCTGTAAGCACATTTTGCCATATACACTAAAAACCCGCCCGTGCCAATGCAAGCACGGGCGGGTTTTTAGTGTATTACAGTGTGTATCCTTATCGTATTTTTCTGCCAAACAGGTCGTACCATACGCCGTCGCGGACAATATAGACCATACCATCTACAAGTACTTTTTGCGCAGTGCCTGTGTTAGAAGGAGCAACAGCAGTATCATCTATTCCCATTGCAAAATCAAAGTATTCCGGTACTTGCGGGAGCGACACTCTGGTGCCGGTATAGATCTTCAGTTCCCCCGGTTGCAAGACAACAGTACCCGATGCCATAGTGCCGTTGAGGTAGTAGTCGTACCATGTGCTGCTTGGCAAGGTTACGGTTTGGGCGGTGGTAGCAGAGAAGTTGCCTGCCACAAACACATTGTTGCCCCACTGGATAGTGCGCACTTTCTGTCCGCTGCCTATCTGTACGGCAGTAGGATTACCCTCAAACACTTCGGGCATCAGGCGTGTACGCAGTTGGATAGCCTGTGCGGTCTTTTGGTAAGCGTCCATACGTACACTGCCCTTGCGGAACCAGCCTGCGTTCTCGGGACGCATTTTCACCTGCATCTTCACCTCTTCCTGTACCTCGGCTTTGATACCGTAGTCGTTGTCCGTACCCCATTTGCCGGCGGCGTTCTGGTACTTTGAGTTGTCGTAGCCGAGTTCGGCAAAGTGGTAGAACATGTGGGAGCCGTTGAGCAGAGTGGCGAATGCCATATTGAGCGGCACACGTCCGACGCGCGTTGATTCGTCGGTTTTCATATCTCCGTCGCCCCATCGTTTGGCTTTGAAGAACACACGCTCCTCGTCGTGGCTCTCGGGGTAGGAGATATAGCCGTCTTTGTTGGCATCGGCGAAGGAGTCTTCATTTTCGAGCCACCCCATAGCGGTCTGCTCGTAAGCCTTGCAGGTGTTTTGCCAGCAGAGCATACCCGCATTGACTAATTTCGGGCGGTCGCTGTTCATACTCGTTCCCCAATGTTCGAGGATCATATACGCATCGTCCGAGACGGCTTTGACACCCTTTTCGTAGTAGTCTTTCAGGTTTTCCACGGCGTTGTATTTCTCGCCGCAGATACCATGACTGAGGTCCAGACGGTAGCCGTCCACTTTGTACTCCTGCAACCAGTATTGCAGGGCGCGTGTAAACATGGCGTGTGCAGGCGGGAAGTCGTGATTCCAGTCTTCATAGACATTGTCGGAGTGGGGTGCTTTTACGTTGAACCACGGGTTGTTTTTCAGGTCGGTGCCGTAGGGATAGAGTTTGTTCATCGGGTTGAGTCCGGTGGCGTGATTGAAGACCATATCGAGAATGACGGCGATACCGCGTTTGTGGCACTCATCGACGAAGGTCTTCAGTTGTTCGGGCGTGCCATACGCCTTGTCAAGGGCAAAATAGTGGTTGGGCGAATATCCCCAATTCTGATTGCCGTCGAACTCGGTTACAGGCATCAACTCCACAGCGTTTATGCCCAAATTCTCCAAGTAGTCGAGACGCTCCATCAAGCCCGCAATAGAGCGCATAGGTGTGTGGTCATAGACCCATAGTTCGTAGATAACCAGATTGTTTTTGTCGGGTCGTTTGAAGTTGAGCGTGGCGTCCGACCATGCAAAAGGCTCCTTACCTGTTTGTATCACCGTTACATAGTCGTGTCCTTTCTCGGGGTATGGTATCAGGTCGGGGTCTATCTTGCGCGGCTCGTATTGGTCGTCGGGGTGTAGCAGTTTCTCGGAATAGAGGTCGGAGATGTATTTGACCACGCCGTCCGCACGTACCACCACATATTGCATAGCGTACTCCTGCCGGGGTGTCAGCCCTGTAAGGGTTATCCAGAAATAGGCACTGTCGGTGGCTTGGCGGAGTTGATAATCGTTACTGACCGTCCAGTCGTTGAAGTCGCCTATCACAAAGACGTGCTGTGCAGGCTCGGTCTTGCTTGCGGCGTAGGTACAGAGCGTTACCTTTGTCTGATCGTCTTTGTCATAGTAGATGCCGTTGAGTATGCCTGCGGGGCGGTCGGCTTTCTGCGGTGCCTGCGGTACGCAGGTGTATGCCGTGGCAGTGGCTTCTTCATCGCCGTTCCGGGCTATGAACTCGAAAGTATAGTTGCCTTCTGCGGGTAGTGTGGCGGTGTATGTGAGTTCGGTGCCGGTAGCGTTCCGTACGGTTTTGCCGTTGAGGTTGAGTGTGAGGTTGGCAGTCTGTGTGGCGTGGCATGAGAGGGTTATCTTGTCCCCTATGGCGGAGATGTCGGGCATAGCCGTCTGTATGTCGGCTGCGAGTCCAGCGTCCGCCAGTTCTACAAAGATGTCGCCGCCATCGGCGGTCTTTCCTTCCGCGCCGCCGTTTTTGCCGTCGTTGAAGACAAAGGCGAGTTTCAGTATTTCCTCGTTTTCGGGACAGCCGTAGTAGGTATAAATGTCGGGTGTAACAAGCAGTTGCCATTTGCCGTCCACGCGTGTCATCTTGGGGTCTGTTTTCTGCCATGTGGTGGCATATTTCCAGTCTTTTGTGCTTGTGCTTTTTGATGTGATCAAGCCGATATGTGCATAACACTCGGCAGCGTCAGCCATACCTTTGTTGCCTTGGTTGGGGTTGAAGATGACGGTGATTTCGCCTTTGTATCCTTTTTGGATGATGGCGGGGACGGTGGTTACCTGTGCCAGCAGGCGTGCAGTGCCGAGGATGCACAGGCAGATGCAGCAGGCACGCATAAGACAGTGTTTCATGATGTAGAAAGGTGTTAGTTGGTAGTATGGTTTTACAAGAAATCCTTGTATCAGTGTTTCACAAGAAACGGTTGGTTGCCATAAGGACAACCAACCGTTTTCCGTTGTGCGCAGGATGAGACTCGAACTCACACGATCTTGCGACCACTACCCCCTCAAAGTAGCGTGTATACCAATTTCACCACCTGCGCTTCATCGGAGTGTGTTACGTAACTCCCGGGCTCAATGGCTCAGCAGCCCCGCAACCTCTCCTTCGTCAAACCGCAAGAACCGAAGTTCTCCCAATTTGTATGTAGCGTCTTTCCGCCATGTGTAAGACCACTTGTTCACTCTAATCGGTTGTGCCCGGAACAGGACTCGAACCTGCACGCCTCGCGACATACGCACCTGAAACGTACGCGTCTACCAATTCCGCCACCCGGGCATTTAGAGTAAAAAAGCAGGAACTATGTCCTGCTCTTTGAGCGGCAAACGAGACTCGAACTCGCGACCCCGACCTTGGCAAGGTCGTGCTCTACCAACTGAGCTATTGCCGCATTGTGTGTAAGACCACTTGCTTTCTCTCTCGAAAGCGGGTGCAAAATTACTGCTTTTTTTTTATACTGCAAAATTTTTGCCGGAAAAAAGTAAGAAAAAATGTATTTTTCTTTTTTAGGGTGGGTAATACAGGAGTTTTTCGTTACCTTTGTACTCTGAAAAGACATCAACAAAGTATGAACAAGACTCCCGGACAAATAGAATTAGAGAAATTGCAGGCACGTATCACCCGCCGTTTTCACAAGGCGTGTGCCGATTACGGGCTGATTGCCGACGGCGACCATATCCTTATCGGCTTGAGCGGCGGTAAGGACAGCCTGGCTCTGGTGGAACTGTTAGGCAGGCGGGCGCAGATCTATGTGCCGCGTTTCCGTGTAACCGCCGTACATGTGCGCGTACGCGAGCGTGCGTACGTTTCCGATATAAGTTATCTGGAGCGTTTCTGCGCGGAATGGCAGGTGCCGCTGGTGGTATGCGACACCGAAATCGCCACGCCCGAGGGACTGACGGCTCAGGAGATTGCCCGCAAGCAGAAAGACCCGTGTTTCCTCTGCGCGTGGTACCGCCGCAAGGCATTGTTTGATGTGGCGCAGGAACTCGGGTGCAACAAGATCGCTTTCGGGCACCACAAGGATGATATTGTGGAGACGGCACTGATGAACCTGTTTTTCCAAGGTTCGTTCAGTACGATAACGCCCTCGCTGCAGTTGGACAAGATGCCGATACGGCTCATCCGCCCGCTGTGTATGATCGAGGAGAAAGACCTGGTGCGCTATGCCGCGTTGCGGGGGTACGAGAAACAGAAGCGTCTCTGTCCTTTTGAGAAGGAGAGCAGCCGGTCGGAGGTCAAACGGCTAATAAAGCAATTGGAAAGCCTCAACCCTCATATACGCGACTCGGTTTGGAGCGCGGCGATGAGGAATTATGAATTATGAATTACACATTATGAATTAAAATAATTATATTGATTATGAACGGGTTATATACTATTTTGCTATTGATTTGCTCCAATGTGTTTATGACACTGGCATGGTACGGGCATCTGAAATTGGGCGAACTGCCATGGTTCCGGCAACTGCCGCTGATTGCCGTTATTGCCATTTCGTGGGGTATTGCATTCTTCGAATACTGCCTGCAGGTGCCTGCCAACCGTATCGGTTTCGAGGGTAACGGAGGTCCGTTTTCGCTGATGCAACTAAAAGTGATACAGGAGGTTATCACACTTACGGTGTTTGTCGTCTTCAGTGCAGTGGCTTTCCATACCCACCTGCAATGGAACCACATTGTGGCGGCTCTGTGCCTGATTGCCGCAGTCTATTTCGTTTTCGGTTTCAAGTAATAGAAACGGTCTAAAATCTTAACAATCGTGTATGTTTTGCGGTTCGTAGTTCCCTCGTAGTTGGTTCGTAGTTCCTTCGTCCGTCCTTCGTAGATGGTATGTCGTGATCAACGGAAAGCAAATCTTAACAAAAGACACCTTTTACGCCGGTGACCGGAGAGAGAAAACACCGGGTAAGGAGAATAGTACCACAGACGGTTCCGATGACAGGAAGGCTGACAGATTGGCAGCAAAAACTGACACAGGAAAAGGGGTTCGGGGGTTTGGCACAGGATTTGTTTCTATAAGGGTGTTGCGTTCAACAATGCACGATGCGAAATGCATAATGCACAATGAGCGCGGCGAGATAACTTTGAATATTAACACTTAAAATCATACTTGATTATGTCTAAGATTATTGGAATTGACTTAGGAACAACTAACTCCTGCGTTGCTGTGATGGAAGGCAACGAACCTATCGTAATTGCTAACTCTGAAGGTAAGCGTACGACTCCTTCGGTTGTGGGTTTTGTAGATGGCGGCGAGCGCAAAGTGGGAGACCCTGCAAAGCGTCAGGCCATTACCAATCCGACCCGGACCGTATATTCTATCAAGCGTTTTATGGGTGAGACCTACGACCGCTTGGCTAATGAAATAGCACGTGTACCTTATAAAGTAGTAAAAGGCGACAACAACACCCCGCGTGTGGACATCGACGGACATCTCTACACTCCGCAAGAGATTTCGGCTATCATCCTCCAAAAGATGAAAAAGACCGCCGAGGATTATCTTGGTCAGGAAGTTACCGATGCTGTCATCACCGTACCTGCATACTTTAACGACAGCCAACGTCAGGCTACCAAAGAGGCAGGTGAGATTGCGGGCTTGAACGTACGCCGTATTGTGAACGAACCTACTGCAGCCGCTTTGGCTTACGGTTTGGACAAGTCGAAAAAGGATATGAAGATTGTGGTCTTCGACTGCGGTGGCGGTACGCACGATGTATCCGTACTGGAGTTGGGCGACGGTGTCTTCGAAGTAAAGGCTACCGACGGTGATACCCACCTGGGCGGTGATGACTTCGACCATCGTATTATCGACTGGCTCGTTCAAGAGTTCAAGAATGAGAACGGCGGTGCCGATTTGACGAAAGACCCGATGGCTATGCAACGTCTGAAAGAGGCTGCAGAGAAAGCGAAAATCGAACTTTCCAACACGACCTCTACCGAAATCAACCTGCCGTACATTATGCCTGTAAACGGCGTACCTGCACACTTGGTTAAGACGCTGACACGTGCCAAGTTTGAGCAGATGATTGACGACCTTATCCAAAAGACCATTGCTCCTTGCCGTACCGCTTTGGAGAAAGCCGGTCTGACAACGAAAGATATTGACGAGGTCATCCTCGTGGGCGGTTCGACCCGTATCCCTGCTATCCAAGAGGCTGTACAGAAATTCTTCGGCAAGGCTCCTAACAAGAGCGTTAACCCCGACGAGGTAGTAGCCATAGGTGCAGCCATCCAAGGCGGTGTGCTGACGGGCGAAGTAAAAGATGTGCTGCTGCTTGATGTTACCCCGCTGAGCCTCGGTATCGAGACCATGGGCGGTGTGATGACCAAGATGATTGATGCCAACACGACCATTCCTACAAAGAAGACCGAAGTCTTTACCACGGCTGTGGATAACCAACCGAGTGTAGAGATCAAGGTGCTGCAAGGCGAGCGTCCTATGGCTGCCCAGAACAAGCAGATCGGTATCTTCCACCTCGACGGTATTATGCCGGCACACCGTGGCGAACCGCAGATTGAGGTAACGTTCGATATTGATGCCAACGGTATTCTGAACGTAACCGCCAAAGACAAGGCTACCGGCAAAGAGCAGAAGATCCGTATCGAGGCTTCGAGCGGCTTGAGCGAGGAAGAGATCAAGCGTATGAAGGCTGAGGCAGAGGCTAACGCCGAGGCAGACAAACGCGAGAAAGAGCGTGTGGACAAACTGAACAAAGCCGACGCTACTATCTTCCAGACCGAGAAGCAACTTGCCGAACTGGGCGACAAACTGCCTGCCGACAAGAAGGCTCCTATCGAGGAAGCACTCAAGAACCTGAAAGAGGCTTACGAGAAGAAAGATGCCGACGCTTGCGAGGCTGCCAACAACGCACTGATGACTGCATTCCAGGCTGCAAGTGCTGAGATGTACAACGCACAGAATAATGCAGGAGCAGGTGCTACCAACGCAGACTTCAGCGGTGCACAAAACAACGGTAGTTCTTCCAACTCGGGCAACAACGACGGCGGTGCCGAAGATGTTGACTTCGAGGAAGTGAAATAACAATGCCTAACGCATAAAAACAGAAAAGGCTGTCTGACGAAAATCAGACAGCCTTTTTTGTTTTTTATCTGCAGCGGATTGGTTGGCACAACGGGCATGGAATGATACGCACCAATTGACCGATTTGCGCAGACGAAAACACCTCGGCAGAGTGCCCGAAATAGTATTGTGAAGCGGCTTCCACTCCGTAGATACCCTCTCCCAACTCAATGACATTCAGATAAACCTCCAATATACGTTCTTTTCCCCACAGAAACTCAACCAGAACAGTGAAATAAGCCTCGAAAGCCTTGCGGATATACGTCCGTGCAGGTGTGCAAAAGACATTCTTGGCAGTCTGCTGCGAGATAGAACTTCCTCCGCGCACAATATGTCCATTAGCCTGATTGATATGATAAGCCGAAGCGATGGCATCTATGTCGAAACCATAATGCTCGAAGAAACGCGCATCTTCGCTATCCACCACCGCCTTTATCAACTCCGGCGAGATGTCTTCTATAGGAGTCCATTGCTGTTGGATAGGCAGCATATATCCCTGCCGGCGTGCCTCCGACTGCCGGATCAGCATAAGCGGAGTCAGCCGGACGGGGAAGAAACGATAGTAGAGTACCAAACCAACTGATGACAGCAGGAATGCTGTCATCAGGGTGAAAATTAGTTTAACGAATCGGTTTGCCATGGTCGTCAATAAGCGTTCCGAAGCGGCTGTAACCATCGCCGAATGAGGCGAAGAAAATATGCTGCGTTTGCGCTTCAATGTTGTTAAAAAGCGGGGGTGTCAGGACGTGATAGTTTCTACTCATAAGCCCGCATTTGCCATTATAATCCGTATATACATAACAATTGGTTTCTTCATAAATATCATGGTCGTCGGCATCTTTGCGATGGGTATTGTAGGTCAGTTCCTCTATCTGCTTGAAGATAATCTCATACACCAGTTTGCCCTGATAATCAAACAGATGCTGGATACCATTATACTCGGTTGCGATAATACCCTCCGACCAATCAATCTCAACGGATTTGTAATTCCCCATAAGGATGGTATCCAACTGAAAAGAATAGACTATACATTGTTCCTCACGCTTGGTATTATAAAAACTATGCTGATAATCCCGTTCTATAGATGTATATTGCGGCTCCAATATCCACCTGGCAGCCGTATCCATCATTCCATAGAGATTGTCGTCCATTTCCACAATCAGGCTTCCCCGGTAGAAAAGCAACTCATACTGGTCGTGATAGGGCAGTCCCTTAGGTGTAAGCAAAGAACCGTCGCGGCGGAATATATAGATGCTGTCGTTCTTCACCATAACTCCCCTGTCGGAACTGAATATCCACGCTTTATCATAGTCGAAAGGAGTAAGCAGGCGTGCCGTATTGAGGTTGACGTACGCCCGTTTCTTATCCCGAGCCACTACTGCGATAGAATCGTCTCCGGCTATATACAACCAAGAGATGCTGTCAAGCAAGACTTTTCCCGTAGCGGGGTCGTAGATATGCGCACCGGGCTTATAGCGCAAGCCTTCTGAGCCTATCTCTTCCCCGTATAATTGGCGTGCAATAGGTTTACGACAAGAGCGGATTGTACCGAATACCGCCGAAAACAATGCGATGATAACTATACCTGCACACACACAGGCTATTGAACGCTTGCCCAAGATATGTCTTTTGGATTTCAGTGTCTGCCACCACGATGAGATGTATTGTTTTAGTTTCATACTGACCCTTGATTTTTGTTTATGCTGCAAAGGTAGCACAAATGCATCATATGGAAAACAATTATACAAGGGGTTGTACAAAACACCAAACAGGCTGTATGAAAATGCGTTCATACAGCCTGTTTTGTACTATAGAGAAAGTCTTACTGCCAAACAATAAAGGAGACGTTCTTGTAGATTTGCGTTTGCCAATCTCCTTCCTGCGTATGCGTAGCGGTTCCATTAATATCCATATACCAGCCTATGGAGGTGCTTCCGGTCAGGTATATGGCATTGGCTACTCCGATGTCCACCAATGCTTGTGCGAAATCGTGCATCGATTCCCGCGTAATGGTTTCGGCAACAATCACACAGCCTTCCACCTCGCACAATGCACGACGGACAGACTTCGTTTTCAATTCGTTCTCCACCAGTTGCCCCCTATCCACCAACGGGTACTGGCGGAAGAAATCCCCATTACGTTCGGTGGCTTTTTCAAAGAGCGGCGAATTGTCCGCCACCCCGATGGTAACCGTACTGTCAATGATGGCACAATACCCCCGTTTGCTCAACCCCCAACTGAGCGGTTTGCCTTGCAAGACAAACGCCCCCACAATCTTGTGGTTATCCCTGCGGACATCTGCGGCTTGAAACAGCAATACGATGTCGGCAGTATCACGCAGACAATCATATCCTACCGCCAAATGCGGCGTAGTATGCAGCGGACGCATAAGCCGCAACGGAATATCGTTGACAATGGTGTCATAGACAAGTGTACCACGTACTGTAACGGTATCTCCCTCCGCTATCCATTTGCGTAGGGGGCGTGGTTGCACAGGCTGTTCCTCCGGATCAAACACACCTTCAACAATATCCTGATTGGGGGCAATAGAAGCACCTGACACGGCAAAAAGTACAATGCCTGCAACGATAATAATCACTGCCAGAAATCCACAGAGCCACCAGACCCAATGCCGTTTGTGCCGAGGGTACCCCTTCTGATTCGGATTGCCACCGATAATGCGTATCTCGTTATCTTCAATTTCTTTCATTGTCTTGATTATGATCAAACCAGTCTTTAAGCGTTTTTAGTGCTTCCTTTCCTGCCGAGAAGGTATGTCTGTTCTGCTGTATATCCACCAAAATCAATTGTTGCTTGGGAACATTGATATAATAGACAGCGTTACTATTGATAATCAGGCTTTTGCCTACGCGGATAAAAGTCTGCCCGATCTGTGGCAGTTGGTCGGCAATCAAACGTTCCAACTGACCGAGTTGCAGGGTAACCATCCGCAGTTCATTACCTGTCTGGAATATAGTGGAATAGTTGCCATCCGCAACAATACAAACAATGTGCCGTGCGGCAATACGCACGAGGTCATTACTTGTTGATATGATTAGGTAACCATCCATTGAGGTGCAAAGGTAAGAATTTATTCGCAGATACACAAATTAAAAATAAAAAAGCAACTACCCTGATTACGGAACGGAGTACCTGCATCACGCTTTTTGCGGCGGGCATTTGGGAGATACAGGAATTATTCGTAAATTTGCAGCATAAAAAAGTATCACTGTGAAAAACAACCTATTAAACCACGCATAAACGTATAAACTTATCAACTAATAAACTATAAATATGAAACATTTAATTCTAACAATCGTAACAATTATGGCTATTTCGAGTATGAATGCAGCCGACAAAGTGCTGGTTGCATATTTCTCCGCCACGGGAACAACCAAAGCGGTGGCAGAACAGATTGCGCTCGCTTCGGGCGGCGAACTGATGGCGATTGAGCCGGTGCAGCCCTACACATCGGCAGACCTGAACTGGCAGGACAAGAAGTCGCGCAGCACGGTAGAGATGAACGACGAGAGTGCACGCCCCGCCATCCAAAAGACCAAAGAGAACTTGGACGGATACACTACCGTGTATGTCGGGTTCCCCGTCTGGTGGTACGTGGCACCGCGTATTATCAACACGTTCCTTGAGGCATACGATTTCAGCGGCAAGACCATTATCCCCTTTGCCACCTCGGGCGGAAGCGGCATTGCAGGCTGCACCAAAGCCCTGCGCAAGACCTACCCCAACCTGCACATCGAGGACGGCAAACTGCTGAACCAGACCTCGTATGAGGAAATCCAAGCGTGGGTAAAACGATAACCCCCACCATAGCCCCGCTTGGCGATAAAAAGAGAAAGGATTGTCCATCGGCGGCAATCCTTTTTTCGTCCCGACCGTGACGGTTTTGAATACAGGGTACGAAAAACAGGAACTTTTACAGAATAAGCACTACGCTGTCTTTCTGTCATTTGAGACGTAGGAAACCGATGCCGAATCGCTCTACGGCAGCACGCTCCAGGTCTTCGCGCACAGAGGGATCGGCTATAGAAATGAGCAGTTTGGCGCGCTCCATAACCGGCTTGTTGCGCAGATAGACAATACCGTGCTCCGTGGCAATATATTGTGCCTGAAAACGGGTGGTAACCACCCCTGCACCGGGCGCAAGGTGCGAAACGATCTTTGACTTGCCTTTGGTGGTGAGACTCGGAAGGGCAATAAAGCATTTGCCACCCTCGGACAATGCGGCACCATACATAAAATCATGCTGCCCACCGACACCGGAGATAATGGTATCGCCTATAGAATCAGCACAGATCTGCCCTGTCAAGTCCACTTCTATGGCTGAATTGATAGCCATAGCGCGGGGGTTTTGGCGTATGATTTGCGGGTCGTTGGTATAGGCTACGTCATAGATTTCCACCTCCCTGTTGTGATCCAGATAGTCATACAGTTGGCGGGAACCGAGAACAAGACTGCCCACACTCTTGCCAGGGCGGATTTTCTTCAGCGAGTTATCGATAACACCGCTGCGGATAAGCGGCAGTACACCGTCGGTGATAGCCTCGGTATGCAGACCGAGGTGCTTGTGGTTGCGCAGGGCATTGATGACAGCATTGGGAATGCCCCCCACACCTATTTGGAGCGTTGCGCCATCGGGTATCTCGGCAGCAATAAAATTGCCGATACGGGTATCTATATCAGAGGGAGTAGGTGTCGGCACTTCGATGAGCGGTTCGTCCACACGGCAGACTGCGTCCAGACGGGAGATATGTATCTTGGCATCGCCCTGCGTATGGGGCATATACCTGTTCATCTGGGCGATACGCACTTTGGCACATTCCGCTCCTGAATAGATAATATCTGCCGAGATACCAAACGAGCAATAACCTTCCTCATCGGGGGTACTGACTTGCATAAACGCTACATCTACAGGTATCTGTCCGCTGCGGAACAGGAACGGCACTTCCCCCAAGAAAGCAGGGATGGTGTCTGCCACCCCCTCGCGCATAGCACGGCGGAGATTATTCGGCACAAAAATAGACTGCGCCTTGAAAGAGTCCATCAGTTCGCGTTTGGCATAGGGTGCGTCCTCGGGATGTACCCCGAAGCCGGAGACAAGGCGCACATCGCGCAGTTCGGCAGCACGGTCGGTCAGCGCACGGAGCAGCGCCATAGGGATAGATGTGGAGCCTTGCACGACAATGGTATCACCGCTTTTTACCAGTTGCACCGCCTCGGCGGCAGTCATATATTGGTTTGTTTCCATAGTTTTTCAGAGCAAAAGTTTATTGGTTTTGGTAGTCGCGATGGAAAGCGGCAAGGCGGCGGTCGAGTTCGTCGTACTGGTCATCGCGAATGGAAGAAGCGCAGCCGCGCATCCCCTCCCGCTTGGCACCTGTGCTGCCCAGCGCAATGGCAGAAACACCGTAGTAGATCAGTTTGTTGAGGAGTTGCTCGCCTGTCCAGTCCTTGTAGCCGAAAGTAAAGAAGAATCCGTCGCCGACCTCTTTGCCGTCCGCATCACGGTCATAGACGATATGGAAGCCGTTACGGAGCATAATCTCTTTGATTTTTGCGGCACGGCGGGCATACTCACGTGTATTCTCCACAAAACGGATATTGCCCTGACACGCCGCACGGAACATAGCCGCCATAGCGAACTGTACGGAGTGGGTAACGCCCGAGGAGAGGCTATAAAGGATGATATACACAAAGTTGCGCAGGAACTGTCCGTCGTTGCCGTAACGCTCCGCCAACGAGGGGAAGGTGCGGTGTGCAAGAACGGGGTTCATCGCCACGATAGCCCCGCGCTGCCCTGCATAGGAGAACATCTTGGAGCAGGAAATCATATGAACGCAGTTGTTGGTATAGCGTCCGACCGAAGGCTGGTAAGGCGGTTCGTAAGGCACGCCGCGCTTCTCGCGGAAATCCATATTGAGGTATGCCAGGTCCTCGATGACCAGCACATTATATTTAGTAGCCAAGCGTCCGATTATCTCCAACTCGCGCTCGGTCAAGCACATCCACGAGGGGTTGTTGGGGTTGGAAAAGAGCATCGCCGCGATACGCCCTGTCCGGAAATGGCGTTCCAGTTCCTCCTCCAATGCTTCCCCGCGGAAATCCGCCACATCGAAGCAGTCCACCCGCACACCGATGACTTTGCACTGCTGCTTCTGGACAGGAAAACAAGGGTCGATAAAAAGGACGGTATCACGCTCTTTGTCGAGTTGGGACATCGTAAGATTGAGGGCAAAAGCCGCCTGCATGCTCCCCACGGTAGGCACTATACAATCGTCGGGTATATCCAGTCCGACGAATGCACGGACAAACTCGCTGCCCCAATGTTTCACCTCAGGGATACCCGTGATAACGGGATAGTGGGCGGCATATCCGTTAAGGAGTGCCTGATGTTCGGCTTCGATACCGATCTGCTCGGCAGGCAGACCGGGTTCGCCCAACTCCATGTGGATAAACTCCTCGCCAGTGGCACGCTCTATGTCTTTGACTACGCCCACGAGTTGGCGGATAGAAGCATTGCCGAGTTCGTGTGCATTACGCAGACCGAAATCCATACAGGTCTGATCAACCAATTGTTTGTCCAAGGGAAACATAATCCGATTAACAATTAAGAGTTAACAATTAACATGCAGGGTGGGCATATTTCATTGTCGGGTGTGTATTCGTGGTTTGTTTGTGCGGCAAAGGTAGTGAAATTATTTGGGTTCTGCAAGCGGTGATGTATTTTTGTCTTTAACCGAAATGGAGTGTTATTCATTTTATACATAAAAAAGTGAATACATTGCATAAAAAGGAGGCTTATCACCCCCAAAAGAATCAATCTCGTTGCCGTCTCGTTGCCGTCTTTTTGCCGTAATTGATAAGGATAAGGGGCATATTGCATATGTGCATAAGAAATGCGGGCTCAAGAAGCCCGCAGCGGAAACACCTATTTGATGTAGATTCGAAATAACGCCCTAATCATATAGAACCAACGCAGATACTCTATTACTTATTTCCTTTCGCACGATTGTGCGTTTGGCAGAGCATCTGACAGTTGGCGATGTCGGTGGCCCCGCCTTTCGACCACGCCGCTACGTGATCGGCATCCATCTCGCCGAGTTTCCAGATCTTCCTCCGCATCGCTTCCACGGAGGACAGCGCACACAGCGGGCAGTTTGACACACCCGCAGCCTTTGCCTCCGCCGTTTGGCGGGAATAGACCGCTTTCTTGGTCGGATCGTCGAAGCAGCGCACCTCCAGCAACCGCGTATCCTTGCACCCGCCGAGGATATACTCAAAAATGCCCCGCTTGTTTTTCACGTAGTAGTCCTCATACAGCCGCCGCTGCTCCGCCGCCACCTGCTGCGGGTCGTAGGGCGTGGCGTGGTAGCACTCGTAGAGGTCGCCCCACGGCAGTCCGCACATCTCTTTCTCCACGTTGCGGAACACCCCTTTTGCCCAGTCCAGTACCGAATTGAAATACACCTGCATCCCGCTGATGTCCGCTTGGTCGCGGTGCGTTGCCATATAGTCCGCCACATGCCCGCGGCTCACCCACTCCAGCGCCGTATGCAGAAAATCCTGCCGCCGCACGTTGCCGCGGATATACACTGTCCATTTGGAGATGTTCGCATTCTGCGAATTGGAGAACACCTCCTTCGCCCGTGTTACAAACCGCCCGCTATAGACGGCGTTCAGTATCTCCTGTTCGTTGAGCGGAATACCTGCGATGTTGATGGTCTTGAACCACTCCTTTATGTCGCTCTCCTCGCCCTCGCACACATACACCAGCAGTTCGGTATGCAGTATCTTCTGCTGCTTGTCGGCGGGCAGGCTGTCGAAATACTGCTCCATACCGTGTTCGTCCGTAATGGCGAATTTCTTCGTCAGAAACCGCCCGAGCGAGGTGATACGCTGCTGCCCGTCCAGCACCTCCAGTTGCCCCGTCTCGCGCACACGGTTGAAATAAATCAAGCCCAGCGGGTAGCCCCGCAGTACGCTCTCAATCACTGCCACCTCTTTCGCACCACTCTGCTCGGAGTAAAGGTAATTGCGCTGGTACTCAGGCTGTATGGTCAGCCTGCCCGCCAGCCCGAACAAGCCCTTGCCTTCCGCCTCGTTGTAGGTGAAGCCCTCGCATATCCGCTCCACCGTAAAGGTCTGTAATTCCGTTGTCATCATGTTCTTTGTCCTCCGTTCATTACCGTTAATTATTCGTTAATGCTTTGTGGGGACGACGCATCCCGCGTCGTCATAGACAATACCACTACATATCCTTTTTGACGACGCGAGACGCGTCGTCCCCACACTGCCCCTGTCTTCAAAAAGTGCTTTTTGTTAAGATTTCCGTCCCTGCCGTCCCTTGCATAAAACCGCGCAAAACAGCATAGGATGCGCATAGGATAGTTATAGGATAGGCAACCCATAAAAAGTGCCAGATTTTAAGATTGCTTCTTGCGGATAAGAATACGCGCATAAGGCTTTTGCGGTATGCCATCTTCCATATAATATAGTTGTCCATCGCGCAAACTCTTATTCAGTTTTTTCAATTCTCGGTCAAACGGAATAAGTCCTAATTCTTTCCCCGAATCGCCTTGTGTCTGCCCTATTATTTCAAATTGTTCGGGGCAGTATTTATCTAAAAACGAAATCGGCACGCCCATTGTCCCGTTATAATCGCTCGGAATGGCATCTGCATAAGGTACTTCGATAGCGTCATAATTACTATAGTGTTTGTACCCAATGCCTTTAATCTCTTTGTGGCGGCTATACATAATGTTATCTTCCATAGTCATTAGTTGCAAAGGGGTATGACGATGACCGTTATCCAAATCGGTGTACCAACAAGTATTGCCCATTTTCTGTGTGCCGCCATCTATAGTGGTATAAGTACGTGCGCCGCTACTTACACCCAACCATATTTTATTCTCCTTGATTAGCGGAAATATCTCTTTGTAGGTAATAGCATTCATATTTCCGATGATGAGAAACTGCTTGCCGCCGTCCATTATCCATTGCACGAACTCGCGGAACAGCGAAAACGGAGGATTCGTGATGATTATATCCGCTTCGTCCCGCAGGCGTGTAACTTCCTTGCTGCGGAAATCACCGTCGTCCTCCATATAGTGCCATTCAAGGTCGTCGATGTCGATTCTGCCGTTACGGTTGGTGTCGTGTGTGAGGGTAAAAATCTTGCCTTTGATGCGCGTTTTATCCGCGTCATAGAGCGGGTTGGCAGTCTCAAAGAGTGTGGGCTGCCAGTCGGTTTTATACTTTTTGCTTTCGATGGCGTAACTGGTGGAAATCAGTTTGCGCAACCCGAAGTACGCAAAGTTTTTCGCAAAGAATTTGGTAAAGTTGCTCCATTCGGGGTCATCGCACGGCAACAGGATTGTCTTGCCCCGAAACACGTCGGGGTTGTATTCGATGTAGGCATTCACTTCCTTCTGAATGTCTGAATACTGCGTATAGAACTCGTCATTTTTAGCCTGCTTTGCCTGACCGAGATTGCTGTTTTTCGCCATATAGATTGATAGTTGTGCAATGCTATCAATCTGCTGCCGAGGGAGAAACGAGAGCCACAGACACTAAAAAAGTGCGAACTCTTTTTCGCACTCACAGGAAGTCCCGGAAAGAAAAACCTGATAATCACTCAAAGAGTTCACACCAAAAGCGTGAATTACGAGTGATTATTAGGACTTCTCCGTAGGAACTCCTTGTTAGTGCGTTTTGCTACCCTCTTTCAGAGAAACAGTTTTTCCGGGACTTTTTCTTTGAGTGCGAAATAATAGCAAATGCTGTTAGAAATATGTCATGTTATTATATCGAGGGTGCCACTGCACCCGAGAAATAATAACTTATATATATTTTGCATCGCCTGTACGATGCCGGTTTACATAAATGATTGTTTATTTGATTGGTTTATACATATTGTTCCCTTGTCATATCATTTCTACATCTCCCATTGCTCGAGGGTGGCGGTGAGTTGGTCGAATGTCTGCGCTTTGCTATGGGAGCGCACCTCGTTGATCTGGGCATTGACGGCATAGTCGTAGGTCTCGGCTTCGACATCACGGATGACACCCAGAGCGATGGGCAGGTCGGTGTCGGAAGGCGTATTGCCCACCTCCATATACTGCTGCTGCCCCATCAGTGCCAGCATACGATGGAGCGTCGGATCCTGCTCGTGCGCATCGTGGACGAGGACACGCGGATCGTCCGCCGGTACGACTATGAGACGCGGGATAAGCCCCCGCGAACAATCGAGTGCCAAACCTTTGTCATTGTCCTTGCCGAAAAGCATTTTCTCTCCGTGGCGGAGGACGATGGAGCGGTCGGCACGAGTCTCACGGTCGGCAATCCACGAGTGGGTGCCGTTGTTGAAGATGACACAATTGACCAGACATTCGATCACCGATGCGCCCTTGTGCCGCTGCGCCTGCACCATACAATCGACAGTAGTAGGCATATCGACATCCAGCGTGCGGGCAAAGAACGTACCGCGTGCGCCGAATACGAGTTCGGCAGGCACGAAGGGGCGCTCCACCGTGCCGAAGGGACTGGACTTGGAGACAAACCCCTTGGGCGAGGTAGGCGAATACTGCCCTTTGGTAAGCCCGTAGATACGGTTGTTGAACAAGCATATATTCAGATCCACATTGCGGCGGATCTCATGAATGAAATGGTTGCCGCCGATAGCGAGACAGTCGCCGTCGCCCGTCATCTGCCAAACGGTCAGTTCGGGGTGGGAGGTCTTGACACCCGTGGCAACCGCACCGCCACGCCCGTGAATGGTATTGAAGCCGTAGGTATTGAGGTAGTGCGGCATACGGCTGGAACAGCCGATACCCGAGATGACCACGGTATCACAGGTAGGGACACCTATTTGCGCCATGGCTTTTTGGAGGGCGGCACAGATAGCATGGTCGCCGCAGCCCGGACAGAAACGTACATATTGGTCGGATTTGAATTGAGAAGCGTCCATCATTGTAGTGTTTTTACATGTTCAACAATACGTTCAACCGCAAAGGGTTGCCCCATTATCTCGTTGTACTGCAAGAGATCGATGTCGGGTATGTGCGAGCGCAGGAGCGAGGCAAACTGCCCGCTGTTGAGTTCGCAGACCACCACACGTTTATACGCATGCAAGACCTCTGCTGTGTTGAGCGGCAGGGGGTTGATATAGTTGAAATGAGCGAGGGCGCAGTTGAGTTCTCGTGCGGCTACACGGAGATGCCCCTCGGTGCTTCCCCATCCGACCAGCAGGGTATCGCTCTGCGTGTTGCCCTGCACCTGAAGAAGCGGGATACGCTGTGCCACCTGATCCACTTTGGCTTGACGGGTACGCACCATAATCTCGTGGTTCTCGGGGTTAGTGGAGATAGTGCCACGCTCGGCATCACGCTCCAGACCGATATTGCGGTGCTCGTAGCCCTCCATACCGGGGTACGCCCAGTAGCGTACATTGCGCTCATCGCGAAGAGCGGGGTTGTACTTGCCTTTTAATTCGGCAGGTACCGACTGCGGGTGTATCTCGAGCAGGTCTGCCAAACGGGGTATACGCCAGAGGGCGGTACCATTGGCGAGATAGGTGTCGGTAAGCAGGATGACAGGCGTCATATTCTCCATAGCGATGCGGCATGCCTCGAAAGCAAAATCGAAACAGTTGGCACTGGACGAAGCCGCGATGATCACCGCAGGGCACTCGCCGTTGCGCCCATAGACCGCCTGCAGCAGGTCGGTCTGTTCGGTCTTCGTAGGCAGCCCCGTGCTGGGACCGCCGCGCTGCACATCAATCACCACAAGCGGCAGTTCCGCCATCACAGCCAAACCGACGGCCTCGGACTTGAGCGAGAGCCCCGGACCGGAAGTGGAAGTACAAGCAAGGTCGCCCGCAAAAGCGGCACCTATGGCAGTGCAGACACCGGCAATCTCGTCCTCCGCCTGCACGACCATCACGCCCATATCCTTGCGGGCTGCCAGTTCGTGCATAATGTCGGTGGCAGGCGTAATAGGGTACGAACCGAGGAACAGGCGTTTGCCACTGCGTTGTGCCGCAGCAATAAGCCCCCACGCCGTGGCTTTGTTGCCGGCGATGGAAGTATATGTGCCGTGTTCGGGCTGCTTGGCATCCGCCGGTTCAACAGTATGTATCCTGGAGATAGAGAGAGCAAGGTTCTGCCCGTAGTTGAAACCGTCCACCAGGACTTTGGTGTTCGGCGCAATAAGGGCGGGTTTCTTTTTGAACTTGCCTTCGAGGAAATGAATAGCCTTGTCAATGGGGCGGTCGAAGAGCCAGCAGACCACACCGAGAGCGAACATATTACGCGACTTGAGAATGGACTTGTTGTCCAACCCCGAGTCTTTGAGTGATTCTTTGGTGAGCGTAGTCAGATGCACGGGAACGATCTGCACCGTGTCGGGAATACCGAGTTCGAGGAACGGATTATCGGTTTTGTAGAGGGCTTTCTCAAGGTCTTTGGCAGTGAAAGCGTCCATATCCACAATCACCACCGCCTGCTTCCCGTACATAGCATCCGCCTCGTTGTAGCGGGCATCGGGGTGATTGAACTTGGAACCTAACGTGCAGACTTTCAAAGCCGCAGCGTTCATTGCGACAATCACATCGGCTTTGTCCCCCGGCGTATGTACACCATAGCCGAGGTTGACCTGGAAACCCGATACACCGCCGAGTGTACCTTGCGGGGCGCGTATCTCTGCCGGAAAATCAGGGAGCGTGGAAATCTCGTTGCCGAGAATGGCACTCAAGGAAGAAAACATCGTTCCCGTGAGTTGCATTCCATCGCCCGAATCGCCGCAGAAGCGCACTACAACATTTTGTTTTTGCATATTGTATCTGTTTGTTTAAGGTTTGTGTATCCAAACACAGCGCAAAGGTACACAAAATATACAACACACACAACACAAAAGGACGAAAAAGCGGATTTTTATACAAACGGCATCAATGAACAGGAAGGTATATATTGCCGTCCTTTATATAAGGGACTGCCGGTACGGGGGCTGCAACAGGGCGGCCAAGGAGGTCGTAGGCAGTATGGGAAGATGTATGGACAGTATGCGGAATACTCTCCGGAAGAGAGGGCTGCTGCGAGATGTATGGGAGATGTTCGTAGCGCGATTTGTCAATAGTGCCGTCCGCCACGCCGTTGAGATACACCTCAAGGGCGGAATAACCTGTTTCCGTGATGTGTGCGGCATCGGCGGAATCAAACGGGTCGAGACCTGTTTCGGTTTCGTAGCCGTCGGGCAAACCGTCGGCATCGGTGTCGAGTGCGAGCGAATCACCCGCAACGGCATCCAAGAAAGGATAGCCTGTAACGACGGCATCACCCACAAAGAAACAGTCCTGACGGGAGAAACGGATGTCGTTTTGCGAGTCGATAATACCCAACCATGCAGGTTTGGTAGAGCCCGCAAACTGCGGTTCGACGATGCCTGCCGCCTCCCGAAGCATACGGCTGTCCTGCTCGTCGTAGCGGGGAAGCGAGGCTCCCGCAGACGATGTAACCGCACCATAAGCGGCATAGGCATCTTCCGCAACGATACCGCTGGTAGAGGTAGGAGCAGAAAGGACATAGCGGTTGTAGTGTGCCTCGTCGGCAGTTGCACCATCAAGGTTGAAAGCACGGTTAGGGTCATTAGCGATGTAACCGTACATATTATCTTCATTTACCAATTGCAGCACCGAGTCGCGCCAACAGGGCTTGGCACCATTGTAGGGATTGGATAGTTCGAATTGGTTGCCGCTCAAGAACCAGCGGCCATAGTCGCCCGCCTTGCTACCCTGCACGAAATAGCGTTGGGAGAGACCTATTACCTGCGTGGCAGGTCCGCAACGGAAATAGTTATTCACCATATACACATGGTTGTAGCCTGCAGGCGTGCCGTCAGCAAGGCGGTTCTTGGTGGTATCGTTCTCGCCGCCGTAGAGCGAGTTTTTCTTGCCCCAATTGAAAATCACATTGTTGACAAACTCGTTATCCACTTGCGCATCATGGTTATGTTTGCCATTAGCAAGGTCGGCTTCAGCACGCACACCATTGAAACGCGGAGTGCGGTTGAGACAGTTGGAGATGAGGCAATGGTGCATTGTGGCGTGTTCCCCGCCCCATTGCATAGCATAGGAACGTGTACCTTTATGGTGCTTGGAGTTATAGAGCCCTTCTCCGATAACAGACCACTGGACGGTGGTGGAATCGCAGTCGTAGAGCGTGAGACACTCCTCCATTGACCATGTAAACGAGCAATGGTCGATAATGACATTGCGGGTGTTCTCCACATTCAAACAAGGATAGTTTGTCTTGGGCATATCGCCGGCACGGAAACGGATATGGCGGATTATGATGTTGGGCTGGCAGACGTAGATATTGGCACCCGCTATACAGATACCGCCCCCCGGAGCAGTCTGTCCGGCGATAGTGATATTCGGGTGCGCGAGTTTGAGTTTCGAGGTAAGATAGATCGTGCCGCACACTTGGAACAGCACGGTGCGAGGGGTATCATCGCCGGAGCGCAACGCCCAACGCAGTGTCCCCTCTACGAGAGTGGTGTCTGGACAGTCGTCCAAGCGCGTTACATAATAGACATTGCCGCCACGTCCGCCCGATGCGTATTTGCCGTAGCCCTCGGCGGTAGGAAAAGCCGGAGTGTTCGCAATGCACAATGCACAATGCATAATGCACAATGCGAGAAAGAGTAAACGATGCTGTTTCATAGTATTTATTTGTGTTTCTTTTTGCCCATATAAACCAGTTGCAGACTATTGAATATATTTTGCCAAACAATGTATGCCGCAGGTCCTATAGCCGCCAGCGGATTGAGATATGCCTGCGCCATCCATACACCGAGCGTGGTATTCTTCTGCCCGAAGGCCTGCCCCGCCGTAACACAACTGACGGACGGCATATCGTGGGGAGTGGCGTCGGGGTTGATTTCCTCGTCGTGGCTTTCTTCGCCGATAGTGGCGGCAGGGAAACGATACCCGATCTGTTTGCCGAGCCAAAACTGAAGCAGACAAGCGAGCAGCGAACCGATACACAGCCACAGCACCGTCAGGTAGTCATAGTGCTGCGTCGTAAGCGTACGGGTAATATCCGCCATCAGGATAATGAGCGTGCCTGCCCATAGATAGAACGGCATAGACGACCATACCGGCGAAAGCGCAAAGGTCTTGTCCGAGCCGCGATGGTGCTCATAGGCGTTATAACCCGCACGCAATAGCCAAGCAGCAAAGAATGGACCGAGCAGCAGCGGGGCAACACGGCGGAGAATCAGCCACGATGCCGCCCAAAAAGTCATACCCGCCTCAGCGTTCACTACCGGAAAGAAAGCAGGCACTACTATCGCCGTGGCAAAATTGCTCAGGAGCGTAAAGGATGTGAGGTTCTGGATCGAACCGCCCAACTTCCCCGCAATAACGGGGGCGGCGGTAGCGGTAGGCATAATGAAACACACCATAATACCTTGTGCGACAACAGCCGCCTGCACTGGATTGACCTGCAATGCCCGGCATATATACACAATGCCGTAATATACCCCCGCCGACAATGCCAGTTGCACGAACAAAACGACCAAATGCCAACGGCGGAGACGCAAATCAAGCGGGTTGATCTTGCAGAACGTAAAGAACAACATCAGGAAGATCATAGGCGGCAACAGCGGTGTCAGGTGGCAAAACAGCGGGTAGCCTATCACCCCAAGAAGCATAGAGAGCCAAAGGGCATTACGATCAAGAAAAGATTTCATAATAATTAGGAATGAATAATTATGAATTATGAATAGTGTTATTCCTAAGCATACGCCGGTACAGACGGTTGAAACGGGTATGGAAGAGAACGGCGGCAAACGTGAGACCGACAATAAAACCAATCCATATACCTGCCGCACCCATACCGAGCGGGAAAGCGCAGACACAGCCGACCGTCAGACCGACAATGATATATGATACAAAGGCAATGACCATAGGCACTTTTACATCGGTAATACCGCGCAACATAGCCGCACCTACCGCCTGCAAACCGTCAGAGTATTGGTACAAGCCCGCGAAAACAAGCAGTTGCGAGGCAATGGCTATCACTTCTTGGTCTGCGGTAAAAAGATACGGGATATAGTGGCGCAACCCGATCATCAGGGCGGCACCGATGGTATTCATCAGGATAACCAAATGAATACTGGCATTGCTCGCCATACGCACGGCGGGCAGGTCGCCTTTCCCCAACTGGTGGGAGACACGGATAGTGGTACCCGCACCGATACCGACCGCCAGCATAAAAGTTAGATTGGATATCTGCGAAGCAATCTGGTGCGCTGCCACCGCCTCTTTGCTGATCCAGCCGATAGCCACTACCGCAAGGGTGAACGTAACCGTCTCGAAGAAAGTCTGTCCGCCGATAGGGAAACCGATATGGGCAATATGGCACACCTCGCGCCACGAGGAGAGACGGCGGGAAAAAAGACGAACATACCCGCGCCAGTTGCGATGCAGCATAATCGCCACAAACAGGCACACCGGCATACCCACACGCGAGACAAGCGTAGCAATACCCGCACCGACCGCCCCCATAGCAGGTGCACCCCAATGCCCGTAGATGAAGACCCAGTTGAGCAGCACATTGAGAGCATTCATCGTCAGCACAATCACCATAGCCACAATGGTATTGCCCAATCCCTCAAGAAACTGCTTCTGCAAACAGAAAAGCAAATAGGGGAACAGTGAAATGACAATTAGGATATAGTACGGGCGTGCCACATCTATCACCTCCGGGTCTTGCCCGAAATGGTCAAGAAACGGAATGCACAGAGCCAGCAGGGCGGTGGTAATCAGGCTGATGAGCAGAGTGAAATAGAATCCGTTTTGCAGGAGCGATGCTATCTTTGTGCGGATAACAGCCCCTTTGTCGGGGTGCTGCGAGAGTTCACCATCGTGCAAACCGATAAGCGGCGTAATGCCCATCAGCGCACCCGAAGCAAAGACCATAATAGTGAAAAAGATGGCATTCGAGAAACTCACCGCCGCCAAATCAACAGTGGCATAATGACCCACCATCATTGTATCAAACAATCCGACCAATGCTCCGCCTATCTGGGTGAACATCACAGGAACGGCTACCTTGAGATTACGCTTGTAGTAAGGAAGATACTCCTTGAGTTTGTTGATTAACCACATAAAAACAAATGTTATACGCAACGGGGATACCTACAGGCACACCCCCGCCATTGCACAAGTTGACGACCACTATTCAGGCGGGGTCATTTTCGCACAATGCCATATATACACATCTCTATAGGTAAGAGGAACTATCTCTCGCATTTTGAGGCTCAACTCTATGGTAGAGGAAGTCGGCACCAAGCGGATTACACCACAAATTCTATGCCAAGAACACAAATCCCCTACCAAGCACACAAATCCCCCACCAAGCGAAACAAACCAACACACGCTAATTAGCAAAGCCCCCGCTATTTGATAATGCTTTTAGCACTCCCACCCCACACCCCATTTTGTCCCATCTGCCCCATTTGCCCTATTTACCCTATTGGTCTTATTTGTCCCATTAGTCTTATTTGTCCCATTAGTCTTATTTGTCCCATTGGTCTTATTAGTCTTACTTCCCCACCCCTATTCCCTACGCTGACCTCACGCCGGCAACTACGGTATTTTTACGGTAGATACACGGTAGATACACGGTAGATACACGGTAGATAATCGGTTCATTCAGCCAACCATACCGCTGTTTACATAGGAGTTGGCATCAGCCTTCGCCTCGCCCACGGACACCTCAGATTCCCTGCAAACCATAGCCGGGGACGCGGACGCCTCGTCCGCGGGCAGTTTGGCACAAACTGAATGACAATGCTACGCCCCTGGGGGACGTGAAGCGTAAGGCAGATGCGCATCGCGCACTGAGTGCCGTAGCGACACGAAGCCCTGTGGGCTGCGTAGAACTTCCTATCGTCCCGCGTCGTTATCGGCTTCGCCGAACTACTGCCTATACGCTTCATTATGTCTCTTTGCCGGCACCTAAATGCTGTTTTTAGCACTTTTCTGTTGTCCCGTTACTATTTTGTTGCGGTTGCCCTGATACTATCATTGTCCTCTTGCCCATATCATAAATTATTTGTAACTTTGCAACCAAATACTAATATCCCATAGATATGGCACGCACCACCCTTTCCCATCCTTTCAATACTATGTCGGGCAAACTCACCCGCAACGACAAAGTCATTCTCCGCACCCGCAACGGCAATACCCATGCTTATGTCATCCATAATCCATACAAAGGACCTGTCGCTCCGGAACGCCAACGCACCTTGGATGCTTTCGCAGCGGCGGTTGCACAAGCCAAAACCATCCTCAACGACCCCGCTTTGCGTGCCGAATGGCAACAGCGTTTCAACAAATACACCGCCCGTGTCAACCGCTATCCATCCTCCTATCCCAAACCTTGCACCACCCTCCGCGGCTACATCATCTCCACCCTCACCCGCGAAGCCCAATCCTCCCATTCATAGTAACTACATTAGCAACAACTGTTGCATATCTGCCCCAAATATACATCTCTACTCATTCTAAACACCTGCCTATGCCAACCGCCTCATCAAATTGCCTATGGACTCCGCGTATCAAGTGGCTGACCGCCATTGCGCTAATCATAATCGTTGCCGCCGTTGCCTACAGTCTCTATATCTGTCTACATACCACCGACACCACTACACAATATACGGCATTGGCAGCCATAGTGGTATTATGCATATTATTAACAGGCGCAGCATTGCAAGCACCTCGGTATGTGAACGTCAGCAGCGAAAAGGTACGGATACATCTGCTCTGTACCTCGGTGGATATTCCCAAAGAGGAGATAGAGCGGATAGAGCATCTGCCGTCGGGCTTGGCGGCGGTGCGGATTGTGGGAATGGGCAATTTCTTCGGAGATGTCGGTCTGTTCCATAGCGACTACTGCGGGCGGTACTACTCCTTTGTTACCAACCCGCAAGACATCTGCCTCATCTTCCGCCGCCACAAAAAGCCCGTCGCCGTCAGTGTCGCAGACGCATCCGTATTCAATAGCATTGCCAATGTGGAAGAAAAATAAGCGTGTATAATAAAAAGCGCGGTGCAACACGCACCACGCTTTTTGTCATAGAACAAAATCAACAGAACACTACTCTTCCCACCAAACCTCTTTCGGGGCTCTATTTTTGACTTGATGTGGATTTCTCATAGATTGATTAGTGGATGTATTCATTAAATAGCCCTTATATTGTTCACTCCATCTGTAATCATCATCTTGCCTGTATAGCCTCTGCGTACTATTGACTTGGTAGGTAACATAAAAAACATTTTTTGTATCAAGTTTAGTAACAGCATCATATACTACAGGTGCATATTTTTGTTGTCGAATTTCTTCTGGGGTCAGTAGATTTTTACATATCGGTTCCCGCTTCACATAAGAAAAAAATTGAGGCTTAGGACAATTAGTGATGCTTGAAACATAAAATTTATGTTCTAAGTGTTTATCTGTATGAGTTTCATCAAATCCATAAGTAATATAATTACAAAATGTAATAGGTGAATCTTGCTCAGAATATGGAAATGAGAACTTATTAGCAGGATACAACACTAAGTCGCAAGAGACAATAGGGGTTTCTGCAATACAATACTTGTTAATCGTTTTGTACGATTTAGGCGGTATCGCCATAACAGGCAACTCCCTTACTGCAGTTCCAGTATTTCTACTATAGACTGCCTTAGCATCAATCAAAAAAGAGTACGTTCTTGATTCCTTTACAACATTTGTATTACTATTCAAAGTCAATGTTGCAGGTGCTATATACGCCTCTCCTTTTGATTTGTATGTAGTATAGCCGCTTGTATTACTATTAGTTGTTTGCGTAGAGTATGCAAACGTTTTATTTTCAGTATTACTTGTGGTTAGATCCTCATAATAATCATTAGCAACTCCATTTCTAATAAAAAAGGACTGGGCAAGATTTATATAAATAATACTATCAGTCTTATTATAAAAAATAAAGCCTGCATTGCCTTTGTCTGCCCAAAAGTCATACACAATGAGACACTCCTCATTTTCAAATCTAAAACTTCCATTTTCTTTTGAATACAAGGGTGCACTCTTTTTTTGAGGTTCAACAGATAGTACCTGCACATACTGATAGGTTGTGGCACAAGAAGTTAAAACAAACAACATTGCACATACTACACTCAAGGGGTTGTAAATAAAATTTTTCATACCTTTATGAAATTATCAGGATTGGCGGTTCCATACAATCCCATTGTGAAAAACAAAGCGTGGAACCTTATCAGTGCCATTCTTCTTTCTGAGGTTCCAGCCAAAGACCCTACACACAAGAATAAGCAATCAACGTCCACGCTGAATATGTATAACTATCTTGCGTATTACACACAAGATTAGAAATACACTTCAATGGACATTTACTGCAACTCTTGTCTCGGGTGTGTGAAATTGGCTGGATTTCAGGAAGCCAAAACAAGCGCCAATAAACGCCTTTTATTTATATACCACAAAGATCTAAATCACTTTGCTTGGTGCAAAGGTACTACATTTTTTGAAAACCTGCAAATGCTATAACTAAGTTCAATGCAAAAATGCATAGTGCCATATGTGTTACACCGCAAGATAAAAAAATCATAAGTCTCATTATACAGAATTTACATTGAGCAGAAATGAAAAAAAACAGAACATATCGGCAAAATATGTTGCAAAACATCTTATCGGAAAGAAGAACCTTGCGGGGTTCTTTTTTTCTGTGATTTTAGAGCATTTATTTTGATATATCATTTCTTTTCACTACCTTTGCACCCGTTAAAACAACAGCATAATGCACAATGCATAATGCATAATTATATTTAATGCGTAATAACATTAACTAACCTATAAAAACACATAGTTATGATTCGTACTACATTTAATCGTCTTCGTGAAGTGAAAGATAGTCTGCCGCATGGCAGTATGGATGCCATTGCAAATGAGTTGGGTATCTCTGCTGATGAAGTCCGCTCGTATTTCAATGGCGAGGGCAGCGAAAACGGCTACCACATTGAGCCCGGTCCCGAGGGCGGTATTGTAGAGTTGACAGACACACGCATTCTGGAGGTGGCTCTCCGCATTGCGTGGGCTGCAAAGCAAGGTCTCTGACAGAGGTGGCAAAAGCCATACCGGATAAATGCAGGGCATTCGCTCTGACGCTATGCGTCGGAGTGGTGCCTTTTTTCGTTGCCAATACGCAGGCAGCGGAACGGCTAGTGGAGGCAAATACGCTTTATTCCGCTTTTAGTGAAAATAAGACGACGCGGGACGCGTCGTCCCCACAGTCAAACGTATCCCCACAACCAAACACCTCATCTTCTAAAACACGTTGGCTGGACGACTATCCGAAGCGTATCGGGCTGACACTGAGTGCGGATGCCAACATCGTGGCGAACTATATCTGGCGCGGGCAATACGTGGGCGGATTAAGTCTGCAAGTCTCCGCACGGGTGAACTATGAGGGACTGTTTGCCGATATGTGGTGGAACGTAGGTGCTACCGATTGGGCATTCTCGGGTTTCAATCCCGAAGTGGATATTGCGCTCGGTCTCGACCGCTGGGGGCTGCAACTTTACTGGATGCACATGCACTATTTCGACAGCACGCCGTTCTTCGATTGCAGCAATGCTGCCCCCGGGCAAGCGGGCAACACCAGCGAACTGCGGGCAAGATACACAATAAGCAGCCGTCTGCCATTGAGCATACTCTGGTGCACACGTCTTACAGGGCGGGACGGCTACTTGGACAGCGCGGACAACCTGCAACGGGCGTGGTCGAGTTACTTGGAACTGAAATACACTTTCGCCCTGCCTTACGATATAGGGATTACCGCCGCTGTCGGTATGACGCCGTGGCGAAGTTTCTACACCGGCTTCAAAGGCGACTTTGCGGTAGTGAACATTGATGTGGCATTGAGCAAGCAGTGGCAGGTGAAGCAATGCGGTTTCTTGCTGGCGGGCGAGGTGATGCTCAACCCATGGCAAATGACCAAAGAGAACGTACGCTGGGAAGTGCGCAACCCATGGCAGCAGCGTATCAATGCCAACCTGACGCTTGGGGTCTCGTGGCAATACAAGCACAATCATCAATCAACTAATTTATAAACAAACAAAATGAAAAAGGTATTAGTTACTCTGTTGGCAGTGGTAATGACCACCGCCGTAATGGCACAGAAAGTGTCTTTTGCGTATGAGGCAGGAGCCGAATTGACCAGTGCTTACTTGTGGCGTGGTCAGTACAATGGCGGTTTGAGTTTTCAACCCGAAGTGCTTGTCGGCTGGGACAGCGAGCATACCGCTTTCCGTATCGGTGCATGGGCAAGCATAGGTGCGAGCGACTGGAAGTTCTGCAAAGAGACCGAGGAGATCGCCGGCACGTATTTCATTCCCGAAGTGGACATTGAGGCTTCGTTTACGTTCTATGGTCTGACCCTCGGTGCCACCCACTACTACTATTGCGATGGCAATTTCTTCAACTGGAGCAAAGACCTCGGTATTGCGGCAGAGAACAGCAGCCAGACCGAGGTGCAGATCGGTTATAACTTCGGTGATCTGACCAACTGCGGTTTGTATGCCAACTGGTACACTATGGTAGCGGGTGCCGACTGCTATGAGAACGAGGACGGCGAACTGAAACGTGCTTACTCGTCGTATATCGAATTGGGTTACGACTTCACCCTGCCTTTCGATATCACCCTCGGTGTGCAAGTAGGTATGACCCCGTGGAAGAGCACTTACACCGGCTATGAAGGCGGCTTTGCCGTAAACAACGTGAGCGGACGTATTGAGAAGCCGTTCTCTATAGGCGACATCTGCGAAATCTCCGTTTTCGCACAGGGCAGTATCAACACCTATAAGATCAACAAAGAGAACGTGTTTATCAACGCCGCCGGCGACGACAAACTCTACAAACAGCGTCTCAACGGCTGTATCGGTGTAGGGCTGTGGTTCTAAATTGCGTCTCCGTTAATTGCCGTTAATTATCCGTTAATTGCATTATTGGGACAGGCTCCATTAAAGCCATTAGAAAACCATTAAAAGACTCCGTTAATTTCAGGACATATACAGGAGTTCCTCTACACATTTAATTCATAATTCATAATTCATAATTCCTAATTCATAATTAGCAATTAGTTCTTATGGATAAGAAACGCACCATAGCGGCGGCGTTGTGCATCATTCCGGTGGTGATACTGCTGCTGGTTGTGCCTATGCGGCGCAAGGAGACCGAATACTTTGCCGATCGGGGCAAAGTATTCGGTACCTATTATAATATACAATATGAAGCCGATAGCGACATGCAAAGCGATATTCTGTCTGCCTTTGAGGCATTTGACAACTCGCTGAGTATGTTCAATCCACGGTCGGTTATCAGCCATATCAACCAGAACCGAGACACCGCGACCGATATCTATTTCGAGCAGATGTGGCAAGAGGCGGAGCGGGTATATCGGGAGAGCAACGGGGCTTTTGATATTACAGTGGCACCGTTGGTCAACCTGTGGGGCTTCGGTTTCAAGAACCGCGAGCAGGTTACTGAGGAGAAGATAGACAGTCTTTTGCCGTTGGTCGGTTTCCGGAAAGTACACCTCACTGACCACCACGTCAGCAAAGACGACCCGCGTACGATGCTGGATGCCAGTGCCGTAGCCAAAGGGCAGGCGTGCGATGTGATTGCCGCCCTGCTGGCGGACAAAGGCTGCACCAACTATCTGGTGGATATAGGCGGCGAGGTGGTGGCAAAAGGTGTGAACAAACAGGGCAAGCCATGGCGTATCGGTATCACCAAACCGCAAGACGACCCTGCGGGGCAGTCGCAGGATATGGAAGAGGTGCTGCAGACGAGCGATATCTGTATGGCTACATCGGGCAACTACCGTAATTTCTACTACGAGGGCGGACAACGCCGCAGCCATACCATCGACCCGCGCACCGGTCGCCCCGTACAGCACCGCCTGCTGAGTGCCACGGTGGTGGCATCATCGTGTATGCGTGCCGATGCCCTCGCTACCGCCTGTATGGTATTGGGCGAAACGGACGGAATGGAAATGATTAACTCTCACGCCGATGCCGAGTGCTATTTCATTGTCGCCCAAGGCGACAGCACCATCGTGCTTAAATCCGGCGGCTGGGCGTATTGAACAGACAATGAATAATAAGACAGAAGAGGGTGTCTAACAAGTTAAAAAGAATACCTGTTCTTCAGAAAAAGATTGCTCTTGACGACGCGAGCCGCGTCGTCTCCCACCAAAATAAGAGGCTGTCTATACTTTTGTTAGACAGTCTCTTTTTATGCAAAAACAGAAAGCATGTATTGCATATAGTGCATAAAAAGACGGCTTAAGGACCTATGTCGTTGCCGTCTTTTTGCCGTCTCGTTGCCGTAATTGCTATACAATGTATCAGACTTGCATATTGTGCATAGTTTCTGTATATTTTTTTCAGCAGGTAGAGAATAAAAAACGATTGGCAGCAAAAATTCTACAAAAAAGCACACTATATGTACATATATATGCGAAAAAAGCAGTATTTTTGTAGCGTGAAATAATAATCCCGAATTTAATACATCAAGATATGACAATAGTTCGTTAAAAATCGAGTAAAAAAAATAATGCTTACTGGCTGTATTTAAG
>ERZ808259.9-NODE-9-length-197507-cov-7.038009_pt1 | contig 197507 bp, 150 predicted proteins | sample MGYA00521279_ERZ808259 | MGnify/ENA primary metagenome ERZ808259 (study PRJEB31516, sample SAMN03275586) | gut metagenome | biome: mammalia-associated habitat; material: feces | host: Papio cynocephalus | place: Kenya | collected 2012-07-27 ...
GCATCACGTCCGTGCGGAATTTCCTCTCGAAGTCCATCGGGCAGAAGTTCAGGAATGCCACCAGATATACGGCATCCAGGTCGTAGTTCCACGATGAGCCCCGCTCGCCCTGCCTGGCAATGGCCTCGCTGGTGTAGTAGATGCTCCGGTTCTTGAAGTAGGGCTGTGACTTGTTCTGCATCTCCACGATGATCTTCTTGCCCTGGTCGGTCTCGCAATAGATGTCATACACGAGCGAGCGGTCGTCATCGTACAGGGCGGGCTGCTCCTTGTCAAGGAACGTGATGTCGGTGATGTGCTCCTCGCCCAGCAGCAGGTTGTTGAGGAAATCCAGTATCAGGGGCTTGGATATCTCCTGCCCGAACACGCGCTTGAAGCCGATGTCGGTAAACGGGTTGATGAACTTTGCCATGCGGGTGCGTCTTCTTTGTTGGTTGAATGGCACAAAGATAGACCTTTTTGTTGAGAGTGCAAGTCTGTGTGGCCATGTTATGGTGGAAAACATTCTCTGTGCGGGTGCAGGCATGCCGCTTCTCGCGTTGCATCCTGCCCGATTGCCACGCGATTTCCCGTCCCGGGATATATGGAAATGAAATGAACAGAGCGGGCGATTTCCCGTTATTTATGTGTACCTTTGTTGTCGCATGCTGTCCCGCCGTTCAACAGGGACGGTATATCATACAAGGAGAGAAATGTTCTATCAACTGATACAAAAGAAAAGAGACCTATGGTTTCAATCGCCAGATTGCACAGTGCATGGTCTCGTAAGTTATATCCAGCATCGTGGCATGATGCGTGATGCGCAGATAGAAGCCATCAAGACCTATTTATATTTGAAGATAGCTTGTCAGGGGAAGCCTCTTTGGCTGCTTTTTGCCGAGGGTGTTTTCAATGAGACGGATGTTGATGCAGAGGAAATCAATGCCGAGGCAAGAGAGGTGATGATGCAGAACCCTGCTGCCTTGGCACTCTATCAGTATAGTCGACAGAAAGACCGCAATGGCAAGCAGATTGCCTCAGAACTAGAACAGTTTATCCGTCATCATGCCCGGGAGATAGACTATGAGCAAGTGTTGAGGGACATCTTCTATAAGGTAACTTATTCCGACTATCTCTTCAGCCTTCCGATGGGTGCTGGTAAGACCTATCTGATGGCTGCGTTTATCTACATCGACTTGTATTTCGCCCAGATAGAGCCGTTTAATCCTATTTGGGCACATAATTTTTTGATTCTAGCTCCTTCGGGCTTGAAGTCTAGCATCGTGCCTAGCCTTCGAAGCATCCAAAACTTTGATGCTTCTTGGCTCTTTCCGCCTGCCACAGCCGCAAGCTTGAAACGACTGATGAAGTTTGAGGTGCTAGATGAGCAGAAGAGTGCCAAGAAAAGCAATGTCATCAAGAATCCAAATGCCTTCAAGATTAATCAGCATTTCGAGGGTGGAACGATGATGGGATTGGTGGCTGTCACCAATGCCGAGAAGGTTATCTTGGACAGATGGGACGAGAAGGATCAAAATCCTAGTCTGCTTTCCGATGATGAGCGACGCCAGCTGGCAGTTGCCAACGAGTTGCGTGATATGATAGGCAAGATGCCTTATCTCTCCATATTCATCGATGAGGTGCATCATGCGTCTGATGGTGAGATCAAGCTTCGACAGGTTGTTACAGGGTGGGCTACAGAGACTAAGTCTTTCTGCAATGTACTGGGCTTCTCTGGAACGCCTTATTTGGAGAAAGCTGAGAAGGTGACGTTGGGAGGCTGCTTTGACATCAAGAACACCAACATCACCAATGTAGTGTATTATTATCCGTTGATAGAGGGTATTGATAACTTCTTGAAGCGACCAGAGGTGAAATTCACCGACAATGATATGCTCACTATTGTCAATCAAGGTGTGCGAGAGTTCCTTGACCAGTACAAAGATACGACCTATGCTGATGGAACCCAAGCCAAGCTTGCCGTTTATTGTGGTCAGATACCTACGTTGGAGGAGGAAATCTATCCACTCGTCTCCGAAATGGTCTCGGAATATGGGTTGAATCCTGCGGAAGTGATTCTCAAGCGACATAAGGGCAGTAACTCTTCCAAGGCTGGAGCCAAGAAATATGCCGAGCCAGAAGGTTCGGAAGCTGCTTTTGCCTCCTTGGATTCTTCCACCTCCAAGGTACGCATCGTATTGTTGGTGCAGATAGGCAAGGAAGGATGGGATTGCAAGAGTCTTACGGGGGTCGTGCTTCCTCACGAGGGAGCGTGCCCTAAGAACATGGTGCTGCAAACCTCTTGCCGCTGTCTTCGACAAGTGACTCGTGGCGAGAGAGAGAAGGCGTTGGTGTGGATGAACAAGTGGAATGCCGATAAGCTCAACAAGGAGTTGAAGCAGCAACAGAACATCACCTTGCAGGAGTTCAGCAACAAGCCAGAACCCGAACTGAAGCATATAGAGCGGTTCTCTCGTATGGAGAAGCAAAAGGTACCGCCTATTGACTTCTTCCAGCTGAAGGTGGAGTATGAGTCACAGGTGGTGGAGGAGCAACCCGACACGGTTGCCCGCCTTGCCGATGAGGCTTTGTTGCAGAAAGCAGATGCCCATCTTGTATATATGCAGGATTTTGAGGGCAATATGCTCGATTGTGATGTGTTGAAGCAGGAAGAGGGCGAGACTCTTACCTTCCAGTGGTGGTTGCGAAAGATAATCAAGGAGAGTATGGGTACGCTCGGCGTGAGCCAGTTGAGGGAGCACGAGGCGTTGCTGCGTCGCATTTTCGAGCGGATAACGCTTGCCGATGGCAATGACGGGACGTGTCGTGTGGAAAATCCAGAATACGACCAATATCAGATACGTGCCAATATTCGCAAGGCTTTCGTGCCGAAGCGTGATTTCCATATCACCGAGGAGGTTGTGCCCGATACGGCGAGCATCCTGTCTGTGGAGCATCCTGCGCCAATAGAGGTGGAGGATGACAGCAGAATCTATCCTAGCCAAAGTGTGGTGAGGGAAATCTTGGAATGGGACAACGACCCTAGCAAGAGGGAACTCTCGCCCGAGGTGAAGGCTATTGTGGAGAGGATGAGAACGGCGGGATTCTCCGATGAGGAGATTCAGATGATGGTAAAGGGGAAGCTGCCTAAGGATCCATACCCTGAGCGTAACCAGACTTATCACTATCTGCCTTACCGATTCGACAGTAACTTAGAGAAGGAATATTTCGTGGACGGATTGCGACCTCTGCTGAAGGGCAAGCAACTGGAGTATTACTTCAATGGTGATGAAACGCTTACGGAGTTCAAGATACGTTGTTACAAGAAAGTGGGCAAGCACTGGCAGTATGACGGACTTTATTATCCCGACTTCCTCGTGTTGAGCCGTGATGGGGAGGGAAAGATAGACCGTATCTGCATCATTGAGACAAAGGGCGAGGTGTATGCGCCTAAGTTCAAGGAACGCTTGCAGTTTATGCGTGATGTGTTTGTGCCGAAGAATAACGAGGCGTTCCATCGTGAGCGTTTCCAATTCCTCTATTTGGAGGATACCGACTCGGTGGAGACAAGGATGGCAAAGACCGTTGGAATGCTCAAGAAATTCTTCTCGGCGGCTGAATAGTGTTTTATCATAAGGCAAATCATTAGAACAAAAAGACAATGGCAACAAAATATATTCCATATTATCCTGACACCTTGGAGGGGCAAGCTCTCCTCGACAACTTCGTGCGCACCCGTCGCATCCTTCGCTATCGTGACAACGACCGCATAGAGGCGCACATCAAGCGTGGAATGCCTCTTTACGAGGTGGAGACGCTCGAAAAGAAGGGCGACAATCCTCAGCGCAATCTCATCATGCACGGTGAGTGCCTCGCCACCTGTGCCTATCTCAAGGAGCAAGGCATAGAGGTGGACTTGGTGTATATCGACCCTCCCTTCGCCAGTGGAGCCGACTATGCCAAGAAAATCTACATCCGTCGCAATCCGCTCGTGCAGAAAGCGATGAAAGAAGCGGAGCAGAATCTCGACAATACCGAGATGAAGGAGTTTGAGGAGAAAATGTATGGAGACATCTGGGACAAGGAACGTTATCTCAACTGGATGTATGAGAACCTCATGGCTATCAAGAGTGTGATGAGCGAGACGGCGAGTATCTACGTGCATCTCGATTATCACATCGGGCATTATGTCAAGATTCTCATGGATGAGATATTCGGGGAAGAGAACTTTAGAAATGAAATTGTGTGGAAGAGAAGTACTGCTCATAATGATAGCACCGGTTTTGCCAATCTTCACGATAATATCTTCTACTATTCAAAGAGTAGTAACCTTTATTTTGAAACCCCGATGGTTCCATATTCTGAAGAATATATAAGTAATTACTATAATAAACAAGATGGAAATGGACGCAAATATCTTGATCGAGACCTCTCGGCTAAAGGCTTAAAAGGTTCTGGTTATTCTTATTCTTGGAAAGGTAAGGAAGGATATTGGCGTTGTCCAATCTCAACTATGGAGAGATTGGAAAAGGAAGATAGAATCTATTATACATCAAATGGAACTCCTCGCTATAAACAATATTTAGATGAGATGGAAGGTGTGCCTGCGCAAGACTTATGGGTCGATATTTTTGCAGTCAATTCTCAAGCAGAGGAACGCATTGATTACGCCACTCAGAAGCCAGAAGCCTTGTTGGAGCGAATCATCAAAGCCTCTTCTAACGAGGGAATGTTGGTGGCAGACTTCTTTGGTGGCAGCGGCGTGACCGCCGCTGTTGCTCATAAGTTCAACCGTCGTTTTATCCATGGCGACGTAAACATCAATAGCCTTCAGACGGCTCGTGACCGACTGGTAAACATCGGAGCGGAGTTTGAGATAAAGGAAGTGAAGGATGGTGTGCGCCTCTTCCGCAATCCTGTTCAGACGATGGACAAGTTGAAGAATTGCTTGATTCCGGGCTTGAATGCCAATGCAGGGCTTGATGCTCAGTATTGGGCAGGAAGCATTACGAGCAGTAAGTATGGCATGATGCCTGTCTATCTGCCCAACCTCCTTGATGGAAGCAAGCGAGTGCTTGACAAGAGCGAGATGATGAACATCATCCACAAGGCACTGCCTGATTTGCCTGACGAAGTGAAGCGTGTCATCGTCTATTATGTAGATGTGGAAGACATTGGCGAACTCCGTCAGTTCATCCACGAGGAGAACCAACAGACGCTTATCGAGTTTGAACTGAGAGACTTGAAACAAGTGCTCGACGAGGTGGTGATGGAAGATGAGGTGGAGTGGACGCTGGAGCAGGCACAGGATGGCTTGCTCATGGGCTGGAGAGTAACCATCAAGTCATTCCACAGCGACCATGTACGCCGCAAGGTGGAGGACTTCAATCAGAAGGGATTCCAGCAGTACCTTAATAAGTCTGCCAACGGAAAGGAGTCTGCCTATCAGAGAATTGATCTCAGCAATGAGGGCCTGGAATGTGTGGAGTGGCTCTCGCTGGACTGCACCCAAGCCGGGAAGGACGCTCCCTGGCACAGCGATGTGGAGATAAAAATAGAGAAAGCGGGCACCGTGACACAGGACGGCCACAAGACGGCCACCCTGTGGGACGGCACCATATTCTCGGAGCAGAAACCCCTGCGCCTGAAGGTGCGCAGCATCTGTGGGGACGAGACGGTGGTGGACCTCCTTTGACAGGAGCCGGCAAGACAAATGTCCCCAAGGAGACAGACGCATGGGTGAATCCCTTGCTTCTGCTCCTTGGGGACGCTGGTCTGTATATGGCGCGTGCGGGCCTTGTTCCTCAGTCCTCCATTGGCCAGGTGGCCAGTAGGGGAGGCTTCACTTGCTCAGGAAGCGGTCGCCCGTCTCCTGGATAATCAGATGACGGTAAGTGCCAGGATAACCGGGACGCAGCACGGGGCGCTGGTTTCCGCCTGGAGTCCGCTCATACTGTCCCTGCGCATTGGTGCGCTTTACCGCCATGTCGTTGTACTTCACGATGAGCGTCTGTGCCAACTGGTTCCACTCGTCCAGCATGGCCTGGGCTGTGCGGTGGCTGTAGGCTGACAGGTACTTGGCGGCCTCTTCCCGGGCCATGGAGGCAGCCTTGGCCTCTACCTCGGCCTGCAGGGAGGTGTAGTCCTTCTCCAGCCGCTCGCGTGTGGCCTTCACTTCGGGAAACAGGGCAGAGTAGCGGGGATACACCATGTTGCTCACCCAGTTCTGTACCCAGTAGGCCGAGCGGGTGGAGAAATGGAAGCAGTCGGCCGTGCCTTGCGCATAGCATTCGGGCACCGACTGTGCCGAGCAATAGACGGGCGTGAGCGGCACCATGTTGGTGTCATCGTTGCCAAACCACACGACACCGCCTATGTGGTCGGGCAGCCAGGAGCGCATCTGCGACACGTACACGTTGGCAGTCTGCTGGGTGCTGATGGGACGCTCGTTGAAGTACTTCTTCCCGTCCACCTCATAGGTCAGCGGGGTGGGGCGGTAAGGCATTTGCCAAGGCCCCATGCCAGGGTCGGAGTCCATGGCCATGGGCGTGCCCTCATAGTGGTCACGCATCATGTCCTTCACGTCCTGCAGGCTCAGTGGCTGCTTGGGCTTCACATAGAGGGGCATGGGGGTGGCCTGGGTGTCTCCCTCGGCATAGCGGAGGTAGGGAGTCATGTCCCCGGCAGCCCAGCGGTTGAAGAAACTCCACACACGAGCCTCGCAGAAGCGCAGCGCGCTGAAGTCGGTGGGCGCGTAGGCATCGGCAAAGGAGAAGTCCTGGTCCTTGCCCTCGAAGTAGCCCTTCTCGCGCGCGAAGGAGATGACATCCTTGCTGTAGAGGCAGTTCTCCTTGTCCTTCAGCGGGAACTGGCGGATGCGGCTTTGGTTGGCATGACCAGAGATGCAGTCATCGGGGATGCGCACCGCCACCCACACCACGCCCTTGCGTCCTGGGCCTTTGCCTATGAGGTCCATGACCCACACCTCGTTGGGGTCGGCGATGGTGAAGGACTCTCCCTCGCTGCCGTAACCATAGGTGCATGCCAGGTCGGTAAGTACCTTGATGGCCTGGCGTGCGGTGCGTGCGCGCTGCAGGGTCACATACATCAGGCTGCCGTAGTCCATCAGTCCTGTGAGCGTGTCGGCCAGTTCCTGGCGTCCTCCGAATGTGGTCTCGTGAATGGTGAGCTGGTGCTCGTTCATCAGCCCCACTACGGTATAGGTCTCTTCGGCCTCGGGTATCTCGCCCAGATAGTTGTTGCTCTCGTAGTGGTAGAGCGGGCGCATGGTGCCCTTGGCGTGTTTTCCACCGGGCAGGAAGTTCATGAAGCCATAGGCCCCATAGTCGTCGCAACTGTAGGTCACGATGACGCTGCCGTCCTTGCTGGCCTTCTTGCCCACGATGAGATTGGTGCAGGCCAGTGCCTGTCCTGCCGTCATGGAGGCAAACAGCGTCAGCAGGACAAAATAACGTAATGCGTTGTGTCTCATTTTTCTCTTTCTGTTGGTTTACTTGACAGAGGCATGGTGGAAGGTATCTTGAAACCTCCCCCCTACTTAATCACCAGTTTGTCACTTCCGGCTGCCTTGAAGCTCATGTCGAGCCCTTTCACGCTGTGTGTGAGCGCGCCGAATGAGATGAAGTCCACCCCAGCCTTGGCATAGGGAATCATCGTGTCGTAGGTGATGCCGCCGCTGGACTCGGTCTCGCAACGCCCGTTGACCAGCCGCACGGCCTTCCGGGTGTCCTCGGGGGTGAAGTTGTCAAACATGATGCGGTCACATCCCTCGGCCAGGGCCTCCTCCAGTTCCTTCCAGTTGCGCACCTCGCACTCAATCTTCAGGTTCTTTCCCTTGGCTCGGCAATACTCCTTGGCGCGTGAGATGGCATTGTGCACCCCCCCGCAGAAGTCGATGTGGTTGTCCTTGAGCAGAATCATGTCAAAGAGTCCGATGCGGTGGTTCATGCCTCCGCCTATCCTCACGGCCTCCTTCTCCAGCATGCGCATGCCTGGAGTGGTCTTGCGCGTGTCCAGCACGCGCGTCTTGGTGCCCGCGTCTATCAGAGCCTGCTGGTAGCGGTGGGTCATGGTGGCTATCCCGCTCATGCGTTGCATGATGTTCAGCATCAGGCGCTCGGTCTGCAGCAGGCTCTGTACCTTGCCCCTCACGCTCATCACGATGTCGCCCGGCATGACATGTGTGCCATCGGGGATGTGCACCTCCACCTGCATGGCGGGGTCGAAGCGGTGGAACACCTGCTTGGCCACTTCCACGCCGGCTATGATACCCTCCTGCTTGACCAGCAACTTGCTCTCGCCCATCTCCGTGTCGGGTATGCAGCACAGGGTGGTGTGGTCTCCGTCACCGATGTCCTCGGCAAAAGCCAGGTCAATGAGCCTGTCGTTCAGTTCTTCTACACTTAACATGATTACCCTTTGTCTTTCTTGTTATACATTATAATATATATAATACCAGTACATATATAATACCGGCAATACCAGCGCGTCTGTTTTTGCGTCCTGTCCTCTTCCCGCACATTGTCATCAGGTCGGCCCTTCCCGTGCGCGTCACGGGACACCGGCCTCACTCATGGTGGTAAGGCTCGCCCCTCAGGATGGTCATCGCGCGGTAAATCTGCTCGCAGAAGAGCAGGCGTATCATCTGGTGCGAGAGCGTCATCTGGCTCAGGCTTATCTCTTCGCTGGCCATCCGGTGGATGACAGGGGCAAAGCCGTAAGGCCCCCCAATGATGAATACCAGACGGCGTGGACTGGCCGCCATGCGCTTCTGCATCCACTGGGCAAACTCGATGCTGCGCCTCTCCCGTCCGTGCTCGTCCAGCAGCACAATGTGGTCGCCCGGCAGGAGCACCTTGCGCAGGAGTTCAGCCTCACGCTCCTTCTGCTCATTCTCGGAGAGGTGGGTCGTGGCGCGCAGTTCGGGCACCGCGGCAATCTCGAAGGGCATATAGTGGACGATGCGCCTGACATATGCCTGTATGACCGCATCGAAATGTGCATCGGTGGTCTTTCCCACCACTATCAGTACCGTCTTCATTCCTTGGTGTATTCGAGACAGCCAGCGTCGGGGGAGCCGTCGGCCAGCCGCGAGTGTCCCCGCAGGTCAATGGGGTAGCGCAGGGAATAGGTGGAGTCGGCCAGCGATCGTATGCGGCTCAGACTGTCAGGCGTGAAGTCGTACAGGAAATTCGTGGTGTCAAAGAGTTTGAAGTTCTTCTCACGGCAGAGTTCCTGTTTGCCTGTATCATAAATGATATGGTCAAAACGCAACGTGTCCTCAGACTCAATGGTGTTCAGCAGGCAGTGGCTGAAGAGGTAGGGACAGGTATAGTCCTGCCCCTCGGTGATGGAGCCCATGATGACATCCTCGCCATAACCTGTGATCACACTGTTGATGAAGCGGGCCTGCCTGAGTTCCCTGTACGCCTCGCCGATGCTGTTGGCCAGGTAGAGGGCATAGCCACGGTTGGCCGTGAAGGGGTAGAACTGGGCGATGGTGCAGTGGACAAACTCATAGTCGCCACCATATATATATATACAATCGCCCTTGGCGTTGCTCACCTGCGTGTTGGCCACCCTGGCCTTGCAGTTGTCCAGCCGGAGCCCGTCGCCTCCCACATTGTGGATGACGGTGCTCTCCAGTGTGAGTGTGGTGGTGTCCAGGCCGGTACTGTCACAGATGATTCCATAGGAACCGCTGTGTATGTCGCAGTGCACAAAGCGGTTTCCTGCACTTCCCGTGTGGATGTTGATGCCCTGCCAGCGGTCGGGCATGTTGTCGTAGGGCAGGTAAGCGAACATGTGATCCATCCTGTCTCCGCGAAACACCACAGGTTGTCCTGCCGTTCCCACAGCATCCACCGACCCATACACATGCATGGCCGCGTCATCATGGAACATCAGCCGCGTGCCAGGCTGCAGGGTAAGGCGCGCCCCAGATGCCACATACAGCGAGTCGTAGATGAGGTAAGGCTTGTCGGCGAGCAGGGTGGAGTCATGCTCGATAACCATTCCATGCACCATGTAGGCATCGATGGCGCCAGCCGTGAGCACCACCTCTTGCACCAGTCCGCTCTCCAGGCGGAAGCGCAGGATGTCGGATATGACACCCACCTCGTTGCTTCCAACCTTGGGTACCGTGACCTCCAGGCGCACGATGATGCTGTCCTTGTGGTAAACCTTGAAGTCCTCGCCTTTCCCGTCAGGCAGCCATTCCCCGTCCACATTCACGCGGAAGTGACTCGCCGCACCAGCCGCAAGCTGTACCGAGGCTATGCGCAGGCCGTCCCTGTTTCTGTTGTAGGCGATGAGCGTGCGGGTCGCACTGGGCACGGTGGACACTATGGTGTCAAAGGCCACCGTGTCTGTCGAGAACTCCAGCCTGGCCGACACGTTGCTGGTGAAGGACTCAAAGTCCGTGCACGCCCCCGCAAGCAGAGCCATCAGGAGCGTGAGGGCAAGGCGTACCCTGTGTGTGATGCACTTCTTGTGCGGCATCTGCTCAGGCTACAGGTATGTTCCGGATGATGGCAAGCAGGTGGTCCCACACCATCTGCACGGTGGGGATGAGCAGCCGTTCATCGGGAGAGTGTACACCGCGCAGCGTGGGACCCATGGATATCATGTCCAGGCCAGGGTACTTCTCACTGAAGAGCCCGCACTCCAGGCCGGCGTGTATGCCACGCACCACGGGTTTCTTGCCAAAGAGTCGCTCATACTGCTCCACGGCAATGCGCAAAATCTCGCTCTTGGGGTTCATCTTCCAGCCGGGATAGCCTTCGCCAATCTCCACCTTTGCCCCCGCCAGTTCGAAAGCAGCGGCAAAGGTGTTGGCCATGTTGATGCGCGCGCTCAAGATGCTGCTGCGCTGGCTGCTGTTGATGTCGATGGTCTTGGCCTCGCTGTTCATGCGTACAGACGCCAGGTTGCTGCTGGTCTCCACCATGTCAATGTCTTGGCACATGGCCATCACACCGTTATCCACAGCCTGCAGGGCGGTTATGAGCCGTGTGCCCGCATCCTTGTCCATGACTGTGGTGGCCGCCTCCTGGCTTTCCAGCAGGAACTCCATGTTCTTTTCCGTCACGCTGTATTCCTCTTCCACATCGGCGGCGAAGAGGTTCCAGTCAACGCGTATCTGCTCCTTGTCCTTGTTGGGTATGGCACACAGGCAGGCCGCCTCGCGGGGGATGGCATTGTGCAGCCCGCCCGCCTGTATGTCGGCCAGGCGAAGGTCGTACTTTTTCTGCGCAAGGTAAAGGAACCGTGCAAGAAGCTTGTTGGCATTGGCGCGCTTCTTGTTGATGTCGTCACCGCTGTGTCCTCCTGTCAGCCCCTTGATGTGGAGCGAGAAGGTGAAGTAGCCATGGGGGAGTGCTTCTGCCGTGTAGTGCAGTTGCGCGAATGTGCGGCATCCGCCGGCACACGACACGAATATCTCGCCCTCGTCCTCGCTGTCCAGGTTGATGAGCATGCTGCCTGTCATGAATCCGGGCTTCATTCCGAAAGCCCCTGTCAGTCCCGTCTCCTCATCGCGGGTAAATACACACTCCAGGGGGCCGTGCGGGATGTCCTTGCTCTGCAACAATGCCATCTCCATGGCAACACCGATGCCGTCATCCGCCCCCAGGGTAGTACCCTTGGCGCGCATCCACTCGCCCTCAACGCAGGTCTGTATGGAGTCCTTCTGGAAGTCGAAGTCTGTCTGCTTGTTCTTCTCACACACCATGTCCATGTGACTCTGCAGGATGAGTGTCTTACGGTTCTCCATTCCGGGTGTGGCGGGCTTGCGTATGAGTACATTCCCCGTCTCGTCACGTACAGATTCGAGCCCCAGGCTGTGCCCGAAGTCCAACAGGAATTTTATCATCTGCTCTTCCTTCTTGGAAGGTCTCGGCACGCGGTTTATCTGTGCAAAGCATTCAAACACGCTCGCAGGTTTCAACTCAAATTCGCTCATAATATTTTGTCGGTTTATTGCTTTTGACTACCTTTGCAAATGCAAATATAGGCAATTATGTTGAAACTCGCGTTTATAACTCTTGGATTTGTTGCGGTGGCCGTGCTTCTGCTCTGTGTCAGGATGATTCTCCTGCCTGGCGGAAGGTTCCGAAGTTTCCATGTGGGGGAAAGCAAGGAGATGCGCAAGCGCGGCATCCATTGTGTGCAGAGCATGGACTACATGGAGCGTAAAGCCAATCCCCATGCCGTGAGGGAGCGTGAGGTTGACTGACGGCCAGGATTGGACTGCGGGGGAGTTCCGTGTTCAACACATATATAATATAATGTAATGTAATGTAATGTATATACAATTAGACACGATATGAAGATGAAGAGATTTGCCCTTGGGGTTGCATGTCTGGCACTACTTGGGGCCGCTTTGGGCAGTTGCTCCAAGAATGCGGAGAAAGATGTAGAGGACACTGCCGGGAACGAGCAAACCACAGGGCTCAAGATAGCGTATGTGGAGTTGGACACGCTTATGAGCCAGTACCAACTCTATAAGGACTACAGCGAGTTGCTCACACGAAAGGGCAACAACATACAGAACACCCTGGCTCAGAAACAGCGTACGCTGGAGACTCATGCTGCTGCCATGCAGAAGAAGTATGAGAGCAACGGATTTACCACACGCGACGAGTTGGAGCGCGCACAGGCGGGCATACAGCGAGAGCAGAACGACCTACAGGAACTGGCAGCACGCCTCAACGGGGATTTCAACGAGGAACAGGCACGCATCAATGATGAGGCACGTGACAGCATCCAGTCATTCCTGAAAGTGTTCAACCGTACCCGGAAATATGACTATGTGTTGGTAAAGGCCGGTGAGAACCTGCTTATAGCCAACCCAAAGTATGATATCACCAAGGACGTGGTGAAGGGGCTCAACAAGCGATACAAGATTCGTCCTGAGGTGGCCGAGAAAATCAAGAAGGTGGAGGCAGAGGACGAAAAGACAGAAAAGAAGTGACCGACATATCCCGGCATATAGAATACCTCCTGCTGGATCACGACCAGGTGAGCGTCCCGCAGTTGGGCACGTTCCACATCCAGGTGAGCGAAAGCCGATGGGTACCAGAGGAAGATTTGTTCCTGCCCCCGGTGCGCAACGTGTCCTTCTGTGCAGACGCGCGTGCAGAGTCGGAGGACTTCATACACTCGTTGGCAACCGCCCTGCGATGCTCTGCCAACCAGGCGCAGGCAGCCTGCGCCGAGTATGTGGAGAGCATACGGCAAGAACTGGCGACCAACAGTGTGGCCGAAGTGGGCAGCATCGGCATGTTTGTGCGCGACACGACGACAGGCACAGATTGTTTCGTTCCTTGCCAGGCGGGGGTGGCATCCCCCGAATTTTACGGCCTTGACTCTGTTTACCAGCCACGTTTGTCCGAGAGGGTAATACGGGCAGGGACTGCCGTACAGGCCAGCGTGCAAGCCGCACGCAAGGGTAAGGATGACAGGCACGTAACCATACGCATCCCGCGCAGCCTACTCTATTATGTCTCGACAGTCGCCGCAGCCGTTATCGTGTTTTTTTCCTTTTCCATCCCTGCAGAGTTTACTTCTCCTGAAACAGGCACAGCGGTGGCTACGGCCAATTTGTTCTTGCCTGCCAACCTATTGCCTGCGGACAGAGTGAGCATGAAACCCAAGGTAACCAGTACCACGAGGGATGCTTCCATGAAGCCCGCCGAGAAACCCTGCGGTGTTCCAACTGCCGCCCGGGTCTCAACAAAAGAGCCCGCCCCCCAGGCAAAGTATGCTGTGGTACTGGCCAGCGCAGTAAGTACAGCCAATGCCAAGGCATATGTAAAGGAACTGGAACGCAGGAATATACATGCGGAATTGTATACCAAGGGCAGTATGACACGGGTGCTGGTACCTGGATTCAAGTCGCAGGACGAGGCATACACGTACATGCGCGAGATACGTGCCGAAAGTTCTGAGTTTGACACTTCCTGGGTACTTAAGTTCTGAAGTGCCCCTTACGACAGAAGCGGAATGAAGAGAGTACGCTGTCCCAAGTGCGACAACTATATAATGTTTGACGAGACCCGCTACGAGCCTGGCCAGCAGTTGGTGTTTGTGTGCCCTGAGTGCAACAAGCAGTTTGCCATCCGCATGGGCACAAGCCAGGTAAAGGTGACACGCAAGGAGGCCGATGAGACTTCCGAACAACCATCGGGCGAACTCGGCAGCGTGGTTGTAGTAGAGAATGTATTCCACTATAGGCAGGTAATTCCTCTGGAGATGGGCGATAATGTGTTTGGCCGTTATGTGCGCGGAACCAAAATCAACAAACCTATCGAGACTATGGATCCCAGCATTGACACCAGGCACTGCATCATTCGCGTGCAACGTGACAAGCATGGTGAACTCCAGTATATCCTGCGTGACGCGCCGAGCAACACAGGTACTTTCCACATGAACGCAATCCTGAGAGACCGAGACCGCATATACCTTTCCGACTCCGACATCATTACCATCGGAGCCACAACCCTGATCCTGCGTAAGGCCGGGTGCTCCGATGACTGATAGCGGGACGTTTTATATTGGAACATCCAGTGCTTTTATGCTCCATATTAGAGTGTCCAGTGTTTTTATAAGCATCGGGTGTTTTATGCTCCTTTCTTTATGTTCCTTTCTTAAGTTCTTTGAATTATATTTCGTGCAGGCTGTGGTGGTTCCATGTCACGACTGAGAACGTAGCGGGTTTCGTTACAGATGAAGCCACAGGGGATAAGGCTGTTACAAGTATGACAGATGATGTGAAATTTAGAACAGCCCCCCGCTGTTTATCATGTCATTTATTTTTGGAATGTCTCTTTTCTCCTTCTTCACACTTGTGTGTCGTTCCCGCATATAAGCAAAAAAGTCCTGCCCCCATATGACCCTCGCCCAGTACTTCAAGCAGCCTGTGATTGGAGATATCGAACATGTGGGCACGTTGGCGGAACAACCGCCTGCAGATATTATAGGGCGGGCGTTACCAGACTTTGTGTTCGAGGTAGAATAAAGCAGCGGGAGTGGCTGAGGCGACACTCCCGCTGTTTCTTATTGTGTTTGATTTCTTGCTTAGTTCTTGAAGAAATCTTTTACTGCCTCGTTGGGCACCATCTGCTCATTGAAAGAGTATGACCCGTTCTGGGGGTTCTTCACCATCTTGATTACCTTCGTATAGGAACGTCCATCGGTCTTTCCACTCTGGAGCGTTGCAACAACTTTCTTTGCCATTGTCTTAAATCTTAAGAGTCAGTATTACTTTATCTCTTTGTGAACAGTCATCCGCTTAAGGATGGGGTTGTACTTCTTCAACTCCAAACGCTCGGGAGTATTCTTCCTGTTCTTGGTAGTAATATAACGAGACGTACCAGGCAGTCCGCTCTGCTTCATCTCTGTGCACTCCAGAATAACCTGTACCCTGTTGCCTTTAGCTTTCTTTGCCATATCGTGTGTGCTCCTAAAGTCTGTTAACCGATAACCCTAATGTTCTTCCAGTCGCAAAAGCCTTGGGCAACAGCGTTCTTCAGTGCTGCGTCCAAACCCACCTTGTTGATCAGGCGCAAACCAGACGCGCTGATTTTCAGGCTAATCCAGCAATCCTCCTCCACATAGTAGAACTTTTTGCTGAAGAGGTTCACATCAAAGTGCCTCTTTGTGCGGCGCTTTGAGTGTGAGACGTTATTGCCAATCATGGCCTTCTTCCCTGTAATTTGACAAATCTTAGACATTTCATTCTTCTTTTTGCATTCCAAATCAACTTCTTCCAAACAAGGCACAAAGGTAGGGCAAATATTTGTAACAGGCAAGTGTTTATCTGCTTTTCTTTCATTCACTTGCTGTTTTCTTGCCCTTCTTGCTCCCTGCAGTCGAGTGGAGGACACCTGAGGCATTCTCTTTGTGCAGGGGAAGGCCACGCTTGTGAATGGCCGTCAGATTGTGCCCCTGCAATATGCGGGAGCCGACATAGGGCAGAAGTCATGGTTGCGGTACTTGAACGTACCTGCCATGGCAATCATGGCCGCGTTGTCGGTCGTGTAGCCGAACTTGGGGATAAACACCTTCCATCCGTATCTCCTGGCATGGTCAAGGAAGGCGTTGCGCAATCCTGTGTTGGCCGACACACCTCCTGCAACGGCCACTTGTTTGATGCCCAAGTCCTTGGCGGCCAACCTGAGTTTTTTCATCAGAATGTCCACGATGGTTTTTTCGAGGGATGCCGCAAGGTCGTTCAAGTGGTTCTGCACGAAGTCGGGATCCTCCTTCACCCAGTCGCGAAGAGAGTAGAGAAAGTTTGTCTTCAGTCCGCTGAAACTATAGTCATAGCCTGGGATGTTGGGTTTTGCAAACTGGAACGCGTTGGGATTGCCTTGACGTGCCAGGCGGTCGATGACCGGGCCTCCGGGATAGCCGAGTCCCATTACCTTGGAACACTTGTCTATCGCCTCACCTGCCGCATCGTCTATGGTCTGTCCGACAATTTCCATGTCCTCGTATGACCTTACCAGCACAATCTGGCTGTTGCCTCCGCTCACCAGCAGGCACAGGAAAGGAAAGGTTGGGGACACATAGTCATCGCCCTCAGTGTGGATAAAGTGGGCCAGGATATGCCCTTGCAGGTGGTTCACGTCTATCATGGGAATGCCGAGCGAGGCGGCCAGTCCCTTGGCAAAGGACACCCCCACAAGCAGCGAGCCCATCAGTCCGGGCCCGCGCGTGAAGGCAATGGCCTTCAGTTGTTCTCGCTCCACGCCTGCACGCTTGAGTGCCTGGTCCACCACAGGCACAATGTTTTTCTCGTGCGCGCGGCTTGCCAGTTCGGGCACGACCCCGCCATAGTCCTCATGCACGGCCTGGCTGGCTGTCACGTTGCTCAGCAGGATACCATCGCGCATCACTGCGGCGGATGTGTCGTCACAACTGCTCTCGATACCTAATATATATATGTTCTCGTTCATCGTCCTGTTCTGCTTACCATCGTGGATGAATGCCGCGATTGTTGCCCGCCGTATGTTCCCGCCCCGCACGCCCTTTTGTTCGGAATGCGGGACGAAGCCTGTCAATGCGATAGAATTTCCACCCCGTTCTCGGTCATCAGATAAGTGTGCTCCCACTGTGCGCTGTCCGACCCGTCCTCGGTGAGCACAATCCAGTCCGTGGGGTCTTCCGCGTCGCCACACACTTCCCAGTCTCCCTCGTTGATCATGGGCTCGATGGTGAAGGTCATGCCAGGCACCAGCAGCATCCCGGTGCCTTTGCGCCCGTAGTGCACAATGTCGGGCTCCTCGTGGAACTCCACGCCCACACCGTGCCCACACAGGTCACGCACCACCGTGTAGCCGTTGGCATGCGCCAGTTGCGCGATGGCGTTGCCCAGGTCGCCCACAAACACATAGGGGCGTGAGCACACCTTCTCGCCCGCCTTCAGGCAGTCCCATGCCACGTCCACCAGCCTCTGCCGCTCGGGAGTGGTCTTCCCGATGACGAACATGCGGCTTGCGTCGGCATAATAGCCATTCAGGATGGTCGTGCAATCGACATTGATGATGTCCCCCTCTTCCAGGATATCGTCGGCCGAAGGGATTCCGTGGCACACCACATCATTGACACTCGTGCAGCAACTGTTGGGAAAGCCCTCGTAGTGCAGTGGTGCGGGGATGCCTCCATGCTCTGTGGTGAAGTCATAGACGAGCCGGTCTATCTCCAGCGTGCTCATGCCCTCGTGTATCTTCCCGGCCACCTGGTCGAGCACAGCGGTGTTCAGCACGCCTGCCTTGCGTATTCCCTCGATTTGCTCCCGCGTCTTTATCATGTCGCGAGTAGGCACCAGTTTGCCTTTCTCTTGCCATCCGAGGATTTTCAAGTCCATCTCGGTGGGTTCCATCCCGGCGGGGACAAACCACCGTTCCCTTGCTTTCCTTCTTGCTGCCATATTGCGGTATCACTCTTTGGTCGGTTCTGCAAAGTTACGAAAAAAGGGAGATGCCCGGTCGCGTCTCCCTTGAAAAACATCACTTGCGTATCTGCCCGATGCATGCCAGTGTCTCGCGGCACCGTTCCCTCACCGCCGTCCAGTCCCCGGCTTGCACGCTCCCCTTGGGGAACAGTTTGCTGCCGATTCCCACGCAGAACGCCCCGGCCTGGAACCATCCCCGCAGGTTCTCCTCTTCGGGCGCGACTCCCCCGGTCACCATTATCCTTGACCAAGGGCACGGAGCCATGAGACCTTTCACAAACGCCGGGCCTAACACATCTCCGGGGAACACCTTGGTCACCTCGCAGCCCATTTCCTGCGCCATGCCTATCTCGCTCACCGTGCCGCATCCGGGCACATAGGGAATCTGCCGCCGGTTGCACACCCTGGCCACATCGGTGTTGAGCAGAGGCCCGACCACGAAGCACGCGCCCATCTGGATGTACATGGCAGCTGTGGGAGCATCCACCACCGAGCCCACACCCAAGGCCATCTCGGGGCAGTGGCTGCTGGCGTAGCGCATGCAATGGGCAAACACATCCTGTGCGAAATCCCCCCTGTTGGTAAACTCGAACACGCGCACGCCTCCATCGTAGCATGCCTGTATCACCTGGCACGCCACATCGGCGTCGGCATGGTAAAACACGGGCACCATGCCCGTGTCGGCCATCTTGAGCATGACCTGCATCTTGTCGTATCTTGCCATATCCGAAAATTTTATCGTTGTACCCGTCCGTTGGCGTTGCCCTGTGCCAGCGACATCACCTCGGCAGCCGACACCATGTTCACGTCACCGGGTATGGTGTGTTTCAGGGCGCTTGCCGCCACGGCAAACTCAAGGGCCTGTGCGGGTGACATGCCCGTTGCCAGCCCGTGTATGAGCCCGGCCGAGAAACTGTCCCCGGCTCCCACGCGGTCCACAATGGGGCAGATGTCATAGTGCTTGCTCAGGCAGAAGTCTGTCCCGTCAAACAACATCGCCTTCCATCCATTGTGCGACGCGCTGATGCTCTCACGCAGTGTGCTTGCCACCAGACGAAAGCCAAACTTGCCGTGCAGCGTGCGGAAGGTCTGCTCATAGCATTCCGCGTCGGTGATGCCGGCGCCGATGTCGGCCGTGTTCTTCACGCCCAGCGTCTTCTCGGCGTCCTCCTCGTTTCCGATGCATACGTCCACATATTCCATGAGCGGTGTCATGACGCGTATGGCCTGGTCGGGTGTCCACAGTTTGCTGCGGAAGTTCAGGTCGCAGCTCACGGTCACTCCCGCGCGTTTTGCGGCCTGGCACGCGGCTTTCAGACACTCGGCGGCATTTTCGCCCAGTGCCGGAGTGATGCCGCTCCAGTGGAACCATTCTGCCCCTCGGAAAATGCTGTCAAAGTCAAAGTCGCCAGGCTGTGCCTCGCTCATGCTGCTGTGCGCGCGGTCGTAGATGACCTTGCTCGGCCTCATGCTCACACCTGTCTCCAGGTAGTATATGCCCAGCCTGTCGCCGCCCCGTGAGATGAAGTCCGTGTGTACGCCGTACCTGCGCAGGCTGTTGAGGGCGGCTGTTCCCATCTCGTGTGCGGGCACGCGGCTCACGAAATACGCCTCATGCCCATAGTTGGCCAGGCTCACAGCCACATTCGCCTCGCCCCCTCCGTAGTTGACACAGAAAGTGTCCGACTGCACGATGCGGCTGTTGCCCGGGGTTGACAGGCGAAGCATAATCTCGCCCATGGTTATAATCTTACCCATACTCGCTTCCTTGTATTATGTTTGCTGTATGCTTGTTAATTCTTTGCAAATTTATACAAACAAGTTGGTATTTTGCCCCTGTCGCATCATCTTTTGTGCTTCATTTGCTCAAAAGTGCGCCAAAACACCCCCGCAAGTGCTGAAAGAGTAGTACATTTGCGGTCATGGACAAGGAAGTCAGTAATAAGAGGGGCCTGCTTTCCCTCAGTCCGCTGCTGGTGTTCCTGCTGGCATACTTCGCCCTCAGCCTGCTGGCGGGCGACTTCTATGCTGTGCCCATCACGGTGGCGTTCCTCATTGCCTGCGGGTTCTCGCTGCTCACGATGCCGGGGTTGGCTGTGGGCAAGCGTTTCCAGGTGCTTGTGGAGGGGGCGGGCCGTCCCGGACTGATGACCATGATATGGATATTCATCCTGGCCGGCGCCTTCGCTTCCACAGCCAAGCAGGCCGGTGCCATTGACTCCACGGTGAGCATGGCCGTGCGTGTGCTTCCCTCAGGCATGATATTGTGCGGGGTGTTCTTGGCCGCTTGCTTCATTTCCCTCAGCGTGGGCACCAGTGTGGGCACCATAGCGGCCCTCACCCCCATCGCGGGCGGCATGGCCCAGCAGGCCGGCTATGGCCTTCCCCTTATGGTGGCTATCGTGGTGGGCGGCGCGTTCTTTGGCGACAACCTGAGTTTCATATCCGACACCACCATCATGGCCACCAAGACCCAGGGCTGCGGGTTGCGTGACAAGTTCCGCAGCAACGTGCGCATCGCCGTGCCCGCCGCCATGCTGTGCATCGTGCTGTACCTGTTCATCGGCAACAGCCAGGCGGCCTCGCATGCGCCTGTTGGTGGCGCGCAGGTCAACTACCTGCTGGTCATTCCTTATATATACATACTCCTGGCAGCCCTCTGCGGCATGGATGTCATGCTGGTGCTTGCCACCGGCACGCTCATGTCGGGCATCCTGGGCATGTCGCTTGGCCGCTTTGACCTCTACGGATGGTTTCATGCCATGAACGATGGGGTGATGGGCATGGGCGAGCTCATTGTGGTCACGATGCTTGCGGGCGGACTCGTCGAGAGCATGCGGCGCACGGGGGGCATCACCTATGCCATGCGGTGCCTGTCACGCCACATCAGTGGGGCGCGCGGGGCAGAGCTGTGCATAGCCGCGCTGGTGGTGTTCACCGACATCTGCACGGCCAACAACACCATAGCCATACTCACCGTGGGCCCCATAGCCCGCGAGATAAGCGCGCGTTTCCATGTGGATCCCCGCCGTGCGGCCAGCATCCTCGACACCTTCAGCTGCTTCGCGCAGGGGCTCATCCCCTATGGCGCGCAGATGCTCATAGCCGCCGGGCTTGCCCGGGTGAGTCCGCTGCAGATAATGCCCTACCTCTATTATCCGTACATATTAGGAGCCGTGGCTCTGCTTTACATAATCATCCAACGTCATGAGAAAGAAGATTCTATTGCTGCCTCTGTTGGCACTGGCATGTGCGTGCACGGGCAATCAGACAGGTAACCGCACAGGCGAAGACTCGCTGGCTGTGGACTCCGTGCGTAGCATCAGGCTTGACTCGGTGAAGTGCCACCTGCACAAGAACCTCATCGAGGGCAAGGAGGCACCCAGTTACGACATCACATACGTGCTGCTTGAGGCACAGGGCAACGACGATGCCTCGCGCCTGTTCAACGAGGAACTGGCACGTGCCTTCTTCGGGAAGGAGGGGATTCCCGTTGATTCGGCCATGCGCACGGATGCCGACTCGCTGGCCTCGTCCTACACGGCCGACCTCAAGGAGTTCTATGACCCAGGCTGCGAGGACGATTTCACATTCCAGTACACCTGTGAGCGGCAGGCCAGCGTGGCAGAGGACTCTTACCCGGGCGTGGCCGCATACAGCGTGGACATGTTCTCATACACTGGGGGCGCGCACGGCAACAGCATAGTCACATGTCTCAATCTCAACCTCACCACAGGGCGTGCCATCCGCTATGCCGACTTCTTCGTCAAGGGGAAGGAGCGCGAGACCAAGGGCATTATCGAGAAGAGCTTTATGGTCAAGAACGGCTGTGCCAGCATGGGCCAACTGGTGGAGAAGACCTCCATCGGCTCGCTTGGCGATATCTATGTGCGCGACGGCAACTTCCTCCTGCTGCGCGACAGCGTGGAGTTTGTCTATAATCCCTACGAGGTGGCTCCCTACGCGTGCGGGACCATCACCACCCGCGTGGCCTACTCTGACCTGGCCCCATGCATCAACAAGGATGTGCTCCCGCACGAGTAACACGACACGCACATGCAGATAATACAGAAGTATTTCCCTCATCTCAGCGATGAGCAACTCCGCCGCTTCGAGGCCTTGGACGCGCTGTACCACGACTGGAACAGCAAGATAAACGTCATCTCGCGCAAGGACATCGACAACCTCTACGAGCATCATGTGCTCCACTCGCTGGGCATTGCCATGCTCATTGGCTTCAAGCCTGGCACCGAGGTCATGGACCTGGGCACAGGCGGAGGCTTCCCCGGCATCCCCCTGGCCATCATGTTTCCCGACTGCCACTTCCACCTGGTTGACTCCACGCGCAAGAAAATACATGTGTGCGAGGAGGTGGCCTCGGCCCTGGGACTTGACAACGTGACCGTGCAGTGGGGCAGGGCCGAGGAGGTCAGGGAGAAGTTTGACTTTGTGGTCTCGCGCGCGGTGATGCCCCTGGCCGAACTGGCTCCCATCGCGCGCAAACTGGTCAGGCGCGAGGGACACAATGCCCTGCCCAACGGGCTCATCTGCCTCAAGGGCGGCGAACTGGAGCACGAGACCATGCCCTTCAAGCGCAGCACCGTGGTGACCGACTTGTCCGACTACTTCAGCGAGGAGTATTTCAAAACGAAAAAAATTGTTTTTACCGCCTTATGAGGACACACCAGTTTGAGTTCAACCCTTTCCGCGAGCACACCTATCTCCTGTGGGACGAGCACACCCGGGAGGCAGCCGTGGTGGACGCGGGCATGAGCACTCCCGCCGAGGAGCGGGAGTTTGCCGGTTGTGTGGAGGAGCACAAGCTGCACCTGGTCGTATCCCTGCAGACGCACTGCCACTTCGACCACATCTACGGCCTGCCCTTCCTGTACGAGCGTTATGGGCTGCGTCCACGCTTTGCCCCCCGTGAGCAGCAGGTGTACGACTCCATGCCCGAATGGGCGCGGATGTTCGGTGCCCCCATCCGGCAGGAACTCCCTCCCAAGGGGGACTTCCTGGGCGACGGTGAGGTGATACACGTGGGCAGCATCGGGGTGCAGGTCATCCTCACGCCAGGCCACACACCAGGCGGAGTCTCGTTCTATATCCCCGAACAGCATGTCGTGTTCACGGGCGACACCCTCTTCTGCGGCAGCATGGGACGCACCGACCTGGGCGGCAATGAGCACGAGGAGCGGCAGAGCATCCTGCGCAGGCTGCTCACCCTCCCGCCCGACACCGTGGCCTATCCGGGACACGGCCCCTCGACCACCATCGCCGACGAGCAAAGGGTGTGGGGCGTGTGACCCCCATGCAGCCTCAGGGAGCCATGCCTGCATGAGGGCATGGCCCCCTTGCTTTCTGTATGCGTCCGTCCATGCGGCGCCCAGGGGCAGAAGCAAGCAGGCCGCCAAGTGCCGGCACCGTCAGTTTTCCCACAGCGGGCCTGTTTGCCAGCCTTGGGCCGATGGGCGGTTCCTGTAATCATTTGCGCATTATTTGTAAGTGGGAGTCAGCACTTTTTCTGTACTTTTGCAAGCACAAACAGAAAAAAACGAAACAGACCGCCCTATGAAGACAACGATTGTGGCACTCACCCTGCCCCTGCTTGCCCTCTCCCCCGCACATGCCTGGGAGGAGCAGTCCGACAGCATCCCCTTACAAGGGGACTTGGCCGACGTGGTGGTCACGGGTAGCCGCGAGGCCACCGACAGCCGACACCTGCCCTTCACCGTGAGTGTGGTCACGCGCCGCCAGCTTACCGGCCTGCACCGTCCCAGCATATTGCCCACGCTCATGGAACAGGTGCCCGGCCTGATGGTGACCAGCCGGGGGGTGATGGGCTATGGCGTGTCGGGCGGCGGGTCGGGGGGGATGATGCTGCGCGGGATCTCGTCGGGCGCGGGACAGATGATGGTCCTCGTGGACGGGCACCCGCAGTACAGTGGCATCTACGGCCATTCCATTGCCGACGGTTACCAGACGCTCATGGCCGAGCGGGTGGAGGTGCTGCGCGGGCCGGCCTCGCTGCTCTATGGCTCCAATGCCATGGGCGGGGTGGTCAACATCGTCACGCGCGCCATGCCCGCCGATGGGTTCCGCACGCAGGTCACGGCCGGGGCGGGCAGTTATGGCACCGTGCAGGCCGAGGCAAGCACTCAGATGCGCCTGGGCAGATGGCAAGCCACTGCGGGCGTGCAGTACGGACGCTCCGACAACCACCGCCCCCACATGGGCTTCGAGCAGACCAGCGCGTTTGCCAAGGTGGGGTACGACCTCTCGGCCCACTGGCACCTCTATGCCGACCTTGACCTCACCCACTTCTCGGCATCCAATCCCGGCACCATGCAGCAGCCCATGCTCGAGGCCGACCAGTGGATTACGCGCGGGGTGGCATCGGTGGGCATCGGCAACAAATACCGTCGTACCAACGGGCGCCTGAGCGTGTACGACAACTTTGGGCGGCACCGCATCAACGACGGATATGCCCGCGAGGGCGGCATCCCGCAGGCACGTCTGTTCCGCTCGCGCGACGCCCTGGCAGGAGCAAGCTGGTATCAGAACGCCACCCTGTGGGCAGGCGGACGCCTCACACTCGGCGCCGACTACCAGCGCATCTATGGCCATGCCTGGTACACCAGCCGAGCCACGGGCGAGACACTGGACACGCCCAACAAGCAGTCGGGCAAGGCACGCAACAACGAGGGGGCCGTGTATGCCGACATCCGTCAGGACATCACGCGGTGGCTCACGGTCGACGCCGGCCTGCGCTGGGATTACCACACAGTGACGGGCAGCCAGTGGATTCCGCAAGGCGGGATTGTGGTGCGCCCCGTGGGCACCGGTACGTTCAAGGCAAGCGTGGGCAAGGGATTCCGCAACCCCACCATGCGGGAGATGTACCTATATCCTCCCTCCAACGAGGACTTGCGCCCCGAACGGCTCGTCTGCTATGAGCTGGCCTGGAAGCAGCACCTGCCCGGCAGCAGACTCTCCTACGGCGTGAACGTGTTCTACATCGACGCAGACAACATCATACAGACGGTCAACCGCCGCAACGTCAACACCGGGCACCTGCGCAACACCGGCGTGGAGGGCGAACTGCGCTGGCAGGCGAGCAGCCACTGGACCGTGACCACCAACCATGCCTGGCTGCACATGAAGAGTCCCGTGGTGGCGGCTCCTGTGTACAAGGGCTATGCCAGTGCCAGCATGCACTATGGGAGGTGGACGGCCACGGCGGGCCTGCAGCAGGTGTGCGGGCTCTACACGTCAGTGGGGCAGGACGAGCGGCAGGAGCACTTCACCCTGCTGAACGCCCAGGTGCAGTACCGCCTGGCCGACCCCGTGCATGTGTGGCTGCGCGGGGACAACCTGCTGGCACAGCACTATGAGATAAACGCTGGCTATCCCATGCCCAAGGCCACGGTCATGGCGGGCTTCTCGGTGGAGTTCTGAGGCACGGGTGGGCTGCCACGCGGTGAAGCCAAGAGAATGCTTCCTTGACTGAAAAACCAACAAGCCACCTCATTGCCTTTCCTCAAGCGCACTGCATTGGCTGATGCGGCGCGCTGCGTTGGCGGATGCGGCGCGCTGCGTTGGCGGATGCGGCGCACTGCGTTGGCTGATGCGGCGCACTGCGTTGGCTGATGCGGCGCACTGCGTTTTTTTGATGAAGGTCTCAAGAATCCTGCCCCTGCATGTTGGGCAGCCGTGGCAATGAGTCAGAGGACAATACTCCTCCCCTCCGGGGGAGGCAGGGGAGGGGGCCTTGCGGCATGGGATGGGGTTGTTCTGTTCCTGGGCCCCTACACCATCCTCACGTCCGTGAGCACATGCGATCCCACATGGTTGTTGATTTTGTCGGCGATGCTCTTGTGCGCCATCTGCAGGTTCTGGCGCAGGGGCGCGCTGCTCACCTTGACGTACAGGATGCCGTTGCGTATCCGCAGGTCGGATGTGTAGCGGGCGATGGCCTGGCCCATCACTTCGGGCCAGGCTCGCAGGGCGCGGTGCTCGAGCAGCGGAATCTCCAGCCCCTCCTCGCGCAGGAACTTGCCCAGGATGTCGGAGATGCCCTCGGTGTTGAACCTCTTCATGTGCTTATCTCCCCTCCCTTTACATGAAACAGGCGGTAACTGCTGCTTGTCGAGGCCAGGATGTGGTCGAGGTGCTCGCGGTTGGTGTCTGTGATGAAGATCTGCCCGAAGTGGTCACCGCTCACCAGTCTGATGATTTGCTCCACCCGCCCCGCATCCAGTTTGTCGAAGATGTCGTCGAGCAGCAGCAGCGGTGTGGTGTGGCTGCCCGTCTGGCGCAGGAAGTCAAACTGCGCAAGCTTGAGCGCGATGAGGTACGTCTTGTTCTGCCCCTGCGAGCCCTCGCGCCGGATGGGAAACCCGCCCATCTGCATCTCCAGGTCGTCGCGGTGCGTGCCGTGCAGCGAGTAGCCTGTGGCGCGGTCCCTGGCGCGGCTGTGGCGTATGACCTCCAGCAAGTCCCCGCGCTCGCCGTGCGAGGTGTATCGCAGGCTCACCCGCTCCTTGTCCTGCGAGATGAGGCCGTAGAAGTGCTGGAAGGTGGGCGTGAAGCGCTCCACGTAATCCTTCCGCGCCCCATAGACGCACCCCCCCGAGCGCGCCATCTCCTCCTCAAGCAGCGAGAGCAGGTCGCCGTCGGGCTCCTCCTCCTGCTTGAGCAGGGCGTTGCGCTGCTGCAGGGCCTTGTTGTAGCGCATGAGTGCCTCCAGGTACAAGGGGTTGTACTGCGATATGACGATGTCCATGAAGCGCCTGCGCTCCTCGCTCCCCCCGGCTATGAGCCACTGGTCGGCGGGCGACACCATCACCAGGGGTATCAGCCCGATGTGCTCCGCAAGCCTCCGGTAAGCCTTCTTGCCCCGGCGCAGCACCTTCTTCTGCCCCCTCCTCAGACCCATGTGTATGTCCTCGGGGGTGCCGTCCTCGTGCTCGTACAGGCCCTCCAGGGCCATCAGGTCCTGGCCGTGCGTGATGGCCTGCGAGTCCATGCTTGTGGTCGCGCTCTTGGCCAGGCTCAGGAAATGGATTGCGTCCAGCACGTTTGTCTTCCCCTCGCCGTTCATCCCCACCAGGCAATTGAGCTTCGGCGCGAAGTCAAGCTCGGCCGTGGAGATGTTCTTGTAGTTGAGTATGGACAGCCTGTTCAGTATCATGTCTTACTGGCAACGATGTTTGGGCCATGCGGCGCTCAGAGCACGCTGAGCGTGTAGGACAGCGTCCACTCCTTGCCGGGCTCTGCCTTGTTGACAAACGGACGGCGGTCAAAGGGCTTCTCGCCCTGCCACTCGTCGCAGCAGCCGGCCCAGGGCTCCACGCACACAAAGGGGCAGCATCCCGCCTTCGGCGCCCACAGTGCCAGCACGGGCATGTGGAAGTCAACGCGCACCAGTGGCTCCCGCTCCTTGCCGAGCAGTTCCACGCGGCTTATCCGCCCTGTGCAGTCGAGGATGGTGTCGCCCGCGAAGGTGTCGTTGCCCAGGGGCAGCAGGTGGTCTGTGAGCGGGAACGGTTCTGTTCTGCCGGGCTCGGCCAGCCCGTGTGTCTTCGTGTGGGTGCTCAGCAGGCAGTCCACCTCGGGGAAGCGCAGGTACCCGTGCACGCTGTCACCCGCATTGAAGCCGGGCAGCACGAGCGCGGGATGCGCGCCCACCATGAAGGGCATCGTCTCGCCGGAGTCGTTGCGCACGCGCCATGTCACATGCAGGGTGCCGCCCTCCAGGCGGTAAGTGATGCTGAAGCGGAAGGCATAGGGAAAGGACTTCAGGGTGTCGCCCGTCTGCGTGAGACTGTAGGTGAGGCTCTCCCCGGTGGCCTCCTCCAGCGTGAACTCCATGCACTTCGCGAAGCCGTGCTTCCTGAGCGGGAACTCCTTGCCGCCCAGGCGCAGGACTCCTCCAGAATTGCCCCCGATACAGGGAAACAGGGTGGGGCAGTGCTCTTCCCAATATTCCGTGTCGCCCCGCCAGATGATGTCCTTGCCACCGCTGGTGAGGCTCGTTATCTCCGCGCCCTTGCTGTCAACGCACAGGGTCAACTGTCCGTCCTTTATAGTATGTTCCATGCCGCAGGCTGTTGGTTTGTGTGTATCCGTATGCAAAAATACGCAGTTTTGCCTTGTCTAACCAACAAAAGGGAGTACATTTGTAAGTAATAAGCAAACATCAGGCTAAAACAAAGCGTATGAAGACTGACATCGAGATTGCGCGCGAGACACCGCTGAAGCCTATCGCACAGGTAGCCGGTGACCTGGGCGTTCCCCCCGAGGCCATAGAGCCCTATGGAAGGTATGCCGCCAAGATTCCTCTGGAACAGATAGATGACAGGCGTGCCAGGCAGCACAGGCTGATACTGGTCACCGCCATCACACCCACCAAGGCAGGCATCGGGAAGACCACGGTGAGTGTGGGGCTCGCGCTCGGCCTCAACCGCATCGGGAAGAAGGCTGTGGTGGCGCTGCGCGAGCCGTCGCTGGGCCCGTGCTTCGGCATGAAGGGCGGGGCGGCGGGCGGCGGGTATGCCCAGGTGCTGCCCATGGACAAGATAAACCTGCACTTCACGGGTGACTTCCATGCGGTCACCTCGGCGCACAACATGATTGCGGCCCTGCTCGACAACTACATCTACCAGCACCGCGACGAGGGCTTCTCGCTGCGCGAGGTGCTCTGGAGGAGGGTGATTGACATCAACGACCGCAACCTGCGCTCCATCGTGACGGGCCTGGGGGCCAAGACCAACGGGGTGGTGATGGAGAGTGGATTTGACATCACACCCGCAAGCGAGATCATGGCCATACTCTGTCTGGCAAGCGGGGAGGACGACCTGCGCCGCCGCGTGGAGAACATCCTGCTGGGCATCAAGGCCGACGGTTCCCCGTTCAGAGTCAAGGACATGGGCGTGGCGGGCGCGATATGCGTCCTGCTCAAGGACGCCCTGCTGCCCAACCTGGTGCAGACCACCGAGCAGACACCCGCCCTCGTGCATGGCGGCCCCTTTGCCAACATCGCGCACGGATGCAACAGCGTGCTGGCCACCAGAATGGCCCTCACCTTTGGCGACTACGTTGTGACCGAGGCGGGATTCGGCGCCGACCTCGGCGCCGAGAAGTTCTATGACATCATGTGCCGCAAGAGCGGGCTGCAGCCAGCCCTCACCGTGCTGGTGGCCACCACACAGGGGCTGAAGATGCACGGGGGAGTGCCCCTGGAGGAGATCAAGCGGCTCAACGCCGACGGGCTGGCACGCGGACTGGCCAACCTGGACAGGCACATACACAACATACAGGGATTCGGGCAGACGGTGCTGGTGTGCTTCAACCGCTATGCCACAGACACGGACGGGGAGATTGACCTCTGCCGCCGGCACTGCGCGGAACTGGGCGTACCCTTTGCCGTCAACAACGCCTTCAACGAGGGCGGGGCAGGAGCCGAGGAGCTGGCGCGCCTGGTGGTGCAAACCATTGATGAGCATCCCAGCGAGCCGCTGCGACTGGCCTACGAGGACAGCATGAGCGTGGAGGAGAAGGCCGAGGCCGTGGCACGCAAGGTGTACGGGGCCAGCGGGGTCACATTCTCACCCACAGCCAGGAAGGCGCTGCAGCGCGTGCGGGAAATGGGCATCAGCCACTACCCGGTGTGCATCGCCAAGACACAGTACTCGTTCTCGGCCGACGCGAAGGCTTACGGAGTGCCCCGGGGGTTCACGGTCAACGTGCGTGACATCGTCATCAACTGTGGCGCGGAGATGCTGGTGCTGGTGGCGGGAGACATCATGCGGATGCCGGGATTGCCCAGGAGTCCGCAGGCGGAGCGCATAGACCTGGTGAACGGACACATCGAGGGGCTGTCATAAGGCACGGCGGAGAATGGGACGGAGAGTTCACGAAGAGACGACGCGGACAACTTACAGAGAAGAGAGATGGGCGATACCGCACAGAAGGAATATGATGTGATAGTGATAGGCGGCGGGGCGACCGGCGTGGGCGTGGCGCGTGACTGCTCCATGCGCGGCATGAGCGTGCTGCTCGTGGAGAGGAACGACCTGGCCACCGGAGCCACGGGCCGCAACCATGGCTTGCTGCACAGCGGGGCACGCTATGCGGTCACCGACCAGGAGTCGGCGCGCGAGTGTATCGAGGAGAACATGATACTGCGCCGCATCGCACGTCCGTATGTGGAACAGCATGACGGACTCTTCATCACGCTACCCGAGGATGACCTGGCCTATCAGGCGCGCTTCGTGGAGGCGTGCCGCAAGGCCGGCATCAGGGCCGACACGCTCTCCCCCGAAGAGGCCATGCGGCTGGAGCCGTCGGTCAATCCTGCACTTGTGGGCGCAGTGAGAGTGCCCGACGGGTCTATCGACCCGTTTCGCCTGACAATGGCCAATGCGCTGGATGCTTACAGACATGGGGCACAGATATTTACGCACACCGAGTTGATGTCCTTCATCATTGAGGGCGGCAGGGTGCTCGGAGTGCGCGTGAAAGACCACCGCACGGGCGAGGAGCATGAGCACAGGGCTCGCGTGACAGTCAACGCGGCGGGCATCTGGGGCACACTCGTGGCCAGGAAGGCCGGCGTGACGGTAAGCATGTTCCCGGCCAAGGGGTCGCTGCTCATCTTTGGGCACCGCGTGAACAACATGGTCATAAACCGCTGCCGCAAGCCCGCCAACGCGGACATCCTGGTGCCGGGGGACGCCATCACCGTGCTGGGCACCACATCTGACCGCGTGCCCATTGAGACCGTGGACGACATGAGGGTCACACAGCGGGAGGTGGAGACGCTGCTGACCGAGGGCATGCAACTGGTGCCCTCGCTGGCAAGCACGCGCATCCTGCGCGCATACTCAGGCGTGCGCCCGCTGGTGGCAAGCGACAATGACCCCAGCGGCCGAAGCATCAGCCGGGGCATCGTGTGCCTGGACCACGAGAGCCGCGACGGACTGGCCGGCTTCATCACCATCACCGGCGGAAAACTCATGACGTACCGTGCCATGGCCGAACAGGCCACCGACATGGTGTGCCGGAAGCTGGGCATCGACAAGCCCTGCATGACAGCCGTAACCCACCTGCCGGGCGCAGAGGAGAGCGAGGTGAAGTTGCCCGAGAAGCAAATCTTTGCCTTCATGGCACGCCTTGGCCGTCATGGCTCACTTGCAGGCAGCATCGCTTCTGATGACGAGATAGACAACTCATTGGTGTGTGAGTGCGAGGAGGTTACGGTGGGCGAGGTGAAGCACGCCCTCAGCAACCACGCGGTGGACAGCATCGACCAGTTGCGCCGCCGCACGAGGGTGGGCATGGGCACATGCCAGGGGCAGTTGTGCACGCTCAGGGCATCATGCCTGATAAGCCAACTGCTGGGCAGATCTCCCAAGGACACCATTGCCGACACGGCCGCGTTCATCAACGAGCGGTGGAGGGGCATGTACCCTGTGGCATGGGGAGCCACACTGAGCGAGGCACAACTCACCGCACACATCTACCAGGACCTGTGCGGAATAGGAGCCGCAGACTTGAGAACAACCCAGGACAGCGCATGGTGACTGTGCATGCATTAAAGTGACAAGCGAATGAAATTTGACAACATAATCATTGGCGGCGGGTTAAGCGGCCTGCTTTGCGGCATAGCCCTGGCACGCGAGGGACGTCATGTGGCAATCATCGCCGCAGGACAAAGCACGCTACACTTCAGCTCGGGCTCATTTGACATACTGGGCTACGACACCGGCGGACAACAGGTGACCAACCCCTTCGAGGCCATACACGCGCTTGATGCCAAGCACCCGTATCATCTGGTGGGGATTGACAACGTGCCCCTGCTGGCCACACAGGCTCTCAGAATATTCACCGAGAGCGGGCTCAGCGGACAGGGCGGAATGACACACAACCACTTCCGCATGACCCCCACCGGGTCGCTCAGACCCACATGGTTCTCCCTCGATGACTACCTGACGGTGCAGGATCCGGAGTCGTTCCCCTACAGGAAGGTGCTCCTGGTCAGCGTGCCTGGCTTCATGGACTTCCCCGTGTCCCTCGTCACCGAGGGACTGCGGCGGCTGGGAGCGCAGGTGGAGACGGCTTCCATGTCGGTGCCCTCGCTGACACACAGGCGGCAAAGCCCCTCAGAGATGCGCTCGGCCAACCTGGCCAAGGTGCTCGCCCGTGACAAGAAACTGCAGCAGGTCGCCGCCCGCATCAACAAGGCGGCCTCCGGAGCCGAGGCCGTCATCATGCCCGCGATAGTGGGACTGGACTCGCAGGAGGCGGTGGAGTTCATACGCGGACGCGTACAGAAGCCCCTGCATTTCCTCAGCACCATGCCACCCTCGGTGCCGGGCGTGCGCGTGCAGACACTGCTGCGGAAGCACTTCGCCAGCCTGGGCGGGGTGTACATGCTGGGAAACACCGTGACGGGGGGGCGGATCAAGGACGGCCACCTGCACTTTGTGGAGACATCCCTGCTGCCCGACGAACGGCTGGAGGCCGATGACTTTGTGCTCGCGACGGGCTCCTTTGCCAGCGACGGGCTCAAGGCCAACTACGAGCGGGTATACGAGCCTGTCTTTGACCTGGACACCACAGCCCCCGCCGACCGCATGCAGTGGGTGAGCCCGTCGGTCTTTGACGACCAGCCCTACATGTATTATGGGGTGAGGGTGAACGCGTCCATGCAGGCACTAAAGGGCGGGCGGGCCATCAGCAACCTCTATGCGGCAGGGGCTGTGCTGGGTGGCCACAACGCGGCAAGGCAGGCCGACGGGGCCGGGGTGGACATGGTCACGGCCCTGCGCGTGGCGCAGCGCATACTGGAGAAATAATACGCGCATACAGGAGAAACAACACGCGCCTACAGGAGAAGCAACACGCGCCTACAGGAGAAACAACATCACGTACAGGAGAAACAACACAAGGGAAGCGTTATGTCCAAGAAGATACAACTGTTGAGCATCAGCGAGAAGGAACTGGAGGCTTGCCTCAAATGCTCGATATGCACGGTCTATTGCCCCGTGTCGGGCGTGACCACACGGTATCCAGGCCCCAAGCAGGCGGGCCCCGACGGTGAGCGGTACCGGATGAAAGACCCGCGCTACTATGACGACAAGGCTCTGAAGATGTGCCTCAACTGCAAGCGGTGCGAGGTGGCGTGCCCCCAAGGCGTGCAGATAGGCGACATCATACAGAGCGCGCGCATCCGTTACGCGCCTTACGCGCGCTCATGGAGACCCTTCCCATTCCTGCGCGAGACGCTCCTGTGCAACACCGACTTCGTGGGCACAATGGCCACGCACATGGCACCGCTCGTGAATGGCATGCTGGCCATGCCACTCTTCAAGACGGTGTTCATGCATGGCATCATGGCCATCGACAAGCGCAGGACGATGCCCAAGTATGCGGCGCAGACGTTCCGCAAGTGGTACCAGAAGAACTGTGCCGGGGAGCAACTGCGCTATCCGCACCAGGTGGGATTCTTCCATGGCTGCTATGTCAACTACAACTACCCGCAGCTCGGACAGGAACTCGTGGGGGTGATGAACGCCATAGGCTACGGAGTGCAGCTGCTCCAGGGGGAGAAGTGCTGCGGAGTGGCCAAGATAACCAACAGCATGCCCCGCGAGGCGCGCCGACAGGGTGTGGCCAACATGGCCGCCATGAGGCGCGCGACAGCACGGGGCATGGACATCATCGCCACCGGCAGCACGTGCACCTTCACCATGCGCGAGGAGTACGAGCATCTGCTGCACATCAACAACGATGTGGCACGGAAGCACCTCTCGCTGGCCACCAGGTACATCTTCCGCCTGGTGGAGAACGGGAACGTGAGGCTCGCGTTCCGCAAGGACTACCGCCGCAGGCTGGCCTACCACACCGCCTGCCACATGGAGAGGCTGGGCTGGGCCATATACAGCACCGAGCTCATCAAGATGATTCCCGGCGTGGACCTCGTGATCCTGGACTCGCAATGCTGCGGCATCGGCGGCACCTACGGGTTCAAGGTGGAGAACTACGGCATATCCCAAAAGATAGGGGCCAGCCTCTTCCGCCAGATAGAGGACGCCCATGCCGACTGTGTGGTGTGCGACTGCGAGACATGCAAGTGGCAGATAGAGATGTCCACACGGGCCAGGGTGATGCATCCAATCAGCATCCTGGCCGAGGCCATGGACGTGGAGGAGACCCGGCGCCTGAACGGACTGGCATGACAAGGAACAAGCAACAGCCACCCCGGCAAACCCAAAAACTCCGATATGGATAGAGTACAACTGGCGTTGAGCAACGCCACACAGACACACGCCCTGGAGATCGGAAGCGGTGTCCTGGACAAAGTGCCCCAGGTGTTCAAGAGCCAGTTCCCCGGCAAGAAGGCCGTGGTGGTGGCACACGCCGCCACATGGGCGGTGGCAGGCGAGAGGGTGGACACCCTCTTGCGGCAGGCGGGAGTGGAGACTGACGCTTCCATCGTGTTCAAGGACGCTGACATGCATGCCGAATGGAAGTATATAGAGCAACTCGACGCGAAACTCTCGCACACCGGTGCCGTGGCTGTGGCCGTGGGGTCGGGAACCATCAACGACATCACCAAGTTGTGCTCCGCACACCAGGGCCGCCCTTATATGGTGGTGGCCACTGCGGCGTCCATGGACGGGTACGTCGCCTTTGGCGCGTCAATCACCAGGGACGGCATCAAGAGCACCTACAAGTGCGCGGCCCCGCAGGCCGTGGTGGCCGATGTGGATGTGCTGGCCACTGCTCCTGCCGGCATGACTGCCAGCGGCTATGCCGACCTCATGGCCAAGGTGCCCGCCGGTGCCGACTGGATTGTGGCCGATGTGCTGGGGGTGGAGCCCATTGACCCCACCCCGTGGAACATCGTGCAGGGCGGACTGCACGATGCCCTGTCGCATCCCGAAGCCTGTCGCGAGGGTGACCCCAAGGCTCTCCAGGCACTGGCCGAGGGACTGATGCTGGGCGGTTTCGCCATGCAGGCTTATCCCGCGTCGAGCCGTCCGGCCAGTGGCGCGGAGCACCAGATAAGCCACATGCTCAACATGGACCGATTCGTGACGCCCGACGGCCAGGCTCCCTCGCACGGGTTCCAGGTGAGCATAGGCACCATCGTGTCCCTGTTCTTCTACGAGCAACTGCTCCACACAGACCTCTCCACGCTTGACATTGACGCGCTGGTGATGCGCTGGCCATCTCTTGAGGAACAGAAGGAGGCATCACTCAGGATGTTCCGCAAATCGGATTTCCCCACCTTCGCAGCAGGCGAGATAGAGGCCAAGTACTCATCGCCCGAGGAATTGCGCAGGCATTTTGAGATTATGCGAGACCGCCAGGACGAGTTGAAGAGCCGCCTGCGCCAGCAGCTGCTCACCGTGCCGCAGGCCATCGGGAGGCTCAAGGCCGTGGGTGCGCCCGTCCATCCCCGCGACATTGGCCTCGGCCGTGAGCAGATGCGTGCCACCATCATACGCTCCCAGCAGATACGCCGCCGCTACACCATCTTTGATGTGGCGGTGCGCATGGGCACGATGGAAGAGTGGGCCGACCGCCTGATGAGTTCCCACTTTGCCTGAGAGCCGTTCCACACAGACTTTTAACAAGATAACCACATAACACTATTTCAAGAGATGAAGACCAATAAGAGTTTCCTCTATTGGCAGTGGCGCACCATCATCGTCACGATGGTAGGTTATGCCCTGTTCTATTTTGTTCGCAAGAACTTCTCGTTTGCCATCCCTGGGCTCAGCGCCGAATACGGCATCACAAAGACGAGTTTCGGAGTTATCATGTCGCTGGTCACGGTGACCTATGGCCTTAGCCGCTTCCTCAACGGCTTCATGGCCGACCGCATGAACGCGCGCTACCACATGGCCATAGGGCTTCTGCTCTGTGCCGTGGCCAACTATGCCTTCGGGTTCGGCGCCGACCTCAGTGCCCTGATTACGGGTGACACCTCCGGCCCGCAGTTCACCAACATGATGGTGCTCGTCTTTGGCATTATCCTGCTGCTCAACAATTTCTTCCAGGGCTGCGGCTTCCCTCCGTGCGCGCGCCTGCTGAGCCACTGGGTTCCGTCCGACGAGCTGGCCACCAAGATGTCGGTGTGGAACACCTCCCACTCCCTGGGAGCCAGCATCGTGGCCATCCTGTGTGGCTACGTGATGGGCACGATGGGCGAGAACATGTCCTCCAACCCCGACATCGTGGCCGCCATCGCCGCCAACCTGCATGTGGACACCTGTGACGCGGAGCGCATGCAGAGCGTCATCGAGTCGGCCTCGCACTACGGGGCCTGGCGGTGGTGCTTCTGGATTCCCGCCACCATCGCCCTGGCCGGTTCGGTGTTCATCTTCGCCTTCTTGCGTGACACCCCCTCGTCAGTGGGGCTTGCCGAAATCCACACGGTCAACAAGAAAGGCAGCGCGGGCGAGGCGGAATACAAGAAGTTCCTGCGCAGGATGGTGTTCCGCAACCGCTGGATATGGATTCTGGCCATATCGAATTTCCTGGTGTACATAGTCCGCTTCGCCGTGCTCGACTGGGGCCCGACGTTCCTCAAGGAAGCCCGTGGCATGAGTCTTTCGCACGCGGGCTGGACGGTGGCTCTGTTCGAGATATTCGGCATCCTGGGCACCCTCTTCTTCGGATGGATTACCGACCGTTGGCTGCAGGGCCGCGCCCACCGCACCTGCCTGTTCTGCATGTTGGGCGTGGCCGTGTTCATGGGTGTCTTCCTCGTGCTGCCCGCCCAGACTCCCGCGTGGCTCATGGTGGTCGTGCTGGCCATGGCGGGCTTCTGCATCTACGGCCCGCAGGCACTCATAGGCATTGCCGCCGCCAACCAGGCCACCAACCGCGCCGCCGCCACCGCCAATGGCTTCGTGGGGCTGTTCGGTTACGCGAGCGGACTGGTGTCTGGCATAGGCGTGGGCATGTTTGTGGACTTGATGAACAAGGTCAATCCCGAGCGCAGCTGGGACTATGTGTTCATGGGCATGATAGGTGTGGCACTGGTGGGCGTGCTCACCTTCAGTATGATGTGGAAAGCAAAAGCAGACGGATATGGAACAGAGGACTAAGGAATTGCTGCGCGGCGTGCGCCACGTGGCACTGGACATGGACGGGACCATCTATATGGGGAGCAAGGTCTTCCCCTTCACCATCCCGTTCCTCGATAGGCTGGGCAAGATGGGTATCACCTACTCTTTCCTCACCAACAACCCCAGCAAGAGCATCGACGCATACCTGCAGAAACTCGAGCACATGGGCATCCATGCCACCGAGCAGGAGATATACAATACCACCATCGCCACCATCGACTACATCCATGCCCATTATCCCCAGGCCCGGAAACTCTTCCTGCTGGGCACTCCCAGCATGACGGAGCAGTTTGTCAAGGCGGGCTTCATCTCCACAGCCGATGACCCCGATGACGTGCCCGACATAGTGGTGGCAGCCTTCGACATGACACTCACCTACAGCCGCGCGTGCCGCGCGGCCTGGTGGATCAGGCAAGGACTTCCCTACATAGCCACCAACCCCGACCTCGTGTGCCCCACCGACGAGCGCACCATCCTGATCGACTGTGGCAGCATCTGCCGCATGCTGGAGTCGGCGGCAGGCCGCAAGCCCGATGTCACGCTGGGCAAGCCCGACCCCAACATGCTGCTGGGCATACAGCAACAGATGGGCCTGCGCCCCCAGGAGATATGCATGGTGGGCGACCGCATCTACACCGACATTGCCATGGCACACAATGCCGGGGCCGTGGGATGCCTGGTGCTCTCGGGCGAGACCACCCTGGAGGTGGCACGGCAGGCTCCCCGGCAGCCCGACATCATTGCCCGCGACATCGCGCAACTGGGCGAGTGGCTGGCCGAGAGCAGGACTTGATCAACACCGAAACCCGAATACATGAGACAATGAAAACAAGTGCAATCTTTGCCGCATGCCTGATGACAACAGGCATGTGGATGGCTCCCCACAATGTGGAGGCGCATGAGATGACGGTGCAGGAGGCAGCGTCAGACTCGGTGTATGACGCGGTAGACAAACTCGCACAATTCCCAGGAGGGGAAGAAGCCTTGATGGCTTACCTGGAGAAAAACCTCACCTATCCAGAACAGATGCGCCAGCAGGGAAAGTCGGGCCGCGTGATGGTGTCATTCGTGATAACCCGCAAGGGCAAGATAGAGGACGTCCGCATCAGGAAGACACCCGACGAGGGGTTCAACGAGACCGTCATCCAGCTTATCCAAGGGATGCCCAAGTGGAAGCCTGCCAAGGTGAAGGGCAAGAAGGTGTCCTCACGGTGGACGGTTCCCATCCTGTTCCGCCTTCCTTGAGATGAGTTCTGAAAAATGCCGCGAGGGACTCCAGCACTGCGCTGGAGTCCCTCACGTGTTTATGGCCATGCCGCTGCATCTGCCAACGCATGCCGCCGCATCTGCCAACGCATGCCGCTGCATCTGCCATCGCATGCCGCTGCGTTGAACGTCCAGCCCAGGCTGGACGGTTGAATGGGCACATGGCTGGAGGAGACGCGGCATTGTGCCCCAGTCCCCACGGACGCGTCCCTTTATCACACGGGGTGGGGGGAAGCCTGTGAAAAAGGGACGTTTCCGCTGTAAAAGGCACATATTTTTCAGTAACTTTGCGGCATGAAACGCTTGACACTTGTCCTCATGCTGCTCTTGCCTCTGGCATGCGCCGCCCGCCAGTTGCGCCCCCTGGTGTGGGTGCTCGATGCCGGACACGGGGGGAAAGACCAGGGCACCAGCATCAGAGACGTGCTGGAGAAAGACCTGACGCTCAACATCACCAACCGCGTGGCCGCCCTCATACGCGAGAACCGGCCCGGCATCAAGGTCGTGCTCACACGCACAGACGACACCTTCGTCTCCCTGGACGAGCGCTGCCAGACTGCCAACCGCGCGAAAGCCGACCTCTTCCTGAGCATACACATCAACTTCGCGGAGAAGAACCTCCTGCTCTCGGGCACCGAGACTTTCTATGCCAACACGCGTTCGGCACAGGACATGGTGCAGGCCAGCACACTGGAACGGAATGCCGACAACAGCGAACTGCTGGCCTGGCTGCTTCAGAACAGCTACTTCAACTCAGGCCGCACGGCCGACCGTGGCGCGCGCGCCAGCAACCTGTATGTGCTCATGCACACCGAGATGCCGTCCGCACTCACCGAGGTGGGCTTCCTGAGCAACGTGGGAGATGCCGCCTACATGTGCAGCGAGCGCGGGCAGAGGCAGATAGCCCTTGACATCTACAAGGCCCTCGATGCCTATTACAGTGTCACCAAGGGCAAGTCCCAGGGGAAGACCCTGCGCACCCTGCGCCAGTCACGCGGCACCGTGAGCGGGCTGAAGGCGAGACGCGTGCGCGAGGCAAGCAGCGCCGAGGATCTGATGCCCATGCAAGACCCCTTTGCCAGGGAGGAGCGCCCCGCACCTGCCGTGCAGGAGGAGCGTGTGCAGGAGGAGCCTGCCACCGTGGCCCAGGCCGACACTCCCAGTCCACAGACTGGCACCTCTGGCACTTCGGCCAGCGACACGCCCACTCCCGAGGATTCCTCGGCGCACAGCGGCAATCCCACCACCGCGCAGGCTGAGGCTACCACCGCGCAGGCCGAGGCCACTGTCACACGGCCAGGCGGTGGGGAGGATGCGCGTCCCCTGTTCAGCGTGCAACTCTTTGCGGTGAGCAAGAAGCCACTCCCCGGCGATTCCCGCCTGAAGGGGCTCACGCCTGTGCGGACTGTGCGGGCAGGTACCGTGTATAAGGTGTTGTATGCCACGACACCCGACTATGAGGAAGCGCGTGCCATCCTGGCACGGGTCAAGAGCAGTTTCCCCGATGCTTTCATCGTGGCCTATGCGGGCGGCCGTCCCGTCTCTACTGCCGAGGCTTTGCGGATGAGCCGCTGAGCGTGCTGGCAATCTCACTCTCGCTGTCCGTCAGGCACAATATCAGGTTCTGGTACTTGCCACGCTCCACCATGTACATCAGCAGCGGCCAGATGGGTATCTCGCGCGTCCAGAAGTCCCTGCCCATGAATATCATCGGGCTGGCGTAGCCGAAGGTGAGGTAGTGGTTCTGCACCGCCTCCTGGAAGATTTCCTGCAGCGTGCCCGCGCTTCCGGGCGTGTAGATGATGCCGCCGCGCGCGATGGAGAGGATACCGTCCTCGCGTATGCTGTTGTCAAAGTACTTGGCTATCATGGTGGCCAGCGGCGTGGAGGGCTCGTGCCCGTACAGCCAGGTGGGGACACCCAGGCTGTCATAGTCGCGCTGGGGGAACTTCTCGTGTACCTCCCATGCCGTCTCCAGCCATCCCTCGTCGGTATATCTTTGCGCGCGGTTCATAATGGCGTGCGCCGCGCGCAGTTCCTGGTCAGGACGTCCGGCCATCCAGGCTCCCAGGTGCGTCGCCTCCATGGCCCCGGGGCCGCCGCCGGTAATCATCAGGAACCCCTGTTCGGTGAGGTGCTTGCTCAGCATGGCCACCCTGAGGTAGATGTCGTCGCCGCGCTTGAGCCCGTGCCCGCCCATCACGCCCACCAGCCTGTGCTCGTTGTAGTGCGAGAGCGTCTCGCGCAGGCAATCGCTGATGCTGTGGTCGTGCAGCGAGCGTGCCAGGGTCTCCTTGATGTCGCTCGCCTGCTTCCCCATCTTCATGTAGTGCCGGTAGACACGCCCGTCATAGCACGTCTGATAACTTTGCGGGTCATCGGGACGGTAGCCCTCGTAGAGTTCCTCGGGCGTGTACAGGTGGTTGCGGTAATGGAATGTCTCGCCCATGTCGGGCAGGAAGAGGCAGTCCCTCGAGAGCCGCTTCATCCCCTGCGGAATAGTGCACCCTATGAAGATGCAGTCCCTGTAAGTGTGGCTCATGGCCAGTTTGGTCTCGGCGGTCAGGTTCACGCTCTGAAAGGCGTACCTGCGTATCTCCCCCTGCTCCTGGTGCAGCACGCGCGCCACTTCCCAGTCATCCTTTATCTGTGTGTAGTTCTCGCTCATTTTTCCGTTTGTCCGTGATGCAAATTTATGCGTTTTGTGTCGAAAGTCATACCCGTTTCCCCGACTTCATTCACAATTTCCGTCCTGTTTGCCCGATTTTTCGTAACTTTGGGAAGTCGTAGGAGTCATGGAGACTCCACACGCAAGTAGTAACCAATATTATCGCTTATATGAGGAAATTTGTCTTCCTGGCTCTGGCCCTGGCATTGTCCGCAGCACCGGTGTCTGCCCAATGGGGTAATGCCCGCTGGATAACAGCGGGCGAGGGAAATGCCGACGCGCCCAACTCCTGGGTGCGCTTCCGGCGTGACGTGAGCCTGTCTTCGCTGCCAGACAGGGTGGAGTGCAGCATCTGTGTGGACAGCAAGTACTGGCTGTATGTCAACGGCAAGCAGGTGGTGTTTGAGGGCGGTCTGAAGCGCGGCCCGAACCCCACCGACTCCTATTACGACCGCCTGGACCTGCGCCCCTACCTGCGCAAGGGAGCCAACCGTGTGGAGCTGCTCGTGTGGCACTTCGGCAAGACGGGGTTCAGCCACATTGACAGTGGCAGGATGGGACTCCTGTTCTCGGCCCCCGCCATCGGGCTTTTCTCCTCCGGCATGTGGGAGAGCCGCCTGTTGGAGGAATATACGGCATGTGGCGAGCCTGTGCCCAACGGGCGACTGAGCGAGAGCAGCATACACTATGACGCGCGTGTGGCGGAGGCCAATGCCGGCAAGCCCTACACGGCCAGCCGCGAGATAGGGCGGCCGGGCGACGCTCCGTGGAACAAGCTGCACGAGCGGCCCATCCCGCTCTTCCGCGACTTCGGGCTGAAGGACGCCAAGTGCGCGCTCCATGAGGGCGGGCGGGAGGACACGCTCGTCGCACGCCTGCCCTACAACATGCAGCTCACCCCGTACATTGAGGTGGACGACCCCCAAGGGGGCAGCCTCATACGCCTGCAGACCGACCACATACAGGGAGGCAGCGAATGGGGCGTGCGTGCCGAGTATGTGACGCGCCAGGGCAAGCAGGCTTATGAGTCGCTGGGCTGGATGAATGGCGATGTGCTGCATGTGATAGTGCCTCATGGCCTGAAGGTGGCCAGGGTGCGGTATCGCGAGAGCGGATATGACGGATTGCCCGAGGGGGAGTTCCTGTGTGACGATGCCTACTTCAACCGCTTCTGGCAGAAGGGGCTGCGCACGCTCTATGTCAACATGCGCGACACTTACTTCGACTGCCCCGACCGCGAGCGGGCGCAGTGGTGGGGGGATGTCACCGTGCTGATGGGCGAGTGCTTCTACACCTACAGCACGCGCGTGCATGACATCATGCGCAAGGGAATGCTGGAACTGTGTGCCTTCCAGAACGACAAGGGCATCATCCACAGTCCCATCCCTGGCAATTATGACTCGGAGCTGCCCGCGCAGATGCTGGCCAGCGTGGGGCTGTATGGCTTCTGGAACTACTATATGAACACAGCCGACACGGCCACCATCGCGCGGGTCTATCCCGCCGTGTGCCGCTACCTGGATGTGTGGAAGACCGAGCCGGGCGGGCTTACAGCCGAGCGGCATGGAGCCTGGGACTGGGGCGACTGGGGCGACAACCGCGACATGCGCCTCATCTACGCCGGTTGGCACTATATGGCCCTGGACGCCGCGTCACGCATGGCGGAGCTGCTGGACAAACCGGGTGACGCGTCGAGGTTTCGCCAGACAATGGCCGGGGTGAAGCGGGGATACAACGCGTGCTGGACAGGCAAGGCTTACCGCCATCCCACCTTCACGGGTGACACCGACGACCGCGTGCAGGCCCTGGCTGTCATCAGCGGCATCGCCGATGCCGACAAGTACCCAGCCATCGGACGGCTGCTGCGCACACAGAAGCATGCCAGCCCCTACATGGAGAAATACGTGATGGAAGCACTGTTCCAGATGGGCGATGGCGAGTATGCCATGGAGCGCGCGCATGAGCGCTACCATGCCATGGTGACGGACTCGGTACACAGCACCCTCTACGAGGGATGGCTCGAGGGAGTCAACGGATTCGGCGGCGGCACCACCAACCATGCCTGGAGCGGCGGCCCGCTCACCGTCATCGCCCAATACCTGATGGGCGTGAGCGTGACGGAGCCGGGCTGGAGGAAGTTTGCCGTGTGCCCTTCTCCTGTACGGTTCCAGAAAGCCCACATCACCATCCCCACCGTGCGCGGCATGATAAAGAGCGCATTCAGGTTGGGCGAGAAGGCGGATGTATATACACTCACAGTGCCGCAGGGCACCGAGGCTTATCTGTACCTGCCTTGCGGGGATGCGGCACAAGTGAAGGGTGCCGCGCGCTACCTGTGCCTGGAGAGCGGGGCGCAGAAGGCGGGGCGCGTGTGCCTGCTGCTGCCGGCGGGCAAATACAAGTTCAAGGTAAGCAAATGACGTGAGAATGACAGACAGGCTTGGTATAACAACTTAACAAAGGAGGGAAATATGATGAGAAAGTACTTGGTGGCATTGGCGGCTGTGCTGCTGCCCATGCTCGGAGGGGCAAAGGAAAAGGTGGAGGAGCCCGTCAGGGTGCGCTGGTGCACGTTCAATGTGCGCTGCATATCAGGCGCGGACGAGAAGATAGGCTGCGGGTGGGACGCCCGCAAGGACAACGTGGCGAAGTATGTGCTCGACAACCATATTGACGTGGTGGGCATGCAGGAGGTGACCAGCAGGCAGCTGCAGGACCTGCGCGAGCGTCTGAAGGACTATGACTATGTGGGCGTGGGACGCACGGACGGCAAGGAGAAGGGTGAGTTCACCCCCGTGTTCTTCCGGAAAGACAAGTACGAGCCTCTTGAGAAGGGAAACTTCTGGCTGAGCGAGACCCCCGATGTGCCTGGCTCAAAGGGCTGGGACGCGGCCCTGGAGCGTGTGGCCAGTTATGTGAAACTCAGGGATAAGGCCACCGGAAAGGTGTTCATGGCCATCAACACGCACTACGACCATGTGGGTGTGGTGGCACGCAAGGAAAGCGCAAAACTGATCATGAGCAAGATACAGAGCATTGTGGGCAACCGGCCAGCCGTGGTGACGGGCGACTTCAACATCACGGAGGACGATGAGGCATACAAGACGATGGTGGACTCGGAGTTCAAGATGAACGACGCCTACCACATGACGGCTCACCACAGCGGCGTTCCCTACACCTTCCAGGACTTCTGCCGCATATCCCCATTGAAGGCCAAAAAGATAGATTTCATCTTCGTGACCCCGAACATAAAGGTGCTGCAGAGCCATATCGAGCGCGAGAACCCCAAGCGCCAGATGTCTGACCACAACCCACATTGGGCTGACCTGGAGTTCTGAGCCACAACGGGCGGGACTGAACCGCAGCGGCGGGAACGGGCGCACATTGCGCCTGTTCCCGCCGCATGTATAGGTGGGCGGGGGCTGATGGGCTATATGAGCAGCATGACACGGCCCTCTGCCTTGCAGAACTGGCTGGGGTATCGCTTGATGGCCGCGTATATCTGTGCAGGGGTCACGGGCTTCCCGTCCTTGCGCACATGCCAGTGGTTGCGGTTGATTGCCAGCGCGACCTGGCCGGTGGTCATGCCTCCGTTGCGCTGTACCAGGGCATAGGTGATGGCTTCGGGCAGTGTCATACGCATTTACAGGAACCCCTTGATGGAACTGAACACACGCCCCGAGACTCGCTTCCTCAAGGGGAACCGGTGCTTCCAGTTTTCCTGTGTGAGCAGAACACAATGGTCGTGTATGTCGCGGTAGAAGATGTCCTGCAACTGGGCGGTGACCTCACGGTCAAAGATAAACGCGTTCACCTCATAGTCGAAGCGGAGAGAGCGCGCATCGAGGTTGGCCGTCCCCACGGTGCAGAAGAGCCCGTCCACCATCATCACCTTGCTGTGGTGGAATCCTCCATCGTAATAATACACCTCGGCGCCCTTCAGCATCAGCTTGTGCATCTCCTGTCCCACAACATCGGGAGTCACCGGGCCGTCTCCTTTGGCTGAGGCCATTATCTGGACTCTTACACCGCGTCTGATTGCGTGCTCCAGTGACTTGCGTATGCTTTTGACCAGCGTGGCATAGGGGTTCACTATCTGCACCACGTTCCGCGCGTTGTCAATGCTGATGCAATAGGCCTCGCGTATGGCTTTGGCACTCTTGCGCGGGACACGCTCCACCATGGCCATGACGGAACGGCCAACCGCTACGGAGGGGGCGGTGTACAATGTGGAGTCGAGCCGTGTCTTGGCCGCGCGCCACCACATGTCCTCAAACACACGCTCGTAACCCGCCACCATCGGCCCCCTAACCTTCATGTGCATGTCCCTCCACGTACCCACGCGCGGCTTGCCGTGCAGATAGTAGTCGGCCACGTTCATGCCGCCCGTGTAGGCGTACAGCCCGTCGATGACGGCAATCTTGTGGTGGTTGCGGTGCCACAGGTGGTTGATCCAGGGAAAGCGCACACGGTCAAACTCCACAATCTGCATGCCCGACGCGCGCAGGGAGTCCAGGTACGACTTGCGCAGGGGAAGGTTGCTGTAGCGGTTGCCGAAACTGTCATACACGACACGCACTTCCACCCCCTTGCGCGCTTTGTCCGAAAGGATGTCGAAAAGTGCCCTGCAGATGCTGTCCTGCTGGAACTTGAAGTAGTCCATGTGTATGAACCGTCTTGCCCCGCGCACGCATTGGAACAGGTCGTCGTACTTCTCACGCCCTGCGGGAAGCAGTGTCACCTCGTTGTCTTCGTAGAAGGGTAAGCCCTTCTGCCTGAAGATTTCCATCACGATGCTGTCACTGTCCTGTGACCTCATGCAGGTTGGCATAAGCAGGCACAGGAGCGCGGCAAGTGTGCAATACCTCATCGGCGGTCAAATCATGCAGCGGAAGTTGTCCACGATGCCCAGCAGCCGCTTGCGCTCGTCCACCACCATCACGGCATGTATCTTCTTCTCGCCCAGCAGGTCGGTAATCTGGTTGACCTTGATGTCGGGACTGACGCACACGGGGGACTTGGTCATCACCTCGCACACGGGCACGCTGAAGAACTTGTCCTGGAGCCTTTCCATGGCGCGCCGCACGTCCCCGTCGGTCAGTATGCCCCGCACTTGCCCGTCCTCCACGATGACTGCCAGCCCCAGTTTGCCGTGGCTCATGCGCAGGAGCGCCTCACCCAGCCTGGTGTCACGGGGTATCACGGGCAGGTCGTTGGTGCGCATCACATCACGGGCCGAGAGCAGAAGGCTGTGTCCCAGACGGCCTCCAGGATGGAAGCGCGCAAAGTCCCTCTTCTTGAAGTCACGCGCCTCCATCAGTGCACAAGCCAGCGCGTCACCCATGGCCAGCGTGGCAGTAGTGCTGCTGGTGGGCGCGAGATTGAGCGGACACGCCTCACCGCTCACCGTCACGCGTATGTGGTAGGTGGCGTACTTGGCCAGCAGGGAATCGGGGTTTCCCGATATGCCCACCAGGGGAATCTTGCTTTCGAGCAGGTAGGGTACGAAGCGGAGCAGTTCATCGGTCTGGCCGCTGTTGCTGATGGCAATCACCACATCGTCGGCGGTCATTACCCCCAAGTCCCCATGGAACACGTCAAGCGGGCTGATGAAGAACGACGGAGTGCCAGTGCTGCTGAGCGTGGCCGCGATCTTTGCTCCAATATGGCCGCTTTTCCCAACGCCTGTTATAATGACTTTTCCATGGCATCCCAAGATGAGATTGACCACTTTGTCGAAGTTTTCGTCCAGGTGTTCGACCTGCATGAGTACGGCCTGTGCCTCGTCCTTGAGGCAACGCTTGGCTATATCTGTGTATTGGCTCATTTCTGTCTTGTGGTGTTTAGTCGTGACTTGGCCGCGTATACCCTGGGCATCTGGCAGCCAGATGTCCCAGGCCAAGTGCTCTCTGTCTGTTAAATGAGTGACTTGACTACAGTCTCAAAGTCGGCCAGCCGGAGCATGTTTGGGCCGTCGCTGAGGGCGTTGTCCGGGGCGGGATGGACCTCGAAGAAATACCCCGTGGCACCGAAGGCTTTGGCCGCGAGTGCCATGGACGGGACAAACTTACGGTCCCCTCCAGTCTTCCCGCCTGCCGCTCCCGGCCTTTGCACGCTGTGGGTGCAATCCATGATGACGCGTGGGGTGTATTGCAGCATGTCGGGGATATTGCGGAAATCGACCACCAGGTTGTTGTACCCGAAGGCGTTGCCGCGCTCCGTGAGCCAAACGTCCTGGCATCCACTCTCACGGCATTTCTGTACCGGATACCGCATATCCGCGCCACTGAGGAACTGCGCCTTCTTGATGTTCACCGTGCGTCCCGTCTTGGCGGCAGAGACCAGCAGGTCAGTCTGCCGGCACAGGAAGGCTGGGATCTGCAGCACATCCGCCACCTCTGCGGCAGGACTTGCTTGCCAGCTCTCGTGTATGTCTGTCAGTATGGGCAGGTGGAACTTCTCCTTTACCTCCCGCAGCATGGCAAGCCCCCTCTCAAGTCCGGGGCCACGGAAGGAATGAAGGCTGGTGCGGTTGGCCTTGTCAAAGGATGCCTTGAAGTATATGTCCAGGCCAAGCGTGTCCCTCAGGCGGCACAATTCAGCGGCCACGGTACAGAGCAACTGCTGACTCTCTATCACGCACGGGCCTGCGATGAACACGGGCTTTGTGCGTACTTGCTGTTCGTTCTCCATTTGAAGCATTTTTGCAAAGTTAGCTTTTTTCCTTCACATAAGTGGTTCTTCTCGGATGAAAACAGTACCTTTGCAAGAAGATAGGACACTATAACGTACTTTATATACCTTATTTCAATGTTATGGGAAAATTGGTAATCAACTCCTACGAGGACTTTGAGCAATATGTGGGAAAGGAACTGGGGACAAGCGGCTATGTGCAGATGACGCAGGAGCGCATCTGCATGTTTGCCGACGCGACCCTTGACCACCAGTGGATTCATGTCGACACCGAGCGCGCCAAGGCCGAGAGCCCCTTTGGCACGACCATCGCGCACGGCTACCTGACCATGAGCATGCTGCCTTACCTGTGGAACCAGATAGTGGAGGTGCACAACCTGGAGCGCATGATGAACTATGGCATGGACAAGATGAGATTTGCGCAGCCAGTCCTGAGCGGGCAGCATATCCGCATGGTCACCAAACTGCACGAGCTGGCCAACCTGCGCGGTGCGGTGAAGACCACCATCAAGTTCACCATCGAGGTGCAGGAGACTGGCAAGAAGGCTCTGGATGGACTGGCCACCTTCATCTACTACTTCCACCCGTCGGGGAAGTGAGGCCAGGCTCTGCCCGCAGGCAGAGTGCCTGCAAGCGAAAGGCGGGCGGGGATGTGACTTTTTCACACATCCCCGCCCGCCTTGCCGCATGAGGCAGGAACTCCGTGAGGCTTCCCGCTACTGGGTGTAGAGAAAACGCTTGATGCTCTTCTTGGGAGTCTTCTCAAACTCCTGGCCCATCACCTTGATGGCTGTCAGTTGGGCATATGCGGGCAGTGTGGGATTGAGGTCCTGGCGGTTTTTCTCCATGATGGCCTCCACGTCCTCTGTCTTCAGGCCAAGTGTGGCAATCTGCTCCTGGTCGGGGTAAACCAGCCCCACCAGCTTCTCGCCCCTCTGCACCACGAGGCACTCATTGACGAGTGACATGTTGCTCAGTTTGTCCTCAATCTCCTCGGGGTAGATGTTCTGGCCGTTTGCGCCGAGCAGCATGTTCTTGCTGCGGCCCTTTATGAACACGTTTCCTGCAGCGTCCATCGTCCCCAGGTCGCCCGTGTGGTACCAGCCGTCCTTGTCCAGTGTCTTGGCTGTGGCCTCCTCATTCTTGTAGTAGCCCAGCATCACGTTGAGTCCGCGGGTGAGTATCTCGCCCGGTATGGTGGCCGGGTCGGGACTGTCAATCATAAGTTGCTGGTGGATGACGTTGCGTCCGCAACTGCCGATGACCTGCCTGGAGTAGTCGTTGTAGCAGATGATGGGCGCACACTCTGTGGCTCCGTAGCCCACCGTATAACGGAAGCCGATGTCGTGCAGCAGTTCCTCTATTTCCCTGTTGAGCGCGGCCCCGCCAATGATTACTTCATAGAAGTTTCCTCCCAGTGCCTGTGTGAGTTTGTCGCAGATGCGCTGCTTGATGCTCTGTCCAATGACAGGCATCTTCATGAGCATCCTCACGCGCACGTCCTGAATCTTTGGAAGCACGGCCTTGCGCACCACCTTCTCGATGATGAGCGGCACGACGATAAGCACACGGGGCTTCACGTCGGCCAGGGCACGCATCAGCACGGTGGGAGACGCCACCTTGGTGAGGAAATTGATGTGTACTCCATACGAGAACTCAAACAGGAACTCAAAGGACATGCCATACATGTGGGCCATGGGCAGCATGCTCAGCACCTTGTCGCCGGCCTTGATTTGCTTGCCCAGGACGCTGACCGCGAAGTCCCGGTTGCTCCACAGCGCGCGGTAGGGTATCATCACGCCCTTGGAATTGCTGGTCGTTCCGCTGGTGTAGTTGATGAGAGCCAGTTCATTGGGCTTGTCCTCGTGATAGCAGAGGTGGTTGGCACGGAAGTTCTGCGGGTACTTCTCGCCAAAGAGCCTGTTGAGGTTCTGGCGCGCGATGGAGAGTTTCTCGTTGGAGCAGGTGAGCAGGCTGTAGTCGGCAAGTGATATGATGCCCTCAAGCGCGGGCATTGCCTTTGCGTCCAGCTTGGGCCACACCTTGTCGCCCACAAAGAGCAGGCGCGCTCCGCTGTGGTTCACAATGTCGTGTATCTGGGAGGGGTGGAACTCATGTAGAATGGGCACAGCCACGGCTCCATAGGTGAGTATGCTGAAGAAGGCTGCGCCCCAGCGGCTCAGGTTCCTGCCGCATAGGGCGATGCGGTCGCCTTTTTGAATGCCCGCGCTCTCAAAGAGGATATGCATCTTCTCTATGATGCGTGCCACGTCCTTATACTGAAAGGTACACACGCCATAGTCGGACATGGAGTCCATGTCCCAGTACTTCTGGATGCTGCTCTCTATTAGTTTGTTGAACGAAGGTACTTTGGTGATGTCCGTCATTGCACAATGATTTATTTTTTGTGCAAAGTTAAAGGCAAATTAACAATTCTGCAAGAAAAAGGGCATGAAAGTTGCACCTTTGTTCCTCTATTGTGCAATTTTCATGCCTTTATGGAAAATGTGCCTCCCATTGCTTGCGGAGGCTATCCTGTGTCAGTATTGCCTGGGGCCGAAAATGGCTGTCCCCACACGCACCATGTTGCTTCCGTGGCGCAGGGCGATGGTGTAGTCGTGGCTCATGCCCCAGGAGCGGGTGTCGAAGTAGCCGCATCCGTCAAAATAAGCTTCGCTGGCCTGCCTGAATGTTTCCCAGGCTGTGTCAAACTCGCGGGCTATCTGTTGCTCGTCTGTCACGTTGCTGGCCATACACATCATGCCGCGCAGCCTGACACCGCTCATCTGACGCCATTCCCCTGTGTCCAGGTATTCGATGCATTCCTGTGGGGCGAAGCCGAACTTCGTCTCCTCTTGAGCCACATGCAGCTGTAGCAGGCAGTCCATCCTGCGGCCCGCCGCCAGAGCCTGTTTGTTTATCTCGGCCAGCAGGCGCGGGGAGTCAACGGAGTGGATGAGCGAGACGTAAGGCGTGATGGACTTCACCTTGTTGCGTTGCAGATGGCCGATGAAGTGCCACTGTATGTCCTTGGGCAGGATTTCGTGCTTCTGCTTCAGTTCCTGCGCGTGGCTCTCCGCGAAGATGCGCAACCCGCTCTCGTCATACACCTGCCGGATAAGTTCGGCGGGATGGTACTTGCTCACAGCCACCAGCGTCACTCCCTGCGGCAGCGAGCGAAGCACCTCATTTGCCTTCTGGGCCGCTGTCTGTTCCATCTGCCGTGAATTTGAAGATGTCCATGATGGGTGTCTCGGTGATGGAGATGATGTCCCAGTCGCTCAGGGTTCCCTGCATCCCCTTGTCCAGATTCTTGACTGCTGTACGCAGGTCCTTGGCCTGGATGAGCATAATCTGGTTTGTGCGCTTCTCCGCGCCCGTCTTCTCGTCGTAGGCGATATAGGCAACCTTGGCCTTGTACCACTTGTCGTCGGCGCTGTCGGTGCTCTCGAAAAGTTCGGCAATCTTGGCGCGCTTGATGTCGCTGATGCTGTATTCGCCCGACATCATGGGCTCCAGTTCCTCCAGGAAGCGCTCCTCGGCCTCTGTAAAACTGAGAGCGTCCACCAGATACGACTCGGTCACCTTCTTCAGCAGACCTGTCTCCAGGGTCTTGTCATATCTCACTTTACATTCAAACCATTCTTTTGCCATAATCTTTCTATGTTATTTGTTAAACAATCTCTTGAGTAAGTCCTGGCGTCCGATGCCGCGCAGGTAAGTCTCGATGCGGTGTCTCTCCTCCTTTTTGTACCAGAAGAAGAACATGCGCTGCTGCTCCTTCTCCTTGGGTGAGCGTGCGCAGAACACCGGTTCGAGTGTGTAGGGGTGGTAGCCGGTAGCCCAGCAGGTGGTGGCTACGGTGAGCGGTGTGGGGGTGAAGTCCTGTACCTGTTCGAGCCGGAAGTCCAGTTGCTTGGTCTCGATGGCCAGTTCGGCCATGTCCTCGGCATGGCATCCCGGATGGCCGCTGATGAAGTAGGGGACTATCTGCTGGCGCAAGTGCTGGCTGCGGCACACGTCATCGAAGATTCGCTTGAACTGCCGGAACTGGGCGAATGAAGGCTTTCGCATCAGCCCGAGCACCCTTTCCGAAGTATGCTCGGGAGCCACCTTCAGCCTGCCGCTCACATGACGGAGAATCAGTTCACGCGTGTACTCGCGGGCCGAGCGGTTCAGCGTCTCGTCGCCCCAGTCATGCAGCAGCATGTCATAGCGCACGCCACTCCCGATGAAACTCTTCTTGATGCCCGGCATGCGGTCAACGCCCCGATACACATCCAGCAGCGGGCGGTGGTCACCATTGAGGTTGGGGCATATCTGCGGGTGTATGCACGAAGGCCGCTTGCACGCCCCGCACGCCTTTGGGTTACGCCCGCGCATCATGTACATGTTGGCACTGGGTCCTCCCAGGTCGCTCAGATATCCCTTGAAGCCAGGCATGCGTGTGATGGCTTCCACCTCCCTCAGAATGCTCTCCTTGGAGCGGCTCACGATGAACTTCCCCTGGTGTGCGCTGATGGTGCAGAAGGCACAACCGCCGAAGCAGCCACGGTGCAGGCACACGCTGAAGCGTATCATCTCATAGGCAGGTATGCGCTTGCCCTTGTACTTGGGATGTGGCAGGCGCGTGTAGGGCAGGTCGAAACTGTGGTCAAGTTCCCTCTGTGTGAGTGGCGGGAAGGGCGGGTTCACCACCACCCATTCTCCGCCCGTCTGTTGCAGGAGCCTCTGTGCTTGCAGCTTGTTGCTCTCCTCCTCCACATGGCGGAAGTTGTCGGCATGAAGGCGCGGCTCACGCAGGCACTCCTCATAACTGTGCAGTACGATATCCTGCTTCCGGATGCCTCCTGGAATGTCCTCTTTGCGATAGAGCGACACTGTCTGGCGCACCTCGTTCCGCTCTTGGGCCACCTGTCGGAAGGTGGCGCGGGTGATGAAGGAGTTTCCGTTGGCATCGTAATACAGGTCGGGGTGGCTCTCATCCAGCGCGCGGGTGAGCAGTCGGCACAGTTCGCAGGTCGGCTTCTCGCCCATGCCGTAGGCGATCATGTCGGCATGGCTGTCCACAAGGATGCTTGGCCTGAACCGTTCCTGCCAGTAGTCATAGTGCATCACGCGCCTCAGGCTGGCCTCTATGCCGCCCAGCACCACCGGCACATCGGGGTATAGCTGGCGCAGGATGCGGGTATATACGATGGTGGGGTACTCTGGCCTCATGTCGTGGCGCCCGTCGGGACTGTAGGCATCCTCGCTGCGGAGCCGTCGGGCCGCAGTGTATTTGTTCACCATCGAGTCCATGCATCCCGGTGCGACACCAAAGAAGAGACGTGGCCGCCCCAGCCGCCGGAAGTCGCGGAAGTCCCCATGCCAGTCCGGTTGCGGCACGATGGCCACGCGCAGACCTTCGGCTTCCATGACACGCCCTATCACGGACGCCCCAAAGGATGGGTGGTCCACATAGGCATCCGCGCTGAACAGGATCACGTCAGCGCATTCCCACCCGCGTAAGTCCATCTCGCGGCGCGTGGTGGGTAGCCAGTCGGTCAGTTGGTGCGCGGCCATGCTCAACTCTTGGTCTCCCCTTCCTGTTTATCCTTCTCCCAGTCCAGGTAGAGCAGGATGAGCTGGTGCAGTCCGCGGGCCTTCATGTTGTCGTGGAACAGGATATCCCGGCACAGTTTCAGCAGGCCGGCATCGGGATGGTCGGTGTTGAGCAAAGACCGCACGTTGAGGCGCAGTTTCTCCAACACGTTCTCGTTTACGATGCCGTTGCTGTCCAGCAAGTCACTGAAGAGGTTGTGCCTCTTTATTGTCTCCAGGTGCTCCTCCATTACCGCAAGCGTCCTGGAACCCTTCTCGTTGCATACTATCTGGTACATATCTGTAGTGTTGTTTGGTTACGTCTCGCTCGCTCATTTCCCCAGCAGGAACTGTACTGAGGCCGCGAAGATGGCCGCGCGCGCCTCGGCCGAGGTGACGCACTCCAGCGGGAACCCGAATGAGATGGCCTTGTAGTCACTGCCCTGGTAAGCCACGGCCGATGCCTGCTGGCTTTCTCCATAGAGCATGGTGGGGAAAGCCTGTGCTGTGGGCTGCAGCGCGTCCATGTGGCGCACCCAGTAACGTGTCTCGTTCGGCTCTGTGTATATGTTGGCCTGCGTGTTCATTCCCTGCACTGTCATGCAGTTGTCCGCGAAGACCGCAGCCCCGGGTGTCCATTTCAGTGTCCGGGCCAGGAACTGCCGCTCGTCCGGCGCGGCCATGTCCGTTCCGATGTACGCCCCGCTCACCAGCACGCCCTTTCCCTTGCGTGTGAGTTGCTCCATGAGGCTGCGCACCCCGGGGGTGAAAGCCTTGTAGGAGCGCATGGAATAGCCGTCGGCCTTCTGCGCGCCAAGGACAAAGTCGGCCATCGCGAACAGGCTCGCGTCTATATCCTGGCATGCCGATGACACACAGCTGCTGATATTGTACTGCCCTCCACGCAGGATCTCGGCCGCATGGACGCTTGACCAGTCGTGCGTGTTCCCGGCCAGCAGCATGCCCTCCAGTTCGCTTCCGCTGTATCCGTGCCCCGTGCTGTTTTCCTTGCCCAATCCGTCTTTGCCGAAGTATAGTTGGTATCCGCAATAGCCGGGAGTGCGCACGTCGGCCACTCCAGGGTCCTGGTTCATGTCGAACCCTGAAGTCTTCTCGGAGTTGAAGGCCATCGGGCCGGCCACTCTCTGGAAACCGTCCACGACCAGTATGTGCGGCGCGTCCTCCGCAGCCATGTGGCAACACACCTCCTCCGAGGGCATGCTCTCGCCTCCGCTGTTCACCGCTGTCACGCGGAACCGGTACATCACCCCGGGATCCAGGTCGATGTCGACGGCCGTGGAGCGGGCGTCCACCGCCGTCCCGTTGTCGAAGCCGGCTCCCGCGCGACTTGTGTAGATGACATACTTGGTGGGGCGCGCAGTCCCCTCAAGCGCGTCCACGGTGGGCTTCCATGAAAGTCTCACCTTCTTCCTGCGCGTGTCGAGCACACTGCTCACACCGCCCACGGGGAGTGGCTGCACCACCGCCGTCCGCTTGTGTACTGCCGCCAGATAGCGCAGGATGCCCTTGTAGATGGCGCGTGCCATGACAAACTTGAAATATGGGTCGTGCGCCATGCGCATGTCGGCCCAGTTCTGGTGGCTCAGCATCTCCAGGATGATGGCAGGGTATTGCGGCTCACGCGTCTCGCCGTAGTTGCGGTTGTACATCTGTCTGCGCGTCCACTGGCCAAAGGATTGCTTCAGGTCGCCATACACCTGCGTCATCACGATGTCGGCCAGGTCTCTGCTGGTGAGGCGCGAGAGCCCCGCTCCAGTGATGCCCCCATAGAAGTCGGCCGTGTAGATGCCGAGCGATCCCACTATCGAGCTGTCCCTTCGGAAACCTGCGTCGCTGTGTAGAGCCATGCTCAGTTCAATCGGGACACACAGCCCGCTGTCTCCCGGCAGATACACGCTTCCTCGGCCCAGGTAGTTCTCTGTCCTGGGGCGCGTGTTGATGTCGTCTCCATAGTCATCGTTGTCCTTCACGCTGTAGGTGTCCATCGGGAATCCGTACCACAGCGCCGAGTATCGCGCGGCTTCCAGAAAGCGGGGGAGTCCGCTGGCCAGCGCGTAGGACATGGTGCTGTCCGAGCGCACGATGTTGCTCATGCCTCCCCCGAAGCGCACCGCATCGGCCGTCACCACCCCCCTTGAGCCGCTCTGGTTGGTGAGCAGCACGCAGTTGTTCTCCAGGTCACCCGCCCCGAAGTGGAAGGTGCCCAGATACACCCAGGTGCCTCCACCCATCCGCTGGTTGACGGTAAACGGGGTGTCAATTCCCTGGTGCCGCACCACGTAATGGGCATCGTCCACACTGCCCGGACAGGTGCGGTAGGACACGTACACCGCATAGTCGCCCTCGGCGGGAATGACTGGCCGCCACACCACCATGCTGGCCGCCCTTTTCCCGCCCACACTCTCGGCCATACGGAAAGTGCCGTCGGCAAAGGGGTTGTCACCATCCTGGTAGTAGGCGCGCAGATAGGCAAAACCCGTGCCCCCGTCGCTCCATTCCTGCTTGCCGTTCACCTCCTGGTACAGGCCGTTGGAGTCGGGCGTGTCGTTGTCCACAATCACCTCGTTCTTCTGCCAGTCGCGCTCACGCGGTGTGAACACGCACGCCCCGGAGCCCTCGAGCATGGGTATCAGATAGGGCACCACAATGGTCTGTGTGAAGAGGTCCTCGGTGGTGCAGAACAGCCTTGGGCGCTGCCACACCCATTTCTGCGTGCTGTTGCTGTAGTACTTTCCGTGGCTGGCCCACAGGCACAGATGCCTGCCCTGTAGCCCGTGTGTGACGGAGTAGGGCTTCTTCTCCCTATGCACCCAGGGGCGGCCCTTGTAGTCCCGCTTGCCATACACCCTCGAGGTGTCCTTCCCGTCGGTCAGATTCACGGGGACAAGCGACTCGATGGGGGTGCCGCCGGCATACACCACCACCTTGTAGTCCTGCAGTGGCTTGGGCAGGCGCCGCTGTATGTTGGCGTTGATGTCCCTCACCGACTCGGGGGTGAAGGGCTGTCCCACGAATCCTTCGCCCAGGTATATGTGTACCTTGCGCTCCTCCTGGCTCACGCTGATGTCCTCGACGGTCACGGGGTCGTAACTTGTGTAGCAGGTGGCATTGCGGTTGTAATTCTCAATGTAGTCGGCCAGTGCTGTGCGCAGTGTCCTTGTGTCGGACTGTGCCCAGCCCCGTACGGCCCCCATGACGCACATGGTGACCAGCGCCAGTGTGGCCTTTATGTTCCTGTTCATAGTTATATTGCGAAATTTTCGGGCTTCCTTGCCACGAAGCGCGCGAAGTAGCCCTTTATCTCGGCCATCTGCCCCTCCACGTCACCGTTGGGTATGATGGTCTTGGTACACTCTATCTTTCTCTCCCTGTAGTCCAGCCCGTACAGCAGTATGGGCAGTCCCGCCTTGAGCGCGATGTAATAGAAGCCAAGCTTCCACTCGCTGTTGGGCTTGCGTGTCCCTTCGGGTGTGATGCACAGGTGGAATGTCCTGGACTTCCTGGCCAGCAGTGCCAGCCGGTCGGTGGTTCCCATCTGCTTGTCGCGGTACACGGGTATGCCCCCCATCCTGCGCATCAGCTTGCCCATGGGCCAGAAGAACCACTCCCTCTTGATGAGGAAATTGCAGCGGAAACCCTCGGCGCGCGAATACAGGTTCCCGATGATGAAGTCCCAGTTGCTTGTGTGCGGGGCCATCACGATGATGTACTTCTTGGGGCGTGGCTCTGTGACCACCTCCGAGAAGCCCAGCCATCCGTACAGTATCCGCCGGTAGAATCTCTGGTTCATTGGTGATGGGTTTACGCTTTTCCTTCCTGTTCCGTCCGGAGTGTCTTTCCCGCCCGTCTCTTGTGCTCCTGTCACATGCAGGCGCAGGGCGGATGTGGCAGAGAACAGGCGCGGGCCGCCTGCGGGCATCCGGGGGATGCGCGGCGGGGCGGGTCTCAGCCCAAACCGCCTATCATCCTCTTGGTCTCCTGGCGCAGGGTGTCTATATCATCACGGTATTTCCTGAAGAATTTCCTCACGCTTCCAGGCTCCACATGCGAGAGCCGCGCGAGCAGGCTGTCCTGTGTGTTCAGTATCTTCACCATTATCTGGTCGGTCTGTTCCTGCTTGTCCTTGTGGAAATGCGATGCTACCACACACTCCGCGAAGAGTTCCCCGCACAGGTTCCTGGTCAACCTTTTCTGTGTTCTGCGTTTCATTGTCAGAGTCTTTTGGTGCTTTCGCGCCGTGGCGCGCACGCTTTTCACAAAGGTACACTTTATTCCGCTATTGGCAAGGGGAGCCCTGTCTCTAATTTGCTTTTCGCGCCGGATTTGGCTCCGCGAAGCCTCTGTTTGGGGCCGGGGTTGTCCCCGTCCGCGCAGCCTCGGGCCCCGCTGTGCGGCTGGCCTATGCGCGGCTGGCTATCTCCCCGGCCTTCTCCAGCGCAACGTTGATGTTGGGACAGATGTGTTCCTTTCCGAGCATGTGGCAAAACCCGTTTTTCTCCAGCACACTGAACACGTTGGGCTGCACTCCCGACAATACGATGTGGATGCCCTCGCGGTGGCTCATCTGGCACAGGTTCTGCAGGTTGTGCATTCCGGTGGAGTCGATGAAGGGCACACGGCGCATGCGTATGACACGCACCTTGGGCCGCTGCTCCATAGTGGCCATGAGGTCGTCAAACTTATTGGCGACACCGAAGAAGTAGGGGCCGTTGATTTCGTACACCTCCACTCCATGGGGGATGGCCAGGCGCTCCTCGTGCACCTCGGCGTCGGTCTCCTCGTTGGGGTCTATCTCGCCGGCTATCACCTTCACCTGTGTGGTCTCGGCCATGCGGCGCATGAAAAGCAGGCAGGCGATGAGCAGTCCCACCTCGATGGCCACCGTGAGGTCAAAGATGACCGTAAGCAGGAAGGTCACCATCAGCACGGTCACGTCACTCTTGGGGTTGCGCGTCATCTGCACAAAGGTGCGCCAGCCGCTCATGCCGTAACTCACCATCACCAGCACGCCAGCCAGGCAGGCCAGGGGGATGTAGGCGGCCAGGGGCATGAGGGCCAGGAAGATGACCAGCAGCACTATGGCATGGAAGATGCCCGCCATGGGCGTGCGCCCGCCGTTGTTGATGTTGGTCATGGTGCGCGCGATGGCACCCGTGCAAGGTATGCCTCCGAGAAGCGGGGTGCACAGGTTGGCCACGCCCTGTCCCATGAGTTCCTGGTTGGAGTTGTGTCGGTCACCGCACACGCCGTCGGCCACAGTGGCCGACAGCAGCGACTCGATGGCCCCCAGCACGGCTATCACCATTGCCGTGGGGAGCAGCCCCCTGATTCCCTCCCAGGTGATGTCGGGTACGGCGAGGCGCGGGATGCTGGCCTTTATCTCGCCGAACTGGTCGCCAATGGTGCTCACGTGCGTGGCGCCTGAGGAGTTGAGGAAATACACGCCGACGGTCATCACCAATATGGCCACAAGTGATCCGGGCACCTTCTTGGACACCTTGGGCGTGACTGCTATGACGAGGACACTCAGCAGGCCCACGCACGCCGTGGCCCAGTCGACGGTGTGGATATGCCGCAGGTACAGCATCCACTTGCCCAGGAAGTCGCCTGGCAGTTTGCCGTCGATGTCCAGCCCCAGCAGGTCTTTAATCTGTGTGGTGAAGATGGTGACCGCTATTCCGCTGGTGAATCCCACCACTATGGGGTAGGGGATAAACTTGATGACGGTGCCCAGGCGGCATGCGCCCAGCAGGATGAGGAACACGCCCGCGAGCATGGTGGCCACCATCAGTCCCGGGAGCCCAAGTCGCGGGTCGTTGACTATACCGTATATAATCACGACAAAAGCGCCTGTGGGGCCGCCTATCTGCACCTTGCTTCCGCCCAGGGCACTCACGAGGAAACCTCCGATGATGGCTGTGAGGATGCCCTGGGAGGGCGACACGCCCGAGGCGATGCCGAAGGCGATGGCAAGCGGAAGGGCCACGATGCCCACAATGAGGCCCGCCATGAGGTCGGCCGTGAGTTTCTCCCGGTTGTAATGCCGCAACTCGCTTACGATGCGCGGCGCAAAACTGAGTCTGTTCATCAAGGACTGTCGGATTTTGATTAAGTCTTACGGCCTGCAAAGGTACGGCTTTTTCTTAAAATATGTAAACGCACAAGGGCTAAAGGTATGTCCCCCCCATGCCTTTGTGGCCCGTTGTCCTCAAATGGACACCACCATGGGGGAAAAAACGCATGCCGCTGCGGTGGCGATTGCAGTGCGCCGCGATCGCCATCGCATGCGGCTGCGATAGCCATCGCGGCGCACTGCGTCGGGCCACGCATTTGCATGGGCCTGTCATCCGGCGTCAGTTCCGGCGAGGTCTTGCCCCCCTTCAGAAGGGGAACAGGCAGGGCAGCAACAGCACCATGACAACACCGATGATGACCTGCAGAGGCAGGCCGACCTTCACGTAATCGGCGAATGTGTAGTTGCCTGCCTTCATCACCAGGGCGTTCGGGGGCGTGGAGAAGGGCGAGGCGAAGCACATGCTGGCTCCCAGGGTCACGGCGAAGAGGAAGGCATAAGGGCTCACCCCGCACCTGGCGGCGGCCACCATGGCTATGGGCGCCATGAGCACGGCTGTGGCGGTGTTGCTGATAAACATGGTGAGCACCGAGGTGGTGAGGTACAGTCCAGCCAGCAAGGCTGTGGGGCCCATACTGCCCAGCGAACTGACCAGTGCCGTGGAGACGGCCTGGGACACTCCCGTCTTCTCCAGCGCGGTGGACATGGGCATCATGGCGGCAATAAGCACGACGCTCTCCCAATGGATGGTCTTATAGGCCGACTCCACGCTGCGGTGGCAGCCTGTGAGCACGGTGAGCAAGCCTGCCATGATGACTGCAGTGACAGGCGCGGCGGGAATGGTGTCGAGCACCATCATGGCCACCATGCCCAGCATGATGGCTGCAGCCAGCGGAGCCTTGTAGTCGAGGGTGACATGGCGAAGGGCCTGTTCGGGGTGTCCAAGCACCACCCAGTTGTCACTCTCGTCATTGAGGCGGAGTATGTCGTTCCACTTGCCCTGCGCCAGCAGCACGTCGCCCGTCTCCAGTTTGGCCTCCGCAAGCCGCCCCGACCGGTAACTTTTGCCGTTTCGCATGGCCAGGACATTGATCCCGTACTTCTTTCTGAGCTGCGCCTCGCGTATCTTCATGCCGTTGATCTCCGACTCTGGTGTCACGATGAGCTCCACCAGCCCCAGGTCATAGAAATGCAGCGCGTTGTCCTCCTGCCCGGTGAGCCGCAAGTCGTGCTCCATGCAGTCCATCCCACCGGACTCACCTGTAACATACAGGATGTCGCCCTCATGCAGGACGCTGTTGGCTGTGGCCATGTTCTGCCGCACATCCTTGAGCAGGGACAGACGGCCCATACGCTCGCTGCGTATCTCCACGATTGACACCCCATAGACTTCCTGCAGCCTCATTCCGCCCACCTTGCGCCCTATGGCGGGCGACCCGCTGCCCACTCGGTAGCGGCGTATGTGCCTGTCTATGTCATACTCGCGTGCCAGGTCGGCGGGCGATTTCAGGCGTGGCTTCCCCCCGCGCCTGCCCGTGGGCTCCCGTCCCTCAGGCTGTGTGCCGCCGGTGGCTGCGGGCATGACCGGGCCGGAGCCTGTACGGCGATGTTCCCCGCGCACCAGGAACCACCTGCTCAGAGGCAGCAGCACCAGCGTGCCCACCAGGATGCACACCATGCCAACGGGCAGGAATGAGAAAAAGGACAGCCCCCGGTAGCCAGCCTCGCGCAGGGTCTCGTCGATGACCAGGTTGGGCGGTGTGCCTATGAGGGTGAGCATGCCACCCAGGCTGCCTGCGAAGGCCAGCGGCATGAGCATGCGCGAGGACTGGAATCCAGCCTGTGCCGCCATGCTCACCACGATGGGCATCATGAGCGCGACCGTGCCCGTGTTGCTTATAAAGGCGCCGATAACCGAGGTGACCAGCATGAGGAGCAGGAAGGTGAGGGTCTCGCTGCCGCGCGCGAGAGACATCAGACGCTGCCCGATGCTGCGGGCAAGCCCGGTCTGCAGTATGGCCCCACCCACCACGAAGAGCCCCGCCATCATCGCCACAATGGGGGACGAGAAGCCGGCAAGAGCCTCGGCGGGCGTGAGGATTCCCAGGGCCAACAGGGCTGCCAGGGCACACAGCGCAACGATGTCGGAGCGCACGCGCCCCCAGACGAACAGGCCCACGGTGAGGGCCAGGATGATGAGCGTGGTGGTCATAAGTGACGACTCGAAATGTGATGAGACATCAAACCGCGTGCCCGCACGCCAGGCGAAGTGTGGCAATGCCTCGTCCCAGGCGCCTGCCTATGGGCGTTTGGTGTGGCAGGGTGGCGGTTAGCGTGTGTAAAGTTAAGGCAATTTTCGCAAAGGCAGGCAGGCACGGCCACATAACGCGCAGCAAAAGGCCCGGACAGGGCACATTCTCCCCATAGGGGAGGCCGTGGACGTGCCGGAAATGCCGCCATGCCGGTAGAGGGAAACCATCATTTTTGGGTATTGCCGCCATGCGGACAAGTCCGTACCTTTGCATCGCGACGGGGCAGCACCCCGGCGCGGCATTGTCATGTATGGTTACGGAGCGCCCGAAAGCAGTCCGCCCGGAGCCGGAGGCGGCAAGGCGAGGAAACGGAAGAACGATTTATGTGAAAGCGTAATAATGATTGAAGATTGGCCCCCTGCCTTGTGAAAGGCGGAGGGGCTTTTTTCTGCGCCCACAGCAGCCGGGCGGTCGGGATCGCGCCAGCCTATTCCTGCGCGCCCTCGGTGGGAGTGTCCCTGGTGGGCACGTTCTCGATGAGAAGCCACGAGGCAGGAACCAGGTCGGTGGCGGGCTGCGTGGCGCTCCACTGGCGAGGCGCCATCACAATCTTCTCGGAGTATCCGTTGAGCCATGCCGCCCACCAGGAGAAGGTGCTGTTGGATATGATGTTGTGCCGGCAGTTGCTCATGAGCATCATGTCCTGCCAACTGTCCGCGCCCGTGTTCCAGTCCACAAAGTTGGCATTCTCCAGCGGAAGGTTGTCGCGCACCCACTGCAGGTCATCAGAGAACACGTAATAATGTGCCCCGGGCATCAGTATGCTCATGCTCTCGATGGCGTTCAGGAAATAAGCCGTGCTGGCATACTGGCCCATCGGAAGCCAGTACTTGGGCTGGGTGTAGTCCCCCCGGCGCACATGTATCGACACCGCCTTTGGGTCGCGCCGCAGGTGTTCGAGGCAGAGGCGAGTCCTGTCGCTGATTATGTTCTCGTCAAAGGTAAACGCCTCGCGCACCTCGTCCTCGACATCCAGGAAGTAGCGCTCGTTCTGGTAAAAGCCCTTGTAATAGATGAACGGCCAGCGCATGGGCTTGAGGTAGGCGTCCATGCAGCCATGCTGGTGACGCTCGAGTATGATGCGGAAGATGGTTCCCTCGAGTATCTTCTCCACAATCCAACTGGTGCAGAACTCACATGGCAGGATGCGGAATATCCTGTTCAACTCGTAGCCGTTGTGCGTGTGGCGGTGCTTGAGGTCGGTAATATCAATGCGCACACTGTCGCCGAAGCGCTTTCGCATGCCCAGGTACATGGCGTATATGAACATCTGGTTGCCCAGTCCGCCAGCCATCTTTATCAGTCTCATGTCGTTGTGTGTGGGGGGATGGTCGTGTGTTGCCTACCTCTTGGAATTCTCCTTCAGCATGCCGTGCCTGTAGGCATAGAGCAACTGGCGCAACTCGTCGATTTGTGTCTGCAGCAGCTTTCCCTTGTCGGTGTCCTTCACGCGCAGGCGCCGCCCGCTCATTTCCACTATCTGGGTGCTGCTCTTGATGTCGGTCTGCCTGAGGATTGCGTCGCGGGTGCTGGTGAACGGCTCGTGCTGTATGAGTTGGAATCCCCGGCTGTGGTACACGAGCGTGTAGCCGGCAATGCCCGTGGTGTTGTGGTAAGCCTTGGCAAAGCCTCCGTCGATGACCATCAGTTTCCCTCCGGCCTTGATGGGGTTCTCACCCTGGCTCGCGTGTACCGGCACATGCCCGTTGATGATGTGCCGGTTGTCGCCCTGCACGCCGAAAGCATCCAGGATACGGTCGCACACCTCGGGCTGCTCGCGCAGGGTGTAGTACCAGCCCTTCTCCTCGTGATAGGTGCTCTTGTCGGCCAGCATATACCGCTCAAAGGTGGTCATGTGGTCTTTGTCAAAGAGAGGCGAGTCTTTTCCGCACCACAAGTACCAGAAGTAGTCGCGGGCATTGTTGCGCTCTGCCTTGGGCGTGTCGGGCTGGAAAGCCGAGCGCATGTACATGCCTATGTGGTGCATGAGTGCGCGGCCGCTGTACTTCTGCCCGCACAATTCCACCTCCTTGAGCGTGCCGTCGGCATTCATGGGCACGGAGGCGTGGAAGAGAAGGTTCCCATTACATATATTATATAGGCATCCGTGCGAGAAGAGCAACTGGATGTGCTTCTGCAGTTTCTCCGATATAAGGAACGAGTGGCGCAGCCTGCGCACCAGTTCGGCCTCGGCATTGGTGAGTGCCGTGGGGGAGCCGGGCGACACAGTGGGCAGGTTGCTGTCCTTGAGCAGGTAGGCTTTCCCGTCCAGCACACACGCCTTTTGTGCGAAATCGATATTCTCCAGCCCAAACGGGCTGTGCATCTGCCATTCGGGGTGACGCTTCCGCATCTGGGCCTCAAGTTTGAACTGTATGACCGCGATGGCCTTGTGCATGCGCGCCGTGAGCATGCGGTTCTTCATTCCCAGCGGCACTTGCCCTTCGGCCACTATGGGCAGGAACTCCTCGCACGGGTCATCGCCGTACACGTCCATAGCCAGCGTGGCCAGCGGCACCAGGTTGATGCCATAGCCGTCCTCCAGCGTGGCCATGTTGGAGTAGCGCAGGGAGATCCTGATTACATTGGCTATGCAGCAGTCGTTGCCTGCAGCGGCGCCCATCCACAGGGCATCATGGTTGCCCCACTGTATGTCGAAGTTGTCACGCTCCATCAGGTAGTCCATGATGATGTGCGCGCCCGGGCCACGGTCGAACACATCGCCCAGGATGTGCAGCTGGTCTATGCTCAGGCGCTGGATGACCGAACAAATGGCGATGATGAAGCTCTGCGCCTGCCCTGTCTGGATGATGCTCTCGATGATGCAGTGGAAGTAGGCTTCCTTGTCATCGTCATTAGGGCTCTCGTGCAGCATTTCCTCGATGATGTAGGCAAACTGCCTGGGCAGAGCCTTGCGCACCTTGCTGCGGGTGTACTTGCTGGTCACTGACTGGCACACCTGCACCAACTGGAAGAGCGTGCACGCGTAATACTCGTTGAGGTCTTGCTCGGGCGTGTCCTCGGCGAGCATCTCCAGCCTGCGCTCAGGATAGTAGATGAGCGTGCATAATTCCCTTATCTGTGCGGGAGTGAGCATGTTGCCAAAGAGTTCGGTGACCTTGCGCTTGATGTTCCCACTGGCATTGCGCAGAATATGTAGGAACGCCTCGTGCTCACCATGGATGTCGGCCACGAAGTGCTCCGTGCCCTTGGGCAGATTGAGAATGGCCTCGAGGTTGATAATCTCGGTGCTCGCGCTGTCCGCGTCCGGGAACATCTGCGAGAGAATCTCCAGCATCCTGAGGTCGGCAGGGGCTATCTTTTCTTCTGTAAACATGACTGTATATGTTGGGCAGCACTTGTCCTTCATGTGTCCAGGAAACTTTCACAAGGATGTGTGCGTACCATAATTTCCTGCAAAAATAGTCATAATTCCCTTTTCGGACAATGGCTCGTTTGATTTTTCAGTAACTTTGCAGCCGTGATAACGAGAAAGAACATCATGGCGTGCGCCATAATGGCCTCAGTCGGCCTGGGCACACTGGCAGCAAACAGCAATGAAAAAGGCGCGGCCAGCGTGGCCATCGGGACGTGCAACCGCACCAGCCGCGAAGCCGACACCACGCATGCCACTTCCGCAAACGACAGTACCCTGTACCAACTGAACAGCCTGCTGCTCAAGGGGGGCGCGCTGGAACTGATGAGCAAGAAGACGCACCGCTTCGGCTGGCGGCTGAAGCGGTATTTCAAGGAGAGCAACAAGGGAAAGAACAAGCGGTTTGACTGGGGCATCCTGGCAGGCCCTTCCTACAACCAGACTACAAGTCTGGGCATCGGGGGTGGCGTGAGCGGACTCTACTCATGGGACCGGAGCGACTCCCTGCTGCAGCGAAGCAATATCAACGCCTTCTTCTCGGTATACATCACAGGCATGTACCTGCTCACGCTCAACGGCAACAACTATATGAAGCACGACGCACAGCGATGGACCTACAAGGCGCGCTTCAAGCGTCAGCCCACGGACTTCTGGGGTATAGGCTATAGCAATGGCATCAGAAACGAGCAGAAGAGTGACTACGACGCACTGCAGCTCTATTTCCGTGGCGACTATCTGTTCCGCGTGGCCGACAACTTCTACTTGGGCCCGCAAGTGGAGGTCAACAACATCAACGCACGCGACATGGAACGCCCCGACCTGCTCAACGGCCAGGCAAAGAGCATCCTGTCAACCGGCATAGGCGCGGTGATGCAGTATGACAGCCGTGACATAGCCACCAACGCCACACGGGGCAACTATCTGCGCGTATTGCAGATGTTCTACCCCGAACTGAGCAAGGGAAGCCGCTTCATGCGCACCGAGGCCACCTACTCGGCTTACCGCAAGGGGTGGAAGGGCAGCGTGCTGGCCATGGAGTTGCACGGCATGTTCAACTACGGCGACAAGGTGCCCTGGACCATGCTGGCCATGGTGGGCGAGGGAAGCCACATGCGCGGCTACTATGAGGGGCGTTACCGTGACAAGAACATCATCGAGGGACAGGTGGAACTGCGCCAGCACCTGCACAAGAGGTTTGGCATGGTGGTCTTTGCAGGAGCGTCCAACGTGTTTCCCGACTTCAAGAACATCTACTTCAAACAGATTCTGCCCAATGCGGGCATCGGTTTCCGGTGGGAGTTCAAGAAGCATGTGAACCTGCGTGTGGACTTTGGCCTGACCAAGAACAAGCCAGGCGTGGAATTCAACCTGAACGAGGCGTTCTGAACCCTCAGGGCACTCCTGCGTCCGGCTCAAGAATACAACAACAGAAACATATAAAACAAGAAATGAAGAAGACATTCATTGCGTGCGCCATGGCCATACTGGCATCCAGCGTGTCGGCCGAGGACGAGATGATCAAGTATGGCAACTTCGACACCTGGATAACACGTGACATACGCGAGAGCATCCTGGTGGGTGGAAAGCGGCAGACACTCTATGAGGTGGGGCCTAAGGGGAGGTTTGACGGACAGCGTGCCTTCACCAACCAGGGCAATTGCCCATGGGCCAACAGCAACGTGTACGCCAAGGTGGCAGGAGTGGTGAAAACCAACGTGAGTGTGTATCCCGACAACCATCCCGGTCACGGCAAGTGCGTGAAACTGACCACCCATATCGTCAAGTGCAAAGCCATAGGCATCATCAATATCAGCGTGCTGGCGGCAGGAAGCATCTACACAGGCACAATGGAAGAGCCCATCACCAGCAGTTCCAACCCAATGGCCAAGATGAGCATCGGGATGCCCTTCAGCAAGCGTCCGAAGGCTCTCAAGTTTGACTACAAGTACTATACCCCGGGAAACGCCAACCGCATCCGCGAGACAGGCTTCAGCAAGAAGAAAGTGGTTCCAGGCAAGGACATGGGCGAGTGCATGTGCCTGCTGCAGAAGCGATGGGAGGACGATGAGGGAAATATCCATGCCTTGAGGGTGGGCACCATGCGTCACCGTTTCAGCGAGAACACCCAAGGGTGGGTCGAGAACAAGGCTTTTACCATACATTATGGTGACATCCGCCACAAGAGTTTCTTCCAAAACTGGATGGGGCTGATAACAGGCGACCGCGTGTTCTATGCCAAGAACAGCAAAGGCAAACTGGTTCCCGTGACAGAAGAAGGATGGGCCGACGCCGACACCACACCCACACATATCGTGGTGAAGTTTGACAGCAGTCACGGTGGGGCTTATGTGGGCACAGTGGGAAACACACTGTGGATTGACAACGTAAGACTTGTTTATTAAAACAGGTCTTGCGTGAATCGCGTGCACCGGTACAGACCAATGACACCATGACACCCTATTACCTTCTGTCAGAGCGACTCCTGAGGCGCAACCTGGCTCTTGTCCAGCGGGTGGCGGAAGAGAGCGGGGCCGAGATAATCCTCGCCTTTAAGGCTTATGCCTTGTGGAAGACGTTCCCCATCATGCGTGAGTACATCTCCCACACAACCGCCAGCAGCCCCTTCGAGGCACGACTCGCACTGGAGGAGTTCGGCTCACTGGCTCACACCTATAGCCCTGCCTACACCACAAAGGATTTCCCCGAGATTCTGCGATGCAGCGGCCATGTCACCTTCAACTCCCTCACGCAGTATGAGCGATTTGCATCCCAGGTGCTTGCCTATCGCGGCCACAAGGTGAGTATGGGGCTGCGCGTCAATCCAGAATACAGCGAGATTGAGACTGAACTGTACAATCCCTGCGCGCCAGGAAGCCGGTTCGGTGTGCTGGCAAACCAACTCCCAGACGTGCTGCCAAGAGGTATCGAGGGTTTCCATTGTCATTGCCATTGCGAGAGCAGTGCGCGGGCTCTGCAGCACACCCTGGAACATCTGGAGGAGAAGTTCGGGAAGTGGCTTCCTCAAGTGAAATGGCTCAACTTGGGAGGAGGTCACCTGATGACCCACAAAGACTATGACATTGCCTTGCTTGTCCATATTCTGCGTTCTCTCGGGGGACGTTATCCCCACCTGAAAGTCATCCTGGAGCCTGGAAGTGCCTTTGGATGGCAGACCGGATGCCTGGTATCCGAGGTGGTGGATGTGGTAGAGAACCACGGGGTAAGGACAGCCATCCTGAATGTGTCCTTTACCTGTCACATGCCCGACTGCCTGGAGATGCCGTACCAGCCCAACGTGCGGGGTGCCCAAACTCTGCCTGCTGGGCAGGCATGGCAGGATGCCCTGGAGCGAGAGGCTGGCAGGAAGCCCCAGGGCTACGTCTACCGCCTGGGAGGGAACAGTTGCCTGAGCGGTGACTATATGGGATGCTGGAGATTTGACAGGCCGTTGCAAACAGGCGACAAGGTCATCTTTGAGGACATGCTGCACTATACCACGGTGAAGACCAACATGTTCAATGGAATTTCCCATCCGTCCATCGTGCTTGAGCACATGGACGGCAGTCGCGAGACCCTGCGGGAATACACCTACGAGGACTACCGTGACCGCATGGACTAATCGGAGCGATTCCTCATATTATATATATAGCCTTGCCTCAACGTACGCATCTATCTGCAAGTAGTAGAGCAACCACACAGGGTCGGCAGCGTAAATGACGGCAAAGGTGTATCCACTGGGATGAATTTGCCAACTAATCTCGAACAATGTACAAAAACAAATAAAGATGAGAAAGAAAAGTTTTCTGATGCTCGCGCTTACCCTTGTTACGAGCCTCGTCATGCTTACTTCCTGCGGCAGTGATGACCCTGAACCCACCCCGAAGCCCACTTCTGGCTATTTTACCTATTACCTGCTCACTACCGGGCAAACACTGTCCGCGATGCAGATCACAGCCACACTGAAGACTCAGTCAGAGGACAAGAGTGGAGAGGTGACCGCCAGCAAGTGTGTGCATCTTGACGGTGTGGCCGACCCACAGGCCAGGGAAACTCTAAAGAGGCATACGAAGAACTTTACCGACCAGTCTGACATCATTGTCTATCAAGTGAAGTTTGCCACCGAGACACGTTCCAACGTGAGCCTTACTTATGGCCTCACTTTCACAGCAAAGGCTCTGGAAGACTCAGCCGCTGACCCCGACCTTGGCTATGGCATGCTGGTCACTTTCACGCCCAATACGGGCAGCACCAACTTCTTCAGTGGCACGTTCCAGTACAGCCAGGGGGTACACAAGGACAACTTGACGATTTATGCCAACCTGCAGAATGCCTATAACCAGCCCCGCACGCAGCGAATTATACTTGCAGAAGAGTGACTTGGCTTGCAGGGCGCAAATCATGACGGCATAGGGCGTTGAGGCAGGAACCGCATGGGACAAACTCGCCATGGAGCAGCCATGGCCGTCACACGACAGCAGGATAGTCACAAAACATACGACTATACAATTATGCGGTTATATGAAAGCCTTGAAACACAAGGCACTCATATAACCGCATAACATTGTCGTGATGCAAACCAGCCGATGTCAAGCCAAGAAGTCCTGTACCTGCCGGGCGGTCTTCTTTCCCGAGGCTATGGCACGTACCACCAGGCTTGCCCCCGATGCCGAGTCGCCTGTGACAAAGACACCTTCAGGATAAGCGGGGTGCTGTGGCTTGAGGAAGCCCATGGCCAGCAGTGCCATATCGCATGGGATGACTTCCTTATGCCCGTCAAGTTTCATAATGGGTCGTCCGCCGTGTGGATTCGGTTCCCAGATAACACCTTCCACCTCGGCCCCAGTGAGCTTACCGTTCTTGCCAATGAAGTGGTTGGTGTTGAGAAGCCAGCGGCGCTCACAACCCTCCTCGTGGCTGCTGGTAGTCTTCAGCACCACAGGCCATGACGGCCATGGTGTGGCGGGATTGTCACCTACAGGAGGTTTGGGCATAATCTCTATCTGCGTCACACTGGCACAACCTTGTCTGTGTGCCGTACCTATGCAGTCAGACCCTGTGTCACCACCGCCAATCACAAGCACACGCTTTCCATTGGCGTTTACCAATTCGTTCTTGGCAGGATGCTCACCCTCAAGTATGCGGTTCTGCTGTCCCAGCAATTCCAGAGCCAGGTGTACCCCCTTGAGCTCGCGTCCAGGTATCTGCAGGTCACGTGCTGTGGGTGTGCCTGTGGCTATCACATAAGCGTCATGCTTGCCCACAGCCTTTTCCACCTCTCGCATGTCAAAGGAGTCCGTCCTGAGTTCCACACGCACTCCATAGTGGAAGGTGATGCCCTCGGCCTCCATCAGGCCGATGCGACGGTCGATGACATCCTTCTGAAGTTTGAAGTTGGGAATGCCATAGCGGAGCAGCCCGCCTGCCTTCTCGTTGGCATCGTACACATCTACTGTCACCCCCTGTTTGTTCAGGTACCATGCCGTGCTCATTCCTGCGGGACCCGCACCGATGACGGCCACGCTCTTGCCCGTGCGCTCTGCTGGCGGGCAAGGCTTGATGTAACTCTCCTGCCAGGCACGCTCCATGATGGCGCATTCGTCCTCGCGGTTGGTGACAGGCTCGTGCATGGTGAGCTGCAGCACACAACTCTTTTCGCACAATGCAGGACATATGCGCCCGGTAAACTCCGGGAAGGGGTTCGTGGAGGTGAGGATCCTAAAGGCCAGTTCCCATTTGCCCTTGTACAGGGCATCGTTCCATTCCGGGCACTTGTTGCCCAAAGGGCAGGCCCAATGGCAAAAAGGCACGCCACAATCCATGCAACGGCTTGCCTGCTCACGGCGGTCATGCGTGTTCAGCGTCTGCTCCACCTCGCTGAAGTCATGTACCCGCTCACTTACGGGGCGGTAACCCGCCTCCTTGCGGTGTATGCTTAAGAATGCTTTTGGATTTCCCATTTCTCTTTTTTCGATTAGCGTTTTGTTTGGTTGTGCAGTCTTGCGGTTGCACGTCTTATGTGTACATTACACTTAATTGCGAAAACCGTGGCAGGACTGTACGTCCTGAAATGTCTTCCGTTCTAATAATCCCGTGCGATGTCTGCTATCTTCTGTTGCAGTTTCTTTATCTGCTCTTCCTGCAGCACACGCTTGTACTCAATGGGAACTACCTGAATGAACTGATCCACATAGTGATTCCAGTCATCAAGCATAAGACGCGCCAGGCGCGAACCTGTGTAGAGCCAATGCTGACGAATGAGCTCATGCAACTCCTTGCGGTAACTGCTCTCCTCCACAAGCGAGAGTTCCACCATATCCATGTTACAGAAATAGTCAAAGTTGCCCTTGCGGTTCCACACATAGGCCACACCGCCCGACATGCCCGCCGCAAAGTTGCGGCCAGTGGTTCCCAATACCACTACACGGCCTCCTGTCATATATTCACAACAATGGTCGCCGACACCCTCAACCACTGCTGTCGCGCCCGAATTGCGCACGGCAAACCTTTCACCCACTTGCCCGTTGACATAGAGTTCGCCTGATGTGGCTCCGTACAAGCCTGTATTGCCTGCGATGATGTTGTTCTCTGCCACGAAACTCTCACTGGAACGGACAGGGGGAAGAATACTGACACGTCCACCCGAAAGCCCTTTTGCGAAATAGTCATTGGCCTCACCTTCCAATTTGACATTGACACCGCGCGTGAGGAAGGCGCCGAAACTCTGTCCGGCGGAGCCCTTGAATTTCAGATTTATTGTGCTGTCGGCCAATCCTTTCTCGCCATATTTGCGGGCTATCACACCCGAAAGCATTGTGCAGGTGGCACGGTCGGTGTTCTTGATTGCATAGTCAAGATGTATCTCGCGACCGAGTTCCACGGCATCCTTGGTGTCAGCCAGGATATCAAAGTCCTTCACACCCTCGACATGTGTGAAGGGACGACCATCCCAGTGCTGCGCGCCTCCCTCAGCGTGAAAAAGACGTGAGAAGTCCAGCATGGCCGACTTGCTGCCAGCCTTCTGTGGCTGCATTTCCAGCAGGTCTGTGCGCCCGATTATTTCGTTCAACGAGTGGAAACCCATGGCAGACAAGTACTCGCGTACTTCCTGAGCCAAGAAGGTGAAGTAGTTTACCACATATTCATAGTGCCCACGGAACTTCTTGCGAAGTTCGGGGTTCTGCGTGGCCACACCCACTGGGCAGGTATTGGCGTTGCACTTGCGCATCATCACGCATCCCAGGACAATAAGAGGAAGTGTGCCAAACGCAAACTCATCGGCTCCGAGCAGAGCCATTGATATGACATCACGCCCTGTCTTCAACTGACCGTCAGTTTGCAGACGCACCTGGTGACGTAGTCCATTGAGGGTAAGTGTCTGCTGCGCCTCGCTCAGCCCAATTTCAGGGCTAATGCCAGCAAAGCGCATTGAACTGGCAGGAGATGCGCCTGTCCCGCCTTCTGCGCCACTAATGACCACCAGGTCGGCGTTGGCCTTGGCTACTCCCGCCGCTATAGTCCCCACACCGCTCTCTGCCACAAGTTTCACGCTTACTGCTGCGGCAGGATTGATATTCTTTAGGTCAAAGATAAGTTGTGCCAAATCCTCAATGCTGTATATGTCATGGTGGGGTGGGGGGGAAATCAGACTGATGCCAGGGATGCTGTTCCTGGTGTGTGCGATAATCTCGTTCACCTTGAAACCGGGAAGTTGCCCGCCCTCACCAGGCTTGGCTCCTTGAGCCACTTTAATCTGTATCTCCTCAGCATTCACCAAGTATTCGGCAGTCACCCCAAAACGCCCGCTCGCCACTTGTTTGGTTTTGCTGCTCAACGATATTCCGTCGTGCGTTTCGTGGTAGCGCGCGTTGTCCTCGCCTCCCTCACCGGTGTTGCTGCGCGTACCCAGTTTGTTCATGGCCAGAGCCAAAGCCTCGTGCGCTTCAATGCTGATGGCACCGAATGACATGGCTCCAGTGACAAAATGCTTGACAATACTCTCCACAGGCTCCACCTCGTCCAGGGGAACTGGGTTCTGCGCCATTTTGATGTTGAAGTAGTCACGTATGAAAATAGGCTTCTCCTTGTTGTCCACCAGGCTGGTGAACTCCTTGAACTTCTTGTAACTGCCCAACCTGGTGGCCAGTTGCAGAGTGCTGATGGTCTCGGGATTCCAGGCGTGCAGGATTCCGTCGCGGCGGTAGTTGAACTGCCCATTGTTTGGCAGGAAGTCCGGTTTCGTCTTGCATGCCAATCCCAACTTATGCAATTTGATGGCGTCCTGGGCAATGTGAGCCAATCCGATACCTCCAACCGTACTTGTCTCTGTACCGAAGTACTTGCGCAGGAGTGGTTCGCCCAATCCTATGCTCTCAAAAATCTTTGCTCCACGATAGGAACGTATGGTACTGATGCCCATTTTGGACATTATCTTGAAAAGCCCCTTGCATACTGCCTTTATGTAGTTTTTCTCAGCCGTCTCATAATTCTCCTGTATCTCACCCTTCTTGACCAGGTCGTCCAGTACGGCAAAGGTCATGTAGGGGCAGATGGCACTAGCGCCGTAGCCCAGCAGCAGTGCCGCGTGCATCACCTCGCGTATCTCACCGCTCTCCACGATGAGAGCAGTTTGCACGCGCTTGCCCACATTAATCAAATAGTGGTGCACTGCACTTACAGCCAGCAGTGAAGGTATGGCGGCATGCTTGTCGTCAATATCACGGTCAGACAGGATGATGTAACTAATGCCGTTGTCCACACACTCCTCTGCCTGCTGGCACAACTTATCCAGCGCGGCCCTGAGTCCGCTCTCACCCTGGTCGATTGGGAACAGTATGGGCAGTTTGGTGGTGTTGAATCCTTTGTATCGGATGTTGCACAGGATGTCCAGTTGCGTGTTGTTCAGTACGGGATGTGGCAGACGCACCATCTTACAGTTGGACTCATCGGGTGTCAGAATGCCCGTGCCCACAGCCCCAATATATTCGGTAAGCGACATCACCAGTTCCTCACGTATGGGGTCGATGGCAGGGTTGGTAACCTGTGCGAACTGCTGGCGGAAATAATTGAAGAATATCTGCGGCCGGTCGCTTGCTACAGCCAGTGGGGTGTCGTTGCCCATGGCGGCCACGGGCTCCGCTCCGTTTACACACATGGGTATGATAGTCTTCTCTATGTCCTCTGCGCCATACCCGAAGGTGAGCAATTTGCGCTCAAGGTTATCCACTCCGTTCTTCACGTGCCGCCCGCTCTTCAGATTCTCCAGTTGTATTCGGTTGGTACGCAACCATTCCTTGTAGGGATGCGCTTTGGCCAGACGTTCCTTGATTTCGCCGTCATAGTATATTTTACCCTCTTGGGTGTCGATGAGCAAGAGTTTTCCTGGCTGCAAACGACCTTTCTCTGCAATCTCTCCTGGCTCGAAATCCATTACGCCCACCTCACTTGCCACGACCATCATGCCCTTGTTGGTGATGGTATAGCGACTGGGGCGCAGCCCGTTCCGGTCAAGCATTCCGCCCGCGTAGCGTCCGTCACTAAAGAGCAGGGCAGCAGGCCCGTCCCAGGGTTCCATCAGAATGGAGTAGTACTCATAGAACGCCTTCAAGTCATCTGATATGGGATTCTTGTCGTTGAAACTTTCGGGCACCATAACAGCCATGGCCTGTGGCAAGGAGAGTCCGCTCATCACAAAGAATTCGAACACATTGTCCAGGCTGGCTGAGTCGCTCATGCCCGGCTGCACGATAGGACTTATGTCCTTCACGCTGCCAAGTACCTCGCCATCGAGGACGCTCTCACGCGCTTTCATCCACGAGCGATTGCCGCGTATGGTATTTATCTCGCCATTGTGTGCCAGCAGACGGAAGGGTTGTGCCAGCGACCAGGTGGGAAAGGTGTTTGTGCTGAAACGGCTGTGCACCAGAGCAAGTCCGCTGGTGAAATAGTTGTTGCTCAAGTCGGAATAGTAGGCACGCAGTTGCATGCTCGAAAGCATTCCCTTGTACACGATATTCTTGCTTGAGAGGCTTACGATGTAGAAATCGGGGTGGCTCACACGCCTCTCTATCCTTTTCCTTATCAAATATAAGGTTCGTTCAAAGCGCGGGTAAGCCTCGTCGGTGACACCGGTCACAAAGAGCTGCTTGATATCGGGCTCCACCTCTTTGGCACTTTCGCCCAGGCAGTCGGGATTTGTAGGTACCGCACGCAGGCGCATGAGATTGAGCCCCTCGCGCTCTATCTCCTCGATGACAATGGAGAGAATGTCCTGCTGCTGCTGGCTGTCCTTGGGCAGAAACACCAGTCCTGTGCCATAATGCCCCTTTTCGGGCACGGGAATGCCTTGCAGAAGGATAAACTCGTGGGGGATCTGCAACATGATACCCGCACCGTCACCGGTCTTGCCATCGGCACCTTCGGCTCCTCTGTGCCTCATGTTCTCCAGCACCTTGAGCGCGTTGTCAACCAGTTCATGACTCTTGTTTCCATGAATGTTGACCACCATGCCCACACCGCAGGCATCGTGCTCGCTGTCGGGATTGTACAGCCCCTTACGCTCGAATCTTTCTTTTGTCATGTCCTAATGTCGTATTACAGACGCTTTGTTAAGCGATTATTGTTTCCGTTTGCAAAGTTACAACAAACCAACCAGACAAATGATAAAAGGAAAGCAAAAAGTTCGTTCGAGCAACAAATTTATAACTTAAGAGGCAGTTTCTTGGACAGAATGTTTGTGCTCTATGCCACATCACGGACTGTCCTGTTCCGTTGTAGAGCACACTGTGCGGATTTTCACATGCTAACGAAAACACCTGCCCAACCAGTTCCCCTGTTCCTGCTTTGTACATGACAAAAGGACAGAAAAAACCAAATGTGGCCCACGCCAGCACACATTTGCAGTGGCACGCACGTTTTCTTCCACCTTCACGAGAGCACTCTTTCCGAATTAAATGCTAACTTTGCCCACCCAAACATTCCAAAAGGAAGAGAGAATGGCTACACAAAGCAAGAAGAAAGCGGTGAAGATAGTGGAAGTGCCCAGCGTGGACCAGTACGGACACAAGCAGCCCCAGAGTCTCGACATGGAAGAGGCTGTGCTGGGCGCGCTTATGGTAGACCAGGAGGCGTATGCCCTGGTGGCCGAACTGCTCAAGCCCGAAAGTTTCTACGACAAGAGAAACCAGTTGATATACAAGGCTATCCAGGAGCTCGGCACAGAGCAGCGCCCTGTGGACATCATGACCATACGGGAGCAGCTCGAGCGCAACGGGGAACTCGAGGATGCAGGCGGTGCACCTTATATCATGCAGATAAACATGAAGATAGGCAGCAGCGCACACATCGAGTACCATGCCAAGGTGATAGCCCAGAAGGCACTCGCACGCCAGCTCATCACCTTCAGTAGCTATGTGCAGACCAATGCCTACGACCCCACCATGGATGTCAAGGACCTCATACAGGATGCCGAGGCACAGCTGTATGCCATCTCGCAACAGAACATGAAGAAGGACTACACACAGATTGACCCCATCATCACCCAGGTGTTTGAGCAAATCAACAAGGCTGCGGCGCAGAAGGATGGCATGAGCGGCATCCCCACGGGATTTGAGAAACTGGACAAGATTACCAATGGCTGGCAGAATAGCGACCTCATTATCATAGCCGCGCGTCCCTCCATGGGCAAGACGGCCTTCGCCCTGTCCATGATGAAGCGCATGGCAGTCGATTACCGCGTGCCTGTGGCCATCTTCAGCCTGGAGATGAGCAACCAGCAGCTGGTGCAGCGTCTGCTGGTCAACGTGACCGAGATTTCGGGCGAAAAGTTGCGCAGCGGCCAGTTTCTGCCACACGAGTGGGAACAGTTGGATTTGCGCTCAAGACAACTGAACGGCGCGCCCATCTATGTTGACGACACACCTGCCATCACCAACTTCGAGCTGCGCACCAAGGCGCGTCGCCTGGTGCATGAGCATGGGGTGAGGTGCATCATGATTGACTACCTGCAGCTGATGCATGCCAGGGGCATCAACATCAACAGCCGCCAGGAGGAGGTGGCTGCCGTGAGCCAGTCGCTCAAGGGGCTGGCCAAGGAACTGAATATCCCTGTGATAGCCCTGGCACAGCTCAACCGTGAGGGCGAGAAGCGCGAGGGATTTGATGCCAAGCGACCCTTGCTGAGCGACCTGCGTGACTCGGGCAGCATCGAGCAGGATGCTGATATCGTGTGCTTCATACACCGTCCCGAGTATTATCACCTCGACAAGGATGACCATGGCAACGACTGGCGCGGAAAGGCCATGTTCATCATTGCCAAGCACCGAAACGGGTCGGTGGGTGACATAAAGTTGGACTTTCAGAAGGAGTTCGCGCGATTTACGGACGAGCAGGCAGCCAGTCTCCCCAGGGGAGGAAGCAGTGGCGGGCGCGGAACGTTCACATCCACGCCACTCACCAACGAGGAATTGCAGCAGGACGGTTTTACCGGGCAGATGGCAGACGTGGACCCCTTCGAGGGGTTGAGTCCCAACGACACGCCTCCATTTTGAAGCCCACCGACTTGCTCCGAAATCCACGACACACGCGCATAAAAAATCGCGGGTGGTGCGGCTTTCCTGCCACACCGCCCGCGTTCTCCTGTTTTCGCATGTGCCCAGAACAGGACTCGAACCTGCACGCCTCGCGGCACACGCACCTGAAACGTGCGCGTCTACCAATTCCGCCACCTGGGCCCGTCAAAACATGAGGATAAGAGCGGCAAACGAGACTCGAACTCGCGACCCCGACCTTGGCAAGGTCGTGCTCTACCAACTGAGCTATTGCCGCAACATCACTTCTGAACTCTGCACAGAAGAGTGAAGAGGAGGAGACTCGAACTCCCACGCCTCGCGGCACTACCACCTCAAAGTAGCGCGTCTACCATTCCGCCACCTCTCCATTATGATGCTTTGCAAAAAGGGAAGAGCCACGTCCGACACCTTCGAGACTTGTGTGTGCCCAGAACAGGACTCGAACCTGCACGCCTTGCGGCACACGCACCTGAAACGTGCGCGTCTACCAATTCCGCCACCTGGGCTTTCTCGATTCCAATATGAGCGGCAAACGAGACTCGAACTCGCGACCCCGACCTTGGCAAGGTCGTGCTCTACCAACTGAGCTATTGCCGCATACTGGAACGGTTCCGCGTCATCAAACTTGTCTTCCGACGTGTCCCTTCCCTTTCAAAATGTCAATGACTCACTGTGCATTTCCTTTTATGCGGTTGCAAAGGTACGCCTTTTTCGGGACACAGCAAAGCAAAAGTGAGGGAAAAAGCGTCTCTCCGCGATTTTTCCTTGCCTCAAGGCAAGTAAGGCAGCCTGCCCAAGTGGATTGGCTTCTGGCAAGAAGTGGAAGGGTAGAGGAAATAGTGCTTGCCCCCAGGAGCCTCTTCCCCCATAGCCTATGCGTCCTGGGAGCATGGCGAAGACTTCCCCTGCGGCCTCTTCATAATGCCTTCCCTGGTCGCATGTGTCCACAGGGGTCAGCCGCTGACCACAATCTCGCTGCTCGAGTTGTTGCCTTCCTGATTGACCATTATCTGCACGGGTATGCACTCCTTCAGTTCATCCATATGGCTGATGATGCCCACATGCTTGCCCGCCTTGGTGTGCAGCGAGCGCAAGGTGCTGATGGCATTCAGCAATGGTTCGCCACTGAGCGTGCCAAATCCCTCATCGATAAACAGGGTGTCCACAGCGAGGCGGCTGTCTATGTCGCTCAGGGCAAGTGCCAGGGACAGGGACACCAGGAAACTCTCTCCTCCAGACAGGGTGGTGGCAGCCCTGGTGGCATAGCCCTGATAAGCATCGGTGAGCGAGATTGCGAAGCTGCCAGGGGCTACCTGCAGGCTATATCGCTCGGTGAGCGTGCGCAGGTAGGCATTGGCAGAGTGCAGCAGGTTGGCCAGCACATAACTCTGGGCTATTTTGCGGAATTTGCTTCCTGTGGCATCACCCAGCAGTTGGTTGAGCCGGTCCCAGCGTGCATATTCTTCTTTTCTTGCCTTGGCCAGTTCCAGCAGTTTGCCTGCCGCTTGCCGGTTTTGCTGGTCTACCTTCAGGTCCCGCTGCACTCCCCCCTTGCGTCTTGCGAGTTCCTCGGCTTCTGTGGCCAGCAGGCGCATCCTGGCCGAGAGCGTGTCGGCCGTCTCCTCGTCCTCCATCTGTGGCTTGTGCAGCAGATGCTCTTCCTGTTGCCGTCTTGCCTCCTCCAGTAAGGCATGCTGCCTGATGCGGATGTTCAGGACTTCATCCAGGCTGTGCTCACTCTCCTCAATGTCCTTTTGGGAAAGGCTGTTGAGCCAGTGCATGCCATCCAGCAACCGATGCAGAGCAGATGTGCTGTCGTACCCTGATTCCTCCCTCAGCCAGGACAGCCTCTTCAGTTCTTCGTGGTGCGAGCATGCATAGTCCTGCAAGAGTTGCTCCTGGCTCTCTGCCTGCCGTGTGGCCAGTTGCTTTTGATCCTGCGCCGAGCCTATCCGGCCCAGCAGCGTGCTGGCATGCGAAGTGATGGTGTCCGAGGCTGTGTCGCTTGTGATGACATGTGAGTCGGCCTGCATGCAGGCCCATGCCGGCATCATCTGTTCGATGGCATCAGTTACCGCCGACAGACTCTTGAGCCTCTCGGCCTGCCGTTCCTGTTTCTGCTCGAGTTGCCGCAGTTCCTCGGCACGCTTGTTGTGTGCATCCGTGGCGGCTTGCAGTTCCCTGGCAAACTCCATCGGTGAGGCATGCCAGTTGTATCGCCATTGCTGCTTGGCGGCCTGCACGCGCATGAGTGCTTCTACCCGTGCGGTTGCCTGGCTGCGGTTGCCATCCAGCAGTCGGATGGTTGCCTGCTGTGTGTCCTGCCTGCCTTTCGCCTTCTCCAGGGCCGCCTCTGCCTTCAGCGAGGCTTCGGCCAGGCTTTTCTGCGCTTCGGCAAGTTTGTCGGCCTCTGCCCTGAGTCTCCTCAAGGTAACCTCCTTCTGTTCTGCCTCCTGTATCTTTTGCCTCTGCAACAGCAGCTCTTCCTGCACCCTCGCGCCCATGGATGCCAGTATGGCAAGCACAGAATCGCATGCGCCAGGCTCTGGTCTATCTTCCTCTTGTTCCCCTTGACCAGGATTCCGAAGAAAGTGTTCCCACCTGTCAAGTGCCTCGCCCTCCTCCTTATTATTATATATATGGAAGTGCTCACAATGCTCGCCAGTCAGGCAGGCATCCACACTCGCCCTGGCTTTTTGTGCGGCTTTGCCCAGATGCCCGGTTTCATCGAGTGCGGTCTTTTGTATGGCCAGGTTGGACGCAAGTGCTGTGACCGATGCCTCCAGAGTCACCCTTTGCTGCTGCAGTTCGTCCCTTGCCTTCTGTGCCCCGGCAAACCTCTGTTCCGATTCCGCCACCAGTTCGGCCAGCATGTCCTCATGGGGCAGTTCCGAGTCAATCTTGTGCAGGCACACGGGACAAACGTCGCCCACATGCAGTTTCACCCGCAGCCGTCTTGCCCAGTCGCTCACCTTCTCCTGTTCCTTCTGCAAGGTTTCTTGCAAGGTTTGCAGCACCAGTTCGGCATCATGTATCTTGGGGAGCAACTTGTCAAGCAACAGTCTCTTTTGCGCTATTTCCCCTTCAGTCTCCTTTATCTTTCTCCTCTGCATCCTGTCCCTATGCAATTCATCCACATAGGCATGGATGGCATCTGTGGCCGTGGATATATGGTTCTGCAACGTGGTGTTCTGCTCACATGCCAACCTCAGTTGGGGCAGGCGCATCTGCTGCAGTTCCGCCTCCTTGTGGGTGATATCCTTTCCCAGCGTGTCCTGCTTGTCCACATGCATGGTCAGGCGTTCTGCTGTCTCCTTGCATCTGGGTTGCAGTTCATCCTTTATCTGTTTGGCCAGCCGCTCCCCCTCGAGTTTGGTTTCCTGCGCCTTGCGGTTGCAGTCGGCCACAATCACCAGTTGGCTCACTATAGCCTGGGCGTTGTTGTAAATGGGCACCAGGTGTGCTTCGCCTTCCATCACAGCCTGCATGCGGCGTATGGCTTGCGCATTGCGTTCAGCATCCTGGCGCATGGCATCGCGCACCCCTCTCAGCATGAGATACTCCTGCGCCATGGTGTCCAGGGCATCCTGCTGCTGCCTGATGCGTGAGCGTGCCTGGTCAAGTTCGGCCACCCATCCCCTTGCCTCCTGCGTGTCTCTCCACAACCTGTTGCGAGTATGGCTCTTGCGGAACGCCTCGCTTGCCGCTTTCTCCTCGGCCTCTTGCAGTTGCCTCTGTGCCAGTACCGCCTTCTGTGCCAGTTCCTTCTCCCTGTCCATCCATGTCAGTATGGCTTGCGTGCGCTCCTGCTCCCGCCTGTTCCTCACCTGCTCACGCTCTATCTGCGCGCACTCCTCCCTTTTGGCCCGTTGTTCTTCCTCGCTCAGCACCTGCACGCTGCGTGCCTGCTGTTCGGCCTGCTCCCATTGCTCCTTATGTTCTTTGGCAAGGCCAAAGATTTTCGCACCTATGCGTGAGTAGATGCCGGCACCTGTTATCTTCTCCAGGATATCGGCCTTCTCGTCATCCTTGCTGTTGAGAAACCTCGTGAACTCTCCCTGCGCAAGCATGGTTGTGCGGCAGAACTGCTTGAAGTCAAGCCCGATGACCCGCCTTATCTCGGCCTTTATTTCATCGTCCTTGCTGTATGTCAAGTCGGCCTTCACATTTCTCAGGCTCCACTTCTTGGCCTGCAGGTTGCCGTTGCTCTTGTTTCTTGCCCTTGCCACCGACCAGGTTGCCTCGTAGGGGGTGCCATTGACGTCTGTAAATGTGAGCCGCACAAAAGCCTCGCCCGTATTGCGTCGCATGAGTTGCCTGGGGTCATTGACCTTCACCTCCTTGTCCTGGTCGGCCAGGATCCCTTGCATGTAGGTGTTGTCGAGCCTGGGTGTGTCGGCATAGAGAGCCAGACAGATGGCGTCCAGGATGGTGGACTTGCCCGCCCCGGTCTTGCCCGTTATCAGATACACCTCGCTGCTTGCCAGCGGTTCAGCGTTGAAGCAGATGGTAGCGTCCTCTATCGAGGCTATGTTGTGTATGGTGAGTTGTTTCAGTTTCATTCCTCGTTGACTAAGTTGACTGCCTCGTTGAAGAGTTTGATGGTGTCCTTGTCAAACACATACCCGTGCTGCCTGGCATACATGCACGCTATCTCAAGTGGTGACTCCTGCCGGAACTCCTGTATGGAAAATGTCTCCTGCGTGCCTGTCCCGGCCTCCCTTCGCTCGCGGTTAATGATGCACAGGCGGCACTGCTTGGCCTGCACAGCCCGGCTGGCCTCGTTGGTCGCGTCGGGAGGCAGGGTGCTCTCATGGCTGATGTTGAGTCGGATGTATGCGGGATTGTCCTGGGGGAAGTCGGCCAGCATCTGCATGGCCTTCTCCCAGGAGGCATACCCCTGTGGGGGCAGGGTGACCAGTGGGCGCGGCGAGTGGATGGGGATGGTGTGGAGCAGAGGCTTGCCGTGATGGGCGTCAATGTCCACAATGCTCACGCTGTGCTCATAGTCCTCGTCGAAACTGACCTGTAGGGGTGAGCCACAATAACGGGCACGTTGGCTGGTGCCCCTTACCCACTGTGCATGATGGATGTGTCCCAGTGCCAGATAGTCATAACCACGTCCCACCTGTTCCAGGGTCATGGTCTCGATGCCGCCTATGGTGATGCCCGCATGCGTCATGTGTCCACGCAGGTCGCTTCTTTCCAGTGTGGTGTGGGCCATCATGACCACAGGCAGCTGAGCCTTGTTCTCCCGGGCCACCTCGTCAAGCAACTGCTGGCAGAAGTCCTGGGGGATGTTGCGCTCGTAGCAATAGGGGAGAGCCACCACATATCCCGTGCCCTCAATCCGTATGATGTGGCCCGATGGGTTGTCACGGTCAAGCCGTCCTATGCTGTGTACGTTGAGATTGAGCCACGGCTGCCTGAACACCTCATGGCGGCTTGCACTGTCGTGGTTGCCTGCCGTGCACACGATGGCCATGCCTGGCCGGGTCTCGTGGATGTTCACTATGGCGTTGACAAACAGCCTTTGTGTGGCCGCCGAGGGTTGTGTGGTGTCGAAGATGTCCCCACTGAGCAGGAACACATCGGGCTGGTGCTCCCTCACCAGGCATACCATCTGCTCCAGCATGGCCGACTGCTCCTCGGTGCGGTCGTAGTTGAACAGCGACTGTCCCAGGTGCCAGTCGCTTGTGTGCAATATCTTCATTGTGTAGGTTGTAGGATTGTCGTAAATGCCAGGGGCTGTGCCTGCACTCACAGGGCACAGCCCCTGGGCTTTTGAGTTGCTTGTCTCTGTTGTGCAACCCGTGCCGGTTAGTAGGCGAAGAGCGGATAGCCAGCCATCAGCGCGTTCACCTCCGAGCGCACCTGAGCGATGACGCGCTCGTCCTCGGGCGAGTTGAGCACACGCTCGATGAAGTCGGCAATCTTCACCATCATGTCCTCCTTGGCTCCACGCGTGGTGATGGCGGGTGTGCCCAGGCGGATGCCGCTGGTCTGGAACGCGCTGCGCGTGTCAAAGGGCACCATGTTCTTGTTCACGGTGATGTCCGCTGCCACCAGCACGCGCTCGGCCACCTTTCCGGTGAGGTCGGGATATTTGCCGCGCAGGTCCACCAGCATGGAGTGATTGTCCGTCCCGTCCGACACGATGTTGAAGCCGCGCCTCATCAGTTCGTCGGCCAGTACGCCCGCGTTCTTCTTCACTTGCATGGCCCACTCCTTGAACGCGGGTGTGAGCGCTTCGCCAAAGGCCACGGCCTTGGCCGCGATGACATGCTCCAGGGGGCCGCCCTGTATGCCGGGGAACACGGCGCTGTTGAGCAGTTGCGACATCATCCTCACCTCTCCCTTGGGAGACTTCTTTCCCCAGGGGTTCTCAAAGTCCTTGCCCATCAGGATGAGCCCTCCGCGCGGGCCGCGCAGGGTCTTGTGTGTGGTGCTGGTCACGATGTGGGCGTACTTCACGGGGTTGTCCAGCAGTCCCGCCGCGATGAGCCCTGCGGGATGAGCCATGTCAATCATCAGTATGGCCCCCACGCTGTCGGCTATCTCGCGCATGCGCCTGTAGTCCCACTCGCGGCTGTAGGCCGATCCGCCGCCGATGATCATCCTGGGCTTGTGCTCGCGGGCCAGGCGCTCCATCTCATCGTAATCGACGCGTCCGGTCTCCTTGTTGAGGTTATAGCCCACGGGCTTGTAGATGATGCCGCTCGTGTTCACCAGCGAGCCGTGGCTCAGGTGTCCCCCGTGGTCGAGGTTGAGTCCCATGAAGGTGTCGCCTGGGTTGAGGACGGCCAGGAACACGGCCGCGTTGGCCTGCGCGCCCGAATGCGGCTGCACGTTGGCATACTCCGCGCCGAAGAGTGCCTTGGCCCTGTCGATGGCCAGTTGCTCCACCTTGTCCACCACCTGGCACCCCCCGTAGTACCTCTTGCCGGGATAGCCCTCGGCATACTTGTTGGTCAGGCATGTGCCCATGGCCTCCATCACCTGGTCGCTCACGAAGTTCTCCGAGGCGATGAGTTCGATGCCTCTGAGTTGCCTCTGCCTCTCCTCCTCGATGAGTGCGAACACCGTGTTGTCTCTTTCCATAATCTCTCTCCCTTTTTTGCGTGTAAGTTGTTTGTGAATGTCTTGTGGCTTTGATGTCTTCTGTGGGGCGGGCCCTACACCAGTTTGACCTTGTCCAGGCTTATCTCGCGGTTGCAGTAGCGGCACTGCAGGATTCCCCTCTCCTTGTCGAGCACATGGAAGCGTGTCCTCATAGGCTCGTTGTTGGTGACGCACTTGTGGTTGTCACACTTGACGATGCCCACCAGTTCCTCGGGCATGCGCACCTCCCTCTTCTCGACCACCTCATAGTCGCGTATCACGCACAGGGTGGCGTTGGGCGTGATGACGGAGAGCTGGTTGAGCTTCTCGGGCGTGAAGAAGGTGTCGGCGATCTTCACGATACTCTTCTTGCCCATCTTCCGGCTCTTGAGGTTGTACCCGATGGTGACCGAGGAATGCACCTGCTCCAGGTGCAGCAGGTTCACCACCTCGAAGATCCGGTCAGAGGGTATGTGGTCAATGACGGTGCCGTTCCTCAGCGCGGCCACTTGCAGTTCCTCCCTTTTCATTCGATAATCGTTTTGTCGTTCCTTATGTCGTCAAGCGTGATGCCCAGGGCGTCGCAGATGAGTGCCTGCCTGGCATAGAGCCCGTTGCGCGCCTGCTGGAAATAATAGGCGTAGGGCGTGTCGTCGATGCTGTACTCTATCTCGTTGACGCGCGGCAGGGGATGCAGGATTTTCAGGTTGGGGCGCGCCTTGCGGAGCATGTCCTCCTTGAGCAGGTAGCGGTTCTTGACGCGCTCGTACTCCTCCAGGTCGGTGAAGCGCTCCCTCTGCACGCGTGTCATGTACAGGATGTCGGCCCCGGCAATGGTGTCCGCGTCGAAGTCCTGGTGCTCGATGAAGCGTATGCCATGCTCGCGGCAGTACATCTTGTAGCAGTCGGGCATGGCCAGCTCGTCGGGCGCGATGAAGTGGAAGGTGGGGTTGAAGTGCCTCATGGCCGTGAGCATGCTGTGCACGGTGCGCCCGTACTTGAGGTCTCCCACCAGGTAGATGTCCAGGCCGTCCAGCCTGCCCTGGGTCTTGTATATGGAATACAAGTCCAGCATGGTCTGGCTGGGGTGCTGGTTGGCTCCGTCGCCCGCGTTGACGATGGGCACCGGCGACACCTCGCTGGCATATTGCGCCGCACCCTCCAGGTAATGCCGCATGACGATGATGTCGGCATAATTGGACACCATCATGATAGTGTCCTTGAGTGTCTCGCCCTTGGTGCCGCTCGTCACCTTCGGGTCGGCAAACCCGATGACCCTTGCCCCGAGCCTGTTGGCGGCCGTCTCGAAACTCAGCCGCGTGCGCGTGCTGGGCTCGAAGAACAGTGTCGCCACAATCTTGCCCTCCAGTATGCGGCGGTTGGGGTGGCTCTCGAACTCCTGCGCCATCTCGATGAGATACAGGATTCTCTCCCTCGTGTGCTTGGCTATTGTTACCAGACTTCTGTTTTCCATTGTGTCGGCTTATGTCGTGATGTGCTTTTTACGGGTGTCAAAGTTACGCCTTTTTTTCCTTTCACCGCCCATGACTGCCGACATATTGGGGCTTGCGCGGCCAAATTCGCGCGGCCCGAGGTGCTGCGCCCCGCGCGGTGCGCGAGGGGGAAAGGGCCGCCTCCTGCCGGGAGGCAGTGGCACAAGCAAGCCGCGCCCGGCATCCCCGCGCGGGAAGAAAAAGTGCTTCGCGCGCGAGCCCGCCTTGCCCGCTTTTTCGTAACTTTGCACCTGATATGCAACCATTGGCAGAGAGAATGCGTCCGCAGACGCTGGACGACTACATCGGGCAGCGGCATCTGGTGGGCGAGGGTGCCGTGCTGCGCCGCATGATAGAGGGCGGCCGCCTCAGCAGCTTCATCCTGTGGGGGCCTCCCGGAGTGGGCAAGACCACCCTGGCCACCATCATTGCCAGGCAACTTGACATCCCCTTCTTCACACTGAGTGCCGTGACGAGCGGGGTGAAGGAGGTGCGCGAGGTGATTGAGCGCGCGCGCAACAGCCGCTTCTTCAACTCGCCAAGCCCCATCCTCTTCATCGACGAGATACACCGGTTCTCCAAGTCGCAGCAGGACTCCCTGCTGGGCGCGGTGGAGCAGGGAGTGGTGACGCTGATAGGCGCCACCACCGAGAACCCCTCCTTCGAGGTCATCCGCCCCCTGCTCTCGCGCTGCCAGGTATATACGCTCAAGCCCCTGGAGCGGGACGACCTGCTCGCCCTGGTCACGAGAGCCACCGGGCGCGACACGCTGCTCAGGCAGAAGAAGTTCGAGGTCAAGGAGACCTCAGCGCTGCTCCGCTACAGCGGGGGGGACGCGCGCAAGCTGCTCAACATCCTGGAGCTCCTGTACGAGTCGGCAGGGGAGAGCGATACCGTGGTCATCGATGACCGCACCGTGACCGACCGCTTGCAGCAGAACCCCATGGCCTACGACAAAGACGGGGAGATGCATTACGACATCATCTCGGCCTTCATCAAGAGCATCCGTGGCAGCGACCCCGATGCGGCCCTATACTGGCTGGCGCGCATGATAGAGGGCGGCGAGGACCCCGCCTTCATAGCGCGCCGCCTGGTCATCAGCGCGAGCGAGGACATCGGCCTGGCCAACCCCAACGCGCTGCTGCTGGCCAACGCCGCCTTTGACGCCGTGATGAAGATCGGATGGCCCGAAGGACGCATCCCCCTGGCCGAGGCCACCGTGTACCTGGCCACCAGCGCCAAGAGCAACTCGGCCTACAACGGCATCAACCAGGCCATCCAGACCGTCAGGCAGACGGGCGACCTGCCCGTGCCGCTGCACCTGCGCAACGCACCCACAAAACTCATGGAGCAACTGGGATATGCCCGGGGCTACAAGTATGCCCATGACTACGAGGGACACTTCGTGCGGCAGCAGTTCCTGCCCGACGGCATGGAAAGCCTGCGGCTGTGGCACGCGCAGCCCAATCCCGCCGAGGAGCGCCTGCGCGAGCACATGGTCAACTGCTGGGGGGACAGATACAAGGAGTAGCGTGCGGGGCGGCGGGGCTGTGAGGTGATGCCATAAGGCTGTGAGGTGCTGGGGCGAAAAGGCTCGACAAGGGCGATGCTGCCCACCACGGAACCGCAAGACCATACGGCCGCAAGACCGCATACGCAACCGCAGAAGCCGCATACGCAACCGCAAAACCGAACAACCGCATATAAATTATTATGGTAAAGAAAATCCTTCTTCTGGGCTCGGGGGAACTGGGCAAGGAGTTTGTCATCGCGTGCAAGAGGCTGGGCCAGTACGTAGTGGCCTGTGACAAGTACGAACGCGCGCCCGCCATGCAGGTGGCCGACGAGTGCCGCGTGTTCAACATGCTCGACGGCGACGCGCTCATGCGCGTGGTGGAGGAGGTGCGCCCCGACATCATCGTGCCAGAGATAGAGGCCATACGCACCGAGAGACTCTACGAGTGCGAGCGGCGCGGCATACAGGTGGCGCCAAGCGCCAGGGCGGTCAACTTCACGATGAACCGCAAGGAGATACGCGAACTGGCACACACCCAACTGGGGCTGCGCACGGCCGCCTACCGCTATGCCCGCACCTATGGTGAACTGCAGGAGGCCGCCTCTCTGGTGGGATTCCCCTGCATCATCAAGCCGCTCATGAGCAGCAGCGGGCACGGGCAGAGCAGGGTGGACAGCCCCGAAGGCCTGGAGCAGGCATGGCACTGTGCCTGCGAGGGGTGCAGGGGCGACATCATGGAGGTCATCGTGGAGGAGTTCATCCCCTTTGACTACGAGATCACCCTCCTTACCGTGACCCAGAAGGACGGCCCCACGCTCTTCTGCGCCCCCATCGGACATGTGCAGAAGGGCGGTGACTACCGCGAGAGTTTCCAGCCGCGGCGCATGCGGCCCGAGCACCTGGCCCAGGCCCGGCACATGGCAGCACAGGTGACCCAGGCTCTCACGGGCGCGGGAATATGGGGCGTGGAGTTCTTCGTGAGCGAGGGCCGGGGCGTGATATTCAGCGAGCTGAGCCCCAGACCGCACGACACGGGCATGGTGACCATGGCCGGGACACAGAACCTGACGGAGTTTGAACTGCACTGCCGCGCCGTGCTGGGTCTGCCCATCCCCGAAGTGACACTGGAACGGCAGGGAACCTCGGCCGTGATCCTTGCCGATGTGGAGACCGCAAGCCCCGAATATGACGGTATGGAGGACGTGTGCGCGGCACCGCAAACCTACCTGCGCATCTTCGGCAAGCCCCAGGCGCATGTGGGCAGGCGCATGGGTGTGGTGGTGTGCTGGGACGATGTCTCGGCCTCGCAGGAGCAGTTGCGCGAGAAGTGCAAGGCACTGGCCGCGCGGGTAAGCGTGAGATAAGGGCCTACAGGAGCCGCCCGTGGAACTCGCGGGCCAGTTCATCCAGTTCCTCATCCGCCAGGGTGGGGAACTTTTTTCTTACCACCTCGCGGAAGGCTGCCTCTGCCTTGGCGCGCAATTGCTGCTGGCCCATCTTGATGCCGCTGCGGTATGGGGTGGAGGGCAGGAGAGCCCTGTTGAAGTTTCCGTCGCTCATTGTATGTGTGGTTGGTTTATGTTCCTCGTGCAAAAATAATGCTTTTCGGCGAGAAAGGCGGGGCATGGGCGACGGAAAAGGAGGAAGACACCTCCCAGCCTCCCCCAAGGGGGAGGGGACGCTTTAGAAGCCTTCCTTGGGATGCGGGAAGTGGCTTCCTCCAATCCTGTTGCCTGCCGCATCGAAAAATGCAGCGGCATGCGTTGGCGATCGCAGCGCGCTGCGTTGGCACATGCAGCGGCATGCGTTGGCGATCGCAGCGCGCTGCATTGGGCAATGCAGCGGCATGCGTTTTGAGGGGGTTGCAGGCGGACTTATCAGAGCAATGTGGCACCAGGCCTCCAGGAGCACTTCCTTCCCACTGGGATTACCACAGCAAACCAATTGTACCTTCACTACAGAAGAAGGAAAGGAATAGGCTACAATTCAAGCAGATATCGGAAACGAATACAAATATGGTTGAGACGAGAAACCCATCCTCCCTCATGGGTAAAACCAGAGAAAGCGACCTGACTTTCATCTGAAAAAAGTGCCCCAAAGGTCACCTCCCCCTCGGGGGAGGCCGGGAGGGGGCTTTGAGTTGTCTGTGAGGGGGCTTCGAGATGCCTGTGAGGGGGCTCTTTCCCTCCCCCTCAGCCCTTCTGCAGCAGGAGCATGGCCCAGTGGTCCTCCACGCGCTTCTCCACAAGGCGCATTCCGTAGCGGGACGCAGCCTCGGCCAGAAGCGGGATATCCTGCTCGTAAAAGCCGCTCAGCAGCAGCTGCCCTCCTGCCTCAAGCGACAGCACAAACTGCTGCATGTCAGCCAATAGTATGTTTCTGTTGATGTTTGCCATCAACAGGTGCGCCCGGTCTGTGGGCTTCAGTGCCGAGGCATCGCCCAGGCGCACCTCCACACGGGCAGAGCCGATGCCGTTGAGCAGGAGGTTGTCGCGGGCATTGTCCGTGCTCCACTCGTCGATGTCGTAGGCCAGCACGTGCCTGGCGCCCCTCAGGATGCACATGACGCTCAGCACTCCCGTGCCTGTGCCGGCATCTACCACGTCCAGCCCCTGCAAGTCGGCCTGCATGAGCCACTCCAGTATCATGCGTGTGGTGTGGTGGCTGCCCGTGCCGAAAGCCTGCCTGGGTGATATGGTGATGTCATAGGGCAGTGCGGGCACGTCGCTGTGGCGGGTGTCATGCACCACTATCTGGCCTGCGATGACCACGGGCTGGAAGCCCTCCTCCTCCCACATCTGGTTCCAGTCCTGGTAGGGCGCGTCCTGCGCGCTGAAGGTGATGCGGATGCCAGGCAGGGGGAAGTGGCCCAGCACACGCTGCACCCGCCCCCCGTCCCAGAACGGCTGCTGCACATAGCCCACCAGCCCGTCCTCGCTCTCGGTAAAGGTCTCGAAACCCTCGTCGCCCAGAAGCGCGGCCAGCAGGTCGGAGGCCGCCTGGCTGTAGGGGCTTATCGTGAATGTAACCTCGGTGTATCTCATATCGCTGGGCAAAATTATGATAAAAAAGTATAACTGGAGGGGCTTCTCCCCGAAAATAGGTTAAATCCCTTTGGACATCTCGGCGAAAGGGGATACCTTTGTGCAGGAAAACATAAAGGCAAGGAATATGAAAAGGAATCTCATTCTGCTTCTGGCACTTTCGTCGCTCCCTTATGCCTCAAGGGCACAGGGTGCCGATGACGACATGTACTTTGTTCCTGGCAAGGCGAAGGCCAAGACCGAGAAGGCAGTGACACTGCCCGCGACCACCGCCACGCGGCAGCGCCCCGTGGTGACCGGGGAAGTCACCGACGCTGACTACCACACGGGACAACTGCGGGACGTGGACGAGTATAACCGCCGCGGGGCCGGAAAGGACGGGGTGGTGACCCGCCTGGTGGGCGACACGCTGTATGTGACCTCCACGGACAGCACGGGGGCACGGGTGGTGTCGCGCTATGCCCCAGGCGACAGCAGGGACGAAGCCTATGGCACGGAGCCCGATGGCGGCTACCGCTACAGGGACGATGACGCGGGCTATTACGATGACGACTATTACTATACCGCGCGCCTCTACCGGTTCCACGGGCTGGCCTGGCGCGACCCGTTCCTGTGGGACATCAGCTTCGGCTGGTACGACCCCTGGTATGACCCCTGGTACGGCTGGTGCATGCCTTACTACCGATACGGCTACTGGGGATGGTACGACTGGGGATGGGGATGGGGACACCATCCCGGATGGGACTGCGGATGGGGCCCTCATGGACATTACCGCGACTTCATACCCCGCCGTCCCAGCCTGGCCTACCGCAACCATGGTGAGCGGGGCGGGAGATACATGACGGGCGGAACCGCCGGCGGCACACGCGCAGGCCGGGTGGGCACCACGCGCATGGGCGGCACAGGACGCTACGAGGGCGTGGGCGGCACCAGAGCCGGACGGGTGGGCACAGCCGACCGTTACACCGGCACGCGCGGCACGCGTGACTCCTACACCCGTGGAGGCACATCCACAAGCCGTGGCTACACACAGGAGGCACCCGTCCGGGGCTCGTCAGTGCGTGGCGGCACGCGGGGCGGAGGCTTCGGCGGAGGTGGTTTCAGCGGCGGAGGCTTCGGAGGCGGGTCACGCGGCGGAGGCGGCTTCGGCGGAGGTTCACGCGGCGGTGGTGGACGCGGCGGACGCTGACACCATGTCACCAGGACAAGCAGATTGACGCACAAGCACAGCATACACTTAACAGAAAGATACTTATGAGAGAACTTGGCATGTCTGCCCTGTTGCTGCTGGCGGCAGCAGGCACGCAGGCACAGAATACATTCCTGAACGAGCAGGTGACCAACAACTCGCAGGACGTGATAGGCACAGCCAGATATGTGGGCATGGGCGGAGCCATGGGCGCACTGGGCGCCGACCTGGGCGTGATGGCGTGGAATCCCGCTGGAATAGGGCTCTACCGAAAGAGTGACGTGGGGCTCACCTTCGGAGGACAGTGGAACAGGGAGCGCATCGACAGCGAGAACCGTGGCACGGGCACCTTTGACCAGATGGGATTTGTGTATAGCGTGAAGATGGCCAACCCTGTTTGCCGCTTCTTCAACGTGGGCTTCAACTACCAGAAGAAGGCCAACTACAACTACAACTTCTACGCCGACAACGCGCGCCTGAACGGACTCAGCCAGATGGACCAGGTGGCCGAACTGGCGACAAGTGCCTACGACACCGACTACAACCTGGCTGGCATGGCCGTGGACAACCAGTGGCTGACCCCTGTCTATGGGGATAAGGAAGACCCCCAGAAGGTCACGGGCTACTACAACAAGTTCGGCGGGGAGAGCAGCCTCTACACCCGCCACTCGGCAGGAAGCCTGCAGGGGTACGACATCAACTTCAGCACCAACCTCAAGGACCGCACCTACCTGGGTCTCAACATCGGCTTTGACAACGTGGACTACCGCTCGTGGTCGGAGTACACAGAGTTCAACAGTTACAACAATGAGGCCGGGGAAAACGTCAAGGGCGACTACGCGCTGTACAACGACCAGAAGATATCGGGCTACGGCATCAATGTGAAGGCGGGGGTCATCGTGCGGCCCATCGAGGACAATCCCTTCCGCATCGGCCTTGCGGTGGAGACTCCCACCTGGTACAGGCTGAAGAACAGCACTCTCTACGACCTCACCGACCTGGTGGAGAACAAGCGTACCGACCAAAAGGAGAGTTATCTGGAGTATACAGTGCGCACTCCCTGGAAGGTGCGGGCCAGTGTGGGCAGCACGGTAGGGCAGTCCTTTGCCTGGGACGTGGACTACGAGTATGCCAACTATGGGAGCATGCACCAGGGCTATCCAAAATATGACGAGTGGGATGATTACCACAGTTCATTTGCCAACACCACCGACAAGGCCATGAACCAGCACGCCAAACAGACACTCAAGGGCGTGCACACCCTGCGCGCCGGCATGGAGTACCGCCCCGTGAAGGCATTTGCCGTGCGCCTGGGATACAACTACATCACATCGTCCTACAAGGACCGGGTGTCCTTTGACCAGTACGGCATCAACAGCGCGGCCATGGACTATGCCACCAGCACCAGCTACATGCGCTGGGGCGACACGAACATCCTGACCCTGGGCTTGGGCTACCGCGTGAAGGGCTTCTACATAGACCTGGCCTACAAGGTGCGCAACCAGAAGGCCGACTTCCATGCCTTCGACACTTCCTTCGCACAGGGCGACACCGACTTCACACAGGCAAATCCTGACTTGAAGAACGTGACCATTGACCCCGTGAACGTGAACATGACGCGCCAGAGCATCGTGTGCACACTGGGCTATAAGTTCTGACCCCACAGGCCACCGCACCCAGCCTCCTGGCAGGGCATGGTGGCGCGAGTGGGAAGAGTGCTATACATTATATATATATAGTATTGTCCGAACTGGCAAGAAGCGTAGCGCAAACCGCAGGAATGCGCTTGCGGCAAGAGACCCACAGGCGGTCTGGCTCTGCACGAGAGAGCCAGACCGCATTTTTCACGTTTTATCACAACACAACGAATGCCTAACAATGACACACAGGGACGCGAAGCCTCGCACCTGGACATGCTGAGCGGCCCCATTGCCATCAAGATGGTGTGGTTTGCCCTGCCTGTCGCAGGCACCGCCTTCCTGCAGCAAATGCTCAACGCCGCCGATGTGGCGGTGGTGGGTCGTTACGCCAGCAGTGCCGCGCTGGCGGCCGTAGGGGCCAACGCATTCATCATCAACCTGATGACAAATCTGTTTGTGGGACTCAGCGTGGGGGCCAACGTGGTGATTGCGCGCCTGCTGGGCGAGTGTGACCAGGAGCGTGTGTCACGCGCCGTACACACCTCCATCGCCCTCTCCATCGTGAGCGGCCTGCTTCTGGCGGCCATTGGCTGGCAGGAGGCAGAGCGCATACTGGGCTGGCTCGGCACACCTGCAGAGATTATGTCCCAGGCCGTGCTCTACTTCAGGATATATTTCCTGGGCATGCCCTTCCTGATGCTGATGAACTTCTCGGCCGCCATCCTGCGCAGCAAGGGCGACACGCGCCGCCCGCTCTTCGTGATGGCGGGGAGCGGGGTGGTGAATGTGGCGCTCAACCTGCTCTTTGTGGTGCGCTTCCACATGAGCGTGGAGGGCGTGGCGATAGCCACCCTGGTGTCATCCGCGCTCAGTTCCGTCATACTGGTATATGTCCTGTGCCGCGAGCGGGGCATGCTCCGGCTGCGCCTGCGCGAGGTGCGCCTGCACTGGGACGCGCTCAGAAGCATAGCCGCGATAGGCATCCCGGCCGGTGTGCAGGGCATGATGTTCAACTTCTCCAACGTGCTCATCCAGGGAGGCATCAACTCACTGGGCGCCACGGCGATAGCAGCCAACACCGTGTCGCTGAACTATGACTACTTCTGCTACTTCGTGTGCAACGCCTTCGCACAGGCAGGCACTTCGTTCCTGAGCCAGAACCACGGGGCCAGGCTCTATGGCCGCTGCCGTCGCGTGATACGCGACACCATCCTGCTGGGCGCGGGCTCCACGCTGGTGGTGAGCCTGCTCTTTGTGCTCATGGCCGTACCGCTGAGCGGGCTCTTCACCTCGGATGCCCAGGTGATACGGCTCTCGGCACAGCGCATAGCCATCGTGCTCACCTTCTACACCGTGCATTCCTGCAACGAGACGCTCTCGGGCCTGCTTCGCGCGCTGGGGCACTCGCTCACACCCACCCTGGTGTGCGTGGTGTTTATCTGTGGGGTGCGCCTGTTCTGGCTCTACCGTGTGTTCCCCGCCAATCCCACCCTGGGGTTCCTGTCCTGCTGTTACCCCGTGAGTTGGATAGTGAACGCCACGGTGCTCTTCTGCGTCTTCTTCTGGATTCTGAAACACAGGCCGCTCCAGAGGATTAGGGTGGAGTAGGTGGAGCCGGCGGACGTCCAGGGCCATAGGCACGGCTGGGGCCGGCGTGCCTCGGAACGGGTGGGAACACCGCGCTCGTGCGCCCCAGGAAACAAACAAGGGATACTTGCGCGTTTGCCCTGGGACAAACCCGCAAGTATCCCTTGTCACTTTGTCAAGCATCGAGCCTTGCCTTGCCAGGCAAGCCCGCCCCGCCTCATCTTGGCACCATCATGCGTGCCCCCGGCAATCTATCCGCAAGGGCAAGCCAAGCACGTCAGGGTGCACCCTGTGGCCGTCCCACACAAGTTCCCCGTTTACCCAAGTGCGCTCCACCCGCCACGAAAGGGTGTCGCCCAGTCGCGGACTCCATCCGCACTTGCTCTGGATACAGTCGGCGGTCACCTGCCAGGGGGAGTGGGGGCGCACCAGCACCAGGTCGGCATGATAGCCGTGACGCAGATATCCCCGGCGGTCTATGCGAAGCAGCGAGGCCGGGTTGTGGCACATGAGCTGCACCATACGCTCAAGCGTGAGAATGCCCTCGTCCACCAGTCCCAGCATGGAGGGCAGGCTGAACTGCACCATGGGCATGCCGCTCATGGCACGCCTGCAGCCTCCCCGCTTCTCGCCCAGCAGATGCGGGGCGTGGTCGGTGGCCACCACGCGGATGCGCCCGTCAGTGAGTGCCAGGCGAAGCGCGTCGCGGTCGGATTGTTCCTTGATGGCCGGGTTGCACTTGATGAGCGACCCCAGGCGACCGTAGTCCTCGCGGCACCAGAGCAGGTGCGCGACGCATGCCTCGGCCGTGACCCGGAAGGAGTCGGGCGTGAAGAGCTCCAGTTCGTCACGGGTGGTGACGTGGGCCACATGCAGCCGCGCGCCTGTCTCTCTGGCCAGGCCCACTGCCATGCGGGTGCTCTGTAGGCAAGCCACACGGTCGCGGATGTCGGGATGGTGTATGATGTCGGGGTCATCGCCATAGAGAGCCTGTGCCTCGGCCATGCGCCGGTTGATGCGAGCGGTGTCCTCGCAATGGGCCACCAGCAGAGTGGGGCAGGAGCGGAAGATGGCTGTCAGAGCCTCCCCGTCGTCCACAAGCATGTTGCCCGTACTGCTTCCCATGAATAGTTTCACGCCAGGCACCAGCGTGGGATCTATCCTGCGTATGTGGTCCAGATTGTCACATGTGGCTCCCAGGTAGAACCCGAAGTTGACATGACACCTTTCCGAGGCCAGTCTGTACCGCTCCTCCAGCAAGTCCAGCGAGGTGGTGGGCGGGATTACATTGGGCATGTCCAGCACGGTGGTCACTCCCCCGGCGGCGGCGGCGCGGGTCTCGCTGTCCATGTCGCCCTTGTATGTAAGTCCGGGTTCACGCATGTGCACATGGTCGTCTATCACTCCCGGGAGCAGGAAGCAGCCTGTGGCGTCCACCATCTCCTCCCCTGGGGGACAGTCTGTCCCGCGCAGTATGCCGGCTATCAGCCCGTCCCTAACAATGAGGGAGCCCGCAAAACGTTCTCCCTCATTCACTATCGTCGCGTTGTGTATTATCATTTCCGCCCCTTCACCTTGCCCAGCCTGAGCCTTATCACTCCGAAGAGAGCCTCGCTGAATATGCCCCCGCTCATCTTGCTGGTGCCCAGTTCGCGGTTGACAAACACCACGGGCACCTCCTTGATTTTGAATCCCAGCCTGAGCGCGCTGTACTTCATCTCTATCTGGAACGCATAGCCCTTGAAACGGATGTGCTCCAGGTCGATGGCCTCAAGCACCTGGCGGCGGTAGCACACAAAGCCTGCGGTGGTGTCGCGCAGGCTGATGCCGAGCACCAAGCGCACATAGGCCGAGGCATAGTAACTCATGAGCACACGTCCGATGGGCCAGTTGACCACATTCACGCCCGTGATATAGCGGCTTCCCACGGCCACGTCATAGCCTTCGTCGTGGCATGCGGCGTAGAGCTTGGGCAGGTCGGCGGGGTTGTGGCTGAAGTCGGCGTCCATCTCGAAGATGTAGTCATAGCCCTGGCCGATGGCCCACTCGAAGCCTCGGATGTAGGCGGTGCCCAGTCCCAGTTTGCCCTTCCGCTCTATCAGGTGCAGCCGTCCTGCCAACGGGCCCTGCATGAGTTCCCTGACCACGCGCGCCGTGCCGTCGGGGCTTCCGTCGTCGATGATGAGCACGTCCAGTGCCTTCTCAAGCCCGGTCACCGCCATGATGATGGCCCTGATGTTCTCTATCTCGTTGTAAGTGGGTATGATTACGATACCGTCGCTGTGTGGATTCGCTGTCATTGTTGAGTCCTTCTGTTTGAAGCAAAGGTAACGCAATCCTGCGGGACAGCCAAAAAAGGGCAATGCTTTTTGGCTCTCATGCGGGAAAATATCGTACTTTTGTCCCTCGAAAACGTGCTTCAACGCCAATATAACCCTTATATGCAGCAACAGAAAGTCATAATCTTGGATTTCGGGTCGCAGACGACCCAGCTCATCGCGCGCCGTCTGCGCGAGTTGGACACCTTCTGCGAGATACTGCCCTACAACAAGTTTCCCGTCTCGGATCCCGATGTCATAGGCGTGATACTGTCAGGCAGCCCCTACAGCGTATATGACCCGCAGGCATTCAAGGTGGATTTGTCGCAGTTCCGCGGACGCATGCCCATCCTGGGCATCTGCTACGGGGCGCAGTACATGAGCCACACGCTTGGGGGAAAGGTGGAGCCTGCCGGAAGCCGTGAGTACGGGCGCGCCAATCTGGCCACCATTAACCTCGATGACCCGCTGTTCCATGGGTTTGAGCAGGGAAGCCAGGTGTGGATGAGTCATGGGGACACCATCACGGCTCTGCCAAGAGGATTCCATGCCATTGCCAGCACCGACAAGGTGAAATATGCTGCCTATGCAGCCGATGACGAACCCATCTGGGGCGTACAGTTCCACCCCGAGGTGTTCCACACGCTACAGGGCACGCGGTTGCTCAAGAACTTTGTGGTGGACATCTGCGGAAGCCGCCAGGACTGGTCACCGGCCAACTTCGTGGAGACGACCGTGGCAGAGCTCCGGCGGCAGATAGGCAATGACCGTGTCATCCTGGGGCTCTCGGGGGGGGTGGACAGCAGCGTGGCCGCCGTCCTGCTTCACCGTGCGGTCGGGGACCGGCTCACCTGCATCTTTGTGAACCATGGCATGCTGCGCAAGGACGAGTTCACCAGCGTGATGCGTGACTACGAGTGCCTGGGGCTGAACGTGGTAGGCGTGGATGCCAGCGCACGCTTCTTCCGCGACCTGGAGGGCGTGACAGAACCCGAGAAGAAACGCAAGATCATAGGCCGCGACTTTGTGGAGGTGTTCAACGAGGAGGCGCACAAGATTACCGACGCGAAGTGGCTTGCCCAGGGCACCATCTATCCCGACCGCATCGAGAGCCTCAATATCACGGGCAAGGTAATCAAGAGCCACCACAACGTGGGCGGACTGCCCGAGGAGATGCACCTGTCCCTGTGCGAGCCCCTGAAGTGGCTCTTCAAGGACGAGGTGCGCCGTGTGGGTCGCCAGCTGGGCATCCCCGAACATCTGATAGGCCGCCATCCCTTTCCGGGGCCGGGGCTGGCCGTGCGCATCCTGGGCGCCATCACACCGGGGAAAGTGCGTGTGCTGCAGGAGGCTGACCACATCTTCATACAGGGACTGCGGGACTGGGGGCTCTATGACCAGGTATGGCAGGCGGGTGCCATCCTGCTCTCCGATGTGCGCAGCGTGGGCGTGATGGGTGACGAGCGCACCTATGAGAACCCTGTGGCCCTGCGTGCCGTGACCAGCACAGATGCCATGACAGCCGATTGGGCACACCTGCCCTATGACTTCCTTGCCTATGTGAGCAACGAGATAATCAACAAGGTGAAGGGGGTGAACCGCGTTTGTTATGACATCTCATCCAAGCCACCTGCAACTATCGAGTGGGAATAAGCCTGTCGCCTGAGGCAAAGGCCGGGGAGCGGAAAACCTGTCACATGTCAGTGCGTTCCGCTCCCCGGCCTTTTATGTATGCACGGGAACGCATCAGGCGTCCAGCCGTCAGGCCATCCCATTCAGCGTGTGTATTCGTCCCTGGTGAAGCGGAGAGTCAAAAGCGGACGCCCCGTACGCTCACTCCGATAGACGCGTGTGATGGTGATGCCCATGTCCTTGAGTTCCTTCTGCTCAATGTTGTTCTTGAGCTCGGCCAGATAAGAGTCATGCAGTTCCCTCACCACTTCGTCACTATAGAGGCTGTCAAGGTCCAGCGCGCCCTTTATCGTGTAATGGTAAGTGTAGGTGGCACTGTCCTGGCTGTAGGTGGCACTGTCAAGCGTGGTGAACTCGTCAATGTCGTGAGGGCAGTTGCTCTGGGTGAACTCCCTGGCCTCACGCTCCAGCCTTTGCTCCTTGGTCTCCCTGCATCCGCACAGTGCCAGCAGTACCACCAGGGCGATGGGGGTGAATAATTCGCTTCTCTTCATACAAACAAGTTATAAGCATGGTTTGTCCTATCACTTCTTCAGGTACCTGCTGAAGAATTTCCATATCTCCTCGCCCGTGTCCATGTCGGACAGGAACCAGTTGTGCCCCGCGCCTATCACCTCATACAGCCACACGTCATTGTGCGTCCTGGGGTTGGCGAAGCGGTGGTGTACGACCAGGTGGCCGTCTTTGTCAAACGACTTGCCCTTGACCGTGTCGGTAGGCAAGGGCTTGCAGCCATTCTTCTCCACGATATGGGCGACCGCGTCGGGCACACTCATGTAGCATCCCCAACCAAACTTGTTCTCCAGGTCGCCCGTCCATTCCGATGTGCGGTCCTCGGTGCCGTGTATCTCCATGAAGGGTATGGGCCTGGACTTCTCCCTCTCCTCGAACATCCAGGTCAGCGTCAGCCCTGCCACAGAGGCAAGCGCGCGGAACACGCTCTGCCTCTTGTAGTTCAGCACGTAACACATTTCTCCTCCGTTGGACATGCCTGTCAGGAAGGTGTTGGCCTTGCTCAGCCCGTACTTCTTCTGCACATGCCGTGCCAGTTGCTCCACGGTGCTCACGTCATCCATCTCCCATCCCTCCTGGCTGGGATAGCGCACGTTCCACCCCCGCCTGCCGGTCTTGTCCTTCAAGCCAAGCGGAACGCACAGTGCGAAACCGTGCCGCACGGCCGCCTCGTTCATCCATGTGTCCGTGGGCGATTGCATCCATCTCTCCACCGAGACCTTGCTTCCGTAGCCATGCAGGGCAAGCACAAGTGGAGCCTTGACGGACAGACGGTCGGGCAGGAGCATCTTGAAGTGCCGCATGTGCCCGTTTATCACCAGCGAGTCCCGCACGATTCTCTGCGCCCGGGATGCTTGCGGCCACATGGCCGCAAGGTATGCGGTGGCCAGCAAAATGGTTCTGACTTTATTCCTCATCAGTATTCTTTTGTTGCTTGAATGGGTTGCCGGCATGGGGCTGCGGCCTCTTCCTTTCCAATGTGGGCAGCATCAGCAGTATGGAGAGCAGGCAGGCCAGGAGCAGGCAGACGAATGTCCAGTTCCACCCCGCATGGCTCGAAATGTACCCGATAGCCGTGTTGGCCAGTATGGCTGTGCCGAGAAAATAGCCGAAGAAACCCGTGAGGCCGGCCGCCGTGCCTGCCGCGTTTTTAGGCACAAGGTCAAGTGCCTGCACGCCCACCAGCATCACCGGTCCGTAGATGAAGAAGCCGATGCCGGTGAGACTGAGGGTCACCAGGCTGATACTGGGGGTGTCCAGCGATGACGAATACCAGTATATGGTGATGAAGAGTGCCACCACGGCCATGAACAGCATGGTGGGCCAGGCACGGTTGCCCCTGAACACCCTGTCGCTGATGATGCCGCAGATGAGCGTGCCCGGAATTGCTGCATACTCGTAGGCGAAGTAAGCCCAGCCAGCCGACTTGATGTCCACCCCCTGGTCGCTCAGCAGGGCAGGCGCCCAGTCGAGGCAGCCGTAGCGCACCATATAGATGAAGGCATTGCTCAAGGCTATTGCCCACAGGCACTTGTTGGGCAGCACATGACGCAGCATTATGTCGCGTGTGCTCAGTACCGCCTCACTGCGCTCGTCGTAATGACGGGAAAAGTCACCGCGCCACTTCTCCACAGCAGGCAAGCCCTGGCTCTGCGGGGTGTCACGAAGCAGGATATAGGCCAGGATGGCAATGGGGATGACGGTGGCGGCCGGGAAGATGAAGGTGCCGGCAAGGAAGTACAGCTCGGTGTGCGCACCATAGAGCCAGGAGCCAAACCATACGGCGCCGTAGGATGCCATGGGGCCTATAAGCCCCCCACCGACATTGTGGGCACAATTCCACACGGCCATCACCGTTCCGCGCTCGTTCTGCGAGAACCAGTGGGTCATCACCCTGCCACAGGGAGGCCATCCCATTCCGCCAAACCATCCCACAAGGAAGTTGAGGGCCGCCATCATGCCCACGGCCACATTCCCGCGCTCCGGATGGTGCAGGATGTCGAGCCAGGTGACAGGCACAGCCATGCTGGCCATGGCTATGGCACTGAGCACGAGCCCCAGGGGCAGGAACTTGCGCGCGTCACTGCGGTCGGACACTGACCCCATCAGGAACTTGCTCAGCGCATAGGCCACCGCGTTCATGCCAAGCGCGATGCCCAACTCGCTCTTTCCGATGCCCAGTTGCTCCAGCATGGGGATGGCCATGGCAAAGTTCTTGCGCACCAGATAGAAGGCGGCATACCCGATGAAGGCGCCCGCAAACACTTGCACGCGCAGGTGGCGGTAGCGGGCATCTGCCTCGGGGCCGGTGGTCTCGGGGCGAAAGGGTGGAGGGGACAGGAGGCTCATGTTCTTGCTTTCGTTTGGCTGGGTGTCCATTGTGTGGACATATGATTACTCATTATAAAAAAGTGTGGGGCATGTTCCTCCTTTCAGGGAACAGAGAAAGGATATACTCTGTAGCCCGCCTGTTTCTCGTCTGTGGCCTGGCTGAGACATACCAGCACATACTCGCCGGGGTGTAGGCAGGCGAGCGGCTTGCACACGAAGTCCTGCTTGCCCTCGGCACGGATGCTGAAGAGGGAAGGCTCCAGGCGCACATACTCATTGTCGCGCAGCACGGCCTTGGGCAGGCGCCGGTGGTCGCGCCTGCACCTCAAGCGTACCAGCGCGTAATCGGCCAGCGTCTCCCTGGCACCTGGATTGACTCTTATGACAGGCATCCTGTCGTCTGCCATCTGCCTTGACCGCTTCCCCCACAGGTACAGGACACGGGTGTCTCTGAGCTTCTTGCCCGCTATAGTCCATCCCGGCTTAATCTCAGCCTGCATCTCCTCGGCCTCCAGGGCCACCCAGGAGCCGCCCACGCCGAGCGACACCTCCTGAGCCTGGCACAGCGAGGCGTGAAGGCAGAGCCATAGAAGTATATTCCGCATCATATGATGCAAATTTAGCGCTTTGCGGTGACTTGGGCAAGTGTGGGCTTGTTCAAGTGAAAATAAATGCATTCCTTTGCACCCGCTATGACATACAACTTGCTTAAACTGGGCATCACGGAGCTCAACGTGATGCAGCAGGACATGCTGCTGGCCACCCGCAGACATGACAGAATAGTGCTGCTGAGCCCCACTGGGTCGGGAAAGACCCTGGCCTACCTGCTGCCCGTGCTCAGCGTGATGGACAAGAATAAGGATTACCTGCAGACACTGGTGCTGGTTCCCTCGCGCGAACTGGCCATTCAGACTGCCGATGTGATACGCAGGCTGTCTCCGGAATGCCGCGTGATGGCGTGCTATGGCGGGCGTGCGGCCATGGACGAGCACCGCACCATGGATGGCATGCGCCCGCAACTGATAGTGGCCACGCCCGGACGCATGCTCGACCACATCAACAAGGGGAATATCCCGGTCAGCAACGTATCGACACTCGTGATAGACGAGTTTGACAAGTCACTCGAGCTGGGATTCCAGGACCAGATGGAAGCCATCATCAGCAGGCTGGGACAGGCGAGGAGGCGCATCCTGCTCTCGGCCACGGACAATCCCCACATACCACAGTTCGCTGGCGGGGAGGGTTTCCACCGAATCTCCTTCCTTGACAAGGAGGAGGCACTCCCCGACGGCATCACGGTATATGAGGTTGACTCCCCGCAAAAGGACAAACTGGAGACGCTGCTTCGCCTGGTGTGCGTGCTCGGCACGCAGAAGAGCCTCGTGTTCCTGGGCTTCAGGGAGAGTGTGGAGCGTGTGGGCGAATATCTGATTGCCCATGGCGTGGCTGCTGTCATGTTCCATGGAGGACTTGAGCAGCAGGCGCGCGAGCGCGCCATCCACCGTTTCTCGTGCGGCTCGTGCAACGTGCTCGTGTGTACCGACCTGGCCGCGCGCGGCCTGGATATTGACGGGGTGGAGAACGTCATCCACTACCACTTGCCCCCCGACCGTGTGACCTACGTGCACCGCAACGGCCGCACCGCGCGGTGGGACGGGCATGGCAGTGCCTACCTGCTGGTGGGGCCCCAGGAGCGGGTGCCCGAATTCGCGGACAAAGACTGCCACACCTTCCACCTGCCACAGCGCGTGCCCGCGCCCGCAAAGCCCCTGTGGGCCACTATATATATAGGAAAGGGGAAGAAGGACAAGATAAGCCGGGGCGATGTGGCGGGATTCTTGATCAAGCAGGGCGGCCTGGAGCGCGGGCAGATAGGGCGCATTGACGTGCTGCCACAATGGTCGTACGCGGCCGTCGACAGCCAGCAGGTGCGCGCGTTGCTCGAAAGGTTACGCGGGCAGAAGATTAAGGGGGTGAGAACCATCTACACGCTGGCCGACTGACACCCGCATACGCGGAACGCCCCGAAAGCATGCAACACGTGTTGCAATGGCTTTCGGGGCGTTCTGCCTTGTCACATAAGATGCTTCCTACTCGGCAAACTTGGCATATCCGCGCAGCATGTGCCGCAGGTTGCTTATCAGTTCCTGCGACTCCTGGACAAGGCTCAGGAACAGTATCATGGACTCCAGGTTGAGCGGGCGGTTCTGTATGTCGTCAATGACGGTCTTCCTGTACGCCGAGAGCTGACGCTGGAGCGCCATCGCGTCTGCCCTCAACTCTTCGGGCGAGTCCAGGTGGCTGCCGTCTGCCTGGCCGTCAGGCGAGAGCATCCGTTCTGCCCTCACGAACAACTTGGATATCTCCTGCCGGTAAGCCAGGAAGGGTGCCGAGTACTCGCTGCTCACAGGGGTGAAGTTGTTTCCGATATGCTCACGGCAAGGCTCTGTGATGCGCTTCAGGCAGTAGAGCATCTGCGAGAGTGCGCCAATGCCCAGGAAATACCACGTGTTGCGCTCTATGCTGAGGATGTGGTTGACCCTACGCAGGGCCAGCACCTCCTTGCGCCGCTGCCTCTTGAGCTGCTTGCGCTGCTCCTCGATGCGCACGGAGGCCTTCTTGAGCGGCCTGTACTCCTCACGGAAGAAGGCATCCGTAACCTGACGGTAGCAGTCCTCCACAAAGGCAAGCTGCTCACAACTGTACAGGCGCACGTGCCGGACAAGGAGTGTCCAGTTGTGCTCCTCGTCGTGGGAGCGCATTATCTGGGCGAAAAGCGTGTCCTGGGTCTCCTGTGCACTCTTGTGCGCCTGTCTGAGGTTGCTCCTCACCAGGACCAGGATGGCAACCACAATGCCAATGGCCATGGCGGGGAAATGCCCGAAGTGCATGATGCAGGTGACCAGGTAGGTCACTATAAAGGCTACCCCGGCCGTGATGAACCACCCTCCGATGACCGAGAGAACCCCCGTAATGCGGAACACGGCACTCTGGCGGCTCCATGCACGGTCGGCAAGACTGGTGCCCATCGCCACCATGAATGTGACATAGGTGGTGGACAGGGGGAGCTTGAGGCTTGTGCCCATTGCCACCAGCAGCCCGGCCAGCACCAGGTTGACCGCCGCGCGCACCTGGTCAAAGGCAGCCCCGGCCGGAAGCACCATCTCGCCCGTGTTGAACCGCGAGTCAATCCATCGGCAAACGGGCGCAGGCACAAAATTTCCAATTGCCTTGGAACAGACCAAGGCCGAGCGTACCAGGGCGCGTGCCACGGCCGATGAGCCGAACATCTCCTCGCCCTCGTCCTGCCGGCTCAAGTCCACGCTCGTCTTCACCACATTCTGGGCCTTGGGCGAGAACACCAGCGAGAGCACCATGACGACTCCGGCCAGCACCAGGAACAGGATGGGGGTGTGCGCACTCTTCATCAGACTGACCATCAGGAAGCCCGAGGGGTCAGAGTTGCCATGGGCCATATAGTCCTGGTAGGCATCCAGTCCGGCGAGCGGGACACCCACGAAGTTCACCAGGTCATTTCCCGCGAAGGCCATCGCGAGGGCAAAGGTGCCAAACAGCACCACCGTGCGCATCACATTGAGCCTGGCCAGGCTGAGCAGCGTCATCACCACGCTCATCAGCACCGTGCCGCCTCCCAGTATCATCCAGGTGTGGCTGTTGACAAACTCACGCAATTCCGGGGTCATCAGCGTGGACCCCTTCAACCCGCCCACCAGCATGAACCACGCGATGCTGGTGATGGCCAGACCGCCGAAAATGCCGTTCTTCAGGTGCGAGCGTCCGTTGAACGTGAACACCACCCGCGCTATCCATTGTGTGATGAAACCCAGCACAAACGCGATGGCCACACTGAGGAAAATACCCAGGATGACGCTCATGGCCTTCTCTGTATTGATGAGGTCACCCAACGTGAGCGCGTGTCCGGAGGCATCGGCCGCCCCCTTCACAATCTTGATTATGGCGATGGCGAAAGCGCCGCCGAGCAGCTCAAACACCATGCTCACCGTGGTGGACGTGGGCATGCCCAGGCTGTTGAACACGTCCAGCAACAACACATCAGTAATCATGACGGCCATGAAGATGCACATCACATCATAGAAGGAGAAGAACTCCGGGGTCATGATGCCATGCCTGGCCACATCCATCATGCCGTTGCTCAGCGAGGCACCCGCAAACACGCCCACCGAGGCGATGATGACAATGGTGCGGAAACGGGCCACCTTGGCCCCGATGGCCGAGTTGAGAAAGTTCACAGCATCATTGCTCACCCCAACCACCAGGTCAAAGATAGCCAGCACGATGAGGAAAATCACGATGCAGAGAAATAATGTATCCATATACGTTTGTTGTGTGTGTGTTAACCGTAAGGCAAGACCCCCTTCCCGTGCGTCGCCATTGCCGTCACAGAGCCAGGTAAAGGGCCACGAGGAAGACGGCCAGGACAATTATGCGCACCATATTATAAATGAACTCGACCTTTTTTGCATCCATATCCAATTCCGCCTTGTTTGCCTGGCGCAAAAGTAAGCCACGCGTGTTACAGACATGTTGCAAACGCGTCACAAGTAGGTTACACGCGGTGTGCGCTGTGTTTTATGGGAAAGTGTGACACGATTGCAGCAAAGGCACTGCGCAAATTTAACAAAATTGTAATACCTTTGTAGCGCGCAAAACAGCGAGGCTCACACACACATACATCAAGTTTATGGAATTTCTGATACTGGTTGGCTCCGTCGCACTGCTTATGTACGGCATGAAAGTCATGAGCGAGGGCTTGCAGAAGATGGCCGGCAGCCGCCTGCGCACGGTGCTCGGCACCATGACCACCAACCGCTTCACAGGCCTGCTCACGGGCGCGCTCATCACCACCTCCATCCAGTCCTCAACGGCCACCACGGTGATGACCGTGAGTTTTGTCAGCGCGGGGCTGCTCACGCTCTCGCAGGCCATCTCGGTCATCATGGGAGCCAACATCGGCACCACCGCCACGGCGTGGATAATGGTGCTGGGCGGCAGTTTCGACATGCGCATGCCGGTCTATGCGGGCATCATCGTTGCCATCGCGCTCATTTACACCAAAAAGAACGTGAATATGGGAGAGTTCCTCATGGGGCTCTCCCTTATGCTTCTCGGACTCACGGCACTCAAGACCAATGCCACAGAGATGCACCTTGACCAGAACGCGCACATCCAGGACTTCCTGCAGAGCGTGAGCGGATGGGGGTTCGGCAGTTACCTGCTGTTCCTGCTCATAGGCGGCCTGCTCACCTGTGCCGTGCAGAGTTCGGCTGCCATCATGGCCATCACCATGACGCTGTGCGGCACGGGCGTGCTGGACATCTACCTGGGCATCGCCCTCGTGATGGGCGAGAACGTGGGCACGACCATCACGTCAAACATCGTGGCCGTGAGCGCAAGCACGCAAGCCCAGCGGGCTGCGCGCGCCCACCTCATCTTCAACCTCTTCGGAGTGGTGTGGGTGCTCTGCATCTACAAGTACTTCGTCAACTTCGTGTGCTCCATGGTGGGCTGCGACCCGCAGCATGTGGAGAACCCCGTGATACTGAATGTGGTGCTGGCAGCGTTCCACACCACGTTCAACGTGTGCAACGTGCTTATACTCATATGGTTTATAAAACCCATGGAGAAACTGGTGTGCATGCTCGTGCCACAGAGGGAAGGCCAGGACGATGTGGAGGAAGGCAGGCTGAAGTTTATCGGAGGTGGGCTGCTGAGCACGGCCGAGCTGAGCATCTTCGAGGCATGCAAGGAGGTCAACCTCTTCGTCGTGCGCTGCCAGCGCATGTTCTCGCTCGTGAGAGAACTGCTGGAGACAGAGAACGGTGACAGTTTCAACAAGCTGTTCTCACGCATAGAGAAGTACGAGAACATCACCGACAACATGGAGGTGGAGATTGCCAACTACCTGCACAAGGTGAGCGAGGGACGGCTGTCAAGCGACTCGAAGGCGCAGATACAACGCATGATGCGGCAGGTGACCGAGCTGGAGTCCATCGGTGACTCGTGCTATAACCTCGGGCGCACGATAAGCCGCCAGCGCATGCACTCCAAGGAACGCTTCACCGAAGAGCAACTCAGCCACATGCACACCATGATGTCGCTGGTCACACATGCCCTGGAGGCAATGGCCAACGTGGTGGAGAAAGCCCCAGACCACCAGTATGCCGACTACAACGTGTCGTACAACATCGAGCACGAAATCAACAATTACCGCAACCAGCTGAAGAACCAGAACCTCCAGGACATCAACGATGGCCTGTATGGCTATCAGACTGGAGTCTATTACATGGACTTCATCAGCGAGTGCGAGAAACTGGGCGACTATGTGGTCAACGTGGTACAGGCCACCAAGTGAAAGACACCCCCACGGGCACAGCAACCGCACGGCACCGGGCAAAGCACCCAACGCGACGCCCCGTGCGTGCCTTTATGCCCGCCCGTCCCATGCCAGAGTGCCACAGCACGCAGCCGCATGCATTGGCGGATGCAGTGCGCCGCATTGGCGGATGCAGTGCGCCGCGTTGGCGGATGCAGTGCGCCGCGTTGGCGGATGCAGCCGCATGCGTTGGCGGATGCAGCCGCATGCGTTGGCGGACGCGGCGGCATGCGTTGGCGGACGCGGCGGCATGCATCGCGTCGAAAAGCAGACAAAGGTGCGGGGAAGGAAGGTTTTGTGTCGCATATACTTTCGCGAATGGCATAAAAGCCGTACTTTTGCACCGCTTTCCCAACTGCGGGACACAGCTGACCGCACAGAGGGCAGCAGCCGGTGACGGCACATCCAACACAACTATAATACAGCAAATGGAAGAACTGAAGCACGAGTGCGGAGTGGCCATGATACGCTTGCTCAAGCCTCTGGAGTATTACCAGCAGAAATACGGAACATGGATGTACGGGCTCAACAAGCTCTATCTTCTGATGGAAAAGCAGCACAACCGTGGCCAGGAAGGCGCAGGGCTGGCAAGTGTCAAGATGGAGGCCGCCCCCGGACAAGAGTACATGTTCCGTGAACGCGCCCTGGGCAGCGGCGCCATCACCGAGATTTTCCAGAACGTGCAGAAGCGTTTTGCCGAGTGCCCGGCCACGCAGCTGGCAGATGTGTCCTTCGCAAGGGAGAACTTGCCCTTTGCCGGCGAGATTTACATGGGCCACCTCCGGTATTCCACCACCGGCAAGAGTGGCCTTTCTTATGTGCACCCCTTCATGCGGCGCAACAACTGGAAAGCCAAGAACCTGTGCCTGTGCGGCAACTTCAACCTCACCAACGTGGACGAGATATTCGACCGCATCGTGAGGAAAGGGCAGCACCCGCGCATCTACAGCGACACCTACATCATGCTCGAGCTGATGGGGCACCGCCTTGACAGGGAGAGTGAGCGCGTGTACAACATAGCCCTGGACAGAGGGCTGGAGGGGATGGACATCACGCGCTTCATCGAGAGAAACATCGATGTGCGCAATGTGCTGCGGACAAGCACGCCCTACTTTGACGGGGGATACGTGGTGTGCGGATTCACCGGGAGCGGCGAGATGTTCAGCATGCGCGACCCGTGGGGCATACGCCCCGCCTTCTGGTACCGCGACGAGGAGGTCGTGGTGGTGGCCAGCGAGCGTCCCGTGATACAGACGGCCTTTGACCTGGAGACCGACCAGATACAGGAACTCGCACCGGGCCAGGCACTCACCGTGCGGCGCAGCGGCGAGGTGAGCCTGACGCAGATCATACAGCCTGGAGTCAAGAGAGCCTGCTCCTTTGAGCGCATCTATTTCAGCCGGGGCAGCGACCGCGACATCTACCGCGAGCGCAAGGCGCTGGGGGAGCAGCTCACAGAGCGCATAGGCGAGGCCGTGGGCGGGGACTTGGCACACACGGTGTTCAGTTTCATCCCCAACACAGCCGAGGTGGCATTCTATGGTATGCTGGACGGGTTCAAGAAGAGGCTCAACAGGCAGAAGGTGCAGGAACTCTTCGAGCTCACGCAAGACCACCAGCCCACCATCGAGGAGATAAAGCGCGTGCTCCACCCGTACATACGCAGCGAGAAGGTCGCGCTCAAGGACATCAAGCTGCGCACGTTCATCACCGAGGGCAACAGCCGCAACGACCTGGCCGCCCATGTATATGACATCACCTACGGCAGCCTGGATCCGTACGTTGACAACCTGGTTGTCATAGACGACAGCATCGTGCGCGGCACCACGCTCAAGGAGAGCATCATACGCATCCTCGACCGTCTTCACCCGCGCAAGATAGTGCTGGTGAGCAGCAGCCCCCAGGTGCGATACCCCGACTATTACGGAATCGACATGGCGCGCATGGAGGAGTTCATCGCCTTCAGGGCTGCCGTGGAACTGCTGCGGGACAGGGGAATGGAGCAGGTCATCGCGGACGTGTATGCCGCGTGCATGTCCCAACGCGCGCTGCCTGCCGCACAGATGGTGAATCACGTGAGAGAGATATACGCCCCCTTCAGCGACGAGGAGGTCTCCGCAAAGATTGTGGAGATGCTGCGACCTGCGGAGGTGACCACCCCCATTGAGCTTGTGTACCAGACACTGGAGGGGCTGCACCGCGCGTGCCCCGCCCACACCGGCGACTGGTACTTCAGCGGCGACTATCCAACACCGGGGGGCGTGAAGCTGGTCAACAAGGCTTTCATAAACTATTACGAGAGTATCTATTCAAAGAAATAAATGAACAGGAAGGTTACACTGAGACTGGAAGACGGGACGGAATTCCACGGCACTTCCTTCGGCTGCGAGAGACCTGTGGCCGGAGAGGTCGTGTTCAACACGGCCATGACGGGCTACCCCGAGAGTTTGACTGACCCCTCCTACGCAGGACAGTTGATGACACTCACCTTTCCGCTGATAGGGAACTACGGCGTGCCGTCGTTCACATTCCGCACGGACGGCCTGCCCCGCTTCATGGAGAGCGGCAAGATCCACGCGCGCGCCATCATCGTGAGCGACTACAGCCATGACTACAGCCACTGGAACGGGGTGGAGACACTGGGACAATGGCTCCAGAGGGAGCAGGTGCCGGGAGTCACAGGCATCGACACACGCCAGCTGACCAAGGTGCTGCGCGAGCACGGCGTGATGATGGGCAAGATACTCTTCGACGACATGCCGGGACAGGTTCCACAAGCCGACTATGCGGGAGTCAACTTCGTGGAGCAGGTGTCATGCCGCGAGGTCATCCGATACAACAAGGGAGCGGACAGGAAGGTGGTGCTGGTGGACTGCGGCGTGAAGGCCAACATCCTGCGCTGCCTTCTCGAGCGTGGGGTGGAGGTCATCAGGGTACCCTGGAACTATGACTTCAATGGCCTGGAGTTTGACGGGCTGTTCCTGACCAATGGCCCCGGAGACCCAGACACCTGCGGCGCCGCCGTGCAGAACATACGCAAGTTCCTGGCCAACCCACGCATGCGACCCTGCATGGGCATCTGCATGGGCAACCAGCTCCTGAGCAAGGCTGCGGGCGCGACCATCTACAAGCTCAAGTACGGACACCGGAGCCACAACCAGCCCGTGCGCAAGGTGGGCACCGACCGGTGCTACATCACAAGCCAGAACCACGGCTACGCTGTGGACTCCACCACTCTGCCGGCCGACTGGGAGCCCCTGTTTGTGAACATGAACGACGGAAGCAACGAGGGCGTGCGACACAAGCGGAATCCCTGGTTCTCGGCACAGTTCCACCCCGAGGCGTGCTCCGGCCCGGTGGACACCGAGTTCATGTTTGATGACTTTGTGAAACTTCTCTATTGACAGGAATATGACAGACAGCAACATAAAGAAGGTCCTGCTGCTCGGTTCGGGCGCATTGAAGATTGGCGAGGCCGGCGAATTTGACTATTCGGGCTCGCAGGCACTCAAAGCCCTGCGCGAGGAGGGCATCAGAACGGTGCTCATCAATCCCAACATCGCCACGGTACAGACCAGCGAGGGGGTGGCCGATGAGATTTACTTCCTTCCCGTGACCCCATACTTCGTGGAGCGCGTCATAGAGAAGGAGCGCCCCCAGGGTATCCTGCTCGCCTTCGGCGGACAGACCGCGCTCAACTGCGGCGTGGAACTTTACAAGAACGGCGTGCTCGAGAAATACGGCGTGCAGGTGCTGGGCACTCCTGTGCAGGCAATCATCGACACCGAAGACCGCGAACTCTTTGTGGAAAAACTCGATGAAATCGGTGTGCAGACCATAAAGAGCCAGGCTTGCGGGAACATCGCGAGCGCGAGGGAAGCGGCCAGGGAACTGGGGTATCCCGTGATTATCCGCGCGGCCTACGCGCTGGGCGGGCTAGGGTCGGGCTTCTGCGACAACGAGGAGGAACTGGACAGGATAGCCGAGAAAGCGTTTGCCTTCTCGCCACAAGTGCTGGTGGAGAAGAGCCTCAAGGGCTGGAAAGAAATCGAGTACGAGGTGGTGCGCGACCGTTATGACAACTGCATCACAGTGTGCAACATGGAGAACTTCGACCCACTGGGCATCCACACGGGCGAGAGTATCGTGATTGCGCCCTCGCAGACACTTACCAACAGCGAGTACCACAAACTGCGCGCGCTCAGCATCAAGATTGTCCGTCACATCGGCATCGTGGGCGAGTGCAACGTGCAGTACGCCTTTGACCCGCAGAGCGAGGACTACCGCGTGATCGAGGTCAACGCACGCTTGAGCCGGAGCTCGGCATTGGCCAGTAAGGCAACAGGTTATCCCCTGGCATTTGTCGCCGCCAAACTGGGACTTGGCTACGGCTTGTTTGAGTTGAAGAACTCGGTGACAAAGACCACGAGCGCGTTCTTCGAGCCGGCTCTGGACTATGTGGTATGCAAGATCCCACGCTGGGACCTGGGCAAGTTCCGTGGGGTTGACCGCGAACTGGGCAGCAGCATGAAGAGCGTGGGCGAGGTGATGGCCATCGGACGTACCTTCGAGGAGGCCATACAGAAGGGTCTTCGCATGATAGGGCAGGGCATGCACGGATTTATCGAGAACAAGGAACTGGTCATCGAGGACATCGACAAGGCTCTGCGCGAGCCTACCGACAAGCGTATCTTCATCATCGCCAAGGCCATGTCGCAGGGATACACCATTGACCAGATACACAGGCTGACGAAGATTGACAAGTGGTTCCTGCAGAAACTGCGGAACATCTGTGACATCGACGACGAGCTGCACCTGTGCGCCAACATCAATGTGCTGGAGGCCGAGCTGCTTCGCCGCGCGAAAGTGTATGGCTTCACCGACTTCCAAGTGGCACGAGCACTGGGCATGGAGCAGGAGATGGACATAGAGGACGCCATGCTGGCCGTGCGTGCCAAGCGCAAGCAGATGGGTATCCTGCCTGTGGTGAAACAGATAGACACACTGGCCGCTGAGTACCCCGCACAGACCAATTACCTGTACCTCACCTATAGCGGTGTGGCCCACGACATTGCCTTCGAGGCCGACAAGAGAAGCATCGTGGTGCTGGGGAGCGGCGCTTATCGCATTGGTTCATCTGTCGAGTTTGACTGGTGTGGCGTACAGGCACTTAACACCATACGTAAAGAGGGATACCGCAGTGTGATGATCAACTACAACCCCGAGACGGTCTCCACGGATTACGACATGTGTGACCGTCTCTACTTTGACGAGTTGACCTTTGAGCGCGTGATGGACATCCTGGACCTGGAATGCCCCAAGGGAGTGGTGGTGAGCACGGGCGGACAGATTCCCAACAACCTTGCCATGAAACTTGACGCGCAGCGCGTGCCCATACTCGGCACCCAGGCCAAATACATCGACAACGCCGAGGACCGCGACAAGTTCAGCGCGATGCTTGACCGCATAGGCGTTGACCAGCCCGAGTGGAGCGCGCTGACCTCCATGGAGGATGTGCAGGCGTTTATCGACAAGGTGGGTTTCCCCGTACTGGTGCGTCCCTCCTATGTGCTCAGCGGAGCGGCAATGAACGTGTGCTCTAACCAGGACGAACTGGAACGTTTCCTCAAACTGGCGGCCAACGTGTCGAAGAAGCATCCCGTGGTCATCAGCAAGTTCATGCAGAACACCAAGGAAGTGGAGATGGACGCAGTGGCCAGAAACGGCGAAATCATCGCCTATGCCATCAGCGAGCACATCGAATTCGCCGGCGTGCATAGCGGTGACGCCACCATTCAGTTCCCCGCGCAGAAACTGTATGTTGAGACTGTGAGACGCATCAAGAAAATTAGCGCACAGATTGCCAGGGAACTGAACATCACAGGCCCCTTCAATATCCAGTATCTCGCAAGAGACAATGAGATTAAAGTCATTGAGTGCAACCTGCGCGCGAGCCGCAGTTTCCCGTTCGTGAGCAAAGTGCTGAAGATAAACCTCATCGAACTGGCCACGAGGGTGATGCTGGGCTTGAGTGTCGAGAAACCGCACAAGAGTTTCTTTGACTTCGATTATGTGGGCATCAAGGCAAGCCAGTTCAGTTTCAACCGCCTGCAAAAGGCCGACCCCGTGCTGGGTGTTGACATGAGCAGCACGGGCGAGGTGGGATGCCTGGGAGACGATGTCAACTCAGCCCTGCTCAAGGCGATGCTCTCCGTGGGCCACAGGATTCCGAAAAAGAACATCCTGCTCTCCACCGGCGGAGCCAAGGAGAAGGCCTCGACGCTGGATGCGGCCCGCACGCTCGTCGAGCACGGATACTCCCTGTACGCCACGGGCGGCACAAGCCGGTATCTGAGAGAGAACGGCATAGAGAACACCACCGTGTACTGGCCCAGCCAGAAGGGGAAGCACCCCCAGGCTCTGGACTTGCTGCATGAACACAAGATAGACATGGTGGTGAACATACCCAAAGACCTGACAGCGGGAGAGCTCACCAACGGTTACAAGATACGCCGCGCCTCGGTGGACCTGAACGTTCCCCTGATCACCAACGCCCGCCTGGCCGCTGCCTTCATACATGCCTTCTGCACGTTGAGGGTCGAAGACCTGGCCATCAAGAGCTGGAACGAGTACAAGTAAATGCGCGCTTCCCTGGCGGAGCATGAGCACACAAGCTGGTATTTCCCATACAACCTGTTGGGAGATACCAACTTTATTTTATAACTTTGCAGACGCAATGGCATCTTCCGCAAGCCAGTTCAGGGATTGCGCAAGGGGAATGCCCATAAATCAGCAAAGAGATGGATTTCCAAAGCATATATGTAGGGCTGGTCATTCTGTTCATGTTATGGGCATTGATTGCCGATAGGATGAGACCTGGCCTTATATTGTTCACGGCTGTGGTGATGATGCTCTGCGCGGGAATCCTGACCCCCAAGGAGGCCTTGGAGGGTTTCTCCAACAGAGGTATGATAACGGTAGCCTTGCTCTACCTGGTATCGGAGGGCGTGCGCAAGAGCGGCATTCTGGAGGCGCTGGTCACACGCCTGCTCCCCTCGCGCAACGTCACCCTGAGCCGGTCACTGCTGCGCTTCCTGCCTACCATATCCTTCGTGTCGGCCTTTCTCAACAACACTCCTGTGGTGGTCATATTCGCACCCGTGGTAAAGCGGTGGGCAAAAAAGATGAGGATGGAGCCTGCCAAGTTCCTGATTCCGCTAAGTTACGCGACCATCCTGGGAGGCATGTGCACGCTTGTGGGCACCAGCACGAATATCGTCCTGAACGGGCTGGTGTCGGACGGCATTGCCGAAGGGCTGGTGAAGGACGGGCATCCCCTGGCCATGTTTGAACTCGGCAAAGTGGGAGTCCTCATAACCCTCGCCGGCCTGTTTTACCTCATCTTCGTGTCGCGCTATCTGCTTCCCTCGGTGCGTAACGGTGAAGCCGAGGACGGGGAGGAGCCGTCATCGCCCGATGTGGTGCGTGTGGAGGCACTGCTGAGCACACGCTTTCCTGGCCTGGGAAAGACACTGCGCGAGTTTGACTTCTACCGTCACTATGGTGCCACCGTACGCTGCATACGCCGATCGGGCGAACTGCTGGGCGGTGACTGGCTGAACACACCGCTGGACAAGCACGACACACTGCTGCTTGACGCGGACAAGACGTTCATCCCCACCTGGGGAGAGAGCCGTGTCTTCTGGATGCTCAACCCCATAGGGATGGAGCCCGAGTTGAGCAGCAAGAAGAAGTACCTGGCAGTGGTGCTCGTCGCCATCATGATTTTGGGCGCGACCCTGGGGGAGCTTCCCTGCGTGCAGGCACTTGGGTTGCGCGTCAAACTAGACATGTTTTTCTTTGCGTGCTGCACTACCGTGGTGATGGCGTGGACAGGCATGTTCGCCCAGCGCAAGTACACAAAACTCATATCCTGGGATGTGCTGATAACGATAGCGTGCGCCTTTGGCATAAGCAAGGGGATGATCAACAGCGGGCTGGCCGACTTCCTCGCCGTCTATGTCATTGACCTGGCCGACCAGGCAAGGCACAGCCAGAACGGCATTTACATCGCGCTTGCCGCTCTATACCTCATCACCAACGCCTTCACAGAGTTGATTACCAACAACGCCGCAGCGGCACTGGCCTTTCCACTGGCTGTCTCAATAAGTTCGCGCATGGGCATCGACCCCACGCCTTTCTTCGTGTGCATCTGTTTCGCGGCAAGCGCGTCGTTCAGCACCCCCATCGGCTACCAGACCAACCTGATAGTGCAGGGCATAGGCGGATACAGGTTCACAGACTTCCTCAAGGTGGGATTGCCGTTGAACGTCATCGTGTTCTTCCTTAGCGTTTTCCTGATACCCCAGTTCTATTTGTGAGAAAGAGAGAGACAGGCTGCGGGCACATCCATGCATCACCCCACCCAGAGGCACACGGCCAAAAACGAGGAAACGGGACGAACCCCAGGCATAGGCAAGACACAAGCATGAGGACAGGCAAGACACCGTGAGGGTGGCCTCCCTAGTCACAAGGACAAAATAAGACAAAAGAACAATGACAGAGAATATTTACCCCATATACGACCGCATGATGAGCCGTGAGGACAAGGAGCATCTCCTGGGCCAGCGGGGACTCATGGTGTGGTTTACAGGACTTAGTGGCAGCGGGAAGAGCACCGTCGCCATGGGAGTAGAGCGGGAACTGCACGCGCGTGGCATCCTGTGCCGTATCCTGGACGGGGACAACGTAAGGGCGGGAATCAACAGCAACCTGGGATTCAGTGCCGGGGACCGCAGCGAGAACATCCGCAGGATAGCCGAAGTGGGCAAGCTGTTTGTACAGACAGGCATTGTCACGCTGGCCTGCTTCGTGAGCCCCACCAACGACCTTCGCCGCATGGCAAAAGCAATCATAGGAGGCGGGGACTTCATGGAAGTGTACGTGAGCACCCCCATCCAGGAGTGTGAGCGCAGGGATGTCAAGGGGCTTTACGCACGCGCGAGACGCGGCGAGGTAAAGAACTTCACGGGAATCAGCGCCCCTTTCGAAGTTCCCGAACATGCCGACATAAGTATTGACACCAGCAGGCTTACGCTGGAGGAAAGCGTGCGCACGCTGACAGAAGAGATTGTGGAAAGAGTGAAACCAACAAGAGAAACAAGATAGAATCATGGCAGAATACAGTTTGAGCCATTTGCAGGAACTTGAGGCGGAGTCAATACACATCATCCGTGAGGTTGCCGCAGAGTTTGAGAACCCTGTAATGCTATACAGTATAGGAAAGGACAGCAGCGTGATGGCGCGCCTTGCCGAAAAGGCGTTTGCTCCCGGCAAAGTGCCCTTCCCCCTGATGCACATCGACAGCAAGTGGAAGTTCAAGGAGATGATAGAGTTCCGCGACAAATACGCGAAAGAGCACGGATGGAACCTGATAGTCGAGAGCAACATGGAGGCGTTCCGCGCCGGTGTGGGGCCATTTACCCATGGCAGCAAGGTGCACACTGACCTGATGAAGACCAAGGCTCTGCTCGACGCGCTCAGCAAGTACAAGTTTGACGCAGCCTTCGGAGGCGCGCGCCGAGACGAGGAGAAGTCCAGGGCCAAGGAGCGCATCTTCAGTTTCCGCGACCAGTTCAACCAGTGGGACCCCAAGAACCAGCGCCCCGAGTTGTGGGACATCTACAACAGCCGCGTGCACAAGGGCGAGAGCATCCGTGTGTTCCCCCTGAGCAACTGGACTGAGCTCGACATCTGGCAGTACATACGGCTGGAGAACATCCCCATCGTGCCCTTGTATTTTGCCAAGGAGCGGCCTTGCGTCGAGATTGACGGAAACCTGATCATGCCTGACGATGACCGATTGCCCAAGCAGTACATCCCCAAGATACAGAAGCGCATGATACGCTTCCGTACCCTGGGATGCTGGCCACTGACAGGCGCGGTAGAGAGCCACGCTTCGACCATAGAGGAGATTGTGGAAGAGATGATGACCACGACCAAGTCGGAGCGCACGACACGCGTGATTGACTTTGACCAGGAGGCAAGCATGGAACAGAAGAAGCGCGAGGGCTACTTCTGACCAGACGCGGTTCTGATAACTTAACATTGACAATTATGGCAAACAGCAAAGTAAACATAAAGGATTTCCTGGACGCAGACGAGCGCAAGTCACTTCTGCGCCTGTTGACGGCCGGGTCGGTGGACGACGGAAAGAGCACGCTCATCGGGCGGCTTCTATTTGACAGCAAGAAGTTATACGAGGATCAGCTTCAGGCACTGGAGCGGGACTCCAAGCGTGTGGGCAACGCGGGTGCGGGGCAGATTGACTATGCCCTGTTGCTTGACGGGCTGAAGGCCGAGCGCGAGGAAGGCATCACCATCGATGTGGCCTACCGTTATTTCAGCACCAACCAGCGCAAGTTCATCATTGCCGACACTCCAGGACATGAGCAATATACACGCAACATGATTACCGGCGGGTCAACAGCCAACCTGGCCATCATCCTGGTGGACGCACGCACAGGGGTCATCACACAGACACGCAGGCACACTTTCCTGGTGAGCCTCCTGGGCATCAAGCATATTGTGCTTGCCGTCAACAAGATGGATTTGGTGAACTTCTCCGAGGAAGTCTTCGACGGGATACGTGACGAGTATCTGGCTCTCACCGATCATCTCGGCATCAAGGACGTGACCTGCATCCCCCTTTCGGCACTCGAGGGGGACAATGTGGTGGAGAAGAGCGACCGCACTCCCTGGTACGAGGGCCAAAGCCTGCTCGATTACCTGGAGACAGTGCCCATTGACCAAGACCGCAACATGCACGACTTCCGCTACCCCGTGCAGTATGTGCTGCGCCCCAACCTGGACTTCCGGGGATTCTGCGGCAAGGTGGCGAGCGGCGTCATACACAAGGGTGACGAGGTGGTTGCCCTGCCCAGCATGAAGCACAGCCACATCAAGAGCATCGTCACCTACGAGGGCGAGCACGAGGTGGCTTTCTGCCCCCAGAGTGTGACCCTGACCCTGGAGGACGAGATAGACATTTCCCGTGGAGAGATGCTGGTGAAACCCGACAACATGCCGCACATCGGACGCCATTTCGAGACAATGCTCGTGTGGATGGACGAGGAGCCCATGGACAGGAAGAAGAAGTTCTTCCTGAAACAGACAACCAATACCACACGAGCCACAGTGACCCGTGTCAACTACAAGGTGGATGTCAACACCATGCAGCACCTGGAAGGCGGGGACTTCAAACTCAACGAGATCGGAAAGGTGCAAATCACCACCGCCAAGACCCTCTTCTTTGACCCCTACAGCAAGAACAAGGCCACGGGAGCCTTCATACTGATTGACCCCATAACCAACAACACCAGCGCGGTGGGCATGATATGCAACCCGCTCGAGGTGGAGGAAATCAACCAGGGAAGCGACATACCCGTGCTCGACCTGCCCAAATTGGGCATTGCCCCCGAGCACTACGAGGCTGTGGAGAAAGCCGTGAAAGACCTGGGACGCCAGGGACTGGAGATTAAGATAATAAAGGAATAAGACACATTGATACCTGTCGGGATGCCGTTGCACGCCGCAGCCACACCCCACAGGCCCCCCTTCCCGTCCCGTCCGGCAGAGCCAGACTGGCTGCCCGGAAGCGGGGCAGGAGATGAACCTCACAGAAAACGACAACCATTTATGGGACTGATAGAATTCAGCAAACTTCCTGTGAACACGCTTGTGGGCGCGGACTGGAAGACATTCAAGGCCGTGACTGACGGCCAGCACATCGCTGCCGACAAGAAGACAAAGTTCTTCCTCACCAAGGCCATATGCCGGATCCTGAGCGTATGTGTGCCCTTGCAGGAGCACAAGTACAGGAAACTCCTGGCCGGAAAGCCGCTTGAGAACGCCCCCCTGTTCATCCTCGGGCACTGGCGCAGCGGCACAACATTCGTTCACAACATCTTTGCGCAGGACAAGCATTTCGGTTACACCACCACCTACCAGACCGTCTTTCCCCATTACATGATGGCTCTGCAGTGGCTCTTCAAGCCCACGATGGGATGGCTGATGCCCGACAAGCGTCCCACCGACAATATGGAGCTTGCCCCCGACCTGCCCCAGGAGGAGGAGTTCGCGCTCAACAACTCATGCCCTTTCAACTACTACAACTTCTGGTTCTTCCCAGAAAGGATGAACGAGTATTGCGACCGGTATCTGACCTTCAAGGACATCACACCCGATGAACTGGAGGCATTCAAGCAGGCATTCGAGAAACTGGTCAAGATAAGCCTGTGGAACACGGGGGGCACACAGTACTTGAGCAAGAACCCGCCGCACACGGGTCGCATAAAGGCCCTGACAGAGTTATACCCCAACGCCAAGTACGTCTATCTGATGCGAAATCCCTACACCGTGTTCGAGAGCACGCGCAGCTTCTTCCTCAACACCATCAAGCCCCTGCAACTGCACAGCATCAGCGACGAGGAGATGGAGCAGAACATCCTGCGCAACTACATGGAACTGTACCATGCCTACAAGCGGCAGAAGCAGTATGTGCCCAAGGGAAACATCTTTGAGGTCAAGTTCGAGGACATCGAGAAGGACGCTTTGGGAATCACCGAGAAGATATACAAGACGCTCAACATCCCGGGATGGGAAGAGGCCAGGCCCGCCATCGAGAAGTACATAGGCGCGAAGCGCGGCTACAGGAAGAACAAGTACCAGTATTCCGAGCGCACCGTACAGATGGTCAACGAGCACTGGGGCGATGTACTCGACGAGTGGGGATACGAGCGCCACTGAGCACAGAAAACACATCCATTAACCAATAACAAAACTATTCAGCGTATGAGAATTTCGTTTGCTGTCACTCTCTTCTGCCTGCTGTTTGGCACAGCACGGGCACAGAAGAACGTGAGTGTGTCCAGTCCAGGCGGACAAGTAAAACTCAATGTTAGCCTGTCAGACAAGGTGTATTACAATGTGGAGAGCCACGGAGAGCCCCTGGTCAGGCAGGGACACCTGGGTATGGTGCTTGACAAGGGCACACTGGGTGCCAATCCCGTGCTCAAGAGCAAGAAAGTGAAGACGGTGAACGAGACGGTCAAGCCACTCTTCGCGCTCAAGAGCGCGAGCGTCGACAACCACTACACCTCACTCCTGATGAACATGAAGGGTGGCTATGCCATCGAGTGGCGCGTGTATGACGATGGGCTTGCCTACCGTTTCGTGACCAGTCTCAAGGGTGATGTGGATGTCCTCTCAGAGGACTTCACCATCCAGCTTACCCGCGACACGCGCCTGGTACTTCAGCAGCCCAACGGGTTCAAGACCAGTTGTGAGGAACTGTACACCAACGTGCAGAGTGCCTCGTGGAAGGCGGGCGACAAGATGAGCGAGGTGCCTCTGGTGATTGCCGGGGAGAGGCAGAAGATATTTGTCAGCGAGTTCAGCCTCTTCGACTACCCCGGCATGTTCATGAAGGGGAATGGCGACAACAGCCTGTCGGCCGTGCATCCCAAGGCTCCCCTGGAGTTTGGCGACGATGGTGACCGTAGTGTGAAAATACTCAAGGAGGCCAACTACATAGCACGCACCAAGGGCACAAGAAGTTTCCCCTGGCGCTATATGCACATCACGCAGGACGACCGTCAGATGGTACTCAACACCATGCCCATGCGCCTGGCTCCCGAAAGCCTGGTTGCCAACCCGTCATGGATAAAGACCGGCAAGACCACCTGGGAATGGTGGAACGGCAGCATCCCCTATGGGCCCGACGTGAATTTCAAGAGCGGGCTCAACCTTGACACCTACAAGTATTTCGTTGACTTTGCCGCTGCCAATGGGCTGGAGTACATGCTGATGGACGAGGGATGGGCCAAATCGACACTTGATCCGTTCACCCCCAATCCCGACATCGACCTGCACGAGCTTATCCGCTATGCCAAATCCAAGAACGTGGGTGTCATCCTGTGGCTCACCTGGCTTGCCGTGGACAAGCACCCCGACATGTTTGAGACCTTCGAAAAGTGGGGAGTCGCGGGAGTCAAGATTGACTTCATGGACCGCCAGGACCAGTGGATGGTGCGCTTCTACGAGCGCACGGCAAAGGCGGCCGCCGACCACCACATCCTGGTTGACTACCATGGAGCCTACCATCCCAGCGGCCTTGAGTACAGGTATCCCAATGTACTCACCTTCGAGGGTGTGCGCGGCATGGAGTTTATGGGAACCTGCACCCCCCGCAACAGTGCCTTCTATCCCACCATCCGCAATGCGGCAGGCCCCATGGACTACACGCCCGGAGCCATGCTCTCGGCACAGCCCGAATGCTACAGCAGCCACCGGCCCAACAGTGCCAGCATCGGCACGAGGGCTTACCAGATGGCACTCTACGTAGTCTTCGAGTCCAACCTTCAGATGCTGGCCGACAATCCCACCATATATAATATGTATCCCGACTGCCGCGACTTCATCGCCGCCTGCCCCGTCAACTGGGACGAGACGCGTGTCCTGGCCGCCGAGTTCGGCGAATACACCTTGGTGGCAAGGCGCAAGGGCGACAAGTGGTACATAGGAGGCATCACAAACGGTACAGCGCGCGACATCACCGTGAGCCTTGACTTCCTGGCCGACGGGAAGTCCTACAACGCCACCTCGTTTACCGATGCCGTGAACTCCTCGGTCCAGGCCATGGACTACAGGAAGCACTCGACACGGATGAGGAAGAACGACACACTGAACATACATATGGTACGCAACGGGGGATATGCTGCGGTGATAGAGCCATAACACCCCCTTTCTCACTGAATTGCAACTGTTTTTTAAGCAAGTGCTTGTGTGTGGACAAATCTTTGCGTACCTTTGCAGAGTATTTGATTGCACATTAACAAAACCATACAAACGTATTACGAAAATGACTAAGATTGAACTGGTGAAGATTGTTGCCCAGAAGACTGGCATCGACCAGGCCACAGTGCTTACCGCAGTAGAGGGGATGGTGGAAACCATCAAGGAGACTCTCGTGCAGAAGGAGAACGTGTACATCCGTGGCTGGGGCACCTGGACTCTCAAGCATCGCGCCCAGAAGACCGCCCGCAATATCTCAAAGAACACCACTATGGTCATCGAGGCACACGACATACCCTATTTCAAGCCCTGCAAGGACTTCATGGAGTCTGTGGCAAAGGCCCGGGGACCGGGGCGCCCAACCATAGCCACAAAGGGGGGGGGGGGGGGGGGGTTGGGCCCCCCCCCCCCCCCGCCGCGCTTTATCACACCATATCCACGCCCAGGAAACGTTGCACACGCGTGTGCCCGCTTTCCTGTTATAACAGAAACCTATGAGAATAAAGATATTATGCATGGCTGTCATTCTCGGCCAGGCAACGGCATGCGCCATACGCGCCCAAGAGTCTGTGCTGGGATACGTCAACCCCATCATCGGAACCAACGGCATGGGACACACCTTCCCCGGAGCCTGTGCCCCCTTTGGCCTGGTGCAACTCAGTCCCGATACCGACACCATCCCCCACAACGTTGACGGCAAGTACCAGACACGTGTCTATGAGTATTGCGCCGGGTACCAGCACAAGGACAACACCATTGTGGGCTTCAGCCACACCCACCTGAGCGGCACCGGGCACGCTGACCTGGGCGACATCCTGGTGATGCCCACCACGGGGCGGTTGCGCACCAACCCCGGCACCGCACAAGACCCAGACTCAGGCTACCGCTCGCGCTTCTCGCACAGCACCGAGCGCTGCTCGCCCGGCTACTACGAGGTGATGCTGGATGACTATGGCATCAGGGCACAGCTTACCGCCACCCAGCGCGTGGGCGTACACCAGTACACATTCCCCGGCAGCGAGGGGCAGTTCATCCTCGACCTTGGCTCAGGCATCTACAATTACGAGGGAAAGACCCTGTGGACCTGCCTGCGTGTCGTGAACGACACACTGCTCACAGGATACCGGATCACCAACGGTTGGGCGCGCCAGAACTACACCTACTTTGCCATCGCTCTCTCACAGCCCGTCAGCCAGTATGGCTACACCGACGCGCAGCGCATGAAGTACACCGGGTTCTGGCGCAAGATGGACATTCACCATAATTTCCCCGACATGGCCGGACGCCAGATAGTGGGTTACTTCAAGTTCCGGCTGCCCCAATCACACCGGCTCACCATGCGTGTGGCGCTCTCGCCCGTAAGCATGAGCGGTGCTGTGGCCAACCTCAAGGCCGAGACCGACGGCCTGTCCTTCGACCAGATACGCGATCAGACCGCAAGCAGGTGGGCGCAGGAGCTGTCCAGCATACGCATCCAGGGCAGCGAGGACCAGAAGGCACTCTTCTACACCTCGCTCTACCACACCATGATCAATCCCTCGGTGTACATGGATGTCGACGGCTCCTACAGGGGCAACGACATGGAGATACACCATGCCGACGGCTTCACCAACTACACCGTGTTCTCCCTGTGGGATACCTACCGTGCCGAGCACCCGCTCCTGAGCCTGCTTCACCCGCATCGCAGCGTGGACATGGCCCGGAGCATGATAAGCATCCAGCAGCAGAGCGCGCTGGGCGTGCTTCCTGTGTGGTATCTGATGGCCAACGAGGGGTGGTGCATGAGCGGATATCATGCGGTGTCGGTTCTGTCCGATGTGGCCACCAAGGTGGGTTTCAAGGACATGGGCACCATGCTCAGGGCGATGGTGTCCACAGCCTCGTCGCCGTGGATCGAGGGGCTGCCCGACTATATGCGCCTGGGCTATGTGCCCTACGACCACTGCGGCACCAGTGCCAGCAACACGCTCGAGTATGCCTATGACGACTGGGCCATCTACCACGCCGCCATGCTGGCCGGCGACAGCCTGATGGCCGACTCGTTCCGCATGCGCGCGCTCAACTACAGGAACGTGTTCCAGCCGCAGCTCGGCCTGGCCTGCCCGCGTTACGCCAACGGGGAGTGGAAGAGCCCCTTCTCGCCCCTGCAGACCTACGGAGAGGGATTCATCGAGGGCAACAGCGCCAACTATTCCTTCCATGTGCCACATGACGTGAAGGGCATGATCGCTTGCTTTGGAGGCGAAAGAAAGTTTGTCGGCGCGCTGGACAAACTCTTTTCCACCCCTCTTGACAGGAAATACTACGAGGACAACGAGGACATCGAGGAAGAGTGCCTGCTGGGGGGCTACGTCCACGGAAACGAGCCCAGCCACCACATTCCCTACCTGTATGCCTGGACTTCCCAGCCATGGAAGTCGCAATACTGGCTGCGCGAGATAATGAACCGCATGTATGTCAACGATATGGACGGGCTGCACGGCAACGATGACTGCGGGCAGATGTCGGCCTGGTACATCTTCACCGCCATGGGATTCTACCCTGTGTGCCCAGGCACCGACCAGTATGTGCTGGGCGCGCCGTATGTTCCCTATTGCCGCCTGTCCCTTCCCAACGGCAAGGTCATGGAAATCGTGGCCGATGGGGTGAGCGACCGCAACCGTTATGTGCAGGAGGTGCGCCTCAACGGAAAACGGTATGACAAGCTCTACATCACCCACGCCGACCTGCTCGCGGGCGGACGGCTGGAGTTCCGCATGGGCAGTAAGCCCAACCGCAAGCGGGGGGTGTATTCCGGAAAGCCCTACTCGCTGAGCGACTGCCCCCAATAACGCATGCCGCTGCGTTGGCACATGCATGCCGCTGCGTTGGCACATGCATGCCGCTGCGTTGGCACATGCATGCGGCTGCGTTGACCGTCCAGCCCAGGCAGGACGGCAGGGGGGAGTGTTCTTCCCCGCTTGCCCCGCCATTCTGCCCGGCCATGTCCGGTGTACCTGTGCACGGAAGCCGTGCTGCCCCTTGTGCGGCAGCACGGCTTCCGTGTTCCTGTTTCTATGGCTTGCGCCCGTTTCTCCCCGTCTTCGTCCCTTCCTGTGGATGCAGGTGGGCGAGGGGAGTGTCACACTGGGACAAAGGGCAGGCAAAAGTCTCCCCGGGTCTGGCGACATTCCGGTCACGCCCTGCGCCTGCGCCTCACCCTGCGCGGCTCGAAGGTGTATTCGCCCACCATATCGCCACGCACCACATTGTGCGCGCGCACCACGAGGTGCCCGTCTTTCGCCTCACCCTCGATGACGGTGGCAAACGCCTCCGACCTCACGTCCTTCCCCTCGGGCCCGCCGCCTATCATCTGGGCCCAGGTGCGCTCGTCTGTGGCCTTGTCAAACCGGTACCTGTGCTGGTGGCCGCACACTACAAGCTGGCACCCGGCCTCCTGCAGGAGAGGGGTCCACAGGCGGGCACAGGTGCGCTGCCACGCCGCAAAGTCGTGCGAGTAGCGCGGGTCTTTGTCGGCCGGGGCCACATCGCCGGGGTTGGCCTTGGGGTTGTCGTCAAAGAGCGGGATGTGGCAGAAGGCCACCAGGTAGGGTGCGGTGGCAATCTCCCTGCGGCTGAGCGCGTCGCGCAGCCAGTCCACCTGTGCCTCTCGGTAGGCTGCCGATGTGAAGAGGTTGGCAAAGAGGGGGTTGGTGTCCATCTTGTCCTCGGCGGTGTCAAGGCCGATGAGAGCGATGTCACCCATGCGCACGGCAAAGTTCCGCCCCAGGTCCCAGTCGCGTCCGCTGCGCTCGTCGGGCTGCCGGAACATCCACACGCGCTCCAGGTGGCGGTTGGCAAGGCCGCGCGAGTCATGGTTTCCCGGACAGAACAGGTAGGGGGTCTGTGCCGCGTAGTCCCTGAGCGTTACCTCGGGCTTCAGGAAGATGCGCTTCTGTGACTGTATGGACTCCTCGGTATTGCACGCGTCCCCGTTCCATATCACGCACGAGGGCGCCAGCTCATGTATCTTCGCAGTTACCCTCTCAAAGGCAGGCCACTGCATGTGCGTGTCGTTGATGACGCAGAAGTGGCCCGCTGCCCCCGCCCCGGCCGTGCGGAACGAATAGACGCGCCTGCTCTCCTCGTTGCCTGTTATCCTCATGTCGTAGCCTCCGCCATAGTGGATGCGGTCGGCCCCTATCCTATAATAATATGTGGTGGCGGGCTTCAGTCCCGTGAGACGCACCAGCATCACATCGGGATTCATGTCGGTCACACGGTAGCCGCCGCAATAGACCTTCCGCCCGTCGGAGAGGTCTGCCCTTTCGCCGTAAACCACATAGCCGTTGGCCTGGTCCGTCACGCTGAACGCCACTCCGATGCTCGTCTCGGCATAGTTCTGCAGCATGGGCTCGCTGTCGATGAGTGCCTGCGCCGGCCTTTCCCCGCCCTGGGCTGGGTCAGCAGTCCCGCCGTCGGCCATAACGGGAAGCGCCACCGTGTGTGCCGCCGCCAGCGCGGCGCTGTTCTTCAGGAAATCTCTTCTGTTCATTTCTTGTATCTGCTAATTTGGGACAAATCGACACACCAGTTTTCCAAATGACACTGGCACGCGGGCGGGGGCGCCATCCTCTCCCGTACAGGCAGCGGCGCGCCCACAGCCCGCGCTGCCTCCGTATGGTTTCCCAAGCCTTGTCCTGCGGACGCAAAGTTAGTCATACTTTTCGAGACAAAGGCTACAATTATGCCCCTCACTTGCTTGCGGACACATTAAAAGTGGTATCTTTGCAGACAAATTAGGAGACGCAGGGCAAAATGAGACTCATAGTGCTTACCAATCCAGATTTTTTCGTGGAGGAGGACAGGGTGCTGACCGCTCTTTTCGACGAGGGACTGGACATACTGCACCTGCGCAAGCCTGGCTCCGAGCCCGTCTGTTGCGAGCGTCTCCTGAGTCTGATTCCCGATTCTTACCACAGCAGGATTGTGGTGCATGACCACTTTTACCTGGTGGACGAGTTTGGGCTGATGGGGTATCACCTCAGCCCCCGCAACCCACAATCCCCTCCCGGACAGGTGGGGGCGCGCACGCGCACCTGCTACTCGCTGCCCGAACTGGCCTGCCGCAAGGGCGAGTGCCGCTATGTGTTGCTCCGCAACGTGTTTGACAGTATCTCCGAGCCAGGGAGCAAGGCTTCGTTCCACCCCGGCGAACTGCGTGAGGCACGGCTCGGCGGGCTGATTGACAGCCAAGTGGTGGCCGAGGGCGGCATCACGCTGGAACGCCTGCCCGAAGTGAGGGAATACGGGTTTGGAGGCGTGGCGGTGCGCGGTGACCTGTGGCGCAACTTCGACGAGCGCGGGGACAATGACTTCCACCGGCTTGTGTCACACTTCCGCAAGTTGCGGAAAGCCTCGGAATGAAGGGCACGCCCGGCAGGGGAGCGCGCAGGGCGCGGGAACATGAACGCTCATAGAAAACATATTAAAATCCGTATGTAAAGACATGGAAGAGAAGAAAACATTCAAGGTGTTCTCTGGCACAAAGAGCCGTTACCTGGCCGAGAAGATTTGCCAGAGTCTGGGTTGCGAAGTGGGCAACCTCTCCATCACGCACTTTGCCGATGGCGAGTTTGAGGTCTGTTTCGAGGAGAGCATCCGCGGACAGGATGTGTTCCTCGTGCAGAGCACATTCCCCAATGCCGACAACCTGATGGAGCTCCTGCTGATGATTGACGCGGCAAAGAGGGCTTCGGCCAAGACCGTGAATGCTGTTATCCCTTACTTCGGCTGGGCACGCCAAGACCGCAAGAGCAAGCCCCGCGTGAGCATTGCCGCCAAACTGGTGGCCGACATGCTCAGCGTGGCAGGAATCAGCCGCATGATAACCATGGATTTGCATGCCGACCAGGAACAGGGCTTCTTCAATGTGCCCGTTGACCACCTGTATGCCAGCAGCGTGCTTCTTCCCTACATCCAGTCGCTCAACCTGGAGAACCTGGTGATTGCCACGCCCGATGTGGGCGGCACAAAACGCGCCAGCACATACAGCAAATACCTGAAATGCCCCCTGGTGCTCTGCAACAAGTCGCGCAAGAAGGCCAACGAGGTGGCAAACATGGAGATTATCGGTGATGTGAAGGATGCCGATGTGGTGCTTGTGGACGACATCGTGGACACGGCGGGCACCATTACCAAGGCCGCAGACCTGATGAAGGCCAATGGCGCGCGCACCGTGCGTGCCATCGCAAGCCATTGTGTGATGAGCGGGCCGGCAAGCGAGCGCGTGCAGAACAGCGCGCTGGAGGAGATGGTGTTTACGGACAGCATCCCCTACGACAACGCCTGCCCCAAGGTAAAGGAGCTCAGTATCGCCGACTTGATAGCCAACACGATACGTTGCGTCCTCAACAATGAGAGCATCAGCAGGCAGTACATCATCTGATGGCGCACGCCTGCGCCACACGAGCCGGGGGGCCGTGCCACCACAGGCACGGCCCCCCGGTCATTCCCTGCCCACGGCATGGGCGGGGGAATGCTCAGCGCAACTCCAGCTCAAGGTCGCTCACGAGTTGCCCAATGGCATGGTTCCTCTTTATCAAAGTCTCCATGTGGCCGGTCTTGTTGTAGGTGCCCTTTTCCTCCAGCTGCACCAGCCGGAACTCTATCCTGGCGTTGCAGTTCCGCTGGTCCTTGCGGATAAACCGCTCAATGGACGGGCGCATACTCTCCAACTCGTCACGCACAGGCACGCTGCTCACCGTCACACAGATGGTGTCGGAGTCGAGCAGGGTAGGCTGCATGGCCTGCATGCGCTGCCTCATGGCTGTCAGGCTGGCGGGCATCGTGCCCACATACTTCTGCCACGACACACGCATCGCGTCCAGTTCCAGCGGAATGGCAGGAGGCTGTCCGGCATGGTCAGCGGCCTCGTTGGGGATGTCCTCTTTCTTCTTCGGGCCGATATTCCTGAACGACACTTTGCGCAAGGGGGCTTTGGCTGGCGCGCCGCCGCCGGCGGAACCGCCTTCCGGCGCATGCACGTGTGCCGCTGCGGGAGGCATCTGAGGCCGTGGCTCCTCCACTTGCCCCACAGGGCGCGCGTCCTGTGGCTGCGAGGAACCCGCCACCGCCAGCGGGACTTGTGCATTGTGGCCTTGTGCCACAGGCTGGACAGCCTGTGGTGCGGATGTGTCCGGGCCCTGGGCTCCAGGCACATTGAAAATGGGTTTTAACGTCTTGGCAGGGCCAAGCCCCGGGCCGGGCGAGTCCTCCTCGTCAAGCTGTGTGGCCTGTATGAGACATATCTCCAGCTGCAGGCGCTTGTTGTTGCTTGTCCTATAGGACAGGTCGCAATCGTTGCACAATTTGAGTGCCTTGTACAGGAAACGGGGCCTGCAACGCATAGCCTGCTCGTTGTATTTCTGCCGCATCTGCTCGCTCGTCTCCAGGAGCGCGAGCGTGGACACGTCCCTGGCCACCAGCAGATTGCGCAGGTGTGTGGACAGCCCCGCGATGAAATTGCCGCCATCGAAGCCCTTCTGCAGTATCTCGTTCAGCAACAGCAGGCATGGCTGCACCTCATGGGCCAGGAAATGGTTGACGAGGCGGAAGTAGTAGTCCGTGCTCAGGACGTTCAAGCTCTGGCACACATTCTGGTAGGTGAGTTTTCCGCCTGTGAAACTGACCATCTGGTCGAAGATGGAGAGCGCGTCGCGCATCCCGCCGTCGGCCTTCTGCGCAATCAGGTTCAAGGCCTCGGGCTCAGTCTCGTAGCCTTCCTTCTGCGCCACCTTTTGCAGATGGGCGATGGTGTCCTGCGTGCTCATGCGCTGGAAGTCATACACCTGGCAACGGCTGAGGATGGTGGGCAGGATGCGGTGCTTCTCGGTGGTGGCCAGGATGAATATGACGTAAGAGGGCGGCTCCTCCAGCGTCTTCAGGAAAGCGTTGAAGGCCGCCGGGCTGAGCATGTGCACCTCGTCGATGATGAACACCTTGTACTTGCCCACCTGGGGCGGGATGAGCACCTGCTTGCACAGTTCCCTGATGTCCTCCACCGAGTTGTTGCTGGCCGCGTCGAGTTCGCTGATGCTCATGGAACGTTGCTCGTCAAACGCGCGGCAACTCTCGCACTGGCCGCACGCGTCACCATTGGGCAGGGGCGAGAGGCAGTTGATGGATTTGGCAAAGATGCGCGCGCAGGTGGTCTTGCCCACTCCACGCGGCCCGCAAAACAGATAGGCATGGGCCAGTTTGCCCGACGCGATAGAATTCTTCAGCGTGGTGGTGAGCGCATGCTGCCCCACGACTGAGTCAAAGGTAAGCGGTCTGTATTTCCTTGCAGACACAATGTATTCTCCCATAACTCGCTTGCATGTTTCTGCAAATATAGAAAAAAATGCCTTACGCGTGTGCCTGGTGCTCCACTTTTTTCCTACCTTTGCGCAAGAAAGGCGTGCAGGGAAGCCCTGTGGAATCCGTACCCACGAACATGCCGGCTGGCCTTTTCCCTCTTACAACAACAAGGTAGATGAGCAAAGTACATTCTGTCTGGAATCACCTGTGCAAGTACAAATATGTGGCAGTGATGCTGTTCGCGGCCCTGCTCATAGGCGTACTGGACGAGAACAGCCTGCTCCGCAGGAGCCGGCGCAGGGCACATATCACAGAGCTCAGGCGCGAGATTGCCGATTACGAACGACGATTCAACATGGCCACCGCCATGCTGGCGCGCCTGGACAACGACCCGGACATGCTGGAACGCGTGGCCCGTGAGAAATATTACATGAAGCGTGACGGCGAGGACATCTTTGTCATAAGGGCCACGGACGGCGAGGACTACGGCAACGCACAGACGCCGGACAAGAACACCACCACACGATGAGAGAACTGAATCACTGGCAGAACCTGTTGTTCCGTACGGGAGCCGTCCTCATGCTGGCGGGCGCCGCGGCTCACATTGTGGTTCCCCACATTGCCCTTTGCCTGTTTGTCGTGGGGGCCGGGGCCTACGCGTCAATGCGCCTGCGCACCGAGTATCTGGGACGCAGTGTCACACTCACACGCCTGCGCCGCCAGCAGTTGCTCGCCTCGGCCTGCTTTGTGCTCACAGCCATCCTGATGAGCATGCAGGACTTGCGCTATGGCTTTGCCACACGCAACGAGTGGGTGGTGAGCCTGGTAGTGGGCTGTGTGCTGGAGTTGTACACTGCGTGGCGCATACCACAGGAACTGACGAAAGGGTGAATTCTTAATAAGTTCTAAATTTTTTCCGTGTAAACAGGATTCGCGTTATCTTTGTTCTTGGATACGCTAAACGCAAGAAGAAGATATGAGGAACCCTTTGTTTCCTATACTGGTGTCTGCCGCCATGCTGGCCTCATGTGCTGAGCAGTATGTGGTCAGCGGCACGTCCAATGTGGAGGGACTGGAAGGAAAGACACTTTATCTGAAAGTGTTTGCTGGAGATGACATGCGCTCCATCGACTCGTCGCGCGTCACCCATGGCAAGTTCAACTTCAATGGTGTCATGGATTCGGTGATGATGGCCAACGTCTTTGTGGACAACACAAGCGTGATGCCCCTGGTGCTGGAAAAGGGAGTGGTATCCCTCACCATAGGGGAGAACTCACAAAGCGCGACAGGCACACCCCTGAACGACACCCTCACCCGGTTCATACAGAAGAAGACACAGCTCGAGGCCCAGATGACCGAACTTCCTCACCTGGAGTCACAGATGATCATGGATGGCATCAGTTACGACCAGGCCAATGCCTTACTGGACGAGAAGGCAAGGATGTTGAGTGAGGAGAACGACAGGCTCGTGTCACGTTTCTTCTCCAGCAACTACAACAATGTGCTGGGGCCCGGTGTCTTCATGATTATGACCAGCGCGCTCAAGTACCCCATACTCACCCCCAAGATCGAGGCAGTCATATCCCAAGCCCCCCCCTCATTCCTGAACCATCCCTACGTGCGCGAGTATATCAAGGCAGCCGAAAGTAACATGGAGAAGATGAGAAACTACTGACCGCACCAAGAGCGCATGCCCTGACCAGAGAGAGAACAAACCTGAGAAAGAGAACAACAGATGACGTTTATTTACAGAACCTACCAAATCCTTGTGGGACTGCCCGTGCTGCTCACAGCCACAGTGCTCACCAGCCTGGCCACCATCATTGGATGCACTGTGGGAAACGCCTCGTTCTGGGGTTATTGGCCCGCCCGCATATGGAGCAGGCTGATGTGCCACGTCATGCTGCTGCCTGTGCGAGTTGAAGGCAGGGAAAACCTGGTGAAAGGACAGTCCTATGTGTTCGTGGCCAATCACCAGGGCCCCTACGACATCTTCCTGGTCTATGGATTCCTGGGAAGGCATTTCAAGTGGATGATGAAGAAGCAACTGCGCAACATCCCACTGGTGGGCAAGGCGTGCGAGAGTGCCGGACACATCTTCGTGGACAAGAGTGGCCCCAAGAGCATACAGCACACATACGACAGCGCACGCCGCGTGCTGCGTGGCGGAACCAGCCTGGTGGTGTTCCCCGAAGGGGCACGCACATTCACCGGGCACATGGGAGTCTTCAGGCGCGGGGCATTCCTGCTGGCAGACGAGTTGCAATTGCCCGTTGTGCCTGTGACCATAGACGGCACCTTTGACGTGCTCCCCCGCCAAAAGGGCTTCAATTTTCTCACATGGCACCCACTGCGCCTTGTCATCCACCGGCCCATCCCGCCCCATGGCCAGGGCCCCGATGACATCACACAGTTAATGGACGAGAGTTACAGCACCATCATGCAGGCTCTGCCAAAGAAGTACCAGGGCTATGTGGAAAACCTTGACCAGTGAAGCACACAGAACACTACAGCGTCAACGAAGTGGCCCCATACATCCAATGGGGCTACTTTCTGCATGCCTGGGGATTCCCGTTCAAATATGCCCAACTGACACATGTGCATGACTGCGATGGATGCCGCAACGCATGGATATCCAGCCTGCCCGGCCCAGAGCAGCCCAGAGCACGCGAGGCCAACAGGCTGCTGCGTGACGCGCGATCGCTCCTGAACCTGTGGGCAGGACTGGACATGCACACACATTTTCGCGTGGCTCTTTTCAACGCCTTCGGTGACGGTGACAACATATACCTGCCCGAAGTGAACCGCTCAATACCACTTCTGCGCCAGCAGACTGCCAGAAGAGGCGAGCCATGCCTGTGCCTGTCTGACTTCGTGAGACCACGCGACCAGGGTGTCACCGACAAGATAGGGGTCTTTGCCTCCACAACCGACGCCTGCATGGAGCAGTCCTTCCTGGGGGATGACTATATGCACCTTCTGGCACAGACATTGGCCGACCGCCTTGCCGAGGCGACCGCAGAACTGGGACACATGCACACAAGGCGAACATGGTGGGGGTACGCTCCTGACGAGCACCTCACGACAGAAGAACTTTTCGCCGAGAAATACCAAGGAAGACGCCCTGCCGTGGGCTACCCGTCCCTGCCCGACCAGAGCATAAACTTTCTGTTGGACGAACTGACAGGAATGAAGTCGCTGGGCATTACACTGACCGAGACAGGAGCCATGCTGCCCCACGCGAGCACCAGCGGTCTCATGATCTCGCATCCGGCCACCAGGCACTTTGCGGTGGGGGCTGTGGGGGAAGACCAGATGGAGGACTATGCCAAACGGCGTGGTGTACCTGTCAACTGGGTCAGACGCTTCCTGTAAGTCAGCCGTTGGTCGTACGAGAGGCGCAGGACAGCCCAGCACAGCCAGTGGCTGCATTCCATGTCAAACACGGAAGGGCATTTCACAGAATTGTACTATATTTGTATTGTCTCATACGAGACACAACATCCACATGGAGACAAGAAAATGGAAATGAACATGTTGTTGACCATACTTGCGGGTATGGTGGTGGTGATGTCGCTGTTGGCGTTCCTGGCAGGACGAAAGGCCGCATCCCGTCCCGAAAGTACAGCGGAACGCAAGATGCTGGAAGATAAACTGGATGAACTCAGGAAACAAGTTTCCGAGCGAGAGCAAAAGTTGCAGCACATGCAAGAGGAGGTGAAATCGCTTACCGCAGAGCGTGAGGTCCAACGCAACCGGGCCGACAACGCAGAGCGACTTGTGGCTATAGAGCAGCAGCGCAACGAACAGCAGAAACGCGAGGGTGAGGCTTCCCTGCAGAGGCAGATGACAGAGTGGAAGCGCGCCTACGAGTCCCAACTGGACGAGGTACGCCTCAACGCCGCCCGGCAAATAGAAGCCCTGAAGGAGATGAACCAGCAACAGGTGAGAAGCCAGGCCGAGGTGATAAGGGAACAGATGAAGGCAACATCAGAACAGATTCTGAAAGAAAGGGAACAAGAACTTGCCAACAAGAACAGAGAACAAGTGGCTCTCATCATCGACCCGCTGAACAGAAGTTTGAAAGAGATGCGTGATGCGCTGGACAAGAACAAGGAACAGCAGAGCGTGGCACTGAACAGGCTGGATGCCACCATACAGGCCAACATGCAGCAGAGCACAGCCCTGGGCGAGACTGCGGACAGGCTGACACGCGCACTGACAGGCGAAGTGAAGGTACAGGGAAACTTTGGCGAGTTGAAACTCAAACAATTGCTGGAGCACATGGAACTTCGTGAGGGCGAACAATTTGACACGCAAGAGACCCTGCGCGACCGGTTCGGGAAAGCCCTAAAGGACGATGAGGGACGCGGTCTGGTTCCCGACTTCATACTGCACTTCCCCAACAACAGGCATGTGGTGGTGGATGCCAAGATGTCGCTCACGGACTATGAGCGGTACATGAATGCAGAATCGTCCGAGGAGCGCGCTGCATTCCTCAAGAAACACATCGAGAGCGTCCGAAACCAAGTGACACGCCTCGCCCGCAAGGATTACTCCAAGTATCTGCCCGCAGGCTACAACAAGCTCAATTTTGTCATCATGTACATCCCCATAGAAAGTGCGCTCAACCTGGCACTGCTGAACGACAGCACTTTGTGGAAAGACGCCTACGACCAGGGGGTAATGGTACTGGGGCCACAAAGCATGTACATGAACTTGAGGGTACTGGAGATGATGTGGACACAGGTGAGGCAACTACAGAACCAGCAAGAGATGATGGATGCCGCCAACATACTGATTGAGCGTGTGCAGGACTTTGGAATTCGCTTCCTGGATGTGGAGGCCGCAATGAATGACACACTCAAGAAAATGTCGGGCCTAAAGACCACGACCGCCAATGACGGACGCAGCATCATCACCGCAGCCAGGAACCTGCTGAAAGCAGGGGCAAAGGAAAACAAGAAGAAGAGGGGAGTGGCCGACATGGAGGGGACCGTGTTCCTGGACTCGGACTACCAACGCACGAAGGACAGCGAATGACAAAGCGGAGAACAGTGAACTTCGAAAATGCACAGAACACATGAGGTACGACATCATCACAATCCTGGGCCCCACAGCCTCGGGCAAGACATCGCTGGCCACGAGGCTTGCACGCAGAATGGGCAACGCGGAAATTATCAGTGCCGACAGCCGCCAGGTTTACAGGGGCATGGACATCGGAACGGGCAAAGACTTGGCCGAATACACGGTTGATAATGTGAGCATCCCCTACCATCTGATTGACATAGCCGAGGCAGGAGAAAAGTACAATCTGTTCCAGTTTCAACAGGATTTCTGGACGGCCTACAACGACATCCGCAAACGTGGAAAAGTTCCCATCCTGTGCGGAGGCACGGGACTCTACATAGAGTCGGTACTTAAAAGTTACAAGATGGTGCCGGTACCTGAAAACCCCCAACTGCGGCATAAACTGGAAGGGTGTACCCTGGAGGAACTCACAAGGTTGCTTGCCACTTATAAGACCCTGCACAATACCACGGACGTGGACACCACCAAGCGTGCCGTCAGAGCCATAGAGATACAGCAATATTACCTTGACAACAATGTCGAAGAAAGGGACTTTCCATCACTGAGAAGCATGACAGTGGGGGTGAGCATAGACCGTGAGGCACGCAGGCAGAAGATAACCCGGCGCCTGCACGACCGCATGGGGGAGGGGATGCTACAGGAAGTGGAGCGTCTGCTGAGACAGGTGCCTGCCGAAGACCTCATGTACTACGGACTTGAATACAAGTATCTCACAATGTGCTGTCTTGGACAACTAACACAGGACGAGATGCTGCGCCAACTGGAGATTGCCATCCATCAGTTTGCAAAAAGACAGATGACCTGGTTCCGGGGGATGGAAAGGCGGGGAATACCCATTCACTGGATGGACGCGTGTGAAAATCTGGACGAAAGGGTGGAGCGCATAATCAAGCTCCTGGACGAGTGACCGCCACTGGCCGCTAACCCATGCGCGAGATACGTTCCAACTCCTGCTCGTCAAGTATCTGGATGGAGCGCCCGTTGAGAGCCACAACCCTATCCCTGGCCAACAGGCTAAGCGTGCGAATGGCATTGTTGGTGGTCATGTTGCTCAAACTGGCCATGTCATCACGGCTCAACTTGATCCTGAGCGTGCTGCCATCGGCCTCCATGCCATAATGGTCGCGCAAGTACAGAAGCGAGTCGGCCAGCCGCGCACATATATGTTTCTGGGTGAGATTGACCGTGCGCTCGTCGCTCTTACCCAAGGCAACAGCCAGTTTGCGAATGAAGAACCATGAAAGACGCGGATTCTCTTTCAACAAGGAGCGCACAACCACGAGGGGGATACACACAAGAAATGATGGTTCAAAGGCCGCTGCCGAAGTGACAAATTTGTCGTCCGAGAAAGCCGCCCGATAGCCAAAACACTCAACCTCGTCAAAGACACGCACTATCTGGCACCTGCCTCCCACGCCATCAATATAGATTTTCACCTTTCCCTGAATAAGGCAGAACAAGTCTTGGGGCATATCGCCCTCCCTGTATATCACCTCGTTCTTGTCCAGATGCCTCGCCCGCATACAACCGAGTACTGTCGCTTTTTCCTTTTCGGTAAGCGTGGCGACAAACTCTGTCATGGACTCAAATGCTTCTTCTCTCGTCATCCGATTCGCTGATATTTACCCGCAATGGCATAATCCTTTCCACAAAGTTAACAATTCTTTTGCTTTTCTGCAAGTCCTCCAACACAAAACATGCCAGGATAGCCACATGTCTGGCATTTCCCTCCATGGCACAAATATGGCAGGAGCGTATCGGCGAAAAAATGCGCTCCTGCCATCCAGGGTGCGGGATAGCGATGCTCCCGCACAAAATACATAATGCCTTACCTCCTTCTGCCAAATATCCTCAGCAGATATAGAAAGAGGTTGATAAAGTCAAGGTAAAGGGAGAGGCTGCCCATCAAGGCCAATTTAGTGGTCTGCTCCTCATTTCCAGTAGCCGTCGCGTACTCCACCATCGCCTTTATCTTCTGAGTGTCGTAAGCGGTAAGGCCGACAAAGATAAGGACTCCCGCATAATTCAGAATGGCAGCCAGTCCAGAACTATTCAAGAAGATGTTGGCCAAAGTGGCCACAATCAAGCCAATCAAAAGCATGATGAGCGCGCGTCCCATGCCCGACAAGTCTTTCTTGGTAGTGTAACCCACAAGAGTCATGCCGCCAAAGGTGCCGGCTGTCACCAGGAATGTGGTGGCAATGCTCTCCATTGTATAAGCCAGAAAGATGAAGGACATAGTGACGCCGTTGAGCACAGCATAGAGAGCAAACAGGAGCCCGGCAGTTGTGGATGATAAACGCTCGATGCGTGACGAAAGCCAGATAACCAATGCGAGTTCCGCTCCAAACAAACCAAAAAACAGTAATTTGCTGCTGGCAATGGCATAGACAAGAGCGGGTGTGCCAGCCACCAACACTGCTGTAAGTGCGGTCATCAGCAAGCCCAGCCCCATCCAGGCATACACATTTCTCATCACCTTGGCAAACGGGGTGGCAAAGTCCATTGTGCCACTGCCGTCTTGCCCATTCTTGTAATACTTGTCATAACCCATACCGATTTTCTTTTATTGTTTATCTTACTAAACAGCGTCCCCTCATAAAACTTATCGCCTTTGAGTTTCTTGAGGATTACACAATATAAATTGTTTTGGTGCAAAGATAATGTTTTCTTGGCAAAAGGCCTCTCTTCATGCAAAGGATTTTACTCACCTTTTTTGAGGGGTGTAGGGGAGGGGGATATGTGTGGAGGTATTACACGTGCCTTGGGACACATGTTAGGTATCCCAAGACACATGTACAAGTAAGGCTATTTTGTCATAGTCCAACCCAACTGCATGCCATTATAATTCTTCAGCAACACGGATATGGTGGATGTCTGGCTGAGTGAACTTCCAAGTCCGGTCATCACAGCAAGTAACTTGTCAGCATCAAAAAGCATGTGCAACTCATTCCCGTTTACCGTGGCCGTGCAGGTCATATTGCTCACCCCTAACGCGCCCATTATTGTCAACTTGCTTGTGCTCGTGTTGTAGGAATAAGTCCCGTTGACGGTCTTCCCTTTGTACGTGAAAGCACAGGTTTTATCCTTGTTCAGTGTCAACTGGCTCTTTCCCGAAGACATTCCTATCTTCTTGAGGTACTTGCCAAGAGTATCCTCCACTTTGTTGCTTGCGACCGCCCCGCCCAACTTGGCAAGTACATTCTCACTCTCAAACACGACCTTGGGGGCCGAATAAGTCCACGTGCCCACCAGACTGCTCTCTGAGGTCTTTGTGCTCAACAGATTGGAAAGCACTGTGCCCAGCAGTCCATTTCCTGAATTCCCTGTAAGCGTACTACCTAGCAAGCCACTGGGCAAACCTGTCCCTGTACCTTTTGTTGTCTGAGTTTTTCCTCCAAGGTTCGAGGAAGTCATACTTCCTGCCGTACTTGTACCGCAAGATGCAAGCGAGGCACATAGACTGGCCAAAACCATGGTTTTGATAATTGATTTTTTCATAATGACTTGATATAATTGATTTGAAAACCGCCTTTTTGCCATGTACTGATGTTTGCCGTCAGCCTTTAAAGCATGAACCGCGCGTTACAAACTTGATTGTTCCCCCGATGCGTCATTCTGTATCTGCCTTGGCTCAAACATCCTTCTGAAAACAGCAGGGAAAGGTGTCTCAAACATCATTGGCTCCCCCGTACGCGGATGATAGAAATGTAACCTATAAGCGTGCAAAGCCAGCCGTCCCATGGGATTCCTTCCATTTCCGTACTTCATGTCACCTGCAACAGGATATCCCAAATCAGCCATATGAACACGGATTTGATTCTTCCGTCCTGTTTCAAGTTTAAGTTCCACAAGACTGTATTGCCCGTTCACATTCAACCTTCTATAGTGTGTTATGGCCTCTTTACCTCCATTGTCAGTAGGACTGCTGTAAGTGACAAAGGCCTTGTTGTCCTTGAGCCAGGAGCGTATTGTGCCACCTTCCCTTTCCATTTGTCCACACACGACCGCCACATAGCGACGGTCATAAACAATATCATGCCAATTATTCTCAAACACCTGCTCAATTTCCCTGTTCTTGGCATACAGCATGATACCACTCGTTTCCCTGTCAAGGCGGTGGACAACGTGCGCGGTACACTTGAAATGGCGCCTGTTGAAATATTCGTCAAGCACACTCTTGACGCAAAATTGACTGGGATTAGCCCCCATGCTCAGTATGCCAGGAGCTTTCTCTATTACCACGAGATCCTTGTCTTCATATACAATCTTCACATATTGGTTGTTCAGTTCGGAGGCACGCTTATGGCGACTGATGCGTACAATCTGACCTGGATGCAACAGATAATCGTACCTTGTCACCAGCACGCGGTCAACACAGACCGCATGTCCTTTCAGCAAATCCTTGGCATGATTACGACTCACACCAGACAACTGCCTCATGATAAAGTCCATAAGCTGAACCTCATCACGCACCGGTATCTCAAAGTATTTGAGCGCTGCATATTGTGCGCCACTTAAATTCCTTGCCATATTCTATAATGTTTGTTTCATCTTTGATTTTCGCGTCTTTGCAACACCATGTTGATATATGGTCACACACAGGGGGGCGAGCATCACCATGTGTAAGATTTAGCAGTCTGGCTCCCCTTTTTGTTCATTATGGTGATTATGTTTAGTTGGATGTGCAGGGATAGGCAGGAAGTATTCGGACACCATCTTGCACTTGCGTTTTGTGAGTCCCCTCTTATCCTGCGAATAGCGCCGCGAGATTTTTGCCTCAATCAATATCGTCCTCCTTCAGAGTAAAATCCATAAGTTCCTGCAATGAGCCGTTGAAAATATTACAATCCACTTGGCCTTGTATGCCCGGCATGCGTCCACTATCGGTATGCTGCCACATAATCCACGCGCCCTTGTATTCCAGCTTGTCCACATAATAATGTGCTATCCAGTAAGGATAAGGCTCAAAACAGGAATCGTCCAGGTAATTCAACTTGAACTTGTAACCTGTGTAAAGAATAGGCTTTACATGATATCTTTCTTCCACAACGTCAAACCATGTTTTGACGGCCTTCCTCAGTTGTTCGGGAGTCAGGTTCCCTTTCTTCTCGACATCAAGGACGGGAGGCAGGTCGCCTGGTTCCAGATGAACCTGCCGCAGGAAAAACTTTGCCTGCTTCTTTGCATCCACATCTGGCAAAAAGAAGTGATAAGCCCCTCGCACAAAGTCGTTTTTCCTTGCCTGGTAAAAGTTCTCATTGAAGTTCTCGTCAATGAGTGATGTTCCTTCTGTCGCTTTTATGATAACAAAGCGCACGGGATCGTTATTCATAGAGGCATTGCGCAAACGCTCCCAGTCAATAGAGGATTGGTGATGACTGATGTCAATACCTCGCACATGATACCCTTCCGGATATATTGTCTCACCATATATAGCCTTCCAGCGAAAACTGAACGGCCCCACGAACAGATTATAGAACAGTCCCACGTAAACAACTCCTATAAGAAAGATGCCAAACCACACAGGCCAGGAGCGCAGGCTCCACCTTCTCTTTTTCTTGCGGCTCCTGGCACTGCACTTCCGATGACCTGTATCTCCAGAACGCGTCCGCCTGTTTTTTGAGACATGTGTATGGCCACTATAAGTTGTTCTTCCCTTGGGAGTTAATTTCCGTTCTTCCATCATGATGGGTACATGGCAGACAATAACAAATACATATTAAATACTATCTATAACATTGTTTACTTGTAAAAAGATGATTGGGACTACGTTTACTTTTTATGCTTGCACTCCATACACCAACTTTTTTGCAACAAATGATAAAAGCATGTGTTATGACAAATCCTCTCCGCAGCAAATGGCCGCAGAGAGGATTTGCGTGGCGGTTACTTGTTATTTCTTCTCCAAAACAAGAGTCTTCGTACACTGGTCGCACACTTCGGTGGGTCCCCAATACTGGATGGGGCCTGGGTATACATAGCATGTGTTCTTGGCCCACTCCTCGCGGTGACTGGCAAAGAACTTGAAGGGCGCGCCGTCCAGTTCCACCAAAGCTTTGCGGATAACAGGCTTCATGGCGCCATTGCGACGCTCCATGTTCATCATCATGGTAATGGGAACTCCACCCGGAATCCACTCTGCTGCGGGAGCAGTAGTGTTCTTTATGACTGACATGTAACCGGTTTTCCCATTGGCTATCAAGCGGCTTGCGTTATAACCCAGACTATAGCAGTAGTCAGAATCGTAGTTTGACGGGGCGGCACAACGTCCTTCATAGCCGAAGAAATGATGCTGCGCGCTGAACTTCCCGTTGTATTTTCCTTCCTTCTTCCATGCTTCCAGTTTGGCCGCAACCATACGGCTGAGCAACTTCTCGGTCTCGATGAGTGACACCTGCACATTGCCGTGGGGGTCGCGGTCCAGACAAAGTTGGCGAGCCACATCGGCAGGCAAGGACTCCAATATGGCAAGGTTCTCTGGTGCTATATTTCCTTTCACGAAAGAGATTTGCTCCTCGGCATCGGCAAATTGGCGGCTTTCACCCGTATTGGGGTCGGTGAGTACCTCGTTAAGTTCTGCAATAAGTTTCTTGATGGCGGGGATAAATTCAATCAGCCCCTCGGGAATCAACACTGTGCCGAAATTGTTTCCTTCCGCAGCGCGCCTGGCCACAATGTCGGCAATATATGTAACCACATCATCAAGCGACATGTTCTTCCGCTCCACTTCCTCTGACACAAGGCAGATGTTGGGCTGGGTCTGAAGCGCACATTCCAGGGCGATGTGTGATGCGGAACGTCCCATCAATTTGATGAAGTGCCAGTATTTACGTGCGCTGTTACAGTCACGCTGGATGTTTCCTATGAGTTCACTGTAGGTCTTGCATGCGGTGTCAAATCCAAAACTGGTCTCAATCTGGTCGTTCTTCAAGTCTCCGTCAATTGTCTTTGGGCAGCCGATTACCTGCACCCCATATTTCTTGGCCGCATAATACTCAGCCAGAACGCATGCGTTTGTGTTGGAGTCATCACCGCCTATGATGACAAGAGCCTTGATGCCAAGTTTGCGCAGGATCTGTATTCCGCTCTCAAACTGTTCCTCTTTTTCGAGTTTTGTACGTCCAGACCCGATGATGTCAAAGCCTCCAGTATTGCGGTACTCATCTATAAAATCATCAGTGAACTCCACATACTTATGGTTTACGAGACCGCCAGGCCCCATCAGGAAACCATACAGTTTGCTATTGGGATTCATGCTCTTAACGCCATCATACAAGCCACTTATCACGTTGTGGCCGCCAGGTGCCTGTCCGCCAGAGAGGATAACCCCCACATTGATTGCCTCCATGGGCTTCTGCTCACCAGCCTCAAAGGTAATGACAGGCATTCCGTATGTGTTTGGGAACATAGCCTTGATTTCATCCTGGTTGCCCACACTCTGTGTGGCAGCACCTTCTACAGTCACCACAGGGCCCTGCAGCACCTTGGGAAGTTTAGGCTGATAGGCGGCCCTTGCCACCTGCAACGCACTTTTAACCATAATTCACGTACTAATTAAATGTTGGTAATTGTCTCACAAAGATACGACAATATTCTTCATCATGTGTCACAAAACACCTGTTTTCGCAAGATGGGCATGAACACAGGATTGTCGTGAGGGAATCTTGTCTCACTAAACATGCTGTGATAAAAGCGGTTAAGAAACTTTGTTCATGACAATCGTACAACCACACATAGAGCAGGAAGAACAAGTTCATCATGCACACTTCCATTTTCTTGCCAATCATGCTACATACAGTATTCCCACACAAACGTCGAATATAGTGCCTACGGCAAACTCAAATTAATCTTTTAATTTCTTTTGTCTATTGTTTTGTCTGTCACTTTTCCCGTGGGAGACGTGGGACTTTCCAGTTGAAAAACTTCTCGGCCACACCCACGCGTTCATGCCACCCCAGGTAGATGCAGAAGGGGCTGCGGTTGCGTCAGGAGCAATAGAACTGACGAAACGCGCGTATGCAGAAGATGTGGTCGGCCACCGCGCCTGTCTCCCTTGCGCTGTGCATGCCCAAAATGGGATTGCCGACATCCACACCACATACTGGCAGAGAACTGGCAAGTATGTTCCCCAATGTGCTTCCTCCTGGGACATCACTATGGTTCACAAAACGCTGGCATGGTACTCCCGCTTTCTTGCATATCTCGTCGAAAACAGAGGCCGATACAGCATCGCTCGCATATTTCTGAGCAGCATTGTACTTGATGACAGGCCCCTTTCCCAGCATGGGGTGATTGGTGGGGTCATATTTCTCTGTATAATTGGGATGCCAGGCATGTGCATTATCGGCCGACACCATGAACGCACGTTCCACAGCCATGCCAAACTCCTCTTCGCCTCCACCTTGGGCCGAGTTCAGACGCCGCAGAATGCTTGCCAGGAAAGGACTGCCCGCCCCCTGCTTTGTTTGGCTTCCCGTTTCCTCATTGTCAAAGACAGCCAGTACCTGAGTCACCTCTGGCGCATCTTCCTTCTGTTGCAGAAGAGCCTGCATGCCGGCATGCACCATACTGAGGTCGTCAAGCCTTCCGCTGGAGAGGAACTCGTCATGCGCTCCGAAAGTGCATGCAGAGGTACAATCATACAGGTAAAGGTCAAAGTCAAGGATGTCGCCTGCCTCCACGTTCAGTTCCTCGCAGATAATTCCCACAAGCATACACCCACGTTCCAGTTCTCCGTTCACGATGCCCAGGATGGGCATCATGTCCTTCTGTCTTCCCAACTTCACCCCATCGTTCACCTGGCGGTTGAAGTGTATGGCCAAATTGCTTATTTGCAACAGGGGACGCTTGACGTGCAGCAAACGTGTTTCGGGGTGAAAGGCATCAGTGCCACGCAGGACTACCCGCCCGGCCAAACTCAAGGGCCGATCAAACCATGTGCTCATAATTGGGCCACCATAAACCTCGGTGTTCAGTTTGACCAGATCTCCCTCACAGGTTATCTCTGCGTTGGGCTTGATGCGGAACGTTGGCGAATCGCAATGAGCACATATCATGCGGAATCCGCCTTTGGCAATAGGCAAGTTTCCCATGCGGAAAGCATAAAGCGAGGAATCGTTCTTGGTGACAAAGAACATGTCACCCGCTCTCACTTCACCCAAAGGGTTAGAAGCGTCAAAGCATGAGAAACCAGCCTGTTCCAGGCGATCCGAAAGCGAACGTACTGCCAGGAAGTTCACAGGCGAATCGTTGAGGAAGGAGATAAGATCTTTAATCATAATATACGTTTATTAATATAATGTTTGTTGCAGTTCTCGCCAAAAATGGGTACATTTGCATTTTGGGACACTAAGGCCACAGGGAATGCCTGAACACGCGAGGGGTTCCCGACATGCCCTTTCCCATACCATGCAAAGTTAAGAATTATATTTTCTCCGCCAATGAGACAGGAAGACAAAATAACTGAGCAACCATCACCATACCGTCATTTGGAAAACAAGTCGGTAGGCGAACTGCTGAAAGAAATCAATGATGAAGACCACAAAGTGGCCGAGGCTGTGAGAAAAGCCCTGCCCAAGATTAAGACTCTGGTAGAGAAAACCGAACATAGGATGAAGCGTGGAGGCCGCGTGTTTTACATAGGAGCAGGCACCAGCGGACGCTTGGGCGTATTGGATGCCAGCGAGTTGCCACCTACATTCGGTGTCTCGCCGAGCCTCGTGACGGGGGTGATTGCGGGCGGAGACTCCGCGCTGAGAAATGCAGTGGAGAATGCCGAGGACCATGCCATGCAGGGATGGGATGACTTGCAAAGCCTACAGCCTACGCCCGATGACACCCTCATCGGCATTGCTGCCAGCGGCACCACTCCCTATGTCATCGGTGCCATCAAAGAAGCCAGGGCACACGGACTGCTCACTGGGTGTATTACCAGTAATCCCAATACCCCACTTGCCGAGGCCGCAGAGTTTCCCATCGAGACTATCGTCGGGCCGGAGTTTGTGACAGGAAGCAGCCGCATGAAGAGCGGTACCGCACAGAAGATGGTGCTCAACATGATATCCACCACACTGATGATACGTCTGGGTCGCGTGCGGGACAACCGTATGGTGAACATGCAACTTACCAACGCGAAACTGGTGGATCGCGGTACACTGATGATACAGGAGCAGACAGGGCTTTCATACGAGGAGGCCAAAGCGAAATTACTCAAGGCTGGCAGTGTGAGCCGTGCACTCAAACTCTGATGGTTCCTTCACCATCTACTGGACTACATTCATGCACATGGCTATCGCGTGGAATATAGGAAAATCATAGGAAACGGAAGGGCAAGCCGTGTGCAGGAGCAAAAACATATACATATAGCATAAAGCGATAAAGGAAAAGCCATGCATATAGCCATAGCAGGAAACATAGGTAGCGGGAAAACCACACTAACACGCATGCTTGCCAACAGGTACGGGTGGAAGCCAAAGTATGAGCCCGTGGATATGAACCCTTACCTTGAAGACTTCTACAAGGACATGAGCCGTTGGTCTTTCAACTTACAGATATATTTCTTGAGCAAGCGGTTCGGGGATGTGGTGGAAATATCCAAAAGCCAGGAAACAGTCATACAAGACCGCACGATATTCGAAGACGCTCACATTTTCGCATCCACTCTGCATGCACAAGGATACATGAGTGACAGAGATTTCCAAACTTATACTGACCTCTTTGAACTGATGATGTCTTTGGTAGCCCCTCCTGACCTGATGATATATATCCGAAGCAGCATACCTAATCTCATTTCGCAGATAAGCAAGCGCGGCAGAGACTTCGAGCAGAGCATACGTATCGATTACCTCTCCGGTCTCAACGAGCGCTACGAGCACTGGATAGCACATTATTCTGGTCGGCTCATCATCGTTGATGGCGACCATTTGAAATTTGAGTCCAACCCCGAAGACTTTAAGACCATCACGGAACAGATTGACTCCAAACTTTACGGACTCTTTCCAGATGTGTGACACGTGAACGCGAGCCCCCTACCCCAACACTTGCAGCATAGACTGCCGATCCCTCATTTTGAATAGCGTTCCGAAAATTCAGGCCTTTGTCGAAACTGAGGACTGAGGAAAGTACAATAGATACTGCCCTTGTGGTGATATTTCTGACAAAGAGTCATACTACACATATAGATGAAATGTACCAACAGATACACTGTCGTGCTTACACAAGTCTGGCATAAAGTTTGTATCAAAATCTAAAAAAGAAGGAGTACATCTCCATAAAGAAAAGGTAACACATTATATATAATATCACATAATATGGCAACAAAGTTTTCTCCCGACATGTCAATGGTGCTGAATTTTAGCAGGGAAGAGGCAGAACGTTTAAACAACGGAAGCGTTTCGCCCACACACATCCTGTTGGCAATGCTTAGACAAAAAGAGAACATTGCCGTAAAAGTTCTGCTGGCCATGCGGGTCAATTTGAAGGAACTCAAAAGCCAACTGGAAGAAAGTACACGGGAAAATCGGCTCATGGCGACACCCAACATTAACGAGATGGATTTCGACCTGGATGCAAGCCGGATTATACGCTTGGGAGAGTTGGAGGCACGCCTTGCGAAATCTGATTGTATCGATACCATACATGTGTTTATGGCCATACTGAAGGCGAACGAAAGCAAGGCAAGTTCTATCCTGGGAAATATGGGTGTCACCTACGATTCTGCCTCACAAATCATACGGGATAACGACAGCAGAAAGGATGCCTCTAAAAAGGAGGGGGCTGCATATCCTGGTGAAGGGTTTGAGGTTGAGTATGTTACGAGCGATGATGACTCGCCAGCCAAGAACGAAAGCACGCACAAACCTAATGCCAACAGCGCAACGCCACTACTGGATAACTTTGGTACTGACTTGACCAAAGCTGCACAAGACGGTTTGCTGGACCCTGTGGTAGGTAGGGAAGTTGAAATAGAACGTGTGGCACAGATTCTGTGCCGACGCAAGAAGAACAACCCCATCCTCATAGGCGACCCCGGATGCGGCAAGAGCGCAATCGTGGAAGGATTGGCACAACTCATCGTGAAACACCGTATCAGCCGTGCGCTATGGAGCAAGCGTGTGGTGATGCTTGACATGGCATGCGTGGTGGCCGGAACCAAATATCGCGGACAATTTGAGGAGCGCATACGTGCCATCAGCAATGAATTGAAAAACAATCCGGATGTGATTGTATTCATCGACGAGATACACACCATAGTGGGCGCGGGAAATGCAGAAGGGTCTATGGACGCTGCAAACATTCTGAAACCGGCTCTTGCCAGAGGAGAGTTCCAATTCATAGGAGCCACCACGACCGAGGAATACAAGAAGAGCATAGAGAAGGACGGCGCTTTAGAAAGACGATTCCAGAAAGTTCAGGTAACTCCCGCAACTCCAGGACAAACTTTGCAAATCCTGCAGAACCTGCGTGGCCGCTACGAGGATTTCCACCATGTGGGTTACACGAACGAGGCTTTGGAGGCGTGTGTGAGACTTACAGAGCGGTTTATGAGTGAGCGCTGCTTCCCCGACAAGGCTATTGACGCAATGGATGAGGCAGGAAGCCGGCTGCACATCCAAGACAAGCCTTTACCCCCAAGAATCACATCGCTGGAGAACCAGATAAAGATTCTGCAAGAGAAGAAGATTCATGCCGTAGAACTGCAAGACTTCGAGTTGGCCGCAGACTATCGAGACCAGGCAAAGCACATGCAAGAAGAACTTGATAACGCACAACGTGAATGGGAAGAGTCGGACGATAATCCGCGCCAGATGGTTGATGAGGGCACGATAGCCGAAGTGGTAAGCAAGATGACAGGAATTCCTGTACAACGTGTAGGAAAGGAGGAAAATCAGCGTTTGCGCACGCTCAAGGAGACCCTGCAGCAGAAAGTCATCGGCCAGGACGAGGCTGTGTCCACTATAGCGAGAGCCATACAGCGCAGCCGAATAGGGCTGAGAGACCCCAAACGTCCCATTGGAACTTTCATGTTTGTGGGGCCCACAGGTGTAGGGAAGACTTATCTGACCAAGTGCCTGGCCGAAGAGATGTTCGGTGACTCCGACTCCATCATTCGTCTGGACATGAGCGAATACATGGAAAAGCACACGGTGAGTCGTATGGTGGGTGCCCCTCCAGGATATGTGGGCTATGAAGAAGGCGGACAGTTGACGGAGCGCGTGCGTCGCAAACCCTATTCAATTGTGCTGCTTGACGAGATAGAGAAGGCACACCCTGATGTGTTCAACATTCTGTTACAGGTGATGGACGAAGGAAGGCTGACCGATGGAAACGGCAACACCATAGACTTCCGCAACACCATTATCATCATGACAAGTAATTGTGGAACAAGGCAAATAAATGAATTAGGCAATGGCATCGGCTTCCACTCGGCAGTCGAGAACACACAAAGCGAGGCCAATTATCATGCCATGGTAATGAAGGCACTTGGTAAACGGTTCGCTCCTGAGTTCCTCAACAGACTGGACGAGGTGGTTTTCTTCAACCAACTCAACGAAAACGACATACAACGTATAGTCGATATTGAGTTGGCACCTTTGGTGCATAGGGTTCATGACATGGGGCACATGCTGAAGATAACCGAAGCTGCGCGACAGTTGTTGGCCAAACGGGGTTATGATGTGAAATATGGAGCACGCCCACTCCGAAGGGCTATCCAGAATCTTCTGGAGAACCCACTGTGTGAAATCCTGCTCCAGGAAGACATCGCCTCTGACGCGCAATTGACAGCCGACATCGACCTGGATACCTCTAAAGACTCAAAGGACAGCAACAGGTCTGACAAGAAGAAACTGGCCATCACGGCCAAATGACATAACACAACAGAGAGAGAAAAATAACACAAATATAAATCCTGTGTGCTAAGGCGTAGTCGTTTTCCCCAAACCGGGAGGACGGCTTCATGCCAAAGCACACGACAAACACACATACTATGAAACAAGGAAACATTGGGGTTACAACAGAGAACATTTTCCCCATAATCAAAAAGTTCTTGTACAGCGACCACGAGATATTTATCCGTGAAATCGTAAGCAACGCTGTGGACGCAACCCAAAAACTGAAAACTCTTGCCGGAAAGGGAGACTTCCAGGGTGAAATGGGCGAGTTGAAAGTACGCGTAAGCATAGACAAAGAGGCCAAGACCATTACCGTGAGTGACCGGGGCATTGGCATGACCGCAGAGGAGATAGAAAAGTACATCAACCAGATTGCATTCTCTGGAGCCAACGATTTCTTGGAGAAATACAAGGATGATGCCAATGCCATCATCGGACATTTCGGACTGGGTTTCTACAGCGCGTTTATGGTGAGCAAGCAGGTAGATATCATCACCAAGAGTTACAAGGACACACCTGCCATGAAGTGGAGTTGCGACGGAAGCCCCTCCTACACACTTGAAGAGACAAAGAAGGATGACCGGGGCACGGACATCGTGATGCACATCGATGATGACTGCCTGGACTTCCTGGACAAGAACAAAATGGGAGATTTGCTGCGCAAATACTGTCATTTTCTGCCAATTCCCATCGTGTTTGGCAAGAAGACAGAATGGAAAGACGGGAAACAGGTGGACACCAACGAGGATTTAATCATCAACGATGTGGAACCATTATGGACAAAAAAGCCCTCTGACCTGAAAGACGAGGACTACAAGGAGTTCTACCACAAATTGTTCCCCATGGCCGATGACCCTCTCTTTTGGATTCACCTGAACGTGGACTACCCGTTCAAACTGACAGGCATCCTCTACTTCCCAAAGATAAAGAGCAACCTGGACGTGCAGCGCAACAAGATACAGTTATACTGCAACCAGGTATTTGTCACCGACTCTGTGGATGGTATCGTACCCGAATTTCTGACACTGCTCCATGGCGTGATAGACAGCCCCGACATTCCTCTGAATGTGAGCCGGAGTTATCTGCAAAGTGACTCCAACGTGAAGAAGATAAGTGGCTACATCACCAAGAAGGTGAGTGACAAGTTGGCCTCCATATTCAAGAACCAGCGTGAGGAGTTCGAAAAAAAGTGGGATGACATTAAGGTGTTCATCCACTACGGAATGCTGAGCCAGGATGACTACTACGACAAGGCCAAGCAGTACTTCCTGCTCAAGGATACCGAGGGCAAGCACTACACACTGGAGGAGTATGCCGCACTGGTCAAGGACAAGCAGACAAACAAAGACGGTCAGGTCATCTACCTGTATGCCAACGACAAAGATGCTCAATACACCTATATCGAGGCAGCAAAAAGCAAGGGTTACAACGTGCTGATGATGGATGGCCAGCTGGACACACCACTCATGGCAATGCTGGAACGCAAACTGGAAAGGACAACCTTCACACGTGTGGATGCCGATGTAATCGACCGTCTGATACAGAAGGAGGAGACCAAGCGCGAACTACTTGAAGCAGAACGTGCCGACAAACTCACAAGCATCTTCAACAGCCAGATGCCACGCACGAGCAAGGTTGACTTTCATGTGGAGGCACAGCCTCTCGGTGAAGAGCAACTTCCTGTCATGATTACACAGAGCGAGTACATGCGCCGCATGAAAGAGATGGCTCGACTGCAGCCAGGCATGAGTTTCTATGGCGACATGCCTGACATGTACACACTGGTGCTCAATACCGACGCCCCCCTCATCAAACAAGTTCTGGAGGATAGCGAGACTGCCACCAAGGAAGAGATTTCGCCCGTGGAAGCCGAGATACGGGGACTAAACGCACGCCAGGCCGTATTGCGGCAAGAGCAGGAGAAAAAGAAGCCCGAAGAAATCACCCAGGAAGAGAAGGATGATCTGAAAAAGTGTGGCGAGGACATCCAGGAAGAAAACAAAAAGAAGAATGATATCCTAAAGGCTTATGCCGACGGTAACGAGCGTGTGCACCAATTGATAGACCTTGCCCTTCTGCAGAACGGCATGTTGCATGGCGAGGCTCTCACACGCTTTGTCAAGCGTAGCGTAACTATGATTAAGTAACAGCAAGCCCACACTCTTGATGAATTTCGGATTTATAAAGATTGCATCGGCCATCCCCTCTGTGAGGGTGGCCGATTGCAAGTTTAACATAGAGCATATCGAGTCCTTGGTGGTTCAGGCAGAAAGACATGGCGTGGAGATTGTCTGTTTTCCCGAACTTTCTGTCACAGCCTACACCTGCCAAGATTTATTCCTGCAGCAAGCGCTCATCGATGAAGCGGAGAAGGCTCTCGCGCACCTATTGAACTTCAGCAAGGAACTGGATATTATCAGTATTGTCGGCTTGCCTGTAGCCTATAATGGATGCCTGCTCAATTGTGCCGCCGTCATCCAGCACGGCAGGATACTTGGCATTGTGCCTAAGACCTATTTGCCAAATTACAAGGAGTTCTACGAGAAGCGGTGGTTCACCAGTTTGACCGACATTCAACTGGGGCCTATCCGCATCTGCGGACAGCAGGTGCCCTTAGCACTGAGGCAGTTGTTCCACACACCCACCTGCACCTTTGGCATCGAGATATGCGAAGATGTATGGGCACCAGTACCTCCAAGTTCTTCCCTTGCCCTGCATGGTGCGGACATCATATTTAATATGAGTGCGGACAACGAGGGCGTGGGCAAACATTCCTATTTGATGAGTTTGCTGGCACAACAAAGCGCAAGACTCATTTGTGGTTACGTGTTCAGCGGATGTGGCTTTGGCGAAAGTTCTCAAGATGTGGTTTTCTCGGGTAAGGGGTTTGTATATGAGAATGGTACACTCCTGGCAGAGGCAACGAGGCATTCGCTCTCGCCACAGTTGATCGAGAGTGAGATTGACGTGGAAATGCTGCGGGCAGAGCGGCGTGCAAACACGACCTTTGCCTCTTGCGCGGCACAATACAAAGGCGAGTCCCCACTCTGTGTGGACACTGGCTTGGTCACAGCCAAAGACATCACACCCACACGCTCATTTTTACCCCACCCCTTTGTGCCCGAAGGAAAAATGCTGGAGGATCGCTGTGAGGAAATATTCAACATACAGGCAGCCGGACTGGCCAAGCGGATGACGCACACTGGGGTAAAGACTCTCGTTTTGGGTGTCAGCGGTGGGCTGGACAGCACGCTCGCCATGCTTGTGTGTGCGCGCACCTTCGACCTGCTTGGATTGGACAGGAAAGGGATTGTAGGCATCACAATGCCTGGTTTCGGAACCACCGACCGCACGTACACCAATGCCATGAACCTCATGCGCCAACTGGGTGTTACCATACGCGAGATTTCCATCAAGGATGCCTGCATCCAGCATTTCAGAGACTTAGGGCATGATATCAACCTGCATGACGTGACCTACGAAAACGGGCAAGCCCGCGAGCGCACGCAGATACTCATGGATGTGGCCAACCAGATGAACGGTCTCGTTATCGGTACCGGTGATTTGAGCGAACTGGCTTTGGGATGGGCCACATACAATGGTGACCATATGAGCATGTATGGCGTGAATGCCTCCGTACCCAAGACACTTGTGCGGCATCTGGTCAATTGGGTGGCAAGCGGGATGACCGACAGAACCACACGCAATACACTGCTCGACATTGTGGACACGCCCATCAGCCCCGAACTGATACCTGCCGATGAGCACGGGAAAATCACACAGAAGACCGAGAACCTGGTGGGGCCGTACGACTTGCACGACTTCTTCCTCTATTATTTTCTGCGCTGGGGTTTCCGCCCAAGCAAGATTTTCTTCCTGGCCAGACAGGCTTTCAAGGGTGTCTATACCGACGAGACCATCAAGAAATGGCTCACTACTTTCTGCCGCAGGTTCTTCGCGCAGCAGTTCAAACGCAGTTGCCTTCCAGATGGGCCCAAAGTCGGCAGTTGTTCGTTAAGTCCGAGAGGTGACTGGCGGATGCCCAGCGATGCCTCCCCGGATCTGTGGATTAGAGAATGCGAGGCTTTGTGATGTGTCACAACCTTATATCTCGCCCATATACAGACAAACATCCAACCATTGACCGCAGAGACAATGAAATCCTTTTTATACAAGAAATATCTGGAACACATAAGGGAATACATTCCCAAAGAGCGCATCTATACCGATGACCTGCGCTGCCTGGCATGGGGAACCGATGCAAGTTTCTACAGGAAACTTCCTCAGATTGTCATCCGCTCTGCCAACGAGACCGAGGTCTCGCGCCTGCTTCGTGACGCAAGTGCCATAGGCATTCCCGTCACCTTCCGCGCTGCGGGCACAAGCCTGTCAGGCCAGGCCATTACCGACTCCGTGCTTATCGTGGCCGGGAAGAACTGGGAACAATACAGCGTGGGTGAGAATGCCGAGACAATCACCCTGCAGCCCGGAATTGTGGGACAACGCGTGAATGAGATACTCGCACCCTATGGTCGTACATTTACCCCAGACCCTGCGTCCAAGAAATCCGCTATGGTTGGCGGCATTGTCATGAACAACGCATCGGGCATGAGTTGCGGCACACATGCCAACAGTGACCGCATCCTGCTCAACGCAAGGCTTATCCTGGCCGATGGCACCATCTTGGACACAGGCAGCGAGGACAGCAAGAGAAAGTTTCGGAAAACGCACCCCGACTTTATCTCCCGAATAGAACAGTTACGCGACAAGGTGAACTCCAACCAGTGCCTGGTGCGGCGCATATGGCACAAGTACAGCATCAAGAATGTCACCGGACTCAACCTCCTGCCACTGGTTCGCTTCACAGACCCCTTTGACATCATCGCACACCTGCTGGTAGGGTCAGAGGGCACGCTGGCATTCGGAAGCCAGTTTACCGTGCGCACAGGACACCAGTACAAGTATTCGGCATCGGCAATGCTGTACTTCAGCAGCATAGCCGATGCCTGCAATGCGGTGAAAGCCATGAAGAACCAGCCCGTATCCTGCGCTGAGATTCTGGACAAGAAGTCGCTATCCTCGGTAGGCGACAACTCTGGCCTCACAGCAGTGCTCGCCGAGACAAAGGCCGACACCGAGGAAGAGTTGCGGGCCAACATCGCAGCCATCAGCCAGGCATTGCTTCCTCTCCCGATGCACACGCCTGCCCATTTTACCAGCAACCCCCAGGAGTATGCCCATTACTGGGCCATCCGTTCAGGCATCTTCCCGTCTGTGGGAGGCACTCGCCCCATGGGCACAACGGTCATTATCGAAGACATCGCCTTTCATATAGAGAACCTTACCGAAGCCACACTTGACCTGGAACAAATACTTCTCAGGCACGGCTATGACGACTCATGCATTTACGGGCATGCGCTCGAGGGCAACTACCACTTTATCATTGCACAATCCTTTGACACCCCCGAACAGGTACAGAGGTATCGCAACCTGATGCTTGACATAGAAAAACTGGTGGTAGACAAATATGACGGATCTCTCAAGGCCGAGCACGGAACAGGCCGCAACATGGCACCCTTTGTGCGACACGAGTGGGGTGACGAGGCATACGAGTGCATGCTGGAAATCAAGGAGATATTTGATCCTGGAAACATCCTCAATCCGGGAGTCATCTTCAATGACGATGGTGAGTGTTTCGTGAAGGACTTCAAGCCCCTGCCATTGACCGACGAGCACGTCAACAAGTGCATCGAATGTGGGTTCTGCGAGGTCAACTGTCTCAGTTGCGGCTTTACCCTGTCATCCCGCCAGCGTATAGTTGTGCAACGTGAGATAGCAAGGCTGAAATCTACGGGTGAGAATCCTGCCCGACTTTACAGACTGGAGCACCAGTACCACTACCTGGGCGATGTGACCTGTGCGGCCGACGGCCTGTGCAGCATGTCCTGTCCCATGCACATCAACACGGGCGACATGACCCACACCTTGCGCTCCAAGCGGATTCCGGCAGGCTCCACGGGTTATCGCGCAGGAGATTTCATGGCTCACCATATGCAAGGCACGCTGGGGGCACTGAAGCCTGTCCTCACCATGGCAGGAGTGGCACAAAGCCTCATCGGCGACCAGACGGTCAGCCTCATCGGCAAGGGACTTCACCGCATGGGACTTCCCCTGTGGACACCCTCACTTCCCACCGCACATTACATCACGGAACACCCCGCGCCACACCTGCCTGAAAATGCCAAACGGGTGGTATATTTCCCCAGTTGCATCAACCGCACCATGGGCTACAGCAAGGTGGATCCCAAGCATCAGGACTTGGCCGACCTTGTTGTGAGGTTCCTGCAGCGCAACGGGTGGCAAGTCATCTTCCCTCATGAGATGGGCGGACTTTGCTGCGGACAGATATGGGAGAGCAAGGGCATGATGGACATTGCCGACCGCAAGACCCTGGAACTTGAGGAGGCTCTGCTCAAGGCATCCGAAGAGGGGCGGATTCCTGTGGTTTGCGACCAGAGTCCATGCCTGCACCGCATGCGTGAGCAGATGAGCCGCATCCGCCCCTTGGAACTGCTTGAGTTCGTTCACGACTATATGGCCGACCATCTGGACTTCCACCCCACTGACGAACCCATAGCCCTGCACCTGACCTGTTCCACACGCAGAATGGAACTGGCAGACAAGGTCATCTCCCTGGCCAGGCGTTGTTCCAGCCATGTCCTGTTGCCCGAAGGCGTAGGATGTTGCGGATTTGCTGGTGACAAGGGTTTCTTCAATCCCGAACTGAATGCTTACGCGCTGCGTAAACTGCGCGCACAGATAGAGAAGCATGGCGTGCGCCGAGGGTTCTCCAACAGCCGCACCTGCGAGATAGGTCTCACCACCCACTCTGGTGTCCCCTACCAGTCATTGCTTTATCTGATAGACGAATGCACATCCCCCAAGGCATGAGAGTCATCCTTGCCACCGACTCCTTCAAGGGCTGTCTCACCTCCCGGCAGGTAGAGGCAGCCCTTGCTGCAGCCTTACAGGCCCGGGGCATCCCCACCACCAGTCTTCCCATGTCAGATGGTGGCGATGGCATGCTGCGTGCTTTTGCTCAGGCAATGCACGGGACACTTCGGCATGCCTATGTGCATGACCCGCTCATGCGACCTGTCAAAGCCTCCTATGCTGTATGTGCAGACGGCACAGCCATCATTGAGACCGCCCAGGCATGCGGTCTTTCGCTGATGGAAGCCCATGAGCGAAACCCTCTCATGGCCAGCACCTATGGTGTGGGAGAAATACTCTTGCAAGCCATAGACCATGGTAGCCGGCATTTTATCATTGGCCTGGGAGGGAGCGGTACCAGCGATTGTGGCCGTGGCATGCTGTCTGCGCTGGCCACCCGCCTTACGGGTGGCCAGATGGAGTTGCTCCCCAGTCATCCACTCATCCAGTCCTGCCAGTTCACCCTGGCAAGCGATGTGTGCAACCCCTTGTATGGCCCCCAAGGAGCCGCCCATGTGTATGGCAGGCAGAAAGGTGCCACACCCGTCATGCAAGAGATTTTTGACAGGCAAGCCCAAGCCTTTGCTCTTCATTCAGCTTGTGTCCTGGGCTACGACAAGTCACAGTCTCCAGGTGCAGGAGCGGCAGGTGGCTTGGGCTATGCCTTCATGCAGTACCTGGGTGCTGAAGTCCAGTCGGGTGCCCACATGCTTCTGCAGAGCCTGCGATTCCCCAGCCTTCTTCATGACACCCACTTGGTCATCACTGGTGAAGGCTCCGCCGACCGGCAGACACTCATGGGCAAACTGCCCGTGTGCATCCTTCAGCAGGTGAGGCAATGCAGCGACATCCCCGTATGGCTCATAGCAGGCTGTGTGTCAGACGCGGATGCCCTGCTGCAAGCAGGTTTCCAGCACGTGGAGTCCATCAACCCGCCTGGTTTCCCGCAGTCAGAAGCCATGAAGCCCGAAGTAGCAATTGCTCATCTTACCCGGTGGGTAGCACACTCGTTCAGATGACGGTCATTTGTCAAACACCTGCACTACAGGCACCGTCTTCTCCATGTTCTGCTGAGTCATGTAACGGTAAGTGCCTATCTGCCTAAGGCATTTACCTTCAGGTATGCTTATCTTTTGGTCATCATAGTAAGAGCCTCCTTGCATAGCCTGTAGTCCAACCACTGTACCACAGTTATCATAAGGTTCCTTTATGATAGCCAGGGCACTGCCATTAGGTAAGACCTGAATCACTTTAAGTTCTGTGGCGCTCACCACTTGCTGTGGACTGTCGAACATCACCACATTGCTATCTGTGGAACCCATATTTCCTTGTCTTGATGCAATGATAACGCATAAGGCGAACATAAGTACGATTCCTGTTGCAAGACCTCCCACATAGGTCAGCCCAAATTTCACTTTCGTAGTCATAACTTTGTTTTTTAAAGTTTAAGTTTACTATATTATCTGCTCTTTGTTCTTTGCCTCTCCCAAGCACAGGAGCAAGACTATTGTAAAAATCGGACCGATGAAAAAGGACACTACCAGCCAAGCCACAGCACTTCGGTTTCGTCTTTCGGCCATCTTCGCAACAAGGAGATAAAGTCCAATCACAATAGTAAGAACAACAGCCACACAAAGCAACACCAAGATGATTATCCCCACAAAGAACCAGATACTGGGATCATCATCAAGGCGGCTGGGCATCTGTGCAAAGGTGGAGACGGGCAGGACAATACCTGCCAACAAAAACATTAGTCTCTTCATGTTACTTGCTTGTTCCATCAGAGTTCTTCCAATTCGTTGTCACAGTCATCATTATCTGCTTTCAAAAACGAGAGAAAGAGGCGCAAAAAGGCCGTCTCCTTGAAGAAACAGTTCGGATCCACCTCCATTTGCTCTGTTATATATGTGAATCCGAAGTTCGCATACTGCTCCATCTTGTCAATCAGTTGGTCCACAATCTTCCTACTGCTGACCTCTCCTTTGTCCAAGGCAATCAAGTCAACATCTGTGCGAGCAATCAATGCCGCAAAGATAAACTTCTGAAGCTTCTCATAGGGAACTCTTCCCATTCTCGATTCGATATTTCCCCACTTCTGTATTGGCCAGCCAAACTTCTTTCTCTTTGCTCTGTCCTCTACCAACGGTTTGGTACCGTCAAAGTATAGCCCAATGAAGAATGCTATAATATATATCTCATACCCCGCGCCAAACGGCTTCGCACGTGCTGCTTGGTAAGAATTACGTCCACGTCCATAGTCGCAGAACACATCCATGACTGACTCTTGGTATCGCGTTTCCCACTCGGGGTCTCTCTTGCTCCATATATCAAATAAACTTTCCATACTCACTTAATCTTATCAACTAAAGTTCTTATTGTAGCCATATTCTTGCTGTCGAAATTGGGTGCCTTCTTAATGCGATAGACAAAGCAAGTCAACTGGTCAACGTCATTAACACGCAATTGTCCTTTGGTTATGTAATCCTTTGTGACAATAACGCATTGCTTTTTCAACTTGTCTATGACATTATAGAAGCGTTCCTCCTTTGAGTCTCCAAATGAGGATGTAGCGGCATCAAATATCAGAGGATAGTTTTCATCACGCTTCTGGTCAGTAAAATCAGAAATGGCAAACAGCACAGATATATACATGACTGTTTCCTGAGAGCCCGATGGCTTCTTGATTTCACTGCCATTTGAGCTGAACAGTTTGATTTCTGTGGTGTCCTCTACTGTATGGCACAAGCGTATTTCCCCATGGAAGTCCTGCGCACTCAGTTTTTCCAGATATTCGTTGGCACGCTCTTCCAAATCTGCCAGGAACCGCCGCAAGTTCTCCTTTTTGGCATTCACAAATGCCCTGGCGATTTGCTCCAGTACATGGTGAACATTCTGGTAAACCTTCACTTGACTGTTCTGCGGATTGAGTTCGCCAAACTTTTTGCGCAATTCAGCCTCTTTCTCTGTCAGGTCTTGCAGTTCCGCCTGCAAGTTCGTCAAGCGTTGTACAGCACGTTCCTTTTGTTCAAACATGCTTTTTATGTCCTTGAAATTCTTTTGCAGCAATTCCTCTGGCATATTATCAGCCTGGATGAGCAACCGAGCCTTGTTATCCTCAGCCTCTTGTTTCTTTTCATTCTCGGCTTTTAGGTCAGCGCGCAGTCTGTCCTCCAGTTGCAGCCGGTCATCTATATCAGAAGCTATGCGTGCGACCTCAGCCTCAACACTTCCTCCTAAGGCGATGCTCAGGTTATGTATCTCCTCAACATAGTCCGATACAAACAACCGCTTCTCGCTCAAGGTTGGCTTAGCCTCCTCCAGTTTAGCCTTTTCCTCAATATGTCTCTTGTATTCTCGCAGTTTGTTGACCATGAACTCGTAAGCAGCAGACCCCTCTGGGGCTGGTCTTCCGCAGACCTTGCAAACATGATCGTTAATCATTTCCTGCATGGTATCCTCATTGGGCAGATACCAGGGAAGTTCGGGCACACCATTGGCCAAAAGACATCTGACCTCATTGAAGGCTTCCAGTTTACCCTCCTCCTTTGCCTTCTGTGCCACAAAATCCTTTTCTTGATGTCTTTTCTCCTTGCTATATATCTGACATTTACTTTTAAACTCAGCCAATATAGATGGAAATGCACACAAAATCCATTGCTTATCCATCAAAGCCGTATTTTTGTCCACCATGGCGATGCTTGCCTTCAACTTGCTAATTTTCTCATTCAGTGTCTTGATGCGCTCGCTTATCTCGTTGTACTGCTCTGCTATATCCTGGTTTTCAGCAAGTGTATCAAGTTTTGTCGAATAAAGGCTGATGGACTCGGTCTTCTCCTTTATATCCTTCTTCTTTTCCAGAATCTCTCCTGAAAGTCTGTTCAGTTGCGCCTCCAGAAGTTTAGCCTCATCCGAAACCTTTCTGTCCGACCTGCATTCTTTCATGAAGGCAGAATTGGACTTCTCTTCAAAAGCAGCAGAGAGTTTCACCAGCTCATCAAACTTGCGTATATCTGAATATTTGTCCACAAGTTCCTTCAGTGCAGTCCTGTCCTGAAACACGTTCAGGTCAGACTCTCCCTTGAACATGCTATACTTCTGGATAAAGGCATCAAAGCATCTGTTGATGAGGTTTCTGCCAGAAACAGGCTCACGCTCAATATTGTTTCCCTCATATCCTCTGAAGACCGGGGGCGATACTGCGAATTCTCTTTCCGACTTACGGGTAAATGTGAATCGCTTTTCCACAAACTTCTCCTCGCCATCATGCTCAAACAGCATGGATACGACCAGTTCGTCACTTTCGCCCACTTCCAATTTGGACTTTTTCATCTCCGACACATTGTCAATACTGTTGTTGTCAATAGTTGTGATGAGCAACCATTGCAATGCGTCAAAGAAGGTGGTCTTTCCATCACCGTTGTCCCCTATGATGAGCGTCAAGCCATCAGAGAACTCAAACGTATTCTCTCCGTAGTAACTACGGAAATTCTTGATTGTTAATTTCCTTACAAGCATAGTTTTACACTCTATTCTTTAAGTACTCCGTGATTTCCTTGTAAATTTCCTTTTCCGTTGCACCCTCTGAGGCTCGTATGATAATATGAGCCACAGCACTTATCACATAGTTGTCGGATTCTACAGCCTGATAGGCTGAGGTGAAGTTTACGTCCGCTTCGCCGTAATGGCCAAACTTCATCAGTTCTGGGTCAAGCAGAACAGCCCCAAGCATCTTGTCATTGTTAGTTGTATATGCCATATCTATAGAATTGATAAATTATAATATGAGACGGTATCTTCTAGTTCGTTGTATGTATAATCTGCATTCTCCGACAGGGAAGCAAAGTCACGCACTCGCTTCAGTTCCACATTGAGCAAGTTTCTTTCCATATTGTAACTCTCCTCCGAATCACTTATCCATGGTGCCACAATCAGGTCATGGATGATTGCCCGATGCTTGTCCTTATGGTTACGCAGGATTCTTCCCCTTCTCTGCACAAACTGGCGCGGGTTGCCTGTACTGGCACAGAACACCGCCATTTCACTGCGTGGAATGTCCACCCCCTCATCCAGACATTTCATCGAGGTCAGTACTTCAAGCCTTCCGCAAGCAAAGTCATCCAGTATTTTTGCTTGTTCTTTGGATCCAGAAACGAACTCCCTTACGGTAGTTTGTGGACTAATGTCATACACTATCTGGGTGTATCTATCTATCAGATGCTCCGATGTGCTGTCTGCACCTAAGGTATCTGCCGTCTCAAACATATCAGCGATAGAGTCTGGTTTGTTGCCCTCGGGTACATAAACCAGGGTATATTTCAGATTTCCCTTCTCCTTATAGCGTTGCTTCAGTATGGCCTCAAACACAGTCTCCTTTTGCTGTGCCTTGTGTATGATGCGTTTTCGCTTCAGCAGGAGAGCCGTCAATATGTCGTTCCCTTGGGCAAATGAGTCCTTGCCATAATTGTAGAACTTCGAGAGCTTCCTGGATATCTTGAGATAATCCGACATCTCTGCATCGTTCAGCCTGATGACATGAGGATAGTAATAGTAGCGGCACAAGAAGTCATTGTCAATTGCCTCGCGCATGGAGTACTCAAACGTGAATCCCTCCGTGCAGCCAAAGAACTCGTTTATCCTTTGATTACCCTCATCATCAAACTGTCGATAGGGCGTGGCCGACAAACCGATTCTCCTCAGATACACTATGCTGTCCATTCTGTCGAGCATTCTCTTTGCCCCCATGTTGTGTGCCTCATCGGCAATCAGCAGAGTCTTGTTTCTGGAAAACGTGTTAAGGGACAGAAACACATTCTCTCGCACAAACGAAGAGTAAGTGGATATGATGATAAATGAGCTGTCATGCCCCGACCGATTGAAATTCTCTTTCAGATGCAGCAAGTCCACCTCGTTGACCCAGTTCTTATTCCTGGAATATACCGTATAAACCTGTGTGAAGTCAAACTTCTTGCACTCGTCCACCCATTGCTCCACCAGTGTCTGGGTAGGCACCAAGATGATAGCCTTATAATACCCCTTTCTCTTGTATATCTCCAGCAGGCAATTCAGCGATGTAAGGGTTTTTCCTGTACCCGTTGCCATTGCAAACAGCCCCCTCTGTTTGTTGTTCTTCCAGTTTTCAAAAGCCTGTTGCTGATATTCCCTGGGGCCTGATGGGTAGGGGAAATGCGGCTCCCTTGCCAAATCAGTCTCGCATGCCAGGAGCATAGTATCTTGCCTTTCCGTCCTTTGTCTCTCTTCCTTTACCCGTCTCAGTTTCCGCTCCACATCCACAAGTTCCTCTATGTCCTTTCCACCAAAAGCAGACACTATAGCTACCTCCAGCCTTTCAGGTGACAGGTAGTCAATTCCCTTCTTCTGATGGCTCATGATAGAATCAAACTCCATTCGCTGACTCTCTATACGCTTGCGCACCATACCGTCAATACTGTCGCTGCGGTCAATCTTTATTTCCTCCAAGTTATTGAACAGCCCACTGATAGTAAAGTTTGCCGACCCCGTGAAAGCTGTCACACTATCTCCATCCCTGAATTGGCCCGACTTCGTATGTGCGATACCTTTACGGCTGCGGGGGCATATTATACGGATGTCTATACGCTTGGTGTAGATGAGGAATGCCAGGCACTCAAAGAACTGTTGCTGGTATTCGTCCAAGGTCTTTTTCAGAGAGTCGAAGTCCGTGAGGTCGAAGCAGTCAATCAGCCCTCCGTAAACACCCTTGCTTATGGCCTTCTTATCCGACTCTGATACTATATGATTGATGACAAGGCGCATCCTTCCACCATTGACGATAAACGAGGCAAAGCCATCAGCGAGCACACTTATGGCTGCTGAACTGAAGTAGCCCAGCTGCAAGTCAAATTCCGTGCTGTTTCTCAGTCCGTCATTGAAAAGCCTCTCTGGCGAATTGTATTCTCCTGGACGGTAAGTGCCGTCCTCTGCCCAGTTTACATCGTATAGCATAGCACGTCTGTTTGTCAGATAAAACAATTGGCACAAACATACTCGTCCCCAAATAGTTCGGCAAGACTTGTGCCTTTGTTCTTGGTTCTGTTGGCCTCCTGCCTCTTGATGATATCGAGTTTCACCTGCCGTATGCGTTCTGGCTTGATCAAGTCTGCCAGGCTCTCATTCTGGATCCAGGTGTAGCCATCCTTCTCAAACGACATTGCTTTCTTGTACAAGTCTGGATGCTGTTCGTAGAGCCATATCCACTCAATCTTCTGTTGAAAGAAGCAGAAATAGCAACCACTTCGGCTCCGGCAATAGGTGCCAGTCTTGCCATCAACCTCAAAAGGTATCTCCTCATAATATGAGGGCACCCCAACACCGCTATCCCGCAGTAATCTGAAGATATCGTCCTTGACCAGCACATCGTCATTGTCAATAAGCGGAAACGAATCCAGGTGGCCAACAGGATAGCCGGTAGTCTTCAAGAACTCAAACACCGCATGGTTGAACATCTTGACATCAATATCCAGTAGGGCATTCAACTTCTTGGAATAATAGAATTGCTTGGTGATAGGCTTTTTCAGTACATCCATCAAGTCCTCCTTCATCATACCCTCTGGGCATAACTTATCGTAGATGGCAACGATTTGTTCTTGATTCTCCTTATGCAGGAATTTATTGATGACATCCACACTCCAAATGTTTCTTCTAAAGGGGAAGACCGACTGGATGTTTGGTTTGGAAGAAACATAACCATCACGGTCTTCATCACCACGGATTCCGACGTAAGACACCGCATAGTCATCACCTACATATCTCTCAAACTCATCCAGCTTCATCTTCTTGGTACACCAGCGCGCCTGAGGCGATGGCAGGAATCCACCTGCGGCTTTCAGAAAATGCTCAAAAGGTGTAGCCTCGGGACTGTCCTCTGCAGCCCTAAGCCTTTTGATACTTCCCAGATATGCCCCAAGCCTGTCTATCAGCAACTCCGTCTCAGCCAGTTCGCAGCCTGTGTCGGAATTGTAGTACTCAATCCTTAGGGCAGGGTATTTCTGTTTGAGATAGATGGCAAGTGCCGCGCTGTCCTTCCCGCCCGAGATGCCTAATATATGCCGTACTTTCATTTGTGTTATTTCTTTTGTTCTGTCTGTGGCTGACTACCCAGCCGCTTGTTCAGTATCTTCAGCAATGTGCATACCGAGATATTGTCGTTGTCCATGCCATCAAGCAGCCGAGTGATATCAGCCTCCAGCCTTGCCGACTTTTTCCTTTCGCTCTCTGGCAATCGGAATGTTTGCGCATAGATGTTGCTGCCGTAAGTAGAAACCAGGTCAAGTGAATAAATCTCATCTGATTCACTCTCCCACATCTTCGATATGTCCGAATACTTCTCGCATTCACGGAATAGCATCGTCAGGTTGTCAGTCAGTCTCTCCTCCTGTTCATCACGCAATCGCTCCAGTGGTTGCTCTAATGCTGTGTAGCAAATGGACTGATACCACTCATTTCGGTTGTCAAACTCTGCCATTGCATGCTGGTGAAATTCCTTCAGCCTGTCCGTGAGCAAGTATTCCTTTACACTCGCCAAGCGGTGCCTTATCTCCACGATGTATTCCGAATAGTCACGGGACTCAATGCCCAATGTATCCAGCAATCGGTCTTCCACACGATCTATCAGGTCGGAATAGCAGGAACGAAGTTCCTTGACAGCCCTGTTGATGACATAGCAAAACTCCTGCACCTTTGCTGAGTCCAGTAATGCTTCTCTGTTGTACCCCAGAGCCTCAGGCAAATCCTCAAAGAACGTCTTCTCTGGGTCTTTTGCCCTGGCCAGCGTGTCCCTGAACCTTACCGTCTGTTCATGATTGAACTTTCGTGTATGCTTGGCATAGTCGTTCAGTCGTCTGTTGTAGAAAAAGAAGAAAGGCTTGATGGTCTCTATGAAATCATCACTCTTGATGCTCCCCATGGCCTCCACATTCAGGAACTTCCTGTACTGGTTGAAGATTTGTACCTTTACTCCCGTAACATCAAAGGCTTTGATCAGATACTCTCCAGGACGCTTCTGCAGCAATTCGAAGAATTCCATAGTGATATTGGGGATATAAGCCCCATTGGCCCCATACAGCGAGTAGTCCTGTCGCTTTATATACAAATAGGTAGGAATCCAGAAGTCCAGGAATCCCTGTTTCAGCTTGTATGGTTTGGATAGCAACTTCTTAATCAGATCCGACACCTTGCGTGCCTTACCTACGGTGGAAGAGAGAAACTCCTCGCAAGCTTCCCACAGGGGCATGAAGTCTGCGTCTGTAGGCTCATCGGCAAACTCTCCATTTGCATGAAATCCCGTGTTCTTCAACAGGGAATAGTAGATGGTCTTCTCTGGCGGAAACTTGTCTTGGGGGAAGCCCAGGTCGGGCTTGTTGCTCTGGTTGAGCAGCGCCGCAAGGTACTTGCCTCGCGCGCTGGAGATAGAACTGCTCAGTTTGTGCTTGTTGAACAATTCGTTTATCATCCTGGGCGTTTGAGGATAAATGGTGTTACATGCCAATGACAGCAGGCGGTTGAAATCCCGCAAGGAGTGGATTGTCCTTTCCTCCCCCTTGAATATCCAAGTCACCTGACCATCATAAGCAAACAGGCACTCGCGGATAGACTTGTTGAGCACCACTTTCTCGTATTCCATCAAGTGATTTATCTCGTTGATGGCCACCTTGTCCGACTTGTCTATCAGCACCTTGTCAAGGATATACCTGTACTTCTCTATCTGGTAGAGGTGATTCACCAACTCCTCTGTGTTCCCGAAACAGGCATAGACAATGGCATTCCCGCACCTCTCACTCAAGGCACGAGTCGCTTCCAGGACTCCCTTGTCTGAGGAGAATATCAGTTGGATATATCCATCCGTATCTCCCACTGGTGTCTTGTCCACTCCCTCACTAAGCACTTCATACTCAAAATATCTGGGAGTACCCTTCTCAAAATAACACGCCTTCACAGGCACCACCTTCTTAAAACAATAGTTTCTGATGCCATCCACATAATTCACTGGACGACTCACCACTAATCCCGCCTTACGGATTTCATCCTCAATGTTGATGTCGGTGCCGTCAAACAGAATGTAGCGGAACTTGTAACCCGCATATCGGATAATCTTGTACTGCTCCAGCCTGCCCAGCAAGGCCAATGGGGCCTCTAGGCCCAATGCGTCTTGTGCATACTGGGCAGTTTCCTCACGGCTCATCTTGAATGAGGCATTTCCGAAGAGATTCAGCAAGCCGATAGTTTTCACCAGTTTGATAGCTTCCGCCATATCCGTCGGGGTATCCCATGACAGTCCCTCTACCCTCTCGATGGCAACCTGCATTGAACTCCATTGCATAGAATCAGCATTGGCTTCTTTCAGATAGGAGTAGAAGCTGTAATATATATAGTCATAGCAGCACTGGAGGTGATATACCTTCCCCCTGTATTCCGACAGAGAACTGGCTCCCCTTGCGTATAAGAAGGAAAACAAGGAACGCTCGTTCTGTCCATATCGCTGGATAGCCTGGGTTATGACGTAAGCCGCAAATGGCTCCAGCGGTGCCAGTACCTGCGCTGTGTCCTCAGAGAAACCATGGGACACGAAACCTGTCTTTCTGGCCAAGGAAACCAAGGCTGAGACTAAGGAATTATCACCCTTGCGCTTCCTGCCAGGGGTAGTCCGTGCCGAAGCCAGGTAAAGGAGTTGCTCCACGGGTTCCACAAACACAAGTTCCTGGAAGCGGCCTTTTACTTTGGTCCACTCCTCCTTTTGCACATCGGTCAACTTGCGGGCATAGGCACTGAAGTTCTGGTGAAGTGTGGTCAACAGCAGTATGCTCCTTGTTGGCACATTCACAAACTCGGCAAATTTCTGGATGAAATAGAGTTCGCGCTCGGGACTGTTCTTGGCGGCATGCTCAAGCACCTTGCCAAACTCATCTATCATGATGACCAGAAATTTTCCTTCACTCCTCAGTCTATGGTATTCACTGCGCAGGGCATCAAATATGTTTTCAGTGGCGCCTTCTACCGAGAGTTTCTGGGCAAGCAGGGACGAGAGTTCCCTATAGTCCCCCACTATCTTCCACACTTCAAACTCCTTCTCCTTGGACAGAACAGATGGGCTGAGCAGTTCCTTCCGTTTCTTTCCCACCAGGTCTCTCTCCAATGCCAGCAGAAAACTGGACTTTCCTGTCCCATAAGAGCCAATAATGGTGAAGGAATGAACTCCCGAGTGAAATCCCTTCACTATGCCCTCGGCCACCTGTCGGGCATTGGGCGTGACAATGTATTGGGCCTTCTGTGCGAACCCTTCCTCTATGTTGGCAGACAAACTAAACTGTCGCATTCTTGTAGTATTTATCTAAAACATCGGCCCGCTCCAATGAAGAGCCTTCCCTGAACAGCAACTGGCGGATTCCTGCATTGTCGCTGTACTGGACGTGCTCGGGATATTTCTCGCCAATTGCCTGTGCCATGTCAATGACCTCGGCATCCGTCATGCAGAACATCAAGCCTATCTCCTGCAAGGTGTCGTATGGCACAGATTTGTCCTTCAGCTTCGCCTTTTCATTCAGAACGGCATACAAGAATATCTCCATCGGAACCTTTCTCTTCCCCTCGATATTGAAGGCATAGGACTTACCACCATCCTCTACTCTGAGCAAATCCAAATCAATAAGAAGAGTGGAGTAATCCTCAGAGGACTTTGCCCTGTAGGGCTGGGTATAGTTCTGCAACAAAACGCTCACGTCCTTCTTGACCGTGTTGGCATTAAATGCCTTTCCCTTGCCGTCCTCTGCCATTATTCTACCGACAAAGCTGACCAGTTGCTCCCTCTCAAAGGTCTTGCGCTCCCTTTGGAATAGAACAAAAGTGATATTATACAGCGTGGCCTCCTTTCCGCTCACCAGCAAGTAATGAAGCAGCCACAGGGTGCCCAGGCTCTCAATATACCTGTCTGCGCCGTTGCTCTCATCAAACAGATAACGGGCATTGTCTGTTGGCCCGTCTTGTTCACACAGCCCAAATGCCTTCAGCCAATAGCGTATTGAAGAAACCATATTCTTGCCTACCCCCAGTGCCATTACGGCATCGGGAGCATTGAAGTTTCCTTTTCCATTTACAAAGTCAAATCCCTTGGTGAGCCATAGGGTCTTGCAAGGAAAAGACTCGTGTCCTGAGAATATGTAGCTTTCGTACATATGTCCATAGTACAGTCAGCCGAACCCCCAGCCGAAATATATAATGTATTTTTCAGTTGCACCTCCACAAAAAGAAAGCGTGGGATTCTTCACTTGCCCATCCCACTACTCGAAGGCCTTCGCATTGCCTAACTGTCGAGACGGACAATGCAGAAAGCCCACGCCGTGGGATATGATATGCCTGGACTGAACGCATGCTCAGATCGCACACGCTCGCCACAGGATATAATACACCCATCGTGGACATTCACCCATTGTCTCACCTGCTGACAGTTTGGTAAAGTTGCGAAGTTTACGAGTAGTCGCAGACGAGCGTAAGTAAACGCCCTTTCCGTAAAAGTAGCACCCTCCCCCACCCCCACCGGGGCTTTCTTCGGGATAATGCCTTGCAAATATAAGGGTTTTCGGATTAACTGGATGAATTTTCAGCAAAAATGTACGTGACTCGCCCCTGCCCCATGCCACGCCAAGGGCACTTAAGTTACCTTGCAGTTTATGCCAGTCCGGATTGTTGTCCAAGCATATCCGGACTGCAGTCCAAGCGTGCTTGGACTGCAGTCCGGGTTATGATGGATTTATTGGCGGACTGAAGGGGGTGCAAAAGAGAAGCCGCCTACCCCCTCATGCCTGTCGCATGAGGGGGTAGGCGGCAATCAGGGAGAGGTGGGCTCAGAAGAGGTTTAGCTTATTCTCGCGGGCCTGTCCGAGGGAGAGCCGGGAGGCTGGAGCGGCGGCCTGGGTACGCAGTTCCTGCTGCTGCCTCTGCAGGTCGGCCAGGGCTTCACTGCTGAGTGAGGGGTTCATGAAACGGGCCGCAAGCAGGGCTGCCTGGCTGGCATCCTTGGCCCAGATGACTGGGCCATTGTAGGCAGGGGCTATCTTGAGGGCGGTGTGGAGGGGACTGGTGGTGGCGCCGCCTACCATCACGGGCACATGCACACCTGCCTGGTCGAGCGTGCGGGCCACCCTGACCATCTCGGTCAGACTGGGTGTGATGAGTCCGCTCAGTCCGATGATGTCGGGCTTGCACTCCAGTGCCTTGGCCAGCAGCACGTCCTCGGGCACCATCACACCCAGGTCTATCACCTCGAATCCGTTGCATGCGAGCACCACGCTCACGATGTTCTTGCCTATGTCGTGCACGTCGCCCTTGACGGTGGCCAGCAGCACCCGCCCGGCCGACTTCTGGTCTCCTGCCCGCTGAGCCTCGATGTGCGGCTGCAGGATGGCCACTGCCTGCTTCATGGTGCGTGCGGTCTTGACCACCTGGGGCAGGAACATCTTGCCTTCGCCAAAGAGCCGGCCCACGAGGTTCATGCCCTTCATCAGGGGACCCTCGATGATATCGACGGCACGGGGATACCGGGTCAGGGCTTCCTGGAGGTCGGCCTCCAGTCCCTGAGAGATGCCCCGGCGCAACTTGTCGGCCAGCCTGTCCTCCACACTCATCTGGCTTGTGGCAGCGGCTGTTCCCGCCGGCGCGTCCTTGGCTGCCGTGGCTTGCACGGCTATCTGCGAGGTCATCTCCACCAGCCGCTCGCTTGCCTGCGGGGAGGGGTGCAGCATGGCCTGTTCGATGACCTGCAACTGTGCTGCGGGTATGTCGGCATACATCACTTTGGCAGAGGGATTTACGATGCCAAAGTCCATACCCATCCGCTGGGCATGATAGAGGAAGACCGCGTGCATGGCCTCGCGCACATAATTGTTGCCACGGAAGGAGAAGGAGAGGTTGCTCACTCCCCCGCTCACATGCGCCCCAGGCAGGTGCTCGTGTATCCAGCCCGTGGCGCGGATGAAGTCGAGCGCATAACCGTCGTGCTCGGGCATGCCCGTGGCAATGGCCAGCACATTGGGGTCGAAGATGATGTCCTGGGGGGCCATTCCCGCCTGGTCAACCAGCAGGTGATAAGCCCGCCGGCACACCTCGATGCGCCGCCCGTAAGTGTCGGCCTGCCCCTTCTCGTCGAAGGCCATCACCACCACGGCCGCTCCCAGGGACATCAGTTCGCGCGCATGGGAGAGGAACACGGCCTCGCCCTCCTTGAGGCTGATGCTGTTGGCTATGCACTTGCCCTGGATGCACTTGAGCCCCGCGCGTATCACCTCCCAGTTGCTGCTGTCCACCATGACGGGCACACGGCACACGTCGGGGTCGCTGGCCAGGAGGTTGAGGAAGTGTGTCATCTCGCGGGGAGCGTCCAGCAGGCCGTCGTCCATGTTCACGTCGATGACCATGGCCCCGTCCTCCACCTGGCGGCGGGCGATGTCGAGTGCCTCCCCGTAAGAGCCCTCCCTGATGAGGCGGAGGAACTTGCGCGAGCCGGCCACATTGCATCGCTCGCCCACGTTGACAAAGAACCCGCCGTTGTCACCTGCCTCACGTTTCAGTCGAACAAGCGGCTCCAGTCCGCTCAAGGCCAGTGATGTAACCACAGGGTGAGGCTTGTGCGCATAAGCAGCATACTGATCCGCCAGGGCACGCATGCCTGCAATATGCCCCGGGGTAGTGCCGCAGCATCCGCCTATCACATTGACCAGCCGCTCCTGCAGGAACGGGGTCATCTCCGCTACCATCATCTGCGGTGTCTGGTCGTATTCCCCCAGGCTGTTGGGCAGTCCCGCATTGGGATGCACGGTAATGTGGTAGGAAGCCTTCTCGGCTAGGATGCGCAGCAGGGGCAGCATGTCCTGCGCACCGAATGAGCAGTTGAGCCCCACGCTGAGCGGATGGGCATGCGCCACACTGACGAGGAAAGCCTCGAGGGTCTGCCCGCCCAGCATGCGCCCGGCCTTGTCGTTGACCGTGACACTGAGCATCAGGGGCACCTGGATGCCAGTCTCGGACTGGGCGCGGAGGAAGGCGTATATGCCGGCCTTGCAGTTGAGCGTGTCGAAGATGGTCTCCATCAGCACCGCGTCGATACCGCTCCTGAGCAAGGTGACAAACTGCTCATGATAGGCATCGGCGAGCTCATCAAAGGTGATGGCGCGGAATGCGGGGTCGTCCACATCGGGGCTCATGGAGCAGGTCTTGTTGGTGGGGCCCACGCTGGCCACCACATAGCGTGGCCACTGTGGCGTGGAGAACTCGTTGGCCACCTCGCGTGCCAGGCGCACGGCGGCCTCGTTGGCCTGCCTCACCAGGTGCTCGCAAAGGTAGTCGGCCATAGAGACGCGCTGGCTGCTGAAGGTGTTGGTGCAGATGATATCAGCCCCGGCCTGCAGATAGCGGCGATGGATGTCTGCTATCACATCGGGGCGTGTGAGTGTGAGGATATCATTGTTGCCCTGCATCTGCCCCTTGAAGCCGGGGAAGAGATTGCCACGGAAGTCCTTCTCCCCGAGCCCGTAAGTCTGTATCATCGTGCCCATGGCTCCGTCGAGGACAAGCACATGGCCCGAGGAGAGCCTGTCTCTGATTCCCTCCGTGGGGGAGAATGCCCCGGACACGTCCTGCCCTGGAGCGGGACTCTGGGTGCTGGTGTTCTTGTTCATTCTGTTCTTGTGTTGTCTGCATGCAACTTGGCCCGCCGGTTTCCCTGGGCAGGCGTGCATGGCTTGTGTGGCGTTTGGGAGGGTCAGCAGCTCTTCTTGAACTGGCGGTCTATCTCGCGCCTGTCCTGCTTCTCCTTGAGCGACTCGCGCTTGTCGTACTCCTTCTTGCCCCGCGCGATGTGCAAGTCCAGTTTGGCCAGCCCCCGCCCGTCAATGAACAGCAGTGTGGGGATGATGCTGAAGCCGGGATTCTTCACCTCCTGCTGTATCTTGCGTATCTCCTTGCGGTTGAGCAGGAGTTTTCGGTCACGCCGCTCCACATGGTTGTTGTATGACCCTTGGTCGTAATGTGCCACATACATGTTCTTGACCCACATCTCGCCATTGTTGATGTAGCAGAACGTGTCGACCAGACTGGCCTTTCCGGCCCTTATGCTCTTGATCTCGGTGCCTGTGAGTTGCAGGCCCGCCGTGAACTTGTCCATGAGCAGGTAATCGTGCTCGGCGCGCTTGTTCTTGATGTTTATCTTCTCGCCCTTATTGGGTATCAGTGTCTTGGCCATATTTCTTGTTTGGGATAAAGTGTAAATACCCTCTCGCCTCTGACATGTAAATGTGTCACACCGAATGGGCTAAATGCAATGGTATTTTTATTTTGAACGTCTGTATAAGGGAACATCTGTATGCTTTAATGAATATGTGCCGCTGCTGCCCCGTCAGGCTTCCGTCACCTCGATGAACTCGTCCAGGTGGTCGTCAATGTAATGGCACAAGGTACCGGTCACCTCCTCCTCCATCTCCACAAAAGCGTCATCGAGGTCGTCAAATTCGGGGAACTGCTCGAAGAGCGCCATAAACTCCTCGTCGGTGCAGTCGGCAGTGAGCTGCCTGGCATACTTCTCATAGAGTCTGCGCCCCTTATATACCAAATTGCTGAAATCGTGCGCCCCCCAGAGTCTCATGGCCTTGGCAAACGGATTGAGGAAGATGAAAGGGCCATATCCGTTGTGAATCAACTGCACGAAACCTCCGTCCATCACCTCGTCGCGCAGGGCCACATAGGCCAGGAGCGTCACCTGGCTGCCGTTGAGCAAGGGCATGGTCGAGGAGTCGAGCCTGCCCCCTATGGCATCCATAATGCGGTCATGTATCAGCATGAGGAAGGCGTCCATGCCCCCGTCTGCCGCCTTGACAATATCCTGTTCTTTGACTGTAATCTGCATAAGTTCTCCAGGGATAGCACTCCTGTCATCTGTTTTCTGTAATGCAAAGGTACTAAATAATCCTGTAAAACAGCCCGCATGCCAAAAAAAGCAGCTTTGTCCATTGGACATATACCCATTTTTAATTACTTTTGCACCACATAAACACAAGACGCGCCAACAGGAAGCATCACTATAAATCTAAATAATAAAGAATTATGGTTTATTCGAAAGAAGTAGAGAACATGTGTTGTGTGGCCAAAGGCCCCAATCATGGCCCCGCCCCCATCCCCGAGGAAGGCAAGTGGGTACAGGCCAAGGAAATCAAGGACATCAGCGGCCTCACACATGGTGTGGGATGGTGTGCCCCCCAGCAGGGTGCCTGCAAACTGACCCTGAACGTGAAGGAGGGTGTCATCGAGGAATGCCTGGTGGAGACCATCGGCTGTTCGGGCATGACCCACTCTGCCGCCATGGCCTCGGAAATTCTGCCTGGCAAGACCATCCTGGAGGCACTGAACACCGACCTGGTGTGCGACGCCATCAACACGGCCATGCGTGAACTCTTCCTGCAGATCGTATACGGCCGCACACAGAGCGCCTTCTCAGAGGGCGGCCTGATGATAGGCGCCGGACTGGAGGACCTGGGCAAGGGGCTTGTGTCACAGGCGGGCACCCTGTATGGCACCAAGGTCAAGGGCACACGCTACCTGCAGCTCACCGAGGGCTATATCACCAAGATGTACCTCGACAAGGATGACCAGGTGTGCGGCTACGAGTTTGTCCACATGGGCAAGTTCATGGATGCCGTCAAGAAGGGTGTTCCCGCCGACGAGGCTCTCAAGAGCGTGACCGGGCACTACGGCCGCACGACCGAGGAGCAGGGCGCAGTTAAATCCATTGACCCACGTAAAGATTAAGGAGGAACACGAAAATGATTAGAGAAGTAAAGTTTGAAAGCCAGGAACGCCGCATGAAGCAGATTCTCGCTGCTCTCAACAAGTACGGCATCAAAGATATCGAAGAGGCCAACCAGATTTGCGAGTCTTACGGCATTGACCCTTACATGGAGTGCGAGAGCACACAGATGATCTGCTTCGAGAACGCCAAGTGGGCCTACGTTGTGGGCACGGCCATCGCGCTGAAGGAGAAGGCCAAGGACGCAGTAGAGGCCGCCGAGTATATCGGCGAGGGTCTGCAGTCATTCTGCATCCCCGGCTCTGTGGCTGATGACCGCAAGGTGGGTCTGGGCCACGGGCGTCTTGCTGCCCGCCTGCTCTCTCCCGAGACCAAGTGCTTTGCCTTCCTCGCCGGACACGAGAGTTTCGCGGCTGCCGAGGGCGCCATCAAGATTGCGCAGATGGCCAACCAAAGCCGTCCCGCTGACAAGCCCCTCCGCTGCATCCTCAACGGCCTGGGCAAGGATGCCGCCATGATTATCAGCCGCATCAACGGGTTTACTTATGTGCAGACAAAGTTTGACTACTACACGGGTGAGCTCAAGGTGGTCAAGGAGACAGCCTACAGCAAAGGGCCCCGCGCGCAGGTGAACTGCTACGGAGCGGATGACGTGCGCGAGGGCGTGGCCATCATGTGGAAGGAGGATGTGGACGTGTCCATCACGGGCAACTCCACCAACCCCACACGCTTCCAGCATCCCGTTGCAGGCACCTACAAGAAGGAGCGCGTGCTTGCCGGAAAGCCTTACTTCAGCGTGGCTTCCGGTGGCGGCACAGGCCGTACCCTTCACCCCGACAACATGGCCGCAGGCCCTGCCTCCTATGGCATGACCGACACCATGGGACGCATGCACTCCGACGCTCAGTTCGCAGGTTCGTCCTCGGTACCTGCCCATGTGGAGATGATGGGCTTCCTGGGCATTGGCAACAACCCCATGGTGGGTTGCTCGGTGGCTTGCGCCGTGAAGGCTGACCTGGCTCTGAACAAGAAGTGATTGACTGAGACGGAAACGGTATAGCACACAAACGGAGAATCCTCCATGGGCACATTGGCTGACCCATGGAGGATTTCTCTTTATGACGTGTGGCGACTCTCCCGTCACTTCCAATACTTCCAGTCGAACCGGCTCTCGGCCTTTCGCTCCACGCGCTTGTCGAGTTTGGAAAAGAAATTGATGCCCGTAACCGTCTCCACACTGTCCACGGTCACGGCACAGTGTGCCAGCGGACGGTTCACCCCACCTGCATTGTCAAACAGGAACCCTATGGCCTGAGCCTGCCCTGGAGCCGTGAAGCGCAGCAGCACCTTAAAGAAGCGTCCGGGCACGGTGACTTTTCCCTCGCCAATCGTGGGGTACCGGCATCCCTTCTCCAGCACAGGGCCACACACCACATATATGCTGTCATAAAGCCGCGCCCACCGGCGTGTGCGGATCTCCAGTTCCCTCCAGTCACCCGCATTGAGCGAATGCGCCTGGGGACAGATGTTGGTGAGCAGGAAGCAATCGCTCATGGCCTTGCGGCTGTACTTGCAGTCGGCGGCCGGGCACATGTGTCCCCGGTCATATCCGCTGCGCCTGTAGTCGGTGTCCTGGGCCAAGGGGCCATGCTTCACGCTCCCGTCGGGCTGGAAGTCATCGGCACGCTTCTCTGTTCCCTTTGTGCGCTCCCTGGTCAGCAACCAGGCCACCCAGTTGGGCAGCCGGTGCTTCTTGTTATAGGAAAGCGTGAATCCCTCGTGCCTCACAATCTCCTCATCGCGACCGGTCAGGTAAGCGGGTATCTCCAGTCCCTTGGCACGCTCGTTCTTGTAGATCACACGGCGCGTGTTCTCATACACCCTGTTGCCTGCCGAGTCAAGGCTTGCCCGCACGGTGTTCTCCACTATGGTGCTGTCCGTCTCGGTGCGCTCCGTGCCGTCCTTGACTTCAGGCACGCGGTGGGTCACATAGTGATAGACTCCTACTGCCACAAACATGCCCAGGACAGTCAGCACGCGTTTCTTCTGGCTCTTTCTCATTGAACGTGATGTGTTGAATTGTGAATTACCGCACAAAATTATGCTTTTTTTAAGTACGGGCAAGCAGTTTAAGACTATTTGGCGCATGCCTTACAGAAGAATTGGCTACATTTGCAGGCAAATAAGAAATGGCAAACAAAGCGTTATCAAGAAATACCAAGCAAACATATATAACTATGGACACACAGTTGATAAAGGAATGTGAGCGGAAGGCTCAGGCGTGGCTCGACTCGCCCTACTACGATGAAGAGACCAAGGCGGAAATCCGCGAGATGCTGCAGGACGAGGACAAGTCGGCGCTGGTGGATGCCTTCTACCAGAACCTGGAGTTCGGGACGGGAGGTCTGCGCGGCATCATGGGCGCCGGCACCAACCGCATGAACAAATACATCGTGGGCATGGCCACACAGGGCTTTGCCAACTATCTGCTCAAGGCCTTTCCCAAAAGCAAGCAACTGAGTGTGGTGGTGGGACATGACTGCCGCAACAACGGCCGCCTCTTCGCCAAGACCGTGGCCGCCATCTTCAGCGCCAACGGCATCAAGGTGTATCTCTTCGAGGGGCTGCGTCCCACGCCCGAGGTGTCATTTGCCATACGCCATCTGGGCGCACAGGGCGGAGTGAACGTGACCGCAAGCCACAATCCCAAGGAGTACAACGGCTACAAGGCTTACTGGGAAGACGGGGCACAGGTGCTCACGCCACACGACAAGGGCATCATCGACGAGGTGAACAAGGTGAGAATGGAGGACGTGAAGAGCAAGGCCGTGCCCGAACTGATTGAAATCATTGGCGGCGAGACAGACTACGACTACATGCAGGCCGTGCACACCGCAATGATAGACCAGGAGGTCATCCTCAGGCAGAAAGACCTCAACATCGTGTACACCCCCATGCACGGAACCGGGCGCGTCATCGTGCCCTTGTGCCTGCGCTCGTGGGGATTCCAGAACATCCACGTGGTGCCGGAGCAGATGGTCATCGATGGAAACTTCCCCACCGTGGTGAGTCCCAACCCCGAAAACCCCGAGGCCATGACGCTGGGCATAAGGCTGGGCACACGGCTCAATGCCGACCTGGTGGTGGCCACCGACCCCGATGCCGACCGCCTGGCCATCGTGTGCCGCGACGACAAGGGCGAGTGGATGATTATCAACGGGAACCAGACCTGCATGATGTTCTGCTACTACATCATACGCAACAAGAAGGCTCTGGGACAGCTCAAGCCCACTGACTTCCTGGTGAAGACCATCGTCACCACCGAGGTCATCGCCAAGATGGCAGAGAAGAACCATGTGGAGCTGCGCGACTGCTACACCGGTTTCAAGTGGATTGCCCACGAGATAGCGCTGAGCGAGGGAAAGAAGAGCTTCATCGGCGGCGGCGAGGAGAGTTTCGGCTTCCTGCCCTATGACAAGGTGCGCGACAAGGACGCGCCCGCATCCATCTGCCTCATCAGCGAGATTGCGGCATGGGTAAAGGACAATGGCATGACACTCTACGACCTGCTCATGCAGATATACCTGGAATACGGCTTCAGTTATGAGCACACCATCAATGTGGTGAAGCCAGGAAAGACCGGGGCCGACGAGATAAAGGCCATGATGGAGAACTTCCGCAAGCATCCCCTCGCCGAGATTGCGGGAAGCCCAGTGGTGCTCTCCAAGGACTACAAGACCCTGACCCAACGTGACAGCGAGGGCAAGGAGACTGCCCTGGACATGCCCGACAGGAGCAATGTGCTGCAATACTTCTGCCAGGATGGCACCAAAGTGAGCATGCGCCCCAGCGGCACCGAGCCGAAGATAAAATTCTACATAGAGATAAAGGACTACATGCACACGGCCGCCGATTACGCGGCATGCCTCGACCGAGCCAAGGCAAAGGTGGACGAGGTGAAGAAGTCACTGGGCATCTGAAAACGTCCCGGTATGGACCGTTATCTAATCTACTGCCAAGGGGATATCCTGCTCGACAACGAGGGGAATATCCCCTTGGCCATTCCCGATGGCCTGGTCCTGAAACCCTGGAACCGTGTGACATGTGTCACGCATGGTGGACACCAGTGCCATATCCTGCGCACTGATGCCCCTCCCGCAGGGCTGCGTGAGGGACGCATGGTGCCCCTGAGACAGAGTTACAACCTGCTCTCCGAGGACGATTACCTGTTGGCGGGCAAGGGGGCAGAACTCATTTACTTTGACCGGAACAGCCGGTTCTGCGGTGTGTGCGGGGCCCCCATGCGGTGGCAGACGGGCATCAGCAAGCAATGCACAGAGTGCCGCAAGGAATTGTGGCCCAGCCTGGCCATTGCCATTATCGTGCGCATCGAGAGGGATGACAGCATCCTGATGGTACACGCGCGCAACTTCCGGGACCGGCATTACGGACTCGTCGCGGGGTTTGTGGAGACAGGAGAGACACTGGAACAGTGCGTGCGCCGCGAGGTAATGGAAGAGACTGGCATCACCATCAGCCACATACAATACTTTGGCAGCCAGCCGTGGCCCTACCCCAGCGGGCTCATGGTTGGCTTCACGGCTCGATATGAGTGTGGCGAAATGCACCTTCAGAATGAAGAACTGAGCGCGGGCGGATGGTTCACGCGCGACCGGCTTCCCGTCCTGCCCGACGCGTGCTCCATCGCACGCCTGCTTGTCGATGACTGGATAAGGCAAGGCGCGCACATGCCTGCAGCCACACAGGATTGACAGGCCCAAAGCAATAGCCGCGAGATTGCTTCGGCAAGAGGGATGTCCTGCCCACGAACTCCCCTCTTGCCGTTTTGCGTAATATATTTGTCTCCATTTCGTCAATAACCCTAAACCTTGTCGTTATAGTCCTGTAACAAAACCAATGTACTTTTGCAACCGAAGCCAAGAAGGGAATAACGCTTACCCAGGCAAAGGATGCAAAGCAACAAGATGTATAACGAACATATAGGCATGAAACTGAAAAGAGGGAGGATTATTTTATGGGGGTTGCTTGCGACCGTTAGTTTTCAGTCGATGGCACAAAAAATCAAAGGTGTCGTTATTGACAAGAACACGAAGGAGACACTCATCGGGGCAAAAGTTTTAGCTGTGGGAAGCGATGAAGGCGTGATTTCGCCGAAACCCGACAGCATCAGGGCTGTCACCAACATGGAGGGCAACTTCACCCTCAGTGGATTGCAGAAAGACAAGACTTACACATTATATATAAATTATATAGGGTACAAAGCCCAAAAAATTGACGGGGTTCAAGTGGGTGGAGTGAAGAAGGATGATGGTTCGCACGTGATTTCCGAAAAGGGCGATTCCCTGGATTTTTCTGAGAAGAATGACACATCAGGAAACGAGATGTTGACCATAGCCCTGCTGCCCGATGAACAGCAAATGAATGAGGTGACCGTGGCCGCTGTGGAAATGCGCAATACGGATGCGGCCATGATACGGGCCGCCAAGAACAGCCCCGTCATCGTGAGTAATGTTTCGGCCCAAGAAATATCGCGTACACAGGACACTAACGCGGGTGAGGTGATCAGGCGTGTACCTGGAGTGAGCCTCATAGACGATAAATTTGTGATGGTGCGAGGATTGTCACAGCGTTACAACAACGTGTGGGTGAACGGAGGGGCGGTGCCAAGTTCGGAGGCGGACTCCAGGGCTTTCTCCTTCGACATCATTCCAAGTTCCCAAATCGACAACCTCACCATCGTGAAGTCACCCGCCGCTGAATATCCGGCCGATTATTCGGGTGGTTTCATCATCGTCAACACCAAGGAGATACCCACGGAAAACAATTTCAACATATCCGTAGGCGGGAACTGGAACACTTCATCCGTTTTCAGAGACTTTTCCTACTCGAAAGGGTCAGGAACGGACTTTCTCGGTTTCGACAACGGATTGAGGCACTTGAATGGTGGTATCTTGTCGACATTGAAACCACAACTGGATCCAAGTGGCAAGCAGGTGGCAGATTACGCCACATCACTCTTGGGGAACGGTTTCAACAACGACTGGCACGTAAAATCGAAGAAGCCGCTGGGCGACCTGAAACTTGCCGCAAGCCTCAATCATCGTTGGAATATGGGTGGAAGAACACTCGGCATGCTTGCGGCCCTCAACTACACCAACGAATACCGCACTTACAACAACATGGAGAACAACCTCTTCGGTATATATGATGCGACAAATGACAGGCCGAATTACCTCCGCCACTCCGTTGACGACCAATACAACAACAATGTTCGGCTCGGCTCGATGCTCAATTTCACGCTCCTCTCGAAAGACGGCAACCAAAAGTACCAGTTCAAGAACATCTTCAACCAGCTGGCCAACTCTCGCTATACATGGCGTGAGGGTGTGAGCGCCCAATCAGACAACGAGCACAGCGCAGAGTATTACTACCGCAGCCGAACCACATACAATGGTCAATTTACGGGAAAGCACAACTTCACCAGCGACGCCCTTGACTGGAGTGCGGGGTACGCGTATGCCAACCGGCTATTGCCTGACCGCCGAAGATACCTCATCACCGACGCGCAGGGAGAATGGGGTGACCTTGCCTTGAGTACAGGAAACGACATATCACGTGAGTGGACTCAACTTGATGAACACATTCTCTCTCTTGGCGTCAACGAAAAGCACCACTTTAAGTTCGGCAGCTTCGAGCCAGACCTGCAGGTGGGTGCTTACGGGGAGTATCGCACCCGGCAATACCAGACCCGCAGCTTCATATACAACTGGAATGCCTCCGACAACAATTTACCTTCAGACTTCCGCCACAACGACATCCCTACCCTTCTTTCTGACGAGTCGAACATGGGATATGACAAGTTGTATCTCCTGGAGGAGAAGCATATGCGCAACAACTATCGCGGGCACAACACTTTGGGAGCCGGATACCTGGCGGCTTCGCTCCCATTTGGCAAACTCGGGGTCCATGCGGGTGTCCGCTTCGAGCACAACGACATGGAGCTCATCTCCAACACCCGTGACTACGAGAAGAGCGAGACGAGCCACCACTACAAGACCGATGACTTTTTCCCCTCTCTCAATACAACATACAAATTCAACGACCGTCACCAGGCACGCATGTCTTACGGGCGCAACATCAACCGGCCAGAGTTCCGTGAGGTATCGACTTCGGTGTATTATGACTTCGACCTTGCCAGCGATGTCCAGGGAAACACGGAACTAAAGAGCTGCTATATCGATAACCTCGACCTTCGCTATGAGTGGTATCCGTCCCATGGAGAGGTTGTCTCACTGGCACTCTTTTACAAGCATTTCGACTCCCCAATCGAATGGACATACACCGTGCAGGGCGGCACCGACCTCACCTACAGTTACAAGAATGCGAAGAGCGCCAACAACTACGGCATAGAACTGGACATCAGAAAAAGTTTGGACTTCATCGGGCTCAAGGACTTCTCATGGTCTTTCAATGGAGCCTTTATCAAGAGCAGGATACAATTCGAGAAAGGCGCGAAAGAGGAGAACAGACCGATGCAGGGCCAGTCGCCATATCTCATCAACACAGGTGTCTTCTATAAGAACGAGCCTCTGAAGTTGGACATTGCCCTGCTTTACAACCGCATCGGAAAGCGAATCATCGGTGTGGGAAGAAGCGAGGGAACGACCGGTGACGACACCAACGCCAGAGTACCTCACAGTTACGAGATGCCACGCAATACCATCGACCTCTCACTGTCCAAAAAATTCGGAAGTCACCTGGAAATCAAACTCAATGTGAGAGACCTTCTTGCAGAGAAGATATACTACAAGCAGTTTGCCGATGTGACTTACAGCAACGGGAGCAAGAAAACAATAGAAGAGGTTTCGAGATGCTACAAGCCAGGCCGAAACATTGGCTTGCAGGCCATCTATAAATTCTAAGAGATAAAATCAGACGATTGTTTAACATAAACAAGAACAAGATGAACAAAATGTTTTTATTCGGGTGCATGGGCATCCTTGCAGTCTCAACCATGTTGGGCAGTTGCAGTGAGAATGACAATCCAGTGCCAACCGATGGTGGTCTGAAGGCTTACAACCAGATCCTCTTCAGTGAGGACGGCAAGGAGAATTCCCAAGGCAATGTCATTGGAAACGGCGACCAGGAAATTGTGTTTACAGGAAAACAGACATTGAAGAAAGGCACCTATCTCCTCAAGGGCTGGGTTTATATAGCAAAAGGTGCCGAACTCACCATCGAGCCTGGCACCATCATCAAGGGCGACAAGCAAACCAAAGCAGCCCTCATCGCAGAACGTGGCGGCAAACTCATTGCCAAGGGAACAGCCGATGCTCCTATCGTATTCACTTCGGAAGAAGCGGCTGGGAAAAGAAGACCTGGTGACTGGGGGGGCATCATCCTCTGCGGAAAAGCCAAGAACAACAAGAGTGAGCAACAGATAGAGGGCGGCCCCCGCACCAAGCATGGCGGTAACGATGACACCGACAATTCGGGAGTTCTGAGTTATGTACGCATTGAGTTCGCTGGCTATCCGTTCCAGAAAGACAAGGAAATCAATGGTTTGACGTTAGGTTCTGTAGGTTCAGGCACACAGATTGACCATGTGCAGGTATCATATTCCAACGATGACTCCTTCGAGTGGTTTGGCGGATCAGTAAACAGCAAATATCTCGTGGCCTATAAGGGCTGGGACGATGACTTCGATACCGACAATGGTTTCTCGGGAAAAGTGCAGTATGGTCTTTCACTTCGTGACAGCAAGATAGCGGATATCTCGCAGAGTAATGGTTTCGAAAGCGACAACTGCAGTGATGGTGCCACTGTGGATCCCCGCACAACCGCCACCTTCTCCAACATTACATTCGTAGGTCCAAAAGTCTTGGATGACAAGTTCCAGAACGCCACCGACTACATCACCGCAGGAGCTTACAATCCCAACAATGGTTCTGCGCTTGGCAAGTTCCAGTCTGCCATGCAGATCCGCCGTTCCTCCAACCTCAACTGCATCAACTCCGTGGCCTTGGGTTGGCCTATCGGTCTGATTGTTGATGGTGAGAAAGGAAATAGCGTACAGGATGCCAAGGATGGCAAGTTCAAACTCCAGAATGTGTATTTCGCAGGCATGGACGCTATAGGCACAGACGCCAACAAGAAATACGAGGACTACCTCTACGATGCTGCCAACAAAAAGGACATTGACAAAAACCAGAAGTCATACAGCAACACTTTCTTCTTCTCAGAGAAGAGTAACAAGTACTTCGACACCTGGGCTTCGTTGGTAGGGGCAGATGGTTACACCCCCGTCGCAGGCAGTCAATTGCTGGGTCTTAATGCCGATTCTTTGTTCGATGGTTGGGATGGTTTCGACAAAGTGACTTACATCGGTGCTTTCGATGGTACCAGCAACTGGATGAAGGGCTGGACAAACTTTGACCCACAGAACACGAAGTACTAAATGGGCGAACTTCCCATTATTGCTTGCTAAACTTTCCGACAACACAAAAACAGGGCTGGAACTTCTCACGAGGTTTCAGCCCTGTTCTTTGTCTTTTTCGAAAAGTCCTAATGATTTCTTTTTGAAAACCGCCCAAGTGGTGCGAAAAGTCTTTAGACGGGAATGGGGAAAAACGACATAAGCCGGGGGCGGTAAGGTATTTTCACTTTACCGCCCCCCGGCTTATATGCGATGAGTGTCTGACTAGAAGCGGAAGTACCGCTTGGCATTATAGTAGCAGATGTCGCGTACCATCTGACGGATGAAAGGCATCTCGCTCATGGGTAGCAGGCCAGCCTCCACATCACGGCCTATCATACGGCACAGGCACCTGCGGAAATACTCGTGGCGAGGATAGGAAAGGAACGAGCGGCTGTCGGTAAGCATGCCTACAAAGCGGCTCAACAAACCCTGCAGAGAGAGTGCGTTCATCTGGCGCTCCATTCCGTCAAGTTGGTCATTGAACCACCAGCCACTGCCCATTTGTATCTTTCCCGGCAGAGGCCCCTGCTGGAAATTGCCAACCATGGTAGCAAGCATCTCGTTGTCAGAGGGGTTGATGCAGTACAGGATGGTTTGTGTCAGCATGCCCTCGCTGTCGAGAGCATCGAGGAAGCGTGACATCGTCTCGGATGTGTCTTGCGTGCCAATGCTGTCGTAGCCTGCATCGGGGCCCAGCCGTTTGAACATGCGTGTGTTGTTGTTCCGCATGGGGCCATAGTGGAACTGCTGAGTCCAGCCACTCTGCGCATCCATCCTGGCCAGTGCGAGCAGGAGTGCGGTGCTGAACTGCTCATGTTCCTCGTCACTCACCTGTTGTCTGCTGAGTGCCTTGCCCAGAATGTTGTTGGCCTGTACGTCACTACAGGGCTTCCACGGGAAACGGCTGATTCCATGGTCAGACAGACGGCATCCTTGCTGTGCAAAAAAGTCGTGCCTCTTCTGTAGAGCCTCCAACAGAGTGGCGTAGTCGTGTATGCTCACATCGGCTGACTTTCCAAGCGTGTTGATGTAGTCCAGATACTCCTTTGGCTTGTTGATGGCCAGAGCCTTGTCGGGTCGCCATGCGGGCAGCACTTTCACCTCGAAGCCACTCTCACGTATGGCCTGGTGATGCTCGAGCGTATCGGCAGGGTCGTCGGTAGTGCACACTGCCTCCACCTTATAGCGTCTCATCAGTCCACGTGCCGAGAATTCCGGGCGTTCCAGCATCTCGTTGCAGCGGTCGTAGATATCGCGTGCCGTCTCCGGCTTAAGTATGTCTTGTATGCCAAAGGCTGTGCGCAATTCCAGGTGTGTCCAATGATAAAGCGGGTTGCGCATGCAGTAGGGCATGGTCTCTGCCCATTTCTCAAACTTCTCCCAGTCAGAGGCTTCCCCTGTGATGAAGTGTTCGTCAACTCCATTGGCACGCAGGGCACGCCATTTGTAGTGGTCGCCTCCCAGCCACAATTCAGTGATGCTTCGGAACTTGTGATCCAAAGCTATTTCCTTGGGGTTGAGGTGACAGTGGTAGTCAATGATAGGCAGGGAAGCCGCCTCCTCGTGGTACAGGAGTCTGGCTGTCTCTGTGTCGAGCAGGAAATCCTGGCTCATGAACGTTTGTGTATTCATTTCTCCTTCTTGTTTGTAGTGTTTGGGGGATAAACTTTTGCACAAAATACCTCACACTTTCCGGGTCAGAGGGGGCGTTTCCATCACAAGGACAAACATCCTTCCCCAACCCAAAAGTCATAATAAGCGGGAATTCTTCTTGTATCCTGAAACATTAAATGGCAAAGACGTTGAACCCCCCATCTACCACAGCAACTGTACCTGTGACAAAACTGGATGCTTCGCTGATAAGATACTGAATTGTACCACACAATTCTTTGGGATTTCCAAAGCGTTTGAACGGGGTCTGGCGTATCACATCCTCGCCTCTCGCGGTGAGTGACCCATCCTCGTTGGTCAGCAGTGAGCGGTTCTGGTCGGTGAGGAAGAAGCCTGGGGCAATGGCGTTGACGCGGATGGACGGGCTGAACTTCGAGGCAACCTCGTTGGCCAGGAAGGCTGTGAGGTTGCTGATGCCAGCCTTGGCTGCCGCGTAACCCATCACGCGGGTCAGTGGGCGGAATGCCGCCATACTGCTGAAGTTCACGATGCTACCATGCCCCGCCTTTGCCATGGGCACCAGGAAAGCCTGCGTGGGAATGAGCGTTCCGGTGAGGTTGACGTTGAGCACCCGCTGGAACTCTTCCACACTCACATCAAAGAGCGTTTTCCCTGGCGGGATGGTCGCTCCGGGCATATTGCCACCTGCCGCGTTGAGCAAAGTGTCCACCTGTCCGTACTGGCTTACTATATTGTCTCTAACTTGGGCTACAGCATCCACATCGGTCACATCACACGTCATGAAGGCTGCTTTTCCACCGTTGTCTCTGATGTTCTGAACAATAGTTTCGCCCACATTCTTGCGCCGTCCAAGCAACACCACCTGTGCGCCCTCATGTGCCAGATATGCTCCTATCTCGCGTCCAAGTATTCCTGTTCCTCCAGTGATTACCACCACCTGGCCTTTGATATCAAACAATGACATGTGTTCTCTCCTCTTATTAATATTATAGTTTATTTATGCTTTATTTCCTACGGGCATCCGATTCATTTCCTGTGGACACCCAGTTCGTCATCCACGGTGGCCATCACGCCCTCTACCTGTCCCAGGGCAAGCATGCGCCCGTGGAAACTGTAGCCAGCATTGTAGCCCATCTTCTCATCACCGAGCATCAAACGGGCGTGGTCAACGCGCATGGGCAGTCCGGGGTTGGCACGCTGGAAGATACGCACCAGTTCGATGATGTGCGCGCGCCCGCCCAAGTGGCTTGCCTCCTTGAAATCCCCTCCTGGAAGCACATTGGTGCTGCGCAAGTGCACGAAATGGGTTCGCCTCGCATATTTCCTGGCCAAAGCAGGAACATCGTTTTGTGCGCCCGCGCTGAGTGATCCGGCACAGAAGGTGAGCCCGTTGTGCGTGTTGGGGACGGCATCGAGAAACCATTCTATGTCCTGGTCACATGACACTATCCTGGGAAGCCCAAGTATCTGTAGGGGCGGATCGTCGGGATGTACGCACATGTTCATGCCCCACTGGTCGCACACCGGCATGATGGCTTCCAGAAAATATTTCATGTTCTCGCGAAGTTGCTCCTTCCCGATACCGTCATAGAGCGAGAGGAGCGAGCGGAAGATCTCCACCGGACGTTTGTCATGCTCGGTGATGTTGCCGTTGACAAATCCCTGGGTCTTCACGATAATATTCTCCACCAGGCGATGCTCGTCCTGTGTGGTGAACTGGTGGCTCATACGTTCCACTTGGGCGAGCGTCTCGTCCGTGTAGTCAGTCTCAGCCCCTTTGCGCTTGAGTATCCTGCAGTCGAAATACGCAAACTCGGCATGGCTGAAGTAGAGGCTCGAGGTACCGTCGCCATTGGGATGCGCCAGGTCGGTGCGCGCCCAGTCGAGCACGGGCATGAAGTTGTAGCAGATGGTGTGTATGCCTTCTTTCCCCAGGTTCTCAAGACTCACGATGTACTTATCAATCAGTTCGTCTCGGTCTTTCCCCCCGTACTTAATGCTTTCGCACACAGGCAGGCTTTCCACAACGCTCCATCTCAACCCGTGCTGCTCAATATACTCGCGCATGGAGCGTATATTCTCCCTGCTCCACACCTCTCCGTTGGGAATCTGGTGGAGGGCTGTCACGATACCCTCTACGCCTATCTGCCGAAGCATGTCCAGCGTAATCTTGTCTTGGCGGCCAAACCACCGCCATGTCTTTTCAAGCATCTGTTTCTTTTTGTTTGGGGATAATAATTCTGTTGTGCCACTGTGCTGGTTTGCAAGGCTTGCGCTCCAGGAAACTCTGCAGATTCACATTCATGCCTGTCTGCTTTTCTGTCCAGCGTTCTGTTCCTTTCAACTCCTTACGGGTTTGTATTTTGGTACCAAAACCTTCAGTATGCACCATCCCGCCAGATAGGCAAGCGCGCAATAGATGAAGATGATGAAGTAGCCGGCAGGCTTTCCGTGGAAGCCCAGGAAGTACATGTCCGTCTCGCCCGCATAGTCAAAGAGATGTCCGCTGATCTTGTTGATGGCATACGAACTGATACCACCTGCCATACCGTTGATGCCCGTCATGGTACCTACAGCTTTACGGGGAAACAGGTCACTCGCCACAGAGAACAAGTTGGCCGACCACGCCTGGTGCGATGCTCCTGCCAAGCCAATCAGTATCACAGGAAACCAGTAACTCACCGTACCCAAGGGCTGTGCGAAGAGAGTAAGCAGTGGCGGGAGTGTGAAGACGAACATGGCCTTCAGCCGGGCCTCATAGGCATTAAGTCTCGTGCGTTGCATGATGATGGTGGGCAACTTTCCACCATAGAGAGACAGCATGGTGATGGCATACAGCACAAAGATGAGCATCATGGCCGTGGGGTTGTCCGACTTCAAGTGATATACATCGCTAATGTAGGCAGGTGTCCAAAACAGAAAGAACCACCACACTCCATCAGTCACCATTTTTGCCAGGAATATAGCCCATGCCTGGGGCAAGCGCAGGAACCGCCCCAGAGGTATTCCCTGTCCATCGCCTGTTATGGCGTTCCTTTGCGTCTCCCCTTCTTCTGTCTTGCTTTCCACATCCTGCCTTATATACGCCAGTTCTGCCTTGTTCACATGGGTGCAATCCTCCGGCCTCTGGTAAATCCAAAGCCATAGTCCCAGCCAGACGAAACCCAACGCGCCGATGATGATGAACGCCATCTCCCATCCACCGCCTATTCCCATTTCCTTGAACCAATGTGCCAGCAGGGGTATGCTGATAGGCGCGATAAGCGCACCCACTGTGGAGCCACTGTTGAATATGCTGGTGCTGAAGGCACGGTCCTTGGGCGGGAAGTACTCTGCCGTCACCTTGATGGCGGCGGGAAAGTTGCCGCTCTCGCCCACGGCCAGCACGATGCGTGCCACAATGAAGAACCATGCGCTCACGCTGGCAATGCTCACGGCCATCGCGCCTGTGGCGTTGAACAAGTCCTCGCGTCCGCCCAGGTCAAGCCAGCCTATCGTGGCCAGTCCGCACGCGGCGTGCAGGCAGGCTCCCAGCGACCATATTCCTATGGCCCACAGATAGCCCTTGCGTGTGCCAACCCAGTCCATGAAGCGGCCGCTCAACAGGTTGGCCACAGCATAGACCAGCGAGAAGATGGCCGCCACATCACCATAGTTGCGGTCTGTCCAATGAAACTCCGGGGCGATGAAGTCCTTCCAGGTGAGCGAAAGCACCTGCCGGTCCATGTAATTGATGGTGGTTGCCATGAAAAGCATGGCACAGATGACCCACCTGTAATTGGTCATCTTCTGTGTTGTGGCGTTGTTTGTATTCATTTTGCTTTTGTATTGCTGTTTTTGCCATGCCTCTTACGCCATCATGGTTTCGCGCCAAAAGGGCAGGAGAGGCTTTTATGCAATGCAAATTTAATAAAAAAGCACAATATATACACTCTATTTGCAAAAATATGCATGAAGTTTATATTATTTTTGCGGGGAGCACACGACTACCGCTTATACCTCCATCCCACCAATGGCAAGGCTGGGCGAACAGGCTAATCCCGTAATGAGAATGTAATTGACAATTGTAAGACCAACACCATTGCCAGGAAGCACGACCGTGCGGCCTCCCCGGGAGTCCTGTGCCCAGGAGAAGATGCCACTCGGCAACATGTCGAAAACACACACGCCAAGCGTCCTGCGTGCCTGCAAATGGCAAAATATGGAGTCTTCGCACCCAGGCTCACGCACACGAGCATGCCTGCGCACATAAAATAAAAACTATGAAAGATTTGGGCATATAGCGAACATTGAGTACCTTTGTATCTTGATTTGCGCTCGTGCGCGGCACCACACAAGAGAACAGACACTATCAAAACATAATGGAAGACCAGGAAAGAATTATCAAGGTTGACATCGAGCATGAAATGCGCCAAAGTTACATCAACTACTCTATGAGTGTGATTGTGGCTCGCGCACTGCCCGATGTGAGAGACGGATTCAAGCCTGTGCACAGGCGCATCCTCTTCGGCATGAAGGAGATGGGAAACCTTCACAGCAGGCCATACAAGAAGTGCGCGCGTATCGTGGGTGAAGTGCTCGGCAAGTTCCACCCCCATGGTGACAGTTCGGTATATTTCGCCCTTGTACGCATGGCCCAGGAGTGGGCCATGCGCTACACGCTGGTCGATGGCCAGGGAAATTTTGGCAGTGTCGATGGAGACAGCCCCGCAGCCATGCGTTACACCGAGGCCAGACTGAGCCTGATGGGCGAGGCCATGATGGACGACCTGGAAAAGGAGACCGTGGATATGACCACGAACTTCGACGACACGCTGCTTGAGCCCACTGTGATGCCCACCAAGTTGCCCAATCTGCTGCTCAACGGAGCCACGGGCATTGCCGTGGGTATGGCCACCAACATACCCACGCACAACCTGGGAGAGGTCATCGACGCCTGTGTGGCCTTCGTGGACCATCCCGACATGGATGCCGATGGACTCATGCGACACGTCAAGGGCCCCGACTTCCCCACGGGAGGCTACATCATGGGGTTGCAGGGAATCAAGGACGCATACGAGACAGGCCGCGGGCGCATCATCATGCGCGCCAAGGCCGACATAGAGTCGGGCGAGACGCATGACAAGATCGTGGTGACAGAGATACCCTATGGCGTCAACAAGCAACAGCTCATCGAGTATATAGCACAACTGGTGCAGGAAAAGAAGATTGAGGGCATCCACAATGCCAATGACGAGAGCGACCGCGACGGCATGCGTATCGTCATTGACGTAAAGCGCGATGCCAACAGCCGTGTGGTGCTCAACAAACTATTCAAGATGACGCCCTTGCAGACCAGCTTCAGCGTGAACAGCATCGCGCTGGTCAAGGGGCGTCCGCAACTGCTCACACTGCGCGACTTCATCAGCAACTTTGTGGAGCACCGCCATGATGTGGTTATCCGCCGCACCAAGTACGACTTGCGCAAGGCCGAGGAGCGCGTGCACATTCTGAGCGGGCTCATCATCGCCAGTGACAACATCGATGAAGTAGTACACCTCATCAAGCAAAGTTCGACTCCAGCGTTGGCACAGCGCGCGCTGGAGGAACGCTTCGGGCTGGACGAGTTGCAAAGCAAGGCCATCGTGGACATGCGTCTGGCGCAACTCACTGGACTCCAGCAGGACAAACTGCACGCCGAGTATGACGACCTGATGGGGAAAATCAAATACTACAATCAGATTCTTACCGACGACACCCTGTGCCGCAAGGTCATCAAGGACGAACTTCTGGAGGTGAAGAGCCAGTTCAACGACGCGAGACGTACAGAAATCCTGCCCAATGCCGATGAATTCAATGCCGAGGATTTCTATGCCGATGATGAAGTGGTGGTGACCATCAGCCACATGGGCTACATCAAACGAACCCCACTGGCAGAGTTCCGCGCCCAGGCCCGTGGAGGCATTGGTGTGAAGGCAAGCAGCACGAGGGACAACGACTTCATCGAGAAGATTTACCCGGCCACGATGCACAACACGATGATGTTCTTTACCGACCGAGGCCGATGCCACTGGCTCAAGGTGTATGACATACCCGAGGGCAACAAGCAGAACAAGGGGCGCGCCATCCAGAACATGCTCACAATACAACCGGGCGACAGCATCAGCGCATGCCTGTGCATACGCAAGTTGCAGGACCCGGAGTTCTGTCAGACGCACTATGTGGTATTCTGCACCAAGAACGGCATCATCAAGAAGACCCGCCTCACAGAGTACAGCCGCGTGCGTGCCAATGGTGTAAACGCCATCAACATCCGCGAGGACGACCAGGTGATAGGCGTGGAGTTGACCAACGGGAACAACGAGATTATCGTGGCAAACGCCGGTGGGCGTGTCGTCAGGTTCTCCGAGAAACTCGTGCGTGAGATGGGGCGTGTGAGCACGGGCGTTCAGAGCATCATCCTGGACGATGACCCCCGCGACCGTGTCGTGGGCATGTGCGTGGTCAACGACGCCGACAACGAGAGTATCATGGTGCTCAGCGAGAATGGTTACGGCAAGCGCACGGGAGTGGACGAGTACCGCAAGACGGGGCGCCACTGCAAGGGCGTGAAGACCATGGCCATCACGGAAAAGACCGGCTATGTGGTCGCCACCGAGGTGGTGTCCGACGAGGATGACCTCATGATTATCAACAAGAGCGGCACCACCATACGCCTGCATGCCGACTCGGTGAAGATGACCAAAGGCCGCGTGGCGCAGGGTACCAAGTTGATAGAACTGAAGAAGCGCAATGATGTCATCAGCCATCTGAGCGTGGTTCCGCGCACCGAGGACGAGGACGAGCAGAGCGGAGAACCCGCCGAGCCCAAGTCACCAGACTCAGAAGAGAACGACTGAGAATCAAATGACAGGTGTCCAAAGGCACTCGTCATCTCAACCCCGTCCAGCAGTGCAAGCGCTGTCCACGTTCCTGAAGAGGTGTGTGGCGGGCAGCGCGGCTGGAAAAAGACGGCCCAGTCACGCAAGGAGGGCTTCGGATGATGTGGGTGCAAGAAACGTGCACGAGCCTGGAAAGGTCGCGGCACACAAATTGAACTACTACTTAATTATCTTATCAACGTAATTCTGACAATTATGAAAAAGGTGTTTTTAGCACTTGCCCTTATGCTGGCAGTTAGCAGCGTATCGGCACAGACTCCCGAGGAGAAGGCCAGGGCCAAGGCCGAGGCCGCTGCCTTGAAAGCAGCCAAGAAGGAAGCCAAAGAGCAAGTAAAGGAAGCACAGGGCGTGTGGGAAGCCTTGAACTTGCAGATACAAGAGAAGAAGGCTACCAACGAGACCATCCTCGCGGAGTGCAAGAAGGGGCAGGAAATCCTGCAGAAAGCCATCAAGAGCGGCATGCTGGAGGAGAAGAGGCTGGGCGAGACCTACGCCTTGAGTGCCAACCTGGCCATGCACCCGCTGAACATCATGCTGCAGGCAGCATCGGACAAGGCACCCTTTGACACGGTGTATTTCTACAGCAACTTGAAATACCTGACCGATGGACTGCACAACGAGCTCAAGTACACCAAGGTGACCACGGGCGAGACTGGCAACGAGGCACAGCTCAAGACCAAGAGGGTGCAATTGGCCGCATGCGGTGACTACTATATCTATGCGGCACAGTTCGAGGCCGCATGCGGGCGCTACCAGAATGCTCTCGAGGCCTACGACCGTGCCATCCACTACAAGGAGACCTACCCCGAGGTTGCCGACATATGCAAGTTGCGCATCTCCAACGCGCAGATTGCCTACTATGCGTTCCACATGGCTCACAACGCCAAACTCTACGATGTGATGGACAAGTACTACGACCAGGCCTTGCAGTTCGAGGAGGGAGCCGAGGGTACACGCCAGGCCAAGGTGGCAAGTTATCTGGAGCGCAAGGACACCGTGGCATGGGCCAAGGCCGTGCATGACATCACAATAAAGGATCCCCAGAAGAACAGTGACCTCATACAGATTCTGCTGTCCTACTACCAGAAGCAGGGGCTGGACAAGATGATTGTGTATGCCGACGAGATACTGGCCATTGACCCCGCCGTGATGATAGCCAACTATGGCAAGGGATATGCCTATTTTGCCCAGGAAAAGTATGACGAGGCATTTCCGTGCTATGTGAAGTGCACCGAACTGAAGCCCGACTACTACGACGCATGGTACCAGGCTGGCCTGTGCAAGTTCCGCCAGGCTCTGGCCAAGAACGCCACAGTGAGCAACATCAAGAACCAGGTAAAGGCAAAGGCCACCGTAGAGGAGGTGAAGGCGCTCCTGCGCACCGCCACGCCCTACTTTGAGAAAGCCCGCGAACTGACCCCCAACGAGCCGCAGAAGTGGGCCTACGAGTTGAAGCAGTGCTACAGCTTCACAGGCCAGGCCGCCAAGGCCGCCCAGATGGACAAGTTGCTGTAAGCGGCATGTGTCATGTGCGGGGCGGCCACCGTCACGGCAACGGCCGGTGAAAACCGCCCCGCACATGGTGCTCGCATCCCCCGCAAAGACATGGATGAGGGAAGGGCACTTGCGGCAGGCACACGCACATGCGGCAAGACAGGATTTCACACAAACGGGCATCCCACACAAAACACATCCGACCAAGGACATACACATAAAGCATACATCTATTCAAGATGAAGATTTCTTTTGTTATCTTATTGCTTTCCGCATGCCTTGCAGCACCACTCCCGGCAGCGAACAAGAAGGACAAAGCCCAAAAGCCGGTGAAGATGTCAACTCTCTACAAGGCAGCATCCACAGCCATCAAGAACGCATCGGGTCAGGACGGGGCCAGGAACAACCTGATGAACGCGTTGCAGCGCACAGACCTCAAGGACAAGGACCGTGCGGAAATATACTACACAACGGCAAAGTTGTACGAGTCCACCAACAGCGTGGAGAACCGCAAGGCATACCTCAAGCAGAAATATGACACGGCACTCTTCTTCAACTCGCTGCTCAACATGTACGAACAACTGCGCCTGTGCGACAGCGTGGACGCGACCCCCAACGCCCAGGAGAAGATAAGGCTGAAATACGCCAAGAAGACAAGGGAACTGCGTCAGAAGCACATACGCAACATACTGAACGGCGGGAAGTTCTTCCTCTACAAGGGCAACTACGCTTCAGCCTATGATTTTTTGGATGACTACTACACCTATGCCAGCAACAGGCAGGACACCCTGCTTCCCAAACTGGCCTACCAGGCTGCGCTCTGCGGTTACCTCACCAGCCATCCCGCACACACCCTGAAATACATCGACAAAGCCATCGAGTCTGCCTCGCGGGGTGACAAGCCCATTCTACAGGAGTACAAGGTGCGTACTTACGCGATGCTTAAGAACGACTCGGCCTGGGTGCGCGAGTTGCGTGCCGGCGTGCGCAAATATCCCGAACATGACTATTTCTTTGTCAACCTGGCCGATTATTACGCCTCGCACAAGCTGACGAGTGAGGGATGCGCGCTGGCCGACTCGCTCATCAGGGTAGTCTCGGCCAACAAGGCCATATACTGGTACACCAAGTGCAAGATGAAACTGCTCGACAACGACTACGAGGCGTGTATTCAGTTTGCCGACAGCACACTTCTGCGTGACCCCACCTTTGCCGACGCGTACTACAACAAAGGCATCTCGTACCTCAACATGGCCGTCATCCGCCAAGAATCCGCCTGCAACGACATCAAGGATCCGCGCTTTGCCCAGGACAGGCAGACCATACGCCAGCTCTTCGCTTCGGCCATGCCCTGCATGCGCAAGGTGCGCGAGTTACAGCCAGACAAAGTAGACCGCTGGGCTCCCCCATTGTACCGCATCTACCTGTTCCTGAACAAGGGTAAGGAGTTTGACGAGATAGACAGGCTGCTGAAAGAGAAAGCGTCCGAGGACGCGAAGAGGCAGGCAGAGCCCGCAAAGAAATGACACAAGGAAAAGCCGCCGCACATCATGGCAAGGGATGACAGGGCAGGCGGCATCCGGACACACAAAGACCATAAGAGAAAAGACCTATGAGAGAATATCCCATTGCCCTGATAACGGGCGCGACAAGCGGCATCGGTGAAAGTTGCGCGCACAAGTTTGCCCAGGCCGGGTACAGACTGGTCCTCAACGGGCGCAGAAGCGGCCTGCTGGAAACCCTGAAAAAAGAGTTGGAGCGCACGGGGGCACAGGTGCTCACACTTCCCTTTGACGTGCGCGACAGGCAGGCGGCACGCCAGGCCATAGAGACACTGCCCAGGGAGTGGGGAGACATTGACGTGCTGGTCAACAACGCAGGACTGGCACGGGGACTGGAGCCCGAATACGAGGGATGCCCCGAGGACTGGGACGAGATGATAGACACCAACATACGCGGACTGCTCACCATGACACGCCTTGTCGTGCCGGGAATGGTGGCCCGCGACCATGGACACGTCATCAACATAGGGTCTGTGGCCGGTGATGCAGCATACGCCGGCGGCAACGTCTATTGTGCCACGAAGAGCGCGGTGAAGACGTTGAGCGACGGCCTGCGCATAGATGTCGCGCACACAAGGGTGCGGGTGACAAACATCAAGCCCGGACTGGTGGAGACGAACTTCTCGCGGGTGCGGTTCCATGGTGACGACAAGCGTGCCGAGAAAGTCTACCAGGGCATACAGCCGCTCACGCCTGACGACATCGCCGACGTGATTCTCTATGCGGCCCAGTCTCCCGAACACGTGCAAATAGCCGAAGTGCTCGTGCTGGCCACCCACCAGGCCAGCGGAAGCGTCATCCACCGCCAATGACAGCGAGGGGGGGGAGACTGTCCACCCCACTCCTCCCTGCCAACGCACCGCACTGCATCCGCCAACGCACCGCACTGCATCCGCCAACGCA